>Ga0335071_10000026_pt1 | contig 204094 bp, 206 predicted proteins | sample Lox_Sample_15_FD_206724 | JGI IMG/M metagenome (GOLD analysis project Ga0335071, IMG submission 206724) | Soil microbial communities from Loxahatchee National Wildlife Refuge, Florida, United States - Lox_Sample_1.5 | ecosystem: Environmental > Terrestrial > Soil > Wetlands | place: USA...
AGACCGGATAGGTCAAGCGGATCCCCGTATGGTAATACGGAATCGCATAAGCAAAGAGGAACGACCGGCTGTAGTTCCAGTTATCCTTCGATTCGATCACCTCATTCCCCATATGGGTCACGAACTTCCCCACATCGACCGTCAGCCCCTGGCCGATCGGAAGGACGGCGGTGAGGTAGCCCTGTTGAAGGACGTTGAGCGTGCTGCCGTTTCCCCCCTGGACAAGGTCGTTCGTGGGGCCGAAGTCGAGGTCGAAGCGGAAGCCGACCGGCGAGGCCGCCTTCTGGATGACGAGTTCGGCCAGGGAGAGCGTGAACTGGTTCTCCTGGATGTCGAAGTTGCGCAACTGGTTCGTCTCTGTTGCAGGACTGTTGAAATTCTTGCTGTAATACGCGTCGACGAACCCGCTCCAGGTGATCGGGGCCGGCGCCGGCGCTGCTGATGTGCTGTCGGCGGCGAATGAAATGCTTCCGATTAATGTCAAAGCCGCAGAGAGAAAATAGATCTGTTTCATGAGCTAGTCCTTTTCGATGTGATTAAAATAAGTGCATTGCTGTGATATCGAATGCAAGAAAGCCAGCATCAGAGCGCATCATCTCCTCCTTCTTCTGTCCGGATGCGAATCGATTCATCGACAGGAGTAACAAAGACCTTCCCGTCTCCCACATTCCCCGTCTTTGAAGCTTTAACGATGAGCGAAACCGCCTCATCGAGTTTCTTATCAGGCACGACAATCTCAAGCTTGATTTTCGGCAAAAAATCAATTTTATACTCGGACCCACGGTAGACTTCGGCATGTCCTTTTTGTCTGCCGACCCCTTTAACTTCGGTTATTGTCATCCCGTGAATACCGTTGTCATGCAGCGCTTCCCGAACTTCCTCCAGCTTATGCGGTCGTATGATAGCCTCGATCTTTTTCATTTATTTTTACGATGTGAAAAAAGTATTCTTTTTGCAAAACTAGGTCGAGCGATATTGACTCATAGGCATCTCCGTGTCGTTAAAGGGATGGCAATAAATGCATGCTCGCCATATCCGCCTGCGCCCTACAGTGCGCGTCCGGTGGACCAGCGGAAGCCGCCCTCCCCTCACGGCAGCATTCCGCTCAAGCATCGCGACATTATAATATAATGCATATTTTTCATTTGTCAAGTCATTTTTAATGTTTTTTGACAAATATCTTTATTTAATAAGGTAGAAATCTTCGCCTGCCATAGAACAAAAAGCCCCGTCAGTGAATGACGGGGCTTTTTGTTGGGAGAAGCCAGGCTTCAGGGTGGATCTGTTTTTTTACATCATCGTTCAGGGATCCCTCTCAGGTTCCTGATGGCCCGGCCTATATTTTTTGATTTGAATATGGCCGTGCCGGATACCAAGACATCCGCCCCCGCATCAATAAGGAGCGGAGCGTTCTCCACATCAATTCCTCCATCGACTTCAATAAGCGGATGCAATCCCTGTGATGAGATAATATGTTTCAGGTCTCGGATCTTTTGAAAGGTCTGCGGAAGAAATTTTTGTCCGCCGAATCCGGGGTTCACAGACATGATGAGGACCAAATCGGCTTCAGGCAATATCTCCTCCAGCGCTGAAAGGGGCGTTGCCGGATTTAAACAAACCCCCGGCTTCATTCCGAGCTGCCGGATCGTCGAGACCGTTCGCTTCAAATCCTTGCACACTTCCACATGGACGGTGAGGCGCGTTGTTCCCGCCTGTTGAAATACTTCCAGATAGGGATCGGGGTTGGCGATCATAAGATGGGTATCAAGGGGAAGGGGCGTCAAGGCATGGACGGTTTTCACGACGCCAGGACCGAAACTGATGTTGGGAACGAAGTGACCGTCCATGATGTCGAGATGAAGAAGGTCCGCTCCCCCTTTTTCCGCCAGCGCGACCTCTTTGGCAAGGTTTGCAAAGTCCGCCGCAAGAATCGAAGGCGCGATCAGTACCGAATGCTTTTTTGATTCCATGGACCTAGTGTTCCGGGACATATCCTTTTTTCTCGGGTGCCTGTGCGACAAAAAGATCGATCGGCTTTCCGAACCCGGAAATATCGCCAGCGCGCGGCAGCTGGCCAATGACCGTATTCGGCAGGAGGTCGGCGTTCGGCTGATAAGTAATCGTCCCTGCTTTGAACCCCTTCAGAGCCAAGATCTTCTGAGCGTCAGCCAGAGTTTTGCCGATGACGGTCGGGACAACAAGGCTGTCCATTGATTCTCCGGTACTTTCGGTCACACCGATATACAACCCTCGTTTCACTTTCGCTCCTGGGACCACATCCTGTGATATGATTGTTCCCTCGGGGAATTCTTTTGAAATTTGCCTGACGACCGCCCCGAGCTTCAGCCCGACTCGGTCCAGAGCAAACTTCGTATCGCGCACCGAGCGCCCCTTCAGATCGGGTACGACCGCAAGCTGCTCTCCCCCGCTGATCGTGAGGTAGACACGCCGGCGCGGTTTCACAAGCTGAGACGGCGCAGGGTTCTGTCCGACGACATAGCCTTCCGGATAGTCTTTGTCCGGATGGACATCGCCCTGCCTCGCTTCCAGGTTCAATGAATCAATAACGCGAAAGGCATCTGCTTCAGGCATACCGACGACGTCCGGAACGCTCAGCGTCCCGCCATGATTCACATACCAGGGGAGAATAACGTTATCCAGTACAAGCACAACGGACAAAAGTCCGCCTGCGATCCATAGAACAATCCTTGTTACCTTCGACCGAAAAATATCTTTCATGTTCGTTTATCGGAATATACTCTGTATGACAAAAAGTGCCAGCCGAATCAATTCCTGCAAAGCAAAGAGTCGATGTACTTTCCTACAAGATCGAATTCGAGGTTGACTTTTGTCCCTTCCCGGTAGTCATGGAAAATGGTGTGTTCATAAGTGTACGGTATGATGGCTACTTCAAAGTTGTCCGCATGCAAACGAGCGACCGTCAAACTTACCCCGTCAACGGAAATCGACCCCACCGGAATAAGGTATCTCCGAAATTTCTTCGGAAAACGTACAGCAAACATCCAACTTGCCTTCAACACAGTCCGCTTCATGACGATTCCTGTGGTGTCCACGTGCCCCTGAACAAGGTGCCCTCCCAGCCGCTGGTTCAGCGATACGGCCCGCTCAAGATTGACGCTGCTGCCTACATGCAGCGATCCCAAGCTGGTTTTCGTTAACGTTTCCTTTACTGCGTCGAATGTAAGGACTTTTTTCTTCCGCCGCACTATCGTTAAACATGTCCCATTGACAGCGATGCTGTTGTCGACCTTCAGCCCGGACGACACTTTCTTCGCCTCGATATCAAACTGCATTCCATCACGCCTGTTCCTCACCGAGACAACTTTGCCGATCTCTTCAACAATTCCTGTAAACATGATTATTCAAATTACCTTCATTGGTCATTGATGTTAATAGGAAAGGTATCCTTCTGTAAGGACATCCCCTCCTATAGTACGTATTTGCTTTCGCCTTATCTTGAAACGGGGTACAGTACGGCCAAAGGTTAAAAGCCCCTGATGAAACTTTTGGGGGGAAGTAAAGAGATATATTTTGTCTGCCTTCCGCGCCGCCAAAAATTGCCGATAGATTGATTGCCCCCCCTCCACAAGGAGCGATGCTATCCCTCTCTCCGCTGCCTTCGATAGGACGTCCCTAACCTCAATCCTGCCATTCCTGCTTTTCATCGGAACCAATTGAACCCCCTTGGCCTTCAGAATTTTCACCTTCTCTTTTTTCCCTCTTCCAAAGAAGACGATCGTCCGTTGTCTATCTTTGTCGCTGAATATCGCTGCGTCGACCGGAGCACTGAGATTTCCGTCGATCAACACCCTCAATGGATTCCTTCCGTTAACGGTGCGGACGGTCAGTTTCGGATCATCAACGGCCGCTGTCCGCGCTCCGACAACAACTGCATCATATTCGGCGCGAAGTTGATGAACAAACCTGCGTGACGCTTTTGACGATATCCATCTTGAACTTCCATCCTCGCGGGCGATAAATCCGTCCTTTGTTTGTGCGGCTTTCAAGGCCACAAAGGGCGAACCCGTTGTGATGTACTTCATAAATTTTTCGTTGAGGATGTGCGCATCATTCTTCAGAATACCAATCCTCAGTTTTATCCCAGCCATGCGAAGGATGACAAAACCTTTCCCCGCGACAAGGGGGTTTGGATCTTTCATCGCAGCAACGACTTTTCCAATGCCTGCCCGGACGATCGCGTCCGCACACGGCGGGGTTTTTCCGTAGTGTGCGCACGGTTCGAGATTCACATAAAGCGTCGCGCCTCGAACGTCGGAATGTCTTCTTCGGGCATCGTTAAGTGCGTTCACTTCGGCGTGCGCACCGCCGACTTTCTGATGATAACCTTGCCCAAGCAGTTTTCCGCTTCGAACGATGACAGCGCCGACAAGGGGATTCGGACTTACCCTTCCTATCCCTTTCGCCGCGAGCGCAAAACACCGCCGCATCCATTTTTCATCGTCACTCCGGCTCATGCATCATCCCGCCATGAAATAAAAGAGACATCACAGACTCGCTTGCGACGCTCCATGATGTCCTCATGATTTTTTGAACCGGCTTACTTAAAATAGATTTCTTTTCCTTTCGCCGCAGAGCTGTAGATCGCGTCGACAATCCTCATCCGGAGGACCGCTTCGTCCGCGGTCGAGATGATTTGGTGGATGCCCCGCACGGCGCCGATAAAGTGCTTCAACTCATTTTCGTACGAGCGCCGGAAAAGATTCTGGATGTCGTCGATCTTGCCCGGCGTGACGTTGACGATGCTTCCATGCATTTCGCGATGGATCTTCAACGGATTGAGCTTTGCGCTCCCCTTATCGCCGTAAATGTTGCAATAAAAAAGCTCATTCTCGATATAAAAGCTCCAACTTACCTCGATGGTGATCGTTGCTCCGTTCTTCATGAATAAAAACACAGACGCAGAATCTTCGACGCCGGGAGTAGCGTGAGAATATGTCGAAGAATTTACCCGTTTGACCTCCGGATATCCGGTCATCCATAACGCAAGGTCGAGCATAACGATCCCGAGGTCGAGAAAAACGCCGCCCCCTGATTTGTCTTTATGTCCCATCCAGCTGCTCTGATCGGTAAGCTTCTTGAGCCAGCCGGCTTTTACGTAGAACACTTCTCCCAGATCATTATTCTCGATAAAACTGCGCAAAATCATGGTATCAGGCCGAAAGCGATTATTCATCCCGACCATGACCTTCTTTTTTGCCTTCTTGGCGGCCTCGGCGATCGCAACCGCTTCCAGATATTTTCGGGCGATCGGTTTTTCGACGAAAATATCCTTCTTTGCTTCAAGACAGGCGATCGCAATATCTTTGTGGGCGTTCGTCGTGGTGCAAATATCGACCGCATCGAGTTCTTCCGTCTGGAGCATTTCCTGCACATCGGAATAATAGCGTTTGATGCCGAATTTCTCGGCAAGAGCGCGGGCACGCGACCTGTCTTTGTCACATACACACGGGACCGTCGCGTCGGAGATTTTGGTAAGGATAGGAAGATGAAAAACCTGTGCGATCCAACCCAATCCAACAATACCGATTTTAGCTTTTTCCATTGTTGGCGATATCAATAAGCGAATATGAACTACAACGCCCGGCGTTCTGTAGTTCTGTTGTGCGAAGGATGAGCTTCGCAAAATTCTTTGACGACCCCTGCGATCCCGCGCGGATCAAGCTTTACGATCTGGTAGAGTTCATTCGGCGTTCCATGCTCGATAAAATCATCGGGGATGCCGTGAACGTGCACGCTGACGTTTCTGTGATTCATGGAAGCAAGGGTCTCGAGAACCGCCGCGCCGAATCCCCCCTGCATCGTGTTCTCTTCGACCGTCACAATTCGGTCAAATTTCTCCACCAACCGTTCAAGCAGCTTCCGGTCTATCGGCTTTACAAAACGCATGTTCACGACTTCTGCCAAGATACCCTCTTTAGCCAGGAGGTCGGCCGCCGAGAGAGAATTGTAGACCATGGTTCCGAGAGTCAATATCGCAACATCGTTGCCCGTGCGCAATATTTCTCCCTTGCCGATTTCGATTCTTTCAAATTCCTTTTTCAAAGGAAATCCAAACGCGTTCCCGCGCGGATATCTCAACGCGATCGGCCCGCCGCGATGTTCGACGGCGGTGAACAGCATATCCCTCAACTCGTTTTCGTCCTTTGGAGCCATCACTACCATGCCAGGAATACACCGGAGGTACGACAGATCAAACGCGCCATGGTGCGTGGGACCGTCAGCTCCGACCAACCCCCCCCTATCGAGGACAAAAACCACATGAAGATTCTGAAGCGCGACGTCATGAATGATCTGATCGTACGCTCTTTGCAGGAATGTTGAATAAATTGCCGTGACAGGAATATACCCCTCGGTCGCAAGTCCGGCCGCAAATGTCACCGCGTGCTGCTCCGCGATCCCAACGTCAAAAAACCGCTCGGGCATCGCCTTCTGCAGTGCCGTCAAACCCGTGCCATCGGGCATCGCAGCAGTAACGCCGACGACTTTTTCATTTTGCCGGCACACTTCGACAAGCGCATCTCCGAAGACTGACGTGAATGCCGGCGGAGCATTCGGGTTTTTCGGAGAGATTCCCGTGACCTTATCGAACGGCGTTACACCATGGAGCCGTGTCGCCTCTTTCTCGGCAGGTCCGTATCCCTTTCCTTTTTCGGTAATCGTGTGAATAAGGATCGGACCCTTCAGGTTCTTGACATGCCGGAAAATTTCAACCAGCTTGACAACATTATGCCCGTTGAAGGGGCCGAAGTACCGAAAACCAAGCGCCTCGAACAACATTCCCGGCGTTATCACCGCTTTCAACCCTTTTTCAACATTCTGAGCGACCGAGCGAAGACGGTCGCCAAAGGTGTCCAGTTTCCCGGTCAAGTCCCAGACATTCGCCTTAAATTTGTTATAGCTCGGATGAGTCAACACTTCGGCAAAGTAATTATGGAACGACCAGAGATTCGGCGCAACCGAAGAGAGTGAGACCATCCGATTATCATTGAGAACAACGATCATGTCCTTCTTGAGCAAGCCGGCGTTGTTCATCGCCTCATACGCCATGCCGCCGGTCAACGATCCATCGCCGACGATGGCAACAACTTTATAGTGTTCATGCTTGAAATCGCGCGCCGTCGCTATGCCGAGAGCCGCAGAGATGGCCGTGCTCGCGTGACCGGCGCCGAACGTGTCGTACTCGCTCTCGCTTCGTTTAAGAAATCCGCTGATGCCATGAAGCTGGCGGATCGTATGAAAACGGCTTTTTCTTCCGGTGATGATCTTATGCGGGTACGCTTGATGGCCGACATCCCACACCAGCTTGTCCTTCGGCGTATCAAAAACATAATGTAGGGCAACGGCAAGCTCGACCGCTCCCAGCCCTGCCCCGAGATGTCCGCCGGTTTTTGAGATCGAATCGACCAGGAAATCTCTGATCTCTTTCGAAAGAGTCCGGAGATCTTTCACTTCAAGCTGCCGCAGATCGTGCGGGGTATCGATCTTATGAAAAAATTTTGTTTCGGTTTCTACCATGTGCGTTTCGTCTATTCAAAATCCATCAACTCGATCTTATTGTTCATGTCTTTGCTGAGCTTCTTGATCTTCAGCTCCGCTTTTGACAGTGTCTCCATGCACTCTTTGGACAACGCGATTCCTTCTTCATACAACTCGATAGCGTTTTCGAGCGGTGTTTCCCCCCGCTCTAACGAATCGACAATCTTCTCCAACCGGTCAAGAGACTGCTCAAATGTCCGTTTCGCGCCCTCTTTCTTCGCAGAAGCCATCGCATTCTTCATTTCTTTTTCTGAACTGATTCGACTATCGATTCAGCGTCACCGTCAAAAAACCGAACCGTGATGCGGTCTTTTTCCGAGACCCGCGACGCGGCTGGAACGATCTTCCCGTTGCGGAGCACCATCGTGTATCCGCGTTTGAGCGCCAATTGGGGGTCCATCGATTGAATCCGCTTGGCAAACGATTCCGCTTGCTGCCGCACCATCCCCAATCGGTGCTCAACGCTCCGGTGAAGCCGATGTTCCAAATCATCGACAAGCTGTCCGCGCTGGCGGAACATATCGAGCGGTTTATTGAAAGAATAGCTTCCGAGAAGGGATTGGATTCTTTCTTTCGCTGATTGAATCCTGCTTGCCGTCAGATTTTGAATAGTATAGGAAAAATTACGTAGAATATCAATAATCTCATTCCGGTCTTTCACCACCATTTCAGCGGCGGCTGAAGGAGTGGGCGCGCGCAGGTCGGCGACGAAATCGCTCATGCTGAAGTCCACCTCATGCCCGACCGCACTGATGACCGGAATACGGGATGCGTAGATGGCGCGTGCGACGACCTCCTCGTTGAACGCCCATAGATCTTCAAGCGATCCGCCTCCCCGTCCGACAATCATGACATCGATATCCGGCAACGCATTGAGGTCTCGAACTGCCTGCGCAATTTCATCAGCGGCACCGATGCCTTGCACTTTCACCGGCACGACAATAACTTCTAGGGCCGGAAACCTGCGCGATAAAACATTCAAAATATCCTGAATGGCGGCCCCCGTCGGCGACGTTATAATCCCAATCTTCTGCGGATACGGAGGAAGGGGCTTCTTATGATCCTCAGCAAACAGTCCTTCCGCTTGGAGCTTCTGTTTAAGGCGGTCGAAGGCAAGTTGTAATTCCCCCGTGCCGAGAGGCTGAAGTTGGAGGCAATCGATCTGATAATTTCCCCTCGGTTCGTACACGGTAATATTGCCGCGAACGATGACCTTCATTCCATCGGCCGGACGAAAGAGCATTTGCGCGACCCGGCTGCGCCACATGACGGCAGATAACTGCGCTCCCTCATCCTTCAGCGTAAAATACATATGGCCGGAAGAATGAAGCTTGCAATTGGAGATTTCCCCCTGCACCCAAATCTCACTAAAACCCTTTTCAAGAACCCCTTTGATCCGGCGGGTAATTTCGGTAACCGACACGATATTTTTTTCTGCAGGCATATTGAGAATATAGCTTTTATTGTTGGAATTTCAAAAATGCCGAACGGATCTCGGTGAGCGCTTTTATCATGCTCAAAAATGCGCTGAGAATATCTCATCCGAACACCCCTCCCTTCTTTTGCGCCAGACCGCATCTTTATGTATATTGATAGGCACCAGAGGGAACATGAAACTCGATGTTTTAGCAATTGGCGCTCATCCCGATGATGTTGAACTGGCGTGCGCTGCAACGATTGCCAAGCTTGTCAAAGCGGGCAAAAAGGTCGCTATTCTGGATTTGACCCAGGGCGAACTCGGAACGCGTGGGTCAAAATCACTTCGAAAGCAGGAGGCCGCAAGGTCGGCAGAAATTCTCGGCGTTGAATTCAGGGAGAATCTCAGGATACCGGATGGCAACATCGAGGTCAATCGGAAAAATATCACTGAAGTGATAGAGATCCTTCGCACCGTTCAGCCAACAGTCGTCATCTTCCCCCACTGGCTCGAACGGCACCCGGACCACGAACACGCCAACAGACTCTGCCGTGAGGCATGGTTTCTTGCCGGCCTCGAAAAAATCCCGACAAGATCAAACGGAAAAAAGCAGGAGCCATTCCGCCCCAAGAAATGTTATCACTACATGCAGAAGTACGAGTTTGCGCCGTCGTTCATCGTCGACGTTTCAGATGTCTATGAAACAAAAACAAAAGCGCTGTCGTCGTTTGAATCACAATTTTACAACCCTCACAGCAAAGAACGGGAGACGCTGTTATCGTCCAAATTGTTCCTCGAATCCATCAAAGCCCGGGACATGCACTTTGGAAGCCTTATTAATGCCGCGTATGGCGAACCCTTTTTTTCCGTAGAGCCGGTTGGGATCGATTCGTTCTTTAGCCTTAAGGTTTGAGACAGCGTAAAGTGGTTTGCATTCCTGCAAAACCCAATGGAAAGGTTCGTAATTTCGGACTCAAAAGCTCAGTTTTTGCCGAATTAGGAACCTCTCCAATGGCATGATTGTTGAAGAATTCAATTGCAGCTATGGCTATTGTTTCCAAACATAATATTTTTATCTGCCGGATATTTCTCGCCCTGTTCATTCTGGCCAACTCAGGTTTTACCGCGGTTGTTCGCCAATGCACCATGAAGTCGTCGCATGCGATGGAATGCTGCGCTAAAGACGCCGGACATGGGACTTCAAAGAATCGCAGCGGAGAAGTGGCAATAGTTGGGAATCCGGCCGACTGTCATTTTTCATCACTAGCGGGGGGACTGGCCAACCTCTCCGCTGTTGTTGAAAAAGAAAGCAGAACACACTCTGCAGGCACTAGTTCTCCGGCTCCACTTTTTTTGCGGTCAATTTTTTCCGATGCTCCTTCAAGATCATCTCTCCAGTCTCTTCCCATCCATTCTCATTTCTCTCCATTTTTCGGAGAGAAGTGCATTCTCAATTCCACATTTCTCATTTAACCGGAACTTCCGTCTAGTGTAAGGTTATTCGGAGCGCGGGCTCGGATACAACCCTGCACTGTTTATCTTTCTCCGCGCTTGAGTTCGCTCTTCAGGGATGTCGGTGAAGAAGCGATTGTACTACAATAACGGAAAAAAGGAGTTCCCGAATGCATCGATGCATCAGAAAAGCTATTGCCCCGCTTTGCCTCGTGGTCGTGGGCATAGTACAAGCACAAGATCTGACACTTCTCAATCTGGACGATCTTGTCGTTGAAGCACTGCAAAATAACCCTCAGCTTCGCGCTGCCAGGAACGAAACGGCGGCGGCCGGAACAAAAAGAGATCAAGCGACGTCGTGGGAAGCTCCTCAGGTTGGAATCGAGTTTTTCCAAACGCCGATCCAGTCATTCCCCGATCCGATAAAAAACGGGATGGAAACAGACTACTTCATCCAGCAGATGATTCCCTTCCCGGGGAAACTCTCTTCGATGGGCGAATCTGCTGAAAACATCGCAGGAATGGCCGGCCAAGAATACAAAGCATTGGAAAGACGAATTATCCGCGACTTGAAATCGGCGTATTACGAACTCTTCCATGTCCAGCGTCAAATTCAGGTAAATGCAGAGAATCAGGAATTAGTGAAGAAATTTACAGAGATCGCCCGCAAACAATATGAAGTCGGATTGGGAAAGCAGGCGGACATTTTACGGGGGCAAACGGAACTATCGTCCCTCGTTAATGAAGCTGTTACTCTCGAAAAAGAAAAAAAGAGCGACGAATCGATGATCAATACGATTCTCAGCAGACAGGCAAACGCCCCGCTTGGACGGATCCCTGATGCAGAAATCACACAGCCCCGATGGACATTTGACCAGCTCCGTCCTCTGGCTCTCGAAAACCGTCCTGAATTAAAAGGAATGAACTTCAACATCGGAATGAACAAAGCGGAATTGACAGAATCCCAGCGGGAGTACTACCCGGACATCATGGCGCGTGTGACGTACAAAAATTTGTCGAATACGAAGAATGATTTCTGGGATGCGATGATCGGGGTTAATATTCCGCTTGCATTTTGGTCCAGCGGGAAATACACGGCAAAGGTTCAGGAGAATGAACTCCATGTGCGCAAGGCCGAGAATGACCTTGCCAGCATGCAAAACATGGTTTCGTTTGAAGTTCAGAACGCACTGGTCAAGGTCCAATCGAATTATGACCTGGTGCTCCTTTATAAAAGCACAAGCATCCCACAAGCAGAACAGACCCTTCAGGCGACCTTATCCGAATATGAGACCGGCAAGACGGAATTCCTGATGGTGATCGATGCTTACCGGATGCAGCTGATGACAAAATTGGCTTACCACATGGCGGTGATGAACTACATGGCGAGCGAGGCGGAATTGGAACAAGCGGTCGGTCTTGACATTCCTCACATTTCAGAAAACATTCAGTGACTTATCAATAAGGAAATTGGCGTCATGAGAAATACCATAATAACAGCAAGCGTTTGCATTCTTCTCGGCCTCGGAGCCGGCTGGCTCGCTTTTCATTCCCCTGATAAATTTGATTCAGCCAACGGGAGGAAAATTCTTTACTACCGAGACCCGATGAATTCCCGGAATACGTCCCCAACACCGAAGAAAGGTCCCGATGGAATGGACTTTGTGCCGGTGTATTCCGGATCTCCGACAAGCGACGGATCAAAGAAAATAGCCTACTACAAAGATCCGATGCATCCATGGTACACCTCCGACAAGCCGGGCAAGGCCCCCGATTGCGGAATGGATCTTGTGCCCGTCTATGAGGGGGAGTCCGATTCGGGCGCGATTCATATCGATCCGGTCACAATGCAGAATATCGGCGTGACCACAGAAGTAGTGAAAACGAGAAGCCTTGCCAGGACAATTCGCGCAACAGGTAAAATTGATTATGACGAGACAAAAGTTTATTCGGTCTCCACGAAAGTGATGGGCTATGTCGAACATCTGAATGTTGACTATTCCGGCCAGGAGGTTCGTAAGGGGGAAGCGCTGATGGACCTTTACAGCCCGGAGCTTGTCGGCACACAGCAAGAGTATCTTCAGGCCATCCAATACCAAAAGGAGTTGCAGAACTCGAATGTGCCCGAGGCGCGAAAGGAAGCCGACGAACTGGTCCAAAGCTCCAGACAACGCCTTCTGTATTGGGATATTCCCGAAAGCGAAATCAAAGCATTGGAAGAGCGAGGCACGCCGAAGAAAACAATGACGATCGTCTCCCCCGTTGATGGCGTGGTCACTGACGAGATGGTGCTTCAGGGACAAAATGTGATGGCAGGGATGACTCTCTATAAAATTGCAGACCTTTCCTCAGTTTGGGTGCTGGCAGATATTTATCAATATGAATTGCCCTGGGTACAAGTCGGACAAAAGGCCGAGATCCAACTTTCTTATATCCCCGGCAAATCGTTCACCGGGGCCGTCGACTATATTTATCCTTACCTGGGCACGGAAACAAAAACGGCGAAAGTGCGGGTCAAAGTTCACAACCCGGCCGGCACTAAGCTCAAACCGGGGATGTACGCGTCGATCAATCTCACGTCTCCTGTTGAAATCAAAAACGTGGCGGTGCCAGAACGGGCGGTCATCCGCTCTGGCGAGCGGAGCGTCGTTGTCGTCGCGCTCGGGGGCGGCTATTTTGCTCCGCGGGACGTGAAAACGGGCGTCGAATCTGCGGGGTATGTAGAAATTCTTTCTGGAGTAAACGAAGGAGAGCGTGTCGTTACATCATCGCAATTCCTCATCGACTCGGAGAGCAATCTTAAAGCGGCTCTGCGGTCGATGAATGGACATCAGGAAAGCGATACGACGAAGTCTGGATCACGAATGGATGATGGGGAAAGAAAGAATACAGATCAAAGAAGACGGGAGACAGCAATCAATCACAAGCGTAGTTCAACGGATGGGTCAAAGAACAACTCCACGGCGATAATAAAGCCCGGTCAACCGGCTGTCGATCCCGTGTGTGGATTGCAAGCCGACGGCAGCGACGAACTCTCGTTCGTCTGTAACGGGTAAAAATATTATTTCTGCGGCGTTGACAACATGGAAACATTCAAATGCACGCCGCAGCAGTATATTTCGTTTGGTACCAAATAAGTTCTGTGGCTGCAGTTCATTCATGAAGGAATATTGATATGCTGCAAAAGATCATTGACGCCTCGATACGCAATAAGTTCTTTGTCATCCTCGCTGTCGTTTTTCTGATTGGTCTTGGATGTTACTCGATGCTGCACATACCCATCGACGCGATTCCTGATTTAAGCGATGTCCAAGTGATCGTCTACTGCGATTACGCCGGCCAATCGCCGAGAATCGTGGAAGACCAGGTGACCTACCCGTTGACCACAGCTTTGGTTTCCGTCCCCGGCGCAAAAGTTGTACGCGGCTATTCGTTCTTTGGATACTCCCTCGTCTATGTCATTTTCGAGGACGGCACGGATGTCTACTGGGCGCGAAGCCGGGTCCTCGAATACCTGAACTATGCGCAGAAACGTCTGCCGAAAGATGTCGTTCCGACCCTCGGACCGGACGCTACCGGTGTTGGATGGGTCTTCGAATACACGCTCTGTTCGGATAAACACTCGCTGCAAGAGCTCCGTTCATACCAGGATTGGTATTTGAAGTATCAGCTCTCTTCCCTCGAAGGAGTAGCGGAAGTTGCGAGCGTCGGAGGGTTTGTCAAGGAATATCAGGTCACCGTCGATCCGGTCAAGCTGGCTGCATACAATATTCCGCTCAAAATGGTCGAGACGGCAATTTCGAATTCGAACAACGACGTCGGCGGCGAAGTTGTCGAGATGGGAGAGACGGAATTCATGGTGCGGGGGCTAGGATACATAAAATCAATTGAGGACATCAAAACCATTCCTCTGATAGTGGACAAGAAAAGCGGCACGCCGGTCTATCTTCAGGATGTGGCGGATGTCGCAATCGGTCCGTTGATGAGACGCGGGCTCGCCGAGAGCAACGGCGAAGGAGAAGTGGTCGGCGGAATCGTGGTCATGCGGTACGGCCAGAATGCATTGAAGGTAATAGAGAACGTAAAGAAGAAACTCGATGAATTGAAGCAAGGTCTTCCATCTGACGTAACGATAACGACGGTGTACGACCGCTCTGGATTGATTGAGAGGGCGATCGAGACGTTGAAGGAAAAGCTGGTTGAGGAGATCATGATCGTTGCGCTCGTCTGCATCATTTTTCTTCTTCATGTGCGCAGTGCGTTTGTAGCCGTCTTCACCCTGCCGACGGCCATCATGATCTCATTTATCATTATGAAATGGCAGGGAATCAACGCCAACATCATGTCCCTCGGCGGCATTGCAATTGCCGTCGGCGCCATGGTCGATGCAGCCATCATCATGATCGAAAATGCGCATAAGCATCTTGAGCGAGAAAACGAGAAATCCCCGGAACAACGGCGCGATCATTGGGATGTCATCGCCGATGCTTCAAAGGAAGTCGGTCCTGCCCTCTTCTATTCACTTCTCGTGATCACCGTTTCTTTCATCCCTGTCTTTACTCTGGAAGATCAGGAAGGCCGGCTATTCCGGCCGCTTGCGTTCACCAAGACGTATTCGATGGCTGCAGCCGCGATCCTCTCGATTACCATCGTTCCGATTCTGATGGGATATTGGGTGAGGGGAAAGATCATGCCCGAAGAACAAAATCCGATCAATCGGTTTCTCATCAGACTCTATACGCCCGTCGTCGAGTTCGTCATCCGGTTCAACAAATGGATCATCGGTGCGGCATTGCTTCTTGTGTGCGTGACGGTTTTTCCCTTCGAGCACATCGGTTCGGAATTCATGCCGCCGTTGAACGAGGGGGACATACTGTACATGCCGACGACGATGCCGGGGATTTCAATCACAAAAGCACGCGATCTGCTTCAGCAGACGGATAAAATCCTCCGGCAGTTCCCGGAAGTGCAAAATGTTTTCGGAAAGATCGGCCGCGCCGAATCAGCGACCGACCCGGCAGGGCTCGACATGATCGAGACGATCATTACGCTCAGACCCGAATCCGCGTGGCCTCCAGGAATGACCACGCAGAAACTGATCGACGAAATGGACCGCGCCATCCAATTCCCCGGAGTAACTAATGCGTGGACAATGCCGATCAAAACCCGCACCGACATGCTGAGTACCGGGATTAAGACCCCGGTTGGGATTAAAATATCCGGCCCTGACCTTTCGATATTGCAAAAACTCGGCATTGAGGTCGAATCGGTGATGCGCACTGTCCCCGGGACCTCAAGCGCATTTGCGGAACGATCCATCGGAGGAAATTATCTCGATGTGGAGATCAACCGCAAAGAAGCGGCTCGCTATGGAATTTCCGTCGGAGATATTGAAAGCGTCATACAAACTGCAATCGGAGGAATGAGCATTACCAGCACCGTTGAAGGACTCGAACGATACCCTGTAAGCCTTCGGTACAGCCGCGAGCTGCGAGATAACGTTGACGCATTGAACCGCGTCCTCGTCGCCGCCCCGACAGGCGAACAAGTTCCGATGGCTCAGCTTGCAACGATCACCACCAGCAAGGGACCAATGGTTATACGCAGCGAGAATACCCGGCCGAATGCGTGGGTCTACGTCGACGTTAAAGGCGTCGACGTCGGCTCGTACGTGAAAACTGCCAAACGCATCGTCTCCCAAAATGTTTCCTTCCCTTCCGGATACAACATTGTATGGAGCGGAGAATATGAATACATGGAGCACGCCCAGCAACGTCTCATGTTGGTTATACCGCTGACTCTCTTTATTATCTTCATCATCATATATCTGAATACGCGTTCTTTCGTCAAGGTCGCAATTGTTTTTCTCGCAGTCCCCTTCTCGTTGGTCGGCGCGTTCTGGCTCATCTATGTCCTCGGATATAATCTCAGCGTCGCCGTATGGCTCGGCATTATTGCGCTCGCGGGATTGGATGCTGAAACCGGGGTTGTGATGCTGTTGTATCTCGATCAGGCGGTCGATGAATGGACAAAAAAAGGCAAGATGCGAGGCTTGCAGGACCTCAAGGATGCGATTCACCATGGAGCCGTGAAACGGGTGAGGCCCAAGATCATGACCGCGTCCGTCATCATCGCCGGCCTTTTGCCGATCATGTGGAGCAACGGCACCGGCGCCGACGTTATGAAAAGAATCGCCGCTCCCATGGTCGGCGGCGTGGTAACATCCGTTCTGATGGAGCTTGCGATCTATCCGGTCATCTATTTTTTATGGAAATCTCATAAAATAGAGAAAGGCCTGATGCACGACGCTCCAATGGCCGAACATTAGCATCATCGGACGGTTTTGAAGGAACTTAACCTTGCTTCACGGCGTTCTGTTTGATATTATTCACCTATTAAACTTTTAGGGCAGATACCATGAAAAAATACTCCGCTCTTGTTATTGCCGTACTGTTTGTCTTAACCGCCGGATTCTCATCGGCCAATGCCAGTGCCAAAAAATCCACAAAGCACAAACATCAGGAGAAAAGCTGCTGCTGCGATATGAAGTGCAATAAAAGCGATAAGAAGGACAGCAGCAACAAAACAGATACCAAAAAGGAATCTGAACAAAAATAATATTCTTTTGTATGCAAACTAACCGACTGTTCATAGCGAGAGCCTTTGAATGAAGTGCGCTTCGTGCGGCAGAGATTTACAAGAGGGCGTATCATTCTGTCCTTATTGCGGGGAAAAAGTTGCGGTGCCGTCGGCATCGGCTGTACCCGTAAAAACCGGCCTCCCTTCCACGGCTACTGTCGAGGGGAGAAAAGGGATGAGTTCCAAGGCAAAAGCAGCTTATTCCTCGATCGGCCTTCTGCTGCTCGTGGGAATGGGGGTCGCTTTTGTCAACAGCCTTCCTGGCGGCGAGCACCCGGTCATCCATAACCAACCGACCGTTTCAAGTCCGCAAACCTACGACGGCGTCAAGCTGACCATGATCCCGGTACGTTCGCGGGTTGAGAATGGATTCATCATTATTTCGCTGACTGACGTACTCGAGAAGAAAATGGTCGGTTTCACGTATGAGGGAAAGACCAAAAAGGTTGAATTGATGGCGTACGTCAACCCCCAGGGAAAGCTGGTGACGTCGATAGCCATGTGCGATCCATGCAACTCCCAGAGCTTCCATACTGAATCCAAGGAGTTGGTGTGCGACAATTGCGGCACCCGATGGAATTTTTCAAACCTTGAGGGAGTCAGCGGCTCATGCCAGAAGTATCCTCCAGACCCGATCCCAAGCGAGATCGTCAACGGCGAAATTAAAATCAGCACCAGGCTTGTTGAAGATTGGAAATTGAGAATATGAGGACGAGCACACGCTTAATCGGTTTGACGTTGGTGTTGATGGTCGGATGCGGAAAACAGCCGGAGGAAAAACGATCAACAGGGAGCATTGCGGTTGCAACAATTCAGCTCCCGACGTTGAAATGCAAGACCTGCGTCAAGACGATAACAACCGCTCTTGCTTCCGTCGACGGCATCGAGAACTCCGAAATTGATCTTGAGAGAAAGAGTGCAACGGTGAAATTTGTCGCTGCAAAACTCGACGTTAATAAGATTGAACTGGCGATCAGCGGGGCCGGTTATGACGCAGACAAGGTCAAGCGGGATTCGACAGCGTACGAAAATTTAGCAGAATGCTGCAAATAAACCTCTCACGTTGTATTCCTTCTCGCCTCGCTTGCTCTCCGAACGATCGTAATCAAAAATCCGGCGACAAGCGTTATCGTTCCGATCCATACGAGGTTGATGAACGGTTTGACGCTTGCTTCAACAATCAACGTTTCGCTCTTCTGAGGCTGCCCCGCAGCCAGCGGCGTGCTGACAATGATGGTAATCGAAGATTTTCCCCTTCCGCCGTTCCCTAATCCCATCCCTTTGATCGTAAAAGAAATATCTGTATTCGGCAGCGATGCGGGGACATAACTCACCTTTCCCCTCTCGTTGTGCATCTCCGGCGTCAAGTGGTATGTCTTATTGCTTCGGGTAACATCGAGAGAGACCGAGACGACGTTGCCCTTCTCTGGGGATGAGTTGAAGGCGTATCCGAGATAGCTGATCGACATGTCCTGGAATTTTTGGACTTCATCTTTCCCGATGGTCAACTCCTGCTCATTCTTCGAATCCGGGCTTTCTAACGAAAGGGGCGAGACGTAGAAATCTTTCGTCATCAGGTTGATGATATCCGGATTCCTCATCAATCCTTCGCTCTCCTTGCTGTTGAACATCACCGGCGCAACGATGAATTTCTGATCCCCTTTTTCTACTTCGACGTCAAACGCAAACCGTCCCCGCTCGATCGGATGGTATCCGATATAACGCATCGAATAACCGAGCGCCTCGACTTTCTTTCCCTGTTCCAGAGAGATGGTCTCTTTATCATCATATTTCGCCGACGAGACAAACCCCAAAAACATCAACGCCAAGCCGATATGCGCAATGGCTCCCCCGGCCATTTTCGGGTTCCCTTTGAAAATTCTTAATCCAACAGTGATGTTCGTGAAAAGAGCGAACGAAGAGGCGAAAATGAAGATCAGCATTGTAACATGATGCGCACCGATAAAATAGGAAACCGCCGTCAGGATGAGGGCGAGGAACGTTGGAATGCGAAGGCTCTTAAGAAGCGATTCCGTGTCCGAATTCTTCCACCAGAGGAGCTGCCCGATGCCGGCCATGAGGGCGATAAAAATTCCCAGCGGAAGAGTCGTCGTGACATAGTAGGAGGAATCGACCGCCGAGACTTTTCCCTTCAGAAGGCCGGTAATGATAGGGGACGATGTCCCGATGACAATGAACATTGCCGCGAAAACAATGGCCGATGCACCAAGAAATAGCGCGAATTCGCGCGACAAGATGCTGTGTTCAACGGGGACCTTCGGCATCTCTTTCATGCGGACAAAGAACAGGCCGAATCCGATCGCCGCAAAAAGAAATAGGCCGGCAAGAAGCATCCAATAAACCATCATTCCCGGTTCAACAAACGAATGTACGGAGGTATCCCCGAGTACGCCGCTTCGGGTCAAGAAGGTAGAATACAGCACCATGATGAAGCACAATATGCTCAGGACGAAATTTGTCTTGATGAAGCTTCCGCTTCTTCGCTGTGACAACATAGTGTGGATCGAGGCAACGCACACAAGCCACGGCACGAGCGAAGAATTCTCGACGGGATCCCATCCCCAGTACCCTCCCCATCCAAGCGTCTCATAAGCCCAGAAGCCGCCCATGATGACTCCCGTTCCCAGCACCATTGCTCCGAACACCGTCCACGGAGTTGAAACTCGTATCCAGCTCACATAGTCGCGTTTCAGCATCCCTGCCACGGCATACGCGAACGGAACCGACATTGAAGTGAACCCGATGAACAGGACCTGCGGATGAATCACCATCCAATAATTCTGAAGAAGCGGATTCAGCCCTTTCCCTTCATTCGGATACTGCGCCCAGATTCCTTTGGCTTGATCGATCCAGACATAATTGGCGATGTTCGAGGGGACGGGGCCGGTGTGAATCAGGTCTTTCGGGAAAAGGTCCCAGATGTACATGAACGGATTTTTGAGGATGAGCATCAAGAAGAGAAACGAGAGGATGGCGGAATAAATCACCATCAGTTCCGGTTCGTACCCTTTCCGCGATGAGTACCACATCAACGCAAGCCCGACGATGCTGGTGTAAAAAGCCCAGAGGGAGAAACTTCCTTCCTGCCCTGCATAAAAGGTCGAGAAGAGGAGCGGTCCCGGCAGGTCGGTGGAGCTGTAATTCCAGACATACGCATAATTAAACTGATGCGTCATGATAAAATAGATCAAGAGTCCCGCTGCGCCGACCATCCCGGCGACAGCTGTCAGATACGCAGAGCGCGCAAACAGCAGAAAGCGTTCCGAATGCTTCCGGTGGTCCAAATAATAAAAGAGCACCGCGCTCAGCGATGCCCCGAAAGCGACCTTGATGATGATACTGCCGATCATTCCGTTGTCCCTGCTCCGTTGAATGAATTACAATGTTTTTTGAACAGCCGACGCATCGCCTTCGTATTTAGACGGACACTTTGTGAGAAGTTCCGTGGCATGGAAACAACCATCCTTGTACCTTCCCTTCGCGACCACGCTCTTCGCCAGCTCGAAGTTGTTCGGCTTCGCCCCGTCGAGAATCACTTTCGCTTCCCGCTGGCTGTCGTCGCGCATGTAGAAAATGAACTGCCCGGCTTTTGCGTCGAACTGAGTCTCTTTTTCCTTCACCCACTCCCCCTTCACCTGAACTTTTTTCGCAGTCTTTTCGGCCTTTGCAAAATCGGTATACTCGACATTGCTGTCCAAAAAAGAGACCGCGCCGAAGATGACAAACGCGACGACAACGACTGCCGCGACAATGATCTTTGCTTTCACGAAATCCTCCTCACTTTCGCAGGCTCTTTTCGAGCTTGCTGATTTTGCCGTCGAGCCGGAACAGGTAAAAGACAAACCCGAACCAAATGATGAGCACGATGCTCATGACGATATACAATTGATTCTGTGCGAGAAACTCCACGGTCGATGCTCCTTATTAGTGTTGTGACGCCGCTTCAAGCCTGGCGTACCGAACTCTGAGGTTAAACATCCAGAAATACAAAACGGTGAATCCGATGATCGAAGCGAAAAATACCACCCGCATATTCGCCGGCATATGAAGCTGAGCGACTGGCGTCGAACCCCCTTCATCCCCCTTGGCCCCCGGATGAAGCCCTGTCATGATCCGGGGCATGACGAAAATAAAGAACGGTGCGGTGACCCCTGCAATGATCGAGTACACCGCTGCCAGCGTGGCTCTTTTTTCCTCTACGTCAACGGCCGAACGCAGCGCAAAATACGCTCCATAGATTAACAATAAAACGAAGATTGAAGTTTCACGCGGATCCCAATTCCAGAATGATCCCCAATTGAATTTCGCCCATATCGAACCGGTCACGGTCGCAAGGATGCAGAACATTGTCCCCAACCCGGCGGCGGACACCGACCGGAGGTCGTAATCGAGTTTTTTTGTTTTGAGATACATGATGCCGTACACCGTCGAGGCAATGAATGCCACCAGCGTCGTCCACGACATCGGAACGTGGAAGAATATTATCCTCGCCTTCTCTTCGAGCGCGGGAATGATCGGCAGTTCGTACCATTGCTGAGGGGCCGCCACCATCGGCATCGCAAAACCCGCGATGATGACGATGGTCAGCCATACAACAAGCCCTGCCTTTGCGATCACTAGCTTGGTCATGATGTGCTAATCCTTCCAGACAAATTCAAAAAGAACGACGGACACGGCGATAATAACGACGGTATACGATATCAGGATCTGAAACTCTCCGAGCGCCTCGGTAAAAAAAGCGCCTTCAACAGAAAGCTGCGTTGCCTTGATCACCGTGATGAGCATCGGCAGCATAATGGGGAATGAAAGAACAGGGTACAGCGTCCCTTTTGTGTTCGCTTTTGCGATGATCGCTGCAATGATCGTCGATGAACTGGCGATCGCGAGACTGCCGAGGAGAATTGTGGTCCAAAAGATGTCCGCCGACGCGATGACAAAATTATTGATCAGGAGGATGTAGAGTATCGAGATAACAGCATTAAGGGCCAGCGTAAGGATTCCGTTGAACAGCAGCTTGCCGAGATAGATCGGGGTCGGCGACGCGATGAGCTGCAGGGTCAGCACTGTCCCCCGTTCCTCTTCGCTGACAAAGGTCCGCGATAGCCCCGACATGCTGGAGAAGAAAATGATCACCCAAAGAATCCCGGCGAGCACGTCCTGGCTGATCGATTCGCTTCCGAGCGAAAAAAGGATAATTGACAGAGCCGTAACCACGAACATGAAGAGCGCATTTAACGCGTATCGCGTGCGCAGCTCTGAATGTACATCTTTGATGAAAATGTAGTATGACGGGATCAACAGGGATTTCACGGCACTCTCAACATACGATTTTGCGGGGCGACATTCAAGGCTGTCCTCTCTTTTTCCCGTTTATTGCAAGGTCGACGCGATAGTCGGCATATTCCAGATCCTCCTTATCATTTGTGGCAATAATGAGGATCCCGTTCTCTTTTTGAATACGCATCGTATCGCGGACGACCTCAACGCCTTCTTCGTCGAGGTTTGCGGTCGGTTCATCCAGGACAAGGATCTCCGGATGATGAAGCAGTGCCGCGGCATACTTCAGCCGTTGTTTCATCCCGGACGAGTATGTTCGAACCTCGTCATTACGCCGCTCGTAGATGCCGAATTTCTTCAGCAGCGATTCGGCCTCTTCAAACGACCGTTCAGGCAGGTTCCTGATCCGGCCGAAGACGGAAAGGTTTTCAATCCCCGAGAACTCCTCATACATCATGATATACGGCGATACTAATCCGATATGGCGATATATTTTTTCCGGAACGATGTGGGCATCATCGATTGAACAGGCGATTTGCCCTGCGGTCGGGGTAAGGATCGCACAGACGATCTTCGCGAGCGTCGACTTGCCGGATCCATTTTTTCCGGTAATCGCAACAGCTTGAGTCTGTGTCACCGAAAAGGAAACATCATCGAAAATCACCCGCCGGTTAAATACTTTCGAAACGGACTCTGCAGTGAGGACGATTTTTTTCATCGGACGAATTTACATGAATAATGACGCACCATGGACCTCACGGCCGGCCTACCGCCGATTGACAAAATAGAACGTAACAAGATTTTCTGCTGGATTGCTGTAAACAATGTCCAGCACGCCGTCTCCGTTGAAGTCACCGAATCTGAACGTCGTCTCTTGCGGCATGTCCATAAGAAAGGTGCGCGGCAAAAATTTCCCGTTTCCTTTTCCTTTGAGGAAAAAAAGCTCCGATGTCTTATCGTCCAAAACCATGATGTCGTTGATCCCGTCTCCGTCGAAATCGATGATCTGGAGATGCTCGGGATTGACAATCTCAATCCCATCAGCGACCGAAAAGAACTCACCGAACCGGCCGGCTCCTTTTCCGAGAGCAATTCGGATGTTGTTCATCGGCGCCGTGTAAAGGATGCAATCGGGAATGTTGTCACCGTTCACGTCGGCAAACGCCATGGAACACCGCTTCATCGCAGAATCGGGGAAGACATATGACAGGGTTTTGCCGCGGTACTGGCCTGCTGAATCGCTGAACGTGATGCCGAGAGTATAATGAAGAGCCTGGCTGTCAAAATAGATATATGCCAGGTCCGGCAGGCCGTCGCCGTTAAAATCATTGACGGACCCTGCAAGGATCCTCTCCGGAATGATCGGTTTGATGTTCCGTTCGACAAATTTTGTCCCCGAGACTTGCCTGAAGTATGAGAGCGAGCGCTGTTTCGCGCTTGAAAACACGTAGAATTCGATCGACTTATTTTGCAACGCCGCGTCGGGCAGAAACACTCTTGGATTTTCCGCCGTTGCAATCGCGTACGTATACGAAACAGCGGCCTTGCGCACGGCAGGCTGTTGTGCCTGAGAAAGCGTGAGGACCGACACTTTGGCGATCGATTCATGCGTCAGGAGGAACGTCACGGAAGTATCGTTCTTCGCATACAGCCGGACCGCAGTCGGACGTTCAACAGTTGGAATGCCGATCTGGCCCGACATCCGGCCGGGCGGCGAACTATACAAGAGCGAAAGAGATGACGACGCGCTGTCAACAACTGCCACGTCATCATATCCGTCGTTGTTGAAATCGCCGACAACAAGGCCAAGAGGATGCTTCCCTACCGCAAACGATACCTCGCCCGAGAGAGCCGCGTTCTCCCTCGGTGCCGCAAGTTTTTTCTTTGCGTTCCAATAACACGTCATCATTCGCCGCGACGGGTCAATCACAAGCACATCGTTCCATCCGTCGCCATCGATGTCGCCGACAAGAGTGATCCGGTTGTCGGATGTGCAGCCAAACACAACGTCGTCGTAAAACGTCCCATCTCCCTGGTTGGAAAAGACGCTGAACGTCCCGCCAAGATCATCGACGGCTACAACATCGGGCGAGAGACGTGAGGAGACCGGCGCCGCCAAGAGTTCGCCGATTGCATGATTGAAATCAAGGCTCTGATACTGAAAATAGGAAGCCATGCCGTCGCCGGCAAAAAAACGGAGCGATCGGGTCATGGACGAGGCCACCGCATAATCGAGCACGTGATCTCTGTTGAAATCCCCGAACACAACGGCGACCGTGTCCTTGTCGAAGGAAACAATATTTTGTTCTGCGAATTGCAAATCCCCCATGCCGTAATAGAACACCATTTCATTCGTCAGCCAATTATGAACGACAATGTCCGGGAAATCATCGTCGTTAAGTTTCACAACAGATGCATCGACAACGGGGATCTCGGGAAGGATAAGATTTTTTTCTCTAAATGTCCCGTCCTTGTTGCCCAACAGGACCGAGATGCCGGACGATAATTTTCCGAAACAGAGAATATCGGTCGTGCTGTCATTGTCAATATCCGCAAGAAGTACTTTTTCAGGATAGAAATTGACGTTGTACTTCGTGCTACGATACACGGTGTCGTTCGGCGTACTCAGCCATACTTCAACCTGGCTGGTTTGTCGATGCACTATGACGATATCGTCCTTGCCGTCGTTGTTGAGATCCTTTGCGGCCAGGAACGTGACGTCCGTCGAAGGGCCCAGAGAGACACAATCGAACGAGATGCCATCGCCTTTATTGACCAAAACGACAAGATGCTGGCTTGCCTGGTCAAAACAGAGAATGTCCGGATGCGGGTCGGCATTAAAATGCATCAAGACAGCAAGCGACGGAGCGAACGGCAGCGAGGTGGAAGTTACCGTCCCCAAGGCCGCCGTCGTCCGCTGCTGGGCAATCGCAATTGCGCCGCAGGTCAGCACTGCCACAAGGATTTGGTTGAAGGCACTTCTCGGAGAGCGGGGGGGGAACGACAAAACATTCGCCGCGCTGAAGCGGCGTTCGACGGAAGCCTTATTCATTGCCCTTCTTCGACCGACGCCGAAGCCTCTCTTCACGACGCCGTGTTGCATCCGCAAACCGCCTCCGTTCATCATCGCTCTCTGGGCGCAGGCGGGGCACCGGAACCGGTGTGCCGCTGCCGTCGATGGAAACAAACGTCAGGTAGGCAGAATTTGCATGGACGAGAGCACCGGTAAGTAAATTTTCGCAAAATACTTTCACGCCGACTTCCATCGAGGTGTGAAATACGCAGTTGACGGACGCGCGAAGGATGACGACCTCTCCTTCTTTGACCGGATGAATAAAGTTGAGCTCGTCAACGGACGCCGTTACACACACACGCTTGGAATGCCTTGCCGCCGCAATCGCCGCGGCCAGATCGATCCAGTGCATCAGCTGACCGCCGAGGAGATTGCCGAGCTGGTTGGTGTCGTTCGGCAGCACGAGCTGCGTCATCTCAACCTGCGAATGCTTGACTGAAAACGATTCTTCCTTCATTGGCCCGTATTCGTCGAGAGTCCCATTGATTTTTTCGGCGCCGGCTTTGGCGCGGCAAGGTCGGCCTCGATCGCAGCCTTGAGCGTTTCCGCGTCGCTCTTCAATCGACTTGCCGGATATTTTTGAAAGAATAAATTAACGGCGTCAAGAGCCGCCGCGTAGTCATGACGTTCCCTTAACGCGGTCGCTTTTCCGAGCAGTGCGTCGTCGGCGTAATCGCTGTCATGATACCGGTCGAGCACCAGATCGAAATAGGCGATCGCTGACTTGAAGTATTCAAGCCGGAGATACAACTTTCCGTTATCGTATTCCTTCTTTGCTAGCTTGTTGTTGAGTTCAACGATCTTTGCTGCAGAGACTTTTGCGAGCGAGTCCGTCGGATAATATTCGATGAACGACTGAAAATCGTCGATCGCTTCTTTTGTGAACTTTTGATCAAGCTCGGATTTCGGGGAGAGCTCATAGTTCGACATCGCTTTCATGTATCGCGCGCGCAGAACAAGCGGACTGGACGACATCGTCCGGATGAGAAGGTCATATTCCGCTGCTGCGAGTATATATTCTTCCCTGAGATACCGGCATTCCCCCATAAAGAACTGCGCGCTGTCCGCATACGCGCTCCCCGGGAACTGAACGGTCACATTCTTGAAGTCTTCGACGGCGTCAAGATAATCTTCCCGGTGGAATTTCTTCATGGCTTCGGCAAACCGCTCCTCGGCCGTATAAAACTCGGCTTCTTTGCTCGACCCGCATCCGTTCACCTCTACCATCAACAAACAACTTATCGCTGCAACAACAAATAATTTCTTCAATGGAGAACGCCTCTTCGTGACAAGATAATTGGAATATTGGATAATGATTGCATTCGCGATAACAGCCGGTTCACATTCCCCGAATCCGTCAAGACCGACGGCTGATATCCCGCCTGCAGGGGAATACATTCAACGGATGAAACAGCCGTCGTGTCGCTTTTTTTTTCCACTACTATTGTTACCGCGAAGCTCAGCTGCGTCCAAAATAATTGCGGCTGATAAAAGACAAAATTACCAAGCGAATGAATGATGTATCCTTTGCCGACATGACGGATGCCGTACGGCACGTGCGGGTGATGACCGAGTACGATCGTCACCCCTTGAGCAATGCTCTCCTCCTCGAATGCCGTCAATCGCCGCATCGGAATATCGCTGTATTCATCTCCGCCGTGCACGCTCAACACCACGACATCCGCGGACGCCGCCGCCTCTCGGATCGCCGGAAATAATTTACTAGAGTCCGTGACCGCGACATAATCGTGCCACCCATGTTTGAAATTCATCAGGTCCGTTACGGCAAAGAAGGCAAACCGAATTCCATTTTTTTCGACCATTAGCGGTTCATAAAGGGCGCGCGGCGAGCGCGCGGTGCCGAAATGCCCTATGTTCTCCTGATCCAGGTGGTCGAGCGTTTCCAGCAACGCCCGCTTCCCGTAGTCATACGCGTGATTATTTGCCGTCGAAACGTAAGCCAAACCGAAATTCGCGAGCGTGCGGCCGCCGTTCGGCGGTCCCGTAAAAATCAAATTATGGACCGGATCCTGAGTTTCCCCTTTTTGATCGGACAGCTGGCTCTCGAGATTGGCAAACACGATCTCAGCAGAATCTCTCTGCAACGAAATATTGCGGAAAGGGTAATTAAGGTCGCCACTCAGTATTCTCTGACCGACCATCCTCCCAAGGTTGACATCACCGAACGCCAGCAGCGTCACCGTCCGGATCGATGGAACTTCAGCCCTCCTCACAGAGCGGATACCGAGGTACCGCGGTGCAACAACGATAGAAAAGACCACTACCGCAGACCATCCTGCCCGGACCAAATACACGGCTGCACGGTTTCGTCTGTACATCGCGAATTAGCTTCTTATGGTAAAGAACAGATAGACCGCTACTCCCGCTGCCCCGGCAATAATGAGGGGCGCAATGAAGCGCTCAAATGCCGACCGTTCGGGGAGCGACGCACTGGCGACCTGTTTGCTGGATTCCTGTAATTTTGAAATCTCGTCAACATTCACCGTATCCGAAAACGCCCGGGCGTGTGTCGCCGACAACAGAACCTTGCCGTCGGCGGCTCGAATCGCGGAGAATCTGAATGAGACACTCAGCTCTCTCGAGCATTTTCGTGCAGAAAAAAAACCATCGGAGAAGGATTGGCCGTAATGAACGGCTGCCTGCGCGCCGGAAATCCGCAGCTCAACGCTTGAAACGCCGCTCCGGGTATAGAGCAAAGTAAAGTGCCGGCGAAACGCCTCAAGCAAGGGCGGAAAGAAGAAGCGATTCACTTCTCCGCTCTCTTCGATCACGTCAAGAGCGGTGGTATCGGGAATGTTCACTGCCTCGCAAAAATCGTCGGCTGCCTGCTTTGACAGCATCGTTAAAATTTCTTCATTCGTCCGGGGGATGCCCTCCGCACGAACAGTCTGGGGCATTGCCGATGGCATAAAGCAGACAATGGCAGCAAGGATCAGCTTTACCGGGATGCTCAAGCGTAGATTCCGCGGACTTTTAATGTTTTCGCAACCTTGTCGATCGCCAAGATGTAAGCGCCGATTCGGAGAGAGACTTTGTAGTGTTCCGCCGTCTCGTAGACAGCATTGAATGCCGACGTCATCATTCTTTCCAGCCTTCGATTCACGCGATCGATGGACCAAAAATATCCGACTCGATCCTGAACCCATTCAAAATACGAAACGGTGACCCCTCCGGCGTTTGCAAGAATGTCCGGGATGACGATGATGCCCTTATCCTTCAGGATGGGGTCGGCTTTTGCAGTCGTCGGACCGTTCGCACCTTCCGCGATGATCTTTGCCTTTATTTTTGGAGCATTCCGGGCCGTGATCTGGTCTTCCTTTGCCGCCGGAACAAGTACGTCGCAATCGAGCTCAAGCAGATCCGATTGCGTGATCTTCTCCGCATTGGGAAAACCGTTCAGTACTTTATGCGCCTTCGTCCACTCGATCGCCTTTTCGACATCGATCCCCCGTTTGTTGTAGTACCCTCCGGTCACGTCGCCGATGCCGACAATTTTGCATCCCTGCTGCTGAAGAAGCTGGGCCGAAACAGAACCGACGTTGCCGAAACCCTGGACTACGACCGCCGTCTCCTTGGGTTTCAATTTTATTTTTTCCATCGCGCCAATGGTGACCATCATGACGCCGCGGCCGGTGGCCTCGCGTCTGCCCAACGAACCGCCGATGATGAGCGGTTTCCCTGTCACCACGCCGGTTGCCGTCCGCTTCATGTGCATGCTGTACGTGTCCATGATCCACGCCATGATCTGTTCGTTCGTTCCCATATCCGGCGCCGGTATATCCTTATCCTCTCCAAAAATATCGAGCATGTTCGCCGTGTAGCGCCGCGTGACCTTCTCGAGTTCGACCGGCGTCAGCTTGGACGGATCACAACGAACGCCCCCTTTCGCGCCTCCGAACGGGATATCAACGACGGAGCATTTCCAGGTCATCCAGGCGGCAAGGGCTTTGACCTCGTCGAGGTTGACATCCGGGGCGAACCGCAATCCTCCTTTTGAAGGACCGAGAATATCATTGTGAATGACGCGGTAGCCTTCAAATACCTCGATCTCTCCGTTGTCCATTTGGATGGGGATGGAGACGGTGATCTGCTTCACCGGGGTCTTCAGATATTCGTAAACACCCTTCTCCAAGCCGAGAAGTTCTGCTGCGACATCAAACCGTTCCATCATCGATTCGAACGGATTCTCTTTATCCGTGATCGGCGCAGGTTCTTTGTAATTAAGGTTTTCGTTGGTCTCCATATGCTCTCCTTTGCTCCTAGACTCACATTCCGTGGACGGCGATCTCTTCCAGCCGCTCAATGCGTTCTTCTATCGGCGGATGGGTTGAAAATAATTTCATAATGCCCCCGCTTCGAAGAGGGTTGACAATAAACATGTGTGCGGTCGCCGGTCCGGCATTTTCCAGAGCGGTGCGTTCCGATCCCTGTTCAAGTTTCTTTAATGCGTTTGCCAGGCTCCGAGGCTTGCCGCTAATCGTTGAACCGCCGGCATCCGCGGCAAATTCGCGAGAACGCGAGATCGCAAGCTGAAGGAGGACCGCCGCGATCGGCGCGAGGATGAGGAGCAGGAGCTCAGATAGTCCGTTCCCGGAATTTCTCTCATCGCGCCGTCCGCCTGAGAACATCATAGCCCAGCCGGCCATCCTGGCAATGAACGTGATAGTCCCGACCATCGCTGCAACGATGGTTCCGGTCAGCATATCCCTGTGCTTGACATGGGCTAGCTCGTGCGAAAGCACGCCTTCCAACTCATCATCGTTGAGCAGTTTAAGTATTCCCGAAGTGACGGCAATCGCAGCATGAGACGGATTCCGGCCGGTGGCAAAGGCATTCGGCGTTTCATCGGGAATGATATATACGTTCAGCATCGGAAGCTGTGCCTGCGCGGCCAATTTCCTTATCATCTGGACCAGTCGCGGCTCTTCCATTTCAGTCACTTCTTTTGCATGGTACATCATGAGCACAACTTTATCCGAGAACCAATACATGCCAAAATTCATGAGGAGTGAGAACATGAACGCGAGAACTAATCCCTGTCCTCCGCCGAATGCTTCGCCGATCAGAAGCAAGAGCACCATCATCAGCGTCATTAAGAACGCTGTCTTCATCGTATTCATAGCACACCGCTCCACAAAATCATTTTCATTGAAAGGTAGCGAAACCTCGAGGCACTTTCAACCGACCTACTCCTGCTCTTTCCTGCTGTCTCGCACGCGCCGCAATTGCTCAACGGTAAAATCGATCGATTCATCGACAAAGTGCCGTGATAGGCGGCGCGCCCGCCGGACAGCATCTTCATCTAAATCGGCGAAGATCAAGTCTTCATCAAATAATTTTGCGGATGCGATGATCTCGCCGGACGGGTCGACGATTTCCGACCCTCCCCAGAAATTGATGCCGTCCTCGATCCCGACTCGATTGCAAAAAACGAGATATGAGCTGAGAAGCCGCGCGTACGCTTTGTGATGTTCACTGTTGATGGTCGCCGACGGAAGCTTTTCCGAAGCGCCGGAAATTCGCGTCGGACTTGCAGCAATCGTAATGAGGACCTCCGCCCCGTCGCTCGCGAGAATATACGGAAGTGAAATGTGCCACAAATCTTCGCAGATCAAAATGCCGAGCCGGCCATGTTTGGAGTTGAAGCAGCGCGCGCTCGTCCCCTGGCTGAAGTAGCGCATTTCCTCGAACATGCCGTAGGTCGGCGGATAAATTTTTTGATGGCCGGAAAAGATCTTTCCGTCTTCCATCACGAAAGCAGAATTGTAGAGGCCAAAATTCTTCCGCTCCTCGACTCCGCCTGCAATGACCGTGATCGACTTGCTGAGCCTTAAAAGGGGATTGAGAATATCCGGCCTGGCGACATTGATCGCCAGATCCCAATTGAGGTCCCGCACCGAATAGCCGGTAAGACTCAATTCCGGGAAAACGACGATGTCGGCCTTTTTCGCAATCGCCTTTTTAACGAAAGCGACGTGGCGCACGATGTTCTTTTCCACGTTGCCGACGGCCGCATCAACCTGGGCAACGGCTACTCTCAACTTCATACTATTCGATTTCTCAATCGCAATTACGTTATTGACACGTCATTCGGCAATTCGTCTGTGTCGTTGGAGGTGCGCGGAAATTCCTCACGCAGCTTTTTCCCCACCTCTTTCACCGCTTCGCAAATGCCGTCGCAGAAGCGCTTCTCCTTAAAGTGGCCGGTCATCGAAGCAGCCAGATCATCCCAGTACCGATCGGTCACTTTGTTATGGATCCCCTCATCCGCGATGATTTGGAATGAACGTTCACTCATCGAGAAAAACAGGAGCACTCCGTTCTTGTGCTTCGTCTTGTCCATTCCATGCTCATAGAAATTTTTGAGCGCGAATTGATGGAGCGTCAATTTCCGTTCGCCCCACGCCCTCCTTTTTCGGATACCGACCCGGATCTCTCCTTCGGTTCCTTGTTCCACCTCGGCGATGGTCGCCGCGATCTTCTTACGCTCAGCTTCGGTCAACAATGGATGACTGGAAAATAACGCCATACGAGTTTCCGGTTAGTCGGAGATATCGATCATTTTGATGTTCTTGATATACTGAACCGTCTTATCCTCTTTCAGTGATTTCAAACGGCTCAGCTTCAGCTGCATCCGCTCGACATTCTCATTGATGATGCGGAGGTACATCTTCATGTCCGTCGCAACCTGACTGCGCATCAGGACATCGACATTCTTCTTCATCGCATCGAGGGGCGTCACGAGATCCTGGCTGATGCCCAGCACCAACTCCTGGATCGCTTCGATCCTTTGACTGCTGATTTCAAGGGCGGACAATTGCTGCCGCAATCGCACACGCTCCAGCACGCTGACGATCGTTCTCGGCAGAACCGGCGTCGAGATCTCTTCCTTCACAAGAAAATCTTCCACGCCGAGCTTCATTGTCTCGACGGCAAGGTTGAAATCGCGGTTCACGGTAATAAAGACGATCGGGACGGTGATGCCGCGCTGCACCAAAGCACTGGTCACCTCAACGCCGTTTATCCCCGGCAGGTTGTAATCCATCAAGATGACGTGGTAGTTTGAGTTCGCGTCGAATTCGCTGAGCCCCTCTTCGCCGCTCTTCTTCCATACGAGATTAAAAATGTAATCCGGATGATGGGACAAATAAAGTTCAACGAGTTTGCCGAAGTCGTCGTTGTCCTCGATCATTAAAATATTGATCCGTTCTTTCACTGCACTGGATTCCACCGTACTGCCGTTTCCTTATGGTTGATGGTGATCGCTGCCAGCGAGGGGCCTGCGGCGATTATTTGGGCAAGGAAACATAGAACGTCGTCCCTTTCCCGATCTCCGATTCAAGCCAGATTTGCCCTTGGTAGAGCTCAACGATCTTTTTGACGATCGCCAGGCCGGCTCCGCTGCCCTCGTGATCGGTGTTCAATCGTTGAAAGATAACAAATATCTTGTCAAAAAACTTTTTTTCGATGCCGATGCCGTTGTCTTGGACAGAAATAAGAACCCTTTTTTCGTTTTCCTCGATGGTGATCTTGACAAAGGGGCGTTCATCGCTGTTAAACTTGATCCCATTCGAGATAAGATTCCGCAGCACAAGTTTGATTTGAGTCGGATTGCATTGATACGAAAACTCGCCCCGGGGAGCCACAATCTCTGCACGCTTTTCCTGGATCGAAAATTTCAAATCATCAAGGACTTCGTTGATCACATCATTCAGCGAGACCGTTTCCGTGAGTTCCGAAAAACGCGAAACGCGGGAGAGCACCAGAAGGTCATCGATCAACCCTTTCATTCTGGAGCACGACTGAATGATCGATTGAATGTATTCTGAGGCAGCGCTGTTCTTGTCTTGCACATGATCTTTGAGGAGAATCCTGCTGTACCCCTCGACGGTGATCAACGGCTCCTTCAAATCGTGGGAGACAACGTAGGTGAAATCGTCCAGCTCTTTATTCCGATTTTGGAGCTGGATCGACTTTGAGATTGTCTCTTCGTAGAGCTTGGCCTTTTCGAATGCAATGGCGGCCAGGTTCGCAAAACTTTCAAGAAGACGAATGTGCGATTCCTTGTAGAGATTCGGCGTATAACTTTGTATCGACAGAACGCCTATCGTTTTTTCCCTCGAGAACATCGGAATGTATAGGAGCGAGAGCGAGCGCCGGCCCTTGTCGCCGAACGGATGGCGCACCGGCTCCGGAGAGTCCGCTTCCCGGTTTTCAAGAAGTGATTGTCTCGCCTCGATCACTTTTGCGATCCCGGTTCCCGGACGAATCGCACTTTCTCCTTTGTCCGGTTGGACCTTTACTTTTTTCTCGTTGATGGTGTCGTAGCATATAATGTTCCGCACCGTTCCGGTCGTTTCCTCAAAGAGGTCTATGAAAAAAGCGTCGAACGGAAGGACCTCGACGAGGTGCCGGTATACGGCATCTGCAATTTCGTTAATTTTGAGAAGCGACGTGAGTGTCCTGCTCAGTTCATACAGCACGCGAAGCCGTTCAAGCTGAAGGCGGTTGATCTCTTCCAGGTTCTTTCGCTCGCTGATGTCGCGTGCCATGTTCATCATGGCGACGGGGCGATTGAGCGCATTGTAAAGCAGCGTCGTGTTCATGCTGACGGAGATCATTTTCCCGCCCGTATCTTTCCAATGAATATCGAAGTCCCGGAGGCTCTTCTTCTCCCGAAGTTCTTTTATCCACAGCACGTAACGGGCCATCTCTTCGTCGAGAAGCCATTCGTACGGAAATTCTTTTCCGATCGCATCGGATTTTTTGATGCCCGTCAGCCGTTCAAACTCGTTGTTCACCTGCAGAACTTTTCCTTCGAGGTTCGTGAGAACGAGCGCATCGCCGACCGTGAGCACACCGTCGATCACATTGCGGAACATCTGTTCGGACTGCTGCAGTTCTTTTTCAATGGCCCGTTTCAGCGTGATATCCCTGTGCAGCGCCACGACAGCCTGTCCCCCCTCATACGGAACAGCGCTGACCACCACCTCAACATCGAACAATGTCCCGTTTTTTCTCATAGCCTTGTATTCATAGCGTGAGGGGACATTTTTCCCTTCGCTCCTGCTCCTGCTTCTCTCGATGACCCGCTCCCGATCCTCCGGAGCGATGATCGTCTCTATGCTCTTATTGAGAAGAGGAGCAGCGCTGTCGTACCCGAACATACTTCTTAGAGCGGCATTGACGTAAAGGATCCTCAAGTCGCGGACGATGACGACTCCGTCTGCCATCCCTTCGATGATCGGTTCATATTGGGGGGATTCTATCCGCCGCGATTTTTTCTCAGAGAAGGCGTGAAGAAGCGGAAGGGAAAACCGGCTCAGTTTTTCGAAGAAAAGTTCTTCCATCCCGACGAGCCCGGCAAGGGAAACGCCGACGAGTTCTACAACACCAGCTACACGGCGGCCGTCGAGGACCGGGATCTCGACGACAGGAAGCGAGCGAAATCGGGCAGGAAGACCGGACTGAGGCGGAAATATTTTTTCATTCTCAAATGTTGTGACGACCGCTTTCTTTCTCCGTACAACCTTTTTGAGATGAGAGTCACGGAGTCGATATTGTACAAGCAAATGACGAAACCGTTTTGGATAAGCATATTCTCCCGCCAGCCGGATCACATCGCCATCGATGCTATACAATGCCGCAGCAACTCCGTCAACGCCATGCAAAACCTGCGCTAAGAAAGACGAAATAACTCCCTCAGAGATCCTCCCAGCCTTCTGACCGTCAAATATTTTTTCCGCCAGATGGACGAAAAGTTCGAAGAGTTTATTCGTCCGAACAATACTATCCCTTTGGCCCAATGGCCGGTTGGTGCCATACTTTGATGCACGATGTTTCGGGCGTCGCTTTAACGGCATAAATAAGGGAGATTGTTACAGTCTTCGTCCGACAATCTGCGCAATTTCTCCAACCTTTTTCATCAACTTCAAAAACGTGTCGGGTTTCAACGATTGAAATCCATCGGACATCGCTTGGTCGGGATGTGTATGAACTTCCATCATCAGTCCATCCGCACCTGCCGCAATTGCGGCAAGCGCCATCGGCGAGACTAAATCCCAAGCTCCTGTTCCGTGACTCGGATCGACGATCATCGGCAAATGAGATAATTTTTTTATGACCGGAATGGCGTTGAGATCGAGGGTATTCCGCGTGTACGTTTCGAATGTCCTGATCCCGCGCTCGCAAAGGATGACGTTGTAGTTTCCCTTGGACAGGATGTATTCGGCGGCCATGAGCAATTCTTCGATCGTCGCGGAAAGGCCCCGTTTCAACAACACCGGCTTGCCCGACTCGCCCACCCGCTCGAGGAGGGAAAAATTATACATGTTTCGAGCGCCGATCTGCAAAACGTCGGAATGTTCTGAAACCACTTCGAGGGTCTCCGTATCCTTCACCTCCGTCACAACCTTCAAGCCGGTGGTTTCCGCAGCTTCTTTGAGATACTCCAGCCCCTCCAGCTTCAATCCTTGAAAAGCATACGGTGAAGTTCTCGGTTTGAAGGCCCCTCCCCGCAAAAAACGAGCCCCCGATTCTTTGATCAGCGATGCAATTTCCAAAATCTGCCCCCTGCTCTCCACCGAGCATGGGCCGGCAATAACGTTGAGTTCTTCTCCGCCGAAACCAGAACCCCCTACATCGACAATCGTGGACTCTGGCTTGAATTCCCTGCTGACAAGTTTGAACGGCTTAGAGACTGAGATGACATCGATCACTCCGGAAAGCGTCAGAAAATTTTCCGGGTCTACTTTTCCCTTATTCCCCGTGATGCCGATGGCAACGCGCTGGACTCCGGGGATCTCATGAGGGGAAAAACCGAGGGAGGATATTTTTTCTTTTACCGCGCCGATTTCTTTCCGGGACGCGTCGAGCTTCATCACGATTAACATTCTAACCTGCGCGTTGTGCGTGGGGGTGATAGACCACTTACCAGCTTCCGCTTGCGCCGCCGCCGCCGAATGAACCGCCGCCGCCGGACCATCCCCCGCCGCCACCGCCAAAGCCTCCCCCGCCGAAAAATCCCCCGCCCCCGAATCCTCCTCCCCAATATCCTGAGCGATAGTAACCGCGCGATGAAATACCGTACCGGCGTCTGCCGCCGAACATGGATGTGCCAAAGACAAAGAACAAGATAATCGCCAGCAGTACGCCGCCGAAATTTGTGATCTTATATTTCGAACGAGGCTCTGCTTTGTATTCCCCCTTCGTTGCCTTGATGACATCTTCGACCGCCGCGCCAATACCGCCGTAAAAATCCCCTTCGCGGAACCGCGGACGCATCACATTCCGGATGATCTGATCGCACAACGCATCGGGCAACGATCCCTCGAGACCGTAACCGACCTCGAACCTGATCTCTTTATCATTCTTGGCGATCAGGATCAGAAGACCGTTGTCCTTTCCTTTCCTACCGATCTTGTTCGCTTCTGCAATTTTCAGCGAGAAGTCGGTAATGTCATTCCCTTGCAACGAAGGGATGATGACGACGGCAATTTGCGTAGACGTGCTGTCTTCGAACTGCTTTAACTCATTTTCCAGGGCGCGCCATTCGGAATATTCCAGCGTGTTGGTAAAATCGGTGACATGTTCGTGCAGCTGCGGTACCGATAATTCCTGCGCCCGCAGCGGGAGCACTGCGATCAGAAACAATAGAAAGAGGATAAAAAGGTTCTGTCTTGCCATTGAATGATGAGTGAGAGCTCTCGCCGTTCCTAGAATTTTACTTTGGGCGCTTCTTCTGCGCCAGTTTGTGCCTGGAAATAGGCTTTGGGACCGAATCCGCCGAATCCGGCGATCAAAGAGGTCGGGATGGTTTTGATCGCAGTGTTATAGCCCTGAACCACCTCGTTGAAATGCTTCCGCTCGACCGCTATGCGATTTTCAGTTCCTTCTAACTGAGCCTGCAGTTGGAGAAAATTTTCGTTCGCTTTGAGGTTCGGATAATTCTCCGTGACGACCATGAGGCGGGATAGCGCAGCTGTCAGATCCCCTTGAGCTTTCTCGAACATCTGAAACGCCTGGGGGTTTTTCAGGACTTCCGGAGATATTGTCATTTGACCAACTTTTGCGCGCGCTTCGACAACCTGCTCTAACGTCTCCTTTTCGTGAGTCGCATACCCTTTAACGGTCTCAACGAGGTTCGGTATCAGATCGAACCGCCTCTGATACTGATTTTGGACCTGCGACCATGCGCCATTCACTCCTTCGTTCATTGCGACAAGTTTATTGTAGACTCCAACTCCCCACATCACCGTCAAAATTCCAACAAGAAGGATTCCCCCGATGATCGATAACGCGACGACGAGACCTTTTGATTTCATTGAAAATATTCTCCTTGCTTAAACACACGGTTGATTACTTGCTTGCAAGACAAGGTAAACAATAGTCGTCTCAAAAACAAGCCGGCAAAAAACCCCGTAACTCCTTGACAATCAACAAAATTGTGATTACTATTTCCCCAGCCATCCCAATGTTTTGATGATTGACATCTGCAGCCGAAGGAAGGAGTCAGCATGCCTCGCATTGTGAAAGGGGGACTTATACAGTGCTCAATTTCCGAATCGACCGAAAAGCCGATTGAGACGATAAAAAAATCGATGATCGACAAGCATGTCGCCCTTATTGAAGAAGCGGGAAAAAAAGGGGTGCAGATTCTCTGCCTTCAGGAGATTTTCTTCGGCCCGTATTTCTGCGCCGAGCAAAAGACAAAGTGGTATGCCATGGTAGAGAAAATTCCGGACGGGCCTACGGTCAAACTGATGCAGCAGTACGCAAAGAAATATTCGATGGTAATGGTCGTCCCCATTTATGAGGAAGAAATGACCGGGATCTACTATAACACCGCCGCGGTGATCGACGCAGGCGGGGAGTACCTTGGGAAATACAGAAAGCATCACATCCCGCAGGTCGACCCCGGATTTTGGGAAAAATTCTATTTTAAGCCGGGCAACCTCGGCTACCCTGTTTTCAAAACGAGACATGCGGATATCGGCATTTATATATGCTACGACAGGCATTTTCCTGAAGGGGCGCGGATTCTGGGGTTGAATGGGGCGGAAATAGTATTCAATCCATCTGCGACAGTTGCTGGATTATCAGAATATCTCTGGGAACTTGAGCAACCCGCCCATGCAGTAGCAAACGGCTATTTTGTCGGAGCGATCAATAGAGTCGGGACCGAACCCCCGTGGAATATCGGCGAGTTTTATGGAAAGAGCTATTTTTGCAATCCTCGCGGAAAGATCATTGCGCAGGCCAGCAGAGACAAAACAGAACTGGTGGTTGCCGAATTAGACCTCGACATGATCAAGGAAGTCCGCTCAGTCTGGCAGTTTTTCAGAGACCGGCGGCCCGAATCGTATAAAGAGATCGCAGAAGAAAGATAGAAAGACAATGAATGATCACGAATTAGAAATTGAGAATTCCGATTTGTGATTTTGGGTCAAGGCACGAAGGAATTATTTCAAAATGACTTCTCAGGAAATAGCAGACATCACTGCAAGGAATACTTTTGGAACATGGAGGTTCCAGAAAGGTTGGAAGCCGCTGCATGTCGTGGATGCAGAAGGATGCTACTTTACCGATGCGAGCGGGAAAAAATATTTGGATTTTTCCTCACAGCTGATGTGCGTAACGCTGGGACACAAGAATAAAGCCGTCATCAAGGCCATTGAGGACCAGGCGCGGCGGCTTCCGTACATTGCCCCTGGGTTTGCGACAGACGTGCGCGCAGAATTGAGCAAGCTTCTCCTCGAAGTTCTCCCAAAGGGGCTTGAAAAATTCTTCTTCACGACGTCGGGCACTGAAGCGAACGAAGCGGCGTTCAAGATAGCCCGGATGTACACGGGGAAAACAAAAATCATCGCGCGGTATCACTCCTACCACGGCTCGACCATGGGTTCGATCGCGGCGACAGGCGACCCGCGCCGCTGGGCAATGGAACCCTCTGGAAAAATTCCGGGGGTCATCTTCGCCCCCGAAGTCAATTGTTATCGTTGCCCCCTTCACCACACCTATCCGGAGTGTGGCGTCGCCTGCGTGGAATATGTTGACCATATGATCGAAAATGAGAGCGACGTGGCTGCAGTCATCGTTGAGCCGGTCGTCGGGACCAACGGCGTACTAATTCCACCGAACGAATACATCCCCCGGCTCCGGCAAATCTGCGATAAGCACAATGTTCTGCTCATCGCAGATGAGGTCATGAGCGGATGGGGACGAACGGGCAAGTGGTTCGCGATGGATCATTGGGATGTCAAACCGGATATTCTCACAACGGCAAAAGGAATAACAACGGCCTACGTTCCTTTAGGCCTTTGCGCAACGACAAAAAAAATTGCCGATTATTTCGACGATCATTATTTTTCCCACGGACATACGTACGAAGCTCATCCTTTGACGCTTGCTCCGGCCATCGCCGCGATCAATGAGGTGAAACGGCTCGACCTTGTGCATCGTGCGAATGAGACGGGCGCATACCTGGGTTCAAGGCTTCAGGGCCTTAAGGCCCACCATCGCTCGATCGGCGAGGTGCGAGGGATCGGATTATTTTGGGCGATCGATCTCGTGAAAAGCCAAAAAACGAAGGAACCGTTCAATTCGTATAAGGACAAAATCAGCGGCGCCCCTTTGCTCGTAGAGAAGGTGAACATGGAAATGATGAAAAAGGGCGTGTTCGTCCAGGCGTGGGTGAGCCATTTTGTGATCGCCCCTCCTCTTATCATCACGAAGGAAGAAATAGACCTGGCAATGGACGCATTTGATGATGCGCTGAAGTTGGCAGACGAACAATGCTCGGAATGAGGAATGTCATAGAAGAACGGATTGTCCAATGAACAACCTTGCGTTGAAACTTTCCGCCGAAGAGTACGAAAAAAATTTCGCTGAGCTGCATCCCCCCCTTTCGCCGAATTCCGCCGTTGCCGAGGCTGACCGCTGCCTCTACTGTTTCGATTCTCCATGCATGAAAGCCTGCCCGACGCACATCGACATTCCGACGTTCATAAAAAAAATCGCGACGGGAAATCTCAAAGGTTCGGCAAAGACCATCCTCTCGTCGAATTGGGTGGCGTTGACCTGTGCGAAAGCCTGCCCCGTCGAAGAATTGTGCGAGGGGGCGTGCGTCTATAACGCGCGGGGCGAACAACCGATCCAAATCGGACGGCTGCAGCGGTATGCAATGGATTGGTACGTGGACCGGGGCATGCCAACGCTCTTCACGCCAGCCTCAAATAACGGAAGGTCGGTGGGAGTGGTCGGCGCCGGTCCTGCAGGGTTAGCGTGTGCCGCAGAGCTGGCGTTGATGGGATATGATGTTACGATTTATGAAGCTAGAAGCGAGCCGGGCGGGCTCGATACTTGGGGTATTGCTCCATACAAGGTGACGAGGCAAGACAGCTTGAATGAAACAAAAATTGTCGAACATCTCGGCGTGCGCATAAAAACAGGGATGGCGATCGGCGAAGCCCTGTCGGTGGATCAGCTGACAGAGATTCACGATGCGGTCTTCCTCGGCGTCGGATTGAAAATTGCTGCTCGTCTTCGGATCCCCGGTGAAGATTTGCAGGGAGTTCATGATGCGCTGCGTTTCATAGAAAAGGTCACATCACGAAAATGGAATTCCGTCGACATTGCAAAACGCGTGGCTGTTATCGGGGCGGGAAATACCGCAATTGACGCAGCCACCGAGGCAAAGCGTCTCGGCGCCGAACAGGTGATGATCATCTACCGCCGAAGCAGAGAAGAAATGTCGGCATATGATTTCGAATTCGAGCTGGCAAAAAGCGACGGCATCGCCTTCCATTTCCTCACGGCGCCTAAACAGATCATTGGGTCGACCCACGTTGAAGCCATTGAATGCGTAAAAATGAAATTGGGTGAACCCGACAATAAAGGAAAACGCCTCCCGTTGCAAATTCCCGGATCTGAATTCCGGCTTCCGGTGGACATGGTCATCAAGGCAGTGGGGCAAACGACCGAAGAAAATTTTCTCGCAAGCATTCCTCAGGTGAAAATAGAAGGCGGAAAAGTGCAGGTCGATCCCGAAACATTCCAGACCGGCAATCCAAAATTTTTCGCGGGCGGGGACTGCATCAACGGGGGAAAGGAAGTTGTCAACGCCGCTGCCGACGGCAAACGGGCGGCGCATGGCATCGATAAATTCTTAACGGTCAAAAAGTGATTTATTAATGGTCGACCTTTCGATAGATTGCGGCGGAATCAAGTCGCCGAACCCTTTCTGGCTTGCATCGGCCCCGCCGACCAATTCTGCCTACCAGGTTTGCAAAGCATTTGAAGCCGGCTGGGGAGGCGCGGTGTGGAAAACGATCGGGGAGCCCGTCATGAACGTCGTCAATCGCTACGGCGCGATCGACTTCAACGGCCAAAAGATTCTCGGACTCAACAACATCGAACTTATCAGCGACCGGCCGGTCGAGGTCAATTTGCGCGAGATCGCCGAGACGAAGAAGTTGTGGCCCGACCGGGCCGTCATTGCCTCGTTGATGGTTGAATCAAAACGGGAAACCTGGCATGACATCGTCAAGCGGGCGATCGACACCGGGTGCGACGGCATTGAACTGAATTATGGCTGCCCTCACGGCATGAGCGAACGAGGCATGGGCTCCGCCGTCGGGCAGGTGCCGGAGTATTGTACGATGATCACCGATTGGGTCACCGAGGTCTCGACAATTCCCGTTCTCGTCAAGCTGACGCCGAATGTTTCCGACATCCGCTTTCCCGGCCGCGCAGCGAAAAGAGGAAACGCTGACGGCATCTCCCTTATCAACACGATCAACACGATCATGGGAGTTGACCTTGATACGTTCGAGCTGAATCCTTCCGTGGACGGCAAAGGCGGGCACGGCGGATACGCCGGCCCTGCTGTAAAACCGATCGCCCTGAACATGGTTTCGCAAATCGCCTCTGACCCGGAAATCAATCTCCCGATCTCCGCCATCGGAGGAATTTCGACCTGGAGGGATGCGCTCGAATTCATCCTCCTTGGAGCTTCTTCGGTACAGGTCTGCACCGCGGTAATGCACTATGGGTTCCGCGTTATCGACGACTTGATCGAAGGATTGACGAATTGGATGGAGGAAAAGAACGTTCGGACCCTCGAGGAGGTTCGCGGAAAGTCGTTACGATGCATGTCCGATTTCGGCAGTCTCAACCTTCTCTATAAAGCCGCGGCACGCATCGACGAATCAAAATGCATACAATGCAACCTCTGTTACATCGCCTGCAACGATTCCGCGCATCAATGTATCGACCTTCTTCCGCACAACGGAAAAACCCAGCCGAAAGTACGTGAATCGGATTGCGTTGGATGCCGGCTCTGTTTCATCGTCTGCCCGGTCGAAAAATGTATCTCGATGGTGCGGCTCGACGACGGCTCTGAAGAAATTACCTGGAATGAACTGATGAAGCAGATGCCTCAGCCGCTGACCTGGGAAGCGCTAAGGCAATTTCAGCAAAAGCACGGAATCGAAATTCACTGAAACCCGTCATTCCGTTCACTGTCCGATGTAACCAAAACTCGTCCTGTTAAATTCTTTATCCCGTCAATTCATCGTAAGGGATCGTCATGAACAGCAGCAAGTTTTGGGTAGCAGGAAGCGTCTGCGGCGTGGTTATGACCATTATCGATCACCTATTTCAGGGAATCATCATGACGCCGATGTTTTACGCCAAACATACGGGCGTGATTATTCAAACAATCGACCCTTCCGGTTTATCCTTGGCGATTTCATGACGGTATTCGTCCTTGCATGAGTGTACCGCCGGGTGGCAAATATGATCACGCCTCATCGGAAAGGAGGAGCAATGTTCGGCCTCTCTGCCGGAATCCTCATTAATTTCCCGACGTGGATTATGCTGCATCTTTTCATAAGAGGATTTTCCTATGCCTATGCCTGGTTTTTCACGATCTACGGAATTGTCGGGACCCTCGCTGCCGGAGCGATCATTGCAAGCATCTATGAATGCAAGCCCACAGAAACGTCCCGGAGGTAAAAAGAAATCCTTATGACCTGGCTTACTTATTTTTCGTTGATTACCGGTATCTGGTCGCTCGGTTACGCGTTCCGCGGCAAGACGATGACGCAATATCCTTCGCAACGCGGAATGTTCATCGGAACAGGCATCGCCTTACTTGCAACGGGCGGAGGGATTCTTATGCATCCCAGTTCTTCCCCTCTGGATTCAGATACTTTATTCACTGTTGCTTCAACCCTCCTTGCGGCGGTCCTGTTCGGATTGATCGCAAGTTACCCCTTTGTTAAGAAAAAAGCAGGGGCGTTGCTGCACGACGGTATTCCGCGCGCTCAAAGCAAGAGGATCTCCGGCATGACGACCGCAGGCATGTTCGCGATCCTGGCAGCATTGACCATCATCCAAAGGCATTTTACACGTGAGGCATGTGCTGAACTTATATTCTTTGTCGCCGTCATTTTATACTTTGCATCCCCGATCTTTGGCAAAGTAGAACTGCGGCAACATGGGATCCTCGATACCTATACCCTCTTTCGATGGAACGATATTTCTTCGTACCGATGGGCCGGCGAGCGTGAAAATAATCTTATCCTCAACTTTAAAACCTCGTGGCGAAGGACAGCAACGATCTCCCTCCCTCCGGATCAAAGGGAATCGATTGAATCGATCTTCAAGCAGCAGATAAGCCCTAACGAAGCTCAAGCGTGAACTTCACTAAACAGAGCAGGAGTCGTTCATGTCAACATTAATCAAGAACGGACGCATCGTTACAGCCGAGCAGGATTACACAGCCGATGTCTACGTCGAAAAGGACAAGATCACGGCGATCGGCACAAATCTTCCGATGCGCGCCGATGCCGTCATCGATGCAAAGGACAGGTATGTAATTCCGGGAGGGGTCGATGTTCATACGCACATGGATATGCCGTTTGGAGGAACAACCTCGAGCGATGATTTTGAAACGGGCACGCGTGCCGCAGCATTCGGCGGAACAACCTGCATCATCGATTTTGCCATCCAATCCAAAGGGACGAAGATGCGGGACGCGCTCGACGTTTGGTGGAAAAAGGGGGAAAAAGCCACGATCGACTTCAGCCTTCACATGATCATTACAGATCTGCCGGAGGCCCACCTTGAGGACATGAACGAGATGGTCCGCGAAGGAGTCACAAGCTTCAAGCTTTTTATGGCGTATCCGAACGTTCTGATGGTCGACGATGCCACAATTTTCCGAGCGATGCGGCAGACCGGCAATAACGGGGCACTCGTCTGTATGCACGCAGAGAACGGAGGCGTCATAGATCTCTTCATTCAAAAAGCCCTTGCCGAGGGCAAAACTGCTCCCATCTATCACGCCCTGACCAGGCCGACGACGGCCGAAAGCGAGGCCGTCAACAGAGCGATCGCGCTTGCTCAGATGGCCGGATCTCCCGTCTACATTGTTCATCTTTCTTCCGCCGATGCGCTGGAAAAAGTCTCGGAAGCACGCGACAAAGGGGTCCCTGTGTTCGCAGAAACCTGTCCGCAATATCTCCTCCTCTCCGTAGAGGACCTCGACCGTCCGAATTTTGAAGGAGCAAAATTCGTTTTCACTCCCCCGCTTCGAGAAAAATGGCATCAGGACAAACTGTGGGAAGGATTGAAGAAAAATACTCTTCAGGTTGTTTCTACAGATCATTGTCCCTTCTGTTTCAAAGAGCAAAAGGAGTTAGGGCGCGACAGCTTTGCCAAGATTCCGAACGGCGGCCCCGGCGTGGAAAACAGGTTGCAGCTCCTTCATCATCACGGCGTCAATCAAAAACGGATCTCTCTGAATCGCTGGGTCGAGCTGGTTGCGGCGACGCCGGCAAAAATGTTTGGCCTCTATCCGCGGAAGGGAACGATCGCAGTCGGGAGCGATGCCGACATCGTTATCTGGGATCCAAACAAAGAAATCACTATCTCAGCAGCGTCTCATCATATGCGCGTCGACTATTCGATGTTTGAAGGATTCAAGGTCAAGGGGGATGCCGAGACTGTGCTCTCGCGGGGAGAAATAATCGTCGATAAGGGAAAATGGCTCGGCAACGTTGGACGCGGAACATTCATCAAACGGGATACCTACGCTGGGGCATGGAGATAATCGCGACGGTTGTTTCCGCCTACTCATAGAGTGATCAACAAACCTATGTCGGAGGTCATGAATGGAAAGGCCTAAAATTAACTTCGTTGCAGTTTTGGTTGTAGCCTTCATCCAGTTTATCTTAGGGGCGGTCTGGTATTCGCCTATCCTTTTTGGAACGAAGTGGATGCAACTGACCGGCATTACGATGGAGATGGCGGCGAAGATGAGCCCGTGGAAATCGTACGGCCTGACCTTTCTTGCTTATCTTGTCCTCTGCTGGGTGCTCATTCATGCCCTTGCTTATGCAAAAGCGAGGACCGTCGTCGAGGGGGCAATGGTTGGATTTTGGAATTGGTTCGGATTCGTCGCAACGATCATGGGGATCACCAATCGCTATCAAATGCAGCCGTGGGCACTCTGGGCGGTCGACAGCAGTTATCAGCTTGTCAATTTTGTGCTCGGAGGAATCATGTTAACGGTGTGGCATAGAGGGCTCTGGGAAAAAGAAGAAGCAATGTAATACGGCCTCCTTGGTGAACAAAACACGATGCGCGACCCATTACATTCTCAAATTGTCGAAGTCGACATCTCGCCCGCAGCGGACAGTTCGCTGATCAACGACGATATTGCGCCGACAAAAATCTCAGACCGCAAGTGGGGGACCTATGATATTGCGGCGTTGTGGATTTCTATGTCGGCGTGCATTCCGACCTACATGCTTGCCTCGTCCCTCATTTCAGAGGGAATGAATTGGTACGAAGCGGTCCTCACGGTTTTTCTCGGCAACGTGATCGTGTTGATCCCGATGATTCTCAACGCCCATGCCGGCACGAAGTACGGCATCCCCTTCCCCGTCTATTGCCGCGCGTCGTTTGGCACACGCGGCGCCAACATTCCGGCATTGCTCCGCGCATTTGTCGCGTGCGGATGGTTCGGCATTCAAAGCTGGATCGGCGGCTGGGCGATCTATAAAATGGTTACGATCTATGTTCCGTCGTGGGATGCGCTCCCCCCATGGTTCGCCGGAATCAACACTCCCCAGCTGATCTGCTTTTTATTCTTCTGGGGAATCAACATGCTCGTGATCTACAAAGGGATCGATTCGATTCGGTTCCTTCTCAACATCAAGGCTCCGCTGCTCATCATCTTAGGCCTGGTTTTGCTCGCATGGGCGTACTATCAGGCAGGAGGTTTCGGACCGATGCTTTCGCAGCCATCGCAGTTCGTGCATGGTGGATTGAAGGAAGGACGATTCTGGTCCGTATTTTTCCCTTCTTTGACCGGCATGATCGGTTTCTGGGCAACGCTGTCGTTGAACATTCCGGATTTTACACGTTATTCGCGGACGCAGCGCGATCAGATGCTCGGACAGGCGATCGGCCTGCCCGCAACGATGGCATTGTACTCGTTCATCGGCGTCGCTGTCACATCGGCGACGATCGTGATCTATGGCGGGTTTCCGATCTGGGACCCGGTTGTCCTGATTTCTCGTTTTACGAATCCCCTCGTGCTCCTCGTTTCATTGTTCGCTTTATGTCTGGCGACTTTGGCGACAAATCTTGCGGCGAATGTGGTCAGCCCGGCGAACGATTTTGCAAACCTCTGGCCTTCAAAAATCACCTTCCGAATCGGCGGGTTGATCACCGGGATCATAGGAATCATCATTCAACCATGGAAACTTGTTGCAGACCCGAACGGCTATATTTTCACCTGGTTAGTCGGATATTCTGCCCTTCTCGGACCGATCGGGGGGATATTAATATGCGATTACTTTGTCATCCGGCACACCGTTCTGCATCCTATCGATCTCTATAAGGCGGAGGGAGAATATAGTTATTCAAATGGATTTAACCGTGCAGCAATTGCGGCACTCGTGCTAGGTATAGCCCCAAGCGTACCTGGCTTTCTCGGCACAGTGAAGATCATCGACCCGGCATCAGCCGGATCATTACTGATGAATATGTACAGTTACGCATGGTTCATTGGATTTATTGTTGCATTCGCGGTGTACGCAGTGCTTGTTCTCAGGAAGAAATAGTATCGCGGAATTCGATGGGGAGTGACTACAACTTGGAAACAATGAGAGGAGAAGAATCGGTTCTTTTATAGACGAGCACTTGCCATGCGATCGTTGAGTTTGAATACAGCAAATGAAACCCTTGATCGATAATAGCCTTTTGCACATCATTCCAGTTGTGCCAAAAGGGATGAAAAGAACTCCGGAACAATTTTAAGACAAGGATCTGCAGCGTAAAAATGCATCTCATGATGAGGCTGTCCTTAGGATGGCTGAGGGCATAAATTGCTTTCGTCTTGCTCGTGGACGCATTTATAAGCGTTCGGTAATCTTCGTAGCAGCAAACGACCTTGTCCAGCATGGTTATATCAGCTTCCTGAATCGCTTTTGATTCGGCAACAAAATCGCCGAGGATATATTCGGCCCTCCCTTCCAGATGATTTTCCCCTGCCAGTTTTTTTGCCTGCTCCAGCATGCCGTTAGACATGTCAACGCCGACAACTGCGGCGGCCCCCTCACGCAACAGGGTTAGATGAAGTGAACCGACACCGCAGCCGATATCGAGGAGTCTTTTTGAAACGACCGGCTCCTTCCGGATGCCTTCCAACAAATATTCCTGCGTTCTCTCAAGGCCGGTTTTGCGAAAACGTTTCGCATATTTCTTCGACCACTTTGAGAAGAACTTATCTGTCGCCACGCACGCGGCCGAATTATGACAGCAAGCGGTCATTGGCTATTTACCGCTCCGTGAAGAATTTTTGAACTGACCATCATTTCAACTCATCCAGTTGACTTTCGACTCTGGATTCCATTTTACCGTTGTCTTTTTCAATTTTGAAAAGAATTCGATCGAGCTTTTTCCTGTTATATCTCCCGAGCCGAATTTGGATTCGTTCCATCCGCCGAAAGAAAACGGTTCTCTCGGAACCGGCACCCCGATATTGACGCCGACCATTCCGGCGCTTGCCCGTTCGGCAAAATATTTCGCCGTTCCGCCGCTTTGCGTAAACACCGATGCGGCGTTTCCATACGGAGAATTATTCTCAATGGCAATTGCATCGTCAACTGTTTTGGCCCGAATGACGGCAAGGACCGGACCAAATACTTCTTCCTGTGCGATGCGCATCTCTGGCCGGACAAAGTCGATGATCGTCGGTCCGACATAAAAGCCCTTTTCTTTTCCTGGCACAACGGCGTTCCGTCCGTCCACAAGTATCCTGGCTCCTTGTTTTTCAGCGTCGCTGATGTAGCCTTCGATCCTCACTTTGGCCTTCTGGGAAATGACGGCGCCGAGATTTTTCCCCGGAACGATCTTTCGCGCTTCGGCGCATAATGCTTGGATGATCCTGTCAACATTGCCGACGGCGATCATTGCCGATGCAGCCATGCAGCGCTGGCCGGCGCATCCGCTCATCGATGCCGCGACATTCGAGGCGGTCATCTCCTCGTTCGCATCGGGGAGAACGACAAGATGATTCTTTGCCCCTCCCAAGCAGAGCGCCCGTTTTAAATGAGAGGTCGCTCGCGTATAAACGATCTTCGCAACTCTGGTTGAACCGACAAACGAAACCGCTTGAATGCCCGAATGGTCGCAAATTGCCTCGACGACCCCCTGCGTCCCGTGAACGATATTAAACACGCCATCCGGAAGCCCGGCCTCTTTCAGCATCTCGGCGATCTTACATGCGCTCAAGGGTACTTGCTCTGACGGCTTGAGGATCATGGTATTTCCCAATACCAACACGTTAGGAATCGTCCAGTTCGGAACCATGGATGGAAAGTTAAAAGGCGTAATACTCGCGACAACACCAAGCGGATACCGGTCGATCCGGCATTCTACGCCTTTGCTTACCTCCAATATCTCCCCCGGCACAAGCTGCGGCATTGAACAGGCAAATTCGGTCACTTCGATGGACTTATCAATTTCCGCATTTGCCTCACTCATCGTCTTGCCGTTTTCCTCGTGCACCAACGCCGCTAGATCCCCTGCATTTTTCTCCAATAGATTTTTGTAACGATAGAATACCTCCGCACGCTCCTTGATCGGCACTGAGGACCATGTTTGAAATGCATTACTCGCAGCCGCCGCCGCGGCATCAACATCCCTTGCCGTGGAAATCGGCACCTCGGCGATCTGCTCACCGATGGAGGGATTCATCACGGGAAGATATTCTGCGCCATTCGGTTCAACCCAGCCTCCGCCGACGTAATTGTTCAACCTTTTTGTCTTTGACAAAAAGGCCTCTTGCAGCGATGAAGCAACGATATCCGCTCTGGATGGCATGGCATCCTCCTCCGGATTTATTATTCTTGGATGAAATTTTGGCATCAGCCCGCCGCCTGCATGGCGACAAGCCCTACAACCGAAAGTGCGGAAACAGCTTTATCGTACGTCTTTACTGCAACAGGGATCGGGCAATGACAATGCGCTGGATTTCCGAGGTCCCTTCATAAATTTCCGTGATTTTCGCATCGCGCAAATAGCGCTCGACGCGATATTCGCGGATGTAACCATAACCGCCGTGAATTTGAATTGCTTCGAGCGCGCATTGAACAGCAACTTTCGAGGCAAAAAGCTTCGCCATGGCCGCTGGCTGCGTGAACCTCTCTCCGGAATCTTTGACGGCCGCTGCACGCAGCGTCAACAAACGAGCGGCATCGACCTCAGTCGCCATGTCTGCAATCTTGAACTGGATAGCCTGTAAATTCGAGAGGGGCTGATCGAACGCTTTACGCTCTTTCGAATATTTTACCGCGGCATCCAGGCTTGCCTGTGCGATACCCACTGCTTGCGAAGCGATGCCGATGCGTCCGCCGTCCAACGTCTTCATCGCAAATTTGAACCCGAATCCCTCATCGCCTATTCTGTTGGCGGCGGGGACGCGAACATCTTGAAAAGCAATCGACACCGTATCGGAGCTTCGTATGCCCAGCTTTCGCTCTTTCTTGCCGACGGAAAATCCGGGCATCCCTTTCTCGACAATGAACGTGCTGATCCCCTTACTCCCTTTTGCGGAATCGGTTGCAGCCATGACCAAAACGAAGTCGGCGTTATAGCCGTTTGTGATCCAATTCTTGATTCCGTTCAGGATATAATAATCGCCGTCGCGCACTGCCTGCGTATGCTGATTTGTCGCATCACTGCCGGCTTCCGGTTCCGAGAGGGCAAATGCACCCAGCTTTTTCCCTGAAGCCAGCGGTTTCAGATAGTTCTGCTTTTGTTCTTCAGTCCCGAATTCGTTGATACCGTAGCACACGAGGGAATTATTTACCGACATAATCACGCCGCATGAAGCATCGACCCGGGAAATTTCTTCGACGGCAAGCGAGTAACTCACCGTGTCGAGCCCTGCCCCGGCGTATTGTTCCGGGACCATCATTCCCATAAACCCCAACTCACCGAGTTTCTTCACGGCATCATATGGAAACTCCTCCTTCTCGTCGCGTAATTCCGCGCTTGCCGCCAATTCATCCTGAGCGAATTGACGTGCCGTATCGCGGATCATCTTTTGTGTTTCAGTCAGGTTGAAGTCCATCGGTTCGATTTGATTGAGGTGATCGGAATGGATACGTTGTTAAGACCGGGTGTCAGGTATTCGAAGAATAGTCATAAAATCCTTTCCCAGTTTTTCTCCCGAGGTGCCCTGCCGCGACCATTTTTTTTAGCAGCGGACAGGGACGATACTTGGAATCGCCAAGCCCTTCATGAAGTACATTCATGATCGATAAACACACATCAAGGCCGATAAAATCTGCCAGCGCGAGCGGCCCCATCGGATGATTCATTCCAAGTTTCATGACCGTATCGACGGCCTCGGGCGCCGCCACTCCTTCCATCACGCAATACATGGCCTCGTTCAGCATGGGCAGCAAAACCCTGTTTGAAATAAAGCCGGGGAAATCATTCACCTCAACCGGCGTTTTTTCAAGCGACACGGCGGCATCTTTTGCCGCCTGGAAAGTGTGATCCGATGTCGAGAGCCCTCGAATGATCTCGACGAGCTTCATGACAGGTACGGGGTTCATAAAATGCATTCCGATGACGCGGTCGGGACAGTTTGTTGCAGCGGCGATTTCCGTGATCGAGATCGACGAGGTGTTCGAAGCGAGGATGGCCGTCTGCGGTGCCGCTCCGGCTATCGTCTTAAATATATCCAGTTTGATCTTTTTGTTTTCCGTCGCAGCCTCAATGACGAGATCGGAGGCGCGAACCGCCTCCGGCAGCGACTCCGAAACTGCGATCCGGCCGAGGGCTGCTGTTTTCTGATCGCCGGTAAGCGTTCCTTTTTTCACGAGCCGGTCCAGGTTCAACGCGATGGTTTTCAATCCCCGTTCGATCAGCTCCTTGCTGATATCATTGAAAACGACGTTATAGCCGTATTGAGCAAACACGTGAGCGATGCCGTTTCCCATCGTCCCGGCGCCGATGACCGCGACAGATTTAATGTTCATATATTTTTTTTCTTTTGATGAAATTAGGAAAGCTCCAGAACAATCCCGCTCGCTTCCCCGCCGCCGATACAAATTGCCGCCAATCCCCGCTTCAAATTTCTCTGCTTCAAAGCGTGAATCAACGTAACAACGATGCGCGCACCGCTCGCGCCGATCGGATGCCCCATGGCAACCGCTCCTCCATTGACATTGACCTTCGCGACATCAATTCCAAGAAGTTTATTGACAGCAAGCGGTACGACCGCAAATGCTTCGTTGATCTCAAACAAATCGACCTGGTCCATGGTCAGCCCGGCCTTTTTCAGCACTTTGGGAATGACATCGGCCGGAGCGGTTGTGAACCATTCCGGCTTTTTCGCAGCAGATGAACTCGCTACGATCTTCGCAAGAGGCCTGAGCCCAAGGGCGCGTGCTCTTTCCGCCGACATGAGAAGAACCGCAGCCGCTCCATCGTTTATTTTTGAAGAATTCGCAGCTGTCACGGTTCCGTCTTTTTGAAACGCCGGCTTCAGCTGAGGAATTCTATCGAAATTAGTCTTTTTCGGATCTTCGTCTTCTTCGACGAACAGCATTTCGCCGCTTTTTTGAGGAATACCGACCCTTATAATTTCTTCAAGAAAACGCCCCTGCCGCTGGGATTCCTGCGCCCGTCGGTAGCTGAGAATAGCATACTGATCCTGGGCTTCGCGCGGAACGGCGCATTCTCTAGCGCACAGCTCTGCCGCATTTCCCATATGGAAATTATTATAGGCATCCCACAATCCATCCCTGATCATCGAATCGACCAGCTCCGCGTTCCCCATTTTATATCCCGTACGAACTTTTTCCAGCAGGTACGGAGTGTTCGACATGCTCTCCATCCCGCCCGCAACGACGACATCGGCATCTTCAAGCTGTATTGCCTGAGCGCCGAGCATAATGGCTTTCATTCCCGAACCGCACACCTTGTTGATGGTCAAGCATTCAACCGATGGTGGAAGTCCGGCATAGATCGCTGCCTGCCGCGCGGGAGCCTGCCCTTCCCCCGCCGTCAGAACATTTCCCAAGATGACTTCATCGACGGCGTCTTTAGAGATCGCTCCACGGCGCAGTGATTCTTCGATCACAACGGCGCCGAGTCTCGGCGCTGTAAGCGAACTTAACGCTCCGCAGAACGACCCAATCGGTGTCCGGCATGCGCTGACGACAACAACATCGTTCATAAGGCTCATTTTCCGGTAAAATACAACTCTTCAATGGAAAAGGCAAAACTGGACTTCTAAAGCGATTTCAACGCAATGGCGAGATCCTCGATCAGGTCATCCCGTTCTTCTAATCCGACGGAAAGCCGAACCAAACCCGGTTCGATTGGAACATTTCCCGATGCTAATTCTTGCGGTGTGGGGGGAACAACAACTGCATACGGAATGACAAGGCTTTCTGTCCCTCCGAAGCTTGGAGCGATGTAGGGAATGGAGAGCGCATCGACAAATGTTTTGGCGCGGACTGCGGAACCGAGGTCGAAAGAGACAACGCCTCCAAAACCGCTCATTTGTTTTAGCGCCACTTGCTGATTGGGCTGTGACGGAAGTGAAGGGTAGAATACTTTTTTTATTTCGGAGCGGGAAGAAAGAAAATTAGCGATCGCTTCGGCAGATGTATTCTGATGACCAACGCGCAATGGAAGCGTCTTCAATCCTCGCGTCAACAGGTACGCGGAATGCGCATCCAAGGTACCGCCGATGGTAAAATGAAGCTCGCGAACGGATTCGATGATCGACTTTCGCGAAAGGATCACCCCCGCAAGAATGTCGTTATGCCCAGCAAGATATTTTGTGCAGCTGTGAATAACAATGTCGATGCCGAAGCTCAGCGGCCGCACATTGATCGGCGAGGCAAATGTCGCATCGACCATTGTCTTCACCTTATGCTCTTTGCAGACGGCGGCAATTGCTTCAAGGTCCTGGACGTAAAGGTGAGGGTTCGTGGGAGTTTCGAAAAGAAACAGACGCGTATTGGGCCTGATGGACGATCGGAGCGAATCGATGCTGCAGTTCTTGACAACAGAAACTTCAACGCCGAATTTTGTCAGGAGCGACGAACAAAGATCCTGCGTCCTGTGATACAATTCGTCGAGAACGAGAAGATGGTCGCCCGGTTTGAGGATCCTGAGCAGAGTTATTGCAATCGCGTACATGCCGGACGAGCAGACGAGGGCATCGGCCGCCCCTTCGAGGTCGGCGAGCTTCCGTTCTGCGACCGCGCGGGTTGGATTGTGGTATCGGCCGTATTCTTCACGCGGATCGGTTTGATCCTTGTGGCGCTGCAATTCTTCGACATTCTTAAAGAAATACGTCGATGTCAATGCGATCGACGGCGGAATGCCTCTATTCGAACGCTCCCTGTCTTCCCCCGAATGTATGCTCCGCGTCCGTATGTGTTTTCCCATGCTCTCCGTTGAAATAAAAAAACATCCCGAAAGAATCCAGGGATGTTTTTAAATTATGCCCGCCGGCTGCAACATCAACTATTCATCGATTTAAGGAAATCCTTATTTTCCTTTGTTCCCCGCATCTTTTCGAGAAGGAATTCCATCGCTTCGACGGGGGTGAACTCGCTCAGGAATTTTCTCAGTATCCACACACGGTTCAGTTCATCCTCGCCCATGAGAATTTCTTCCTTGCGGGTTCCGGACCTGTTGACGTCGACCGCCGGGAAGATCCGTTTATCGCTCAGCTTGCGGTCGAGCACGATTTCCATGTTGCCCGTCCCCTTAAATTCTTCAAAAATGACCTCATCCATCCTGCTCCCCGTCTCCACGAGAGCCGTAGCGATGATCGTCAGGCTGCCTCCTTCTTCAATATTTCTAGCCGCGCCGAAAAACCTCTTGGGCCTGTGCAATGCGTTCGCGTCGACGCCGCCGGAGAGGATTTTACCCGAGTGTGGAACAACGGTATTATGAGCACGGGCAAGGCGTGTGATACTGTCAAGAAGAATAACAACGTCGTGTTTTGCTTCGACCAACCGCTTCGCTTTTTCAAGCACCATATCCGACACCTGGACGTGGCGCTCCGGCGGCTCGTCAAACGTCGATGCCACCACCTCCGCACTCACCGAGCGTTCCATATCCGTCACTTCTTCCGGACGCTCATCAATAAGGAGCATCATCAGCTTGACGTCGGGATGATTCCGTGTAATGCTGTTCGCCATTTTTTGCAGAAGGACCGTTTTGCCGGCCTTGGGCGGGGATACGATCATACCGCGCTGCCCTTTTCCGATGGGCGACAGCAGATCGAGGATCCTCATCGCGTATTCGCCGGGGGCCGTTTCGAGCTTGATCCGCTCGTTGGGATACAACGGCGTCAGGTTGTCAAAAAGCACCCTGTCGCGGATCGTATCAGGATTCTCGTCGTTCACTGCCTCAACGCGCAGCAAGGCGAAAAACCGCTCCCCTTCTTTCGGAGGACGAACCTGACCGCTCACCGTGTCTCCTGTACGCAGACTGAATTTCTTGATTTGTGATGGGGAGACGTAGATGTCGTCGGGGGAAGGGAGGTAGTTATAATCGACGGACCTCAGAAAACCGTAGCCGTCGGGCAAGACTTCAAGAACCCCCTTGCTGAAGGTGAGGCCGTCCTTTTCAGTCTGGGCTTCCAAAATCTTAAAAATTAATTCCTGCTTGCGCAAATCACTGTAGCCGGAAATGCTGAGATCCTTGGCGATCTGATTAAGGTCAGCAATTTTCTTGGACTTCAATTCTGAAATGTCCATTGGCATGATGGAAATATCCCTTCAAAAAAATTTGATTAATGAACTCGAGGAGAGCGAACTGTCACAGTGGCTAAACGGGCCTCAAAATAGTACCGATGCTTGAATGCTTAAGGTCTGATAATTGGCAACAAACGAGGTAATCTAGAAGTGTTAACCGAAAACAAGAGCCTACCTTATTGGTTCAAATATAGAGGTAAATGCCATTATTGTCAAGGACTTTTTCGCCGGACGATCTTTAGAAGAGCCTCCAACGCCTCCCCGGCGACATAATGCGAACCGCACACTAACAACAAATCATCTTTTGTTTGAGTTCGCATTGCCAGCCGAATTCCTTCGCCGACATCGTTGCATGAACGGGCGCGGCATTTCAGCTTCCGGAATTCCTCGGCAATAACTTCAGGAGACAACGCTCTCTCGATCTGGGGCTGGACTGCAAAAACAATCGGTTTCAATGAAGCCAGCTTTCGGATCATCGAACGAAAATCCTTATCCTTCATGACGCCAAAAACAAGCACAAGTTTCCGGTAGGAGAAGGCTGCCAACGAACCAATCGTTGCGGCAACAGCGCTGGGGTTGTGGCCCACGTCGAGAATTACCAAGGGGCGTTCCCGAAGGATCTCGAAGCGTCCCCGAATCCCTGTTAAGCGGTGCACCTCTTCGATGCCGCGACGAACTGCAACGTTCGGGATTGTTATCTCTCTTGACCGCAAATATTCTAAGGCAGTGACCGCCACTTTTATATTCTCCAACTGGTATCTTCCAAGGAGTGGGGTGCGAAGATCGCTGAAGGACGATGCAGCAGTACTCATGCTAATCGAACCAATACCAGAGTGCCCAGAATCCTTCCAAGCAGCATGGAGATTTTCCGTTGTGATCAATTCGGAACCTCGCTGCCGCGCAATGTTCTTCAATTCCTGTAAAGGGCGCCGGCTCATAGCTCCGACAACACATCCTCTGCCTCGTTTAATGATCCCCCCTTTTTCAATAGCGATCCTGGTCAGAGAATTTCCGAGATGCTGCGTGTGGTCTTTGGAGATCGAGGTGATCACGGACACCTCAGGAACAAGAACATTCGTCGCATCAAGCCTCCCCCCCATTCCCGTCTCGACAACCGCGACATCAACCTTGTTATCGGCAAAATATTTGAAAGCGATTGCGGTGGTTGCTTCAAAGAATGTCGCCCGCGTCGCGTCGATTTTCGGACGAAAAAATTCGGTGTATCGGACAAGGTCGGCATCGGAGATCATCCTGCCGTTAATACGGATCCGCTCGTTGAATTGCAAAAGATGCGGAGACGTGTACAGCCCGGTGCGGTAGCCGGCAGCCTGAAGCACTGCCGCGATCATTGCCGACGTCGAACCCTTCCCGTTCGTTCCAGCAATATGAACGGAGCGAAAGCGTTGATGAGGATCGTTGCAAAAACGAAGTAATGCGCGGATGTTACGCAGTCCAAGCTTTATCCCGAAGGTCTGGAGTCCGTACAGATAATTGAGTGTTGAGCGTGTTTGAAGCACGGGGGATGATCGGCAGTATGGTAGAAATCAAAGCCAGCTCTGAATGACGGAAGCGCTCGAGTCGGCGTTCAGGCCGCCAACCAGTTGCGAAATATCCCTTATCGAATGCGCCGCGCAATACTCGGCGACACCTTTCGATATTTCGACCGCCGTGGCCGGGTTGACAAAATTCTGTGTGCCTATTTGGACGGCGCTTGCCCCAACGAGGAAGAACTCCACTGCGTCTTCCCACCCGGCAATACCGCCGATTCCGAAGACCGGAATCTTCACCGCTTTGCTGACCTCAAAAACTTTTGCCAGGGCAATCGGTTTGATCGCCGGGCCGGATAAGCCCCCCGTCACCGTCGACAACTTCGGCTTTCTGGTCCTGATATTGACCGCCATACCGATAAGCGTATTAATGACTGATACTGCGTCGGCCCCTTCGGCTTCCGCGGCGCGCGCAAAATCCGAAATATGCGTAACATTCGGAGTAAGCTTCATGATCAGCGGCTTCTGCGTCCGCTTCCTGAGCTCTTTTGTGATGAGGGCGACTTTCCCAATGTCAGTCCCGAAACTTAGTCCTCCTTCTTTCACATTCGGGCAGGACACATTTATTTCAAACCCGTCGACGCGTCGCTGCGGTTCAAGCAGTTCGAGCACGGCACAGTATTCTTCAACAGAGCTTGCAGCAATATTTGCGATTACGGCGCACGTGTGCTTTTGAAGGAGCGGAACCTTTTCTTCGATGAATTTCCGGACTCCAATATTTGCCAGTCCAATCGAATTCAGCATCCCACTCGCAGTCTCTGTGATGCGCGGCGGAGGATTACCGTCGCGCGGCTTGAGTGAAAGGGATTTTGTCATAATCCCTCCCAGCCTCTCCAACGCTACGATATCCGACACTTCATCGCCATACCCAAATGTACCGGAGGCGACAAAGAACCGATTCTTGAATCTTAGGGTTCTTACCGAAAAAGATTCTTCCATAGTCTAGAAAACAATTTCCCTAGAATCGAAGACGGGTCCGTCCTTGCAGACGAGTCGATATTTTTTCTCTTCTGTCGTTGTTTCGACTGGACACCCTTGGCAAAGGCCGATACCGCATGCCATTTCACACTCCAACGCGAGATAGCACGGGACGTTGATTCCGTTGGCATACGCCGCCAGGGATCGCATCATCGGCGTCGGACCGCAGGCAAAAATCCGCGGGCGCCGGATCGTCTGCGCATCCACACATTGCTTCACCACGTCGACCACCGTACCGTGGAAACCCTCACTGCCGTCGTCGGTTGCGATTTGAATATTGTCCAGGCCGAGCCGAACGATAGATTGCGAGGAACGTGCGCCAAGAAACGTCATGATTTGTTTAAATCCACGCAACCGGGAAGTCAAGAAAGGCAATGCCGCTACGCCAAGTCCGCCGGCCACCAGCACGGCAGTTTCGTAGTCGTCGTCCGTAAAAGGAAAAGTCCCCTTCCCCAATGGGCCAAGCACGTCGAGTGTTTCACCGGTCTTCTTTTCAGACAGCAGCCGCGTCCCGATTCCTACCACATTAAAGATTATAGAAACCATCCCCTCTTCGATTGAAAAAATACTGAAGGGACGGCGCAGCAAAGGGGCTGCGGAGCCTTCCGGTTTAACGTTGACAAATTGCCCGGGAAGCGCGGCAAGAGAAATGACCGGTGAGAAAAAGGAAAGCTGGAAAATATTTGGGGCGATTTCCCTGACAGAGGAGATCCGCGCCTGCTCTTGAATCATGAATTCCTGTATTGCATTCGTGTGTTCCTACGGTTGAAACTTCGCTGGATTAGGAGCCGGTTTAGCGTCTTTCGGTGCACTGGCGTTCTTTTTGTCCGCTTCTTCTTTTTTCTTTTTCTGTGCTGCTTCCGCGGCCGCCTTCTTCTCAACTTCGCGACGTTGATTATCCTCTTCCTGAATTTTCGGTTTGACAGCAAGTGCAAATTGAGAAGCGGGATAAACAGCCAGTAACCGCCTGTACACGGCGCTTGCACTGTCTACTTTATTCATTTTATTTTCGTAAATCCAGCCGATCGTATACAACGCCTTGGGGCAATACGGGGATGATTGGTCCTCCTGAACAATCTTATACAACAACGGCAGTGCGCTATCCGCGTGAGAGGTCTCGAAGTACGGCTCTGCATGGAGATACAATGCCTCAGCAGAATCTTTTTTGACGACAAGCAAGGGAATGCCGAGCATCCTCCGCGACTCCTGTGCGTACTGCGAATCCGGGTACCGTGAAATAACCTCTGCGTAAATTGAATCGGCCGCCTCTTTTCCGCTCTTGCCCCCTGTTTTTAATACCTCAGCCAGCGTGAACAACGCTCGCGGAGCAAAGTCGGTTTTCTTACCTTCGTCAATCACCTGTTGATACCAATACAGAGCAGAGTCCTGTCGTTCCAATTCCAAAAAGAATATTCCTGCCAGCTCGAAATGATCCTTCACAATGATCTGGCGAAGAGAATCCATGCTTTGCGTTTCTGTCGCGAACAACCGCGCGTAAGCGTCCCTTTTAAGCGAGTCAGCCCTTGCTATTGAATCCCGCCGAGCCTGCATTTTTTGAATATCGATGCTCGAATCGGGAACAACATTCCCTTTCTGAAGGATTGCCAATGCGCTATCAGCAGCGCGAACGGTGTCCGCAGCGAGAAGCAACGAATCCCGTTTCAGTCTGTTTTTCTTCGTCAGGGCAATAAGGCTGTCGCATCGGGAAAGATCGGAATAGATGATAAAGTATTTTGTCAGTGCATCCGATTTTTTCGAAGCATCGGCAGTAATGAGAGAGGCAGGATACTCAAGTTTCGCTTTGTTGTAATTCAGTGCGGCTTTTGCATAATCGACCTGAATCGTTTCATAGATCTTCCCGAGCGTATGGTAAGCCCTCGCCGATTCGTCTGTTTTAGCGTAGGTCGTATCAACAAATGAAAGCTTGGAAACTGCATCCGGGATCTTCCCCTGAGCGACATAGAGCAACCCGATTTCAAGCTGAATTTTGGGAAAATTCTCGAGATTTTTAGCATTGCTCAGTAAAGCCTCCAGCCGCCGCAACGCCTCGTCGTATTGGCGCTCCGAGATCAGAATCTTGATGTTCTCGAATTTCGCTGCGAACGACGTTGCATACTCAGGGTCGAAATCGTCGACGGCGGTAAACGCCTGCGAAGCCTTCTCTGTATCTCCGAGCGCGACATAGCAATACCCGGCTTGCAGTTCAGTCTCAGCATTCACCGCTCCATCGTTCGAGGTTTCCACCGACCGCCGATAGTTTGTGACGGCTTGGTCGTAATCCAGATTGTGATGATAATACCGGCCGATCGAGAGGGAAGCTAGTCCGGCGACCTTTTTTTCTTTCTTATCGACAGCATCCTGGTAAAGACGTTCGAGCGACTGGAGCCCCTCACTGTACCGTTTTTGACGGAGAAGAGAACGCCCATACAGCCATTCCGCCTCGAAGCGAAAATCGCTGTCGGGAAATTTTGCGAAGAGCTCGAGAAATTTCCGTTGCGATTTTAGGTCATCCCCTAAATAGAAATATGATTTTCCGATCATCAGCAGCGCGTTTTCCACCCACTTGCTTGTCGGGTAGAACGTCAGCAATTTGGATGCTTTTTCGATCGCGAGATTGAATTTATCCTTGGCGTTCTGAGAGAGTGGAGCTTCCGTTACGAGAGGAACGGGTCTTCCCAATTCCAGCGCCTGTGCCGCGAGGACATCTTTTTCAGCATCAGCGAATGCGGTCTCGGCGTTGTAGTATGTATTGAAATAGGCTACGGTATTGATATACCGTTGATTGATAAAACTGACGCCGCTATTATAAACTGCGCACCCCTGAAGAGAGAAAAGTAAAACAGCAAGGAATAAAAGATAAGGTCGGCGCATGATTGTGCTCATGGTGGCAGTAAGATACTCAAAAGATGATTCTTTTTCAAGAACAGTTCGGTTAAACTTCCATCCTGAAGGCGTTGTCATAGAGATATCATCCAATTCATGTTATTGCGAAAGGAGTCTTTATGAAACAAATCTTAGCCGCGATGCTCATCGCCTCGATCACGGTCATCGCTAACGCTCAAGAACGATCGTCCGAGCCCCCGGCGAATAAACCGAGAGAGCACATGCGTATGGAACGAGATAATCCCATGGCCCGGATGAAGCTAACCGACGACCAGAAAAACCAGTTAAAGGATATCCGGTACCACACCGACAAAAAGGCCATTGAACTCCGTTCACAACTGGCGCTCTCAAGGCTCGAGCTTAGCCGTCTTCTCTCGTCCGATTCGCCCGATCAAGAAGCGATCGAGAAAAAAATAAACGAGGTCTCAGCGAACGAAAGTGCGCTCCACGTCAACAAACTGAACGGCTGGTTCGAAGCGAATAAGATCTTGACACCCGAACAGCAAAAAGAATGGCGCAAGGTTCTTCGCACAGAAGCGATGGCCCACATGCGGACGCGCCGTTTTGCCGGCAGGCACCCGCACATGGAAGGCACAAGCCCCCGCGACCGGTCTTAGAGTTCAGCGCACCTGCGGGAAACACGACCTTCTGCCGGCGCAGTGGCTGCGTCTTCTGCGGTACCGCGCTAGTATCCTTTTACTTTGTCGACGACGGTCGAGAGCGGCTTGCCGTCGAGAAACAATCGCAAATTTTCGATAAATATTTCTGTGAGGAGATGGTAATAATGAGGAATCGGACCGCCGATATGAGGAGTGATGAAAATATTCTTGGCGCTCCAGAGTTGGTTATTTTTCGGTAAGGGTTCTTCTTCAAACGTGTCGAGTGCGGCAGCTTTAATCGTCCCCTGTTCCAGCGCCTTAAGAAGCGCCTCCCCGTCCACTGACGCCCCTCTGCCAAAATTATAGAACACCGCACTCGGTTTCATCACAGCGAATTCTTTTTCGCCGAACATCTTTGTAGTCAGCGGTGTCAGCGGGGTGACGTTGACGACATGATCCGCGTCGGCCAGCATTTCACGCAGTTGGAACGGGGCCATCACCCTGTCGACGAATTCCACCGGTTCCGGAGTCCGCTTTGTACCGATAACCCTCATGCCGAACGACTTTCCCACCCTCGCCATTGTGCTTCCTATCGAGCCTAGTCCGGCGATGCCGAGCGTCTTGCCGATAATGACGTCCGATTCTCTGATCAGCGTTCCCGTCCACTCGCGGTCTTTCTGAAGGTCGTGGTACGAATACAGCTTTCTGGCGATCGATATCATGACGCCGAAGAGGAGCTCGGTCATCTGATATTTGTGCATCCCTCTGGAACAACAGAGCGTAACGTCACTTTGAAGGAGTTCCGGATACAAAAATCGGTCAGCGCCAACGGTGGATATTTGCACCCACCGGAGGCGCGGCATCGACAAAAATTGATCCCGCGGAATATCCCCGAACAGGATTTCCGCGGAGTGGAATTGTTTCTCGGCTTCGTCAAGACGAGGATGGTAGTGAACTTCGATAAGCGGAGAGACATCATTAATCTTCTGCAGCTGATTGGGCGTCAGCGAATAGGTGATCAGAAGCTGGTGACGGGCTTGCATCGTTTACTTTTTCGATTTCAAATCGCTGCTGTGGCCGGGGAAAAATCTTGCCTTCGGGTCGATGAATGCCTTGATATTGTTCACGGCTATCGCCGCTTCTCCGAATCCGGTCGCAATGAGCTTCAACTTTCCAGGAAAGGTCGCGATATCGCCGGCAGCGTAAATGCCGGGAATATTGGTCTCCATCTTGGTCGTCACTTTAATATCTCCTTTTTCGATTTCCAATCCCCAATCGCGAAGGGGACCAAGGCTGGCGACAAAGCCTAAATTAAGAAGAAGATGGTCGACTTTCAACGTTTCCGATTCGCTCGTCCGGTTGTTCCTTATGACGACTTCCTCGATTGAGGAGCCCCCCTTCACCGAATCGACCTCAAACCAGAGCTTGACGTCCGCTTGAGAAGACATCAATTTTTTAACGCTGTCTTCATGAGCCCGAAATTCATCCCTTCGGTGAATGAGCGTAATGTGTTTTGCGGTGTCCTGCAAATTGAGCGCCCAGTCGACCGCACTGTCGCCCCCTCCGACAATCAATAGTTTTTTTCCCTTGAAAACCGACTTGTCCTTCACAAAGTAGTGGACATGGGTGTTCTCAAATTTTTCTATTCCGGCCAAGTCAAGCCTTCGCGGAACAAAAGCTCCTATGCCAACGGTCAGAAGAAGCGCCTTTGTATCATGTTCTCCCCCGTTGTGCGTCAACAATCTTAATAGTTGCTGCCCATCGACTTCATCCGGCCGGAGCGATTCAACTTTTTCGCTCAAGCAAACGCTCGGGCCATGATGGAGGCCCTGCTCGATGAGGTTTTTCGCAAGGTCCTTTGCGACCACCTTTGGAAAGCCAGCGACATCATAGATGTACTTCTCGGGATACAGTGCCGTGAGCTGCCCCCCTAGCTCGGGGAGCGCGTCAATAATTTTCGTCTTCATGTGGCGAAGGCCGGCGTAGAATGAAGCGAAGAGCCCTACCGGACCGCCGCCAATGATCGTGATGTCAAACAGATCCATGCTTATTAATGCTGCTATGATCTTGGGTTTATTGTAGGACGAATATCGATCTCACTCACGTTGCTCCGCGCCGGCATTGAGAGAGCAAAAAGAACCGTGTCAGCGACATCTTGCGGCTGGATAATTTTTTCCGAATCTTTACTATGATCGGAAAAAGAAGTGTTCACCGATCCCGGGCAGATCGAAACGACGCGGATATTGGAATCCCTTACTTCCAGCATCAACGAGCGGGAAAAACCGATCAAGCCCCATTTTGTCGCGGAATAAATAGCCCCTCCCACAAACGAATTTTTTCCGGCGAGTGATGCGATGTTAATAATTGCACCGCTCTTTTGCTGTGTCATTATGGGGATGACCGCTTTGCAGCACAAGTACACCCCCCGCAAATTCACCTTCATCATTCCATCGAATTCCTCAACGGAACTATCTGCAACTTTGGAAAATATTCCGTGTCCCGCATTGTTGACAAGAATGTCGACTGTACCAAACGCCTTTGTTGATGTCTCAATAAGTCGAGCAACATCAGCTTCCTCAGAGATGTCAGCACGTACGGCGATACATTGTCCCCCGTTGTCACGAATTTCTTTTTCAGCCGGATCCAGACCCTCACGATGGCGTGCCGCCAGTGTAACTTTGACACCCGACCTGGCCAATGAAAGAGCAATGGCCTTGCCGATGCCTTTGCTCGAACCGGTTACAATCGCCGTCTTGCCTGCTAATGATTCGCTCATCGATTATAGGTCTCCGGCAATTGGACGAAGAACAATCTCTTCGGTCAGAAGCCTTTTCGGGCTGCGTACTGCGGCTACGACAATTTCGGCGACGTCCTCCGGCTGCATCATCTTCGCATGATATTTCTTCCGCTCCTTGCGGTCCCACATGTTTGTTTCCACCGCGCCCGGCAAAATGTCGATAACGCGAACTCCGCTCCTACGGACCTCAGCCCGCAGGCCGCGCGACAATGCCAGCGCTCCCGCCTTCGAAGCCGAATAGGCCGACGAGTTTCGAAACGTCGTAATGGCGCTTACCGAAAGGATGTTGACAATAACGCCATTCTTCCTTTTCATCATCGCGCGAAGCACCGATTTTTCGGTCAGGAATACCCCCCTGAGATTTGTTGCCAGGACGTGATCGAAATCGCGTACGGTCGTTTTTTCGAACGGCTTAAAATACGTGACGCCGGCGTTATTGATCAGCACATCGACCTTCCCAAATTTCTTCGAAATCGTTTTTCTGGTAATATTAACGCTTCTTTCCAGCTGAACATCGCATCGCAGCCAAGAGGCCTCTCCGCCGAGGTCTTGAATCTCCCGCGATTTCTTTTGTAACGCAGGAACATCCCTTCCCGTCAAAATAACATGCGCTCCCTCGGCAGCAAAAGCCGAAGCAATCGCAGCTCCGATACCGCGGCTTGCGCCGGTGATCCAAACGATCGACTTACTCATTGCTGGCATGGAATTTTAACTAAACAGGTTGGCTGCCGATTAAGGTAAGGAATTCTGACCGGGTTTTGATGTTATCGCGAAATTCTCCGAGCATTGCGCTCGTGGTCGCCCGGGATGTTTGCTTTTCGATCCCGCGCATCATCATGCAAAGATGGCGGGCCTCGCATACCACGCCGACCCCTTCAGGCCGCAGAGCATCAAAAATTGTCTGCGCAATCTCTTGTGTCATTCGTTCCTGCACCTGAAGCCGGCGGCTGAACATTTCGACGAGGCGAGGAATTTTGCTCAACCCGACAATTTTGCCTTTTGGAATATAGGCCACATGAACCCTTCCGTAAAAAGGAAGGAGATGATGCTCGCAGAGACTGAAAAAATCGATGTCCTTCACGATCACCATCTCGCTGTATTTTTCTTTGAAGACTGCGCCATTAAGAATTTTCTCGGCATCTTCCGAATATCCCTTGGTCAAAAATCTCATCGATTCGGCCACCCTCGTAGGCGTTTTCAGCAGACCTTCGCGGGACGGATCCTCGCCGAGGCCGATCAACATTTGCCGGACCACTTCTTCCAATGGCAGCTTTTCCTCCTGAGATTCAGGCATTACTTCTCTCCTTTGTATTCCACAAAATTATTCTGGGTCTCGAACAGCTTCACGGAATAAAGCCGGCCATGCTTAATATGGGGGGCGATCTGACTCCAGCATGCTGCAGCGATATTCTCGGCTGTCGGGACGATTCCTGTGAGAAAATCGACGTCGAAGTTGAGATGCTTGTGGTCTACCTTACTCACAAATTGGACCTCAATGATCTTCTTCAATTCCTTCAGATCGATGACATATCCTGTCTGAGGATCCGGTTCGCCGGCTACCGTGATCTCAAGTTCGTAATTGTGGCCATGGCCGTTCGCATTGGCGCACTTGTCGTATACCGCAATATTTCTTTCTTCGGTGAATGATGGGTTGAACAGCCGGTGCGAAGCGCTGAAATGCGCCCGTCGCGTTACATAGATCATTTCTTTTCCGTCACAGACTTTTCATAAATGAACCCTGGAAGCCCGACGCCGATCAGGACCCGCGTCGGAATACTGCTTTGTGACGATCGCTCCAGCGCCCAAAAAAGGAAAACGCGGATCCCGGTGAATTCAACGGGGGGCGCACAGTTTCCCGCGCAAACTCCGTTGGGATAGTAAAAGAGACTACGAAAGTGCGTTCAGGACTTCTTCCGTGTGTCCATCGACCTTCACCTTGGAAAAGATGTGCGAGATCTTTCCTTTTTCATCGATGATGAAGGTCGTTCGGACAATACCCATATACTTTCGTCCCATGAAACTCTTCATCTGCCACACGCCGTATTCTTCGAGGACAGACTTGCTTTCGTCGCTCAGTAACGGAAAATTCAGATCATATTTCGATATGAATTTTTTGTGAGAGTCGATTCCATCCGCGCTGACACCGATCACCACCGCCCCCTTGCGTTTGATCGAGGAGAGGTTATCCCGGAACGAGCACGATTCTTTTGTACAACCCGACGTATCGTCTTTCGGATAGAAATAGAGAACGACCTTTTTTCCGCGAAACTCTTTTAGAGAGTGTTTTTTGCCGTCATCCCCTTCGAGCGAGAAATCGGGAGCGGCCGATCCCACCTTTAATTCAGCCATAGCGTATCCTTATGCCACCGCCTTTTTCACTTCATCATACGGCGGTTCAACGCCGGGCGTATCCGATACCCAGGCATACTTGACGGTCCCCTTCTCGTCGAGGACATAGACCGCGCGCTTTGCGACATTGTAGCCTTTAACTCCGCCGAGCCCCTCGAAGACAATGCCGTATTGTTTGATCACCGCCCGGTCAAAATCAGACAGGAGCGGAAAATTCAGTTTGTAATGTTCGGCAAAAGCCTTGTTCGCCCACGGGCTGTCGACGCTGACCCCGATCACCTGTGCGTTGAGCGTATTGTATGCGGAGAGTGAATCGCGAAAATTGCACATCTCTTTGTCGCACACTCCCGTGAACGCTCCCGGATAAAAAAGGAGAACGATTTTCTTTCCCGCAAATTCCGAAAGCGGAGAACGGGGGGTTTTCGTCGTATCGACAAGAGTGAATTGCGGAGCTTTAGCGCCGACTGTTACCGACATTGCAGTATCCTTTCAGATTTTTTTGGTGTATTGTTATTACCATGATGATGACTCTGTTCGTAGGTATGTAACCCTAATTTTCAGGAAGAGTTCCAGTTGGAGTGATTTTTAAGGCATTGTCGGGCTTCGGACAATTAAAAGTACCAAAAAACCCGCCGAGAGTCAATGAGCCTGTGATTGCGGGCATTATATACTTGACAATACCATGAAAAAGTTGTATATTGATAGTGGATGAAGAAAGGATATTCCACTATGAAAGAGTTCAAAAACCTTACCGATCTTACCAAACAATTCGCTACCGAAACTGAGTGCATTCAGTTTCTCGCCAATGTCCGCTGGGGTGATAAACCTGTTTGCCCGCACTGTGGAAAGTCCCGCAAGATTTACGTTGTCGCTGGCGGGAAGCTCTTCAAATGTGCCGATTGCCGGAAACAGTTTTCCGTCCGCGTCGGTACCATCTTTGAAGATTCCGCGTTGCCTCTTACCAAATGGTTCATGGCAATCTATCTTTTGATGGCGCATCGTAAAGGAATTAGCTCTATGCAACTCCATAGGGATATTGGAGTCACCCAAAAAACCGCTTGGTTTATGCTCCATAGAATCAGGTTCGCCGTTAGAACAAAGTCTTTTGAAAAGAAGCTCAAGGGCACGGTAGAGGCGGATGAGACTTTTGTTGGCGGAGAAGAAAAGAACAAGCATCTCGACAAAAGAACAAAAAATTCTTATGGCGGAAAGAATAAAACTCCCGTTTTTGGTATCGCTCAACGCAATGGTATCGTTGCCGCTCAAACCATCGACCGGGTAAATAAGAAAACGATTGACGCTATTATGAAGTCTCAGATTGACCCCGATGCCACAATTATGACGGATGACTGGAAGGGGTACAAAGACCTTGATGTTGAGTTTCTGCATCATTATAGCGTTAACCATAGCAAGAAAGAATATGTTCGCGGACGCGTCCATACAAACCGTATCGAATCTTTTTGGGCTATCTTGAAACGCGGTATTTTTGGAATCTATCATCAGGTTTCTAAAAAGCATCTTGACAAATATGTTGACGAGTTTGAATTCCGATTTAATTCTAAAGATATTGACGACAATAAACGGTTTGCCTTGATGCTGGAAAACTGTTCAGTAAGATTAACCTATAAAAATCTTCTGAAAATATGACCTTATGGGGAACAACTAATGCCCAAAAGAAAAAAATCAAGTAAATTATCCCCGCAGATATTAAAGCCGCGAGAAAAGGAAAAACAAACCAGTCTAATATCTTTCGTAAGAAAATATGCCTGGATACTCGGATTGGCATTAGGTCTCTTGGGAACATATTTTGGCTACCTTTCATGGAAACCAAATCTAATTATCGGAATCGGTGGTGAACAGCTTGACAAAATGAGTCCATTTTCAATATCCGTTGAAGTATCAAACACAGGACTATCATCCGCTTACAATGTTCGATCATACTCTCAACTGTCATACGTAAAAGTCGGTACCGTCAATTTCTATGACTGCGGAATGGTAAACCTGAAAACCATCCCAGAGTTGCGTAGTGGAAGCACCTTAAACTTTGAGCAAAAGAACTCAGTGTTTTCGGCTTATCAAATCGATTCTGCTGATATTGTAATTAATGTCGCTTATGAGCAAGGCATTTTTCCGGGCACCTTTGAAAAATCTTTTCGATTCAAAGCTCAGCGAGACATCAAAAATAATCTACGATGGTTAAGAGTCCCATAATGACAAAACCCAAACCAAAACCAAAGCCCACCAAGGACGAAGAACTCCTGCCCGTCAGCCTGAAAGATTTCACGGACGCGGTTAAGCGAGTGATCGCCCTACCTAAGAAGTAAAGCCCCTCAAAAAATAGTTTTGCGAGTTTCCTAAGAATTCGCATGGTTGGTATTGTCATGTATGTAAGTCCCGTGATTGCTTTTCAGGCAAAATTGAATATATTTGTATCAACTTTTCGGAGAGGTGTCTGAGTGGTTGAAAGAGCCGGTCTCGAAAACCGGTGTCCCGCTTACGTGGGACCGTGGGTTCGAATCCCACCCTCTCCGCACATTACGTACACCTCTTACTTTCAAATTCGGATGTACACTCCAATGCGTCGAATACTCGTCACCGTATCGATGGGGATCGTTTTCTCGTGCTCATTGTTTGGACGGAACGTTACGAGAGATTCGATCGTCGTGGGAGCGGTATCTTTCGACACATTGGCCCACGCGAAAATAGCGGTCGATAGTAATTCAAAAATCGAGGTCAACACACTTACTGCCCGACAGGACACAGAGGCGGTTCGTTTAACAACTGCGGCCGACAGCTCGGCTGCACGGAAAGACACTGCTATAGAAGAAACACAAGCGAAAAAGGTTACGCCTCCTGAACCGACAGGCCTTTCTGCTGCTCCTACATCTGCAGACCCGAATGGATACAAAGAAGCTCATTGGGGGACATCTCTCGAAAATGTGCGCAAGTATCTTCTCAGTCATGAAGGGGTTGATGAACATGATCTACAGGATATCACTAACGGTTTTGAATACCGGGGCTCTCTCGCCGGAGTAGATGCCTCGTTTGCTTACCAATTTGATGATAACCGTCTTTTTATCGTTCGTCTGACTCCGAAAGTAAAGGCGGTCTCAAAATTCGACTACCTCGATTCATTTGACAGCTACAGAACAATTTTGGAAACCAAATATGGAAAGCCGGCCCGCAGCGGATTCTCCAAGGTTGACGAATCATATTTGAGCACGGTGGAGAGCATCCAGCTTGGGTTCGCCAAAAAGTATGTTCTGTGGGTTTTCGATCGTTCGTATATCGTGCTGGCGCTTGTCGGCCGGGATAAACAATTAAGCATTCACATCACGTACGTCTCGCGCGCAATATTCGACGAGATGACCAGCAGAATAGAGACTCTCAAGCTTGAAGATTTTTAGCGTCTTCTAGACATTCCGCAAGTGCATCAAGGAGAGGTGCAAGAGTGGTTGAATTGGCCACCCTGGAAAGGTGGTATACCGGTAACGGTATCGTGGGTTCGAATCCCACCCTCTCCGCAGATAGATCCCGGCCGTCAGGCCCAATTGCATGAACACCATCGATAGGGACCTCTCCGAACCTGATTTTTGACGTTCCTGCTGCATCGAAATTGATTTTCTCTCCCCCCTTTTCTACTTTTCCAGTATGAATTCGCTCCTCTTCGGACACAATGATGAGCAGCATATCGTCGCAGTTCAGACACTCGACGATTCAACGGTTCGTGTCTATAAACGGGACGGAAACGCCGTAACGTACAACGACGAAGAGCTCTTCCCGTTTTTTCACCTCTCCGAAAGCCGATTTATTTCCGGTTTCGGAAAAACCATCTGGCTAAAAAAACTCGAGGGGAACAATTTCTACCAATATGTGTGCGCTTTCGAGCGGGTACATGATATGTGGGACGGGGTGAGGCATATCCTCGAAAAAATCAATCAATCACAGGAAAAGAGAATTGATTCTTACACCGATACCGAGCACATCTTACTCCGTTCGGATACGAATACCCAGTTCCTCATGCAGTCGGGGAAAACGCTTTTCAAAGGAATGGAATTCACCGACCTCTATCGGATGCAGCTGGATATCGAAACATATTCAAAGTCGTACAAATTCAGCAATGCCGAACGCCCCGAGGACAGGATCATTTTGATCTCTCTGTCGGACAATCGCGGGTGGGAGACGGTCCTCGGCGGAAAACAGATCGAAGAAAAAGAGCTCCTGGCACAATGCATCGACATCATCCAAAAAAAGGACCCCGATGTTATCGAAGGGCACAACATCTTTAATTTCGATATTCCCTATTTGTTGAAACGATGCGAATTGCACCGGATGGATTTTTCCATTGGAAGGGATGGTTCTTCCCCGCGGGGGGTCCGCTCGCGCACTGCCTTCGCAGAAAATGAGGTCGAATACATCAGCTATGACATCCCCGGAAGGCATGTGATCGATACATGGCTTCTTGTCCAATCCTACGACATGGTCAAGCGAACGATGGAGAGCTATTCCCTAAAGTACGCGGCAAAATTTTTCGGCATCGCTTCCTCTGACAGAACATATATTCCTGGAGAAAAAATATCCTGGTATTGGGATAACGAACCCGAACCGTTGAAACAATATGCGCTGGACGACGTTCGGGAAACTCGCGCACTCAGCGACCGCCTTTCCATGAGCACATTTTACCTCACGCAGATGCTCCCGTTCAATTACACGACCGTTGCCCGCCTCGGATCGGCATCGAAGATCGAAGCTCTGCTCTTACGCGAATATTTACGCCGCAGGCACTCATTGCCAAAGCCAGAAACAGGGACGCAGACAACCGGCGGTTATTCGGATGTGTTCTATTCCGGAGTGCTTGGTCCAGTCATTCACGCCGACGTCGAATCGCTGTACCCTTCGATCATGATTTCGAAGAACATTGCGCCGCACACCGATGAACTGAACGTGTTCCACTCCATCCTCGAACATTTGACCACATTACGCCTCGCAACCAAGAAGAAAATGCGCGACACGGCAGATGCGACAGATCGATCGCGTCTGGACGCTATGCAATCGTCCTTCAAGATTCTCGTGAATTCTTTTTACGGATATCTTGGCTATGGCCGTGCGCTCTTTAACGATTATGCCCAGGCAGATGTTGTGACGACGACGGGGCAGGAACTGCTGAGAACAATGATCCATGAGATCGATCTTCATAACGGAAAAGTGATCGAAGTTGACACCGACGGATTATATTTTATCCCTCCGGACAACGTTGCAGGGGAAAAAGCCGAAAGATCCTTCGTCGAGCGGCTTTCACAATCCCTCCCCGAGGGGATCAACCTCGGATTTGACGGACGGTACAGGAAAATGCTCAGTTACAAGAAGAAGAATTATGCCCTTTCCGACTACGACGGCAGAATCTCGATCAAGGGCTCATCTCTCATTTCCCGAAGCATGGAACGCTTCGGCCGTGTCTACGTTCAACGCTGCATTGAATTCATCCTGGACAATCGTATTCAGGAACTGCATGAATTGTACTTGGAGATGACCCACTCGCTTCGCGAACACCGGCTTGACATCAAGGAATTTGCGCGGACGGAAACCCTGAAAGACTCTCTGGACGAATATCGACGCGACGTCGAATCGGGCAAAAGGAATAAATCGGCGAGCTACGAACTTGCATCCGGTTCTTCGCGGTCATACAGAACGGGAGATAAGATCGTATTTTACTTTACGGGGTCGACGGCGAACATCAGGGGATTTGAGAACGCAAAAGAAGCAAGCGAGTGGGATGCAAATTTTCCGGATGAAAATGTCGAATACTATATCAAGCGGTTGGAGGAGTTTTCAAGAAAATTCGAGCAGTTCTTCTCCGAGAGGGATTTCAATTCGATCTTTTCGTCGGAGGACCTTTTCGGCTTTGATCCAAAACGAATCGCGATCGTGACTAAAAAAGTATCCCCGGAAATACAGCGCGAGACCGAGTGGATCAATCCCGAACCATCCATCAGCCTTGATGCGTAATTAGGCACCCTCACCATGGAAGTAATTTCTTAAATACTTCACGATCTCGACCATGGATGCCCCCGGAGTAAACAACTCGCCAACGCCCATACTTTTCAGTTTTTCAATATCGTGCTGCGGGATGATCCCTCCTCCAAAGAGGAGTACGTCCCCCATCCCCTTGTCTTTCATCAGCCCTTGAACCTTTGGAAATATTGTCATGTGGGCGCCGCTCAAGGAGCTGATGCCGATAGCGTCCACATCTTCCTGCAGCGCTGCTTCGACGATCACTTCAGGCGTTTTGCGTACACCGGTATAAATCACTTCCATGCCGGCATCGCGAAGCGCAGCCGCAATAACCTTCGCACCGCGGTCATGGCCGTCCAAGCCGGCTTTCGCGATCAACACACGGATCTTCTTTCCCATAGTTGCCTCGCAAGGTTACCGTAAGCGTTCAAGGAAAAGGTTCCACGAAGAATAAAACTTCGAGAGAGGAAAACCGACGACGGTATAAAAGCAGCCGTTGATCCGCTCGACGAACACCGCGCCGTAATCGTCCTGGATCCCGTACGCGCCGGCTTTATCCATCGGAGAGCCTGATTCGACATAATTTTCAATTTCGCCGCGATTCAGGGGACGGAATGTCACCTCGGTCCTTTCAAAATCGACTAACGACATCCGCGATTCGACATCCAGTAAAGCAAATCCCGTGAAAACAGTGTGCGTTCTTCCGCTCAGCTTCGACAGCATACCCATGGCATCCTCCTTCGACGACGGTTTGCCGAGAATTGCTCCGTCGAGGACAACGATCGTATCCGCGCCGATCACGATGCCTTCTCTGAGTCCCCCTGCAACATGCTCGGCCTTTTTCAACGAAAGCGACCTCACTACTTCTTCTGGCGCTGCACCGGCGGAAAAATCCTCATCGACGCCGCTTTCTTGAACAGTGAATGAAAAGCCTATTTGCCGCAGCAAATGAATTCGGCGCGGCGAACGCGACGCTAAAATAATGGGCTTAGGCGTTTGGTTCATGCACTCAAAAAAAAAAGCGATACATAACAAATGTGATGTATCGCTTTCAGCCAAAGAGAATTTTATCTAACGGAACATCGCTTTCAAACTCCCCCACGTCCTCTTCACACTCGAGACGTTGTGCGCAACAGTCATGACTTTCGAATAGGTGACGCCGTCTTGAGCAACCATTTTTATTCTATACTGATACACCGAAGCGGTGGTCTTAAAAGCACTCTGGTCGACAAAGTAATAATTGGAGTTGCTCCCTTTGGGCGCCACCGTGGGGTCGAGATCGACCCAGTCCGTTTGACCGCTTGCTTGACGCTCAACAACAAACTGCTGCATCATGGATTCGTCTGTCGTTGCCCATTGAATTGTGACGTCATTTCCATCACTTCGCGCTTCGAGAGATCCATCTCGAATTGTGGCACCTGCAAAAGCCAGGCTTGAAACCACAAACATTAAAAGGCCAACGCGATAGATGTTGTTCAAAAGTTCACTTCCTTCAATTGCCCAAAAGTAGCGAGCCTTTTGTTCAATGTCAACTGGAATTGTGCGGAAGGCGGGACTTGAACCCGCACGCCTTGTGGGCGCCACCCCCTCAAGATGGTGTGTCTGCCAGTTCCACCACTTCCGCTAAAAACAATCGTGACAATCAGATATCGTAAATATACAAAACTCAAGAAACGAAGGCAAGATTATTATTGCGGGATTTTAGGCCTTGACCGGTGTCACGGAAACATGCCGATAAAATCGAGCATCAAGCTGTATGCTCGCTGAGGTCTTTCTCCAGGGCAAGGCGCTTTGATGAATCATCTGAAAAAATCTCAGCTCCATCTTTTGCCGGCTTGATCGTCAGAACCGGTACCGGCGAAAACCGTACTATTTTTTCGGCGACGCTCCCCATCACCATGTGGGTCAACCCTGTCCTGCCATGAGTTGCGATGACGATAAGATCGATATCTTCAGCTCGCGCGTAATCGACAATTTCTCTGTATGGTTGACCATACCGTACACTTTCCACAATCTTCTTTTGATACGGCAGGATCTTTTTGACAAAGTCTCTAATCTCAAGTTCCGGTGCTGCACCGTTGTGATGTTCTTCCTTTGCGACATGCAGGATGTGGAGGTTGGCATTGTACATGACTGCGAACGTTGATGCATATTCGAAGGCCGAAGCCGAACATTCCGAAAAATCGGTGGGAAGCAGGATATTTTTTATGACGTAAATGGCATCCTCCGCTATAGATGAGAATTACGGCGGTAACTTACAACTCCTATGCCAAACGATTCCCAGAAGCTGTCACGAAGAATATCTAACGATTCAGAAAAATTGATTATGCCTTCAGGTTTTGTATTGACTCCATTGTTTCACGGTGTTCCTAGATTTGGAAAAAGGGGGGCCTAAATTTCCACGCTTGGGAAAGGTAACCATGAAAGGGCATCCCGAAAAATGCTGAACGGTAATCCAGAAACAGCGCGAACATCAGTCAACCACAAACGGCTTCCCAACAATTTTGATTTTTTGACCAAGGCCATCGGTTGAAAGAGAAGCTGTTCCAGGCTGCATCCCTCCAACGCCTATTTCAAATTCGCCAGGGTCGACTTCACGTTTAGCTCCCGAATTGATCACTGCAAATTGCTGCGGAGAGATGGTAAATGAAACCGATCGTCTTTCGCCCGCATTGAGATGGACGCGTTTGAAACCTTGCAACGAATGAATCGGAACGCGCGCAGAGGAAGTTAGATTTTTAATGTACAGTTCCACAACTTCTTCTCCTGGAAGTGAACCAGTGTTTTGAACTTCGACGGAAATTCTGGCTGAATCCTGCGTTTGAATCTGCGGCGGGACAATCAAATGACTGTAAGTGAATTTTGTATAGCTCAATCCGTAACCAAATGGAAACAGCGCCTCCCCTTGAAAGTACCGGTACGTCCTTCCTTTCATACTGTATTCATTAAACGGAGGCAATTGATCGACAGACTTGTAAAAGGTGACGGGAATCCTCCCTGCTGGGTTGTAGTCTCCGAAGAGAACATCGGCCAGGGCATTCCCTCCTTCTTCACCGGGATACCAGAGATGCACAATGGCGGAAAGGCTTTCATTTTCCCAATTGACTGCCAACGCGCTGCCGCGCCGTTAACCATCTGAGAGAGCTTCTCTTCCAGCGTCATTCTCGACACAAGGTCGTCGACCCTTTTTTCAACCGGCTGAGTGTAATCCAGATAGGGAGGCGTTGGAGCATCCTTTTGGGCAAAGAGTAGAACTGGCAAAAGAGGGGCGAATAAAAACGACCTTTTGATCAATCGTTTTCCGGAAAAGTTACCCATCATAATTCCTCCGAAAGCTGATAACTACGCCAAGCGGTTCGGTAAAATAATGAATTTCCCTGCTCAATCGCCAATGCCTTTTGCACGCATCACATGATGGCGTTTAGGACGATCCGAAGGGAATGAAAAAGGAAAGGTTTAAGGGGATGGAAGCAATAAGAGGCCGTAAGGTAATTGACCGAACTGATATTCCAAAACAAATGCCGGCCGTCAAAGATCCTTCATTTTTGCCGCTCACACATGACAAATCGCGGGGGGAAATGACAAGATTAAAGAACCACCATGCTGAACATCAATACGAAATCCGGGCGACTTCAATGAGCTCTGCTTTGGGATCGTATTTTTTAAGGAAGTCGACGAACGCTCCATTGTGATACTCCTGATGGGCGGTCTCATACTTCTTCAGCATTTTCCGGATCTTCTCTTCTTGATACATCGACTTGAAGTAATTGAACTTCTCTTCGTCGTCGTAGATTCTGTAGTAGTAGTATTGTTTTTTCTTTGTCATTGCATTCTCCGAACGAGAGTAATTTTTTATTAAAGAATTTTGCCTGCGTGCAGTAGATCGCCAAAGAGTTCGTCCTTGATTCCTTCCGCGTTCTTCCGAGCGTTGGCAAGCGAGGTGACGATATACCTGTTTGCGATGAACACTTTCCTTGGCTCTAACTCGGCTTCACGAAGAACGATATAACCGACGTAGAGACATGCGTACATTTCCACAAGCTCCTTGGCGGCAATTTCCTGGAAGATAACGTCCTTCTTCTCCAGCACATATTGTAAGCTGGACAAGAACAATTGCCGGATTTCTTTAAGGTGGCCGGCAAGCTTTGCCAGCCCCCCTCCGAACTCCTGCTTTTCAAATTTCTCAAACACCTCGCCAAAAATATCGTTCAATACCCCTCCCGAAGCGGCGACAATTTGCAGCTGCGACGTTCCCTCATAGATGTTTGTGATGCGGGCGTCGCGGGCAAGCTGCTCCACGTGGAATTCACGCATATATCCTGTGCCGCCGTGAATCTGAAGAGCATCGTAGGTGATTTTGTTTGCTCCTTCTGCGAGCGTATATTTTGTTACCGGCGTCAACAAGTTGGCGGCTTTTGTGACCTGCTTCAGCCGCTCCATCTCTTCCCTGACCGGCTGTCCTGCCGCTTTCTTTTTCTCCACAAGCTCTTCGAGCTTTTCCTTTTCATCGACGCAAAGAGCCGTGGAATAAAATAACGATCGGTTGCTTTCCAGCATTACTTTCATGTCGATCAGCATGTTGGAAACGACCGGAATTTCCGCGATAGGTTTGCCAAATTGACGGCGTTCTCGGGCGTATTTCAGCGCTTCCTCATACGCCGCTTGCGAGATCCCAAGCGCCTGAGCCGAAACTCCCATGCGCGCTCTGAACATCAGATCCAGCACGTACTTGATGAGACCGAACCTTCGGCTTCCGACAAGCTGTGCCGGCGTATCATTGAATTGAAGCTCGCATGTGGGCGAACCGTGAATGCCCAGCTTGTTCTCGATCCGGCGGATGACGACGGTCGGCCCGCCGTAGCAAACGAACAGACTGAGGCCGCGACCGTCTTTCGTCCCTGCTTCCGATCGGGCCAACACAAGAAGAACCTGGGCATTGCCGTTCGTGATAAAGCGTTTTACACCGCGAAGGAACCATTCCCCCTTCTCGTTCTGGTATGCATGCAGCTTGACCGCTTGAAGATCGGAACCGGCGTCGGGTTCCGTCAACGCCATCGCACCGGTAAATTCTCCGGTGCTGATCCTCGGAAGAAATTCCCTCCTCTGGTCTTCGCTGCCGAATTTTCGGATCGTATCGCCTATATCCTGCAGACCGAAAATGTTCATGAGCGACGCATCAGCGCGAGCCAGAACCTCCACTGACATCATGTACATGGTGAATGGGAAGTTTAATCCCCCGTATTCGCGGGGAAAGATCATTCCCATAAGGTCCGCCTGCGAGAGTTCTTCGATGTTCTCCCTGGTGCCCTCCGCGTATGCCACGTGCCCATCCGCCAGCGTGGCCCCATCCCGATCCACTCCGGCCGCACGCGGAGCGATGTGATTTCCGCTGAGATCGCCAATCACCTCCAGGACCTTTCGGTAGTTCTCCATCGCGTCGTCGTAGTTGACAGGCGCATAGTTGAACTTCCCCGACTGGGCATAGTCGTCTTCAGCAAGCTTCACGATTTCTCTCAGGTCGTGATTGTTGAAATGGAACTGGATATCCGGGTTGTCAAGAAAAAAATTTGGCATCGCTCACTTCAGTTTGCTTTTATAGGCGTCAATGAACCGGGGGATAACTTCCCGCGCGTCCCCAACGATTGAATAATGAGCCACCTCGAAAATGGGAGCGTCCGGGTCCGTATTGACGGCAATAATTTTTTTCGCTTCCTGCATTCCCGCACGGTGCTGGATCGCACCGGAGATCCCGATGGCAAAATAAAGCTTCGGACGGACGGTAACTCCGGTCTGCCCGACCTGCCGCTCATGCGGAATGAATCCCGCGTCGACCGCGGCACGGCTTCCTGCAACTTCCCCTCCGATGGTATGGGCAAGCTCGTGAATAAGCTTAAAGCTTTCTTTTGTCCCCATCCCGTAACCGCCGGCAACGATAATGGCCGCACTTTTGAGATTCACCTTCCGATCCTCGCGATGCTGTTCAACCAATGTCACAAGAGCATCAACTTCATCAGGAACGAACGGTATCTCGACGATCTTTGTCGGATGGGGAACAGACAACGGATGCATTTCCATCACTCCCTCGCGGACAGTGGCCATTTGGGTCCGTGTGTCGGGAGTAATGATCGTGGCAATAATATTGCCGCCGAAGGCTGGTCGGATCTGAAGAAGCAGATCCTTAAATTCTTTCCCCAAGTAATTTACGTTGGAAACCTGAAGGTCGGTGCAGTCAGCCGTCAGGCCGCTCTTCGTGTGGGAGGCAACTCTCGGTGCAATATCTCTGCCGACAACAGACGCGCCGAAAAGAACGACCCTCGGCCTATGCTGATCGACGAGCAGGTTGAGCACGCGACTGTACGGCAACGTCGAATAGTTCTTCAGGCCCGGATGATCGACAAGGTACGCCTCGTCAGCGCCGAAACGGAAACTTTCCACTGCCACCGGTTTTACTTCGCTCCCGACGACAATTGCAATCAGCCTGCCTTTCATAACATCGGCCAGCTTCCGCCCTTTGCTCAATAGTTCAAGGCTCACATCGGACGGTTTTCCGCCGTGCTGCTCTACAAACACCCACACATTGTTATCAAGCTGATCCATTCCGTTATCCAAGAATACGATCTTCGAGAAGTTTATCTATTAAAATATTCATGCCAGCCTTTGAGTTCTCAATTCGTACAGCATCATTGCCGCTTAGCACAACCGATTCCACCGAAAAGACTTTGGTCGGCGATCCTTTAACTCCGCAGCGGGACGCATCGATGTTCAGATCGTCTGCGGTCAGGGTGGGAATAAAGAGCGACCGGCTTTTGTACTCAAACACGAGCTTGTCAATGTACAGAAGCGAATTTCCTTCCGCCATTTTTTCCAGTTCCAGCAGCGACTTTGCTCCTTTGAACGCCATTACCCTTTTTGCGCTGTAAGGGCGCGGTTCCCCCGCATCCTTCAGGACGGTCATCATCACCGGAAGCTTGCAATCAAGAATTTCGTACCCTCCGTCGATCTTTCTACGGACCCGAACACGATGGTCTTTGATCTCGAGAATACGCTCTGCGTAGGTCACCTGCGGCAGGTTGAGCTTCTCGGCTGTCTGTGGACCGACTTGCGCGGTGTCGCCGTCAATCGCCTGACGGCCGGCAAAGACAAAATCGAAAGTTCCGATTTTTTTGATCGCTTCACTGAGCACATAGGATGTTGCGAGCGTGTCCGCGCCGGCGAATTTTCGGTCAGTGATGAGATATGCCTCGTCCGCTCCCATATATAAACATTCTCTCAGCACGTCGGAAGCGCGTGGGGGCCCCATTGTCAAGGCCGTCACTTTGCCGCCGCATTGATCCTTAATTTGAAGGGCAAACTCGAGCGCGACCTTATCCTCGAAATTGAAAATTGCCGGAAGTTTTGCACGGTTGACCGTGCCATCCTCTTTCATCACCTGTCCGGAAATATTTGAAGTATCCGGAACTTGTTTCACGAGGACGATCGAATTATGCATAGGAAAACCGAATCGACTCTTTGCTTTTTATGTGATAGGAAAATTCGAACAAGCCAGTAAGAAAATTTGGCGAAAAGAAAACCCGGTCACCAATAACTCTGCTGAAATCCATACAAGAATTGCGCCGAAAGTTTGCCTATTGGATAAGCAAAAAATATCTGATATTCCTCGGAATTTTGTCAATTTAGGGAATTCCGGAAAACGGAGTCCCAAAACTGACAATGGAAAAGGGATTTTTCTAGGGGGCGAAATTGCGGGAACGCGATTCAGTTACCGGAGGACGAGAAACCTCGTTGTGTGGAATGAAGCAAGAGCTTTTTGTTCCTTACTTTTTATTCATCCTCCCCACGGTAGACGCATCCGGAGGTAGGGGTTTCTTTCACGACAATTTTGGAGAGGGGCGGAAGTAAAGGACGAAGGCGACTCCAAATCCATCGGGCAAGTATTTCACACGTTGGATTCTCCAGACCGGAGATGTCGTTGAGACAATGATGGTCGAGTTGATTGATGACCGGTTCCGCGATTTCTTTTAGATCGCCGAAATCCAGTACCCATCCAACTCTTTCATCTATTTTCCCCGCTACAAAGAGTTGGACGATATAGGAGTGCCCGTGCATGCGCCGACACTTGTGCCCTTCCGGAACATGGGGAAGAAAATGAGCAGCTTCAAACGTAATTTCTTTGAAAATGGTCATTGAATGCCATCCTAAGGTATTCCCAGCAATTTATGGGTCTGCAAGCTAACTCTCCACTGCGGATGCTCCAGACAGTAATTCTGGACCAATTTGGTATTCTCGTCTCTCCGCGGTCCGTCCATCGGCTGGAGATAAAAATGATCGAATTGAAGTTTCTCGTACAATTCGGGATCCGCTCCCGATTGCGGATAAACGAGTTTGAGTTCATTTCCGGATCTCAGCACCAGTTCTGCATCGGCTTTTGGGCTGACGCAGATCCAATCCACGCCGAACGGGGGCATTTTGGTCCCGTTCGTTTCGATAGCAACTTCGAACCCGAATCGATGGAATTCTTCCACAAGCTTATCATCAAGCTGGAGAAGGGGCTCGCCTCCCGTGCACACAAGAAACGGCCGGGACTTGGCCGTCTTTTTCGCCGGCCAATTTGATCTTGCAGTCCGCGCTAGCTCTTCGGCGCTGGGAAAATGACCGCCTCCGAGTCCGTCAACTCCGAAAAACTCTGTGTCGCAAAATTTGCAGACGGCATCGTCTCGATCCTCTTCTCTTCCGCTCCACAGGTTGCATCCTGAAAATCTGCAAAAGACGGCTGCCCGGCCGGTATTGGCCCCTTCCCCCTGCAACGTGTAATAAATTTCCTTCACCGCATATCCCATTGCTGCCGCTCACATCCTGGCAATATATGAAATCGGGTCTTCCAGACCATTTGCAGAAAACCCTTTGAGCCGAAGCAGGCAGGCATCGCATGTTCCGCACGCATCGCCGGCCGGCGAAGGGTCATAGCATGTGCTTGTTAGTGAGTAGTCAACACCCAGCTCGATCCCCTTCTTTATTATCTGCGCTTTCGAAAGTGCAATAAGAGGAGTGTGGATGACAAGTTCCCGGCGGTTCTCAACCCCCGCTTTTGTGGCGAGGTTCGCCATTGCCTGATATGCTTCGATATATTCAGGGCGACAGTCCGGATAGCCGCTGTAATCGAGAGCGTTCACACCAATGAAAATATCGTTGGCCCCTTCCACCTCAGCCCATGCCAGTGCGAATGAAAGAAAGATTGTGTTGCGTGCCGGGACGTAGGTAACGGGTATTTCATGAGACATTTCTGCGAGGCTCCGGTTCTTCGGCACTGTTAATGTGCTCGTCAATGCAGAACCGCCGAATTCCCGCAGGTCGAACTTCGTCACGACGTGCTTTCGGACCTTCTGCGCCGCAGCAATTTTTTGAGCCGCTCTGAGCTCCACTTTATGCCGTTGGCCGTAATCGAACGAGAGTGCAAGGAGATCGAACCCATCGTTTTTTGCGATCGCCAGCGTCGTTGCTGAATCGAGGCCTCCGCTCAATAAAACAACAGCTTTTTTTGATTTCTCACTCATTACGGCGGATTGCTTGCGATTTTACCATAACTTCAATATAATGAGTGTACTGAAAAAAACAGAAAGTTCAAACCAGCATTGTTTGACATTGCTCACGGCAGAGTATTCGGAGAAACCATTGTTAACGGCCGACGGAAAAACATTTGAATTTCTCGACGAATCGCACATTCGTCCCGAGCTTATCGAAACGTTTCCTTTTGATTCACCCGATCAATACATCAAGACCGAGACAGAAGAGTTCTCTGCTGTATGCCCGTTCAGCGGACTTCCGGACATTGCCAAAGTCATCGTGGAATATTATCCCACGGGCGGAAAATGTGTTGAACTGCGCTCGCTGAAGTACTATTTTGTTTCATTCCGGATGGTTGGCATTTTTCAGGAAGGGGCGACAAAGAGAATTTACATCGACCTCAAAAAAGCGCTCGACACGGCCAAGCTTAAAGTGACGACGATTTACAATACGCGAGGGGGATTCGACACAACGTGCGTTGAAGGTGTATTGTAAGAGGAGTATCAACCCAGGTCTAGACAAGCCGCGGCAAAGACCTATCCTTCCAACGCGATCAGCCCATCAAAAATAAAAAACGGATTTAAGGGCATTTTTTTCTCTCCTTAAAATCCGTTTTTCTCTATACGTGAGCGTGGGTGGGCTCGAACCACCGACCCTCTGCTTAAAAGGCAGATGCTCTACCCCTGAGCTACACGCTCGACCTCGTCTCTTATCGCTAAACTGAACAAATATATCGATTTCCCGATCGATAAGCAAGAGACGATCCTGTCCTACTGAATCGAAAGGACGTCAAACGAATCCTCCGTGCAGAACATTGTCGTGGTATTTATTTCCATTGAATATCATATTGTATTCTAAGTACTTAATTTGTACCTTTATCGCGAAAAAATCATTCTCTGCAATCATTCTCCGGAACGCCTCCGATGAAATTCGACCAACTCATTCAGAAGCTCTTGCCCAAGGACGACAAATTTTTTACACTGCTGGAAGAATCCGCCCAGAATCTTGTGAAGGCGGCTGACGTCTTGAAGAAGCTTGCTTACACCAGGAATAAATCCGACGTCGAGGTGCTGATCAACCAGATGCATGACTACGAGCATGATGGGGATACTGTTACGCATAAAATTTTTTCGGAACTGAACTCAACCTTCGTTACACCGCTCGACCGCGAGGATATTCACACCCTTGCTTCGTCCCTCGACGACATTCTGGACCATATGGACGGAAGCACGGGACGGTTTCTCCTCTACAAATTAAAGAGCTGGCCGCCGAAAATGTCTCAACTGGCCGACATCTTGACGCTGTCGATCGGCGAGATCCATCGCGGCGTACGACTGCTTAGGAATATTCAACAATTCGATGAACTCCAGAAAGTATTCCTGAAAGTCAATGAGTACGAAAACGCTGCGGATGCAGTCTTCGAGCTTGCCGTTGCAGAACTCTTCGAAAAAGAAAAAAATCCCATCCAGATCATCAAGCTTAAAGAGATCTACGTCGGGTTAGAAACTGCCACCGATAAATGCGAAGATGTCGCGAACGTGCTCGAAGGCATCGTGATCAAGCACGCCTAACTATCTACTCAATTCGATCTCATGCTCCCCCTCATCATCTGCATCATCCTTGTCGCCCTGGGCTTCGATTTTTTAAACGGCTTCCACGATTCCGCCAATTCGATCGCCACTATTGTCTCCACCAGAGTGCTGACACCGCGCAAAGCTGTCGTGTGGGCAGCCTTTTTCAACTTGGTTGCCGCCTTCCTCTTTGACGTCCGCGTCGCAAAAACCATCGGCGCCGGCCTCGTGAAGCTTGAAACAGTCAACGAATATGTCATCCTCTGCGGACTCTTGGGGGCGATCGTCTGGAACCTCATTACGTGGTATTCCGGCCTTCCCTCGAGCTCTTCTCATGCGCTTATGGGAGGGTACGCCGGCGCAGCCATCGCCAAAGCCGGATTCGGCTCAATTTTATACAGCGGCTGGACCATGACGCTGGTTTTTATTGTTCTGGCTCCGTTGATCGGAATGCTTATCGCTTTCATACTTATGTTCGTTCTGATGTGGGTATTCAATAAAAAATCATCATCACGAATCAATAAGCTCTTTCGAAGGCTTCAGCTCTTGTCGGCGGCACTCTATAGTTTGGGCCATGGCACTAATGATGCTCAAAAGACCATGGGCATCATCACCGGTTTGCTCGTTTCAGCAGGATATCTGGCGACGTTTCATGTTCCCTTTTGGGTGATTATCTGTTCCCACATCGCGATTGCCACGGGAACGCTATTTGGCGGATGGAGAATTGTGAAGACGATGGGTCAAAAAGTGACCAAGCTGAAACCGGCTGACGGCTTTTGCGCCGAAACGGCGGGGGGAATCACTCTGTTAGCGACCGCTTTCGGCGGCATCAGCGTCAGCACTACGCACACGATCACGGGCGCTATCATGGGAGTGGGAGCGACGAAAAGACTGTCTGCTGTACGATGGGGGGTTGCTGGGAGAATTGTTATCGCGTGGGTCCTTACAATACCGCTTTCTGCTGCAGTGTCCGCCGTTACCTACTGGGTCCTTTCCCCCCTGTTCCGGTAAGGTTCATTGCCGAAGAACCGCCAACACTCAAAAACTAAACTCTTCGTTAGCTTTGCGGCGCTGTCTCCGTCGGCTGTTCTGAGGCCATCGGCGACGGAACCTCCCCCTTTTTCTTCCTGTAGATAATGCCCACTGGAATGATTACGCAATAGCCAATAACAAGAAGAATCGGCGCAACGGTCAAAGCCATAACGCCGTCCCATGGATCCATCCCAAGAGCTACATAGCCGAGAATGACAGTCACTACCCCGAAAGCAAGGATTTTATAATTGATTGGATCAAGGGGAAGTATCTCGATCTTTTTAGCCTTCCGCTTAGACTGTTTCTCTTTTTCCTTAATTGCTTTTGGCATGTCGCAGCCTCTTTTATAAGATCTCATGAATAAAAAAGCCCGGCGTTGGGGGGGAACGCCAGGCTCGACCCTTTCTAGGTGCGACGCTCAGGGGAGGAAGCGTCACACAGGTCTGATACAAATATAACGATAAATTTCGAAAAGTCAATGCTAAAAGGAATAAAAAAATATCGTTTGCGTACTCGCTAATTTTCATGAGAGCGGGTTTCCTTCATGCAGAGTTGTGTTCGATATTGTTCGATACGTTTCCTATTCTTCCAGCGACAAATTCTTCCTAAGCCGATCAATGTCATACTGAGATCGGTCGGAGATCTGTTTTACCTCGTTGACAAAAGTAATCTTCCGCGAACACATCTCCGCGTTGACGTGCCGAAGGTGTTGTTCTCCGTGCCAATCGTTGACAACAGAAACCACGAACAACCAACCGAGCATTTCTTCGAAGCATTCCTTATTGTAAAACCATGTATCATGATAGAGATTGACTTTGACGTACTCTCGAACGTCGTAGTCGTCAAAAAGCTTTTCCATCCTCATAAAACGATTGTGTTCATCGGCATCAGTAAGCAGATGTTGATGCCTTACGAGGATCTCCAGGAGGCACACGTCACGCTTGGCCTGCTCGTGATTTCTGCCGAGATTCGAAAACGTTTTTAGCAATACCTTTTCAAGGTTGATCTGCGTGAAAAGGTCGACGGCGGTAACGGTCGGCGTAGCATTCCTTTCCGGCCGGGTCAATGCGGTTCCCACAAGCCATGAAAGGAGCAGCCCGGAGCGAGCCGGCTGCCGCAGCGTTTTGTAAACCTCAGTATTTTTAAATTCCTTTTGCCAGCCTTCGAGGCGCCCTTGAGCTCTTGGTTTTACTGCCGGTTGCAGGTTCTGCCAAAGGGAGGAGAGATTCTCGATGTTCCGCTGAAGATATTCCTTCCCTTTTTTCACGTCATAGTGAGCACCAGTATATTTTTCCGTTTCACGGACAAAAGCAGAAAAGTACCCGAAGATCTCATCAACGGATCCGCGTTTAATTTTCCCTTTGATCGTTGGCAGGCAGTAGGATCTCAATGAGGCGACATTGTCTTCGGAAAGGAGCGCTTTCACCGCATCATGGACCGGCGCCTGGCGCATTTCAACGAGAGATTGGTGAATGCTGTCCACACCAGCGCCGTGAAGCGTGCGCGCTATCGCGCTGTATTCGCCCGCTTCATCATACACCTCCCTGAAATCAAGGAAAGCATGGTATTCAAAAGCCCTCAATTCTGCATACATTCCCTTCTCATGAAGCTCTCTTCCCGAGCGGATATATTCGAGCCCGGACTTGTAATCCTTAAAAATATAGAAATGTTTGTCGTCAGAGTTCAATGCCAGCGCCTGTCCGAGAGACCGGATTTCGCTTCTTTTTTCTCCGCCCGCCGAGGACGACAACTTCATCGATCCGAATTTGATCCACCCTTTGCACTCCCGGTATTTATTATGATAGAAGATCAGCGCTCGTTCGCCGCCGGACATGTTTGAATAAGCAAAAACATTAGGATCGACATGTCCATGCGAATCGTGAAAATCATAGTGTTCAAAATTGGTTACATCGCTGAATAAGTGTCTACGTTTCATGATCGGAAAGAGTTCATGCTCATGCCGTAGAACCAGCCGGTTATCGGGAACTTCGTCGTAGTACGCTCGCTTATACTCCATTCCGTACTTCTCGGTGAACCCCTCAATCTGGCCGTGCCCGAACATCGGAAGCCCCGGGAGCGTCACCATCATCAATGCCACCCCAAAGTACTTATCATCCTTGCCGAATTGAGCAATGGCGGTTTGCTCGTCCGGATTGCTCATAAAATTGACATACCGTTTGAGAATTTCCGGATTATAGGCCAGGGTGTTTTTTATGAGCTGATGGTACTTCTCATTTTCCTCCTTCATGAGCATGTGCATAAATGCGCTGTTGTAGACGCGATGCATTCCGAGCGTCCGTACAAAATATCCCTCCATCAGCCAAAATGCCTCTGCGAGCAGCAGTGTGCTCGGCATGTACTCATTGATCCTGTCGACAACGTCCCTCCAGAACTCGCTCGGGAACAGCCTGTCGAATTCTTCCTTGCTCATTGCGCGGTCAGCGCGTGAAGGGATGTCGCCCCCTGTGCCCGGCTGCGGATACCAGAGACGCTGAAAATGTTTTTTCGTCAGGGTCATGGCGGCGTCGAACCGGATGATTGAAAACTTTTGGGCGACGTGAAAGATCGTCTGGATCACCGCTTCCCTCACGTCGGACCGGAGCAAATCCAACTGAGCCGTATCATTCCACGGCATATTCGTGCCGTCATTACCGTGATACACATATGTGATCTTGCCTGTTCCGTTGTCGATCCGTTGGAAGACAACGGCGGCATCTGTCCTCGACCAGTATCCGTCTTCGACGCGGATCTGAACACCCGGGTTTTCAGAAAGGTCGCCCCCCGTGAACCGGTAATTTGGAAAAGGACAAACGTCGGATTGAATGAAATATTCAGGATGCTCGATCACCCACTTCGAATAAATGCCCATGTGGTTCGGCACCATATCCCCGGCGAGACGAATGCCCCGCTGCCATGCACGGCGACTTAAATTCTGGAAAGCTTCCTCGCCGCCAAGGTCCCATGCAATCTCGTAATCGTACAGTGAATACGCTGACGGCACGGCTTCAGGATTTCCCGTCCACTGTTTGATCTTTCTGGAAGCGTTGCTCCGCTCCCATAGCCCGATCAGCCACAGCCCGGTGAAATTCCACCGCGCCAGCTGATCCAGTTCTTCATCCGGAATCTCATTCAGCCGTGAAATAGAGCGACGATATTTTTTCGAAAGCTGGTCCAGCCATACGTAAGTATTTTTTGCAAGAAGAACGACTTTGGGCATCCAATCCAGGTCAGCGGTGAACCGCTCGGCTTCGAGCGAACCGTACGCATGATGCCCCGGTGAACCGGAGGCATCGTAGGCAGGTACAAACGCAACTCCGCCGCCGCCGAACACTATTTTATTCTCCTCCTGAAGAAGGTCAAGCCCGCCTAAGATTCTGTCCAGAAATTTAGCAGAAAGAAGCATTCCCCACTGTGTCTTGATGTACCCGAGTTGAGCTTCGAGGCTGTCGGGATGAGCGAGCATCGGCGCACGGAGGAGGTCGAAAATGAACTGATGTTCAGGACCGAACGTTTTTTCCGTTTTGAAGAACTGTTCCAGCGCAGTGATCAGCGCAGGATATTTTGTTTTCGCACAAAGAGCTTTATCGGAAAACAATTCATTGAACTTTGCAGCCGCTGGGTTGAAATTCGTCAGATAGAGCAGGATCAATTCTTCAAGAGCGATCTGTCTATTTGCTCTTCCAGCGGTCGTTCCATTTACGTATTCCGCGACCCTGGATTTCTTTTTATAGACATCGAGTGGCGGGAATAAACCAACGAAGGAATCGATCGTCGATTGAACCTCATCTTTGCCGAGATGAGAGACCAGATGGTCTTGAGCGCGGCCGAATACTCCGGGATTGACGGTTTCTTCATAGACTCGGAGGATGTAATGGAAGATCTCATCGATCAACCCCAGGGCGTTCAACTGCCCCGCTTTCACTCCTTGCTCTGGGAATCGGACAAGGTCTCGAGCATCGTTCATCTTCTTTGCGAACACTCTTGCAGCGTGAAAATTCGGAAAGATCACGTTGCCGTTGACCGAAAAGAGCGATTCATCAAACTGGTATTTTTCCCGTACATCCCCGAGGATATGGAATTCACACTGAGGACTATTGCTTCGGGAAACGCGGCACAGAGGCGGAAAAGAGGTGCATCGAATGAGAATTGGAACTACGTTCATGGGAGCGGTACTGAATATTGGCCGGTTGATTGCAACGCTGCGCGTTGAGGCTGCTTCGCACACGTTGATAATACGGATTTTCCCGGCATACTTCAAATCATTCTTTCATAAACTCCAGCTCCAATGTTGCATCGGTGGGTGTGGGACGGCGGGATTTTTTTTGATTGATGTTGAAGCGCTTTTCCAGCTCTTCAAACGAAGAACCGAACGGTTCCAATAGTGTCGCCGCGGCTTTCAGCGTGAATTCGGTATACATCTCGATGTCGTAGCCGTCTTCAAACGCATACAGCGCAATGGGCTTTGCTTTTTCCGGCTTCCGTTTTCCCGATTGGTCGAGAATGATGAACTCGATCGACTCGCCGGCGGAGAGATGGACTCCCATGCTTTCCACGAGCTTCGAGACAACGGCGCTGATGCTGTTGTTTGTATACTCCTCCGCCTCCTTGGTGATATGCCGGCGAAGGACAAGCTCCATCGGATTCGCTTTCCCGCTGCGCAGCATCGAAATATATTCGCCGACGGTCTCAAGCAGCTGCGGGAGCATCGCACGCAGTTCCTCTATTCTTTTTGCCTCCCCCATTTTCTTCAGCATCGCCGTCTGCATCGCCTTGATGAACTTCGGCGTGTCGTGCCGGCGCGATTCAATGCCCCGCATTTTCATCTCGCTCGTTCTGTAGTATCCCACGTAGCGGTTGGCCGTGGTGATCTCCGGGTCCTGCTTCGATGCGGGAAAGAGGATCCAGTTGTAGATCCCCTCGAGCGAGATATCGATGCCGACGCGTTCTGCAATGCTCCGGCAGAGTGATTCGTAATCCGCTTCCGTCGCCCCTTTTTTCTTCAGCCACATGCAGTCGATGATCGCGTGGAGCATCTCGTAGCCGTTGGACTCAGCGACCTCCTTTGCGGCAAGGATCGCATCGCGCGAAAATGCATTGACCGATTCGTGCGCCTCGATCCTTCCGAAGCGGGCGTTCTTATAGCCGAGGTAGCCGAAACAGCTCACGAGCATCCATTTGAGCGCGCTCTGCCTTCCGTCGTACCGGCGAAAAAGGGCTTCGTCCTTTCCTTTGTATTGCCGCTTCATCTTTTTATAGTACGACCGTTTCTTGACGACGGTGCGGAGTGTCGCCGGAATGATCCCTTCCCGTTTCTCGCAGATCGTGTAGTCGAGTTCCGGCACTTTCGTATTTTGACAGCAGCGGCAATTGACCGTTTCCGGCGAGACATTCTTCTCCACCATGATGGTTGGGTACATCGAAACGAAATCGAGCTCGGCGACATCTTCGTGATAGCCGAGCGGCGGGTTGAAGATCAGCCCCCCCCGGTCCGCGAGGAGCAGCGTCGCGGCGGACTTGAACTCTTCCGGCTCCCGTTTTTTCGACGGGATAAGAATGCCGTTCTGGTATGCCCATGAAAGCTGGAGCGACGACATCGACGTGCCGATGCTCGCCCGCCCCTGCCGCTGCGCCGGTATTTGCGTCAGCCGCGCCATCTCGAACAACCCGTCCAATTCGGCTTCGGTCACGGTGAAAGAATTCCTCGCGTCGATATGCCACCGCCCGGCGAGTTCGAACGCGCCGTCCTTATGGACGATCTTTCCGTATTGGAAGAAGCTCGACTCTTTCGTCGTCATATATCCCATCGTCTGATCGCGGTTGAGCAGCAAGGGGACCTTATGACGCTGCGAAAGGACCGTAAGGGCCGGCATCAGAGACGAGTCGCCGTATTCGGTCAGGAGGATGTCGGGGTCGCAGCGATGGAGATGCCAGTTCAACGCCTCCAGCATGTCGACGGGGTTTTCCTGCTCCAGGGCATAGGTGGTGCCGTCATAGGCAAGTTCGATCTGGAAAGTTTTTTGATATTTCGGGGGAACAAAATCGTTCCCGTTGCGAATGGACATGATCGAGAACTCGGGCAGTTCATATTCAAAGTCATCCCTCGAACCGCTGACATGCCACTGTGCCAATTCTCCCCCCTCGCCAATCTCATATTCGCCGAGGGCCAGCGGAAAAAGGTTCGTCTCGAACAAAAATAATTGAGCAACAAGAACATCGGAATTGAAGAATGCGAAATGAGGAAGGAACTGCTCGAAATAGCGGACGGCCTCTTTGAACCGCATCGTATCGTGAACGAACACCTGGATCACGTCCCACATATCCCCCGAGTAGATCTCTCTCCGCACTGCACGTCCCAACGAGACCTGCACCGGGCAGCGCATGCTGAGCGCTGCGAGCCGCCTGGCGTCCGGTTCGTTCACGCGGAGAAAAAACGACGGCCGGTAGGAGCGAAAACAGGAAAACCTTTCCCCGTTCCGTCCGATGAACCAAAGGGTCATGCCTTTGGGCGAAGGATAGAGGTCGAGCAACCAGCCGGTGACCGTGCGGGGCATTGTTCCCTCGTTACCGGCTTTGAAGAGCGGCGGCTTGCTCCTCCAGGTGAAGGATCCGCTCGTGCAGGCGCTTGATCAATTTTCGCTGCTCGACGGCGATCGAAATGGCGATGCTCTCAAACGGGATGGTCCGCATTGCATAAAAGTTCTCGGCCAGATGCAGCTTTGCCGAGCGGAAGATATCGTCAAAAATCTCCCGGTCGTCCTTGCGAAGGCCGTGGCGGTATTTCGACCAGCTCGCTATTTCGTTCTCGATGATGTTCGTGAAGGTTGGAACCGTTCGTCCCATCGTGAAGCGCTCCTTTCTCAAGAAATAGTTCGGGGATATCGCCGTTCATCTGGAGACGGAACACCGTATCCATGCCGGCCTGTAATGTTGAAAATAATTCGTTGCGTTCCTCCGGCAGCACATTCAATTTCCTGCTCACAAGAAGGATAGAAATACCGTTGGCCTTCATTTCCTGGAGCGCGCCGACCACCCGTTGAAGGATCTGCCGGACCTCACGGAGCGGCGCCTGTTGGTCGTAGAACGTATCGAGCAGACCGAAGATCATCGCGGTGCTGGAGTCGATTTTTGCGAGGAATGCCGGAAGCCGGTGCACGATGGCCTGCTCCATCTGATAGCAGGTGAAGCCGCGCGAGATGAAAATGCGATGGAGAAAATCGTCGACATCCAGTTTTCGCTCCCGTGCAAAACGGGAAAGGAAGTGGACGTCGAACCTGTTGCACCCGTCGACCACCGCAACGGACGAACCGTGTACCATGCCGTGTGCCGCCATCCTGAGCGAAAGCAAAAAGATCGGTTTGTCGCCGTAAAGAAGATACGTCTTGCCGGGAGGGACGGCGAAGTGCTGAAGCATCGCCTGATAGGTGACCGGAGAAAGAACTGGTGGATTTTTGATCATCATTTCTCTACCTTTTCTCAATACTCAACAGCAGCCAGTATGTGCGGACGCTACGTTTTTATCGACGGCAAAAAGGTTTTAGCGACATTTGCGCTATTGCAGGATCTGGACCCGAAGAGCGGGGCATTCAAGGAACTGCCGCGGTACAACGCCTCTCCGCTGCAGCGAATGCCCGTTTTTGCCGTCAGAGACGGAACCCTGACCGCTGAACAGATGCGCTGGGGGCTCGTCCCGCATTGGTCGAAAGACGGCAAGGTCGCATTCTCAACGTTCAATGCGAAGGCCGAAACTCTTGACCAGAGCAAACTCTACAGCACCTATTTTAAGGGAAGCCGCTGCCTCATTCCCGCCGACGGTTTCTATGAATGGAAAAAATCCGCGGTAACAAAAGAAGTGCGCGGCGCGGAACGGCAGGTCATCGAAAAACAGCCGATGTGCATCCGCATGAAAGACGAATCGCCTTTCATGTTTGCCGGCCTCTTCTCCGTCTGGAAAGATCCCGAAGGGAAGGAATTTCCTTCCTATACGATCATCACCACCGAGCCCAACGAACTGGTAGGAAAAATTCACGACCGGATGCCGGTCATCCTTCACGAAAAGAATTTTGAAGCGTGGCTCGACAGAGACATGAAGGATACCGCAGCATTCAAAAAATTTCTCTCCCCCTACCCGGCAGCCAAGATGAAAGCCTACCGCGTTTCCACCGTCGTCAGTTCTTCCCGCAATGACGTGCCCGAGTGCATAAAGCCTCTGAAAGAATAAATTCGCCGCTTCACCGTGATACGGCCACCGGGACCTTCTCTTCTGCAAAAAGAGGGAGAAGTACGTTGACCGCCGAGCTGATCCCCTTCAGTTCGGGAAAGGCCCGGATCATTCCCCGAGGCACGGCCACAGGAGGTTTCCGCACACGATGCCGCAGCTGGAAGCCGTTGACAAGGGAGTTTGCCTCCGGGTCGTTATGGAAAACGACAAAAAGAGTATTCGACTCCTCCCTCAACCGTTTCATCCGCTCCAGCAGATCGTCAAGCTCCTTCTCGTTGTAATAATAGTTGTACCGTTCGCCCAGCTCGGGATGATTCCATGCTGCGGTATTTCTTCCCATCATCCGAAAATATGCGACGCCGCCCCATGCCTGCGATGTCAGCGGCATCGAGTTCCACAGCGGCGGTAGATCGACGTTCACAGGGTGCAGGTTGTTCTCCTGTAAAAAATCGCAGAAGGACGGATCATTCCAAGAAGCGTGCCGCACCTCGGTAAACACCCGATGAGGATAAAAGACCCTGCTGAATTGCCCGATGTATTGTTGGCGCTCGGGTGTATAGGCGAATGAATGAGGAAACTGCACTAATATCCCTCCAAGCTTTCCCGCTTCGGCGATAGGCTCGAGAAGACGGCGGACGGAACGGACATCCTCATTCGTTGCATCAAGCGTATGCGTGAATCCGCGGTAGAGCTTTACCGTGAACATGAAGTTCTCGTTCCCTGCAACATCGTCCAGCCAGCGGCGGGCATGGTCGGCGGTAAGAGCCGTATTATAGAAGGTGACATTGATCTCCACGCTGTCGAAGAACTGGCTGTAGAATTCCAGCTTCCGAAAATTCTTCTTCGGTTTCGGCGGATAGAAGTACCGGTGAAACGGCGGCAAATCCCATCCCCCCATCCCCACAAATATCTTTTGCTGCTCCAGCGTGATCATCATAACCTCCTTGCGATATGTAAAATGAAGAAGCCCGGCTCACGGGAACGCCCTCTGTGTTCTCCGTAAAACCGGGCTTGAGTTTCTCAACAACCCTGGTGCTATGTCAAATCAGTTTATCCAAACCCCGCTCTGCTCCTCCCCTGAAAGGGGAGGGACAGGATTTCCCTCTCTCCCAAGGGGAAATCAAGGGGGGTGACAACAGAACATTATATCATCCGCTACTTCTCGCTCCATACGGCAAGTTCATTTCCACTCGGATCAGTAAAATGAAAACGGCGTCCGCCGGGGAAATCGAACGGCGGCTTCGTTATGTTCCCGCCGCTGCGGACAACGGCTTCCTCCGTTTTCATCAGCTCAGTAGCATAAATGACGATGAGCGCCCCGTTCCCGGAAATCTTCGCAGCCTTTGCAAAGCCTCCGCTGATCCGGCCATCCTCAAAACTGACATAATCCGGACCGTAATCGGTGAATTTCCAGCCAAAAACAGCCGTGTAAAAGCTCTTAATCGCCGGAATATCCGTGGCGGAGAATTCGATATAGTCGATACGATGGTTGTTGTTCTGAGACGTCACGGCTGTTTCCTTAGTTGTTGAATGCGAGGAATCCTGGGCATATAATCTCAAATTGAAAAAAATGAAAAGAAAAACTACAACAAATAGCATCGACATCCTGGATGAGTTCATAGCACTATACTCTTTCTAGCTCTAGCATTTCAGGCATCTCATCGTACGTTTTGCCGTTCAGAAGTCTGCCCTTTCACTATTTCTTCCCTTGATTATTTTGCCCTGGATGATTTCGCGGCTATATTTTATTTCTCCACCAGCTTCTTCATCGTCCCCAGCACACCGTCCCAATTCTTGCCCGTGTGCTCCAGCGCCGCCTCGCTGGGAATATTGTCCTGCGTCAGCAAAAGCTCGGTGCTGTTGCCGCGCGGCGTGAGCTCAAACGTCAGAACGGAATAATTTTCAGGAGCATCGGGGAGCGACGAAAAAGAGCTCCAATAATTGTATTGGAAGACTTTCTGTTTTTCAAATTTCAGGATCGTCCCTTTGTCCTCGTATCCTTTCCCTTCCCACGTTCCGGTAAAACGGATGGGACTACCAACTTTCCAATCGGAGATGACCGTGGTTCCGAAGAAGTATTGCTTTATCAACGCCGGAGAAGTCAATGCTTCCCACACCTTCGGCACCGGAGCATCGATGCGCATCGTCTTCCGCAAGATCAGTTGTTTGCCCATGATGATATTCTCCTTACGATTGTACGGTGTTGGCAGACAGTTACCTTAATGAACTTCCCCGAGCGTATAATCGAAATCGTAAAAATGCTTTCCATCAACAATCGTGATGACCAGCGTGCCGGCAAGCCCGGCCAGTTGATTGGTACCGGAATCGGGAACCACGGTCACGCTCAATTGGGCAGCGCCGCGCGTCATCGTACCGCTATGCTGCAGCACAAAACTGCCGCTGCGGCAACGTGCAAGGTTCCATCCACCTGCTCGATCGCAACATACCCCGCCGAGCCTTTGACGCCCGTCCCCGCGCTCAGCATCTCTCCTTTGCTGACCGCTTCGAGGTCGCCATGAAACTGTTTATTGATCGACAATCTTCCCAGCATAGCATTTGCGGATCTGTCTGCCAAGGCCTGAGGGTCGAGTTTCACTTCAAAAGTTCCGGTTGCACGGGACATCATGAGCTCCTACGAGAATTACCAAACATCGACCCCATTAGTCTATTTTCCCCCGGCGGTGTTTTGACCTCAATTTGATTTCCACCTCCCCGGCGATCTTCCCGTTCTGGCGCGGGAAAGCGATCTCCACTGTCCCAAAATGATCGTCCGGAATGCGCACGCTCAGCAGGTCAAGGATCCGCTTAAGATAAAAATTGATCTGGCGTTCTTCTTCTACAGAATATGTCGATGTTGCCATAACCGCCTCGCTTCTCATGACGCTTTCGAATATGCCTTGTATTCATCGGTCAATGCATCGATCTTCTTTTTGTCAAGCGCCCGGATCATGCCGACCACAACGCCGAGCACTTTGAAATTCTCGTCGCTCCTGCTGACGTGAATCGGCTTGTATTTTTTGTTTTCCGGACGGAGCACAATGCCCGCCTCTTCTCTATAATACCGTTTGATGGTCGGCTCCCCTTCTACAGCAGCAACGACAATCTCGCCGTTGCGGGGGTCCTTTTTAGGGTCGACAAACAGGAGGTCGCCGGTAGAAAGCTGCGCGTCCTTCATGCTGTCGCCGCGCACGTAAATGCCGAAGAGATCGTCGGAGGCGGTGATGTAGCGCCGGACCTCGAACGTATCGACCATATTTTCCTGGGAGGCAAACGGATGCCCCGCCGGCGCGCTTCCGTAGATCGGGATGCCGGCCGGCCGTTCATGCAGCAGTTCGATCCCCCGCGACGTGTTCGGAACATAGCGCAGCGCCTTTTTCTTCTCCATCAGAAGAAGATGCATCCGCGCGGCGCTCGGCTGGATCTTCAACTTATCAGAGATGTCCTGCAGCGTCGGCGGATAGCCGTTCTCCTCGATGAACTGTTTCACGAAGTTATAGACCTTTTGCTGGCGGGAAGTGAGATCGACAGACGACATAGTGAAATCCTTTACATAGTATATATATATTTACTATAGTGGAATATATACTATGGGAAGGCATTTGTCAAGTACAAAATGGAAAAAAATCACGCCTCTATCTTTTTTAAGAAGACGGATCGGCGAATCATATTATGTAAACTTCGTTGACAAAGCGGGCAATCGTTCGTATATTGATATGTTTGAAGAGCTTAGAAGGAGCAGAGAGACGGGGCGTGGCTCAGCCTGGCTAGAGCGCTTGGTTCGGGACCAAGAGGTCGGGAGTTCGAATCTCCCCGCCCCGACAATAAAAAAGGGAACATCGCTGTTCCCTTTTTGCGTTCTGGGCGGTTGGAAAAATCTGAAAGGTATGTGGACCGTAGCGGGATCGAACCGCTGACCTCGTGAATGCCATTCACGCGCTCTCCCAGCTGAGCTAACGGCCCATAGGATCATAATACAAAATTATTTCAGTAAAATCAAAACCTCTTCGGCGATCTGAGGAATCTCATCCTCTTTTTCGATGTCGAACCAGCGAATCCGCTCATCCTTTCTGAACCACGTTAACTGGCGTTTTGCAAACCGCCGCGTATTCTGTTTCATCAGTTCAGCCATGCGGTCGATGGCGATCTCTTCTCGCAAGAAGGCAAACGCCTCCTTATAGCCGACCGTCTGAAGTGATTTGAGGCGGTCGTCATAGCCGCGGGAGAGCAGATTTTTCACCTCATCCACAAAACCGGCCGCCAGCATTTTCTCGACCCGCGAATCGATCCGTTCGTACAATCTTTTCCTCTCCCAATGCAATCCGACAAATACCGGGTTGAAGATTTTTTTCTTCTTGTGCTCATCATGATGCTGAGAGATCGGTTTGCCGGTGGCGTAGTAAACTTCGAGCGCCCGGATGATCCGGCGCTGATTCGAGGGAAGCATCCTCGCCGCTGCTTCGGGGTCAACGCGGCGCAATTCCTCAAGTAGGACCTCTGCTCCTTCAGACTCCAGTCTGGCTTCCAAATCATCACGCAGGTCTTCCTTCCGTCCGGGACCTGCGAACAATCCATCGACGAGCGAACGAACATACAATCCTGTGCCGCCGACAACGATCGGGAGTTTTTTTCGCTTTACGATATCGCCGATAATTTTTCTTCCTTCGACGCCGAATTCTCCTGCGCTGAAATGCTGGTCGGGAAGGATCTCGTCGATAAAATAATGCTTTGCCTCCTTCAACTCATCGGCAGAAGGTTTTGCGGTTCCGATGGTGAGATATCGATAAACTTGACGGGAATCTGCGGAAAGGATCTCGGCCGGGGTGCGCTTCGCTATCGTTAAGGCGAGACTGGTTTTTCCCGAACCTGTGGGGCCTACGATGACGAGAATTGTGGGAAGCGGGCTGTTCAGCTCCATCCATTTTTTCCGACGAGAGGGACAAATTTGAAACCGAAGGTTTCCTCGGTCACAAATGCGCTCCCCTCTTTTTTGATCACAAGGACTTTTTGGACCTCACGGTCGCCGACCGGAATGACGAGCCGGCCGCCATCGGCAAGCTGCTGCTTCAATGCATCGGGAACGGTAGGAGCGCCTGCGGTGACGATGATGCCGTCGAACGGAGCGAACTCATTCCAGCCGACCGTGCCGTCCCCTCCTTTCGATGCGACACGGAGATTCAGTTTGTCGAACATCTTCCTGGCCTCTGCCAGCAAGCCGAGATGGCGCTCGATCGTGAAGACTCTGCATCCCATCTTTGCGAGAATGACCGCTTGATACCCCGAGCCGGTGCCGACTTCAAGCACCCTGTCCCCCGGTCTCGCTAAGAGCGCCTGCGTCATAAATGCAACGGTATAGGGCTGGGAGATCGTCTGCTCATTGCCTATCGGCAACGCGCTGTCCTCATAAGCGCGATTGACGAACGGCTGTTCGACAAAAAGATGACGTTCGACTTTTGCCATCGCCGAAAGAACGCTGGGGTCTGTGATCCCCTTCGATTCCAACAGCGAGATCATTTCTTTTCGCTCAATTTCAAATCGTCCCACGCGACATCAAAATATTTATCTAACTTTTAGAAAATTGCGGCCGGCCTAATAGTCCTGAAACAGCACTTTCACAAAATTCAGTGTCGTTGCGAGATGCGTCATGTTGCTTTTCTCTCCGGCATAGACCGTCTCGATAGGAACGAAACCAAAGCGAAATCCGGCCGCGGCCGCTTTAATGATGAACTCTGTTTCCGCTTCAAAACCCTCCCAAGTCAAGCAAACGCGTTGAAGAACCTTTTTGTCAATGAGACGATAGCCCGATTGGCTGTCGGCGATCGCTCGCCCAGTCCTCGCACTCACGAGAAAAGTGGTGATGGTATTCGAAAGGACCCGATGGAATGGCATCTTCTTTTTATCGTGAAGCCGGCTTCCGATAATGACGTCAAACGTATCGGATGCATAGCAATCGATAAATTGCGCGATGAATTCAGGGGGATGTTGAAGGTCGGCATCCAGTGTAATAACGGCATCGAAAGGACTCTGGAGCACAAAGAGAAACCCGGTCTGGAGAGCGGCCCCTTTTCCCCTGTTTGATGAATGGCTCAGTATCCGAACGTGAGCGGCGGCTGAGACCTCAGCCGTTTTGTCCAGTGAGCCATCGTCGACAACGACGATATTTTCGCCAGCGACATGTTTCTTAACCCCGTCGATCACTGCGCCAACGGTCCGCTCCGCATTGAACGCAGGAATGATAACGCCGATTTTCTTCATTGACTCCAATCGTTCAAAGCTACACTTCGTCCTGCACGGCGTGCCAGATGTTCTTCCACGATCGTTCCATCGAAAGAACAAGCCGCTCGCGCAGTTCTTTCCGGAGTTCCTGGGACTTCAAACCCCGCATCAGGACGCCATCCTCCGCAAGAGAAATTGTCCCCGTCTCTTCCGACACGACGACAGAAATGACGTCCGCCTGCTCGGAAATGCCCAGAGCTGCTCGATGACGCATCCCCAGCACGATATCCCCCACTCGTGTCACTGCAGACAAGGGCAGCGTGCACCGCGCGGCTTCGATGGTCCTGTCGCTCACGATCACTGCGCCGTCGTGGAGCGGGGATTTGGGATTGAAGATCGACAGGAGCAATGATCTGCTGACCCGCGCCTGCAGACTGATACCGGATTCGCTCACAGATTTCAAGCCGGTCCCGCGGGCGATGATGATCAGTGCTCCCTGTTTTTTCTTCGAAAGGTCGACAGCTGCGCTGGCAATTTCTTCGATCGATTCATCGACGTCGATGCGCAAAAACATCCGGACGATCCTGTTGCGCGCGATCGTGGAAAGAAGGCGGCGGATCTCCGGCTGGAACAATATGACAAAGGCGATCACCCAAATGTCCGTCAATGCGCGGAACAACCAGCCCATCGCTTTCAGGTTGATGGCCTGTGCGAGAAACGAAAAGCCGATGATCACGACCATTCCTACGAAGATCTGGGCGGCGATCGTCCCCCTCATCACGATGTAGAGCCGGTAAAAGATGAAAGAGACGACGGCGATGTCGAACAGGTCGATGAGGGAAAACGTGATAAATCCGATTTTAAAAAGTTCCATAGAGATGGATTGGACTTTCTAGCGAGCTTCCATGATCGCATCGACAACGACGGCGATACGCTTCATTTCTTTGACGTCGTGCACCCGCACGATATTCGCCCCATAAATAACCGAAGCAGCGACCGCGGCGGCCGTCCCCTCCACGCGTTGGTCCACAGGAAGATTCAGCAGTGTACCGATAAACCCCTTTCGTGACGGCCCGATGACGATCGGGCAGTGCAATTCGGCAAGCCGGTGCAAATTTCTTATGAGAGAAAGATTATGTTCGAGCCTTTTTCCAAAACCGATTCCGGGGTCGACCAAAATATTTTCAACGCCCGCATCGCGCGCCTTTTCGACCGACCGTGAAAGGCTCTCTTTCACTTCTTCAACGACATTTTTATAAACCGGATCGTGCTGCATCGTCTTTGGCGTCCCCTGGATGTGCATCACGATCAACGCGGCGCCGTGCGCAGCGGCAACCGAAGCCATAGCGGCATCATAGTTGAGACCGCTAATGTCGTTCACGATTGCGGCCCCTGCCCTCAGCGCAGCATCCGCCACGGCAGATTTGTACGTGTCGACGGAAATCAGAACATCCGACCGGGAAGAAAGCTCTTCGATCACCGGCACAACTCTTCTGATCTCCTCATCGGCTGTGACTTCTTCTGCCCCTTCGCCGTACGGACCTTTCGGACGCGTCGATTCGCCCCCTACATCAATGATATCAGCGCCGTCTCTGACCATCTGCAAAGCGTGCGCAACGGCCTGCTCTTTGTCGAAGAATTTTCCTCCGTCGGAGAATGAATCGGGGGTGACATTCAACACACCCATGATATGCGTGCGAGAAGAAAGGTCGATCGACTTCTCTCCGCGTCTGAGAATAAACGGTGAATGAAGAATATCAGGGCCTGCTGCGAGCATCGCTCTCGAATTGGATTTCGTCAAAATATATCGAAATGGTGAACGATTAGCAATAAACGAACAACCCTCTCGGTTGAGAGGGTTGCTGTTTATGCTGATGCTTTTTTCTTGTTGGAAAGCATGGCTTTCATTTTTGCCTTCAGCTTTCGCTGGCGCTTCCGGTGCTTCTGGCTGACCCGCAGGCCTTTTTTATTCATATGATGAACATCTCCTTGGTGTGAGTGTTATGGTTCGCTGCATGAGTGATAGAATCCGCACTTGGGGCAGTAGAGCTTGCATTTCCGGCTGTCCAATTGCGTACCGCAATTGACGCAATACTGCCAGTAATGAGGCTCGGCCGCCGGCCGCTTTGCGGGGGACTTGAGAATCGAGATGATCTCCGTGACTTTTTGTCCCTTTTCCATTCTCGATCAAAATAAAAAAATGTCGGCCGGAAATCAAGAAGCAATTTACGATGGAGCGAGGTACCCATCGTTCATCACGATCCGCTCGTATTTTTCGTTCGATGTCAGGAGCGGGAGCATCGATTCGAGGTGCCGGTTCAAAACGCTGAGTCTCTCATTCTCAGATCGAAGCGAAAGGAATTTCTGCCTCTCCCTGAGCTCCAAACCCGCTTTCTGCACCAGGAGGAACGAGATCTTCATGTCGGAAGAGGCTTCGTTGGCCGCGACGACAGTCCCTTTGTAGGCGATCTCGACGAATTTGTTGTACAGTTCTATCGCCCGGCGGCGCATTGAATAATTGATCTTCTCAGCTTTGTCGTCGAAGAACGTCGCCTCTGCGAGGAAGTACGGCGTTCCACCGTCGATCAACTCTCCGAGCGTGTAGCGCCTCCTCCCTTCCACGGCAACATCCAATCGTCCGTCGTCATACTCGCGGAGGACATTCTTCACAATCGCGCTGCAGCCGACCGGTTCGATCTTATCGTTCTCGATAAGATTGATGCCGAATTCAGAATTATTCTCGATACTCTCCCGGATCAATGTTTTGTAACGCTCTTCAAAAATATGAAGAGGCAAGAGCGATCCGGGAAAGAGGACCACTTTGAGCGGAAAAAGCGGGAGATGCCGAGACCGGCCAGTGCTCATAATGTGAAGATGGAAAAAGGGGACGACCTGATTCGTCCCCGGCGTTGTTCATGCATTATTTGGATGCAGCATCGAATCGGTCGGAGACATCGGACCAGTTGACAACATTCCAGAATGCAGCAAGATAATCTGCGCGGCGATTCTGGTATTTTAAGTAATACGCGTGTTCCCAGACATCGCAGCCGAGGATCGGCGTAATGCCGTCGGTCAAAGGATTGTCCTGATTCGCAGTCGAGAGGATCGCAAGTTTCTTGTCCTTGCCGACGACGAGCCATGCCCATCCGGATCCGAATCGGCCGAGTCCCGCTTTGTTGAATTGTTCTTTGAACGCTGCGGTCGATCCAAACGCTGCATTGACCGCAGTGATGAGTTTTCCCGATGTCGGTTCCTTGACGCCGGCTTTGAGCTGCTGCCAGAACATCGTATGGTTGACGTGGCCGCCTCCGTTGTTGCGGACCGCCGTACGGACCGCTTCGGGAAGCGAGTTCAGCGATTTGATCAGCTCTTCGGCCGATTTGTTCTGAAGCTCGGGATTGTTTGACAGTGCATTGTTCAGATTGGTGACGTACGCACCGTGATGTTTATCGTGATGAATTTCCATCGTCTTGGCATCGATGTACGGTTCGAGAGCGTCGAAAGCATACGGAAGTGCGGGTAACGTGTGGGCCATTGCTATTTCTCCTTATGAGAATGGTTAAAATGAAAGAATAATTTTTCGAAATTCTTTGCGGAAAGCGGATTCAATACATATTCAAGGCAAGCTTTGCCTCCTCGGACATCATGCTCGGATCCCATCGCGGCTCCCACACCACATCCACCTGAGCCGACGTTACTCCCTTCACTGCTTCGACTTTTTGCTTCACCTCCGGCGGCAGACTCTGTGCTGCCGGACAAGCCGGAGAAGTCAGCGTCATTTTGACCTGCACTCCGCCGGTCTTATCGACGTCGACATTGTAGATCAACCCCAACTCGTAGATATTGACAGGGATCTCCGGGTCGAAACACGTTTTCAACGCCTGAATGATCTGGTCTTTCATGATCAACAATTCGAACGTATTAAAATCTGAATTTTCCATTTTTTCTCTCGCTCCCGGTCAATTGGCCCCGGTATCTTCGGTCGATACGACAGCGCCGTCCGATCTCAATGCTGAATGGAGAGCGTGCCAGGCAAGGCTTGCGCATTTGATTCGCGCGGGAAATTCCGCAACGCCGGCAAGCGCTCCGAGACATCCAAGCTCATCGAGATCGTCGATCCCTTTGTGGATGTCGCGCGTGACGACGGAGTGGAATTTCTCGAACAACTTCTCTGCCTCCGCCTTTTTTGTTCCCTTCACCGCAGTCGTCATCATGGACGCGGATGCCTTGGAGATTGCACACCCTGATCCCTGGAAACTCACATCTTTGATCACGTCTCCGTCCATTTCCACAAATACGGTAAAATGATCGCCGCAAAGAGGATTGTACCCTTCCGCGTGATTCGTCGCGTGCTCCAGCTTTCCGAAATTTCTCGGGCTCTTGTTATGGTCGAGAATCAATTGCTGGTACAGTTCGTTCAGCTCGCTGCTCATGACCCAAAAATCTCCTTAACGTGCAGAAGCGCTCCGGCGAGTTTGTCGACTTCTTCCATTGTGTTGTAGAATGCGAACGATGCGCGTGCTGTCGCTGGAATTCCGAACCGTCGCATCACCGGCTGCGTACAATGATGCCCGGTGCGGATAGCGATCCCTTCGCGGTCGACGATCGTTCCTACATCGTGCGCATGAATATTCCCGACAACAAACGAGACAACACTCGATTTCTTCTCCGCCGTCCCGATGATCCGCACGCCTTCTATGGCCGAAATTTTCTCCGTCGCATACGCCAGCAACTCGTGTTCGTACGAGGCGATGTTCTTTAATCCGAGGCCGTGAACATAATCGATGGCAGCGCCCATGGCAATGGTGTCGGCAATATTCGGTGTCCCCGCCTCAAATTTATACGGGAGAGAATTATAGGTCGTTTTCTCAAACGTCACCGAACTGATCATGTCCCCTCCCCCTTGATACGGCGGCATCGCTTCCAGCAAATTCGCTTTCCCGTATACTACGCCGATGCCGGTGGGTCCGCAAATTTTGTGTCCCGAGAAGGCGTAGAAATCACAATCGAGTTCCTGAACATCGACGGCAAGATGCGGAGTCGACTGGGCTCCGTCGATAAGCACGGGAGCGCCGGCCTCGTGCGCGTATTTGATGATCTCTTTCACGGGATTGATCGTGCCGAGCGAATTCGAAAGATAGACAACTGAGACAAATTTGGTATTCTTGTTCAACAATCTTTTGTACTCATCCATCAGCAGCTCGCCGCTGTCGTTCATCGGGATCACCCGAAGCACAGCTCCTGTCTGCTCGCACAACAGCTGCCACGGAACGATGTTTGAATGATGTTCCATCGCGGAGACGATGATCTCATCGCCGGCCTTGATAAATTTCCGTCCATAGCTTTGGGCGACAAGGTTAATTCCTTCGGTCGTCCCGCGGACGAAAATGATCTCTCGTGAATCTGAAGCGTTCAAAAAAAGCTTCACTTTTCCGCGGGCTTTTTCATACTCGTACGTTGCAAGCTCGCTCAGCGCGTGAACGCCGCGGTGAATGTTCGCATTCTGCGACGCATAGTATTTTGTCAAGGCATCGACAACGACCTGCGGCTTCTGGCTGGTAGCAGCGTTGTCGAGATAGACCAAGGGCTTGCCGTGAACTTTCTGAGCGAGAATAGGAAAGTCTTCTCTCACCCGGGCCACGTCAAACGACGTTTCGGCGCCGGTTCCCTTCTCTTTCGTCAGAATTTCTGTCGATGGCTTCATAACGATTTCGTTTCGGAATGTACAATCTCCGGTAGAGATGTCTTCACTACTTTTTCCTGCAGTCGTTCAATCACGAGCGCATCCACATGTTTCCGCAGCGCTTCGTTGTTGATATAGTTGGTTGCTTCGCCGGCAAAACCGACCGTGAGCAGTGCTTTTCCCGCTTCTTCGCTGATGCCGCGGCTCTTCACATAAAAGAGAGAAGGCGCATCCAGGCCCCCGACCGTTGCGCCATGGGTGCATTTCACATCATCGGCGAATATTTCGAGCTGAGGTTTCGTGTCGACGGTCGCCGTGTCGGAAAGAAGCAGGTTCTTGTTCGTCTGCTTGGAATCGGTTTTCTGCGCTTCCTTCCGCACCAAAATTTTTCCGTTGAAGACAGAACGGGAGTTGCCGGTGATGATCCCCTTAAAGATCTCCCGGCTCGAGCAGTTCGGCTTCGTATGATCGATGAAGGTGTGATGGTCGATGAGCTGGTCGCCGGAGGGAAGATAAAGGCCGTCCAGCATCGTCTCGCAATCCTCGCCGTCAATGGCGATGTTGATATCATTGCGTGCGATCGCTGCGCCAAGCGCGAGGCTGAACACCGTGAATCTGCTCCGGTTCTCCTGTCGGGCCTGCATCGCCCCGACATGGAATGCTTTGTCGCTTTCGTTTTGAATTTTTACAAAATCTACTGCCGCCCCATTTCCGATAAGAACTTCAGTGACGTTGTTTGTGAAATAGACGTCGCTGGACAACGAAACATAGCTTTCAACAAAGGTCGCCGCCGAACGAGGCCCGGCAATGATGAGATTCCGGGGATAAGCGACGGAATGATCTGGATCGAGAGAAACAGATATAAAGAGCAATTGAATCGGCGCCCCGGCATTGGCTCCTTCATGGACGTAAACGAACGCACCATCATGGATGAATGCGGTGTTCAAAGCGGCAAAAGGATGACCCTGGATCGGGAAATGCTTGCCAAGATAACGCTGGACGATGGCGTCATGTGTCGAAAAAGAATCGGCCAATCCCCCGGCAATAACTTCTTTCGGCAAGCCGGACGTGTCCGAGAGCTCTTTGCTGAAATGGCCGTTGATGAAAACAAGGATTGACTTTGAACACTCGGGCAAAATATGCCGGTCGATCTTTCGGCGGCTCACATTCGGCAATGAAGATCGCAATGCATGGCGGAAATGCGTCTTGGTCAGCGGAAGAATATTCGTGAAGCGCCAGTCTTCCTGATGGATTGTCGGAAAACCAAGCTCGGAAAATTTTCCGATCGCGGCATGGCGAATTGGCTTGAGCCATTCCGGATCATGTCCGGCACCGTTGTGGTCAAACGACAGAAAGTCTGACAGATACCGTTGGATCTCTTGCGATGTTTGCATTGCTTCCTTGTTCTTTGTTGAATCAGCCTGCAACGGATTCTGCTTCTTCTTTCACCGTATCGTAACCGTTCGCTTCCAGCTCCAGCGCGAGTTCTTTACCCCCCGATTTTACGATCCGTCCATTCACCAGCACATGTACAAAATCGGGTACGATATAGTTCAGCAATCGCTGATAATGGGTGACGACGATGACTGCATTGTCCGGCCGTTTCAGTTTGTTCACTCCGCCGGCGACAATTTTCAGCGCATCGATGTCCAGTCCTGAATCGGTCTCGTCGAGAATCGCGAGCTTCGGTTCGAGCACTGCCATCTGCAAGATCTCGTTTCTCTTCTTCTCGCCGCCGGAAAACCCCTCGTTCACCGGCCGATTAATGAAACTGGCATCCATCTCGACGAATTTCATTTTCTCCTTCAGCAGCTTAAGAAATTGTATCGCATCGAGGGTTTCCAGCCCTTTGTGCTTCCGGATCTCGTTGAGTCCTGCCTTCAAAAAATAGCTGTTGCTGACGCCGGGAATTTCCACCGGGTACTGAAACGCAAGAAAAACTCCCTCCTGCGCGCGGATTTCAGGATCCATGTCCAAAAGGTCTTTGCCGTCATACATGACCGAGCCCCCTGTGACCTCATAGGACGGATGTCCAGCGAGTACTTGCGCCAACGTGCTTTTGCCGGAACCGTTCGGTCCCATCACAGCGTGCACCTCCCCGGCATTCACGGTGAGATTGATCCCCTTTAAAATTTCTTTACCTGCAACATTCGCTCGAAGATCTCTTATTTCCAGCATTGGTTCTCTATGGATAAGGTTTTAGTTCTTGATCGTTAGCTGTTGATTGTTCACTGTCGATTGTTACCCAACGCTTCCTTCCAAACTTATGCCGAGCAGTTTTTGCGCTTCGACGGCGAATTCCATTGGAAGGTTCTTGAAGACCTCTTTCGCAAATCCGTTGACGATCATCGAGATCGCATTTTCAGTATCGATGCCGCGCTGTTTGCAGTAGAAAAGCTGGTCCTCGCCGATCTTCGACGTTGATGCTTCATGTTCCACGCTCGACGTCGTGTTGCGCACTTCGATGTATGGAAACGTGTTCGCGCTGCACCTGTCTCCGATCAACATCGAATCGCACTGGGTATAATTTCTGGCATTTGTTGCGTTCGGCAGAACCTTGACAGAGCCGCGGTAGGTGTTTCCGCCAAATCCCGCAGAAATGCCCTTCGAGATGATCGTGCTCTTCGTATTTTTCCCGATATGGGTCATCTTCGTGCCGGTATCCGCAACCTGGCGATTGTTGACCACGGCAACCGAATAAAATTCTCCGACTGAATTGTCCCCCTGCAGGATGACGCTTGGATACTTCCACGTGATCGCGGAGCCGGTTTCAACCTGCGTCCAGGAGATCTTCGAATTCTTTCCCAGGCACTTCCCGCGCTTCGTGACAAAATTATAGATGCCCCCTTTTCCCTCTTTATCGCCGGCATACCAATTCTGCACAGTCGAATACTTGATCTCGGCGTTGTCCAGAGCGACCAACTCGACGACCGCGGCATGAAGCTGGTTCGTATCACGGATCGGCGCGGTGCAGCCTTCAAGATAGCTGACGCTCGCCCCTTCTTCTGCAACGATAAGCGTCCGTTCGAACTGCCCCGTTTCTGCCGTGTTGATCCTGAAATACGTCGAAAGCTCCATCGGACAACGGACGCCTTTCGGGATGAAACAGAACGAACCGTCGCTAAAGACCGCCGAATTCAGCGTCGCAAAAAAATTGTCGGTATACGGAACGACGGAGCCGAGGTATTTTTTCACCAGGTCAGGATGCTCCCGCAGCGCTTCCGAAAACGAACAGAAAATAATTCCAAGCTCGCCTAATTTTTCTTTGAAGGTGGTTGCCACGGACACACTGTCGAAGATCGCGTCGACCGCTACGCCGCTCATCCGCTTCTGCTCGGTGATCGAGATCCCTAGTTTTTCGTATGTTGCCAAAATCTCCTTGTCGACTTCATCGAGGCTGTTCAGTTTCGCCTTCTTCTTCGGCGCGGCATAATAAATGATGCCCTGATAATCGATCGGCGGATACTCAAAATTCTGCCAATGCGGCTCCTCCTTTAACGTCAGCCAATGACGAAACGCCTTCAAACGCCATTCGAGCATGAACTCGGGCTCATCCTTTTTCTGCGAGATCAAGCGGATGATTTCTTCATTCAGCCCCTTCGGAATAGCGTCGGTCTCGACATCCGTGACGAAGCCGTACTTGTATTCCTTGTTGACAAGGGTCTCCATCGATTCTTGCATCAGAACTCCACGATAAAATTACACTCTTTCAAATTATACTCCGAATGAACTGCCGCACCCGCAGGTTTTGGTCGCCTGAGGATTGTTGAACACGAATCCGCGGCCGTTCAGTCCGTCGGTAAAATCCAGCACCGTTCCCGAAAGATAGAACATGCTCTTTTGATCCACGAATACCTTGATGCCGTGGAGTTCGAGCACGTTGTCCTTTTCGTTCGCCTTTTCATCGAATGCGAGCACGTACGTGAGGCCGGAACATCCGCCCCCTTTGACGCCGAGGCGCAAGCCGTGCGATTCGGGGATACCGTTCGACGCCTTGATGTTTTTCACTTCTGCTGCCGCTTTTTCCGTCAACTGGATCTCATCCGGAATCATCGTCTGCGGCTGAGGACCCTGCGCTGTGAGCACTTCAGACATTGTTGCTTCTCCTTGTGATGGTAAATTTTAAGTGTGATCGCCGGTGCTATGATGCTTTTTTAGCCGTAAACTCAGGGTACAACAGCACCCATCCCTGCTGGTTGACTTTCTTGAAGATATTTTGTCTTTCAAAATGTTGAGCAACTTCCCGGGCAACGTGCTCCGCATCCCCGTAACCGATCTTCAGATGTCTCTGCTCGAAAAAACTGATGATGCCGTAATGCAGGTCCCGGAAAAAGAAGTTCGAAAGATGATACAACGGGAATTTTGCCTTCAGAAAATGAAGGAATTCAACCTGATTGTTGATGATCGTCGATGATTTTTTCATTGTCGATGTTCTCTTCGATGCTAATGTACGGAGGCTGAAACTGCTGCCCCCTTCGTATGTTTGATCATTTGATACTGCGGCGACGTTTCGCGCAATCGATGCAGAGCCTCAATGATTTTTCCTCCCGCATAGTCGACTTCTTCTTCGGTATTGAACCTTCCGAGGCCGATGCGAACCGTGCATTGGGCCGCTTCATCCGTAAGCCCGATCGCAGACAAGACATGCGAGACTCTTGCTTTCTCGTGGTCGGCGGATGAACATGCTGAACCGGAAGAAATGGCAACATCATTTTTCAACGCGACGATCAAATCATCGGCATGCACATACGGAAAAGTGATGTTCAGATTATTCGGCAACCGTTCCGTTGGATGACCGTTTCGATGCGAATCTCCGGCGGCAAGTAATCGCTTTTCCAACAGATCGCGAAGCCCAGCGATCCGCACGGAATCGGCGTCATGCCCCTGGCCGGCAAGCTGAGCGGCTTTTCCGAAGCCGACAATCGACGGAACATTCAATGTGCCCGAACGCATACCGTGTTCATGTCCTCCGCCATCCATTTGCTGAACAAGTCTCACTCGGGGATTTTTGCCTCGCACGTACAGCGCTCCGATCCCTTTCGGACCGTAAATCTTATGGGCGCTGATGGACATACTGTGCACGTTCAACGCTTTGACATCCAACGGAATGTTACCAAAACATTGTGTCGCGTCAGTGTGGAGAAGAACACCGCGCTCGAGACAGATCTTGCCGATCTCCATCAACGGAGCGATGGTGCCGATCTCGTTGTTGGCCATCATCACCGAGACGAGGATCGTTTCGCCGCTCAGGGCATCACGAAGCGCCTCAGGGGAAACAGTTCCACACTCATCGACGTCCAAGTACGTAACGCGAAATCCGACCAGCTCCAGTGCAGAGCAGACATCGAGCACTGATCGATGCTCGGTCTTGGCCGTGATGAGATGCCTTCCTTTCGTTGAATACGCCTCGGCGATGCCTTTCAACGCAAGATTGTTCGATTCAGTCGCGCCGCTCGTAAAGACGATTTCTTTTGCATCCGCATTGATGTGACCGGCGATCAGCTTCCGTGCATTTTCCACCGCCTCCTCCGCGATCCAGCCGAAACGATGCTGACGGCTCGCAGCATTGCCGAAGTGTTCCGTAAAGAACGGAAGCATTGCTTCGACGACCCGGGGATCGACCGGCGTCGTTGCGTGATTGTCCATGTAAATCGGAAGCTTCATCGTCAGACGATCTCGGATAATTTCATCGTCTTGAAAACCTGGTCGATGTTTGACTGAATTTTCCCGAGCGGATTTTTGATCGTACAATTATCATAGATGGAGCAGCTGTCGGGACTTTCTGCGATACATTGGGTGATTGCCGGCAATTGATCTTCGATCGCGCCAATGATGGACGAGATCGAAAGTTCGTTCGCCCCTTTCGCTAAGGTATACCCGCCATACACTCCCTGGTGCGAAATTATCAGCCCTCGTTTTGCGAGCCGCTGCATCACCTTTGCCAGCAACTCGTACGGAATCTTGTATTTGTCGGCGATCTCCTTCGCGGTCGTAATTCTTCCCGACTCTGCGGCTGCAATGTGCCTGATGGCAATCAGCCCGTATTCGACCCTTTTTGAGAGCTTTAACACTAACTATACCCGACTGATTATGTCTTATTTCGGTGCAAAAAAAAACGCTGATCTGCCTTGAGATATCTAACAACTATCCTTGAGATTTGGTTTCCAACGCTCAATGACATTATGAAAATAAACAAAAGCCGGAAAAATGTCAATAACGCCCCCCTTGACTTCATACTTTTTTTTTCAAACACACTCTTTGAATTGACAAATATGAACGTGGCGGAAGTCGATTCTTCACTGAATCAAAACCCAGAAAATATTATCGAGTACGCTAATTGAGCCACTGCTGCCGTGCTTTCTTCGGAGGATCGCTAATGAATAGACTTATTGACTTGAGTTCCATTTTTGGGTAAGTTGAAACGTGATTTTTTGCAATTTCACCAATCAGAAAGGGGCAAAAAGTCGAATTCGAGTAGAATTACGCCCTTAACTGACTGGCACTACTTTTGACTAAATAAGGGCAAATTCAATTATTTTTTTGAATGAAAGATCTTCCAATGGCAACAAATATCAAGATAGAAGACATTCTCAACGACCTTAAGCTTGAAAAGAACGATCAAGATGGGATCAACGCAGTTGCCGTTATCGGCTTCGGGGTGATGGGACAGGGCATCGCGCAAACAATCGCATCGCACGGAATCGAAGTCGTCGCGATCGAGAAGAACCAGAAGCAGCTTGATACAATGACCAATCTCCTGAAAGAGAGCATGGACCGGGAGATCCAGCGCTGGACGATGACCAAAAGCGAAAAGAATTCCACCCTTTCCCGAATTCACGGTTCGGTCGATTTCAAGACTGCGACTCAGTGCAATATCATTATCGAGGCGGTCGACGAGAATTTTGAATTGAAGAAAAAAATCTTTTCCGAGTTTGATACTCTATGCGACCCCGAAACGATTTTTATTTCCAACACCTCGACGCTCTCCCTTTCAAAACTCGCGGCCGTCACAAAACGTCCTGACAAAGTGATCGGGATGCATTTTCTTAATCCGGTTCCCAAAGTGCCCCTCGTGGAATTGGTGCGGGGGCTCAAAACCTCAGACAAAACATTCGAGATTATGAGGACATTTGCCGAGCGCATCGGAAAGACCGTCGTCGAAGTTTTCGAATACCCCGGCTTCGTGACGACCCGCATTATCGTTCCGCTGCTGAATGAAGCGATGCACGCGCTGATGGAAGGCGTCGCGACCGCCGACGGCATCGACACGGCAATGAAGCTTGGCTACAACTTTCAATACGGACCGCTCGAATTGGCCGACATGATGGGATTGGACGAGGTCCTCGCGTGGATGGAATCGCTCTTCCACGAATTGGGCGAAGCAAAATACCGCCCGTGCCCGCTTCTCCGCCGGATGGTGCGTGAAGGAAAGCTGGGGAGAAAAAGCGGCGAAGGATTCTTTAAGTACAACGACCAGGCAAAACGAACTTCCTGATATTCCATTACACCCGAAACGAATCTGACATCATGAACATTCTCATCATCAACTGCGGAAGCTCCTCCGTCAAGTATCAACTGATAGAAATTGAAAGCCGCCAGGCGCTGGCGAAAGGGATCGTCGACCGCATCGGCATGAACGGCGCTGTCCTGACCAACCTCCGTTCCGACGGCGACGAAATAAAAATCACCGGCGAAATTCTCGATCACACGGCAGCCATCGAGTACATTCTCGCCGTGCTCCTCAGCAAAAATCACGGCGTCCTGACCGACAAAGGCCAGATCAACGCCGTCGGCCACCGCGTCGTGCACGGCGGGGAGGCGTTCAGCGCTTCCGTGCTGATCACGGAGGACGTCATCAAGCGGATTCGCGATAACATCGACATTGCGCCGCTGCATAATCCGCACAATCTCCGCGGCATCAACGCATGCCAGGTTCATCTGCCGAACGTGCCGCAGGTAGCAGTGTTCGACACCGCATTCCATCAGAAAATGCCGCCGCATGCATATCTCTACGGCATCCCCTATTCCCTCTACACTCAACACAAAATCCGACGTTACGGATTTCACGGCACGAGCCACTCCTTCGTCTCTCAACGCGCCGCGGAACTGATGCGGGCGGAGTACAAATCGCTGAAGCTCATCACCTGCCACCTGGGAAACGGCTGCAGCATGGCGGCCGTTGACAAGGGTGTTTCGGTGGACACATCGATGGGGTTGACCCCGCTCGAAGGATTGTTGATGGGAACGCGCAGCGGAGACATCGATCCGTACATTATTCTTCACATCATGTCCAAAGAAGGGCTCAATTATTCTGAGGCAAACACGCTTCTCAACAAACACAGCGGACTGATGGGGATATCGGGAGTGAGCAGCGACATGCGCGAAATTATTTCTGAGATGCGGGAGGGGAATAAAAAAGCGCAGTATGCATTCGACGTCTTTACGTACCGGATAAAAAAATATATCGGCGCATATATGGCGGCGATGGGAGGCGCCGATGCGGTCGTCTTCACGGGAGGGATCGGCGAGAACAGCCCTGACGTACGAAAAGCGTGTTGCGATAATCTGAAATTTCTCGGTATCGAGTTGAATCAGGAAAGCAACAGTTCAAAAGAGAAAGAGAAAGCGATCCACTCTGCCTCCTCGCGCGTCAAGGTGTACGTCGTTCCCACAAACGAGGAACTGATGATCGCGCTCGACACTGCAAAGATTTGCGGGGAATTGAAGCCTTCGTAAAGCAAGGTCAACGCCGCTAGGGAGAAAAGACATTATTTCGGGGGATGTTTGAGGGCAATATTTCCGCGTGTCGCATCGACGAGAGTCTCGCCGAGCGATTTCTCCGAGCTTTTCCTGACCGACACACGAAGCGTCACATCGTCATCGTAGATCGTATCGATAATTTTTGCTTTCAGATGGGAGAGCGCGTTCATGACCTTGCTCGTTTCATCATAGGGAAAAGTCATTTCCAACTCCTCCGTGACCAATTTTTGGATCACCTCAGCCCCTGATAATGCCTGACCGGCCGATTCGAAGTAGGCCCGGCCGAGCCCGCCGGTGCCCAACTTTGTCCCGCCGAAGTACCGAGTAACTACCACTAAGATGTCCGAGAGGTTTCTTGATTGAATTGCGGCGAGAATTTTGACGCCTCCGGTTCCCGACGGCTCCCCATCGTCGGAATACCGAAACTCTTTCCCTTCGCTCCCTAAAGCATAGGCAAAACAATGATGGGTCGCATCGAAGTATTCCTTGCGGACCTTTGCAAGAGAGGCCTCTGCCTGGGATTGACCTTCGACCGGGAAAGCGCCAGCGATGAACTTTGAGCCTTCAACCTTCATCACCGCCGTTGAGGCGGATTTGATGGATCTGTACTCATCCGCCATTATATGCGTCCCGCAAATGAGTAGGCAAATGTCAAACGAATGGTCACATCATCAACCAGCGCCGGTCCCGGCGCAGGGCTGACCTTGTACATGCGATGAGTGTAAAGCGCGTTGGGAATGACGTGAACATCCTGGAGCGGAGAATAATCAACCCCGAGTAGCGAGAAGAACTCGCGGACTCCAATAGTCTTCTGCGAAGCATTTGCGTCGAAATAATCCCCGCGCAAAACGCCTCTGACATTTTCCACAATTTGAAAAGAGGCGTAAGCGGACCCTCCCGCCAACGTCGAGTCCGCCACAGGAACGATATTGACAGCACCGTTGTGCACCGTGCGATAAAAGCCCTCTACACCGGCGGAGACAGACGGCACCTGGTATCCAAGGAGAACCTTTCCAGTGAACTTCGATTCGGCATTTGCGGCATTTTCGAAATCGGCGTACAACTCGCCGATGCTGTTCTTCATCGGCGTACCGTAGCATTCCCCGTAAATTTTTTTAAGCTTGTCATTTTCGAGCTTGACGCCCTGGCCGTTGGCGATCAAGACGGCATATCCCGAGGTTCCGTCTTGTGCAAGCTTCCCCCTCACACCGATGCCCATGTCGTCAATCGCCACCAGGCCATTCCGGTCGAGGATGACTTTTTCAAGGGATCGGTATCCCCATAGTTTCTCCGCAAGCCCGATCGAAGGGGTCGCGGAAAGTCCAAAGTACATGCTCGAAAGAGGGAGAAGGTTTTTCCATTCCAAATAGATCTCTTGTGCAGTGAAATCCATCGCTCCCGATTTCGCCGTGTCGCCATTATCTGCCGACAACAGAACGCGCGCTGAAAAGTGCTCGGAAATATCCTGATCGTATCCAAGATAGATCCGGCGGAATACAAATGCGTTTGCCCCCTTTTGGGCAGGGTCGTTTGACTGCGCAGCATAGGCATAGTCGGCAAATGTCTGCCCCCAGATCACGCCTTCATTCGAGTTCTGCGATGGAGCGCTTTGAGGCGCCGCCTTCTTATCATCTCGCTTTGCCTGTGAAAATGTCAGGGATGCGAAGACAACAAGGATCAGTGAGAGTATCAGAGTTTTCATTATTTCTCCTCAAGTCGGCAGGTCTACGGTCAAAGTAATCAAATAGTATCATCCTTGCAATGGTGCAGGACAAAACAATCAGGTGAGGGGCGGCGAGTGCCGAATTGCGAATGACATCAGCGAAATCGCTCCGCAAGAGTTTCAGAACATTGACACTCGCAGTCGTCGTACGTTCTTCCTCGCAAAAACGTAACGTCTCCGTTACATCTTATTCTTGAAATTCAAACGAATTAACCGTAGGTTGTGTATTGAAAGGACACTCTCATGAAGATCGGAATCACGTGTTACCCTACGTACGGGGGAAGCGGAGTCGTCGCAACCGAACTAGGCAAGGGTCTTGCAAAACGCGGGCATCAGATTCATTTTATCAGCTACGCGATGCCGATGCGGCTCGACGGATTCGTGAACAACATCTTTTATCACGAAGTCGAGATGGCGACGTACCCGCTGTTCGAATTCCCCCTGTACACTCCGGCGCTGGCCAGCAAAATGGTGGAAGTGGCAAAGTTTGAGAAACTCGATCTCATCCATGCGCATTATGCCATTCCGCATGCGACCAGCGCGTTCATCGCAAAGCAAATTCTCAACGACGAACATTTTCGCATCGTGACGACGCTGCACGGAACGGACATCACGCTGATCGGGCTTGAACCGAGCTTCCTTTCGGTGATGAAATTCAGCATCGAAAAAAGCGACGGCGTGACCGCGGTCTCCCGCTTCCTCAAAGAAAAGACGATCACAAATTATGGGATCAACAAAGAGATCGAGGTCATTCCGAACTTTGTCGACACCAAAAGTTTTACAAGAAAGCCCGATGCAAATCTTCGGGGGGCGATTGCGCCGAACGGCGAGAAAATTCTCATCCACACCTCGAATTTCCGCGTCGTTAAACGTGTCGCGGATGTTATCAAGATCTTCAATCTCGTCGTAAAAAAAGTCCCGTCAAAGCTGGTCCTCGTCGGCGACGGACCGGACAGGTCGAACTGCGAGAATCTCTGCCGCGAATTGCAGCTTGAGGAGCACGTGAAGTTCATGGGCAAGCAGGCGGAACTCGTTCAGCTCCTTTCATCCGCCGATCTTTTTCTGATGCCGAGCCAGTCAGAGAGCTTTGGCCTGTCGGCACTCGAAGCGATGGCATGCGAAGTACCTGTGGTCTCGTCAAGTGTCGGGGGCCTGCCGGAACTCGTGGTGCATGGCGAGACCGGATACATCGCTGAAATCGGCGATGTCGAGCGGATGGCGCGGTATGCTGTAGAGCTGCTGACGAACAACTCGCGGTGGGAAATGTTCGCAAAAGCCGGAAGAAAACGCGCCGTCGAAAATTTCGACATCGACCAAATTGTGGGGATTTACGAACGCCATTATGAAAAGATCCTCGATGCAAAACCGGCTTCCGCGGTGTAAGCCGGTCAACTCTCCCCGCGCTCTCAGCGCCTGAAGAAGATCACATAACAGAATCGGATCACAAACGGCAAACCATAGAAGAACGCCTGTGAGAGCATTGGCGTGAGCAGGCTCCTCGTCCTGTAGAACACAATTCCCCCGTATAACCCTATCAGCGATGCCAGAAGATATTCGATGACATGCCCGCCATACACCGGTACGTTGGTCCGGCAGGCGGCGAACACAGCAGTTGTAAAGAAAAGCACCACGGGAATTTCCATCGAGCCGATCACGATCTTTTCCCGCCAATATTTCAGCAGCAGTGTTTGAAACAAGCCGTGGAACAGAATTTCATCGGCAACTGCCGTCGCCATCCATTGAAAAAGAATCCAGACGATCATGTCGGCCTTCCCCAGTCGAAGATAATAGTCCGGAATTGTTCCCCATAAAATAAGCGGCAGGACAACCAAGCCGAAAACGACCACCAAAGCAACCGCATAAAATTTTAAGAGAATGGACATCGACAACCGTATCTCCGATGAGTTGATTCCGTAACTCCACAGGTGGCCGCGAGATAGGATCGTGATCGCCAGCATCCCGATGCCGAACTGCCAGACCTGGTGTTCAAAAAGCCAGGCCAGCGGGGCCGATAATGATGTCGGAAGCGGAAGGAGATGACTCAAGAAGTGAAATGAAGAGGCCCATTCAATAAGGGCAAATGAGCCGACAACTGCGGCGAGCGACGCTAATTTAGGAAGGATAAACGCCGAACGAGTTTGGTCAGGGTCTGGAGTCATGGACCTGCTTTTGCATTTCGTGCCCGAAAAAATTACTTTTGCTAACGATGAAGGACATCTCTGCCCGGCTTATAGAGGAATTACTGGATCACTTTACGTCGGAGAAGTACACGATCATCGGCGCTAAAGGAGTCGCCGGATACCGATCTCCCGACGAACTGCATAACGACGGATACGGCGATCAGAAAAACAAGCGCCCCGATGTTTTTGCCTTCGATGAACTCAACAAACGCTTCGTCATTGGCGTCGTGAAAACCTCCGACGATGATCTCGAATCTCTGCACTCGCTCACACAATACGACGTCTTCTTCGATCACAAGAATCCCCACAACGGAAAATCGTCGCAGGTCTGCTTTATCCTTCAGCCGGAAACGATCGCGCAGTTCACCGGGATCATCACTCACTACATCCATCACGACTATTGGAACAACATGATGATCGTCCGTTCAAAGACCTTCGACGGGCTTTCCTGAATTGCCCTCACAATAACCGCAGCTTTGCATACTTCAGCATAAGATTCTTTGGACCGACCCTGTCGAAAAGCACCACGGCTTTCGCCGATTCACCCGAGCCGGCGAGTTGAAGGACTTTCCCCGCGCCGAACGATTCGTGTTCGACTTTCGCCCCCACTTTCAGCGTGAGAATTTCCTGCGATTCATTTTCATAATCGGGCTCGCGTTCTCCGTCAAGCCCGGCATGCCTCGAACCCGGCTGCTGTTTTGTGTGGTCCCGGCCGAACGAATAATGATTCCCCTCTTGTTCGACGACCCCCGCCCGGTGATGAACTGAAAGAGGGACGCGCCGCGACGACTCACGTTGAATGAGCGACGGCTCGATCTCTTCGGCGAAGCGGGAGAGGACCGGATATGTTACATCGCCGAAGCGGTAGCGGAGGCGGGAATGTGTGAGGAACAGCTTTTTCATCGCGCGGGTAATGCCGACATAAAAAAGACGCCGTTCCTCCTCCATCTCCTCCGGCTCGGGAGCGACCTGATACAACGGAAACAATCCTTCCTCCAGCCCGGCGATAAAGACAACAGGAAATTCCAATCCTTTTGCGGAGTGGAGCGTCATCAGTGTGATCGCGTTACGCTGGTCCGTCACAGTATCGACCGGCGACACGAGCGAGACCTCTTCGAGAAAGCTCTCGAGCGTCGCCTCAGGTGTTTCAGCCGTGAATTCCGTAATCGCGGAGAGCAATTCCTGGATATTCTCCCAGCGTCCCAGTGACTCGGGGGTCGCTTCTTCCTTCAGGCTGCGCAGGAACCCGAGTTCGTCGACCAGCGCCCTCGCGATCTCACTCGGCGACATCTGCTCCTTGAGTTCCACGTATTTCTTGATGAGAAGGACGAATTGGAGTACAGCGTTCTTCGACCGTTCGCTCATCCCGTCGATTTCGCTGACTCCCTTCAACGCGTCGAACAAGCTCATCGAGCCGGAAGGATGATGCTCCGCGTAGCCGGCAATTTTCTCAATCGTCGTCTCGCCGATGCCGCGAACCGGAACATTGATGATTCTCCGCAGACTCTCCTCATCTTTTGGATTGGCAATAACGCGCAGATACGCCAGGACGTCTTTGATCTCTTTCCGTTTGTAGAATTCGACTCCGCCGATGATCACGTACGGAATCCCGTTCCGCCTCAGCCCGTCTTCAAGGGACCGCGACTGGGCATTCGTCCGATAGAGAACGGCAAAGTCCTTCAAATCCAATTTCAGCCTGCCGCACTCATCCTGAATATGTGAGACGATCTTCATCCCCTCGTCCTTGTCGTCTTCCGCTTCGATCATCGTGATCAATTCCCCCTGAGCGTTCGAGGTCCACAGCGTTTTGTGGATCTGGTTCCGATTGTTTTTGATGACGGAATCCGCGGCGGCAAGGATTGTCTTGGTGGAACGATAGTTCTGCTCCAGCCTGAAGACCTTGCTTTCGGGATAATCCCGCTCAAAATCGAGAATGTTCTTGATATCCGCACCGCGGAATGCATAAATGCTCTGTGCGTCATCACCTACAACACATATATTTTTAAAGCGCTTAGCGAGGAGGTTGATCAGGACGTATTGCGCCCGGTTCGTATCCTGATACTCGTCCACGAGAAGATACTGGAACCGGAATTGGTATTTTTCGAGGATCGTTCCGTTCCGCTGAAAGAGCTCGATCGGCCTCAACAGGAGGTCGTCGAAATCCATCGCGTTGTTCTTGACAAGCTTCTCCTGATATTCCTTAAAGACAAGCGCCGTCCGCTGCTCGAACGGATCTTTAGCTATTTCTTCATACTCCCCGGGCGAAACAAGATGATTTTTTGCGCCGCTGATGCGCGACTGGACTCCCCGCGGATTGAACTGCTGCGCAGAAATATTCTGAGTCGACATGATATTCTTGATCAGTCCGAGAGTATCTTCGGCGTCGTAGATAGTGAAGTTTCGCTGGAACCCGATCGCCTCGCACTCGTGTCTCAGAATGCGCGCAAAGATCGAATGGAATGTGCCGGCCCAGACATTCGCCGCCTGTTCACCGACGAGATATTCGATGCGGTGTTTCATTTCCTTGGCGGCTTTATTCGTAAAGGTCAGCGCAAGAATTTGGTACGGCTTGATCCCCTTTTCAATCAAGTGAGCAACACGATATGTCAGCACGCGAGTCTTACCGCTTCCTGCTCCTGCGACGATCATCACCGGGCCGTCGATGGCGGAAACGGCTTGCTGTTGAACCGGATTGAGTTGCTCTAAAAGATTCATGCGCGGAAAAAAATTCGTGTGGTTGAAATAATACATAAATTAGTGAATGGATGCAAACGCGGGGAGCAAAGCGAGGGGGAGAGAAACCGTTCGAAGAAAGAACTCTATTACAAGATGATAGCGCCTTCCAAGCGAAGAAGGAATTCCTTCGTCTTGACGCCGGCGGAGTAGCCGGCGAGCGAACCGTCATGACCGACAACGCGATGACATGGTACAACGATGGGGAGGGGATTGCTTCCGTTTGCCGTACCGACGGCGCGGAAGCCGCGCGGAACGCCGACCCTCCGGGCGAGCTGCTTGTAGGTGATCGTCGTCCCGTACGGAATGCGAAGCAATTCCCGCCACACACGCAATTGAAAGGTTGTGCCGATCTGGTCCACCGGCGTCGAAAACCGAGCGAGCTTGCCGTTGAAGTAGCGGTTCAATTGATCCATCGCTTCTTTGTTGCGGCTTTTGTTCTCAACAACGTCATCATCGTCGAAATGGAGAGAGAGCCAATCGAAGAAATCTTTTTTTGATTCTTTCGGAATGCTGATCTTGCACACCCCTTTGTCAGTGGAGGCGATATAAATATGGCCGATCTTGGAATCGAATGAGGTGCAGTAGACTTTAGGCATAACGCACGAAGATGACGATGGAAATTTCTCCCGCTCTCCCGAGGGACGTTTGAATATAGCAAAGTCGGTATATTGGCGCAAGCGGAATTTTGCCCGTTGCGGATAAATTTGCCGCCTGCGGAAGAAATGCTCTTCCTCATCCGCGAAATCTAACAAGAAAAAATTGGCGCTGACATCGAACTGCAGGATACAAGGCGGAATTCAGTGCGATTGCAGAAACGCCCGGGACAATCATTCTTCGTCTTCGTGATGACGCAATTTTTCCAGCACGGAAAAATCCTCAAGCGTCGTCGTATCGCCGGTCGCCGTTCCGCCTGCAGCGATCTCTCGCAATAATCGGCGCATAATTTTTCCGCTTCGGGTTTTTGGAAGCGCGTCAGTGAACCTGATATCATCGGGTTTCGCCATTGCTCCAATCTCTTTCGCGACATGTTGGCGCAATTCTTCCTTTAATTCAGGGGTCGGCGACCGTTTCCCTTCAAGTGTCACAAAAGCGCAAATCGCTGAACCCTTTATTTCATCCGGTTTTCCGACAACCGCGGCCTCTGCCACATACGGATGGCTGACCAGCGCGCTTTCCACTTCCATTGTTCCAAGCCTGTGGCCAGAGACGTTGATGACGTCGTCGACCCGTCCCATGATCCAAAAGTACCCATCCTTATCCTTGCGCGCGCCATCGCCGGTGAAATACATTCCTTTGATATCGCTCCAGTATGTCTTTTTAAATCGCTCGGGGTCGCGATAGACGCCGCGCATCATCGACGGCCACGGCTTTTTGATCACGAGATATCCCCCCTGATTTGCCCCGACTGATTTCCCTTCCTTATTGACAACATCGGGCTGGATTCCAAAAAACGGCAACGTTGCTGTCCCCGGCTTTGTCGGCGTGGCTCCCGGCAGGGGCGTGATCATAATCGAACCGGTCTCCGTTTGCCACCATGTGTCCACGATCGGGCACTTCCCCTTGCCGATAATTTTGCTGTACCACATCCATGCTTCAGGATTGATCGGTTCGCCGACCGTGCCGAGCAGCCGAATTGAACTCAAGTCATGCTTCAACGGCCACTGTTCTCCCCACTTGATAAATGCCCTGATCGCGGTGGGAGCAGTATAGAAGACATTGACCTTATACTTTTCCACGATGCTCCAGAAACGGTCCGGTTCGGGATGGTTTGGGGCCCCCTCGTACATCACAACAGTCGCGCCATTCGAGAACGGGCCGTAGACAATGTAGCTGTGTCCTGTCACCCAGCCGATGTCAGCGGTACACCAATAGGTGTCCGTGTCTTTGATGTCGAAGACATACTTTGTTGTAAGATGGCAGCCGAGAAGGTAACCAGCGGTCGAATGGACGACGCCTTTTGGTTTGCCCGTGGTGCCGCTGGTATAGAGAATATATAGGGGATGCTCCGACTCCAATTTTTCAGGTTCACACTCCGAAGAAGTCGTAGACATTAGGCCCTCCCACCAATGGTCGCGTCCGGGTATCATCGGAACGTCCAATCCGACCCGGTTCACCACGACGACACTTTCGACCGACGGCGTGACCTTCAGGGCTTCGTCGATATTGGCTTTCAACGGAATAACGTTCCCGCGCCGGTAGCCGCCGTCGGCGGTGATGACGAGTTTCGCCTGCGCGTCGTTGATACGGTCTTTCAGCGCTTCGGAACTGAACCCGCCGAAGATGACGCTGTGCGTAGCACCGATGCGGGCGCACGCAAGCATGGCAACCGGCAGTTCCGGGATCATCGGCATGTAGATAATAACACGGTCCCCCTTCACCACTCCAAGCTTCTTTAAAACATTGGCGCATTGACAGACTTCGCGGTGAAGATCCGCATACGTAAGGGTCCGCGTATCGCCCGGCTCCCCTTCCCAAATGATGGCCGCCTTGTTCTTCCGCCAGGTGGTCAAATGACGGTCGAGACAATTGACGGAGACGTTGATCTTGCCGCCGACAAACCACTCGGCGAACGGCAGTTTCCACCGGAGAACTTTCGACCATTTTTTGTACCATGTCAGTTCATCCGCCATGGTCCCCCAGAATTTCTCCGGGTCATGAATCGATTGGTTGTACAATTTCTTGTATTGCGCGAACGATTTGATCGCCGCCGACTTTGAAAATTTTGCTGCCGGCTTGAAAATGCGATTTTCCTTCAGAACGGAGGTGATGTTCGCAGAGACACTCTGCTGACCCGCTGTGGCCATAGTACTTCTCCTTCAAAAAATGATATAAAGACAGTTGACAACAACAACGCGTGGCATCAACGGCGGTTAAGAAATTATCCTGTATGCCATGAACAGGCTGATCACCAGCAAGATAACGCCGAAACCGCGGGTAATTTTCTCTATCAACGCTTTGTCAAGTTTCATTTTTTGTTTTTCAACGAGTTCGAGAAGGATGAAGAACCATCCTGTCGTCCCAAACCCGGTGCCGAGCGAAAAAAATAAATTATTATAGGCTGACGCTTCGAGGATGTGATAGCCGTGAATGATGCCTGCGACGGTGATCCAATAGGCAATGAAGGAGGGGTTGGAAAGATAAAGAACAATGCCGAGTAGAAAATACCGTTTGAAGCCGGGAGATTCTTCGCTTTTCGTCAGCTTTGCTTCTCGTATCGTAAAGAAGGTTGTCTTGATGCCCATCACCAAAAACACCGCAAAGGTTGCGATGCGAAAAACGAATTCAATTTTGGGGTTCGTATTCAACGAAGAAATGCCGAACATTGCCGCCGCGCAATAGACGATGTCCATCCACCCAGAACCGGCCCCGATCATCAGGCCTTGTCCCGTCTTTCCCGATAGTCCTTTTGTCATCACTGCAATGTTAATCGGACCGATCGGAATTGTTGTGAAAAAACCGACAACAACTCCGGCAATAAAAGCAATCATCTTAGTTTTTCAAGTCTGGGGAGCGTTGGCAATTAAAAGAACGCCGATCAAAATAACAAAAACCTCTTCTTCCTCTTCGGCTGAAAGAGTCCGACACCGAAAATGAAGCTTTGAGGATTTTCGCTCGTTAATAAGCCGGCATCGTGAGGGGATGGTACGCCTATGCTCAAGATGCCGTTAGAAGATAAATGAATTGAAGAAGAATCGCAAAAGGTTTATACCACTACTTGCTCGGAGGCCGGCACCGGTATTGAGACAGCTTCTTCCGAAAATTTCAGCAGCCGTGCGACGATCGGTTCCATTAGTGTGTAGGCCATCAACTCCGCCCGAAGTTTCGCGACATTCGGCAGCCCGCGCAAATAACCGGAATAATGTTTGCGCATTTCGAGCACGCCTGTACGTTCCCCCTTGTATTCAACGGACAGGTTCAGATGCTCGATGCACAGCGCAATCCGCTCGTTCCGAGGGACGTAATTCTCCGTCACGCCCATTGCCAACAGGTTTTTTGCCTGACGGAAGATCCAAGGGTTGTCGATCGCCCCTCGCGCCACCATCACGCCGTCGCAGCCGGTCTCGCTAAACACTCTTAGGACATCGGCCGCTTCCAGAATATTGCCGTTGACGACAACAGGAATTGAGACGGCCTTTTTGATTTTCGGGATCCACGTGTAGTCCGGAATTCCTTTGTGCGCCTGGGCTCTCGTCCGGCAATGGACGGTCAGCCCCTGGACGCCGATGCCTTCCAGCATTTGCGCCACTTCAACGATGCGGATGGAGTTTTCATCCCACCCGAGCCTTGTTTTGACCGTCACCGGAATGCGAGTGGCTTTCACCACCGTCGAGACGATCCGTTCCATCCGCGGAAGGTCCTTTAAAAGCCCGGCTCCAGCACCGCGCATTGCGACATCCTTTACCCAGCAGCCGCAGTTGATGTCGAGAATGTCCGGGTTCATACTCTCCGCAATCCTGGCCGCCCCTTCCATCGATGACTCTTCCCCGCCATAAATCTGGATTCCAAAAGGACGCTCTTCTTCTGAGAAAAGCATTTTCTTCTTCGTTTTTTCGGAGTTCCGTACAAGGCCTTCGGAGTTGACGAATTCTGTGTAGACAATATCCGCCCCGAGGCGCTTGCAGATGAGACGGAACGGAATGTCCGTCACGTCCTCCATCGGCGCCAATAGAATCGGTTGCGCTATATTGATCGATCCGATTTTCATTTCCGAATTCAATTCACGGTGTCGCCGGGGAGAATGTCGGCGACTCTTCCTTTTAACTGCGGCGGCAAAAAGGTTTTGAGGTCGACCGGCGAACCCGTCAACGCCGGAAACGTCCCGTAGTGCATTGGGATGATCACCCTCGGATTAAGAAGTTCACATGCCTTTGCTGCTTCCTTCGGTCCCATCGTATACACTCCTCCGATCGGAAGCATGACAATGTCGGGCTTGTAGAGGTCTGCGATCAATTTCATGTCGCCGAACACGCCGGTGTCGCCGGCATGGTACATGGTGACCCCATTTTCGCATTGAATGACGAATCCTGCCGCGTTCCCTCCTTCTATCTGCTGACCGTTGTTATCGATGCTGGAGGAATGGTCGGCGTGCACCATGACGATCTTTACGTTATCGACTTCGTACGTCCCCGAATAATCCAGGATGGCAGTCTTCTTCACCCCCTTGGTCGTCAGGTATGAAGCGATAGCTCCGTTGCACACGACCGTGGCGTCGAATTTTTTCGCAAGTTCAACAGTGTTGCCGAGATGGTCGAAGTGCCCATGCGTGACCAAGATCAGGTCAACTCTATCGATGTTGCGTGCGCTGCTCGGCGCTTTGGGATTGTCAAGCCAAGGATCGATCAGAATGATCTTTCCTTTGACCGTCGTGATCTTGAAAGCGGCATGGCCGTACCACGTCACGCTGTTTCCCTTTCCCACTTTACCCACTTGCGCCGGCGCGAAGGAAATGAGGAACATTGTTGAGACAACGAAAACGGCAAAAAGGCGATGCATGAGGTTCATATGGATTCTCTTATGAGGTTGAACGGATCGAGTTGATGACGGCATCCGTCATTCCCGTGGTCCCTGTGGTCGAATGCGGATCGAGATCTTTCGTTACGTATTTCCCCTCCTTCAGCACTTTTCCCACGGCGCGGCGGATCCTGTCGGCGCCATCGTGTTCACCGAGGTAATCGAGCATCATGGCGCCCGCAAGAATAATGGCGCACGGATTGGCGAGATTTTTTCCGGCGATGTCGGGGGCGCTGCCGTGCACCGCCTCAAAGATCGCCGCATTCGCCCCGATGTTCGCCCCTGGCGCCAAGCCCAATCCACCGACCAACCCCGAGCAGAGGTCGGACAAGATATCTCCGAATAAATTCGTCGTGACGATCACATCAAATTGATTCGGATTAAGCACAAGCTGCATCGCCATGTTGTCAACGATGCGGTCTTCAGTTGCGATGTCTGGATACTTCTGGGCAACTTCCCGCGCAACTTCAAGAAACAATCCTCCGGAAAACTTCATGATGTTCGCCTTATGGACGATCGTCACCTTTTTCCTTCCATACTTCCGGGCATAGTCGAACGCTGCACGGACGATCCGCTCGGAGCCAAAGCGCGTCACAATGCCGATCGTCTCCGCGGCGCTTTTTTGGGCATCGACATAATGTTCGATGCCGGAATAGAACTCTTCGATGTTCTCTCTGAACATCACCAGGTCGACGTTGGTGTACCGCGAGGCGACGCCCTCGAACGATTTCGCCGGACGCAAGTTCACGTATAGGTCGAATTCTTTTCTCAATGCGACGTTCACGCTGCGAAACCCCTTGCCGCTCAGCGTCGTCAGCGGGCCTTTCAGCGCGACTTTGTTTTTTTGGATCGATTGGATGGTAGCTTCGGGGATCGGATCTTTATATGTCTCGATGGCAGCGATGCCGGCGTGTGCCAATTCCCAATCAATCTTGACGCCGGTAGCTTCGATCACACGCTGCGCTGCTTCAGCAATGCTCGGACCGATCCCGTCGCCGGGAATAAGGGTAACAGTGTGCATTCTTCAAAAAAATTGTTGGCAAGTTGCTCGGTCAATATACAAAAAGAGGGTCGGACTTCCAAACAACTGTGGAAAACATGCCATTCTTGACTCGCTCCCTTTTTTTGGGTAACTTATAAGAGCCCTGCCGGTGTTGTCTCCATAAACGGCCGGTGAAATCTCTAATTTCTTCCCCTCACAGGTTTGAAAAGACTCCTCAATTTCATCAAAATAGAGCATACGCTGTTTACGCTGCCGATGATCTACAGCGGCGTGTTCCTGGCATCAAAAGAAAAACCGTCGAACGAACTGCTCCTTCTCGTGCTGCTTGCTTCAGTCTCTGCACGGACGGTTGCAATGACGTTGAACCGCCTGATCGACCGGGAAATCGATAAGCAGAATCCCCGAACTTCAAACCGCGAATTGCCGAGCGGCAAACTGAAGCTCTGGCAGGTGTTCATCGTTCTCTCTGTTGCGCTAATTCTCTATCTCACCGCGGCCAAATTGATTTCGGACTTTTGTTTCCGCCTGTCGCCGATCCCGCTCGTGATCTTCATTATTTATCCGTACCTAAAGCGTTTCACCCCCCTGGCGCATTTCGGCGTCGGCCTCGGAATGTCGATGGCCCCGCTGGGCGGATGGTTTGCCGTAAGCGGAACGCTCGACAATATCGGAACGGGGCTCATTCTCCCTGTGTTCGTCCTCTTTTGGGGAACCGGCTTTGACATCATCTATTCGACGCTCGACGAATCGTTCGACCGGAGGGCAAATCTCTATTCGTTCCCTTCCCGGTTCGGAAAAGAACGTGCGCTTCAAATCTCCGCCGGACTTCATGTCCTCGCGTTTATTGCTCTCGTGGTCTTGTTCTTCCACTCGCTCAAAGGATTCGTTGCGATTCCGCCGCTGCTGCTCAGCGGACTTCTGCTCTACCTCGAACAGAAGAAGGCCAATGACGTTGAACTCGCTTTTTTCAAGATCAACATCATCCTTGGGTTCAACGTTTTCGTGATGGTCATCCTATCAAGCATCCTGCCATGAAAGTCGTCCTCGGAATCACCGGCTCCTCCGGGGCCGTCTATGCCCTGGATTTCCTCAAGCAATCCAGAGCGGAAAAATATCTTGTCGTCAGCAAATGGGGAAAGGCGCTGATGAAAGACGAGCTCGATATGACCGAGAAGGATCTCCAGCCCTACATCAAACGGCAGTTCTCCAACGACGACCTGACCGCTCCGATCGCCTCGGGATCGAACCATATCGATGCCTGCATCATTCTCCCCTGTTCGACATCAACCCTCGGGAAAATTGCATCGGGGATCGGCGACACCTTGATCACGCGCGCGGCGCAGGTCGCGATGAAAGAACGATTCAAGCTCATTCTCTGCATCCGGGAGACGCCTCTTTCGACCGTTTCGCTGGAACAATGTGCGCGGCTTTCGCAGTACGGGGCCGTGATCATGCCGATCTCATCTCCGCTTTACTTCGTTCCGAAAACCGCCGACGAATACGTTTCTGCCTTCACCGACAAGCTGCTGGGGGTCCTGGGGGAACGAAACTCAAAGGGATGGCGAAACGAAGAACTGGAATAAGAAGATGCGTTTTACTGCCCTTCGCGAATTTGTCAACTATCTTGAGAGGAACGGAGAACTTCACCGTGTCTCCGTCGAAGTCGATCCCGTCCTCGAGATCTCCGAGATCGCCGCACGCGCTTTGCGGGAAAAGAAACCGGCGCTTTTGTTCGAGAATGTTAAGGGAGCAAAATATCCGCTCGTCATCAACACGTTGGCAAGCGAGCAGCGGATCAGGCTCGCTCTCGGCGAAGAGCCGGAGATTCTCGGCCGACAGCTCATCTCATTTTTTGAAGAGGCCATCCCCCCTTCGCCATCATCGCTGATCAAACATCACAAAGTCACCCGCCGATTTTTGTCGGCGCGAACCAGCGATATCATGATCGCCCCATCGCAGGAAGTAGTCGAGAAACCCGATCTCGCCGGTCTCCCGATCATTCAATGCTGGCCGCACGACGGCGGACGGTTCATTACTCTCCCCCAGGTCGTCTCGTACGATCCCCGGAGCGGTAAAAGGAACATCGGCATGTACCGAATGCAGGTGTTCGATCATCATACGACGGGAATGCACTGGCAAATTCAGAAAGGAGGCGGCTTCCATTATTATCACGCGGATAGATCCAATAAGCCGCTCGAGCTTGCTGTCGCGCTCGGTACCGACCCTGCATTGCTGCTGGCGACGATCGCTCCGCTGCCGGAAGGCATCGATGAAGCGATGTTCGCCGGATTTCTGCGGAAACGAAGTACGCAGCTCGTCGGCGGCCGGTCGGTGACGATCAGCGTCCCGGCGAATGCAGAGTTCATCCTCGAAGGCTTCGTTCCGCCGAAGGAGCGAAGAAGCGAAGGGCCGTTCGGCGACCACTTCGGGCATTATTCCGCGGCGGCGGAATTTCCGGTTTTTCATATCACCGCGGTCACGCACAGAAAGAACCCGATCTATCCTGCAGCAGTTGTCGGCATTCCCCCGATGGAAGACAAATTCCTTGGCGATGCTACGCAAAAAATTCTCAGCCCGCTGGCAAAGCTCCTTCATTCCGAAGTCAACAGCATGTGGGCGTACTATGAGGCAGGGTTCCACAACCTTCTTGTCGTCTCTATCGAAGAGCGCTATCATAAAGAGGCTATGAAGACCGCATTGGGGTTAATGGGAACACAGCAGCTCTCGCTGACCAAATGCCTGATCGCGGTATCGGAAGATGTCGACCCGAAGAATTTCAAAGAAGTGCTCCGCGCGATTCGCGATGAATTCGACCCCCATTACGACTTCATTCTCTTGCCAAAGGTTCCGCTCGACACGCTTGATTTCACGTCGTACACAATGAACCTCGGCAGCAAGATGATTCTGGATGCAACCAGAAAGAAGAGGCCGAATCCAAAATGGCATCTCTCGAAGAAGACCGAAGCGTTCATCCACCACTTGCCGGCGCACGACCGGCGCATTCTCGAGACCAACGTCATTGCGGAAACGCTCTTGCTCGTGAAGGTTAAAGGCGACGGCGCCTCTGTTATAAAAAAACTGCAGAAATCCGCGATGCTCGAAGGAATCAAAATTATCGCCGCAGTCAGCGACGATGTGGATATTCATGCCGAAGAAAGTTATATTTGGGGTATCTTCACTCGGTTTGACTGCGAGCGGGACGTTGTTTTTGCCCAGCAGAAGCTTGTCGGGATATCCCCCATCTATAAAGGAACGTTAGGAATCGATGCCACGTGGAAGGACGGCTATCCGGAACCGCTCGCGATGGATGAGAAGATCGTTAAGCTTGTCGACGACCGCTGGAATGACTATTGGAAATAAAAGCAGAGAAACGACGTGCTGAACATAAATTTTAGAGATCAATCGCTTGCCCCAATTTGGAAAAAAATCGAGGCCGGCGAACGGCTTTCCCTCGCAGACGGCGTTGCGATGTTCGAATCGAACGACGTCATTTCGATCGGGAAGATGGCTCACGCTGTCCAGCAGCAAAAAAGCGGTGACGCCGTCTATTTTGTCATCAATCAAAAGATCGAGCCGACGAACATCTGCGTGCTTTCCTGCAAGTTCTGCGATTTCGCGACAAAAGCGGGGAGGCCGAACGCGTATGAGATGACCGTCGAAGAGATCCTCAAGAAATTGACGCCGGAAATTCAGGAAGTGCACATTACCGGCGGTTTGCATCCGGATTGGGAATGGAATTATTATCTCGACATGGTTCGGCAGATCAAAAAGAATTTCCCCGCCGCCGATGTTAAGGCGTTTACGGCGGTCGAGATCGATTTCTTCCACAAGAAATTTAAGATGACGATCGAAGAGGTCCTGCTGCAATTAAAGGAAGCCGGCTTGCGGACAATGCCCGGCGGAGGGGCTGAGGTATTTTCGGAACGGGTCCGAAAGCTGCTCTTCAATCAGAAGATCGGCGCAAAGACATGGTTTGAAGTGCACAAAACCGCACACAAGCTCGGCATTCCGACAAACTCCACGATGCTCTACGGCCACGTCGAGACATACGAGGAGCGGGTCGTCCACATGATGAAGCTCCGCGAAGCGCAGGATGAGACCGGCGGATTTTTGTCGTTCATTCCCCTTGCGTTCCAGCCGGGAGTCACGGGCATTAAACCGAGAAACGAATTCACCTCCGCGATCGATGATCTAAAAACGATCGCCGTCGCCCGGCTGATGCTCGACAACTTCCCCCACATCAAAGCGTACTGGGTGATGCTGACGGAGGAAGTCGCGTCCGTGGCGCTGAATTTCGGCGCGGACGATATGGACGGGACCGTCGGAGGAGAAAACATCGCGCACGACGCAGGCGCGGTCAGTCCGATGAGCCTTGCGAAAGACCACATTGTCAAGATCATCAGGGATGCCGGAAAAATTCCGGTTGAGCGGGACGTCTACTATCACCCTCTGAAACTGCACACCGACCACGTGATTGGAAAGATCCCGTATCTCAATTCCGTTCCGTTCTATGCGGATTTCGAAAAGCGGGGGTTCAAAATTTTCCCGGTCGTTCCACGGCGCATGGGGGAGCTGTCAACCGCCAACGTGATCGACGCGGGAATTTTCTCGTTGATGAATTATTTCTCGCAGGAACAAAACCTTGACCTCCTGAACTACGGTATTGCAACGCGCGATCAGGTGAAAAGCGTTATGCTCTTTTCAAAAGAGGGATGGCGCGACCTTGAGGGAAAACGCATCGGGATCACGGATGACACTGCCACCTCAATCCGCCTCCTTCAAGTATTGCTGAAAAAGAAATATGGGGTTCACGCTTCGCTTGTCAGAATGCATTCGGGCGTCAATGACCACAGCGCATATGATGCCGTCCTTCTTATCGGCGACGAGGCGCTGAAGCGCAACAAATTCGGGCTTCCCGGATTTGAACTTGTCTTTGACCTCGCGAAGGAATGGTATGATTGGCAAAAGCTCCCGTTCGTCTTTGCGGTCTGGGCCATCAAGAAATCGCTGCCGCAGGAAGAAAAGGCGCAATTGAAATCGCTCCTGGAGGCAACGCTCGAGCGGAACGAAACGAAGCTTGAACTGGTTGGAAGGCTTCATGGGAAACAGATCGGCCTGACGCCGAACGAAGTGCGGGAGTATCTTGAAGGATTCAACTACCGGCTGGGCGATCGGGAGCGAACGGCAATGCAAGTTTTCAGGAAATATTTTCAGGAAATCGAAGTCACCATTTAATCTCGATCATTCTCTAAAAACTCATCATGGACACGTCGCCGGCCGCGAAGCTGCAAGACCTAATTCACCAGGGAGACAAGCTTGTTCCCGAAGGAGGACTCGAGTTCTCCGGATACAATGCGAAAATGCAGAGCCAGTATTTGCTCTGGCGAAAGAACAGCCTGGACGTCTTGAGCAAGTGCGGCGAAAAAGGGATGGCTCTTCGTACGCAGCTTGCCAACGACGAGAACGGCGCTTACTTTTATCAAACGTCCGCTCAAAAGGTCCATGAGGCCTTAAAAGAAGCCTTGAGATCGGCGGAGATTGCAGCACCCGTTCCGACACCGCATTCTCAGCCAAAACAAGCTGCTGAACCGGAACAACCAAAAGCACCGGAACCTCCAAAACCCCCAGCACCGAAGACCGGAACGGGCACGACAAACCGAGTACTTGTCGTATCCGCCGCCAACAATCCATTGTTAGGGCAGTTGACTTCCCTGCTGAAAGAGCTTGGCATCGAAGCGTCGGTTTACCAACGTACCGGGGGGGGAAGCGACGCGCTTCTCTCGCATGTCGAGAAGCAACCGGCAACGCATTATGCGTTCTACCTGATCGGGTCCGACGACATTCCAAGTGCAATGTTCGAGATGGGGTACCTCGTCGGAAAAATCGGCGCCAACAAAGTGTGCTGCATTTTCCAGAAAGACGCCGCAGTTCCAAAAAATATCCCCGGCGTTCAGCGGAAAGAGATCATCGTGAAGTTGGAAGAGATCAGCTTCAGCCTTGTCAAAGAGCTGAAAGCGGCAGGATATTCAGTTTCTATTTAGGTAAGCGCCTTATGCAATCCGACCTGTATTCAAAGATAAGAAACGGAAAACGGATCACTCCGGAAGAGGGTCTGTTCCTTCTTCGGAGCACCGAATTGCTCGACCTTGCGGACCTGGCAAACGAAATCCGGTTCAAGAAGAATCCTGACCCCCGTGTAACATTTGTCGTCGACACAAATCCGAACTATTCCAATATCTGCAACATCGACTGCATCTTCTGCGCGTTTTACCGACATCCCGGCGAGAAAGGCGAATACACTTACTCCGTCGACCAGATGATCGAGAATTTCAAGGGAGCTGCGGCAAAAGGAGTGACCACCGTCTTGCTACAGGGAGGAGTGAATCCCTCACTTCCGTTCGACTACTATCTCGAGATGGTCAGACGAACGGTCGCTGAAGTGCCGGAGATCTATCCGCATTTTTACTCTACGTCGGAAATTTTGGGGATGAAGCAGGTTTCCGGACTCTCGCTGCAGGAAGTGTTGAAACAATTATGGGATGCAGGCTTGCGTTCGATTCCGGGAGGCGGCGCTGAGATCCTTTCTGACCGTGTGAAGAAGAAGATCAGCAACAAAAAGGGAACTTCGGAGGATTGGCTGAACGTAATGCGGGAGGCGCACAGGATTGGCTACAAATCGACGGCCACGATGATGTACGGACATCTCGAGACCGACGAGGACATCGTTGCCCACTTCGAGAGCATCCGCCAGCTCCAGGACGATTTCCATGGGTTCACAGCGTTCGTCCCCTGGAGCTTCAAGCCGGGCAATACTCCCCTTGAAAAAATTATTCCGCACTATGCCACGCCGACACGCTATCTGCAGATGATCGCAGTCTCGAGAATATATTTGGACAATTTCCCACACATTCAGGCGTCATGGTTTTCAGAAGGGAAAAAGACCGGTCAGATCGCGCTTCACTTCGGCGCCGACGATTTCGGCGGAACGCTGCTTGAAGAGAACGTTCATGCGGCTGCCAATTTTGTCAACAAAACCAATACCGCAGAATGCATCCAGCTTATTCACGAATCGGGATTTGACGCGGCCCAGCGAGGAACATTGTATGATCTAAGGAAGGTTTTCCCGAAGAACAAAGCTGCCTAGCTTTCATCGACCCTGCCGACAAATCCTCGTTTCGTCCAGCCCACATTCCTAAACATTCTCGGTCGCAAGCCGGTCAGAAATGTCTTTTAATGAAGTCCACGACTCCATTAATTCCGGCAGGTACTCAGACGACGTCACGAATGTCCATAAGTATGCGACGATCGAATAAATATTTCCAGTACTGAAATCGTCAAGATCAATCGCGATATAAAGGACGACGAGAAAAATCAAGAGCAAGATGATCCTCATCGCTCCGAAATTGAACGCTCCCCAGTTGGCGATCCGCTGCTCGACGCGGGACTGGGCGGAATAATACTCGCGAACCTTTTCCGGATCCTTCGTCGAAAATGCATCGTAGGCCTCCTCGCGGTTGTCATGAAGGTCTTTTTGGAGCGCCAACACGCGTTTGTTATAGATGCGCGAGATGAGAAGGAGCGGGAGGACGATGAAGAGGCACGAACAGGCGATCCTCCAATCAAAAAAGAGAAGTGCAACAACCGCGCCGCCGATCGAAATCAGTTGTTCAATGATATCAGGGACCCGATATTCGGCAAACGTGATGAACTCGCGCGACAATTCGGCGCGCGCCGCAGTCTTCGAGACAGAGTGCCCTTTTTCTTTGGCCGAGCGCGCAACGTCGGTGGCGATTTCAATGAACATCCGGAGAAAGATCTTCGGGTCAAGAGAACGGCGGAGGGCGCCGACTCCGGAGTTGACAAGAAACGTACCTATCCAAATGAGCAACGGGAGAAGGTAGGAGACTGCAGTTTCGGACGTCGCTTTCTCGATGAGAGCGTCGATGACGTTGCCGAAGAGCGCGGGCTCGGCGATCCATGCCACGTTCTCAATAATGACGAGAAGCGTGGCGACGACGATGCCGGTACGAAATCTTCGAAACAACTCAAACAGATTCATCGCGAAGCATTAAAAGAGTTCGATCGAGGGAACCGGCGGGATCAATCCTTTTTCCGCCCCGAATCTATACAAAAGGTCAAGCGCTTTTTTCCCCTTCTCTCCCATATCAACTGTCAGCTCACTGACGTACATCTTGACGAATTTTTCTCCCAACTGCTGGTTGATTCCCCTCCCCCATTGAAGCGCGTACGGGATCGATTCGCGCTGATGCGTATAGCCGAAATGAATGCTCTGCTTCAGTCCGGATGAAAGACGTTTTGCCATATCTTCGCCCAGATCTTTTCTCACAACGTCAAGCCCGAGCGGCAGCGGCAAACCGCCCGACCTCTTCTCCCAGAATTCACCGAAATCGAGAACTTTATGAAATCCCTCGGCTCCGTACGTCAGCTGCCCCTCATGGATCAGCAGTCCGGCGTCGAACTCACCCGAGGCCACCTTATCCATGATCGCGTCAAATTGGACATCGACGTTCTTGATTCCTTCGGTGAACGTCTTGAAAAGGAGTGTGGCCGTAGTCAGTTTGCCGGGAGTCGCGACTGTTTTCCCCTTGAGCTCATCGAGGTTTCTGTATTTTTTTGAGACGATGACCGGACCGTAGCCTTCCCCCATGCTTGCGCCGGTCGCCATAATCCAATATTTATCAGCGACATACGGAAAGGCATGCGCCGAAATTGCCGTTACCTCCAGCTCGGCCTTCATTGCACGGACATTCAAGGATTGAATATCTTCGAGCAAGTGTTCGATCGTAACTCCTTCGAGCTTCACTTTGCCGCTTGACAATCCATAGAACATGAAGGCATCGTCCGGGTCCGGACTGTGCCCAACTCTCACTACTCTATCAGCCATGATCAATATTCCTTATTCTTCTTTCGGTTATTTTTCCCCGGTGTAGATCGTCGCGATGCCGAACGTCAGAGGGCGTTGAGCGACGGACAAAAATCCTACGCCGCGGAGGACATTGAGAAAATCTTCCCCATCGGGAAATTTCATTACGGTATCGGGGAGGTATTGGTAAGCTTCCTTGTCTTTGGAGATCACTCTTCCAACAAGGGGAAGAATATGCTTGAAATAAAAGAAGTAGATCTGTTTGAAGAAAAATCCCCGCGGTCTGGAAAACTCGAGGACGAGGATCTGGCCTCCGATTTTCAAGACCCGGCGCATTTCTTTTAATCCCCCCTCAAGATTTTCAAAATTACGCGCGCCGAAAGCGACGATCGCCGCATCGAAGGAACCCTCGGGAAATGCGAGCCGTTCTGCTTCCCCCTCTTCGAGCCGAACAGCATGGTTCAAATTCTTTGCGGCAAGTTTTCGCCTCCCTAACTCCAGCATCGGCATGGATATATCGACACCGACAACTTCGGCCGGGTTTAAGCGCATGGCGGCGATGGCAAAATCACCGGTACCGGTGGCAACATCAAGGATACGCCGGGGTTTTTGAGATGCAATGCTTTGAACGGCCGTGCGGCGCCAATAGAGATCAATTCCACCGCTCAAAAGATGATTCAGCAGATCATAACGATAGGCTATTGAATCGAAGAGGTGTCGAACTGCTGCCTTATGCATTCGGACTATGATGGTTCATAGAATAACCTAAGATACAAAAAAAAGTTGTAAGATTAAACACGGCGTGATGCGCCTTCCTTCAACATTGGCTTAAAATTCATATATTAAGGAAACGTTAACGGCAGGAATTTCAAAAGAAACGCATGGATATCGAGCAGCGATACGAAAAACTGATCAATTATCTCACCGATTATATCTACACCGTCACCGTTAAAAACGGCGTGGTGGTCGATACGTTCCACGGGCCGGGATGCGTGTCGGTGACAGGATACACATCGGAGAATTATAAAAAAGACCCGCAACTCTGGTACAGGATGGTCCATCACAAGGATCGCGAAAAAGTTCTGGAACAAGCGCGGCTCGCTCTTGCCGGAAAGGAAGTCAGCCCGGTCGAACATCGCATTATCCATAAGGATGGTACGATCCGCTGGATACGAAATAAAATTGTTTTGACAAAGGACGACAGCGGTTCACTCCTGGCGTATGACGGACTTATCAACGACATCACGGAGCTGAAGCGCGCCGAGATCGCCGCGACCATCCGCAATCAACAGCTGAAGCAGGCCGATAAGATGGCGTCGCTCGGCATCCTCGTGTCCGGCATTGCTCACGAGATCAACAATCCTAATAATTTCATCCTCCTCAACGCGCAGCTCTACGCAAAAATATGGAAGGATGTCACTCCGATTCTCGATGCTTATTATGTGGAGAACGGCGACTTCAGCGTCGCCGGAATGCCGTACAGTTCCTCGAAAGAAAAGATCGCGCAGTCCCTCGAAGGCATCTTCAAAGGGTCCGAAAGAATTCAGAGCATCACCGCCGGCCTTACCGAGTACGCAAAAGCGGACAGCGACTCGTTGAACGAACGCGTCAATATCAATAAGGTTGTGGAGATGGCTATTCTGATCACCGGCAACCTGATCAAAAAATCGACGAGTAATTTTACGGTTGACTACGGCAAGGACATTCCGTTGATACGGGGGAATGCTCAACAACTGGAACAGGTCGTCATCAATCTCATTAATAATGCCTGCCAGTCGTTGAAACATCCGTCGGCGGGGATCACCGTATCGACGTATTTCAATAGAACGAGAAACAAGGTCAGGATCAAAGTTGAAGACCAGGGGGTAGGAATCAAGCCGGATGACTTAAAATACATCATGGACCCATTTTTCACAACAAAGCGGGAGATGGGAGGAACCGGGCTTGGACTTTCGGTGTCCTATAACATCGTAAAAAGTCACGGAGGCCTTTTGATCCTGAACAGCAAACCGGATAAAGGGACTGTTGCGCGCGCATCGTTTCCTCCAATCTCAGAAAGCAGCGAGGAAATACCTCAATGAGTTCCAAAATCTTTCCAGCCGCTCCTATTCTTTTTGTCGATGATGAGGAGCATTTTCTGCTGAGCGTCGAGTTGACCCTCTCGTCGAACGGCATCACAAATATCGAAACGTGCAAGGACAGCCGTCAGGTGATGCAACGACTCTCGAAGAAGTATTACGCTCTCGTCGCGCTCGACATCAACATGCAGCACATTTCCGGCATAGAGCTTCTCCGGCAGATTGTCGCCGCCTATCCGGAAATCCCTGTCATCATGATCACCGCGGTCAACAGCGTCGATAGCGCAGTACAATGCATCAAGGAAGGGGCGTTCGATTACGTGGTCAAGCCGATCAACGAGCAGAAGCTGGTCACGACGATCAAACGGGGACTGGAGCTGGCCGAGATCCGGAACGAAAACGAAATGTTGAAGCAATCGCTCCTCCGGGAGAATGTCGAAGACCCTGAGGCCTTCAAAGAAATCATGACACACAGCGCGCCGATCCGCTCGATCTTTCGGTACATCGAAGCGATCGCAAAGACGAACCTCCCCGTGCTTATCACCGGCGAGACGGGAACGGGAAAAGAACTTTTTGCTCAGGCGGTTCACAAGGCAAGCGGGAGAAAAGGAGAACTGGTTTCTGTCAACGTCGCCGGCGTGGACGATAATTTTTTTTCCGACACGCTCTTCGGCCATAAAAAAGGGGCCTTCACCGGGGCGGAGCAGGAGCGGAAAGGGCTTATCGAAAAAGCGGACGACGGCACGTTATTTCTCGATGAAATCGGCGATCTGAGCACGGCGTCGCAGGTGAAATTACTCCGTCTTCTGCAGGACGGGAGTTATTATCCGCTCGGGTCGGATATCGCAAAACTCTCTGACGCAAGGATCATCGTCGCAACCCACAGGGATATTAAGGCGATGCAATCGGACGGCACGTTCCGTCAAGACCTCTACTATCGGCTAAAGGCACACCACATCACGATTCCTCCGCTCCGCGAGAGGAAGCTTGACGTGCCGTATTTGATCGACCATTTTATCACAAAAGCCGCCGCAGAGCTCGGCAAGAAAAGGCCGACGGTCCCGAAAGAACTGTACACCCTCCTCAACAATTATTCGTTCCCCGGCAATGTGCGGGAGCTCGAAGGAATGATGGTTGAAGCGATAAGCCTTCATACTTCCGGGATCCTCTCGCTCGAATCGATCAGAAAAAATATTTCAGAGCACCATCAGGAAAGAAATTCAAAGGAAGGAAGCGGCTCGGCGGATCAGCAGAAAAACGATCTCCTTTTTTTCCCGGGGAGATTTCCGACACTCGAGGAAGCTGACGATGCTCTTATTGAAGAGGCATTAAAACGCGCTGACGGGAACCAGACGATCGCCGCCGAGCTGCTGGGAATTTCACGGCGCGCACTCAACAACAGGCTTCGTCGAACCGATGAAAAATAGAAGGCGATATATTGTCCATACCTTGGACTAGTGCCACATTTCTTCACTTTACCGTTGACCACCCTCCAAGCTGTAATCTGTTCAAGATCAAATCACTACCTGCTTTTCCCCTAATAACTCTGCAGTTTTGTGGCACCCATTTAAAACCCCTAAAAGATAGGAATTGCCAATTCCACTGAAAAATCAGCCTTATTGTTTGGCACATTCGTTGCTATACTCTCTTCAACCAAACAAAGGAGGATGGTATGAAAAAAACAGTGAGAACAGCAGCGACACTAGCTGCCATTTTTATCTTCGCTTTCACCGCATTATCTCAAACAACTGATGTGAGAGGAACAACCTTCAATCATCAGAGAAATTTCAAAGAGTTTGAGTATTCGCTGCAGAGCGATATTCCGGGGATCGTCGAGTCCACGATCTACACGGTGGTGCTGTATAAAAACCTTTTTCCAGCTCTGAACTACTCGCATCTGCAGGAGGAGTTGGATCAGGTCGCCCGCGCAAACAACGATGTGTCCATTGGCTACAAAGCGCGTTTAGCGAGCACCTATTTGAATTACAGTAACAACATTATCATTACACCGGTATCTCCCGCGACCGACCATGAATATCTCTTCAGGCAGATCGCAGAACAGCTGGAGCAAAAGCTTCTGGCAGTTCAATCGACGAATTGATAATGCAAACATTCTCAGACTCATCGTCGCCGAAACAGTAAAGCCCCGGGTAATGGGGCTTTGCTGTTTTTACATGAAACCGCTTCACCCCCGCGATTGGTCCTAATAGGATATTTGTCCCTGCATCGAAAAAAGCATGGGCGGACGCGTTCACCGTCCCTGCTCTCTATTTTCGATTTTACATCATCTGGACCAATGCGAAGCCTGTTTCATAAAAAGTATTATCTTGACCGAAGTGTAATCCCCCCTCAATTAAAAGATGATGTGATCAGGAGAGGTCGAAACGGTCAAGGTTCATCACCTTGTTCCAGGCTGCTGCGAAGTCGCGCAGGAACTTCTCCTGCGAATCCCCGCATGCATAGACCTCCGCCAGGGCTCTGAGTTGGGAATTCGATCCGAAGATCAGGTCGACACGCGTGGCGGTCCATTTGAATGCGCCAGTCTTGCGATCGCGGCCTTCGAATATGTCCGCATCTTTCGTGACCGCCTTCCACTCCGTCCCCATGTCGAGCAAATTCACAAAGAAGTCATTGGTGAGCGCCTCGGGGTGTTCGGTGAAAACGCCGTGCCGAGATTTTCCGACGTTAACATTCAGGACCCTCATACCGCCGACGAGCACAGTCATTTCAGGAGCGGTCAGTGTAAGCAATTGCGCCTTATCAACAAGCAACTCCTCAGCTGAAAAGGTAAAGTGAGCCTTCTTGTAGTTGCGGAAGCCGTCTGCGATCGGTTCTAGCACGGCGAAAGAGGCAGCGTCGGTTTGGGCCTGTGAGGCGTCCATCCGTCCCGGCGTGAAGGGAACAGTCAATTTATGTCCGGCCGTTTTAGCAGCCTTCTCGATAGCGGCGCAACCGGCCAGAACGATCAGATCAGCCAGCGATACCCTCTTTTTGCCAGACTGCGCTTTATTGAATGCGCTCTGGATCGCCTCAAGGGTCTTGAGCACCTTTGCCAATTGAGCCGGCTGGTTGACTTCCCAATCCTTCTGCGGGGCCAGACGTATACGTGCGCCGTTGGCGCCGCCGCGCTTATCCGAGCCGCGAAACGTGGAGGCCGACGCCCAGGCAGTTGAGACCAGCTCCGACACCGAAAGGCCGGATGCCAGAATCTTCTTCTTAAGAGCGGCAATATCCTTAGCATCGATCAGTTTGTGATTGACGGAGGGAATCGGATCCTGCCAGATGAGCTCCTCTTTCGGAACCTCAGGCCCGAGATAGCGCGCTCGGGGACCCATGTCGCGATGTGTCAGCTTGAACCACGCCCGCGCGAATGCGTCCGCAAACTGGGCGGGATGTTCCATGAACCGCCGTGAAATTTTTTCGTACGCGGGGTCGAACCGAAGGGAGAGGTCTGTCGTCAGCATGGACGGTGCGTGATGCTTTGACTGGTCATGCGCATCCGGCACCGCGTCAGCGCCTGCGCCCCCCTTTGGTTTCCACTGGTTTGCACCCGCTGGGCTCTTCGTCAGTTCCCATTCAAAGCCAAACAAGTTTTTGAAAAAGTTGTTGCTCCACTTCGTTGGTGTTGTGGTCCAAGTGACCTCCAGCCCGCTGGTGATCGCGTCGCCGGCTTTACCCGCGCCAAAACTGGACTTCCAGCCCAACCCCTGTTCTTCGATGCCGGCCGCTTCGGGCTCGGGTCCGACCAGTTTCGCATCGCCCGCCCCGTGGGCCTTGCCAAAGGTGTGGCCGCCGGCAATGAGCGCCACGGTCTCCTCGTCGTTCATCGCCATGCGCGCGAAGGTCTCGCGAATATCCCGCGCCGCGGCAATCGGGTCCGGGTTTCCGTTAGGGCCTTCTGGGTTCACGTAAATCAGCCCCATCTGCACTGCGGCGAGCGGATTTTCAAGATCACGATCTCCGGTATACCGCTTGTCCCCCAGCCACTTGTCTTCGGAGCCCCAATACACGTCCTTTTCCGGTTCCCAGATATCCGCACGCCCTCCGCCGAAACCGAAGGTCTTGAACCCCATCGATTCCAGGGCGACGTTGCCCGCGAGGATCATCAAGTCGGCCCAGGAAATCTTCCGGCCGTATTTTTGCTTGATCGGCCAAAGAAGACGGCGCGCCTTGTCGAGATTTGCATTGTCAGGCCAACTGTTGAGGGGCGCAAAACGCTGGCTGCCGTTGCCTGCTCCGCCGCGGCCGTCTCCAGTGCGGTAGGTGCCTGCACTGTGCCACGCCATTCGGATAAATAAGGGTCCGTAGTGGCCAAAATCTGCCGGCCACCAGTCCTGCGATGTCGTCATCAGCTTGTGGAGATCTTTTTTCACGGCCTTAAGGTCGAGGCTCCTGAATTCCTTGGCGTAGTTGAAATCGCTGCCCAGCGGATTGCTCTTCGGGGATTGCTGGTGCAGGATGTCAAGATTCAACTGGTGCGGCCACCATTCCCGGTTTGTCGTGCCGCCCGTAGGATGGACGGGACACATATTCTCATTGCTCATAGTTCATTGCTCCTCTCGTTTTCTGAAATGGGTCTTCGTAAGTGAATATCATGCACAATTATTGTTAATAATAATAAAAAAATACTATTTTTTCCTGTAATCTAAACATACGTTAGCATCTCAGTTTGAAAATGAACCCAACACTCGAAACTTTTGGATGGTTCTATGTGAAGAATCTTGATGGACTGAGGGAGAAAAGTGTCCGGTCTCCTTCTCGCTCCCAACGTCCTCGCTGGGAACGAGATGAAAAAAGCGGCCGAATTCGTCTATGACCGACCTGTCAAATTGGAGCTTCAGAAAGTGAAATATGCAGGTGCATTCAATAATGTCGTTCAACAACCGCAAGCGTTTTGCCTCGTCAGCAGGAGAATGAAGGTGAAGTGCAGTTATTTTTCCCGGCCAGTCAGGATGTCTTCCAGCCTCGTTCGTTTAGCGTAATTTTCGTACCGGAATGATTCGGCAATCGCCTTCAGTTGTTCTTCGGACAAACCTTTGAACAGATTGCAGTACTCCGGCACTAACGCCTCGGCGATCAGGATATGTCTGACCATCAGGGCGATCTCGCTTTTCTGCCCGTTTGGATATGGATTGTACTCGGGAAATTCTTTTTGAAACAGTTGCTCCAACGGCTCGATCACCTGCCGGATATCCTTATCGGTCGATCCCCAGGCGTCGGCTCCCAGCGAATCCTTTTTCGCCAAAAAATTCTTTACAAGTTTCATGTAGGGAGTACCGTCCTTCTGGTGTATGACGGCCTGCCGGCCTAAATCTTTGTAAAGCCAGATGCACCAGCTCACGTTATACTTGTTGAAGTATTGCAGTTGATCTTTCAGTATCTGGTACCTCATTTCATCTTTTTGCGGATCGCCGGTGTACACCGGACCGAATTCTCCAACCCAGAGCGGCACGTGGCGGGAAAACATGAACTCGCTTTTCCTCAGGAATTCTTGCTCAAGCGTATCCTTGTCATAAAAATGGCCATTGGTGTGTCCGGGATACTCTCCTCCGAAAATGAATCCGGGAACTGCATAATCGTGATTGGTATAGACCACATTTTCCCAGACTTCTGTGAACATGCTGAAATCGGTGGCGTAGTTATTTCCTTCAAGAAAGAGGATATGTTTTGGGTCTATCTTGCGGATCGCGTCGCGAAGGCGCTTATAGTACGGGAAGACCTTTTTGCCCGAAGGATCGGCCGGCTCGTTCATCAGATCGTAGCCGGCAACCCATGGTTGATTTTTGTAGCGTCGCGCAATGACCTCCCATAAGTGTACGCCTCGGTCCTGGAATTCCTTGAAGATCCAGAACGATGCTACGTGAGTGGGATTGTCGCTGTGCCAGTGCTGGTTTTGACTTCCCGGAAATGCGTGCAGGTCTATGATCGTGTAGATCTGATGCCTGGCGCACAGTTCGATAACGTTGTCAAGGTACCAAAATGCACTTTCCTTGATAACTCCCGGATTCATATCGTCCTCGAAGAGACGATAGTTAATGGGGATCCGGACCAGGTTCAGTCCAAGGCTGTGAATGTATTCGGCGTCGGAGTCGGTGAAATAACTCTTGAGGAACGCATCGAAGTAGAGTTCGTATTTCTTTTCTCCGAGAACCTTCAGCAATCCCGCGCGCATGGATTCTTCATTTGCCGGATACCCGTCAATGAAGTTCTCCATGTGGAGCATTCCGCCCAATCCAAAGCCGCGTAAACACACCGTGTCCCCCCTTTGATTGACGATTTTGTCCCCCAGCGCGCGAAGCCAATATTCGTTCGTTGATTTCATGTCATATTTGTGTTGTTCTGAAAAAGCCGTTAATAAGATGAAAGCTTGAACGATGAAGAAAGATAAGAAATATTTTCGTCTCATAGTCTTTTTGGTGATGAGTTAGTTTGATAAAATGAAATGCAAAGAACTTCCTTCTCGTTCCCAGCGTCCCGTTGGGAATGAGACGAGAACCTGCGTCGTGCACTCGAACGCAAGGTGTATCGCACATCGACAACTCATCGGATGATCTCACCCAGAGCGGTAGCCAACCTTTTTTGAATAAGCCAGTGGTGTCCAGAAGGATCCTCTATTTCTCTCTCGCGGTAGTCGTATTGGTAATCCCTCACTGAGGAAACCACCCTCATCCGTCCGACCTCGATCAAGTCCTCGCCGGGAATTGGGGAATGTAACTATTTTAAAATTAAGTTGGAGTGTGCAAATACGCAACAGCTCAAACGAGGTATGTGACGGTCCAGAAAACGCAACCAAGAATATGCGTTTCATCATTGCGTAAACTCGTTGCCAACTTCCCGTTCCCGTAATCGGTATCCGCACGTCCCGTTGGAAGCGAGATAAAACCATTAAAACCATTGGTCCCTCACATGGAATACGACATTGTTCGTTCATGCAATGTCGGCACCTGCCTCGAAACCGGACATTGAGTGATGAGCTGTCGTGTACCCGGCTGCAATGTCCCTGATCTCCTTCCCCGCCCGTTCGATTTCGAACTGGGCCGGTTTCAACTGGGTTACTATTCGTGTTGTGCCGCCCGATATTTCAATACCCCAATTCCCTTCTGCGCCGCGTACAATCGAAAGTGACGACCAGTTTCCCGTCTGCCGAGATCCATCCGATCTTATTGTTGGGAAAACAGAGTCGTTGCTGTGGCACAGCTGACGATGGGGATAGGATTCAAAAATGGGAGATCATCCGGAGATTACTGCACGTCATTATACATATTTCCCTTAATGAGAATGTAATAATTCAATGAATGACGTTGTTTTTTTCATCTTTATTCGTATAATATTGGTGTTCTTTTGAAGAACAACTCTTTGAATATGGGGATGGTATTGTGGTTTATCAAAACTCGTATTGATCATAACGGTTGTCTATTATTAACCAGAAAATTGGGAGTCATATGAAAAGTTTGTCTTTTTTACTTGGGATATGCATGACAGCAATGTTGATCCCAAGCCAAGGTGAATGTGCAAATCCTGTCTTGACCATTGAAGGAGGAAAAGTGCAAGGTGTGCAGACGCCAACCCAGGGCGTTATTGCTTATAAGGGCATCCCTTTTGCAGCGCCTCCTGTCGGCGACTTACGTTGGAAGGAACCGCAACCGGTTCTGCCATGGGAAGGCGTAAAAGTCGCAGACAAATACGGCGATGCCGCAGAACAGGTGACGTGGGATCCCACCAGTTTTTACGGCAAGGAATGGCGGGCCAGCGGTTCCGTCCCATTCAGCGAAAATTGTCTCTATTTAAATGTCTGGACATCTGCCGCGGGTCAACCGGACAAGAAACTTCCTGTTGCCATGTGGATACACGGCGGAGGATATCGCGAGGGATTTGCATTTGAACCGGAAATGGACGGCGGTGAGGAATGGGCATCGCGGGGCGTCATACTTGTATCGGTAACGTACCGCCTCGGTGTTATCGGTTTCTTTTCTCATCCTTTGTTATCGGCAGAAAGCCCGCACCACGTATCAGGAAACTATGGCTTATTAGATCAGGTTGCAGCGCTAAAATGGATCCATGCTAATATCGCACAATTCGGCGGTGATCCCAACAACATCACCATATTCGGACAGAGCGCTGGCGCCGGCAGCGTTCAATCGTTATGTGCTTCCCCGCTGTCAAAAGATCTGGTCAGCCACGCGATCAGCATGAGCGGCGGCGGATTGGGCAGCTTCCGTTTGGGAAACAATGATCTCGACACTGCGGAGGCGGAAAACAAGGGAATGATGGATTATTTCAAGAAGACGACATTACAGGAAATGCGTGCGCTCTCGTTCGATTCATTAATAGAGATGTCAAAAAGATATGGGGCTGCTACTAAAAAACCTATGTTCTGGGGACCGGTTGTCGACCATTACCTCTTGAACGGCACCTTCAGTGATGAAGCAAAGGCCGGCAAGATTGCTGATATTCCTTATATGTTCGGATATACCGCGAATGATTTATTCGATATGACGAAAGCAGTGGAAGACTTCTGCGCACTCCGTGCAGATCAAAGCAGCAAGCCGGCGTATGCCTATCAATTCGCGCGTCAGCTGCCGGGGGACAGCAGCGGTGCATTCCACTCTTCCGATCTATGGTATGTCTTCCACTCCTTTAGGCACAGTTGGCGTCCTTTTACTGCAGGCGACCAAGCATTGAGCAACAATATGGTCGCAGACTACACCAATTTTGCCAAGCATGGAAACCCAAACGGCGAGGGAAACGGTGTCTGGACTCCTTACTCTGCGAAGATTCCGAAATTAATGGTGTTGGATGTTAAGGGAGACACAGCGTCGTGCACGATGAGCGATAAACCCGAATATAAGGGGAGTTCATTCAAATGGAGGTAACTCTTCCAACGCATTAAACTAACATGCCGTGATTTGCATGGAGTTGGTCATAACCTCGTTCCCAACGTCCTCGTTGGGAACGAGCCTTTTATGAAGTTCTGCTTCCTGGACCGTCAATTTCCCCAATCCCTCTGATCTCAATCAAGCCCCCGGTGGGAGTAATAGAATGTAATTACTTTAAACTCAAGTTGGAGTCAGTGAATATGCAATGACCCAAACGAAGTATGTTGTCACGTCCAGTCATCTCGTTCCCAACGTCCCGTTGGGAACGAACCTCTTATGAAGCTCTGCTTCCTCATCACTCCTCATTCCTCCAATCAGTCTTAACCTCAAGCAATCCTTCCATTCCTCCATAATTCCTTGCGCTCGAATATCGCCACTCCCGCGCCTCATCCACATATCCCCGTCGCACAGGATTGTTGTGGATATAATCGATTTTTTGGATCAACATCTTCTCTCCATAGATCTCCTGCGGATGACTTCCCTCCTGCCAAACCTGATACATGCTCTTTGTCTTGTGCGCTTCTTTTGCATCTTGTAACTTCTCAAGAAGACCAACAAATCCCCGACCCTGCGCATAGTCGATGATCTGTCGCGCTGTGAATGATTTGAACTCCTTGACCCTTGCCTTCAGCTCTGGGCTGGATGCAATCAGATGGAGGTGATGTTCCATAATCACATAGGCATACAATACCACCTGACGATCCTTCTGAAGGAAGCGTAACGAGTCCAAAACGAGCGCTGTAATCTCGGGATTTGTGAAGAGAGGCATCCACTCGACTATGGTGGCAGTTAAGAAGTGTGGCTGGTCTTCGTTATAGATTTTGTAGCGGCTGCGTGACATTATTCCCCCCAGATGAATGTCAGAAGCAGATCTTCATAGGAAGCTCGTTCCCAACGAGACGTTGGGAACGAGGTGAACGGATTTGTATGTGCCGCCCGATTGAAACCGAACAATCCTTTTCATCTCGCTCCCAACGAGGCGTTGAAATCGAGATGATGAACACTTCCCATCAATTCATCCACAAATTTCTGTCTAAGCTCCGGTATTGAATCGCCTCGCCGAGGTGTTCGGGGCGGATCTCGTCGCTACCTCCTAAATCGGCAATCGTTCGAGCTACTTTAAGTATTCGATCGTACGCCCTTGCTGAAAGTCCTAGTTTGGCCATTGCCATCTTCAACAGCACTTCCCCGTCGGAATCTATGGTACAGAATTCCCGGATCTCCTTCGATTGCATGTCTGCGTTTGAAAAAAGTCCGGGCCTTTTCTTAAAGCGTTTTGCCTGTCTCTCGCGGGCGCAGATGACGCGGGCGCGGACGGCGTCAGACGGCTCCCCCGGCTTCTTTTGGCCCAGCTCGGCGACTTTCACTGCTGGAACCTCGATGTGAATGTCGATGCGGTCGAGCAGCGGGCCTGAAATTTTCGCCATGTACTTCTGGATCTGCATCGGCGTGCAAGTACACTCGTGATGAGGATTGCCGTAATTTCCGCAGGGACATAGATGCGTTGCCAATCGGGATGGCCTCGAAATCGTTCTTAAAGGCCAAAAACCGTCGAAGATCCCTAAAACTCTTACCACCTGGGGAGACCACATCAAGAAGCAACGGCTGGAGCTGGGGCTTCTCCAAAGGGAGGTTGCGGAGCGACTGGGGGTCACTGAATCCTCGGTTTACGATTGGGAGAAGCACCGGACGGATCCCATGGTGCACCTGATACCCCGGATAACGCAGTTCCTCGGCTACACCCCTCCGCTCTTCCACCGACAAACGACCGGGCAGAAGATCGTCGCGTATAGGCACGTCCGTGGAATGAGCCAGCGGGCGTTGGCCCTTGAATTGAACGTCGATCCGGGAACGCTGGGGCGGTGGGAAAGAGATGAAAGTTTTCCGACAGGACAACTCAAAACACGGCTTGAGCCTTTCTTCAGGGAGATTCCTTCTTACCCTGAAATATCAAACCGTTAACTATTCTGAGAAGACCGGCACGGCTCTGTACAAAAGGCTCGCGCGCTCGCCCTTCATTCAATAAATAAATTGATTGATATGCTTTTTCGATGTCATACAATTGCGCATCAATTCAAGCACACAAACTCATTCTTGCTTATTGGTCATCGCGCTTTTACTTGTGTTCAATCCAATCCCAAGCTCCTTTGAAAAAGTGCCCATCAGCGATTGATAAGCATCGTGAATATCTATGGGATCAGAACAATTTGAAGGGCTGGAAAACAATGTTTGCCATTTTGACTCCCAGTGGACCTTGGACGATTGTCTCCGGTCTCCATCGGAGCTTTTAATGGGGGTCCGCAGTTTTGCGTCGAGCCCGGCACCAACGAACGTTTGAAAACACAAATCTTCAAATTTCTTGAATGAAGATATGAATGACGGCGAGAATAAAGGCGCATAGATGTGGACTTTTTCGTCTAACTTTCTCTTAGTCTCAATGATTTGTACTGGCGTCAGTTCTTTCCAATTACCAACGAATTCATAATAGCAATACATGTCATTTAGCAGAGGCGCTAATTCGTCATAGACAATAATGCGTTTTTCAACAACCTTTTGATTAGTCCACTGAGTCGCTTCTATGCGCTTAGCTATGCGATTAACCCAAATACCGAGCAATAGTAAAAGAAGCGGTGTAAGTACGTCAACGAGAATTTTAATTAATTCAAGGCTATTCCACGGCGATTGCATTTAAATTATGTCCCTTGTTATTCATTGCAGAAATATTTTCAATAATGTCCAGCTACGCAATGTCTTGTTAGGCCTTCACATCAAAATCAAAGTCCTGACTGAGGTTAATAGCCTGATCCAAATCTCTCATAGTATTAAGAAGCAGCACCTTGCTTTGTCGGCCGATGGGCATGCTCTCTACTATTTCAACCAAAGTGGTCTTTCTTCTTGATTTCAATATAAGGGCATTTTGGAAGAGGCGAAGCACTCCGAAAACATCTGGCTCGATGGGGTGGAAAGGAAGGGCGAGTCTGCGCCAATGATAATGCTTTTCCATCGCATGCCGGATAGCACTATTGTAGCTCATCAAAAATGGCAAAATGGCTTCCTCCGCATCAACCCTTTTGCGTGTTATTTCAGCGTCGAGGAAATAAGCCAAGTCCAAGTAGTTTCCTAATGGCAAGCCAAGTGTGCCCATTGGAATAGTTCGATATGCCTCCAATGTGTCTCGCATGATAATCCATTGTTCAGAAGCTAAATTACTTTTAGGTAAAGCCGATGCAGAATAAGCCAAAAGAACATATGCCATTTGATGCCTAAAGCTATCAATGAGTTGATCGTCTGCTTTTGTTTCTTGCCAGAATCGAATATCACTCCATTCTTTGGGGGTCGTTCCGACAAATGCGGCCATGATTATGGCATAGGGCATCTTTAACCTAGCATAGATGTCCGCCGCAGCCGAAAAATTTTGTTGCGCTCTCTTCAAATCACCTAATAGGAGTGCATGAGACCCCGATCGTCTTAAGTTAGTTGCCGCAAATCCCGCCCGCATCATGGAACTTTCTTTGGTCATTTTGTCTTCCATGTAAACTCTGTAGGTAAAACCCAGATTCTCACAAACATCCAGGTCCCTTTGAATCACTTCTATATCTAGGTCAAACTCCGCCAGAAAATCCTTGTCCATCTTATCTTTCCTTTCACGAGAGAATATCTCTTACATTGTTGTAGTTCTCCGGAGGCAAATAGAGCGGGTTGGGAGTATTTGCAGCCGGCTGGGGAATCTGATGCGCATTGATATCTCTTTTGAAATCTAGCATAGACCACAACTCAACCCGTTCAATCTGTGTTGGGGGGATAATGATTTTGGCAGTTATTTCTCCTTCGGGTTGGAAGGGCGAGTAATCATTGTAGACGTTTAACTCTCGGAGCTCTTCGGCAAACTGTTGATGGCCTATGGCTCTTTTACCAAGAATAAACACATAACAGAAAAAGAGGTAACCGTCTCTCCTCCAAGCGTCAGTTGCAAAATATAATGCTTCAAACCATGCAGGTATCAAAACGTTTCTATTCAACAACGCATCTCGTTCGACTGTCCCAGCAGTTGTCGATATAAAAGGAGTCCGCTCGTTAAATGGCCGCCCCCCTTCCTGCGGGTCCGGAGTATCGTAATGATTTTGATGCCAAATTAAATTACGTTCATTGAGACGTTGCGGTATCTCCTCATTGGGCAAGGGATTTACAAGATGCCACCAATGGCAAGTAATCCCAGATCGCATAAACGACAACGCTTCATCGTTGGTAATTCCCCCGATACCTTTGATTACTTTTTGTATGATCATAAGGTCTCAATTTTGTCAGTTTTAATTTTATGAACAATTAATAGTCCAAACTCGGTTCTAATATCTTGTCATTTTTAAGTACTGTGCAAACCGACAGTATGCTGACTATATCTAGTCAGCAACCGGATTACGGGAAAACTCAAATTAAGGGTTGAGCCTTTCTTCAGGGAGTGTCTTTCAGACGGCGGACGGACTGAGAACATCGGTAATTAAGAAAACGGCTTGTCTGCAGACGTCGCCAAACAGTATTTCTGCTGATATTCCGGTTTTTGAAGGATATTCCAAAGTTGTTTTACTTCTCCGGTAATCATCCCATCAATTCCTCTTGGCATATCAAGGTATAGTTTCATTTTATTTTCATTATTTACTGTCCATGGGTAAACCATCTTAAAACTATTTCCATTTCCTGCATCGCGAAGTTCAGTTGCCCGGCGAATCTCGTTCACATATTGATCCAGTGTTGACGATAGCACGCTGTTCCCATTGCCATAGGTGTAGTGGAGATTTCGGTTTTTGAAGAAATCATCCGCCTGATCAGCCGTCGTTCCTCCATCGACCCCAATGCTCTCATACAATCCTTGATTTTGAATGCATGTGACACTACCCATCGATGTCGATTCTCCGACCGTTGTGAGTATTGCAACCTTGGGATGAGTATTTGAAAAATGAATTCTGATCATATCGTATAATGCTCTTATATCAAAATCATTTGCGTTTTTCAGATCAAAAGCGATCAACGCCAAATTGAATCCACGGTTTTGTAAAAGCTGAGCACTAAGGTCTTTCAGATACTCTTGCAGGGATGGAGGTGTTTTTGAAAATACATCCCATATCGCCGGTGACTCTTGAACGAAAAATTTTTCGGGCTTTTCAGAGTCATAATAAACATCAGGTTCGAGACCATTCGCGCCATCCTGCAAACATTGAACGGCATCTGGAACCGTATTCGGATTATGACCGAGTAGGTAAAACTTTCGTGGCATTTTCGGCACACCTCAGATAGTGCAACATCTTGAAAATATTATTCTGTAATTATGATCTCGCTTTTTACTTTGTCGAATCCAAAAATGTTGTGAGGGCCTGGATGATCCGTGGGCGAAGTAGAACGGTAAGAAAATACGATCACGGTGTGGATCATAGAGTCAATTCTCTCTTGGAGAACGGGACTCGAATCTTCACTATGAAAGGTTCTTCTACGAAAGGATCTTCTACCTTCAGGCCAAGGATTCTGCTGTCGAAAAATTGGTCGAAGTCGTCCAGGGTGTGTAGATTGTCATTTCGAAGCTCCTTGAGTGCTGGTCGGAATGAAGACTGAAAAACCGCTCGCTTGTTGAGGTCTTCAGCAATGCCTGGTAAGAATTGCTCTCGCAAAGCGTATGTCTTGAGTCGATAGTTCCGGTGTTTTCGTGGGCTACCGATCAAAATGAGACAAAGCATGCCAAACACCAAAGCAAATTCCTTCTTAGGCGCTTCTTTAAAACCCTGAGGGTTACGAAATTCCAAAATGAGATCAGCTCCAGTAGCTAGGTCATCTTTGTTTTCACCCTCAAAAAGAAGTTGATTATCATGAGGAGAAATAAAGTCCAGTGATGACAACATGACTATTTTCCCTTTCGGATTTGTGGAAAAAGAACGAGCGAATCTTTGTTTCGTGATGCGGATGAATCCGCACCGATATTCACTTGATCATGTTTGTAATTCGGTCCAGTCTGTTCTAGTTGTACGAAATGAAGTTTATCAATTCTAAATATGAAACCGAAATAGGAAAAAAGGACAAAGACACCTACAAGAACTAAATGTGCGGCAAGGCCGTACCAAATCATAAATAGATGGTTCTTCTTATTCTTGGCAATCATTTTATTTTCATCTTCAAATTCGGTGGCACTGTAATAGAGAAGATACAGCGCAACAATGAGGGCACCGGAAAAAAAGAAAATCGCCACGAAGACAGGTACAATCTCGGTGGATACTCCTTGGCCGTAATGTTCGCGTAACCAAATCACAAGTGTCGCCAGGCCTAGTATAAATATGCCTACGACAGTAATTCCGGTCGAGATAGATTCTCGAATCATTTTTAATGAATAGGGCTCTGAGCGGGTGCCGTGAATTTTAAATTCTCGTAACGACAAAACCGCAATCAGAAAAAGCCATCCGAAAGGAATCCAGAACCAAAGTGAGCCAAGAATTGCGTAAAGCATCGGATACACCAGCCTTATTATTGAATTATTTTGGACTCGAAAGGAGTTCAATGTTAGTCAAAGGGTGAATTTCCCACGCAGTTGCTCGCCAATCTTTCTTATTTGTTGGATTGGTATTCTTAGCTTCAGCCTTGTGTTCTTCGTCAAACAACAGCCAGCCCTGAACCTTAATCCATTTTTTCAATATTGTTTTCTTCAAGCCTTCAGTAGTCCAGTCAATTTGTTTGTCTTGCATCATTTTCCTAAACCTTGGAGTAACTTCTACTATGACTCGGCTCGTCTTATCCTGATGCTTCGGATCGAGCAGAAGCTCAATATGTGTATCCATATAAAATGGATCTGTAGCTTTGCAATTACACGTTTCAATTCCTCCTTTTGAAACACTAATTACATAACCGGTGATTTCCCCTGCTTTAGCATCACTCCACCTCGTTTCATCATCACCAGGTTCAAGCATGGCCTTCAGTGTAACTTTTGTGTCATAGTCAGAATCTTTTGGAATGTCATAGCGATTCTTCTTCTTGTTGAGCACTTTCGCATTACTTTGCTTTGCATTACCCTCCATTCCGCAGTCATGATAAATATCTTGCGCAAAGCCGGAAGAGCACGAGGTCAGTAGGATTAGCAGAATGAGAAATCTCGGCTTCATGGTCGTATCCTCCACTATGTTCAATATTTCGTAATTACATCCACCAAAGAATTGAATCTAAATTTCGAACAAATCAAGTAGGGAACCGTGAATTACAATAATAATTAGGAAAGCGTCAAGTTCTCGACATCATCCGGTTTGTCATTTGATAGCTTTCGCTTCGGGACAGATGCTGTATATGCTTTGCTTTTGCCTTGCGCTAATGCAGATATATCATAGATTCCCTCCTTGATCCCTGTGAAGGTGTATCTTCCATTTACATCTGCTACGACCTGGTTTTTCTGCGTCGGATTAGCGCTCGAAGCAAGCGTGACCTCAATTTTCGATGGATCAATATCTGTTGCTTCGGGAGGAATAACAATCTTGCCGGTCAGTGTAATTTGCTTTTCGGAGGATGGACTCTTACCAGCAGGCAGTATTACTTCCTTGAGCCGGTTGAGAAGCTCGATCGCCCGGCCAGAAAAAAATCCCAAAACAAAAGAAATAGCGAGCAGCTCAACAGATGTGGAATCATATTTTACATCATTACTCGCCGTGAGTAATGAGTAGCTGAACACAATTACAAGGCTGATCAGGGGTGCATAAAAGACTTTTGCCACGTACACATAGAATTCTTCCTTCCGGAATTCAAGACCTCTCATGGCTTCTGAGCTAAAATACAATACACTTGCCAGGACGCCAAAAATCGTCCAAAAGATCACCTCGATGTACTTCTCATCTCCGCTCAGCCAGAAATACGACTGAGTGCGAATATAAATAGCATCAAGCTTCAGTTGTAGTTTGTCTACGGAATAACTCATCAGCTCACTTCGAACGCTGTCCTCCTCTGCATGAGATATGGGCTTCATTTTCTTCATTACGTAATCAATCGCATTTTTCTTCCGATCCAAGTCCGATTTCGATGAATCGCTCTTCAAAATCGCTATCGCTTCAGCAATTTCAGAGCGGCTAAGTCTATTGTCTTTCGCCCCCTGATGGTAATTGTGCCATAAGACATATCCTGCGACCGCAACCAAAAGAAAAAGAATTGACCCCACCAACCACCAGCGCGGCGATAACTTAGCATCATTTTCCATACTCCTTCTCCTATTTTATCTCGTCGCATTACCCAAAAAAGGTATCGGCAACTAGTATTGAATATTCCTATGAAAAGGACATAATCCGCATCTCAACATTCTCACGCCCTCACATCGTTGCATGTTTTCCCGGATAAACCACTATGACCGACCAGTTGAATTCGTCGCATTAAACAAACTCGAAGGCCCCCTTTTTGCCAAATGTGCACAGGAATATTTATTTGCTCGGTCACTAGGCAGAAAAAATCCATTGTCCAAAAAAATATTGACCTTTTCCATTTTGCGCACCTGGATCCTTTTGTAATTACTGTTATTCCATTACTCACTACCGACAGCGTTCGAACTTGGGGGTTTGAAATCAAACTGCAATTCTAAAAATCCAAGAAAATTGTGCATCCTCGGATCGTATTTGATAGTAAAAGGCAAGTAAAGATTCTTCGATATTAAGGGAGTAATGGTCAGGGCCAGATCAAATTCATTATTGTTCTCACCTTTCTTCAATCCCATCGGTATTCCCTCGTCTTGAAGCGAAAAGTTTCCTTCAACCAAAGAGGAGTCTTTATTCGCTCTCAAAATTACAAAATCACTTCCGGCTGACAGGAGCCATTGGATTCTATTTATTTTCGATAACCCGTTATTTGCCGTATCCTCGACAGCCAATGTACCACTCAACACTAAGTCCTTTCCCTCAAACAGGCCATGATGATATTCAGTGTTCAGGAATAATGAATCCCCTGCCCCCTTTGGGAATCCCCCTCCAACACCAATTGTCCAAAGCGAGCTTTGATCCACAGACTTAGCCACATCTTCATAATAATCATTAATTGAACTCAAGATTTTCTTTAACGAATCGACATCAATATAACTTAACCAAAACCGATCAAGACCCGAAAAATCCTTGTGTTGTAAACAATTCCTCAGATTAATTTGAAGACTATCTCGCATTGCATGATTCGACATTGTATTGAGGACCGAACTTGCCGGGAGCAAAACTCCGTCAATTTTGGTCCAATACGGTTCCAAAGCGTCAAAAAAATTCTTTGTTGTTCTATCTCTATTATTTATGATCGCGCAATTGATGGTGGGAGTGAGACCATTAATTCCCCCATTTTGATCACTGGAAAGATTTACTGAAATGTTGGTATTTCTAGTCCAATAGTTCCCCCCACGCAAGTAGACAGTGTCCACTGTCCAAAGAGAATCATGGAATACACCTTCGAGACCGTATAATGACGCTTTAAATTCATACTTTCCGTTCCCCCCAGAAAAAAAATTCCCCTTAACGGCACTCTCATAGAATTGGACTATTTTGTTGGAAGTCTCGGAATTTCTGCTTTGCGGCTGCGAGTTGGCACTCACTTTGTAGCTATTTTTCGCCCTTTGAATGGAAACCGAAATCAGAGAGTCTATCGGATTTTTGGCCGCAGCTGATGAGTCCTGAAATTGCCCCACTTGGGACATCGTCAGATCCGGAACTACGAATAAACAAGCACAAATCAGATATAAACTATTCATGATCTAGCCTCCTTAAGGAACATCAAAGGAAAGCATGTCCACAAAAGAGGAACTCGAATATAAGGGAGAGGTTGTCAAAACTCCTCCTCCAACAACGGAAAAAACTGCCTGAACAGAGCCTCCCGAAGGTGCCGATCCAGAAACGATTATCGTGTAATGACCACTGTTCAGATTAATGTTGAGTATCTGAGAATGGTCGGTATTTATGACACCGGCTAGGCCAATATTGAAATTAAGGTGAAGACCGCCCGCCCCGCCGTTAATGGTCACTTGAATTGCAATTTTGTTAACCATTTTTTCTCCTCATACAGTTTAGTTAATAATAATTATTGAACGTGAAATACATTATGACTATGGTTTAGTTACAGATTTAGGCAATTATACCCCTATGCCCCATGAATTGATATTGGTATTTACACTGCCCTCCATTGTGAAAATCCTAATGCAGTTTTGCCAAAAGAGCGGCTCGGACCATTTTAGGATCAAAAGAACTATATATGGACTTTACCATTACTTTTCCAAAATCTTAGATGATATGAATATCCTCTGTAGGATTAGATCAAAGCAAACTTCACCTTAGAGCATATTCAACTCCAAAAATCCATATATACGCTCCTTCGTGTATATATATCCGAACTCTCTGATGAAATGGAGAATTATTTATAAGAATGGTTGCATCTAATTCCCCGAATTGTCTTTCTGAAAAGGCAGTTCATATAGACGCCAAAAAATAGGAATGAGATTGGCAAGCGCAATATCGTGAATCAGGTATTTGTCTCGATGTCCCTGTCATGTACTTTTGCACTTAAAATTTGGCGTACAAATGCATCTATGATTTGGTTTGCTGCAATTTCCTCACCGACATCCCTGCGTTGCCTTTTGCCATATCCGTCTTTTGGCCAAAATACCTCAAAAAATGCAATATACCGAACCGCCGAAGACGGTAGGAGACCATATAAAAAAGAGAAGGCTTCAACTCGGATGGGGGGCAACGCACGTTGCCCAGTTGCTGAAAGTATCAACGAATACGGTATACAACTGGGAAAAGAGCCGGAGAGAACCCATGGTGCACCTGATACCCCGGATAACCCAGTTCCTCGGCTACACCTCTCCATTCTTCACCGGACAAACGACCGGACAGAAGATCGTCTCGTACCGGCAAGTCCGGGGAATGAGCCAACACGCATTGGCCCTCATTCTCAGAGTCGACCCGGGGACATTGGGAAGGTGGGAAAGAGATGAAAGTTCTCCAAAAGGAAAACTCAAATTAAGACTTGAGCCGTTCTTCAGGGAGATTCATTCAGTGGACGGAGGGACATATTAATAGATAAACAATCCCCGAAACATCATCTGTTTCGGGGATTGTTTACACGACAAAAAAAGAATTGAGTTACTTGAGCAATAACATTTTTTTCACAGCATTGTAATTGCTCGACTTGATCGAATAGAAGTAAATGCCGCTTGCAAGACGAGAGGCATCGAATTGCGCGGTATAGCGGCCAGCTGGCTTGAATTCATCTACCAATGTCGTTACATCTCTCCCCAGAACATCAAATACCTTGATCGTGACATGACCACTATTCTGAATTTGGTAACTGATGGTGGTCGTCGGGTTGAAAGGATTGGGATAATTCTGAAGAGACCCAGTATCATTAGATTGAACTACATCGGTTGAACTACCACTTTGTCCAGCGCTGCTATTGGACATTTGTCCTGTCTGGGGATTAACGTAATACTTGAATGCGGCTTCAGCAGTCGATAATTCCATCGGGGTTGTTAAGCTGGCCTGACTCTCTACCTGAGTCAGAATTGCTGAAGCAGTGCTAACGTCGTTCTCAGAATATAACGCGATGGATAGGTTGTTGAGCTCTGCTCTTACTGCAAGAGGCGTATTTGGATTTGCAGCTATAATGGCATTGTTAACCTGTTTAGCTGAAGTAACATTGCCCTGCATAAGATACAGATTGGCCAAGAGGAGCTTGTGGTCGGGGGCGGCTTGCTTCGGCAGATTGGTGAAATACTGGATGATGGCCGGTGTCGTTGCACTATCCGCACAGCTGTAGAGATACACATAAGCCGCTTGGTTATCCGGATGCGAATTCAGGTATGACAGGAAGAAATCTTTTGCTGCTGTGAAGTTATTCTGATCCCGTAGTGCTACTCCAATTAAAAGAGAATCTGGAAGATTTGATTGAACTGCAACAGGATTTTGAATTGAGTTCATGGGACTGCTGTGGCTATTGTTTTGAGCTATGCGCGGTGTAACTTCGAGACTATTCTCAATCTGTTTGATGGACGGAGTGGGATATCCAGCCCATGGGTCAGCGGTAAGCGGATAAGTAAAGTAACCGTAGCACCCCGAGTATACGTACCACAACGATGAATTAGGAGGATAGCTCCCCCACCAATCGCACTCTGCATAAAGTCCGCTCGCAGTACTCCCATCGCCAACAAGGGCATTATAGCTACTATTATTGTAAATACTATTTAAACCCCATGAAGGATATGAAGTGCTGACTCCAAATTCACCATAACTCAGATGATACATATAAAGCCCAATCAAGCAGTTCGTAACGCGGTTGTTTTTAATTCCAGCTTGGTCAAGGTCCGCACTAGGTGATGCGCCCCAGATACCAGCAATACCCCAATTATAATAATCAATATCGTTCTCTCCGACTGTTCCGCTCGAACCAGAATACAGTATTCCGGCTCCGTTGTGCCCATGATTCGTTTTGGAAATAACATTATAATAACAATTGTTATTTGAACCGCCCGTGATAATAATTCCATGATAGGCGTTTGTATTCTTGATTGTGTTATATTGTGCGGTAAAATTAGAGGACGACGTGACATTTATGCCATTCAGCAAATTATTTGTGATATTACAATTTTGTATGGTAACATTATTAGCAGTGTTTACATCCACCTCTGTTCCATACTGGATATTTGCAAAGCTGATAGTTGAGCTGTTTGCAGCGGAACCGTTTAACTGAATCGACCCCCAACTACCTGGAGATGTTGAGCCTGTTGAGGTGAATGCGATCGGCTGGGAGGAGGTACCTACGGCTTCCAGCATGCCGTTTACAACAAGGGAAGCTCCACTTGCAAATTTCAGGTTTGCACCCGGCTCAATTATCAAAGATTGTCCGCTTGGGACTGTATAACTTGACGATAAAAGTTTCGTACCTCCCCAAACAGGGTTAGAGAGAAAATTAATCAGTGTTTGACCTTTTGGAGAGCCCCAACCTGTAACGAGATCGTAACCGGATACTGCATTATATCCGAAGTTTCCATATTTATTATTATTTCCAGTTGTTATGTCGTGGAAAGCAGAGGTGTATGCGTTTCCTTCACCGAGCGGGTAAATCGCGTAATTTATGCAGCCGAGCGGACCATCACCAAGTGACACAGCTTGTTGATTGGCTAAGGCCATGAAACCAGCCCACAGTGGGGATGATACACTAGTACCTTGTACGGCTTCCGCCGATCCATTGTTATAAATATCCCAAACATTGGTGGCATTCATGGCAACATCAGGTCCGTTTCGATAAGTATTTGATGCGCCATTGGCGGAATTAGCAATGCCCTGCTGATAACTTGGGAGTCCAATTCCGTTGGAGGAAATTCCGCCTCCGCTTGCAATCCACGCTGTTTCCGATGACCAAGCACCACCAGGCGCCGTCGTGGATAGGACTGTTCCGCCTACAATCGTAACGTTGGGATCGTCAATCGCAGACCCATAGTAAGAGCCCCATGCACCCCAATCACCTGAAGCATTAAAAAAAGATTGGCCTTGTGCGGAAAGGGTAGCGAACCATTGAGGATCCGACGAGTAATCTTCCCAAAAGGCCCACGATGCACTAAACTGTTTGATGGAAGTATTTGATGCCATAGCTTCCAGAATATCTGTACTGAATTCTCCTTCATAGACTGTCACTGAATCCAAATTAGGAGCCATAGATATCGCCATCTCAATGTCAATCGATACCTCTATATCATTTTGGTCAGGAGTACCACTGCATCCATCCAACAAAACTGAACTTATGTGAACATTTGGAAGACCGGCGAGTTGTTCATAAGCAGTTATATCGCTCTGATAAAAACCCGAATTAAATTCGAGAAGTCCAACCGCCTGGCCGTGACCATTTAGCGAAACGCTTGGAACATATGCAGTCCTGAAATCATTTCCGATGTACGTTCCGTTCGGCCCGCTTCCAACCGCGGGAAGGACAGCTGTTTGAGTAGGGTTAACTTTTAAATCTGCGGGGCGAGGTATTTCATAATTATCTAACCCCCTTATCGCAAGAACTGGTACCGATAAGTTTACTGACGGTTCGACATCCGATGAATAGAATTCTCGATTTTCCGTTGGATGTTTGTAAATTACCATGTTGACGTTCAAAGCTTTTTGAATATCAGGAACAGAACCGTTTACATCTATGAGCATCCTGTCCGGGACAGTATTCGTAACGAGGAGTCCATTAGCCTTAGCAAATGAAATCACTGATTGATAATCTGTCTCAGTTGGACTGAATTCCGAAATGAATTCTGAGTGAGACAGGAATTGGTGATACCGCGGACTCGTTGGATCGTAAAGGTCATGGAGCAAAGTCGTGAGAGCCTGTTGATTGCGTAGTGGAAGGCAAAAAACAAGATTCAAGCGAACCGTTGGATCCATGCGGCTGATGGATTTCAAAGAAAGTTGCTTGACAATGCCTGGCGTCCGGCTATGTACCACTTGCATGGCATGGTTCTGCTGTGCTAAGCTCAAAGAGCTGAAGACGAAAAAAAGGGCAAAAACAAAAAGCATTTTGATCGGTTTCATTTGAGTTTTCTCCTTATGTCTTGAATTTTGAGTTTTAATTCGTTACTATTACTGATAGCAAATAAAATGGCATACGCATCCCTTAAAAACGGGGATAGCAGGGTTTAGCCGAGTTATTTGCCGATACTAGGCTATGGGCGGCGCCACTACGCCGCCCATAGTTATTTGAACGCTAACATTTATTCCTCTCCTTTTCTTCCAATTGTTGGTTAAAGGAACATATTATTTTATTACTGCCATCTTTCGGGCAGCCATATAGTTCTTAACCTCAAGCCTGTAGAAGTAAACGCCACTCGCAATGTTTCCCGCGTTAAACACTGCTTTGTAATTTCCTGGATATTGTTTGGCATCGACTAGGGTTGCAACTTGTCTGCCAAGGATGTCATAAACTCTCAACTTCACGTTGGCGACCTCTGAGATTTGATAGCTGATCGTTGTGGATGGGTTAAATGGATTTGGATAATTTTGTTCCAGTTGAAACGACCCCGGTATAACAGAGGCAATAGGTTGATTGACACCTGTTACTGCAGAAAGTGAGGCACACCAAATACCGCTAAGTTCTGTTCCGACAAAAACGCTTGAGTCATTGATGAATAATGACAAGACGGGTCCGTCTGGCAGATTCTCTCCCATGTTGACCCAATTGTTATTGCTGATAGTGGAGGTATAAAGTCCCGGTTCGGCGCCAGCAAATACATACTTACCATGTACGGCGATTGCATAAACTTGTGGATTAAAAGGAATGCCGGAACTAAAGGGCGACCACGTTAGGCCTCCATCCGTAGAAAGAAAGACTCCTCCAGGGGGGCTCGGAGGCGAGAAGCCAATTGGAAATGGCCAAAAATACCGTCCACCAAAGACAATTGAACCAGCTGATGCCAGCGTGTTGATGTTTATTAAGGTGTCGTTCCCATTGGACCAAGTTTCGCCGTTATCCGTTGAAAGATAAACGCCGTCATGTGTCCCAGCGACGACATTTGAACCTGACGTTGCCAAAGAGGCTAACTCAGGTAGGTATTGGCCTACATTTTTCCATGTTGTGCCATTGTCTGATGAAAGAAAAACTCCTCCGCTATCCTGAGTTGCCGACACGAGATTTGAAGCGCTTTGGACAAGCATCGATGGATGAGTCGTATCTATCACTCCGCCATTAATCGTATTCCACGTTTTGCCTTTGTCCGATGATACATAGATTCCACTATTCGTCATCGCGTAAACATCTTGACCAAGCACTGTTAACGAACTAATAATCCCGCCGTGTAGGGCCGTATCTGCAGCCCACGTTGCGCCATTATCGGTAGAGGAGTATAATGAATTGTGATCCATCACCGCGAAAACGTCAGAACCATTGCCTGCAATCGAATTTACTTCTGATAGAACAATCCCTGAAGACGTGGAAGTCCAGCTTGCACCATTATCAATTGAACGGAATACTCCATTGTTAATTGTTGCTACGAAAAGAGTCGTATCTTCTATTGCGATTGAGAAAATCTGATTTCCCGGTAAGCCATCGTTTGAAGAATTCCATGTAGCGCCACTGTCCATAGAGATATAGAGTCCAGAGCTTGTTCCTGCAAATATCATATTTTGATTCGCTGCTAACGAAAGAATTGGGACGTAGGACCCTGACACTTTAGGCAACCCAGTATTATCAGAATTCCAGGATATTCCATCATCGGTGGATCTTACCACGCCGCTTGGCGTCCCCTCCAGTGCGATGGAGTTGTGTATGAGGATACAGTTTGTCAATCCAGACGGCAAGCCGTTACTGACGAGATTGGCCCAACTATCGCCCTCGTCAGTGGATATCATAAGACCATCATGGGTAGTAGCTAGCAGTCTTGTGCCATCTACAGCAAGACCAGTAACCATTGCCTGATAAGCTGACATGCCATTTTCAATAGCGGTCCAGCTCGCGCCGTCATCGGTTGATCTGAACATGCCCCCCTCTCCTCCGGCAAAGATAGTCGAGTCCATGGTCGCCAAAGCCTCTATATAGGCCGTGAATCCAAGATCTCGTTGAACCCACGTTTCGCCGTTGTCTGTGGAAACGATGACACCTTTGTCCTCCGTACCCGCAAAACATTCAGACCCCTTCAGCGTGAAGCACAGAGTGTATATGTTGCTTACGTTCGTCCATGTGACACCATTGTTAGTGGATCTAAAAATCCCTCCAGAGGTTCCAGAGAAAACGTTTGAGCCAGCCATAGCAACTGTCCATAAGCCTCCACGAGTTGAACCAACTGGAAGTTGCTTCCATTCGCCCTGAACATCTGAAATAGAAAGTAAGATTGTTAATAAAGTGTATGATATTGCCCCAAACTTTTTCATCTCATATCCTCTGTCAGTTGTTTTGTCTACGCGGCTGAGGGTTAATATCGTTTTTCTGAACGCAATTAGGAAAATGTTTACATCTTTAACCAGATTCCAGAGATGGGTCATTTTGAAGATTCTTTTCAGTCGTTGCCAAATCTCAAGCTACTGATAAGTCAACAACGATCTCGCAAATCAACTCTTTCTCACTGGAACGGGAAAGAATATCACTTAATAAATTACTTTTTGCTTTTTCGGATCTCCCTAAGTTCCGAATATCCCGAGAGGCAACAGTCCTGAAGTAAAGAGAACAAACAATGGAGGCTTTAATAATAGAAGGACAAAAGCGGGGAATTTCGGTTTATTGAAAAGAAAGTAGATTAGATTTCCGCTTCGGAAGGATCTAAATGGCTTTTTCCATAGACCATTTACAAATATCACCATTCCTCCATCTCAATATCAACTGAAAGGAAATTACGATTAAAGAAGGCTCATGTCAATGCCAATTTCTTGCGCCATTTATTTTTTCTCTACATTTCGCCTTGCAGCTCGCATTCGTGTTCCTTTATCATAAATCGACTTGAAGTGTTCGAATTTGCAACTTTGTTTGTAATGTGCTGCAGTAATTCCAAGATGGTGACGAAAACTCCGATAAAGGTCTCTCGCACTGGCAAATCCTGCTTTTTCCGCGATTTCGTTTAATTTTAGATTTTCGAAACATATAAGAAAAGTTGCGTAGTGTAGACGAAATCCAATGAGCAGCTGTTTCAGCGTGATAGTATCGTTCTGGTTTTTGAACTGCCGTTCAAGATGACTTGGATGAACATTCAGATCCTTTGCAAGATTCTCTATCCTAATGTTATTTCTAAAATCCGTCATAAGCCTTAATACAGCCATTCTTATTATTGGTGAGCAGAGCTCTAAATGGACCCCAAACATGTTCGGGTCGGGTTGATAACCGTCAATTTTCGGATTTCTCCGAGAACTGAAAATTGATGTTTCGTCACGCATTGGAGATAAAATGTTCTTAGTTGAATAGTAACTTAATCGCGCTCAAACTCACGCCTTAGATTCCGATCTTTAATCATTCGTCAGGTCGAAATATGTCAGAAATCCACCCGTTGCCATTTTTCTAGGAATGAATTAACGAGTGCGTTCTGTGTAACCTTCTACCTGATCAGGATCGGGAACTCTGTTCCTCCGTATTTGATTGGATGCTCTTTGCGTTTTGCATTCAACTTTTTTTCTGACTCCAACCTATTTATTTATTTCAAATTGAGGCCGATTGTGATCGTGTCGTACGGCTTCAATGCCTTGGTCGGAGAGGCGCCCGTTTCGGGGACGGCATAATATTTGAAGGCCATTTGTTTTTTTGTGATCTCAACAACCATGTAACCATGATTCTGGTCGCAATAGCATTCTAAAGTACCAACAGATCCTGGCATTTGAATTGGCAACTTGGTCCGATGAATTTTCTCTGATAGTACATGCAACCGATGATTGTAGCCTCCAGCGCCAATGACAAAGAAAGGCACTTCCTCCCCCCATAATTCACCGTTGAAACGTTGATAATTGTGAACGTGTCCGGACAGCACTGCATGCGGGATCCGATTTGCCTTCCCGCAAGCCTGTTCAAAGACATCCTTGAGATGCTGGCTTCCCGGATGGGCTCCGAAAGCGGAATAGATGGGATGGTGAACCGCCACAATGAGTGCTTTATCCTTCGGAGCGGCGATCAACTCTGATTCAAACCATGCAATTTGATCTGGCTTAAGCTCGCCACCTTCAGGGCAATTGCTGTACAAACCGATAATGGTTGCTAACGGTGTTTCGAGCGTCCAATATACATTAGGCTGAGTCATCGCATCGCGCGGCGCCTCCTTTGCTTCAGGAGTATGGATGGGGGCACGCGCGCAGAAATTATTCACAAAGGCATCCAATGATTTTTCTCCTGTTGTTGGATCCACATCACCGTCATGGTTCCCCGGAATTGCAAATATGGGAGCCGGGTAGCGCATATAAGGTTCATAGAACTGAGCGAAGTAATTCATCGCTTGCCCCTCATAATACACAACATCGCCAAGATGGTAAAAAAAGGCCGGGCTTGATTCTCCCTTGTTAGGAGAAAAATCTTTTTCCATATAAGAAGCTACATTCTCAATATCGGTGGTTTCATTGACTCCCCCAGTATCACCAACCGTATGAAACACCAATTTCCCTGTTGCATTGATTCTTTGAATCTCGTCAGGCGACAAAACAGATTCCAGCGATAAGCGAAAAGGTGACTGGCCAGTTGGCTGAGGGAGGTTTTGCCATGGTTGAGGAGGAATTTTCTTCTCATCCAAAGGCGCATGAAAATGTAAAGGCAAAATATCTGAGCCAAAGTTAGCTTGACCTTTTATTATTTTAGGAGTAACTCTGGCCGATAATGTTGTCGTGGCGAGTCTCGCCTTCTTCTTTGCAGAGGACATTTTCCGTATTCCTTTCTGATAACAATTCACATTTTGTATTTTTTCAACGAAAAAACAAGCCGACTATTATTTAATGAGTGTGCTCCAGATTATTTATCTTGTGATAGTTCCAGGTCCTGTAATCAAATTGACGTTATCTTTTTCTCAATGTGGGTTCAATCTAATTATTAGATATGCGCCGGCGGCACACTTAGAAATTGTAATCTATACCCAGCATGGGGAAGGTACCAATCGCCTGTTTATCTATATTGCGTGTTGAAACTGCAACTACCAACCCGGCATAATCGAAAAATGGTTGCCAAGACCATCCCACCAAAGAAGTTAAACAATCGAGGTAATCCAGGCTTGCCCTGAACCCAACCACTGCGTTGTCGCCGAATATCTTGCTCCCGAGATTTGTACCTGCAACTAAACCAAGGCACCTTGAGTCGTAAGGCTTCATGGGGCGTAAAATATACAAATGTGCCAACAAGAATATATTCGCACTGGAATTATCGGAAAAATTATCCATCACGGCAAACCCTACCCCTAAACGTGACCTATCCGGATTCTCAAAATTGAAGTTTATATAATCAAATGGCTGCTTCCTCCCAAAAGGTGGCACAAGTTCGATCCGGTCTTTTGTATTTGTAGCCAAGCTGAATTTTGCGGTCGCACAGAATAACGAATCCTTTTGGGGAATCGATGCGAGATAAGTCAAGCGGATCTTAATTGATGAATCCGATACAGGGCTGGGTTGATTTGCCTCACTACCAAGGTGCGTGCCACCAACTAGTGAGGCGGCAAATCCCAGGATTGAGCTTAAGGCCAGCGCGTTGGGGGTGTCTGATAGTTAAGCACGTTTCTTGTCATGATGAAAGCCACGGATGAATCTGTAGGGTCTACCGGGAAGGTACGCTGACGAGTCATAAGTGAGTCCTTCTGGGATCGAGTATCTTTAAGAGTGAAGGTTGAATAGGATTTATAGACCATTGTGGAATCATGAATATTCAAATCATGAGTAGCCAAGACAAGAACATAAATGTATGGCTCCTCCCAAAGGTGATCCACGCCCTTTCCCCCTTGAGAAGTTGCATCGTAACAGTGTCCTTATTACCCACCTTATTGATAAAAATGATGAGATCAGGTAGGTGCTCGTCTTCAATCGGCCCATAGAACCAATTCAGTACGGGTTGCCAATTTGTTTTCTCATTTTTCTTAATATCAACTATGTTTACCAAAGTAGTCTAATCGGTGACGATGTGGTCTGCCCCATGAGCGTAATCTTTATCTTTACTATTTGTCGGCACAACTGAAATCATGCAGGCAATGATCAACAACGGCATCAATACACTAACTCGAGGCGATACCAATCTTTCCATACGTCACCTCCGTGACTTGTATAGTGAAATGATAGTCGATTTGGACCGACCCATATTCGAATCCTGGTAAATTCTCCTCTACATTATATATCCCCTTCGCCGATGGAAATGGAGAAATCTCCACTAAAATGGATGGATTATTGAGATAACTGAAGCCTGGTCCAACAGCAAACTGGCCGTATGATTTTGAGAATTTAACCCGCATGCTCGCGTCCACCTCCTAAAAATTAGCGCTTGGAAAGACATTTAGTCTGGGCACCAACGATGTACGCATGGGAGAACGCAGCCGAGATACCATAATTCAGTCAGTTTATGTTAACGCCTCCAATCGCGCTCACCAAGGATGATAGGGTAATATGCGAACAAACTTATTGGAAGGTGAAAAATGGTGCACTCAAGAACAGAATTAATCCACCCCTTGGTAATCCCGTCGGGCAAATTGCAGGCATTGTTCATCAGGATGAGTGGACTTACCATTCAGATTTGGGTGGCCTTTTTTGCTATATCATCCTCGTTTCTCGAAAACCTCGGGAATTTCGACAAATTCTAAAACCTGGGGAGATAATATCAATAAGCAGCAGCTTGAGCTGGGACTTCTGCGACGAGAAGTAGTTCAAATTCTGGAAAGTCGCTGAAACCTCGGTTTATGATTGGGAGAGGGCCCGGACAGATCCCATGGTGCACCTGATACCTAGGCTAACACAATTCCTCGGCTACACCCCTCCGCTCTTCCACGGACAAACGACCGGGCAGAAGATCGTCACGTACAGGCACGTCCGTGGAATGAGCCAGCGGGCGTTGGCCCTTGAATTGAACGTCGATCCGGGAACGCTGGGGCGGTGGGAAAGAGATGAAAGTTTTCCGACAGGAAAACTCAAAACAAGGCTGGAGCTATTCTTTACGGAGATTCTTTCAGGCGACGGTAGGACTGAACGATGATCCAGGCAATTTATCCCGTTTTCCTTTCACTTCGCCGATTGCGTGTTTATTTCAATTCGATGTACTGGGCATTTTTTGATTTCCACAAATCGTAAGGTTTCGTGCCCTGGAAATCATCAAAGGCGTGAGGCTTGCCTGAGGTAAAATTCATGTATTCGACAATTCCTTTTTTTGCTCCGTTCCAGAAAAGGACATCCCCAGCCTTCAATATCGCGAAGGGGTAAACCGAATAACTGACATTCGTGTCTTCCTTCTTTACGATAAGAGATAGCGGCTCCCACGAGTGATCTTCTTCATGTGCGGTACCTGTGACGTCTGACGTACGTTGCCATCCCTTAATAACATTCGCATCAAATGGTTTCATTGATGGAACGAATGAGCATTTGATGAGCAATGGGTCAAGTCTCAAAACCATATCCAAAAAAATGGCGTGAAATCCATGCCAGTGGGCGGCAATTTGATCTTCTTCCACCGTGCCATGACCGCGCGTAATGTTGCGAATCCACCGGAACCATTTCAGCCATTCCAGATAAGTCGTCGGCTGCGAACCGGTCCATTTCAAACCTTCAACCGAAATATCCTCTATCACTTTTTTGGCAACCTCGTGCGGGGACTGCCTCAGAAAATTTTTAATGCACTGAATGATATCGTCATTGGTGCTTGCGGGAACGAGCGTTTTGACCAAGTCTATCCAACGTCCCAACCCGGGCTGGTCAAGGTCGTATCTATATGCATTATTGGCCGCAGCTCTTGTCCATTGGCTTACGGAAAGATACATGACCGAGAGTTTAAGAATAACCTCGATACAATCTAGCAGATTCAGAAACCTTTCTGTATTGCTTTGTGAAAGCCTGAATCTTAAGTAGTTGTTAGCCAGGCATGGGATTCCTTCCGTGGAAAGCAATCTAATTTGGAGTAGAAGTTCAGATGGAAGTTCATCATCCGATTTGCCAATTGGGATTGCCGTTGAGGTCAGTCCATTGGTCAATTCTGAAATAATGCTTGAAATCCTCTGTCGATCCGCTTCCTCTGATGAAGGAAGAAAATTGAAAGTCTGTATCCCCCGACCTTCGAAAATGCTTGTAGATATCTTAAGAGTTGATTCCACCTGAATGACAAAAATTCGGCCGGTGCAGATCCTCATATAATTCTGTATCGTCAATTTGAATTCGTTTGAGGGCCGATCCTTGGCGGAAACAATCAATAGTAATGCCTGAGTTCGATTTATGGCCTCAAGCGTTAAATCTGTTGAACGCCTCCCGAATGAATCTACATTTACAAAAAAGAATGGAGTATTCATCGCTTGCATCATGATTGCCGTCCGGAGTTTGCGAAGAATTTTGAGACCGTAGAATCCAGGAGCTCCGTGCTCAAGGACAACCACGCCAACGGCACTCCAGCCACTGTATTCTCCTGATTGATAGCTCTTATAGTATTGGCCGGGGAAGAAGCGTTCAAAAAAGAACCACATCATCCCAGAAACAAGAAGGAGGCTTGCGTACGCAAATGCAATCCCTGCACTTATCAGCCAACGAAATGTTCCGGGTGGTATGAGAAAGAATGCAATCGTCGGCCATGCCGCAAGAGCAGCGGCTATAACCTTTATGTGTTTTGCAGAGATAAAAAAATATGAAAATCTGTTAAATATGCTGAGTAGGCCAAGGAAGAAAATATAGAGCCCAAAAAAGAAAAGTATGGCTTTGGTAGGAGTGGAGGCGAAAATTGATGATACGTAGATTAAGAGGCCGCCTACCATTAGTGTGAACAATTGCAAAACCCAAATCAACCGTTTTACAAATGGCAATTCTAGAATTGCCCGCGCATCAATGTCTTCATTCATGGTGCATGCCCCAAAGCGCTAGTAGTAAAAGAAGAACTCTCAAGTCCAATTTACATTGATCTTGTTGGCCGCAGAGATCATTGGACTGGATTGACTTCAAGGATACAGAGGTGTTAAATGACAGTGTATGGAATTATTTGGAAATAAAAGCGAAACACCAGACGAACAACTTCTAAGAGAACAAGAGTTGCTGGAGAAAAGATTGAGGAGTTTGATTAATAAGAAAGTTTCAGGATTCGAAATTGAACACATGGGGGCATTCATTGTCAAAATAACTTTTGATGATGGCACTATTTTAGAATTTGATAGCTGGGATAGTTCCAATGATGTTCCGCACCCCGAGGGCGTCAAGGTCTATTCACGAGAAGATCACGATAAACAAGGAGGATAGTAGCCACTTAGGTGTGTTGATATCCAGACAATTCCTAAGTGGCCATTTTCACCACGCTCACCCTGCACATTTCAATCTGGCGCAAGAATCTCATGATACCGACCCGTCTTAATTCAATCCTCAAAAAATATGGCAATGATAAATACTCACTTTGCACCCTTCTTTATTCGTTTTAATGTTTGGCCGATGACCTCGGCAACCGTTTCACGCCTCCTCCTATTCTCACTTTCGGAAACGGCCTGATAGTGCACTTTGACACGGTATCCCTTAAACTTCTGTTCGCTCGTGACCTCCACAGCCCCCGGTTTATCAAGAAAAAGGAACAGCCCTTCAGGCTCGAAGAAAAGCACTTTGCTCTGGTCAGAAGGTGGCAGCTTCTCTGTCATCAGCTTCCTAATCGCCTCAAGGTTCTTCTTGTCCGTTGAACAAACGACGACCGGATTATATCCCGCCTTGAGGCACTTCTCTATATTATGAAGCTCTTGTACATCTCCTGTCGTGACAGATATTTCAACGGCAATACGTTTTCCATCCCGTTCCAAACCGACATCCACCCGCCCGCCGTCACCGCTCGGCTCTTCAATCACGGCCTTATAGCCGCGTTGTTCGGCCATCTTTTTGACCAAGGTTTGGAAATACCGGTGCTGCGAAATGTCCTTGCGTGCCGTAAGATCGCCGGAAGGAATCGAGTCTCGTTGAGGCGGTGGAGTTGGCCTCGGTTTCGGAGTGTCCTCCTCTTTCGGTTTGACTCGCGGCTGCGGCGCTCGGTTTATTTCGACCGGGGTACTTTGCGGTTGCGGTGTTTCGGTTTGAGGCTTCTGGGTCTCCACAGGCGACACTTTGCGCCCGTACCGCTCTCTCGTAAATGCGATTATTTTCTCACGCCTCGTTGAAGCCGTCTCGGGCGCTACCGGAGTTACTTCGTAGGTTTTGAGATTGAAATCATAGTCGCTCCGCTCCACCCGGACGATTGCCTCCCCCACGCCGAGATTCATCAAATCCGTCGCGTCGAAGTGAGTGAAACCCGATGCCAGCTTTTGGGCATCGTTGTCCCCCAACGCAAAACAAATGCGTGTCGAAGGGTTCGTGATCACCGAATTCTCCAAGGCTGCGTCCGCGATCTGGTGAAGGTCCTGATGCGCCAAGACCAAACCAAAACCGTATTTTCGTGAACCTGAAAGCGTCGAGATCATGGAAGGAGTCGCAAAATTCTGGAACTCATCGATATACAGAAAGAACGGCGTGCGTTCGCTTACGCTCATTGCCTGCCTGCCCATGACCGCCTGGTGCAACTTGGAAACTATGAGCGAGCCGAGAAGGTAAGAATTTTCTTCGCCTATGATTCCCTGCGGGAGCTTTGCCAGGAATATTTTTCCGGTCTCGATGATCTTCCTGAAATCAAGCCCTTCCCTCTGCGCCACGATATTGCGGACGATCTTTGAACGCAGAATCGCGTCGAGCCGCGTGATGATCGATATCTGTGAGCCACCTCTTAAAAGCGGATACTCTTTCTCCCAAAAGTAAATAACGGCAGGATCGGCTCCGGCCCGGAGGATAGAGCGGCGAAAATCATTTTCCAAGAGGAACCGTTTCAGCTCTAGCAGCGTCCCACCTTCCATGCTGCCGAGCACCGCTTCAATCGCGTTCGATAAGACGGTTGTCATCTGGTCTCCCCAGCTCGTCGAGAAGCGCCGGAAGAGTTCCGTAAGATCGGATGAGAGAACGGTCTGCTCTATGTCGGAACGGGCCTCAAGGATGTTGAAGCCGACAGGATATCCGGCATCGCTTGGATCAAAGAGAATCACGTCATCCAATCTTCTCTCGGGAACAATTTCTTCGATCTTCTCCACGAGGTCCCCGTGCGGGTCGAGCACGGCGACTCCTCTTCCGCCTTCGATGTCCTGTTTGATCATATTGAGAAGGAGGGTGGATTTTCCGGTCCCCGTTTTGCCAATGATATGAACATGACGGAGCCTTTGATCGACGCTTAAAGAAGCTTTCGTCTTTAAGTCGCGGTTGAGGTTTTCACCGAGAACAAATGCGTGCCCCCGTGCAATGGAAGGAACCGCTTTTGTCTTCCCCGAATCCCGCTTGAGCTTTGAGGAATGGATCGAAGGCGAGGGAAGATGAACGAGACCGAGCAATTCGTCGCTGTTCAAAAGCATGCCGCTGCGGTGGGACGTGCGATTTTTCACGTCATAGAAATGCAGCGCATCGTCGTAGTCATCGTTCGTGAGGGGAATCAGTTCATTGGAGGCAGGATCCGTGAACGGATGGAGCCCAGCGTAAAGATCTCTCACGATGTCCCAGGCGCGTTCGCTTGAAAGGCTTTGTCCGACAAGGCGGAGAATCACCGAGAAGAGGGGCCGGTCGATTTTTTGTTCCGCAAGATCAACCATTTCCGGCGCGTCGATAAAAAAGGAACTGCCGTCGTTGTTCCGCACCGCCCGCAGAATGCTCAATGCCCAGGGAGCCTCGGCCGCTTTGAAAAGAACCTGCACGAGGCCGACCTCGCCCTGTCCCAGATTCTCCAGAGCGCCGAAGATCGTGGTGAGCGTGTCGGGACTGAAATTCTTATACGTGCGGAGCGGCCGCATGAACTCATCGCTCAACCCGCAATCGGCGATTACGGTGTGACCTTCGGCAAGGATTGCGGCAAATGATTTTTTCTCCTGGACGGTTGCATCGGGAAAGAAAGACCTGATTTGCTGCTTCACGTACCGAACGTCCCGCTCGCGGCAACTGAACTGGACGATGATCGCACCCTCCGTTCCGAGAATCTCAAAGCTGACGGGAGAAGAGCAGGAACTTAGGCTAAGGAGAAAATGCTCGGCGTATTCGTGCGACAATTCGCTGTTGGAAGGGAGCGTGACGGCGAATTCTATCAATTCGCTCTCATCGGAATCGACGGTCGGCATGATCTCCGCCGCCGGTTCCGCTGGCAGCTCCATCTTTGGCCCATTCCCGAACGCCTTTTTAAGATCATCGGCCAGATTACTGAGGAAGGTCGATTTGCGGCCGTCGTCGATGAAGAGATCGTCCCTGCGCGATGCATGGAATTGGAACGGCTGGAACGGAGGCTCGAGCTCAATCGTCGAATCCCACAAGAGCCAGCCCCTCCCCTTCACTTCCCAGTCGTAGAATTGCTTTGTTAATTCTTCCGCATAAAAGTCTCCCACCTGCCTACCTCCTCTGTTTGAAGAGTTCGCGCATGATCGGTTTCCGTTCCGATTCCGTCATCGAACGGAGTCCCTGCCCCTTGATCCTGTCGTCGAGAACTTCAAGAACGGCCTGATGCACCGAATCCTGAAACATGAGAGCCGTGTCTATGCGGTAGAACGTTTCGGGACTGAACAATCTGATCAGCGGAGGGCCGATGAACGGGAGCCCGTTGATGATAGCGCCCATGGTTTTCATGTTTTGCCCCAGCCACCAAGAAACAAAGAAATCCGTCCCAAACGGAGCGGCACAGACATCGAAAATGTGATCTCGCCGGCCAATCCTCAAGTACATCCTTTTCGCCGACGCGATTCCACCCTCACGATAATGCGTGACCTCGACCTTTACTTCCGGAACTTTTCGCTTCTCGATCACCGCGTCGAGCGCATTGTAGTAGTCTTCGACCGAGAATTGAAGCCCCTGGATCAGATTATGCCAGTGCGAGACGATCACCGGTTTTTTGGGGCGTATCAACGCGATAACAAAAAAAACAAATAATGTAAAGACCGTGAGTCCAATCATAAGTGTCCCCAGTTAAAATGAATGACTTCTTGATTGTTTGATCCAGTTCACAAGAAATGAATAGTCCAATTTTCTTGAGTCAAAAATTCAAAGTAGGAAGAAATACTTTTTGAACAACAAATGACTCAGGCACAACGGAGTGACCCCATCGAGTTGGTCTTCAACATTTACAACATTTTGAGAAGCTACCATAGTACCCCTTTCAATGTTTACCCGGAAAGAATGGTCATCCTCCCTCGCCCCCAAAAATAGTTCAAAACATTTCAGGAAAATCTTGAAAGCGAAGAAGCGGGGCACCCGCAAGCCAATGAGCAGATTATTGTTAAATCTGGCTCCAAAAAATCAACAACGGCGTTGGGTGGATTCGGCTATTTGTTCGATGGTAACGCCGGACCGCAACGTTAAAATCAATGTTGCGTTGCTCGCACTAGCCTGTACACGACTTTTTGGTGGCATTCCCGGCACGGCGGAAACTCTTTCCCCGCGACCATTGTGATCTGATGAGGATGGGCTATGTGGTTAACAACCTCGTATATCCCGGAAACAGAGCAAGTATCTCCCGTCGATGGCATACGATCTCCATGATAAGTGAAAGTGAGTTTTGAGGTGGGATCAGCCCCCCGCCCCAGTCGGAAACTTAAACAAACACATTCAAATAATCAAGGCATGGGTCCCAAGGCAGGATTCAAGGCAGGATTCAAATGGATGATATTCAGGCCGCGCATAACTTATCTAACCATGGTTTCCATTTTTTGCATGTCGATAACTTCTAAAATCAAATCGGCCTTGTTATTTGACCAATCCGCAGCCGGCCAATCCAAGTGCCACCGCGTCAAACATATTCCGGTGATATTCTTCCTTCCATCGCCTGTCCGAAGTGAGATATGGCCGAAGCTCCGGATATTTCGATACCATCGCTTTCGCGACATCCTCTTTACCTGCCTCCCCGTTACCACACACAATTTTTCTCACCGAATTCGTTGCGATGGTTTGGACTATAACCCCCTTTTTCAATCCCATTCTTCGAATCTGCTCTGTAAGCTGATTCAAGGTCTTCGAGTCCTTGTTATTTCCAAAATATGTTTTCTCGACAAACAGGATATCCGGATTGAAGTCTTCAATCAATCTTGAAACGATCGCTCTCCCTTGGACCAAACGGAATTGCCCTGTTCTCCCATCCGAAATTGTCTTCACCCCGTAGTGAATCAGCGCAGATCCTTCTAGCAAGGCGAAACCGAGATGTTTTGTCCCTGGATCAATTGCGAGTATCTTTTTTGCTTTCTTCATTTTCGCTCATAATTGTTTTTTTTCGACCTTTCGGACACCAGTCTCAAGTTCACTCATACAAACCTTCCCAATCCCGACGGTTTCAAACATCCGAATCAGATAAGGGTTTTTGTTTTTCGCTTCCCGCTGAAGCTCGTTCGATAGGAAGGGATATCGAGCGACGACTTCTTGCATCAGGAGCTGCTTGTTCTTTCTCTTCTCCGGCAGCAATGCCTCTTCTACTTCGCCGATGGAGTACTCACGAAGCGCGAGTCCGGCCTTTTTTGCGACCTCCTGCATCAAAGAGATGATCATGCGAAGATCACGGGAGCTTCTCGAAGGATGGAATTTCTTGAACGCGACAACGTGAACACCATACTGATTTATATATTCCGAAATCATCTCCCGAATATTCTCCCGCCTGGCAAGCTTTACCGCCCAATCGCGGAGTTCGTCTCCGACGAAGATGGCGATGCCGAGATACCGGCTGCCAGGGTTGATCGCCAAAATATTAAGCTGATCTTTTTGCATAGTGGTTTACGAGGTAGACGAAGAGCGCGACGCGGCTCTTTTTGATTTTCTCTTCCGGGGTTTGTTTTACCTGAGATAACACCTCCCTGAGCAGTGATTCGGCATAACGCTTGGTATATTGCAGATATTTCCGGGGATTCCTTGGATCACCGAGTGTCTGAGCGATTTCCAACGCCAGGAGTTCCTCTTTCGTCTGCGGTTTGAATTCTTCATTAGAATCCGTTCGTCGGTTAATTTTTTTTACACTAACAACATTGTTGTTATTATTTCTTGTTAAACTAGTATTGTTAGTGTCAACTGGTGCATCATCTGAATTGCACCGGTGCGACACCTGAATTGCACTGGTGCAACTTCTGACTTTCAGAAGCTGATAAACGGAGTGATCCCTCCCCTTTCCGTTGGATCTGATAAGGCCCTGATCCTTTAGCTTTCTCACGGCTCTCGACACGGATGACCGGCAGCAGCCGAGTTTTTCCGCGATGTAGCGCTGAGACGGATAGCAACTCTGGTTCTCGTCGGCCATGCTGGCCAAGAGGTGGTAAACGCACGCAGAAAGAAACCCGACTTTCGGGGCATATTCCTGGATCACTGGTTTTGAGACCCAATACCATCCCCCGTCTTCCATTTTCCTGATATCATTTTGTGGCGCTATTCCGTTCATTGGTTGGAATTCTTTGTCCCGAGAACCCTTTCCTCCCGATCACGGATTTCCACGCGCAGCGCTCTCACGTGATCGAAGAAGAGCGCATCGACCATGCTCCGGCAGAGGATCGCTAGCCGGATCGCGTTCATGAGACTTGGAATGCAGCGACCTTTCTCCCACCTCGATACAAGGCTGGCACTCCTCAGGCCCAGAATGGCAGCGATCTCTTTTTGATTGAGACCCCGGATCCTACGATACTTCCTGAGAAGATTCGGAATCTTTTTATATGTTTGAATCGACATCGTTTAAGAATACCAATCGACCTATATAGAAAATAAGGTGGGAGAAATTGCCGCTTCCGACAACTTTGCTTGACGATGAATTCAGCAAAATATTCAGCAAAATATTCCTCTTCTTCGGGTTGCGGTTGGCTCCTAATTCCTATAAATTACCGACGTAAAACAAAAGGAGATCGTAAATATCTAGATAAAGAAATAAAAACATAGCGTAGCTTCGGCTACTGTTTCAACCCGAATACTGTCACTATTCACAATTCTGAAACGGTTGCTCGAACTGCGCCCTAGAAAAGGGCGTGGCTCGAAGCGCTTTCAGAATGGGCCTGTGACAGGGCTTGGGTTGAGAGCGTGTAGAGTTCACGCCCTTTTTATTTTCTAAAAGTGAAAATCGCTGTACAAAAACCTAATCAACCAATCTATCAAAACAATTATGGAGGTTCGATATGATGTCCAAAGTTATTCCTGAAACAACACGTTTCCTGGCACCGATGCTTATTGCATCTCTCCTGCTCATGTCGTGCACTGCTTCAGAGCATGCTGGCATTTCATACAAACATCGACCAGCCCTCACGGAGACGAATGAAACTATCTGGTTCGAATACTGGCAGGACCAGTTTGATGCGAACCGCGGAAAGGTGATCGCGCCGCCCATGGAGTATCCCCCGGTCGCCAAGAGTGCTTATGACCGCGCGGCACAGGACTGGAACCTGAAAGCGAAAGAGGCCGAAAACCAAACTACCATCGCTTGGGTTGCCGGATCGGTTGGGGTCACCGTTCTTCTTTTGGTTCTGCTCTTTTCAAGCGCGGCATCGAATACGCCCCATTAAACAATAAAACTCCATTCGGCCCCTCAAATCAGAAAGGGGCTGGAATTCAACACTTGAAATCCGCTCTCGATACTTTTGATCGTGTTCGGGCCCAGCGGCCATTTAAAATAATTTTACCGGGTAAGGAGATCAATAAATGAAGATTAAAAATTACGTCTTAGCATTTTTTACATTTTTCGTTGCAGGTATGAATCCATTGTTCGCGCAGTGGCAAAAAACCGACATAGACAGCAGTATCTTCGGCGGGAGATACTTTACCACATGTTCAAATGGAGCGGGCGGCAAAAATCTTTTTGTCGGGACAAAAGAAGGTTTTTATCTTTCTACAAACAACGGCTTAAGCTGGAGCCTGCAGGACAGCGGATATCATAACGTCACCGCTCTTGTCGGTATAAATACCGATCTTGTCACAGTATATGGCTATAATCAAATTTGGTTGTCAACTGATAATGGCACAACTTGGAATTATAAAAATGAACTTCCGGATGAGTACCTCTATACTATTGCAGCCAATGGCACCAATATATTTTTGGGATCATTGGAATATGGTATTTGGTTATCGACTGATATGTTTTCATCCTTGCAGCAAAGCGATGATGGTTTGACGAATTATTCCATTTTATCCTTTGCTTTTATCGGAACAAACGTTTTTGCCGCGACGCAGGGAGGAGTTTGTTTATCAACCAACAATGGCAACAGTTGGGCCCAGGTTGATTCCGGTTTGCCAAACCCAACGGGCTCTTATGTGCCGCAAATATCTGTTTATGCACTCGTCGCCTGTGGCAGTAATCTTTTTGCCGGAGTAAACGGTGATCTTTTTCTTTCCACTAACAACGGTGCAAGCTGGTCCGAATTGACGAATATATCGTCGGTCAATGTGCTTGCCGCCAGTGACGGTAATCTTTTTGCGGGAACCGATCACGGAGTTTTCCTTTCCACTAATAACGGCGCGAATTGGATGACGGTTAATGCCGGATTGACTGATACCAGTGTTATATCATTGGCCGTAATGGGCTCGAACCTCTTCGTTCAAACCTCGGTGAATAATGTTTGGATGCGACCGTTATCGGATATGATAACTTCAATCAAGGGTCACACAAACCAGATCCCGAATCAATTCGAGCTTAGCCAGAACTATCCAAATCCGTTCAATCCAACGACGACAATCCAATACTCGCTCCCAACTCGGAGTTTTATGACGCTCAAGATCTACAATGTCCTCGGACAAGAAGTTCAGAAGCTTGTCGAAGGTGAAGAAAATACTGGGATTCATGAAATTTCCTTCTCTGCCAGCTCTTTGCCAAGCGGCACTTAATTCTACCGGTTGCAGTCCGGAGAATTTGTCCAGACGCGTAAGATGGAACTCCTGAAGTAAGTTTCTATGCGGGAGTGATGAGCGCGGACGAAACATCGTCTTATTTTTCTTGACAAACAAAATACGTTTTCATATTTTCATTCAAATGACCTGTGTGACGCTTCCTCCCCTGAGCGTCGCACCTAGAAAGGGTCAGAGCCCGGCGTCCCCCCACGTCGGGCTTTTTTGTTTTCTTCATTTTTCCATCATTACACTTCCATCATTCGGCTCCCTTCTAAAGTTGCATCTGTATTTGAATTGCCGTAGTTTTGCAGCAGAGACAATCGCGAGGGGGCGTTCAAAAACCTACCGGACTATCCCTCAATTATTCTATTATCTATCCTACAGGGAGCAATATATCACACTAAAAACCAGCGCATACCTGCATATGCAATCTAATCATAGTTAGGGCACACGGAGGCTGAATACAGAGATTGATCACCATGATTAAATATTCTCATCAGAGTGAGCAAAATGGCCGAACAAGATGATCTTGATAAGAAAGTAGAAGCCATCGGTAAACTGCTTAAGATGTTTAAGATGGAAAGAATCGTGTATTTGATCGTCACTATCGTTTCCTTTTGTTCTCTCTTAGGATGTGCGATCTATTTAATTTATTCAAAAGGCCAGGAGGAGATCCCTTCAATAATCGGAATGTTCGGCTCATCTGGGGGAATTGCCTTTACTAGCGGAAGGCTACTCAAAATGTGGAGTGACGCCCTCCAGCTCTTAAACCCCGTGGGCAGAAAGGATACGAATCATGGACGATGAATTGCTCAAACTCAAAAAGAACTCAAGAATAGGCGCTCTAGTAACTTCATTGGGCGTAATAGCGATGTTGATCTCTTTCATTTCTCTGATATGGTGGAATCACACTAGGCAAGTAGAGGTCAACAAAGTGATCAATGAAGATAAGAACCATTTCGCCGTGGCTTCTATCCTTCGCGATTCCGTATCATTGCTCCTTAAGGAAAATGAAAGGGAACGGATCTCCACAGAGTTCCTGAACAATGGAATCGCATATGCTGAAACAGGAAAACGGAAACAAGCTATAGACTCTTACACAAAGGCAATCCAACTAGATTCCTCAAGTTCAACTGCCTACAATTTGAGAGGCTACTTGTACTACAAGAACAAGAATCTACCATCAGCCTTGGCTGACCTTCAGCGCTCTGTCCAACTAGATTCGACCAATATATGGGCCCACTATAATCTCGCTTTGGCCTATTGGAGTTCTGGTTTTCAGCAAAGTGCGATCTCGGAGGTGGCAAAAGTTATTCAAATTGATGACGACTTTAAATCCATTATTCGAGAAGATAGTCAATTTAAGGCTTTTAGAAAATCGCCGACATTTATGGAAATTCTCCACTAGTTAAATTTCTCATATGGTGCGCCCTAACCCGTCGCTCAAGTGGCGCTCTACGCCATGGTGCTTCAAGCACTCACTGACAGAACCAGCCGTCGATAATTCAATGCGCGCGAAACAACCTGTTACTTGTTGGACATGACTCGTCTCGCGCGGACTGAATTCTGTCGCTGCGGCGCTTCGCCGCCGCAGCATAGCTCCGGTCCGTTAGGCAGCCCCAAAAAACATTGTGCCATATGGATGAATCAAATTTCAATAAACAAATAACAATAGTCCGAACCATTGTCGGTGCCATTCTATGTCTTTCTTCGATAGCTTTCCTATGGAAAGGTATTTCTGGTACAGGGGAGATTGGACTCAATTTTGAATTCTTTGGCGGGAAGTTTTCGACGACATCAGCCGGTTTTGCCTTGCTTGTTGCCGGAGTAATTCTCTTACTGCCTCGCCGTCTTCCGGAAGATAAGAGTACGTTTGAGCAACAAAGTCTCGCAACAATCATTATCGGAATCGTATTCTATATTTTTGTCGGCCTGCTACCTGTCTTCGCTTGGATAGGGATTACAATTTATCTTCACTACGAAAGTCCTGGGGATCTCAAGACATACTTCCCTATCTTTGGACAGCTTGCTTTAATGTCTGAGATTCCATTATTCTTTTGGGTAGTCGAAAAAGTGTCTATGCTTCTTCATAATCCGAATAAGAGATAGCTTGTATCATACCGATGGGCTGCCTAACCAGCGGCTCAAGTCACGCAAAGCGTGATGGCGAAAAGCGCTCACTGACGGAACCAGCCGTTGGCGATTTCGCCGCGCGCCTGAAAAATTTATTTAGGGAAATGGCGATGTCTGCCGCGCGTATATTCTACATGGAACTGGCTGCACGTTGCCGCAGCTTAGCTGCGGTCCGTTAGGCGGTTGCACTCAAAACATATAGACGGAACCATGATCTCTATGCTTGAAATACCACGCCGATTCATTTACCTTGACGAAGAAGGAATCCGAAGCCTCTACGCTCAAATTGAGCAAGGGGTTCCAGTAGAAATTACAAAGGGAGAAGGCAAACAAAGTGCAGGCAAGCTGGGTGCAAAAATAGGTTTAGCAAAAGCACTCGGTACGCTCTTCCGACTTTTGGAACTTGATGGCACTGGGGAGTTCACAAAATCAAAATCTATAAATGAGAGTGTCCGGATTGAAATTAAAGCGGAAAATCTTTTGGGTGGGCTCGTAAACAAACTCTCTTCTATTTCTCCTCCTAGTCTATTTGATAATCTCGGCGAGGCATCTAAAGCAACTAAATTGTCAGATGGTCCCGTATATATTCTTGTTAAATCCACTTTCGACGCTCCCCAGTTTTATGGCGACCGACGACGAGCTATCGAAAATATCAATTCCGTTGGTTATGTCTACTTTGAAAAAGACAAGAAACTTGACAACTACAAATATTCTGACAATTATTTCAAAGAAATTAAGGTCCCATTAGCTATGGCTGCAAGCATTTCTAAATTTCCTAGTAGCGAAGGGAGTCTTCACTCTTTTTCGCGTCACGAAGCATTCTTTTTTTCCGGATATTCAGGTGAAAATATTCCGTTGAACGTTTTCGGAATACTTTTTCCAATACCCAAAATAGAATCGTTTCAAATCAAGCCATACGCTATTTGGATCTAGGTGCAACCGCCTAACCAGTCGCTCAAGTCACGCAAAGCGTGATGGCGAAAAGCGCTCACTGACCGAACCAGCCGTCGACGATTTCGCCGCGCGATAGTACGCTGGAAAAGATATGATCAACGGATACGTCCGCGCAACGAGCTACCTTGCGGCGGCTTTTTGCCGCCGCAGCTTAACTCCGGTTCGTTAGGCAGCAGAACCCAAATATTTCGAGAACCCATGAACCTCTTCGGCATTGTACCATTGACAATTTCTTATATAGCGTTGCTTGCGATTGTGATCTCTTACCCGAGCTATGCTTCAAATCAATACGCACAGAACAAGGCATTTGCTGTTCTCTACATTAATCTTTGCCTTGCTGTCTACTTCTTCAGCAAACCATTATTGAATGGCAGTGTATACCTTACCATCGATCCTGTCGTTGCCCGAAATTGGAATATCGCATTTTTGATAATTGCTCTGTCGAGCGCAATTGAAATCTTCCTCGTCACGACGATTCCGCACCTATTTTACAATTCTCTCCTGACGTCTTTAGCCAATTTACTATCAAGTGTCAGCGTCATGCGCTTTATGGGCTTTGGCATAATCAATGTAGTGTGGTCTGTCATTTTCACCGGAACACTGTGCGGTTATCTTCTCGCACAGTTTTTCTTCGCCGACATAAAAAATCAAGTCGCTGTTTGCCAGAGACTATCAGAGTTCCAAAAGAAGCGAGACTACATTTCTTATCTTAAATCAGAAGTTGACAAATATCTAAAAATAACTGTGCAAGCCTACTTGGGTCTGGCTGCCTCCATTGGTGTCAGCATGACAATCCTCTTCAAGGCGGGTGCTGAAGCATGGACACAGTTCGATTACCAGGTCACGGCCGTCCTTATGGTACTGGCGTTCTTGTTGGTTTCGGTCGGTGCCTTGTTTGCGGTGGCCAAGCCTTATCTCGAAATCACGGAGGACATTTCAAGCATCTACAAGAACATGTACTAGCCGGTGCACAACACTTAATTCGAGCCGCTGCCTAACCAGCAGCTCAAGCTGACGGAACCAGCGGCCAGCTCTTCGCCGCGCGCGAAAATAGTTTTTGAGGGAAAAGGCGACGTCTGCCGCGCGTATATTTTACATGGAACTGGCTGCACCGCGCCGCAGCTTAGCTCCGGTTCGTTAGGCGCAAAACAAAAAAACATTTTACGGGAGGTTCTGATGGCAGCTGAAATAATCATCGCAGGCATATCGGCTACAATGCAAGCCGTTGATCTTTGGGCTACTCTAAGAGATAGAAAGAAAGCCAACAATGCATTTAAAGAAACATATCCAAAGATCAACTCTGACCGGCAGTTACAATTGGAGGCAACGCAACTTGAAAATTTAGTGCCAGTCGATGTGCTTAATAACATGCAGGTGCGTGTTGAGCGTTGTTGGACTAGCTATAATGATGTGCTTGTGGATGAAGACGGCTATCTTCCTAATGAAGTTGATAGCGCTACTGTAGCTGTTAAGAAATGCATTTGTCGAGAACTTCGCAGAATACGGGACCTTAATGGATCGATTCCGCCCGGAATTCTCTCTAAATGGTGGGATAAATATTGCATGAATCAACCATGATCAATATTTTGCGCACTAACCGGTATTCAAGCGGGCGGAAACAGCCGTAGACAATTTCGTCGCGCGTTGTTGGCCGGATTTAGCACTTCTGGCTGGAAGGTCTCCGCAACGAACTAACTGGTGGCAGCCGTTCACCGCCGCAGCTTTGCTCCGGTCTGTTATACCGCTTGCGCTTCTACAAAACCGCAGGCGGCTCGGTAAAGAAACCATACTTACAGACGATTAATCCATGCCTCCTAATCTAGAAGCTAAGATTGAGCTAAATTTCTTCTACGTGCACTACAGAGATGCGGAAAAATTCTTGGAACTTGCTGAAGAAGAATTCACAAAAGATCAAAAAGGGAAGCTAATTTCCTATTTTGCACGGCATTGCCTTCTTTCTACTGTTTTTGCCAGTGAGGCGTTGATCAATAAGGTTTATTCCGAATTCTACATTGGCAAAGTTGGTGATGACACTTTCAAAGCCATTGATAAACTAAGCCTTCCAGAAAAGTGGTTATTGGCTCCAAAATTCTGCGGGGTGGAAGTCTCGACCAAAGGTTTTGATAAAGCTGGAAATGTATTTCAAACTTTCGTTGAACTTGTAAGAATTAGGAATTCATGGGTACATCCAAAAACCGGAATTTATCTGGATGCGCAACGCCTTGGACTTTATATTTCTTCAGAAGATGACTATGCTCCCGACCTTAAAGTGTTACATGGGAAAAATTACTGGCCACATACACAAATCCCTTTTAATCCGTTTGAACTGAGTCCTAAACACGCGAAATTAGTTTTTCAAAATCTCAATGACCTGATTCAGCAACTTTTGGTGATCTTTGACAAAGTGTTCGATGAAGAGTGGATGGAAAAGCTCACTTTTCAGATCGGTGACCAGTTGGTAAAGAATCATATGAAAGTTCATTGGCTTCGTGGTGGCGGGTACACACCGACACCGTAGATGATAACAAAGTAAGCGCTAGCGGAATAACCAATCCCTCAAGTCACGCTAAAGGCGGATGGCGCTTTTGGAGCTCACTGACGGAACCAGCCGTCGGCGATCTTGTGCGCGCAAATGGGAGTTACTATCGGACATGACATACCACGCACGGAATGACTACCGCGGCGACGTTGCACGTCGCCGCAGCTTAGCTCCGGTCCGTTAGGCGGCGAGATTCATGCAATTAATTCGGAGGACTGTCTTTATGTCGAATCGATCAATTAGCGAACAGATTAATACTTGGGTTCAGACACTTGGAATTATTGTCGCTGGCATATGGGCTGCATCGATATTTTTGTACAAAGAGTATAACGAGCCAGCGAATATCACTGCGCACCTCGAGTTGAAAAAAATTGGAGCCTATCCACTGAAAACTAACGGTCAATCGACCTCCGTTCTTATCGTAGAAATGAAAGCCTCAATTAAGAATCCCAGCTCGCGCCGAGTAGAGCTCCTCCCAAGTGTCTGGGCGGCCTACGGACGTGATGTTGAATATGATCAGAATCGGGACGACAAATCTTTTATTTATATGGCCGATTCCGCTCTCGCCAAGCCCCTTGGAATTATGGAAAGAGGGTTTACTGGAAAACATCGAACTCTTTTGTCTACTGGCAGACTCTTTACGGATTGGTATCTTGACCCTAACGAAGAGAGTGAGCAAACTCAAATTCTCCGAATACCATCAAACACTTTTGAGGAACTTGACGTCGATGCCTTCTTCCCCACTGCAGTACACAAGAATGCCCTGGACATGAAATGGAGCATAGATTCAATTCGAATCAAACCAACTCTCCTCCATTTTGGGAATGAAGTCGATACATCTAAGGTCGATGCCTTTAGGGAGAAACCTTATGTCTACCAATATTTAACGACAAGAAATCAACTGTATTTGCGTTAATCTCGCCGCCGCAGCTTAACCGCGGTACGTTAGGGCGCACAAATGACAGCATTTAACTCACAACTAGAAACCGCTCAAAGAAACGCTCTGAGTTTTCCCCAGCTTAATCAAATTTTAGATTGGGGAAGCATTCGAGCGCAGTTATCCAATGGAATCATCGACTTATCCCTAAGTCACAAAAATCGCCCATTCAACTTGCTTGAAGCTCTCTTAGTTGCCACAAGCGATTTCCCGCCCTCGGCTTACGATCCCCGAACGAATCTAAGAAATATCGAAGCGAGCCTAACTAGAATTTTGCCAATGCTGACTGAGAATGACAAAAAGGAAATAAGTCATAAACTTTCAAATATTGGTAGCACTTCATTCTGGGACACCGCATCAGAGCTCTGGTTCGCGGCTCGATTAAAAAAGGCCAACTTAAATATAAAATTTGATTTTCCCTTACAGAAGCCAAGCAAAGGGCTCTCACCTCCAAACGCTGATGTTGCCATTATTGATGCAAATGATCAACCTATTTGGCTCCTTGATTGTACCACACCAACTCTGGAATTAGAAGAGTGCAAAAACCTGAAGTTAGTGCCAAGCCAAGGTGCTTATCTATCTGATGATCATGAAGAAGCTATTAAATGCTTAATCGCAATTATCAAGAATAAATTCCAGAAGAAGTTCGAACCACACCTATTAAACTATCCAAATGCACATTTTGGCATTATTGTTCTTCTTACAAAAGCAGATGATATAAGTGCGCATTTCTTCACATTAAATATCCTGAAGCAATTACCTGTTCGGACTAGTCCGAAGACTTTCCATCCGAGATTAAAATTTGCAGTTGCCGGCAGGTTTCAAGAAGCTTGCAATGAAATTCAATTTGCTCAATTGTTATTACACCAACCACCATGACGTGTGTGCGCCCTAACCAGTCGCTCAAGTCACGCAAAGCGTGATGGCGAAAAGCGCTCACTGACCGAACCAGCTGTCGACGATTTCGCCGGGCGTTGTGGGACGGACTTAGAAGCACCCTACTGGAACGTCCGCGCAACGAGCTACCTTGTCGCGGCTGGTCGTCGCAGCAGCTTATCTCCGGTCCGTTAGGCGCCTAAAATGACTAAATCTAAAATTCCAGAATTTGACAGAAATGGCTGGCCGCTTCCCAATGAATTCCTTATGGAGTTGGGACGCATTGCTACAATGTGGGCATATCTTGAATCTTCCCTAGATATGAATATTTCCAAACTCGCTGGCTCTGAATCTTTGACTGATATGAGGAATTTTATTTTGATAACACACGCAAATTTCCCACAAAAACTTGACATGTTATCATCGCTTTGTGAATACTTGATACCACAATTTCCAAGATTAAAAATGTACCCTGAGACAATTGTTGAACTAAAGAAGGCTCAAAAATTGCGCAATCGTTATTTGCACAATGGAATGACAATAAATGAACAAACTGGAAAAATTGAGATGGGTGTTGGTACTGCAAGAGGAAAATTGAAAACGTCTGTAGAAGTTGTGACACTTGATGAGTTGAAAATTGTGCCGATAGAAATTAATTCTGCATTGAGAAGCCTTCATCATTTAATTACCGGGAAGAAGTATCCGCCGATTTGGGAACTGCGAGGCGGCACTTAACCAGTCGCTCAAGCAACCGGAAATTATTGCTCGTTTTGCAACGTGCGACAGTTAAATAGAGAGTCAATCAGGAAAGACGATAAGGTTAATGAGCCTCAGAGAAATGGCTGAGATAAGAAATACGCAGAACTTGAGTGTCGGAAACGCGAGCGAAGCTCGGGAAGTGATTCAAGAATGCCGTCTGCGGACGCATTTCCGAGTTCCTTCGGTTCCATTTTATGCAGCCCTCCGCCATAGACACGGCCTTCAGCGACCAAGGATTCCGAAGAAATGCTATTTAATCGCTTCCAGATTTCCTTCACGAGGGCCGGACGCTCATCAATCAATTTCGACAGCCAGGGTTTAGGATAGAGAAACAGATACACGTTTGCTGCTGTCGCCTTTGAAGTATTGAGGATGAATCTGAAGGGACTCCCGTTCGGCGAATCGTGCCTCCCCATGTACGTGCAGAGAAAGGGAGAAGCCGGTCGATCCTCCTGCCCATACCAAGGCGTCCGGTGCTGGCAAAGATAACCGTCGCGGATTCCCTGCCCGATTCCAGATTCCAGATATTTCCAGAGAGAAGAAAATTCTCGTTTGACCTGACTTGGCGGAAGTTTACATGAGAGTAAGAAGCGGGGCTTTTCCGTGATCGGGTTTCCTTTCTTGTCCGCCTTGATGATATCTGTCTTCAGGTAACGGGGACTCGGCAAAATCGGTATGAGGAACTTCGACGGAAGGTCATATTTCTTTGCATCTTCCGGGGTCAAGATGAAAAATTCATTCGCCCCCGTCGCCAATCCCCGCTTCACGTCGAAGAGATCAGACAGTCTCACCTTCGCATCAGCACTCGTCGAATGACCGTTCGTGAATCTCGTCCATTTTGGAACTCGCAGAATTTCGGCGACCGGCACCTGCCGTGAGACGCGCGGCGATGCGAGCGTTCCGCCGAAGGTGAATTCGACGGTATGATTATTCGGAGGCGGCGTTTTCCTGAACCAGATCACGGCCGAGGAGACGAGCGCATCGTCGAACTGTGATTCATTAGGATCGAAGCGATGGATACGGGCAAGAGTCACCTTCCGCAGGAGATACTCCTTCACAACGCCCCCATAGTTCACATCCATGAACTCGCTGGGAACAAGCCAACATCCAGTGCCGTTGTCCGCAAGCCAATTGTGGGCGTAGATGAGGAAATAACAATAGAGTCCGGAGAGACCGTTGACTTTCAAACCGATCGATTTGCCAATGCTCCTGCCCATCTCCTCCTTCTGCTCAGCGGAAAGATGATGATGCCGGACATAAGGGGGGTTGCATACGATGAGATTGGCCTTTCCGCTGTCTGTCCCAGGAATTTTCACACGGAAGAAATCGCCTATCTCCAGATCCAGGGGCAAATCGGTCCAAAGCCTTTCTGCCTCGCCCCCGTAATGGGAATCTATTTCAAATCCACACGCTGATTCGATACGCGCCGCCCGGAACGTCCGCAACAACGCGGAATAGAAAGCACCGGTCCCGAAAGCGGGATCAAGGAAACGCACTTTTTCATCCGAGCCAAAGTACTTCCGTGTCTCATCAAGGATAGCGAGCGCAAGGTGCGGTGGGGTCGCAAACTGGCCGAGCTTGTTCCTCTCCGTTTGTGTCTTGGCGCTGTCAAGCGTTACCTGAGAGCGGATGCGCAATGCCTCTATGGTATCATTTTTTTGCATATTTAAAGTCCCAACTTCGCGAGATCTTCCATCCGATGTTCCCATACCCAGTCGATCCCTTCCGCGGCTTCGTAACCGAGGTAACCACTGTCAAAATAACCGCAGAGGAACAGAATAAATTGGACTCCTTTGCCGTATGTTGCCCGTAACTGAGCCACCTTCATCGCCTCTTCTTTTCGCCTTTTGTTTGTGTTAGCGAAATCGCCCGCTGATTTTGCTTCAACAAGAATGGGTAAATGGCTTTTCGGGCCCTTGAGCGGCTTGATAATAATATCGATGGGTATGTTGACTTGCTCACTGCGACCGGTTTGCTTCACCTGAACGTTAAAACGGAACGAGAATGTCCCAGGTTCCATACTCTCCATCTTCAATCCATGACGAAAGTCAATATATCGATAGCCCCGATCCTCAAGCCATTTCTTCACTGAGGCGAGCTGCCGTTTCTCCTGAGCATTGCGGATTATTGGGTCCGCAACAGCGCCGCATAACCTATCAGCCACGACCGTAGAAGCGCGGTAAACTTCATCTTTGGTAGGCTTACTTTTAGATCTTAACCAAGTGAAAATATCCTCATCGGCCAATTCCGAGATTACAGAACCGATTTTCCGCAACTCGGCAGCCACTTCAGACGTTTTCATTTGAGGGGGAATCCTATTATCCGATTCCATGCTTTTGACTAGGTTCGGAGACACCTGGGCCAAACCGATCAACCGGTCACGTGCAATTGGTGGGGCCGTCGCCATCCTCAAGATAGGAAGAACGGACGGATCGTCTTTGAGAATCTCCGGCCTGATATCGAGAAGGTTGTCCGTTGATTGCAGGGCTGACTCTACTTGCTTCGTTGTCTCGACCCGTGTCTTCCGGTACGCCTCCGGAGCGAAGCGCATAAACCATCGGTTGTAAAAATCAACAGACAAGGTGATGTCTGACTTCCAATTTTGTGGTTTATCCGAGTTGATTGGCATTCTCTTTTTTGAATTATATCACAGAAGTATTTCCTTGACACACAAGAATGAGTGTTTTGATAGTAACGTCAAATTGTCCAAGCTACATAGTTGGATGGTTTTGCTGAACGTGAATTATTTCGAATCGACCATAAAATCTATGATAACTTCTTCAGAAATAAAACATCTATTTTCTCATAAAGAGGTCTATGAAAGATTGCCGATTCTTGCCCTTGTAATATTCCTTTTTATCGAATTCCTCTTTCTTCTTCCCGGACTGAATCTCTTTTTTTGTCCATTTCGGGGCCCATTTAACTTTATCATTGATAATCCAATAATGAGATTGGCATTCGAAGCTCCAGTTCCCTATGGATGGATGTAAAGAAATAGTTTCCCCATCGAATGTCAGTCTCCAGTCTGTCGGACTGAGCGGAGTAACAACTTTATTGCCGCAACCACAACAACAGTTATGAACTGCTGTGGCATACTTTATTGAAACGTAAACCACGCCCTCCTCTCGATTATTCGGGATGAGCTCAACAAATTCATGACGAACGTCATTTCTTCGCTTCATTGGACATCCTCACTTACCAATAAATTAAATGCAATAGTATAGGTGGAAAGTTGTTCATGTTCATCGTCCAGGTAAAAACCGCGCAACTTCTTCCATTTGATAACAGCCAGACAAGCGTTGAGAGCATTCAAATCAGCAATTTGTATATTCTTATCATATTCATTAAGAGCATCATCGTCTGATAAGGGTATGTTCTCACGCGCGGACTCGCGTCGTCCAGGGAGACTTGTTGTGACCCGGAGCTTGCCTCCGAGGGCATCGCCGCGCTTGTATAGACCTATTCCCACATCAATGAACGGGATGAAAAACTCCTCAAGCTTATCCACGATCAATTTCTTAACCTGCCCGCGATCGATGCAAAGAAATACAAAGGTCATGTCGCGCAAGGAGTCGACATTGGATGAGTTAATATCGGCATTATGTATCGTGATATGCCGATGCATCTTAGAATATCGACTGCTATGATGATCTACTTTCAGCGGTTGTTCTCGCAACTCTTCAACGGAGGGTGCCCCTGGAGCCCTGAAGGCATTGTGAGTTGAAAACTTATCTGCGTCAAACATATGAATTTCCCTTACGGGTGTCTTAGCTATCAGATCAAGAACGTACGATCCTGTTCCACCAAGGCCAATTATAGCTATTTTATCAGCGGCTAATTTTTTTGAGATGATATTTATCTCGGCGCGGGCAGATGCGGTATCGAGATAATTGAATGGGTAATCGGGGTCCTCGGGTTCGACCACCTGGAAAGTCAATGCTGTAGCATTCGGATCAATTGCATTTGCCTCACGAGAAATCAAAGAAACATACGTCAATACTTTCTCATGATAGTCCGCGTATTGCCTACCCACTGGCTTTCGAGAAAAAGTGTGATTTATCTCGAGTCCTTCTTCAAGTTTTGTGGCAGTGCTATTCAACCTCAATTCTTCCATTGCGGTACCGTCGGCATGGCAAGGGAACTCCCCACAGAACATCATCTTATGATCTTGTGGGGAAGCAGTTCGGTCCCCTGCTAAATCTAGGGGAGATACAAGTATCCCTTGGCAGATCATTTTAGCAGCGTTGACATACGGAACATCTCGTATGACTAAATAGCCCCCATTGCTGACGGAAATGTTGTGACCTGATTCACGTAACTTCAACAGGTCAGGACTAAGATTTATTTGTAGGAGTGACATCGAACCTGGTCCCGTCTTTGACCTCGACCTTACCGCCTAAATGAAGTTGCCCCTGGTGTGGTTCACTCGCCGCATCCTTAAAAGTGATACTGTAATCCTTATCTGGGATTTGTCGCGGGGGCGGGAACGCCTCGTTCAGTACTTCAACAAATGTTAATTCCTGCTTCGATACCGTTTTCTGTTCACCGTTTACAACGATGACATACTCCTTGTGTTTTTTTTGATCTTCCATATTGTTCTCGGGTTGATTGGTTTGTTCGGAACTCGACCTTTTTTGTTCATCAGCCATTTTATTATCCTCCTATTCAGATTGTAGTTTTGGCCTTTTGATAATCTGCACAACCTTTCCGTTTATCATATAATTATCGTCTTTGTGAATATAAATAGGCGGAAAATTCTGCGTCGAATCGGAAGCTAGAACAATATTTCCGTCCTCGTCACGGTAAAACTTCTTAATGTTTGACGCACCATCAATAATGGAGAGGACTATGTCACCATTCCGCGGCGTCTTGTATTCGTAGTCTATAATGGCATAATCACCATCCTCGATCCGTTTTCCATCAATATTAACCCGGTTCATGGATGGTCCATCCACTTTCAATGCAAAAAGATGTCGCGATCCCCGATGGTTGAGCAAAGAATCCGATATTCTTAGGAAGCCTTCGATATTCTGTTCGGCTATGGCCGCGGCCGGTCCTGCGTTCGTCGTCCCTAATATCGGAATCGCAACGAGCCGGGTTTTAGCGTGAGAGTTTCCGATCCAAGATGTCTTGGTCTTTTGGACGATTCCTTTGATCTTATCTATTTGAATAAGCCCGCGCTTCTCGAGTTGTTGCATATGGTGCTTGATCTTTTGGGGAGAAGTCTCCCCCACCATTTCGGCTATCTCGCGAAGGGTAGACTGGCCCAGGTTTTTCTCCTGTGCCAACTTAAAAAGTTTCTTCTGTATCTCATGCATAATGGTTTTAATATAAATGATTGCTTTTTAAAAAGCAAGCATAAAGCTTGACAGACCGTAAGCACAAATCATCAACTGGTTCAACAGAAATCATAGTTTTCAACAGGAAACATTTGGTAATAATGCTTCAAACAGCATATTCTCCCTTCTTCATACACGCTTTCTTTCTGCAAAACTAAAAGAAACACGTCGTATGATTTCCTCCAAACGATTGGAACAGTTGAAAATTCTCTTTCAGGAAGACGGCATCGACGCTTCAGATGAAGCCTTGGTACAAACCGGGCAATGGCTTCTTGAACGGGCAAAAACCGCTTGTGCCTTTATACCTTCTGATAAGCAGTCTATTTTCCAAAATATCGTTGAAGAAATGGAGGTTTTTAGGGGCCTTCACAAAAAGGAAACGGTACGGGATAATCCCAAAAACACATGCAGGGAGACATCAAACAACTAAGAATAATCCGCTATCGCCGCAAGTCCACCGAAGGAGACGAACGGCAGATCGCTTCGTTGGGGGATCAGGCCAACGCCCTCGACGAACTCATCGCGCGTCTGGATATCGTGAATACTCAGATTCATGCCGACGTGGAAGAATCCAAGAGCGCAAAAGCGCCCGGAAGGCACCAATTCAACGCCGAGGTGCTGAAACCCATTGAAGAAGGAAAAGCCAACGCGATCATGTGCTGGCATGCGGACAGACTTTCAAGAAATGCCATCGACACCGCCGCGCTCGTGCAGTTGATGGACACCGGCAAGCTTCATGCCGTCATCACCAACCAGCAGATGTTTTGGAACACTCCGATGGACAAGTTCATGCTGGCATTGCTATGCGGTCAGGCAAAGCTTGAGAATGACAACAAAGGAGTCAACGTCAAACGAGGGCTTGCCGGAAAAATAAGGAAAGGATGGCGGCCGGGCAGAGCACCTATCGGTTATCTCAACAGCAAGATAAAGGAAAAAGGCGACCGGGACATTATTATAGATGCAGAGCGTTTTCCTTTGGTCCGGAAACTATGGGATACATTCCTAACCGGAAAATACTCTGTGCGACAGGTACAACATATTGCGGCGCAGGAGATACGATTAAGGACTCTGGCCACAAAGAAACTCGGAGGCAAACCACTTTCACTTTCCCATATCTATAAAATACTGACCGATCCCTTTTACTACGGTCCTTACTGGTGGAAAAGTGATACGGGAGGATATGAACTGAGAAAAGGCATCCATACGCCGATGATTACCGAGGAAGAATATCGATTGGCGCAAGCTATCCTGGGACATCGGGAGAAACCTCAGCCCAAAAAACACCTCTTTGCTTTCACCCAGCTCATCCGTTGCGGAGCGTGTGGTTCTTCCGTCGCCGCCGAGGAAAAATGGCAGATCATCTGCGGGGTATGCAAAAAGAAGTTTGCCTCGCAGAATCGCGAGGAGTGCCCCTTCTGCAAAACCGCTATCAATAAGATGCCTTCCAAGAAGGTGCTTCACTACGTCTATTACCACTGCTCGAAAAAAAAGGATATCCATTGCACGCAGAACGGGGTGCGGATTGAAGAGATCGAGAATCAAATTGACCAAACGCTCAAACGATTTTCCATCAAAGAGAAGTACATGGAGTGGGCGATCAAAACTTTGCAGGAAGACCTCAAACAGGACGTTTCCACAAACGTGTTGATCAATGGCAATAAGGAAAAGGAAAAAGCGAAGCTTAAAGAAGAGATCTCGGAACTGAACCGATTTATCATCAAACAGGAAAACCAGGGCTGGACTTTAATGAAAAAAGAAGATGCCCTAATAGAACGAAACCGGTTGGAATCAGAAATGAATGCTTTGGAAGGAAGAACGAAATCCGCCTTGAATAACGGCTTCGACTCATCCTCACGATTTATCGATTACACTTGCCATGCTCGGTTTTTGTTCAAGGAGGGAACGATTGAACAGAAGAGATCAATATTTGAGGCATTAGGTTCGAACATAACCTTGAAGGATAAAAAACTCAGCATTGACTTCGTTTATCCGCTGACGGAGATCCGACACATGATTGAAATTGCGCCAGAGATTTTTGAACGGTTCGAACCTACGAATACGCCAGATACAACAACGACAATTATACCTTTTTCAGAAAATATTCCTGCCCTGCGGCGGGGGATGAACGCTATTAGAACCTATTTTATGACACCGGAGAACCAGTTTCAGTTTTCGTATGATAAAGATAGCAAAGTCGTGAAGAAGAGGCAGGTCAGAACCCCACCCTACCCCGGTAGAGGACGTTAGAACTTTTCATTGGGATGAGGCGTTTGAAGATCCTCGTTTGAAGAACAAGGCGCCTCCGGGAAATAGAGCAATCGAAGGAACGAAATAAGCCGTGAGAACTGATCATATGCTTCTTCCCGTCTTATCTTCTCTTTGAACTCCTCTTTGTAGAGCCTGATAAACTCATCTAACGTTTCGTCGCTTATCTTCATAGGATAAGCCTAACGTACCGGTACCAGAAAGAAAGGTGGGAGAAAATGCCGGAAAGGGGAAGTTTACTAGATATCCTATAGATGAACTAGGATATTAGGAATCCTCTTAATTCGAAGTTTTTTACAACCCCATTCGCCCAATCATATTTGTATCGCTCCGCCCCTCGGCCGAAAGAAAAATATTCAAGGGCATCGTCGTTCGTAAAGTTATCCAGCATTGATGCAATGACAGATGTTCCAGAACCAGGGAATTTTTGATCATATATTGAATAATAATAGTGCGACACGGATGACGTTATAATATTCTGAATATAGGCGATGACGTTGCCATTGCCCGAAAGTATGTACGATCTAGAATAGCCACCTTTGTTTAGAAAGTTGAGATAGTTGAAAAAATCTGGTCCCCTGTTTTCTCCCCATCTCTCCTGATGGAAAAGAACGGCTTCTCGAGGAACTTCGTTAACAACCTCAATCTTCCATCCTCGATTTCCAATCAAGTTCAATTGTCTAGCGTAAGACCGTCGTAAGGTTACTAGATTTTCCTTTTTTATAAATGGAGAAATAGAATTCAAATTAATGTGAAAATCAAAATTAGGTAGGGCAACTCGAAATTTTTCTTGTAGCAGCGATGCTCCTTCTAGTGATAGTAATGATATTTTGATGTTATCGATGCGTTTTTCCTCTACCACCGAAGATAGGTTTCGTGCATCAAAGGTCTCAAAAAAATCACCGAAAAAGTGGTAATCTTTTTCATTGGAGCCCAATAAGCTTAAACCACGCTCGCCAACAGATGAGTTTAGTTTTAAAAACAAACTTTTGCCGCCTTCATTTTTTAACTCAACAATCAATTTGGTATCTGATACCTGGTCCTTAAAATAGGTATCGACGGCGCGTTGATGTTCGTCTTTTAGCGAAGATAATATAAAATCCCAGGAGCCAAGGCTGACCTTCATAGATTCTCTTTTTTCAACAAGACCTCGAGTTGATCGACGTGCTCAAAAGTATGGATAAACGACTGGGTCTCCACCTTTATGATTCCGGTCTTAACACCATACTCAATCTGGAGTAATAGTGGAGAATAAAACCGTTCGTGGTTATACAAAAATATTGGTACCACCGCTATCTCGCCAAGCGAGATACGAGCGATAATGTCGAATAATTCATCGAGGGTGCCGACTCCACCTGGATAACACAGAACGGCATCGGTGTTTGAAAGATAGCGTTTTCGTTCCGATAGTGAATCAACGATCACCTCTTTCGCTTTTTTAAAGATGAGTTCTGGGTGCTTTTCGATAAACCATCCCGGGAGGACACTCTCGACTTCCATATTATGACTTACACAACTTTCCGCAAATTCTCCCATAAAGCCGATATTGGTTCCACCAAACAAAACTCTCCGATAATATCTGCTCACAAGAGCGACGACGGAATTGATTTCCGGGGCAGGAATGGTGATATTTTCTTTTTCACGACCAGAACCAAAAAAAGTTATTGTTTTCATATGATGTTTTTGATGGTACCAATGATCTTGTCCGGATTAATTGTATCACGCATATACGTTCCTTCCGGTGTCGAATAATATTTATCGACAAATCCTGCTCCAATAGAATAAACGGTGCTCAATATTTTTTTCGCCTGTTCCAATGATCGCATACTAGCCGCATCGATAACCAGGTTTTTAAAATAAGGTATGTTTTCTATGTAATGCCAACCCGAATCAAGAAGGGACGGATATGCGATGCCCCTGCGAGATGAACGTATCAGGGCAGAATATGGAATATCCCCCGCGTGCATGGATAGGATATTAATTTTCGGAAAACTCTCGGTAGCGACTTTTATAAATGCAGCGTAATGCTCAAGAACGGCATATTTAGTCACAGGAAAACGAGCTAGTTGTGCGAGCGCTACCGCGCCGGTCATATCATTGACACGCAACGACCATCCTTTTTCATATGTCGCCTCGTCTACGTTCCTCTTTCCGTCCACGATTTCGCATCCCTGGTCATGTATATGGAGAACTTTCTTATATAGATCGGCGTCGTTGATAACAGAAAAACCACCGTCTCCAGTGCTTAGTATCTTATGGTGGTTGAGTGAACAGAAAGAAAAGATACCATAAGATCCTGCGTATCGTCCGCCCACTTTGACGCCAAATGATTGAGCAATGTCTTCGATACAATCGATGCCTTTCTCCTTGCACAAAGATGCAATTTCTCCAACCGATTGCTGGCCCCGTCCCATCAGATGCGGCGTTATTACCAGTACCGTATTTTTATTCATGAGATCCTTGATCGAGCCAACATTCACCTGTAGATTTTCATCAAAGGAACAAAAACGAATCTTCATGCGCTCAAAAAGAATAGCTGAATAATCGGCTACCCATGATAACGGCGACATAATGACCTCGCTGCCATCTTTGTATGCCCGGGCCTTCAAAAAGGAAGCTAGCGACATGGTCGCGGATGGCGACATCACGCAAGCACGGACATCCATCATCTCCTTTATTTGGTTTTCGAATACCCATGCATACGACACCCTCTTTTTCGCGGGGAAACGAAAGAGGCTTTGCGATCTTAAAGCCTCATCCACTAGGAGAGTCTCGATATCGCCGATATATGCGTTCCCGAGGACCATGATTAGTTAAGATATAACGTTTTATACGATGTATTTGCGTTAGACAAAACGAATGGAACATTGCCTTCGTACCATTTTTTAATGCTCTTCAATAACGATCCTGGTTTTGTAGGATCGAAAACATAATCGGTGGAAAGTATATTTTCAGATATGCCCGCAAAACAAGAAACGAAACTCACCTTATGTTCATCGATAGCATAGTGCGGCATGAGGCAATAAGGATCGTAGAGGGATGGAACAATAAGCGCGGACGACTGGGAAAGGATATTTCTGAGCTCATCAATAGAAACCTTGTCCTCGACGGAAACATAATCGTCGAGCTTCAATTCTGATATCGTATCATGTAACGCTTTGATATATGCGGTTTTTTTCGGTTCTTTCGTTGCTCGATCATACTCCCCGCAAAGAATCCTAAAGTGGATCTCTAAGTTATTATTTTTCGCGAAATCTATGATAGAGGGAATCTCCCTGCAAAGTTCTATAAATCCTTTCTCAAAAACCGGCCTTCCTCCAGTTACGAAACATAATTTCTGTTTGCTCAACGAGTCTGGCTTCACATCATATTGCTTTTCGCGTGAGTAAGAAAATGCGCGTACCTTGTTTTGCGCGCCTGGTAATTTTTTATAGAAATCCTCATCCTTTTTGCTTTCGACAACGATAAGATCGCAGAACGAAATCAACCTAGATTCATATTCCACCCCCGTGCGTAACTCATATGCGTTCAATGTCGATTCACTATCAGCATGCTGAGCTGCAATTTCTTTAAAACGACTCACCGTGAGATAGGGAGAAAAAATCTTCCGTTTCCCCGCGATCAATTTTTTTATGTTTGGTGACGATAAGGCAATGCCGGATTCCCACGAATGAAAATGAAATATGGTGTCTTTCTTAATCGTTACGTGTTGTAATGCCGCCTCGATTTGCGATGCGATTCCGTCATCTGCGGTCAATAGTTGTCCGGATTGTTTGGCATGTTTGAATAAAAAATCTGGCACACGACACAAAATAGTGTTTTTTTCGTTCCGACTCCATCCCGAGGTAAGAAATGAATATTCTAACTGATCGACGTCGTCAAAAGTTACGATAAGATGATTTGCCCAATGATTATGCTCGAGATACTCATCGTCGGTGAGCATAACGATTTCAGCCTCCGTGCCATTCTTAACCGGATCAAAATTAGTCCACGGTTGCTTGAAGTTACCAAAAGAAAAGTGAACAACGCCGATAGGAATTTCCTTGATCGCTATATTTAAGAAGACGGGATCTTTTTTTGAAATCGTTCCGAATTCCCGCAATCTGTTTTTGAGCTTCTCTTGAGACCTCGAATCATCTATCGGGATATGTTTCCCGATTCGTGCATAGGAAAGCGATCTTAAGGCAAAGACAACATCGTTCAGTTCTTCTTCTTGCGCATCGCTGCCGGTAGCGTCAATAAATTCGTCAATCTCACCCAGGAGATAAGGTTTTAGTTCAGCGGGAGAAAGACCTATGCTTTCGATGAGAACTTTAATGTCCATAGGAGTACTTCACTATATCATTTTTGTTGATTTTCTTTGGTTCCCAGAGGAGCGGTTTCCGGCACCACCCGAGCCACATGCGTTCCTCCTCGAGTGAGGATTGATGTTCCACATACTGCTCGCCCAGATTCCTGGTGTGGAAATAGGAAATACGATCCTGCGGTATTACCTCGTGGAGGGAATTGAAATCCAAATGCGAGTCCAACGAATTTTGGAAATCGATTATAAAATTGAAATTTGTTTTATCCACAATGAGTTTGATATGTTCTAACGAAGACTCCCAGCCCTTATGGATCTCAACGCCGACTCCGATCGGAGCTATCAGTTTTTCAAATGTATCTAATCTATCTAAGACGGTTTCCCTTAAGAAATCTGTATTCCCACCAATCATAATTCGGAAGATAGATGAATCAAAAAAATGCGCCTGTGCGGATTGAACGCTCAAGTATTTAATGTACCGGGGAAAGTCGAGGCTCGAACATAAACAGAAATCAGTCGTTCCGGCAAAAGCGATGATTGTCCCGGGGTTACTTTTTTTAAACTCTGCGATCACGCCATACAACCCTTTGGATGAGACTGTCTTATCTACAAAATCTTTACTAATTTCAACGATAGCTGGGCGAAACTTCCCTAAGTATGCATCGAACTCTTCCAGGGTAAAGTCCCTTGTTGCCCAACCGGAAAGGATTAAATCACTAGTATTTTCCACGCGTGATCTCTCGCCCATGATGTATACATTATAACACACACTAATTTAAATGTAAATATATTTCTCGTATCACTTTTTATACTGCTAAAATAGAAGACAACCCTTAAAAGATATCAATTCAACATCAATGGATAAAAAAACAAAGATAGTCTGGTTTTGCGGCGGTAGCGGAGCCGGAAAAGAATGCCTTATCAGAAAAATATCGGAGGGCAAGGTTCCCGACCTTGTAAAACGATTGGGCTGGAACAGCAAAAAGATAATTCCCTGCCCTGAAAGTATGGACTGGGTCATCCAAGACGAAAAAGATGGCAATGGTGAACGGAGGAAACAACTCCCTAAAATAATCGAGCAGCTAGCAGTTAGCCACAATTCAGTTATCCTCGTTAAGGGCCAAGATGTAGATCTTACTGCCGACAGACTAGAGGAAGTAAAACATCGAACACCTCAATGTGACAATATGATTATTTTTATCGACACGAGCATCGACGAGACGTTCGAGCGATGTAGGAAGAAAAAATGGTGGAGCAATTCGTTTACAAAAAACGACCTTAGAGAATGGCTAAAGGAGGAGGTTAACCTATTAAAAAAGGTTCAATCCGAGTTCCTCATAGTTGCCATTGAGGGAGGTTCGGATAAAAATTACGAATTTACAGCCTTCCCTCCGACCATCAAATAGAACCCAATGTGGACCCTACCCTAGCGAATGACGTTAGAACTTTTTTCTGGGAGAAGGATCTGGAAATTCCCTATCCGGTCCGTCATGCTGCTTAGCATAGATGGTGGAGTTAAGCAAGGTAAGGTGGGTAAAATTGCCGGAAAGGAAAATATAGACTGTTTTATTGGCTAGTTGCCGAAGAAGAAGTGTAAGCCGCCAGAAAAGCATTGATTGCCTCAACTTTTTCTTGAAGCCGCGTTCCAACGATAAGCCTCTGGCGATCCTGATTTATTGTCTGAACAGCGACAACAAGAAGAATCCTGCCAAAGGATTTCCGATTTTCTTTCGTGGGAAACGCGGTGACAATCTCGGCGAATATACGTTGTGTTGTGTCCCGAAGAACGGAGTCGTCGAGCAATACCTTTATCAGAAAGCTTCCAACTACTTGAAAGGCTGCGCGCGGAGTGACTCCATATTCCTCGGAAAGAGTAAGTGGAAAATTGAATTTCCTCAACTGTTCTGGTCTTACAACTCTAATAAGCCCATCGCCAAATACCGCCTTCTCTAAATCTTCTGTGGTGAGTGACAAAAACCTTGCTCGATATGAAGATAGGTATGCAAAATAGCCTAGGTATTCTTCGAAACTAACTTTTCCTTGTTCATATAAAACTCTGAGCAAGATTATGGAAGAGCAGTATTCAGAAGCGGGCTTGTTTGTTTCTATCTCGTTCATTTTCAAGTAGAAAAAATCTTCTGTAAGAATCGGGACATTTTCTCTATGCGCAAGGATACATGCGTCGGCAAGACTAGGAGCAACTTTCTGCTCTGAAAAAGCACTCGATTTGTTAGCGGATGAGATTATGCTGATATTCTTCGGATTGCCCTCCAGTAACTTTATGCTGGTTTCAAAATTTGCTTTGATGGCATTAATTTTCTCCTTATCGAGATCTGAAATCGTTATTCTGCCATTGATGTACGCCATGCGTCCGGCTTGCCCAGGTATATATCTGAACTTATCTTCCACCTCTAGAAGCAAACTAATTACGGACTGCGGAACTTTGAGACCCAACAAGAAACCATTTATCTTGGTGAAAAGACCGGTCTCCGAGAGCAAAAGCGCCGAAGTACCGTCAAGATAGAAAGTCTCTCCGGCAACCATTCTCTTTGCGACTTCTCTTTGTTGATTCATTTCCTCCACACTTCCTGTGCTCATCTTAATGAAGCCCTTCTGCTCACTCGCAATGCGACCTATCGCATTGGTCAGGCCGCCCTCATTAAGGGCAAGAAGTGCTAGGGGAGCATCCTGTTCACAATAGAGCTTAAAGAAATCACCTCTTTCTTTCGCTTCATCCTCCATCTTGGCAATCAGGTATTTCGTATCTATTGATCCACCAGACGTCGGAATTTCAATCATTTCCATGGCATCCCACCGATGCTCGACAGATAGTCTCTGGGCACAGTGCGTCGATTGCCAGAGTATATATTTCTCTATGGGCAAAATGGTCTCTATAACAAATTCTGGGTTTTCTGAACGATACTTATTGGGAAACGAGATTCCCTCCCCTAGCTTCTTTCCGATAAACATCGCATGGTTTTCATCTAGCCCGTCAACTTTCGTGGCATCGAGCTCCTCTCCCTCCCCGATATAGAACCATCTTTCTTGATCCTTTAATTTTACGAAGGAATCCGGGATGACCTCATCAGACGATGTTAAATTAAAATCTGACATCATGTTTCCGATCTGCGAGAAGACAAAGAAAAGCATCCCGTATTGTTCCGGCGAAGGGTGTTTGACCATCTTTATGCCTTCCACCACCGACCTCAGAGCGTTTTTGGCATCCCCGGCCCTTAAGTACACCTCTGTCTCGGCGGAGATCTTACCCTCAAACGATTTCAAGAATGGAGAGTAAATTTCAATGAAGGCTCTTGCATTCGGATCATTCCTCTTCAAAAATGCATACGTTGTTTGCGCAACGAGGATTTCCGTATTGCCATCATCCATTAGTTTCATTTCCTCTGGGTTCTCCAGGACGCTGTTCCCGATGCGGACTACTTCTGGGAATCTCTCGAGGTTAAAATTTGCCGTGAATAGCTGGAGTCTCATCCTAAGCGCAGCCTTTTTGTCTTTCTCATGGCTTAATAATCTTTCTATCAAAAAGATTACCGAATCCCAAGCCTTCTTTTCTCGAGCGATTTTCAGCGTGGTCAAACTCTCTATATAACCCAATTTCGAAAGATCCATCTTCTGGAGTATCGCAAATGCCCCATCAAGATCACCTTCTTCGTAAGACAAAATAAGAAACAGTTTTTCTTTTTTAACACTTCCATCATCGGGAAGAGATTCGATAATCTTCCTTCTAAGCTCCGGTGATTCATGATTCCCCAAGGCGAAGTCTACGGCGAACCGTATATCATCCTTTAAAAAAGTGACAACTTCTTTGTAATTCTTGTTTTCGACAGCGCTTATGAAATCAACAATATTTTGTTTTTTGATCTCACTAAAAAACTCTTTCCCCTCAGTGAAGTGCGTGTTCTTTTGGAGAAATTGCAGAACCATAACTTTGGCTAAAACATCAGCAATGGGTTTTTCTGCCTTCTTTAGGTGGCTCTTAAGTTTTTCAAAATCAGCTTGGGGCAATTCCCATACATGGATCAAGTCGGCAATTAACTTTTCCGTAAGGTAGTCGAGATGACAGTCGAGGACAAGTCCAAATGTCTCTTTCGCAACAACCTCAATGCTTGAATAATCCTCCTTGCTGAGGTACATATGGAGTTTCCTTATATTCAGCAAGACCTGACTCCTCGGGCTTAACCCTCCGCCTTCATTGAATCTCTCTTCGACCTTCTCGATTTCCCTTAATACTGCATCAGCCACGCTTTGGCGCTTCTCGCTGTCTTCCTCAGCGATAACTTTGTCCGCCAATAGTGAGATTTTGACATCATAGTTAGCGAATCTAACAGGATTGAATTGTATAGCCCTTTCAACAAAGCTTTGCGCTTTCACTATATCCCCCAAACGCTCAAATATCACTGCATAAATTCTGTAAAAGTTCGATCTTGCTTTCGGTTCATCCGGAAAATTTCTTTCATCAATTGACGTGGGGTCAATATTAGTCCCTAGCCTTATTTCCC
>Ga0335071_10000027_pt1 | contig 200920 bp, 192 predicted proteins | sample Lox_Sample_15_FD_206724 | JGI IMG/M metagenome (GOLD analysis project Ga0335071, IMG submission 206724) | Soil microbial communities from Loxahatchee National Wildlife Refuge, Florida, United States - Lox_Sample_1.5 | ecosystem: Environmental > Terrestrial > Soil > Wetlands | place: USA...
CAGTTCGTGGTTCACCCAGTTGTTGCCGGCAAAGGACCTCGGCTCTTCGATACCGTGAAGTTGCATGAGAGGCTTCGCCTGGATTTCATCGGTTCGAAGATCTTTCAATCCGGGGTCGTTGCTCTGGAATACAGGAAGCACACGTAAATAGAAGCACTTCTCAACCTTAGAGACTTTTTACATATGAGCCCTAACCAGCGGCTCACGCTGACGGAAACAGCCGTTGACAAAGCGCCGCGCGAAAGACAAAAGAGACTGAAATGAACGACCGTCACGGCCGCGCAACATTCTAGATGGAACTAACTACACGTTACCGCAGCTTAGCCGCGGTACGTTAGGGCGCCAGACAGTCTGTGTGCAGCCTAATCTTCGATTAGAAAGGCACCAATTATGAAACGAGAGAACTACGCCTGCAACGGGATGTCCTTCTTGAGAATGGCTCTTTTTGGTATACTTTCAGTTGCGCTCGCATTCCCGATTTATGCCTGCACAATTTTTGTCCTCACAAATGGCCAGAGTGTGCTGTTTTGTAATAATGAAGACTGGACGAATCCAAATACAAGAATCTGGTTTGTTCCATCTGGCAATGGATTCTATGGGTGCGTGTATGTCGGATATGACGATGGCTGGGCACGAGGTGGTATGAATACTGAAGGGCTTGCTTGTGATTGGGTGGGTGGATTCACTGAACAATGGCAGGCCGATCCAAGTACATGCGTTCGAGGCAATCCGACAGAACGAATGCTAGAAGCGTGCGCCACAGTCGAGGAAGCCATTGTTTTCTTTCAAAAGCACAAAGAATCAGATTTTTACCGTGCGAAAATCTTGGTGGCTGATAGAACAGGGGCATCCGCCATTATCGGAGCTCATGAGGGACAACTGCAAATCGAGAAATCCAAACAAAGTCGAGGCTTCGGTTATGCATTTCAGACGCTTCGTGAATGTTTAATGAAAAAGCCTGAACCAACTGTCGCTAAGAGTGCATCCATCTTGCATGATTGTCTACAGGAAGGAAAATATGCCACAAAATATTCCAACGTGTTCAATCTGAAATCAGGAGATATTTACCTTTACCAGTTCCATCAACATGTAGATAGTATCCGATTAAATCTCACGGCTGAACTCAGCAAGGGAGCACATTATTTTGACATGGCCCGAATTCATCAGCAATATTCCCAATCAGCCATCCCTTTGCTAATTAACATGAAACGGTATTTCCTGGACGATTATCCGCCAATTGCCGATTTGAACCCGGCTGCCACAAGCCATATTCGCAATGTAATCGAAGATGCTATATCCGGAAAGATGCATCAAGAAGATTACATTCCTGAATTGTGGGCGTCTATATCACCTATACAAAAAGACATTCAAGAGGATCTAAGAAGGTATGGTACCTTCACATCGATAGCCCCCGTCAATCATACGGATAATGGGAACACGTATATTAATTCATACCGACTGGAGTTCGAAAACGTTTTCTTGCTTATGCGTTTCGAATTGGACCGCAAGAATAGAATTGTCTCTTTTAAATCAGAAGGCGCCGAACGCAAACCTGGAGCTGACCTTGGAGAATGAAAACGCACAGACAAGAACGTGGCGCCCTAACCAGTCGCTCAAGCTGACGGAAGGGGCCGTCGGCGCTTTTGCCGCGCGGCGTGGGACGGACTTAGCACCGTTGATCGGAACGTCCGCGCAACGAACTACTTAGCGGCGGCTGTTCGCCGCCGCAGCTTAGCCGCGATACGTTAGAACGCACAAAATGATTGCTTCGATTCCAAGCTAATTAGCAGTAATCCGAGAGCGATACGTTCAATATGGGACAAAACAACAAAACAACAGAACCAAATAATACAGCAGTAAGAACAGCTTTGTGGAGAGCTTTGCACATGCAAGCAGATGCAAAACCTCACATCCTTGAAGATGAAATCGGCTTGAAATTGATAGCTCCGCCTGATGATTGGCAGCAACGCCCTGATATGAAATTCACAAAGCGTCTTCGAGCCTCTATTATTGCTCGAGCCCGTTTTATAGAAGATTTAATTATTGAACAAAGCAAAAAAGGAATCGCTCAGTATGTCATTCTTGGCGCAGGGCTTGACACATTTGCGCAACGCAGGCCAGATGTTGCTTCCAAACTTCAAGTCTATGAAATTGACCAACCCGATACATCGGCCTGGAAACACCAGCGATTAATTGAAGTTGGTTTCGGCATCCCGAAATATTTACGTCTCGTGCCTGTTAATTTTGAAGCTTCTTCTTGGTGGAACGAGCTATTAAAAGCAGGATTTGACAAGAACAAACCTGCCGTTGTCGCCTGCACAGGGGTGAGTCTATACCTTACAAAAGACGCAATTACTTCTACGCTAAAACACATTGCAGCACTTGCGTCAGGTTCAACACTTGCCATGACATTTTATTTACCAATTGGCCTTCTTGATGATGAAGACAAACCCATGCAAACAATTGCAGAGAATGGCGCTCGTGCGGCTGGAACGCCGTTCGTAAGTTTTTTTGATCCCAATGAAATATTGGCTTTAGCTCACGAAGCTGGATTTAAAGATGCAAAAACAATATCAACAAAAGATATGGAACAACATTATTTTACGAATAGAGCTGACAATCTTTTACCTGCGAGCGGAGAAGTATTTCTATTGGCAACAACATGACAACAAATTTAGCCTACCGTGTGCGTTCTAACCAGTCTCTCAAGCTGACGGAAATAGCCATCGACGATTTCGCCGCGCGTCAGAACAATTTTTAAGAGAATGGCAATGTCTGCCGCGTGTATAGCTCCTGATGTTTTAGCAGTTCGCCGCCGCAGCTTAGCCGCGGTCCGTTAGGCGGCAATATCAATATTCGACTTGCTCTCCATTTCGAGATACTTTCTAACGCAAGAGGCGTAAAATGAAAAACATTTTAGCACTTCTAATTGCGATTAACATTAATACAACGTTATACGCTCAATGGGTATGGCAAAATCCAAAACCTTTTGGTGGTTATCGAATGGATGGAATCATGTTTGTCAATGAAAACGTCGGATATGTATGCGGTGAAGCCTGCACGATACTAAAAACCACTGATGGTGGTGCCAACTGGATTCTTCAATACAGAGAACAAAACACCTGGATTCAATATCTCTCCTCAGTGTATTTTACAGACATAGACAATGGTATTGTCGTCGGGGACGATGGAGTGATAATGAAAACGACGAATGGCGGACTAGACTGGATGAAAGTAACGAGCAATACATCCTGGGGACTAAAGTCAATTGCTTTTCTTAATTCAGCAATTGGCTTCGTTGTCGGGGACAACGGTACGATCCTGAAAACCAGCGATGGAGGCACAAGTTGGTCGGTTCTCACTAGCAATACGACATATTCACTGGGGTCCATCTGTTTTCCAGATTCAACCGTTGGATATGCAGCCGGGGGTAGTGACAAGATATTAAAAACTACAAATCAAGGAACTACATGGAATGTTCTTGATCTTCCAACAACAAGCACAATGAATTCAGTCTCTTTCACCAATATCAATACGGGGTATGTTGCCGGAGCTGATTCGGGGAAATTTCTTACGACAACTGATGGGGGGAACACTTGGTCCTTAAAGAAAATTCTCTATAACGGCGGTACGGTATGGAGCATATCTTTTTCCTCATCAAACGTAGGGACAATGGTAACTTCGGATGGAAGCTTATTTAAATCAATTGATGCTGGTGCGAGTTGGAGTTATGTGTCCCACCCCTCTTTTTCCGTGTTCTCGATTGATTTTGTGAACCAGAGCGTTGTCTATGCTGTTGGTTCAGGGAGTATTCTGAAGTCAACCGATGGAGGGGTACAATGGACTTTTCTCTCATCGGGGAATTGGACGTGGTTCAACTCGGTTTGTTTCATTAATCCGTCCATAGGTTGTGTTGCCGGGTATGATGGAACCATTTTAAAAACGACAAATGGAGGCAGCGATTGGCTTTCAAAGAGCTACGAAACAAATAAACGATTAAGTACAATTAAATTTGCAGATACAAAAGTGGGATATGCAGCAGCGAGTGATGGGACTATGATGAAATCTACCGATGGGGGCGAGAACTGGTTCGCTCTCCCACCTACTTCTCTGTCTGCGGTCAATGGTATTTATTTTCGAAATGCCGATACCGGTTACGCAGTCGGCGGAAATAGCATAGCAGCGACCACAGATGGCGGAAATCATTGGCTGGCAAAGCAATTAATAGAACGAACGGACCAAGGACTAGGTGCCATTTTTTTCAGTACCACGAATGTGGGGTTCATTGTTGGCGGCGGCAATGCTACTCCCGTCCTATTAAAAACGACAGACGGCGCGCAAACGTGGAATAGTCAAGAATGCATTGCATATACTCTATCGGACGTTTTTTTTGTCAACGATACGCTTGGGTTTATTGTGGGACAGGGTGGCATTATTTTAAGAACAACTGACGGAGGGAGTGCGTGGGTTCAACAACAGAATAACTACACCTCGTTGTTAAATTCAGTTCGCTTTTGCAACACGAAGGTTGGATATGCCGTTGGCGAATTTGGTACGATTCTAAGTACCTCCGACGGAGGAACATCCTGGACTTGGAATGCGGTTACCAATAAATATTTAACGGCGGTATCATTTGCAAATGATAATTCAGTGTATGTCGTCGGTGAAGACGGAGTTATCCTAAACAAAACTCCCTTAGGGGTTTCAGGTGTAGTCGATAGAAAATTTTCACAGGCCTCCGCTTATTCTTTATCACAAAACTATCCCAATCCATTCAACCCCATAACTTCTATTCATTATTCAGTGCCTCGTCGGAGTCGAGTCAAGCTCGAGTTGTTCAATGCAATTGGACAGAAAATAAGGACACTACTTGATGTGGACAACGAGGCTGGAATCTACAACATAAACATTGATGGAAGTGGGCTTGCAAGTGGCATGTATTATTGTCGGATGGAAGCCGGCGGTTTTGTAGCAACAAACAAATTATTGTTGTTAAAATGATCACTATTGCCGCCTAGCCAGAGGCTCAAGCTGACGGAACAAGTTGTCGGCGATTGCGCTGCGCGAAAAACAAAAGAAACTGAAATGAACAACCGTCACGTCCGCGCAACATTCTACATGGAACAAGCTTCACGTTGCCGCAGGTTAGCCGCGGTACGTTAGGCCGCAAACCAAATGCGCTATCAATTTAAACTAATGAAATCTTTAACTTGATGGTTGGTATGAAAATTGTGACCCTCTACATCCTCATTGTGGCAATAATCTATCCCATTGATAACGGCAATGGACAATGGGTACCGGTAAACTATCCAGGGAGCGGAAATATTCAACGATGCATATCAGTCATTGACTCCAACGTCTTTATAGGAACAGACCAAGGCGCATTCCGTTCGATTGATGGTGGCAGCAGTTGGATTTCTATAGACTCAGGAATGACGAACACAGATGTATTTTGCTTGGCTGCAAGCGGCACGAATCTTATTGCGGGCACTAACGGCGGGGGTATTTTTCTTTCGACTAATAGGGGCATGACATGGACGCCTATCAACACCGGTTTATCCGATCTAAATATTTATACTATTGCCGTAAAAGATTCGGATGTTTATGCTGCGTCATTTGGGCCTCTCTTCCGTTCTTCCGATTATGGCTCTAATTGGACGGAATTAGAGAGTTCTCATTCCATTTTTGTTTTGGCAATAAGCGACACAAATCTCTTTGCTGGAACTCTAGGCGCCGGAATTTTGCTTTCCACTGATAGAGGCGACAGTTGGTCAATGGCAAATCAAGGTTTCCCAATTCACCTCAATATTAGCTTTTTTGATACTACTTGGACTTATTCAGATGTTAACTGTTTTACAATTAACGGGACAAAGCTCTTTGCAGGGACTAGTGGCGACGGAATATTCCTTTCAACCAACAACGGAGCGAGCTGGGATGCCGTTAATAACGGTTTAACAAACAACTGGGTGAAGTCACTTCTACTTAACGACAAGAACTTGTTTGCTGGAACGGGCGGGGGCGTCTTTTATTCAAACGATAATGGAGTTAGTTGGCTTGCAGTTAATGACGGTTTAATTGAGACGCCTTTATCGGAAACAAGTATCAATTTACTTGCTGTTTGTGGAACCAATCTATTTGCCGCAGGATGGAATTATCTGTGGCGGAGACCGTTGTCAGAGATGATCACAGGAATCGAAAGCAATCACGGTTCAGCACCAATTCATTTTGCACTCGAACAGAATTACCCTAATCCTTTTAATCCAAGTACGTCAATTTCGTTTGATCTTCACGAACAATCACTAGTCGTTTTACAAATTTACGATTTACTTGGAAGAACGGTTGCGACGTTAGTGAATAACGAACTAATGCCGCCAGGAAAATATACGAAACGATGGAATGCATCTAGATTTGCAGGCGGTATATATTTTTACCGATTACAAGCGAACTCATTTACAGAGACCAAAAAACTCTTTTTGCTTAAATAGTACGATGGGTTTGCCGCCTAACCAGTCGCTCAAGCTGACGGAAATAGCCATCGACGATTTCGCCGCACGCAAAGAATGTTTTAAGGAAATAGCGATGTCTGCCGCGCGTATAGCTCCTGATGATTTAGCAGTTCGCCGCCGCAGCTTAACCGCGGTCCGTTAGAACGCACGAAATATTTTTGCGTAACACTCCATACACTAATGAGCACACGACAATGAAAATAGATTTTAGACAATTGACTATCACGTCAATCATTTTTGGTTTCTTTCTTGTACCAATTCATGAGTTTGGACATGTCACTTGCGATTGGATTACCGGCCACCCAGCCGCGATGTCCTACGCTCGGGACTATTTGCTTTCTGGTGGCGATACTCCTTTTCTTGGACTCCTCGGCGGACCTTCGTTGCCCCTAATATTGTCTGCTGTTTCTGTCATCTTTATCTATAGGCAAACGAAAATATCAGTCTTCTATCCTGTTGCTATCATTGGATCACTTGACAGATTGGTTCTATATCTATCGGGCATGCTACCGAGCGATGAAAGAAGCCTAGCCAACATGGCCGGATGGAACATGTATGCGTTCAAATATATCTTTCTTGCTGCTGAAGTGATCCTGCTGTCCTTAGTCCTAATTTCATTGATCAGGTATAACATAAAGGTCACACAAATAATCCTTGTCTTTGTCATCCCTGTGTTATCTTTTGTTGTTGGTGCCTCGATAGGCTTTTTCGTCGTAGAACGATATATTTTTCCCGTTCAGTTTAAGATCCAGTTCGGTTGAAGATTGGATTTACCATTTTTATATACTGCACACAATACTTGTTATTTAAAGATTCTACCGCGTGCGTTCTCACCAGCAGCTCAAGCTGACGGAACCAGCCGTTGGCGAATGCACCGCGCAACGGTTATAATAAACTGAAATGAACAACCATTACGTCCGCGCAACATGCTACACGGAACTGACTGCACATTGCCGCAGCATGGCTCCGGTCCGTTGAACGCGCAAGATATATTATCTTCTTTATTGGAGGTCTATGAGAAAGGTCGTGTTCGCTATCAATATCACCGCCGACGGTTACTGCAGTCACACGGATGGGATTGTCGACCAGGAGCTGCACAAGTACTTCACGGAAGTACTACGCAAAGCGAACCTCCTGCTCTTCGGTCGGATCACGTATCAACTCATGGTCCCCTATTGGCCAGAAATCGCGAAGACCCAATCTGAGACTGAGGCAATCAATGAGTTTGCGCGCGTGTTTGATTCACTCGACAAGGTCGTATTCTCAACGACTTTGAAACAGGCTGAGGGTAACAATACGAGAATCGTCCCCGCAAATGTTGTGGAAGAAGTGATCGCGCTGAAGCAGCAGCCCGGAAAGAATATTTGTGTTGGAAGTTTGAGCATTGCTTCGCAACTTTCGGAGCGCGGTTTGATTGACGAGTATCAGTTCGTGGTTCACCCAGTTGTTGCCGGCAAAGGACCTCGGCTCTTCGATACCGTGAAGTTGCATGAGAGGCTTCGCCTGGATTTCATCGGTTCGAAGATCTTTCAATCCGGGGTCGTTGCCCTGGAATACAGGAAGCACACGTAAATAGAAGCACTTCTCAACCTTAGAGACTTTTCACATATGAGCCCTAACCGGCGGCTCACGCTGACGGAAACAGCCGTTGACATAGCGCCGCGCGAAAGACAGAAGAGACTGAAATGAACGACCGTCACGGCCGCGCAACATTCTAGATGGAACTAACTACACGTTACCACAGCTTAGCTCCGGTACGTTAGGTTGCACAAAATTACATTATCCAGGAGGAAACTTTGGCTAAACTTGTTGTTCGAGCTTTCACAATGTCGTTGGACGGATTTACGTCAGCCCCCAATCAAAGTCGTGAGAATCCCTTTGGTGAGGGAGGCATAACGATCATGGATTGGGCACTTGCAACTCGAACATTTAAAACAATGTTCGGCAATGAAGGTGGTACCACAGGCATCGATGATACTTTTGCCGCCAAAGCAGATGAAGGGGTGGGTGCGACCATAATGGGGCGCAATATGTTTGGTCCGATTCGAGGTCCTTGGCCCAATGAGGATTGGAAAGGATGGTGGGGGGCTAACCCACCGTATCACCATCCTGTTTTCGTGCTCACGAAATATCCGAGACAATCAATTCCAATGGAAGGTGGAACGACCTTCCATTTTGTAACAGAGGGAATTGAGATTGCATTAAAGAGGGCATTTGATGCTGCAAAGGGAAAAGACGTGCGGATTGGTGGTGGTGCAACCGTCGTGAGGCAATATTTGCGAGCTGGACTCATTGACGAACTACACCTCGTCATAACGCCAAAGTTGCTTGGAGCTGGCGAACGTCTTTTTGACGGAAGTGAAGAAGTATCCAAAAGATATGAATATACGGAGTTCATGGCTTCTGAAGCAGCGGCACATGTCCGATTAGTCAAACGCAAATAGAGTTCAACCTCACAAGCGGCTCGAGCGGAGGGAACCAGCCGTCAGCGATTCGCCGCGCGAAAGACAAAAGAGACTGAAATGAACAGCCGTTACGTCCGCGCAACATTCTACATGGAACTAACTACACGTTGCCGCAGCTTGGCCGCGGTACCTTAGAACACACGAATTGCCAACAACACGATTGCGAATGGACTTCAATTGTTCATTAGGACTAATCATTCGCCTGCGAATCCCATGAAACATCATTTCCGACTCTTGCTATCGATGATCATTATACACAATCTATCCATCGCTCAATGGAAACAAACGACAGGACCCGGCGGTGGCAATGTCTATTCTCTGGTTTGCAGCGGCGAAAACCTCTTTGCCGCGACTTCTGGGGGTATATTCCGTTCGACCAATAACGGTGCAAGCTGGGCACACGCAGGGATGTCAGAAGGCCCTCCCCTTGCCCTAAACCCCAATGGATCAAACGGCTCGGTTCTTTTTGCCGGGGGAAACAGCGTCTCCTTTTCCATCGATAATGGTACAACTTGGACAGCAGTGAATATGGGTTTGCCTTATTATCCTAGTGTCCAGTGTTTTGCATTCAGAGACACAAATATTTTTGCTGGAACTGAATTCAATGGTATCTATTCAGGGCTTCCTGCATATGGAATCGACGTCTATTCCTTTCTCGCTTCCGCAACAAATCTCTTCGCGGGAACCAATCTCGGCGTGTATAGTAGACCATTGTCCGAATTTACTACTGCAGTAAAGATAGATCGCGAAAAATTACCCGAAAGCTTCTCACTTTCACAGAACTATCCTAATCCGTTTAATCCATTAACTACAATCTCATTCGATATTCCATCCCGGTCTTTCGTGTCGTTAAAGATCTTTGACATACTGGGAAGAGAAGTGTCGACGATTGTCTCAGAGGAATTGCCAGCGGTAAGTTACAGCCGGCAATGGAATGCGGCGAACATGGCAAGCGGTGTTTACTTCTATCGTGTGCACGCGGGAACATATCTCGAAACGAAAAGGCTTCTGTTGTTGAAATAACATGACCTGAAGTATGCTCAATTACTATTTTACCGCGTGTGCTCTAACCAGTTGCTCAAGTCCCAATGTGATCCCTGCGGGACTGACGGAACCAGCTGTCGGCATACGCGCGGCGCGCGCGACGAAAGATACTGAAATAAACACCCGTCACGTCCGCGCAACATTCTGCATGGAACTAACTACACGTTGCCGCAGCTTAGCCGCGGTACGTTAGGTGGCGTGAATCTGCGAGGTACTATCATGAAAACATTCGTCCCCATCTTTCTCCTCACTCTCATAGCGTTGCCAATTACTTGGAGCCAAGTGCGTAATGACGATTTCTTCCCACTCAATATAGGCAATCAATGGACCTATGAATATAAGACATCTGATTGGGATCAATTAGCGGATGTTATGTACTCTGATTCAGGCACGGCCATCTGTTCCATCATTTCCAAAGATGGTACAAATGATTCAACAATTTGGAACTTCAGAGAAACTCGCGACATCGTGCATAGGATCGATGGGCTCTTTTCCCCACACTTTGACACCTCCTATTCTATCATTGATACAATACTTTTCGACATCGTCGAACATACCCAAGGATATCACCTGCTTGTCACGGCCGGTTCTCTGAACTGGGAATCTGTGTTCCCACTAACCCAAGAATTTGCCGACTCAGCAACCTTCTTCCGATATTCTTCCGCGAGCGTAGATACATTTACTCTGACAGCCCAGTATCCAAAGAGTGTCAGCAAACCTTACTATATTCTCCTCATATCATTCAAACGCCTCATCGGTCCTACAAACATTTCTTTGAGTGCTCCATACATCACAGGCGTTGTCTCCCATTCTAACCATATTCTTAAGAGCGCCATCGTTACATCAACTCAACAAGAACGCAATACTGTGGCTCCACAGAGATTTGAAATGAGTCAGAATTTCCCTAATCCGTTTAATCCGGTTACAGTGATTCCCTTTTCCGTTGCAACTAAAAGCGTCGCATCGCTCCGAATATACGATATCCTCGGACGACACATTACGACAATATTTAATGGAGCTATTGAATCGGGGAAGCACAATGCCATCTGGAATGCCAGAGATCAAGCAAGCGGAACATACATTGCAATCCTCGAATCGAATGGCTTTTCACAAGCCATCAAGCTCGTGTTGCTTAAATAGCACGCCGCCTAACCAACGGCTCACGCTCACGGAACCAGCTGTCGGCGAATGTGCCGCGCTAAAGCCAAAAGGAGACTGAAATGAACGACCGTCACGTCCGCGCAACATTCTACATGGAACTAACAACACGTCGCCGCAGCTTACCCGCGGTACGTTAGGTGGCAATGTCCATATTGAAAGCTTAATCCTTCTACGCTAAATTTGTGATTCATAAAAGGAGGAAATTATTCAATCTTTGTTTTCGTGCAGGCAGCATTTCCTAACCCAATTCATAGAAGCTCTACCTGTAAGGAGGCGAACTGTGATAACGACTCCCTCCTCCAACAGTTCGCACAATGTTTCTGGATGTCTTGCGACATTCCTGAGAAATGTTTTTAAATGTTGAAACCAACTATGAAGACGACAAGACCACACTATTTAGTAATATTGACTTCACTGATCTTTGCAACGAGCCTTTTTGCCCAGCTTTCGTTCAGACGGATCCCGATGCAATGGGAGACTGTTACGCCATATCAGATCATGGCCGTGACGGTAAGTCCGAAAAGCTCATCGGTCTTCACGTTGGCGTACGAGGCGGGCATCATGCGCTCGAGTGATGCGGGAGCATCATGGGATATTGTTCTGCCTGTTTCCACTGATTCCCCAGAGCTTCCCCGATCGCTTATGGCGGATGACTCAGGAAACATATACCTTGGAACGCCCAGCGGTGAATTATACCGCGGCACGAATGATGGAACTCAATGGGTGAAAATCGCCACTCTCCCCTACCCGATCGAATCGATATGCCCGTCTAAAACTGGGACTCTCTTTGCAGCAGCCGGTTGGCTCTATTATTCTACTGACGGGGGCAATACCTGGAATTACCGGAATGATGAATGGTTTAGGAACTGTTTCCTTGTAGCCGAAACGCCCGGAGGGCAGCTCATTGCTGCATCGGCGTACAATAGAAATATTACCCGCTCAATGGACGGTGGGAAGACCTGGACCCTCGATTCTGGAAGCATAGCCGGGTCAGTCGTCACACCCGTCACATTCGCTGCGAATCAGCATGGCGCCTTTCTCATATGGTACACTGGATTCCTGAATAATTCTGGCGAAACCTTCGGAGGCATTCTTCGATCCACCGCAACAGCTCGAACCTGGGAAACGAAATTTAGCGGATTCGGATCAGCAGCTATTGTAACTGATCGTGATGGAGACTTCATTATCTCGCAGTTGTTTTCGCCAGGCAAAGGAACAATGCTATTTTCAGATGACGACGGCGTGACCTTAAAACCGATCGACGGACCAACTGAGTTCCATGCCGCGACGGACAAAAACCAGTTCTACTATTGCGGCGGAGACGGCAGTTATCTCTACAGGGGGAAATTAATGCCGGTTCCAGGCCCGTTGCAGGATTTCGGGCCAGTGGGGGTGAATAACTCCAGGAACCTGCAACTGACCATATCCAATCCGACATCAACTACGATTTCACTCATTGCTGTCTGGACCAATTCAACGGCGTTCGGAGCCATCACTCCTCTGCCTATAAGTATTCCGGCCAACAACAGCAGTGTCATCACGGTGGCATTTACTCCGAAGAGTTATGGGAGTTTTGCGGACACCCTCCGGATATTCAATGTAACAGATGATGAACTCCGTGTCCCAGTACAAGGGATATGCCCGTACCCCTCCATGATATTGTCAACGAGTCTACTGGATTTCGGACCCTTGAATCAGGGAACCAGCGGTATGATGGGACTAACCATCAGGAGCAGTTCACTAAGTCCTCTCCGTGTTGATTCATTGGGCCTCTCATCCAGGGAATTTACTTTCGCACCGATCTCGTTCCCTTTGTCACTCTCATATGGTGATAGCCTTGAGGTCACAGTCTTTTGCACGTCCACTGGCGCACAGAACGCACATGACACATTACGGGTTTACGGCAATGCAATCCAGGGTGTCGGAGCTGTGGCCGCGCTGGTAAACTATGCTGACCTTGTTGTTGCTCCAAAGGACATTGACTTCATCCAAGCGAAGGTCGATAGCACGTCTTCAGGGAGTCTATTCCTTACCAATCCATATCGCAGTCCGCTCAGAATCGACACAATCTACACGCGCACATCAACCTTCAGTGCCGCACAAGGTGCAATTCCAAATGTTATGACCGGTCACGCCACCTATCGTCTTCCCCTTGCTTTCCATCCTACTTTGCAACGATTTTTCTACGACACACTCTTTATTGCAACCGAAGGAGCACATTCCCTTACTGCTGTGCCTCTTCGAGGAACCGGTTCCGCGTTCAACAGGATCGTCTCGCTCTCACTGGGCAACACATGGGCATACAAATACCACAGTCTCCATGAAACACAAGGTCAAACATCGACCTGGGACTACACCACACAAAAAAGAGTAATCGGTGATACGACGATTGGCGCACAGGTGTGGAAAATTCTTCAAGTCGCTTCCGTCCCGGACACAACGTCTCATTCCTTTGAATTGTGGCGGTGTGATACCACATTATTGGTTTCATCCTCGGCGCCGGGGTTTCAGGGGACGCTCTTCAACAGACTGGTGACGGCAGACTCATCATGGTTACCTCCTTTGAAAATTCAGACGACTGATTTTGTAATAGTAGGATCAAATGACCAGTGGGGGGGCTTTCGATCCTCCCAGCAATGGGGGGAATCATACAACAGTGATCCGGAATGGGCGCAAACGAACTCTTCCACAACTGTGGATGGAATAGGACCAGCATCGTATACCGACGACGAATCCTCAAGGATGAATGACTCCTACACATCCTCAACGGGTACCCTCGCTGCCGCATTGATCGACGGAGTGGTGTACGGTGATACAACACTTGTATCAGTTCGGGAGGAACAAGCTGGTGTTTCAACAACTGTAAGCACATATTTACTTTTGCAGAACTATCCAAATCCGTTTAATCCTGTGACAACAATAGCCTTTCGGATAGCGGATATCGGAGTACGGAATCAATCACATGTGAAGCTTGTCGTCTATGACCTTCTTGGCCGCGAGGTTAGGGTACTGGTCAATGAGGTCAAAGCTCCCGGAACATACTCCGTGAGATTCGACGGTTCAGGCCTGGCGAGCGGAGTGTACTTCTATCGGTTGCAGGCCGATGCATACGTTCAGACCAAAAAATTTATTCTACTTAAGTGAAGCAATTACCCCCTAACCAGTCGCTCAAGACCCAATGTGATCCCTGCGGGACTGACGGAAACAGCCGTCAGCAAATGCGCCGCGCGAAAGATCTAAGAGACTGAAATGAACAACTGTCACGACCGCGCAACATTCTACATGGAACTGGCCATACGTTGCCGCAGCTTAGCCGCGGTACGTTCGCCCACACAAGGAAACGTATATTACGACTCTACTCAAACTATCATTAAGCCTACTTCTCCTCACTGCTTCTTGCCTCGCTCAAACAATGGTTGGCTTGCAAGGAGGCATTAATTGGTCAAACTACGATATCAAGCCTACCCCCGGGAATGTCTACGGAACTGGATTAGGCCCCAATATCGGCCTCCTCGTCCAATCCAAATTGCTCGACGAACTTTATGTCATTGGAGGCCTGTCCTATGTCAAAAAGACTATTCCGTGGCTGGTTCATCAGTATCTTGAATCAAGCAGTCCGGACATCGAATTCAACTACGAGTTTACTCAGCTCTCGGTCTCTCTCAAAAAGGAATTTCCAATCTACAGTTTGGGACCCTACATCATGGTCGGTGGAACATGCGGATTTCTAAATTCCGCTTCGTATGTTGACGATCGATTCGGCGGGCCAGCATATACCGTGGGCTGGTCAAACGATGCTAGGAGAACAGACTTCGATCTTAACTTGGGTCTCGGACTATCCTACCATCTCGATGACGCTGTATCGATCTTTGTCGATGTTAAATATTCGTATGACCTTGTCAGCCTAAGCAAGGAGGCAACAGGAAATACCTATATTAGAAGCACGCAAGGCTCGTGCGGCATATTAGTCGGAATCTAGCGTGCAATCTAACCAGCGGCGCAAGCCCCAGAGGGATCCCTGCGGGACTGACGGAACCAGTCGTCGACGATGTCGCCGCCCGAAAGACAAAAGAAACTGAAATGAACAGCCATCACGTCCGTTCAACATTCTACAAGAAACTGGCTGCGCGTTTCCGCAGCTTAGCCACGGTACGTTAGGCAGTAAAAAGGCAAGCAACAGAGATAAATAACAGTTTCATAGGCAAGAATTTTGGTTGTTGATTGGATTTGCAAAAGAAGCGAATCTACAAGCAATCGGATTTACCTCATTGCAATAACCGCAAGAAAGTGGTACTATGTTCCTACGGGAACTTACCTGGCAATCATAGTTGGGAGCTATGTTAACAATCAGGACAATTCTAAAAGCAGTCTTAATCTGACAAAGTGCACAGGTCAACTTCCATCCTTTTGCTGCCTAACCAGCGGCTCAAGCTGAGGGAACCAGCCGTCAGCTTTGCGGTGCACAAATAAGAGGTTTTATTGGACAAGGTCTCATCCACCGCTCACACAGCCTACAGAGAACCTAATGCACCTTGCCGCGGCCTAGGCGCGGCACTTTAGGTGGCGGAAATGAAAGACAGCATATACTCGAAAAAGGAAGATCGCGCAAATTCCTTAAAGCGCTTAGTTCGGCATTGCCGAATGTTTCTTTATGCTTGCAATTCGCCAGTGGCAGTCTACAACCCCATCTCCGGAGACATCAACATTGTTGCTCTTCTGCATTTAACCATAACGATGTTTATCACCAAAAATAACAGTTCACATAAAGAGGGTGGCTTGTTTTTCAGACTCCTATCCCCTATGCATCTTGAACACTTGCTCAATCCCGTTGAAAACGCACTAAACCGAAGGATAGGAAAGACGACTTTGCGGGAGTTCCTGCGTCAGAAACGAAAGAAACTTGTAACTTACGGTTATTTGGATTTCGAGGCTCAACTCCTCGAACTCCAGGAAGTAACACATAGTAAACGAGCGATTCGTCAATTCAATCAGGCATTTGAAGAATTAGAAAATGCTGTACAATTCCTATTGAAACAGTTGAAAAAAGAGTTACATAACAAAACGTCCGTCACCTAACCAGCGGCTCAAGTCCCAAGGGGATCCCTGCGGGACTGACGGAACCAGCCGTCGACGATTCCGCCGCGCGAAAGATCAATAAAACTGAAATGAACAGCCGTCACGTCCGCACAGCATTTTACATGGAACTAACTGCATGATGCCGCGGCATAGCTGCGGTAGGTTAGGTGGCAATAGACCTGCATTAGTACTACAAACTCCGGAGGATACATGAAATACGTTCTAATCATACTTATTGCTCTTTCCTTTGTCTCCTGCAACAAATCAAAAGACAATTCTCCAGTTTCAGAAAATAAGACAGCAGATAACACCGCCCTGATCGATACTACAAGCTTGGCTGGAATCACTTTGCAGGTTTCCAATGTTGACTACACATTTTCGCGTGTCAATCAATGGTCGTTTGGTGGATTTAGTGAGTCATTCAAGGGATTCGGACCAAAGATAGATACATACAACCAAACCGATTGGCCGTCCGACTTTATTCACTTCTATATGCAAGTATATTTCCGGAATGCCAACTGTAGTTTCCCACCGGACTCATTTAGGTATGTCGATTTGTCAAACAAGTCTTCGATAGACACTTCGGTTGTTGAAGTAGGCCTTACCCCCTCAAACTCAATGACATCTCCGTGGGCAGTATATTCTAACGTTATCACAACCGCAGATAGACAATTACAATGGGTTCCTACTACAACCGGAAGAATTGGAATCAATAAACATGTACCCTGCCCGTACACAAATCCGGGGCATACTGTTGATATGAATGTGACATTGGAGAACATTGTTCTTACCCTCGTTGATTCTTCAGGAGATTTAAGCGCCTATGGTTTTCCCAAAACAGTGCTACTCAAGCATTCGTTTTTCAAGGTAATCAAATACTGATCGTCGCTTTTGCAGCCTGACCAGCGGTCAGCATCATCGCCGCGCGAAAGTCAAAAGAATCTGAAATGAACAACTGTCACGTCCGCGCAAAGTCCACGCGGAACCGATTGTACGTCGCCGCAGCATAGCTCCGTTCTGTTAGGCAACACGGAAGGAGGTCCTGCTCAAATGAAAACTCTGATCCTCATTAGCCTTTCAATGATGCTCGGATTATTCCTCTCTATTATCGCAGGCTGTAAGAAGAGCCCAACCGAACCTCCGAATACACCTGCAAAAGACACAGTAGGCGTCTACGAACCTAATATTTATCTGTATCCTCAAACTACAACCACGCTGTCAGTAAAGCTCGTCTTTCCGTTAGGGGGATCAATAGTTCAATCGGAACCACCGTACATGAACGGATGGCGGGTTGAGGTAGACTCTTCCGGCAAAATCGACCAACAATACGATTATCTCATTTACGAGGCTCACACTCCGGACGAGTATCAATACAATTCTGGTTGGGTGGTAAGCAGAGACACGCTGGTATCTTTCTTTAGGAACAATCTTCTTAAGATCGGATTCAGCGAACAAGAAGAAACTGATTTTATCTCATATTGGATCCCTAGACTTTCAGATCATACTTTCTATTTTATCTATCCACAATTTGCGGGTGACATTCAAAAAGTCATTCAGTTAGATGTCTCTCCCGTACCTGACAATATCCTCCGACTATTTTACGTGATCAAGGGTTCAGAGAGTAATGAGGCACAACTTATGACCCCATCGATTCCTATATTCAAGCGAAACGGGTTTGTCGTTGCCGAGTGGGGCGTAGTTCTAAAATAGATCCGGATGTTGCTTAACCGGCGGCTCAAACTGATGGAACCAGTTGCCGGCGAATGCGGTGCGCATATAGTCTGCACGGAAATGGCTGTGCGTTGCCGCAGCTTAGTTCCGGGCTGTTAGGCCGCAGCGCATTCAGTTGGAACGAAACGGTTGTCAACAGTGTCGAAGGATATCATTTATGAGAACTAATCTTCTCTCTTGCTTATTCTACTTTGCCTTGTCAACGCTCATCTCGGCACAGAGGGGGCATTGTCAATCAGATTCAATGCAGATGTCACCAGAGTTCAAATTCGCCACCCTCGCCGATCAAGAGGTCTCCTCCAAGGACCTCAAAGGTAAAGTCATCGTGCTCGACTTCTGGAGCTCAGATTGCAACCCCTGCAAGAAGTCAATGCCTCAATTGGAGAAGTTCTACCAGCAATACAAGAACAATCCGAAAGTCGTTCTCTATTGCGTTAATTCGGGGTGGGAAACGTTAGAAAGGGCCAAAAATTTCGCGAGCTCAAAGAGATCCAGTTTCCTCTTCATTCCGGCAGGTACACCGTACGATTTACCCTTTGCCTACGACAGCGGAAGCGCAACAATGAAGGCATTCAACCTAGAACTCAATCCATCGACTGTTATTATCGACAGCAAGTTCAGGGTTCGAGTGAAGCATTCAGCCTTCATCGCTGACTTCTACGATTTCTTAACTAAACATGTTGAAGAGTATTTGGCTGACAAATAGCTCAACAATCCGTTGCGGGCTAACCAGTCGCTTACGTCACGCAGAGCGTGATGGCGAAAAGCGCTCACTGACAGATCCAGCTGCTAGCTTTGCGCTTCGCGGCGGTACGCGGTACAAGAAGTCACAAGCCGTCACGTCCGCGCAACATTCTATATGGAACTGGCTTCATGCCGCCGCAGCGCAGCCACGGCACGTTAGGGCGCACGACATCTTGGTACTAAGATAAGATCCCGGCACATCCAGGAGGAGATATGAGATACCTCGCTCCAGTCCTTGCATCGCTTATGTTCCTCACCTGCAAACCTGTGGACAACTCCGGTGAGGGAATTACACACGAAATAATCACTGCCAATTACGAGGGTACAGGAGGCATCCGCCAAGAGGTATATCGAAGACAGCTTCTTCCAATCAAAGTCCAGGCTTTTTATGATGACGGGAGCGTGATGGGCCAAACTTACTTTATCCCGATGGACAGTGTCATGCTGATCTCTACACGTACCTATTATTCCACGGGTGGTCTGAAGTCAATAACTCTCAGGGAATCTAAAATAGACACTTTTACAAACACGTCAGTCGATGGGAAGATCACGAAGTCGATTCGCTTCTTGCGTGATTATTACATTCACGTATTGGAACTTTACCCTGACGGCAAGATAAAAACGAGGTTTGGTCTGAACAATTTCGATAGCGCGAGAGTGCTTGAAAGCTGGTACCAGTCCGGCAGCAAGCGGTCAGAGGAAGTCGATAAATACTATCATGGCGTGCCATTGAAATCCATTGCATGGGACTCGTTAGGTCGTCGGCTGCCAGAGGCAAATAGATAATTATGAGCATATACTGCAGGCTGCGCTCTAACCCGCTGTCGGCGCTTTGCCTCGCGAAGCACATTGTTCATGACAATAGCTTCGTCTGCCGACCGCATACACTACACGGAACTAACTGCACGCAGCAGCATCATGGCCGCGATCCGTTAACCCGCAATACATCAGGAGACAACATGAACTCATTCTTGAAATCGTTTCTCGTTCTTCTCATGATTAACATTTTTGCATCTGCTCAGCCCTTGCCCAAGACGTTTCAGCAGTTGCTCAATCAAACAAATATGCAATTTTCATTCCCTCCAGATTTCACATCAATACCGATCATCCAGAATGGCAATGTTGCCTATGATTTTGCAATAAAATCAAAAACCTCAAGCCTAGAGATTCGATATCGGGTCTGGCCGGTGGATAAAAAACAAAAGAACCCAAATACACTTTTTGGGCCGATGCTTGTAACAATGGGTTTGAATATTTCAAACGGTAAGGTGATGAAACCGCACCCATACCCGAGAGAAAGTGTCAAAAAGGAATTTGGTGCCGATGCAGGAAGTACTGGTATAACAACAATTGACTCAGACTTTGGCAAGGGCTACAAACAATGCATGATTTCGGTAATTCATAAAGACGATGTCGCAGACGCCTACGTCTTCTATCTTTATAATACGCAAGATGAACTTATGGGGGCGATTACGGCAGAGAAAGTTTATCATGCGCTTAAATTCAAATAATCGGCTCTTGCGGTCTAACCGGCGGACAGCTTCGCGCCGCGCGATGATGTTAAGAATCTGGAGTAAACAACTGTCACGTTCGCGCGACATTCTCCTTGGAACTGGCTGCACATTGCCGCTCCGCGAGTCTATGACTCGCAGGGTCGCAGACAGCGTAGCCACGGTACGTTAGGCACCGAGAACAAGTTGTCAGGAGGAGGTCATAAGGAGGAATCAGTGGAAGAACATCACTCAGCAGCGATCAACGACTTTCTTTCCCTGTACAAAACTCGAGAGGGTTTTGTGGCTTTCTTGCTTGCAGGATCACTAGCTCACGGTTTTGCAAAAAAGAACTCAGATATAGATATCATTATCGTTGCAACTGAAGAGGAGTATGAAAGAAGAAAACGTCAAAGCAAGCTGGCATTCAGCATTTGGGATATCTGCAAGTACCCTGGCGGGTACGTCGATTGCAAAGTGGTTTCGATTCATACTCTCGAGGGAATTGCAGAAAAAGGAAGCGATCCTGCACGCTACGCATTCAAAGATGTCAGAGTCCTCTATTCAAGAGAAACGAAGCTACCAGATGTTCTGGAAAGGCTTACCCGGTATCCAACGGAACAAACTAGTGAAAGGCAACGTCGTTTCGCATGTCAGCTTCTTGCTTGGAAGTGGTATATGAGCCAAGCAGAAGAGAAGAACAATCAATATCTTCTGCATTTGGCGACTCAAAAGGTAACACTCTTTTCTTGTCGATTAGTATTGAACTTTAATGCACAACTATATCCGTTCCACAAATGGCTACTCGAAGAGATCAGAAGAAGTCCAAAGAAGCCTGATGGCTTTCTTCCTCTGATTGATGCACTACTAGGTAAGCCCTCATTTGAGCTAGCACAAAAGATCACGAACAACGTCTTTGATTTCCTTGGATTGATTGAAAAGGACATTGACTGGCCAAATCAATTCATGAGCGATAGTGAAATGAATTGGATAGATCATGAAGCCCCAATCGATGATATATAAGAACGCTCATCGAACATCGAGGTCACATTTTTGGTCTTCGTAATTCTGTCATGTGCATTTCGTATGTGGTCAATCGAGAATCATTATCCGGCGAACAAGGGGCTCTGTTCGAACAAATATTGCTTACGCACAATGCACGGGAAAATGGCAAAGATCGTCCACCGAGATCCAATCGAGAAATCCTCATCGGACATCTCATATGCGTTTGGATTTCTGGCCGCCCAACAGCGATGCCCAATGCCCGGGCTTGTTTGGTTTCCGGTGGCAATACTCCTTTTTGTGAGCATTTCGGCGACGCATTGTTGCCGGTCATGTTGTCTGCCTTGTCTGTTATCTTCGTTTATCGGCGAACGAAAATACCGATCTTCTGTCCCTAGCAATCGTTGGAACGCTTGACAGGCTGGTATTATTTCTATCAGGCATGCTTCTAAGCGATGAAAGAAATCTCGTATTAAAGGAGGATATATGCGAAATATTGGCTTTTTGATCGTCCCGTTTCTATTCATGGGTTGTGCAACTATCTTTGAAGGGTACATGTCCGATGTTGAAATTAAGAATGCGCCTGATAGCCTCAAGATTTATTCTTCCGATGGCATGGCAATTCAATCGAATTTTAAGATCATAGGAACTGTATCACACAACCAGTGGGTTGATAAAACAGATTCTACTACACAAATAATTCAGTTACGTTCAAACAGAGATCATTTGCTTATATTAAAGAACGGAGCTGTTGAGCATCGATATATGGCATATGCAAAAGTAAATCCATGGTGGTTCATATTGGATTCGTTCGGCATTTTACCCGTAGTGTATGATGCAATTACCGGAAATTGGAATTACTTTAACGACATAGAATATAGACAATTGTAGCAACTGCCAAAGGGGTCGCTCAAGGTGACGGAATCAACCGTCAGCATTGCGCCGCGCGTCGAAATACTATTAGGGGAAAGGTGACATGTGCAGCGCGTATCGTCGGCGTGGAACATGCTGCACGCCGCCGCAGCTTAATTGCGGTCCGTTTGGCAGCATGAAATGACCTTCTTCTTACAAAAGAATAAAATGTATCGACGAAAACTGTAATATGTCTAATTTTTCATTGCAGTTTTTTGAAAGGCGGTCAAATCCAAATGAAGAACCTCAGTCTCGCATTAATTCTTATTCTCCTTTTCAACCCTGGCTGCAAAAAGAATTCGAATAATCCGGTCGTACCGGACAATTCTAATGGGTGGAGTCAAACAGGGTTTCCCAGTCTCGACGGCGGGCTTGTCACGAGCGGCACGAATCTTTTTGCAGGAAATCATCCCTCGGGCGTATTTCGTTCGTCCGACGGCGGTTCAAGCTGGACTCCGGTTGACAGCGGCCTGAACGGCATAGGCGTCACCTCGTTAGCGGTAAGTGGCGCGGATCTTTTTGCCGGTACCGCTTCTATGGGCATTTTCCGTTCGAATGATCTAGGCGCAAGCTGGATCGCAGTAGATTCCGAGTTGTTAGCCTCCAATCAATATTTCCTTGAAGTTCTTTGCTTATGCTCTAAGGGAACGAATCTCTTTGCGGGAACCGGGGGAACAGGTGTAGCGCTTTCGACTAATAATGGCGCGAGCTGGACTTGGACTAATACCGGACTTTATTCGGGGACGATTGTCTATGCTGTCATTTCACAAGCTGCCGACGTATTCATCTCGACAAACTTCGGTATTTATCGTTCTTCGGATGACGGCGCGACATGGACGTCAGTCAATGGCACGCTGCATGATTTCTTCTCCATTGTGTCGGATGGCACGAACCTCTTTGCCGGCGGCCAAGAAACCGGACTCTATATTTCTACCGATAAGGGAGCATCATGGATTCCGCGAAATGGCGGTTCGACAATTCTCCCGACCATTAACGCGCTTGTTGCAAGCGATTCAAATATTTTCGTGGGTACGGATGCTGGTCTGTTCCTTTCTACAAATACCGGAGCGAGTTGGACGGACATCAGCAAGGGGTTACCGAGTAATGTCGTAGAGGCGCTTGTCGTGTGTGACAAATATCTCTATGCAGAAATATCAACAAAGATCGACGGAACGTTTAGCGAATCTGTTTGGCGTCGTCCGCTGTAGCGAGTTAAACGATCGCGAACTGATAATACATCTCCGTGCGCCCCAACCGGCGGGTCAAGTTGACGGAACCGGCCGCCGACGATCTAACACGCGCGAAGAAAGCCGCTACAATTTGACGTAGCTTACCACGCGCGGGCTGGATTCCCCTGGCGACGCATCTGCCGCCGCACTTCAGCCGGCAATCGTTAGGCGGTGCAATTGCATCATCTTCTCCGGCACAGGAGGTCATATGAGAAATGTAATTATCATTTTGGCCCTCTCACAACTTTTATTTGCATGCAAGGACAATACTACGATTTCGTCATCCCCCGATGAGTCTTTTACGGCAAATCAAAGAATGATCGCCCTCAATTCTTATGTGAACTCTTATCATCCGGGATTACGATTACTCTCTCTTTCAGCGGACACGGTAGGAGTCGACGGCAAGGCGACGAAGTGGTCTTATCAATACGCAGACACTTCAGCGGGAGAACATCTGACGTATTATTTCCATGCGACGATAGCCGAAATCAGGTTCGATAGCTCTACGCCATTTCCCGTCGGTCCAAGCGTGATCACCCTCAGTTGGTTCGACAGCGATTCAGCTATGATATTTGCTGAGTCGCACGGAGGATTGCAGTATAGAACTCAAAACTCCAACGTGACGATGTCCGCATCGTTGAGCCAATCCTTGAGCCCAAATCCTATTGCAAGCTGGAGGATCGTGTATCAAGGTGGATTGATACCTTTGGGCCTCATAATCGATGCGGAAACAGGTGACCTGCTGGGTCAAACCAAATAGCTTTGAGCGGTTACAATGCACTGTCTATACAGCCATCGGCGATTTCGCCGCGCGACGTTTGCCGAAAATAATACGATCAGCGGATGCGTCGGCGTAATGAACAACTGCCTGCAACGAACAGTTCGTCGCCGCTCTACGAGTCTATGCAGCGCAGTGTCGTAGGCAGTTTGGCTCCGGTTCGTTAGGGCACAGAACTTTTCATTCCACCATTAAACACATCTCGAGGTTCTCACAATGAACGATCTCGTATCCCTTATCGCCAATTTGGCGCTTACCCTTTCTCTTCTTGTGGCTGTTATATTTGGTATCGCACAAGTCAAGGCAGCGGCTCGAGACCGTCGAGAACGCCTCACACTCGATAGCTTGCGGCATTTTCAGACTCGCGAGTTCTCAGAACTAATGCACTTCATAATTAATAATCACTCTTTTCCATCAAGTCAGAGGGGATTTCAGAAATTATCGGCAAAGGAACAGGTCACTCTTTTACACTTCGCGCAGGAGATGGAATCTCTCGGCCTACTTGTCGCAGAAGGCCTTATTAACTTGGATCTCGTCGATAAGACGTTGGGCTCCTTTGTTACAATATCGTGGTCCAAATACAAACCAATGTTCAATGATATCCGGGAAAAGCAACCGGACCCTTTTCTTGGCGAGTATTTTCAATGGCTGGCCGAACGGATTGAAGAAAGGATGAAGAGGAATCCTCGTAGGCCGTTCTACAATACTGGGCACGTTAAACCCTGATCTTAAATGCCCTGCGCCCTGATCAGCGGCTCACATCCGGAAGAAGTCCCTTCGGGACAGATGGAACTTGCGGTCGACGATTTCGCCGCGCGCATGTCGTCGAGAATGATATGATCAGCAGATTAGTCCGTGCAATGAATTATATGTACCTAACAGTTCGCCGCCGCTCTACGTGTCCTTGACTCGCAGAGTCGCAGACAAGTCAGCTTGGTCCGTTAGACAACTAAAGAAAGGAGTACAATGAATCTATCTCCGGAAATACTCGCCGAATTGTTTCGACAATGCGCCTTTATCAGCGCTTTGATCGCCGGTTTTTCTTTTGCATTCCTTGCAGTGATTTTGACCAACAAAACAACAAAGACCATCGATGATTGGACAGCAGGCTTTGCAATAGCGGCGACAGCGGGTTTAATTGTTTGCGCATTAGGATGGACATTAAGTGTGCCTCGAGTGTTGGAATTGTCGTTGAACAGTTCCGCGAATGGACCAATTCAAGTGCCCCAGACTTATCTCGTTGTCCACCGTTCGTTGTCAATAACGTTTATTGCCTGTTTTTTTTTCTTCTTAACAAGTCTGGGATTGTCCGGTTGGATCCGATCCCGGAGGCTCGGAGTGGTATCATTGATCATTACAATAGCTGCAGCATTCTATGCGATCTGGATTTTGAGGTTTTTTATCAGGTAAAAATATCACATTGCGGCCTAGCCGGCGGTTCTGGCCCCAAAGGATCCCTTCAGCACCGACAGGACCAGCCATCGGCGAATTCGCCGCGCGAAAGACAAGGGAAACTGCAATGAACAACCGTCACGTCCGCGCCACATTCTGCACGCAACCCGCCGCACGCCGCCGTTCTACGAGCCCATGACTCACAGCGTCGTGGACAGCGTAGCCGCGGCATGTTAGGCTGGCAATCAAAGGAGACATCCATGTTACCTATGATAGAGAGATCAATAGAAAAGTATGCGGGAGAATTCATAAATGCCCTCCTCAATCAACGGCGAATCCGAGTTCTTGTCCACCGATCACTTCTCGAAGATAAACGAAAGGAGGCATTCTTCATAACCGTCACAAATCTAACGCTGGATCGAGAATTTGAGATAACCAGTGTCTGGTTCAATGCAAACCCTAAGATTCCTGTAACGCAGGCAGATAGGCCGTTACCCAAAGCTCTTAAGCCCAATGAGACATGGGGCACTTGGCTTCCGGTGAGCAAACTGCCATTAGGGTATCACCACTATGCGTTCACGATGGTTCGAGTGATGCTTTCCAATGGTACGCTTGCCTATTCGAGAGAGAATGTCACTCATCCAGAAAAAGAGATCGTTCCCGCCGAGGAGATCAAATTTGAATGACCTTTGCAAAATAAGCTGTTGCTAGCCTCGGCAGCCGCTCAAGTTCCAAAGGGGTCCCCACGGGACTGACTTTATCAGCCACCGGCGTTTCACCACAGAAAGGTCTTGAGAATTTGAAATGAATCACCGTTATGTCTGTGCAACATTCTACAAGGATCTTGCGGCACGTCGCCGTCCTTCGAGTCCTTAACTCGCAGTGTCGTGGACAATTTAGCCGCGGTCCGTTAGAGGGCAAAAAGAAAGCGAGCGAAGTACACAGTAGTCTCAGTTATTTGAGTTGTCGTTTACTGATTCGAGTCAAATAATGAGTTGAATTAATAGCAGTCAGATTCTCCAATTGCAAAAACCGCAAGAAAGTGGTATCATCCTTCTACGGGAACTTACCTGGCAATCATAGATGGGAGCTATGTTGACAAGCAGATTCAGTTCAAACGCAGTCATAATCTAACAAAGTGCACCGGTCAACAACCATCGTTTTGCTGATCAACCAACGGCTCAAGTCCCAAAGGGAACCCTTCGGGACTGACGGGACCAGCCGCCGGCCTTTGGCCGCGTGTATGAGCTATACGGAATTTGCTGCACCTTGTGCGGCGTTATGTGTCTGTGACTCGCGGAGTCGTGGCAGCTTAGCCAAGGCGCGCTAGCCAGCCGAAAGGATAAACTCAATGTCTACAACCAATGATCGAATAGGCTTTATCGCTTTTCGTTTGACCTCCGTTTACTTAATCCTCCGCGCCCTGGATATCCTATCATCACTTGGGGTATTTTTAGCGAATACGCGCGGACAATCCCGATCAACTCAAGATAGCGAGGTTCTGATGGTGACGTATCTTGTTTGGTTCATTCTCTATATTATAGCCGCTGTTGTCTTCTATAAACAAGCAAAGAAGCTTTCCTTGTTTTTTCTCGCCGGAGAGGATGACGAAGAGCCTGGAAGCTCAAACTCCGATGAAGGATATCTGGAACGAATTGCATATACGATTGTCGGCGTTTATATCTTGGCAACGGTCATTCCTCACCTATCAAGAATCATTTATTCGGTATTTTATTCACAGATGTATTCTCAAGCTTTGACCATTGAAATTGTGTCAACAACAGCGTCAATCATTGTTGGATCGCTTCTTGTCTTCGGGGCTAAGAATTTACAGACCATTATTCGGAATGCGCGGGGCATTTAAGCGTCGCGGCTGGCTCACCGGCGGCTCAGGTCCTAAAGGAATCCCTTCGGGACTGACGGAACCGGGCGTCGGCTTCTTACACGATATCAAATATTTCAAATCCGGTCTTGATGCTATGACAAATTATCATTTGAATTCGTTGAACTGGAGCGTACACATGCTATTCTTGGCAGTCCTTACCGTATTGCCTGCAACTTGGACGAAGGCACAAGAGCTTACTGCAGTTCCGTATGTTGATCTCAACAAATACGCCGGGTTGTGGTACGAGATTGCTCGATTACCTAACAGTTTTCAGCAACAGTGCACTGAAGGCGTGACCGCAACATATACCGTGTTAGATGATGGAACCATCAAAGTCGTCAACAGGTGCCAAAAGGAAAACGGAGAGATTGATGAAGCAGAGGGCAAGGTCAAACGTGCAGACGGCGATACGTCCAATGCCAAACTCAAGGTCCGCTTTGCGCCTGCGATCCTCTCGTTCCTCCCCTTTGTGTGGGGAAATTACTGGGTCATTGACCTCGCACCCGATTATAGCTATGCTGTGGTCGGTGAACCAACCCGAAAATATTTCTGGATCCTTTCGCGGACGCCAGCTTTGGACGAGGGCACACTCAATATGATCCTTGACCGCGCAAAAGCAAAAGGGTACGATCTCACTGGCCTTATACGAACCAAGCAATCGATAAGGTAAAAACGGGGCGCATATTACTGGTTGCAATGCCCCATAAACGGAAGAAAGCTGCGCCATCACCAGCGACTCAAGTTCCAAACGGATCTTTTCGGGTGTGACGGAGTCACCATCGGCAATTCGCCGCGCGTGTAGTCTGCACAGAGCCTACTGCACGTTGCCGCTCTACGAGTCATAGACGGTTTGGCTCCGATCTGTTAAGACGCAGAACAATCATTCCACCGTCCACCACACGTAGGAGGTCACATGAAACGAGTCACTGGCATCGGCGGCATTTTTTTCAAGGCCAAAGACGCTCCGTCGCTGCAAGCTTGGTACAAACGGCATTTAGGAATCGATGTCCAAGCTTGGGGCGGAGCATCCTTCGATTGGACCGACGCCCATGGGAAACCGGTTGCTGGCACAACTGCCTGGTTGATCAATCCGCAAGAAAGCAATTACTTTGCTCCGAGTTCTGCCCCCTTCATGGTGAACTATCGTGTGGAAGACCTCTACGCCTTGGTCAAGGCCTTGAAGCAGGAGGGCTGCAATGTGCTCGAGAAGATCGACGAATCTGAATATGGAAAATTTGCCTGGGTCATTGATCCGGAGGGAAACAAGGTCGAGCTATGGGAACCGCCTCAGGGCCAATAAGCGGGCTCGTTCAACGCGAAGGTGAACTGTGCCCTAACCAGGCTCAAGCTCCAAAGGGATCCCTCGGGACTGTCGGCGAATACGGCAGCGATATCGCTTCACGAAAAATTTCTTTTGAGGAAATAACAGTGTCTGCCACGCATATAGTCTACGTCAAACTGGCTGCATGCCGCCGCAATTGATCCAGGAACTATACTGAATCCACAACAAACATTAGTCGCCGATAAACATGGAAAAGAAGAACTTTGTGGCTGCGGCCCTGGCAATTTCGTTCGGCTTTGGCTTTGCCTTTAATACAATCATTACAGATCAATTCAACAGCCAGTCACAGTCGAAAAAAGTGACAGGCATCGGTGGAGTTTTTTTTAAGTGCAAGGATCCCGAGAAACTGAAAGGTTGGTACAAAGAGCATCTCGGGTTGAAGACTAACCAATACGGCGCGATGTTTGAATGGCGTGAAGTCCCTGATACAACAAAAAAGGGGTTGACACAGTGGAGTCCCTTCCCCCAGACAACAAGATATTTCGATCCATCCACAAAAGACTTCATGATCAATTATCGAGTAGAAAATCTAGAACCGCTTGTTGATGAGCTAAAAAAAGAAGGAGTCACGGTTGTAGACACAATTCAGACGTACAGTTACGGTAAATTTGTTCACATCATGGACATTGAAGGGAACAAAATAGAATTATGGGAGCCCTAGGGCTTATTGGAACCGAATGAAATACATAATCGCATGCCACAGCGTCTATTCTGGTCAGCGGTTAAAGTCCCTAAAGAACATGCTTGGAAGTGTCGAAACCAGACGTCGACGATTTCGCATGAGCGAAATAACCAACGACTATCGCTCAGACGAGATCCTTTTAGCACCTACATAGGCCATTACTTCAGCGAACATTGCTTTTCTCTAACCGGGCTTCTCATTCGATTCGGAAGGTAGTGTGAAGCGATTTCAACATCTACTCAAAAGCGTTGCAGGCATAGTAGCCCTTCTCTTGCTTCTGTTCATAAGCGCTGGCCGAATAAATTATTATCAAGGCTGGATATTTTCAGCAATGAGCCTGTTTGGAGTTGTTGTAAATTTCACTTCGATAGGCGAAGACGATGAGCTTCGTATCGAGCGCTCGAATCCTCCGAAAGACGCTAAAGAATGGGACAGACAAATATTGAAACTTTCAGCCTTGGTTACAATAATCACTTATGTTGTCACTGGATTGGATTCGGGGCGCTATCAATGGTCCCCGCGATTAGGATGGGACATTTGCGTGCTTGGGATCGTTCTTATGTTTATTGGTCAGCTCCTCTTTATTTTGGCCAAGAAAACAAACAGGTTTTTTTCAAGCGTAGTGCGGATACAAACTGACAGAGGGCATACCGTCTGTCAGACGGGGCTCTATAAATTCGTGCGTCATCCCGGGTATCTGGGAATGATCATTTCCTGGGTTGGATTTCCTTTGTTACTCGGTTCGATGTGGAGCATCATCCCAATAGCTTTCGCCATTGTCCTTCTGTTAGTCAGAACATCTCTTGAAGATGAAGCTCTTATCAACGAATTACCGGGGTACAGTCAATACATCCAGAAAACCCGCTACAAATTGATTCCGGAAATATGGTGATACATGGTTGTTCTCCTGTACTGATTCACCTTTTGCCGCTTAACCAACAACTGAAGTCCCAAAGGCTCTCTTCAGGAATGACGGAACCTGCCTTCCCTTCAAAGATTAATTCTTTCGGACAATCACTCGGCAAAGTGAGTAGATGTTAGACGGCCTCTGTTTCGACAGAGAATACAAAAATTCATATTCGGTCGAACCCGCAACGATAACATTAACTAGATATCTCATCAAATCGGATGGAACGGTAGTAAGGCCCAAGGTTATCTTCGCCGATAGGCCTGTATTCTACGCCTTTGATATTGACGACGGCAAAAAGGAGAGCATTTCAATTTCGGCTGGGGGACAAGTTCACCGCCGTGGGATAAGTACGAACCTCAACGACCGATAGGCGGAAAATTAGGGAGGGCGATTTCGACATCACTCGACGTCTCTCGCCGACGTTGGAGGAATAAAAGAGTGCAGCAAAGTCAATGCGCCCTCAAACGACCATCATGTCAAATAAATAATTGCAAAATGAAACAGCATAAATTTCAGGCACGAACTTTTGTCCCCGTCGACATCGCTCGGCAACGATCATTGGAGGGGACGCCCTTGGCAACGTTTTCCCGAAGAGCGATAGCGTTCGTGCTCGACTTCTTTATCGTTGCCCTGATCGTCGGGGCTTCTGCATTGCCGGAAACCCTGAAAGCGGGGGCTGAATCCGGGAATTTCAAAATGGATATCGATCCTTTTCACGGATGGGAACTTCTGAGCCTCCCCCTATATTTTGGGCTAGTCACTTATTTCGGCCGAGGACAAACGATCGGCAAGAAACTGCTTGGAATCCGAGTCGTGTCGATCGTTCACGAACATTTGAATCTCTGGCATTCTCTGGAACGCTCCCTGGGTTACGGAGCATCGATGCTGGAAGGAGGATTCGGTTTTATCCAGTACTTTATTCATCCCAACAGGCAAACCGTTCACGATCGGATTGCAGAGACCATTGTCATCAGGGTCGAATCGAAGAAGGCGATGAAGTCTGCATAAAAGAATGGATCCCCTGCTCTCGACCACTTGTGTTTTCCATTCTCCCGATTATCTTTACTCCAACATCGATCACGGTAAGCGACAGCAAAGATCCGATATTATTCTCAAAGCACTGATTTCGAAACAACTGTTGTTCCATCGTAGTGAAGGATGAACAAGTATGAAAACGAGAAGCTTGTGCATTATTGCGGCGTTCTGCTCCCTTAATTCTGCAGTTGTTTTTTCGCAGTATATCGGCCAATTCACCTCGAAGCAAGCAATGAAACCTGAGCTGCAAGCGAAAGCGTACAGCTTTGATTTGTCGGATGTAACACTGCGCGACGGCCGCTTCAGGGACAACATGGAACGGGACGGAAAGTGGCTGTTGAGCATCGACAATAACCGGTTGCTGCACAGCTGGCGCGTCAATGCCGGCATGGAGACACATGCCCGGCCGTACGGCGGATGGGAAGGCTTGGACGTTGAACTGCGCGGCCACACCACGGGGCATGTTCTCTCCGGCTTGGCGCTGATGTATGCGTCGACGGGAGAAGCAGCTTACAAAAGCAAGGGCGATTCGCTTGTGAGCGCTTTGGCTGAGATTCAGAGGACCTTGAATCAAGGAGGCTATCTGAGCGCGTTCCCCCAGAATCTGGTCGACCGTGCGATCGACGGAACTCCGGTCTGGGCGCCGTGGTATACAATCCATAAAATCATGGCCGGATTGATCGACATGTATCAATACGCCGGCAATAAGCAAGCTCTCGATGTTGCGGCGAAAATGGGCGATTGGGCGTATCGCAAGCTTGAACACCTCTCCCCAGAACAATTGGCTGTCATGCACCGAACGGAATTTGGCGGAATGATCGAGGCGGCTTACAATCTGTATTCGATCACCGGCAACGTGAATGATAAAAAGCTGGCGGAATTTTTTTATGACCATATGATCCTCGATCCGTTGGCTCGACGGCTGGATACATTAGCTGGATTCCATGCCAATACGCAAATCCCGAAAATCACCGGCGAGGCGCGAGGGTATGAATTGACCGGCGATAAAAAGCAAAAAACGATCGCAGAATTCTTCTGGCAAACCGTCATCGACCATCACACATACGCGACCGGCGGCAACAGTGACGATGAATATTTTTTTGAACCGGATCAGCTTTCAAAGCATATATCGCGGGCGACAACCGAAACCTGCAATACGTACAACATGCTCAAGCTCACCCGCCATCTGTTCACTTGGACGGCTGATGTCAAGTACGCCGATTATTATGAGCGGGCGTTGTACAATCACATCCTGGCGTCCCAGGAACCGGGAACCGGCATGGTAACGTATTTTATGTCGTTTACACCCGGCACTTTCAAGACATATTGCGACAGGGACAATTCATTCTGGTGTTGTGTCGGCACCGGATTTGAGAATCACGCCAAGTACGCCGAAGGCATTTACTACCATGACGAAAACGGCATTTTTATAAACCTCTTTATTCCGTCGAAATTAACCTGGAAAGAAAAAGGAATCATATTGACTCAACGATCCCGATTTCCTGAAGAGGCTTCCACCCATCTCGCAATTCAAGAGATCAAGGACGGGAACGTGCCGCTTTACGTTCGTTATCCGTCATGGGCAACATCGGGGGCCGCAGTGACAATTAACGGGACCAAAGTGGAGATAAACCAAAAGCCGGGGAGTTACATCGTTCTGAAAAGAAATTGGAAGACTGGCGACGAAATTGACGTTACCTATCCGATGGCGTTGCATATGGTTGCAACAAATGACAATCCCAACCTTGCTGCGATCGAATACGGCCCGATCGTCCTGGCCGGAGCAATGGGGACTGAGGGAATGAACCCTCCGGCTCCATTTGCCAAAGATCAGCTCGATTATAGAAACGTCCCCGTTCCGCAAGATATTGATACGGCACTCAATGTTAACGGGAGAACAATAAACGATTGGCTGATTCCCGTGGACGGAAAGCCGTTGACTTTTAAGACGGTAAAAGCGGCTTCAAAAGAGATCACTCTGGTTCCCTATTACACAATCGATAAAGAACGCTATGTCGTTTATTGGAACCTGAAATAGCTCTTCTGCATTACGGCCTTTGTTCCATATATTATTTAAGAGAATCCCGTCCTTTGCGACGGAAGTTGTTCTTACGACGTGATAGCGAATGATATGATGAAGGGCGATGAGCGGCTGGAGCTGGTCTTGGATACCTGGCAAACGAATAATCGGGTGACGGAGTTTTTTTTCGAGCATCTGCCTCGCGAGTTATGGGAGATGAACATTCCCGGCGCGCCTCAAAAGTCCGTGCGAATGCTTGCCGGCCATATTCATAATAGCCGATGCATGTGGATAAAAATGGTCGGACGAAGGTACGGAATAAAACCCCCGGAAAGCGTTGACCGCCGTAGGGTCACCCGGCGCAACCTGCTCCGTGCATTAAAGAAGAGCAATGCCGTGGTCGTCGAATTGCTCAGGCGCGGCCTGAAGGGCGATGGAATATTGCGTATCAACGTGCCGTGGGCCAACATTCCATCCGATGTCGTGCACTTCATGACGTATCTTGCGGTCCACGAAGCCCACCACCGCGGACAAATTATTGTCGCGGCCAGAGCATCGGGCCTGCGGCTTCCGAAAGAAGTGACTTCCGGTCTCTGGCAATGGAAGAAATGGTCCAAGGAAATTCAAAGCCGTAGGACGGCCGGCGCCCGGCAGAGAAATAAACTGCAGTAATTTCCACCTTCGGAGTTCAGTTCTTTCGAGGATTTGCGTTTGCACAAAAAACCCCCGATAATGCACGCCGCGTTGTTCGGGTTGCTTCTGCTCCATGCGCAATCTTTGGCCAGCAAAAATCTCTCACTCTTGGTGATATGAGCCGACAAACCGTACTCAACTTCGTCGATGCAATTAACGAGCACAACGTTGAAAAGATCTGCTCGCTGATGACAGATGATCATAAATTCATTGATTCCCAAGGAATTGCTGTTGTCGGCAAGGTAAAAATGCGGGCCGGATGGACAGGATACTTCCAGCTTTTCCCCGACTATAAAATCGAGGTGACAGATATTTTCATCCGCGAAGACACGATCGCTGCTTTTGGATTTGCAGGCGGAACGTTCAAAGGATTAAGAGAGCAAAAAGGCAATTCCTGGAGACTTCCCGCTTCATGGAAGGCAGTCGTTAAAAACGAAAAGATTCAATTGTGGCAGGTTTACGCCGATGCAAAAATTCCTTATGACATCATCAGCAGATCGCAGAAACAGTGACCCCCCACATGCCGTCCGATGAAACCTTGGGGCACGACGTGCCGTTATACTGAGAAATGAAGTACTGCGCTGCTACCAGCCGCCGGCTTGCGCCCGTGCGAATCGCGAGGGGCGACAACAACTCAACAGGAACACACCATGTCCTTTCATCTCAGCGTTCTCCGAACACGCCTTCCGTTTTTTGTTCTGGCAATCAGTTCAATGACTATGGCTCAACGTCCGGTCTCTTCGCAATATCAACGTGACTCGCTCATTGCTGCAGCGAGGGAGATCATGGGCCTTCAAAAATACTGCGCTCTTATTACAATTGACTCACTCCATCGCGCCAATGTCAGAACAATGAATCCATTTCCACCGGAAGCCGACATGACGGTCTGGATGGCGACGAACAGCAGAAGCCGGAAAGCCGAAGAAATCCGTCGGAATCCTAACGTCTGTTTATACTATGCCGACCATGCCCAGGCACGCGGCTATGTGAACATGAAAGGGACGGCAATTCTCGTGGACGATTTGCAGGAGAAGCTTAAACGCAAAAGACAATACTGGACGCAAGCGTTTCCCGATTGGCAATACCTTCTCCTTATCAAAGTTATTCCCGAGGAGATCGAAGTCGTCAATTATTCAAAACATATTGTCAACGACAGCTTGACGTGGATGCCTCCGACGATCGGGTTCGCGAAGTAGCCGGAAAATTGCAGACATTCTTCCGGCATAATTGCCGGCCTGGACCATCCACGCCGAGTCTCCGGCGGCGAAACGAAGGACCTCTGAATTTGGCAGCTCTTATCAGACTTCACCTTCTCTTGCTGGCATCCGTTGCTCTTACAAGCTGTAAATTCGATTGGATGAGCGGCGATCCTTCAGTGTATGGAACCTGGCGGCTTGTCAAAAGGCAGGGAGCTTGGACGGGATCAATCTATGTTCCGGAGATTTCGGGTTATACCGCAAAAGTGATATTCCGGGAGAACGGCCTGGCTCAGTTCTATCGCAACGACACGCTTGTGAATGAAATACCATTTGCTCTCCTAAAGCAGAGATTTCCCGGGAGCAGAAGAGAGATCTTTATGATTCACTGGACACATAAAAATTTTCCCGACAGCCAATATGTTCTTTTCCCTGGAAACGACACGCTGCATTTGACGGGAAGAGAAAACGAGATCTCGCATTACTACTATGTCAAGGATGATCAATAGCTCTTCCAGACGGATATTGCGTCGCCGCATTGATGCGTGGCAGCGCACCGTATGAATCCTCTTCATTGATGCGGACCATTTGTTATCATGGGAAAAAAACAGCGGGCCCCACAAAATAGAACTATGACTCTCAGCAACCTCGAGCAACGGATGTACAAGAAACGCCTGCTCCGCCTGAATAAGCCGACGCCAGTGCATTCACTCGAGAACAAAACGATCAATCAGAATATCCACGAGGCGATCCCGTTTCTTCCATCCTCTTTTGTCGACCTCCTTTTTATCGATCCGCCGTATAACCTCACAAAGTCTTTCAACTCCAATTATTTTAAAGAAATGGCTCCGCAAGAATATGGTCTATGGTTTGAACCGTGGTTTGAGCGGATCCTTCCGGCATTAAAAACAACGGCATCGGTCTATGTATGCAGCGACTGGAGATCGTCGGGGATTCTTCAGCAAGTACTTCAGAAATTTCTTACTGTCCGCAACCGCATTACATGGGAACGGGACAAAGGCCGGGGCGCAAGGTCGAACTGGAAAAACAATACCGAGGATCTATGGTTCTGCACGGTGTCGGATGACTATACGTTCAACATCGATGCGGTCAAAATCAGGAAAAAGGTCATCGCTCCCTACACCGACGATGACGGGGAGCCTAAGGACTGGCAGAAAACCGGCAGCGGCAATTTTCGCCTGACCCATCCGTCGAACATCTGGACCGACCTTACCATCCCCTTTTGGTCGATGCCCGAAAACACAGACCATCCGGCACAGAAACCCGAAAAACTCCTGGCGAAAATTATCCTTGCAAGCTCGAATTCTGGCGACTTTGTTCTCGACCCGTTCGCAGGATCCGGCACGACGTCGGTCGTCGCGAAAAAGCTCGGGCGCCGGTATCTCGGGATTGAACTTGATGAATTCTATGCGTGTCTCGCAGAAAAAAGGCTCGCAAGGGCAGAAGCAGATAAATCGATTCAAGGGTACGCCGAGGACGTTTTCTGGGAACGCAATTCATTGCATGAGCAAAAATCTATTTCCGCCTCGGGTAAGCTTTCAAAAAATGGCAAAGCATCCGGCGGCCAAAACCTCAGACGAGCAAAGTAACGGTTCAATCCTGTCTACAGCGTTGGAACGAACGGGCCGATGAATGGACGCTTGGAACATTGCAGTGGCCTTTTCCTATGCTGCTTGGATAATATGAGTGAGCGAACCATGAACCCGTACACAAAGCACGATTCTTCCTCTACTCGTTTAGTGCGATGGATTGCAAGAGGAGTAAGCAGTGCAAGTGTGGGCGCCATTCTGGTCTTCGCCATTGGCGAGGGCTTTGACCCTCAACAGACCAGTCCGAAAGAATGGGTGCTTTTTCTTTTCTTCCCATTCGGCGTCGCTGCCGGGATGGTGATAGGTTGGTGGAGGGAAAATGTCGGCGCCGGAATTACATTCTTTAGCCTGACGATGTTCTATCTTACTCACTTTTTCTACCGGGGAATATTCCCTCACGGATGGGCATTCTTTGTTTTTTCGTCTCCCGGTTTGCTTTTCGTATTATGCTGGTATCGTTCGCGGAGAGACCATATTGCTCCCGCCGAGTGATTGCCAACTCTCCGCCAGACGGCCGGACCTTTCTTGATTCGTGCCATGCAAGAGGGATAAGATGAGCCTTCGGAATGCATCGTTAGCCGGTTATTTTATTCTGGTAGTGTCACTTGTCCTATTGGTGATCCAGAATGCCATTTTTGCTGCCGGTGTCATTCCAATATTCGTTCAGGGGATGGCTGTGATTATTATGGTGTGGGCCCGAACGACATTCGGCAGAAGAAGCTTTCATGCCGGCGCAGAACCTACCCAAGGCGGATTGGTTACTTCGGGACCGTACAAATACATTCGTCATCCCATTTACGCTTCAATTCTGTATTTCATGTGGGCCGCCATCTATTCGCATCCGGCAGACCTCACCATACTCTTGGGGATCATAGGTACGCTTGGGCTGTCGCTGAGAATCTATGCCGAGGAAAAGCTCGTCGTCGTTCAGTACCCGCAGTATGAGGAGTATGCAGCACGAACAAAACGAATTATTCCGTATCTCTTTTGATTGAATGATTGTTCTGAAAAGTAATATATTCAGTTTGTAGGGTCTCCATTCAACAAACATCGGAGGTGTTAATGTTTTATTTTTCCCTTGAAGTCATCGGCGTTTCAATTCTCGTATCATTATTTGCGACCTGGATAAAACTCGTCCCGCGGTATCCCGAACGAAAATACAACTTTCTACAACAAACACTCAACACAGGAATATTAAGCGTTCTTTTAACGGTCCTATTCTCATTCGAGATATATCCTTCCTGGACAATTCTCTTCGCTGCAATCCTTTTTGTCGTTTGGGTTTCAGTGAAGATCACCGGTGCGATAGTTTCGAAAGGGAGCGAACCTCTCGCAAAAACCAAAGATAGGAACGGATCTTCAATATAAAGCCAAAGCTATAACAGCCGACTTTGACGAGGCCGAGGTTCGATTCTTTAGCGGCGGCTTTTGGCGTGCAAAGGCAGTTCTTACCGCATGCAGGTAATGCCAGGCCCTTCCTCTATTCCTTTCCATTTTTTAAGAAGCTTCTTTTTTTTATTTCCCAAGTTGCAGAAGAAACTCCAATCTACTGAGATTGTCGTAAACTGTTAAAATTTTCAACACTCTTTTAGTTGAAAAATGAGAATATTCTAACAAATCATAGTTCCCCCCTACTTTGCATTGGGCACAGTTATTGCGTGATAAGTTCGTGCTTTTTGTATGAAAGCAAGTTATTTGAGAACATTGAATCATTTTTTGGAGGTTATCATGCGCAAGTTGAGACTAGAATTTATCTTGGCGCTCGTAGTGTTGGTTTGGGCCTTCCCCTTATACGGCCAGCATTCTTCAGGCGGCACACAGCCCACATATGTTGGATCCCCCGCGACAAATTGCCGGCCGTGTCACAACGGTACTACCGGGAAAATGGGGAAAGTTGACATTTGGTTGACGACCCTTCATGCAACGGCTTACGATTCGATCCCTGCATCCGAGCGTTCTTTTTTACAAAACTCCGTTTCGTGTCTCCCCTGCCACACAACGGGCTGGGACACCACGGTGACAATCGGCGGGTTCAGCGATTTCTTCCGCGACAATGCGCACACACATGCTGATACTCTCGGCATGCAGAATACCAAGAACGTCCAATGCGAAGATTGCCACAAGCCGTATTCGACCGGTATCGCGTACGATACGAGCTATGCAGCAGCGAAATGCGGACAATGTCACGGCGGCGATCCGCACACGCCGATTTACGAAGATTGGAAGAAATCAATGCACGCGATTTCCAAGTATACTTCAAGCGGCAAGCAAACGATGACCGCGACAAACACCCAATGCGCAGGGTGCCATACCTCCGAAGGAATGGTGCAGTGGTTTAACCAGACGACCATAACGCCGTCGATCGTTGTCGCCGATACAAGCATTTCGAATTCGATCGCTTGCGCGGGATGCCATGATCCGCACGGAAGCCCCAATGCCCATCAACTTCGCCTTCCCATCGCTCAGCTTTGCGAAAAATGTCATAATCCGGAATATCCGCAGGACAGCGTGGGTACGGCAGTCGGTAAAGCGGTCCATAATTCAACGGCGTACATGTTCGAAGGTAAAGGCGGATACGAATATCCCGGAAGCTTCTATCCATCTTCCGCACATACCACGGCACTCCCCAACAAATGCGTGACTTGCCACGTAGCAACAGTGACCCCGGCTTCCGTGACAGCGAATACGCCGGTGTATACGGGACACAGTTTTGTTCCGAGAAAAGAAGCCTGCGAGACGTGCCATGCCGATATCGACACAAGTTCCACGAATTTCGATTATCGAAGGACGCAGACAACGTGCGACAGTCTTGCAGCGGTCCTGGCGACCAAGCTTGCGACAGCGAAGAATAAAGCAGATTCATCGTCGCTCGGGTTCATGCATGCAAAATTCAACTACGACTTCTATACCGGCGACGGCAGCCATGGCATTCATAATGCTGACTACGCTAAAGGGTTGTTGATTTCCGCGATCACGAACTTCTCGCTTACCGGAGTTAGAATGACGGATCCGTCGGTTCCGGGAGTGTTCGATTTGAAGCAAAACTATCCGAACCCGTTCAACCCGTCAACGTTCATCGATTACGATTTACCGAAAGCATCGCATGTCACCCTGAAGGTTTTTAGCGTCACCGGACAGGAAGTTGCGACGCTCGTCAACGAGAATCATGAAGCGGGACATTTCACGGTCCAATTTAACGCCGGAACGCTTGCCAGCGGCATCTACTTCTACCGTCTGCAAGCCGGAGAATTCGTTTCGACAAAGAAACTCCTCCTGTTGAAGTAACGACCGAGGTCCCCTTATCGTCATTGTTCGTAGAGCAGTGATCGAAGAAGCCGCCTGAGCTGCATGAGGCGGCTTCTGTTTTTCTTGATTCTTCCTCCAATAAAAACTACATTCGTTGCACGTATCGACCGGTCGGGGGCGGACGTTCGAAGCCCCCTGTTTCGAAATTCGATGAAAGGGGCTCGTGGCTCTGTATGAGAGATTTTAACTGCGTACGATTGAATGTCGCTGCGATTCAATGACCTTTGAAGAGAAAAGACTTTATCACCAGATCCACCCGATAAAACTGTTCGTCGATCTCAGCACCGCCCTCGGCTCGACCTTCCTTTTGTGGCAGCGATCGGTCATTGCCGCAATTCTTCTCGGGTTCATTCCCTCCATGATGGTTTCCTTCGCGCTGATAAAATATGTCGATCTTGACTTTTACAAAAGCTCTATGATGGGACGGTACATCAACAGATATCTCAATTCTCGGAGCGTTGATGGATTAAGGTTCACCGGATTTTTTGTAATGTTGATCGGAGGATGGTATCACGATTTGCGAGTGCTTGCAATCGGATCGTGCATCATCGTTGCCTGCTGGTCGTACGGCCTCGTGATTCAACGTCTTCGCAATGCATTCAATAGACGACAAAAAGAACGTTAACTCCCTAAGATAATGGTCGCCATTGGGAAGACTCCATTATTAAAATTAGACCGCCTCTCCGAACCCGGCTGCGCGGAGATCTTTGTAAAATTCGAAGGGGCTAATCCCACCGGAAGCATGAAAGACCGCATGGCCCTCTCGATGATCGAGGGGGCGGAAAAACGGGGAGAGTTAAAAGCGGGGGGAACCGTCGTCGAATATACCGGCGGCAGCACCGGCAGTTCGCTTGCCATGGTCTGTGCTCATAGAGGCTATCATGCGCACTTTGTTTCGTCCGATGCGTTCGCAGAAGAGAAACTCCGGACGATGCGGGCGTTCGGGGCGATGCTCGACATCATTCCAAGCTCCGGCGGCTCGATAACGGCAGCGCTCATTGATTCGCTGGTCAAACGAGCGAAAGAGTTATGCAGGGAGCCGAACACGTTTCTGACCGACCAGTTCAATAACACGGACAACAAAAACGCCTATCACGCTATGGCCCGCGAAATATTGGACGTTCTTGGTAATTCGATCGATGAATTCATCACGGGCGTTGGAACGGGAGGAAGCTTCTCCGGGAACGCCGAAATTTTGAAACAAAGAATTCCGCACATCAAATGCATCGCCATTGAACCGCGAAGCGTTCGAGCTCTTTCAGGCGGGGATATTTCAGGAACCCATAAGCTCGAAGGAATCGGAGCTGGATTTGTGCCGTCAATCTGCAGATTAGATCTGGCCGATGAGATAATGCCCGTATCGGATGAAGATGCATACGAAACGGCCCGAGCACTGGCCCGGAAAGAAGGGATCTTTGGCGGAGCCACGTCGGGAGCAAATGTCTGGGCCGCAATTCAAAGGGCAAGGATCGTCGGCCAGGGGAAGAAGATCGTAACAATTATTTGTGATTCGGGCTTAAAATATCTTGACGGGGACTTGTATAGGGAATAATATGCATATTCACGATACCATTCGGGTGAAAGCCATGGACAGATTGAAGTCGATGAAAATGATGACGGCACTCATCCTTGCAATGCTGGCATTTTGGAATCCGGCATTCGGACAGCATGCTGGCGTTTCAAGTGAATCCTCCGGATTTGATTCGTCGCTGGCAAGAAGCCTCGGGGCCGACGAATACGGGATGAAACATTATGTGATGGCATTCCTGAAAGCAGGCCCTGTGAAGATCCAAGACCCTGCACAGAAGGCAGAACTTCAACGAGAGCATTTACGGAACATCATACGGCTGGCGAATCAAGGGACGCTGCTGATCGCAGGCCCGTTCCTTGACGACCAATCATTGAGAGGCATCTTCATTTTCAATGTCGAATCGATCGAAGAGGCGAAAAGCATCGCCCAAACAGACCCCGCCGTCAAGGCCGGCACATTAGTTCTCGAACTTCATCCATGGTACGGATCGGCCGCACTCGTTGAAATGCCAAGAATTCACAAACGCTTGGAAAAAAGGAGCGTCGCAGAATAGTATTCACTTTTCTCGGCACTTTTTTTATAGCGCAAACTGAGCGTACAATTTCCATCATAAAGGAGACTGAATGGCTACCATTACCGACGACTACATGCGAGAGATGCTGATGAAATCGCGGAATTACTCCATCGTCATTTTGAAAGCAACCGCGAAAAGAAGCGAACAGGGTGCGGAGAAAATCGTCTTTGAGCATGCCCGGAGGAATTTTTCGCTCCGCGCCGACGGCATCCTGCCAATCGTCTGTCCGATCACCGACGAGAGCGAAGTGCGGGGCATCGGCATCTTTAATGCGAGCCCTGCTGAAGTGAAACAAATTATGGACGGGGACCCGGGGGTGATGGCGGGTATTTTCACGTATGAAATTCATCCGGGTAAAAGCTTTCCCGGAGATGCCCTTCCGCGTTAACAACCCCCTGGTCTACCTTATCGGATGGCAATTCCTGACGCCTCAGCATCCACACATTTCTAGAAAATGGCGTAAATCACTCCCAGCTGAAGACCTTCTTTTGCCTGTGTTCTGAGCGACTGGTCTCTTTGATAGACCACCTGATAATCGAAGTGCACGTTCATGAAGGAATTGATCCTTGAATTGATCGTGTTGTCCCAGCGGACATCCCAAACGTCAAGACTTTCAAAACGTGAAAAGAGCCTTAAGCCGGTGTTCAGAATGACATTGTCGGCAACTTGAAGCTTCTCCTGAGTGACCGACTCAAAGCCAGTTTCAAATTTGAAGGCCTCTATTGTCTTCGTCGTTGAAGGATTGTCCGTGTATTGGCGAAACCGGTTCGTAAAGACCTCCTGGGAAGCGAAACCAAGCCTCGTCGTGAGCGATTGGAGTTTGTTGTACGTGAACCCTATGCTTTGAGTAACGTACCCGGGATCAAAAAAATCAGCCGTCGGCACCGGCGGGTTTGAGCTGTACGAATACCCCTGGGCTATCGTCGTAACGATGGAGTTGCTAAAGTATGGATCGGTCGCCCACCCGATGTCGAAGGACAACACGCTCTCCAAGTTAAAATCGTTATCGTTCGTGATCGAACCCTGCCCTCCTAATTTTGTTCTGCCATAACCGAGCTTCAACCGGTTGCGGACCGTCCACACCTCTCCCCGGTAGTCCAGTCCAAGATTGCCCGCCGCCGTCCAGGTGAATGCGTTTGACCCCCCCTGCGTCCAGTTGCTGAACGCGATCTGACTGATATTCAACCCAGTGATCACGGTCGGGATCCAAATGTTCATTGAGTCCCTTTTTAGGGCTTCGACCTTATTGACCATTTTGGTGGAATCAATTCCGTAAGCGTACACGGACGCGTTTATCATTATGAGAGAAAGGAACAATCTCACGCCAATCACCGCCTTTCGCGATTAGTAAAGAACCAGTTATTGTCAAGTTTGCTGGGATCTCGAAGGAACCTGGCCCCAACCCCTCGGATTCGGCAATCGGCACAAACCACAATTTCCATCGATGAAAAAAGTTACGGAATTTTATTTTCACCAGCAAAGAGCTTTTCCTGCTCTTGGAAAAACGGTTGCGTTTATCGCGGGGAACGACTAGATTTAGCACATCGATGGGGAAAAAGCATAAACTTCTTTTCCTGGTGTCATCCCTGAAATTGTCTGAACGGAATCGGTCAACTGTACGCCGAAGAGGCTTCTTTGATACTCACGAGAGGCTTCTCGAAAAAGAATATCTTTTGGCTCTCTTTTTATCTCATGAATAAGCAATCCGCATTCCATTTTCCATCACTATCGTGAGGAACGGTTTATGCCTGATATCCTGCATCGAGTTGGGATCAACGCGTCCCCGCAAAGAGTATTCGAAGCCCTTTCCACGATCGACGGGCTCCGCCGCTGGTGGACGACCGAAACCGCGGGGGACACAAACAAGGGATCCGTCATTGATTTCGGTTTCTGCGAAATGAAGGTGCTCGATTCCACGGCGGGAAAATTAGTGCGGTGGAGGTGCATTCGCGGCCCCGAGGGCTGGACGGGTACGGAGGTCAGCTTCAATTTGATTCGGAAGGATCAACAAACATTCGTACTCTTCAAGCACGCAAAATGGAAAAGACCTATAGAATTTATGCATCACTGCAGCACGAAGTGGGCCGTCTTTCTTCTGAGCCTGCGGGATTGGGTCGAGAGAGGCGAGGGACGTCCGGCTCCCTACGATATTAAGATCCACGTCGGCGATTAAAAGCGTCCGCTGGTTTCCCTATGAAGAAAATAATTGTGAGTATAGTTGTCGGTGGCATGCTCGGCATAGCGGGCGGGCGCTATGTATTCGTTGGTTCCGCATTAAGTCTGATTCCCTGGGGATTGGCCGGTCTCGCACTGGGATCTTGGTGCAGCAAGAAGGAATGGGCATATATCGGCGGATTCTACGGCTTCATTCTCTCGTTTGTCTTTATGGTCGCAGGGTACACGGGGGGCGAACCGTTGCTCGGTCGTTTGCCATTCTTTGCAATATTCGGCGGTGTCGGCGGCGTATGCGGCATTCTTCTCTCTTGGATCGGATTTACCCTTAGAAGAAAGTACAGTAAAAGTCCGTCGCGATCCTTCGCCAAATCATGACTGTTGCTATCCTCTTGCTGGCGGTGCTTCTCGGAGTCCTGCTCTTCGCTGCGCGAAAGCCCGATATCCTTGAATTCTGCCGCGAAATAGAGATCAACGCCCCGCCGGAGAAAATTTTTTCTCTGATCAACGATTTCCACTGCTGGCCGGAGTGGGCTCCTCAGGACACGGCGGACAGCTCAATGAAAAGGGCGTTCAGCGGACCGCCGAACGGCAGAGGTGCAGTGTCCCGGTGGACAAGCAACGGAAGTGCAGGCCGCGGGAAGATGGAAATTATTGAGTCTGCCCCTCCCGTGAAGGTCAAGGTGAACGTTGAGTTTGAAAAGCCGTTCAACGTCATCAACGTTAACGAGTTCATCATCGAGCCGGCTGGCAGTGCAACGAGGGTAACATGGAGAATGAAGGGGGCAATTCCTTTTCCTGCAAAAGTTATGAGCGTTGTCTTCCCCATTGATCGGATCATGGGGAAGCACTTTGAAGATGGGCTGCGTTCGTTAAAAACAGTCAGCGAGCGGCAAGATTTTGTCTCACAATAAACCGGGACCTTGAATCCGAAAGATGCAGAGATGTCGGTGCGGTGTTCAATGACGCCCTCCCTCTAACCATTTCTCTCGCAACAATGGCAACCATAATCAGAACGGACTCGGAAAATAAGGACTTCGTGAAATTGGTGCGCGAGCTCGACGCTGATTTAGCGAAGCGGGATGGCAAGGATCATGGATTTTATGCGCAATTCAATAAGATCGATAAGATCAAATATGTCGTGGTTGCGTATGAAGATGCAGTACCGGTCGGATGCGGGGCGATCAAAGAATATGCATCCGATACCATGGAAGTGAAAAGGATGTATACGCTCCCCAACCGGCGCGGGAAAGGAATTGCGACCGACGTTCTCAGGGAGTTGGAGCAATGGGCTGCTGAGCTGTCATACTCGAAGTGCATTCTTGAGACTGGGAAAAAGCAGCCCGAAGCGATCAGACTGTATGAAAAGAATGGATATTCCCGGGTACCAAATTATGGCCAATATGCAGGGATTGAAAACAGCGTCTGTTTCAAGAAAATGATCCTTCCGGAACAGCATTAGCTCCTTCAATGTTCAGATCGGACAGAAAATATCATGAGTAAAAAAACAGCATCGATTCTATTTTTAGCGGTGTGTTTACTCCTTGCGCTCCTTCTTCTCACGAAGACGATAACGACAACAGTCAGCGGATTTCTTTTTGCGATCGCTCTGGTGATATTCGGCGGATTGTCAAGAGGGATTCGATCAAAACAAGGATCTTTGTCTCTGAAGGAGAAGGAACACTCAAAGTGACGTGCGACTTAATTTGAACACTTCAATGTGCTCGATATCACCGTATCTTTCTTTGAAATACCCTTTCTTTAGCAGGGGTTGATGCTGCTGCGTGACAGGGAACTCACCATGTTATCCGCCGGACGGCCTAATATCAACCGGCCCCGCGGTTGCACCTCGAAAGGATCTCACTTCATGACGATGAATCGAACGCGTTCCGGCTGGTGCTTGCTAGCCTGCTTTTTGATGATATCTTCAATCTGTATGTCTCAACAGAAGTTTGATGTCGTCTATCTCAAGTCAGGAGGCAAGGTCATTGGAACTCTTGTCGAAAAAAAGGAAGGCATACCGGTCATCATTCAAATGCAATCGGGGGAACAGTTGACGATTCCCTGGGCCGATATAAAGTCGTTCGACGTTATTGTTGTCCATCCGCAGAAAATTGACTCTGCTGCAGCCACACAGGCGGTCGAGCTGCCGCCGGAGAATGCCTTGTATGCTGAGGCAGCCGGAGTAGGTCTGCTGTATTCGCTCAACTACGAGCGAATGGTCTCCGATAATGTCTCCCTCAGAATCGGATATTCCTCATGGTCGTTTACCCTTCCGTTCATTTTTGTGTCAGAGTCAGTTTCATTTACTGGTATTCCGATCATGGTCAATCTCCTCGAAGGCAGAGGAAATAGCAAACTGGAGATTGGAGGAGGTCTCCAGTTTTGCCAGGTGACCACAACAAGCAGTACCGTTGGTTTTTTCAACTCCGGGTCCTCCAGTACATCCGCAAGCACAGGGTTTACCCCTATCGGGGTCGCTTCCATCGCGTACCGGTATCAGCCGAACGGAGGAGGTCTACATTTTCGCGCCGCCCTGGATCCTCTGATAAGTTCCGGCGGAATCAAAATGACAATCGGTCTCAGCCTGGGCGCCTGTTTCTGATCTGCACGTGATGATCGAGGGGTTGGATAAACAAGCTTTCGTCAGCCGGCAGGATAAAAAAAGGTAATTTGTGCTTGTCGCCGCGTGTTATCCGGCATTCCTTTTTCTTCTTGATTCTGCCGGCGATTACCGCTACATTGCTCTGTGTGAATGAGCTTTGCAATTTGTCGGGGCTTTTGATTCTTTTCCGCTAGGAACTATCCTTTCTCCGCAAGAAAGTCTGGTAATGACGGCTCGGTGTTTCAGAAAACAAAATCCCAAGTTCTTCCCCTCGATCGCTGACATTTACAGTTCCATTCTCTCCTTCAGGTTCATCGGCCGCCTCTTGATTATCTCAAGTCCCATCCTGCTCTTCTTGTCGATTCCCCTCTTCGGACAAGCGGCCGGACCGCGCTTAGTGATATCGCATGTGACCGGCGGCTGTTACGTCTACACCACGTCACGGATGTTGGATGGAATCCTGATCCCTGCGAACAGCATGTATATCGTCACGGACAGCGGCACGGTGATGATCGACACGCCGTGGGATACAACGCAATTTCTGCCGCTGCTCGACTCAATCCGGATCCGGCATCGATCGAACGTTGTCCTCTGCCTGGCGACGCATTTTCACAGCGATAGAACGGCGGGGCTCGATTTCCTGAAACAAAAGAGAATTCCGACATTTTCTTCCAAATTGACGTTTGATCTGTGCCAAGAGCGTCATGAAAAACAGGCTGCGTACTTCTTCACAAAGGACACGACGTTCCTTGTGGGTGGTCATCGCTTCTTCGCCTACTATCCGGGCGAAGGACATACCAAAGACAACATCGTCGTTTGGTGCGATGATGAAAAGCTCCTTTACGGGGGATGTCTGGTTAAAAGCTCAGACGCAGGTGATCTTGGCAATCTTGCGGATGCGAATACCGCAGAATGGCAGGCCTCAATCATGAATGTGATTCATCATTTTCCGGAGGCGCGGTTTGTGATCCCGGGGCATTTTGGTTGGAAGGATAAACGGGGTCTTGAGCACACACTGAAGCTCCTGGAGGATTACAAGAAACAATCATCGAACTCACACTAACACCTCAGGGCACAATTATGGAAGACACGCACATGTTTGGACCATCATTCCTCGTCGGTATCGTTGTCATCTTGATTTTTATTATCGGGATCCGCATCATTCGGCCAACCCACCGGGGGCTCATCGAAAGGCTCGGCAAATATAAGAAATTTGCCGGCCCGGGGTTTCACTGGGTGATCCCGATGATCGACCGGATGTACTTGATCAACACGACAGAACAGATGATCGATGCCGAGCCGCAGGAAATTATTACGAACGATAATCTGAATGCGATGGTCGATGCACAGATCTATTACAGAGTGAAACCTGACGAAGAAAGCGTCAAGAGCTCGCAATACAATGTGAACAATGTCAATAACCAGATCGTGAACCTCGCCCGGACGACGTTGAGGAACATTATCGGCACTCTGACCCTCAAATCGGCCAACAGCGAGAGGGGGAAAATCAACGACGAACTGCACCGCATTCTGATCCAGGAGACGTCTTCATGGGGGATCGATATCGTCCGCGCCGAGCTTAAGGAAATCGACCCGCCGAAGGATGTCCAAGATACGATGAATAAAATAGTAAAAGCCGAGAACGAGAAGATCGCGGCGATCGATTTTGCCACAGCAGCAGAAACGACCGCCGACGGCGAAAAACGCGCGTCAATTAAAAAAGCTGAGGGGATCAAACAGGCCAAAATTCTCGAAGCTGAAGGAGACGCCGAAGCAATACGGCTGGTAAACGAGGCGGCCGACAAGTATTTTATCGGCAACGCACAACTGCTGAAAAGGCTCGATACGGTCCAGAGTTCCCTGGAACAAAACGCGAAGGTGGTGATCTCGGGAAATTCAGAGCTCGTGAACGTGATCGGCGACCTTGCGGGAGTGGTGCCGTTAAAACGTCTCCCGTCTGATCAAAAACCCGTGACGTAGCCGGCAACGAATGCCTCTGGCTGAAATCTTACATGAATGAGAAATCACAAATCGTAAGGCTGGTCAACGCGTTGGCGTGCGGAATTCTCCTTCTATCGTCCATCAGCGCGGCACAGACAGATTCGCTTGGAGTGCGCGAAGGGGTTCGCCGGATGGCTGATGCGATTGTCCGCGACCTGCACGGCGAAGGTCCGGCTGCATGGCTAAGGTATTTCTCCCATTCAGAGAATTTCTTTATGGCATCGGACGGACAGCTCTCATTTGCCAATACAGGCTGGAAATTGCGAAACGCCCACTGGTCGTCTCTGCATCACAGTCACTGACATCCATCTCCGTTGTCCTTAAAATAATATGCCAGGAATTTTTGCTGATAGATCGTTGAAGCCGACCGATAAGATGCTTTCGGAAACGCTTGGCAAGTCGTATGAATTGTGGCAAGCGATCAGAAATGCTCTTGCGGAGACATACGGACCGTTGACCGAGGAATGGAAATTCTACGGTTCAAATTCCGGCTGGACGCTCAAACTGCTGCTTAAAAAGCGGAACCTTTTTTTCTTTTTTCCCTCCAAAAAGTTTTTCAGGATTGCATTCGTCTTTGGAGATGATGCCGTGCGGCAAGTCGAGCACAGCAGTCTCCCTGCGGCGATGATTCAAGAGTTGAAGAATGCGAAACGTTACGCGGAAGGAAGAGGACTTCGGTTGGAGGTAAGAAAAAAAGCCGACGTCAACGATATTGTCACACTCACCGCAATAAAAGTGAGAAACTAGCGCACCGTACAGAAAAAGGGGAAGGAACGTCAATCGTATGGCAGCACATCAGGCCGCAGAACGATTTGAAGAGGTCATTGCAGTCCGACCTGAAGATATTGACCAATTCGATCACGTGAACAACGTTGTCTATGTGCGGTGGGTGCAGGAAGTGGCAACCGCCCACTGGAATGCAGCTGCAACTGCCGCCCAAAAAGAGACAATCGGCTGGGTTGTTGTCCGCCATGAGATCGACTACGTGAACTCGACCCGGCTGGGAGACAAGATTATTGCACGCACCTGGGTGGGGGCGGCCGAGAAGAACATTTTTGAACGGCACACAGAATTGCTTCGGGCCGCCGACATGAAAACGCTCGCGCGCGCCCGATCACTCTGGTGCCCGATCAACTTGAAAACATTTAAGCCGACAAGAGTCGACGCAGATGTTTATGAGCGATTTTCAATACCGGTCAATCATCCCTGACTGGCGGTAGTTCAATGTGTTCAGCTTGAGCTCTGGTTTGTGCCGTTCTCAATCCGCGCGCGGCGGCCATCTTCGATGCAAATGCGCGCACTTGAAAGGAATCATCATGAAGCAACAATGTCATATTTCATTTGTCTACGGAAGCTGGATCTTCGCCGTGTGCGGCCTTTGTTATTATGTGTACGAAAGGAGCTTTGTTCAAGCGGCCCTGTGGCCTTTATTCATTCTCTTTTTTCTTTGGCTCTACGTCCGGCTCTTCCCTTCTATTTCCCGCTACATGGGATACGGGTCTGTTGAAGATCGTCCCGCAGAACACGTGGCTCCTTCCGGAGTTAAAGTGACCCTCTATACGGGCCTTGGATGCCCCTTCTGCCCGATCGTCAAGCGAAGGCTGATCGAACTTCAGTCGCGAATGTCGTTTGAGCTTCGCGAAGCCGACGTGACCTTCAAACCGGAATTGCTCGTTTCAACAGGAATCCGCTCCCTCCCCGTTATTCAGATCGGCGAGGCACGGTGGATAGGAAACGGCACAAGCGCTCAATTGGCCGAGTTCATTACGTTGCATACCCCTCACCATGCGGAAGCGGCGTCGGTCCCTGCATAGCTACGATCAGCGGAGAGAACTTACCTGCTGTAACTGCGGCGGGAATATCAGATTGCAAACTCCGTAAAAATATGCTATCATAGTCACAGGGAATTTTTGCCGTTGAACCCAATGTCAAGAGGGAATGCGGAGCCGAGACGTACGAGGTTTCTTCCTGTTTTTCCTCAATGGATCTTTGATCAACCGCATATCTATTTGCCGCTATCACGCCATTTCGAAAGGACTGCGATGCGCCGCACTTTGCTTGCGCTGGCGTTGAGTTCACTTACGCTGATCTCACAAAGCGATGCCGATGATCTTTACTTCCAAAAAGACTCAACTATCATCCGGTGGTCGGAAGGAGACAACGAACAGGATACCATTTGGCAAGCGCCGTTCATGATCCAGGATGTCTCCGTGAGCCTGGATGGTTCCTTCATCTGTTTCACCAAATCTGCTGTTGCGGATGAATCCCGTCCAGAACGGGAAGTCGGGTATTTTTCGGTGAAGGAAGGATCGATTTCGATCATCCCGTCCGGCACAAAGTTCAACTTTGGGGCGATCATCTCGCCGTCCGATCGCCTGATTGCGTTCAGCTATCTTCCGGACAAAGGAGAGTGGAAAACGGCTGTCTTTGACCGCATCACGCGAACCATCGCGTATGACGTCGCTCCGGCAGCTGCGGGAAACAGCTATAATGCTTTTGCGTGGCAGACGGACTCCCTCCTCCTCTTTCAAACGATGAACAAGGTCATCGAGGCGGACCTTCACGGCCAGTTCAGAAGGGAGTTTACGCCTCCCGATAGTTTGATGGAGTTCACTGTTCCCGGCGCGCAAATGCTTTTTCTGGATGACAGCATCCGCGCGTTCGTCTGCGAAGACGATGGCCGTTCGATGTTCGAAGAATTCGAAGGACCTCCGACGAACGTGTTCATCTGCCGCCCCGGCAGAACCGCACGTGTGTTCAAGGAAAAGGAAGATGTCAACAGCTGCATTGCCCATGGGAGAAGCCTGTACATCGGATACACGGATTTCACGCATTCGAAAAAAGGAAAAGCCATGCTTATCCGGTACGATTGGGTAAAGGGAACGAAATATTTTCTCGCGCCCTCAGGAACGATTGTCGGAGTGCTCGATTGAACTTTCACTGCGTCGGCGGACCGAACATTCCCTTTTTGTGAAATGAAAACCATAGCGGCGCTATCCGATATCCACGGCAACATACTCGCCCTTCAAGCGGTTGTCGCTGATCTTACCAAAAGGCGTGTCGATGCGGTGGTTAATCTTGGCGACCACGTTTCCGGCCCGTTGTGGCCGGGGGAGACGATTCAATTTTTAATGAAGCAAGCATGGACCCAGATTTCGGGGAATCACGACCGGCAGCTGGTGAAGAACGATCCACGCAAGCACGGATTGTCCGACGCATACGCCTTCAAATCTCTGCATGCCGAAGAAAAGAAGTGGCTGGAACAACTGCCGCCGACAGCAGCGTTGGATAAGGAAGTTTTCCTTTTTCACGGAACACCGTCGAATGATACGGAATACATGCTGGAAACGATCAGCCACGGCAGAGCAGTCCTTGCCTCGAAAGATGAGATCAGCAAGAGGCTCGGCAGCTCACGATCCCGCATCATGCTCTGCGGGCATACCCATATACAGCGGGCAGTTGAAGCGGAAGAGGGTGTCCTTATCGTCAACCCGGGCAGCGTCGGGCTCCCCGCGTACAAAGACGAGCTTCCTGATCCTCATGTGATCGAATCGGGCTCGCCGCATGCCCGTTACGCAATCTTGCGATTCGACAAGCTATGGAGTGTGGAATTGATTGCCGTTCAATACGACTGGGAGCAGGCAGCAACGCGAGCGGCACACAACGGCCGCCAAGATTGGGCATTCGCTCTGAAAACCGGTTTCGTCGCGCAATAATCTTCGGACCTCAGCATGAACCAAGCCGCCGTGCAGGAAACAAAATTAACCAAGGTCGATTTTTCCAAACAAGGTCGGGTCACGGACAATTTCGAGGATTGCACGTTCGAACATTGTTCTTTTTCGAAAACAAACCTCTCCAACATTATTTTTTCGGAATGCACGTTCATCGGTTGCGATTTCAGCATTGCGGCGCTGGCGAAGACCGTGCTGCGGGGAGCGTGCTTCAAAGAATGCAAACTGCTCGGGCTCCATTTTGAACAATGCAATAACTTCATTTTCACCGTCGACTTTGAAAATTGCATCCTCGACCTCTCCTGTTTTTACAAGCTTAGCTTGAAGAAAACCCGCTTTCGGAAATGCTCCCTGCATGAAGTCGATTTTACCGAGTGCGACCTGACCGGAGCGCTCTTCGAACACTGCGACCTCAGCGGGGCAAAATTCGACAGGACCGTTCTTGCCAAAGCCGACCTCCGCACGTCATTCAACTATGCGATCGACCCTGAACGAAATCGGCTGACAAAGGCTAAATTTTCGGCTGCCGGAATTGCCGGCCTTCTGGGAAAATACAATATTGAAATCGACTAGAATGATCCATGGATAACTCAAACGACAATGAATACACGAACGCCGGCCACGCACTCAACTACCTGGCGAGAGCAGACACGTTTCCCCATCGGGCCGAAGGAGAGGCTGTCATTGTCGAGCTGTTGCCGCCTTCTCTCAGACGAGTGCTTGACGTAGGCACGGGAGACGGACGTCTGCTGGCAATCGTAAAAGAAGCGCGCCCCGGCGTCGAGGGTGTTGCGCTCGATTTCTCTCCCACAATGCTCGCAGCTGCGAGAGAGCGTTTCACCAACGACCCGGCCGTTTCTGTGATCGAGCATAATTTTGATTTTCCGCTGCCGAAGCTCGGGCTCTTCGATGCAATCGTTTCAAGCCTGGCGATTCATCATGTCGCCGACAAGAGAAAATATAACCTTTACAGCGAGATCTTTTTGATGCTCAAGCCAGGCGGAATATTCTGCAACCTTGAGCATGTCTCATCGCCAACGTTCTCTCTTCACGAAGATTTCTACGCTGCGATCGGAATGGATGCTGCAAATGAGGACCCGTCCAACAAATGCGCCAGCGTCGAACTTCAGCTTCAATGGCTGCGAGAGATCGGTTTCGATAATGCCGATTGTTACTGGAAGTGGCGGGAATTTGCGTTGCTGGCCGGAAAAAAGAATGTGTGACACATTATGAGAAAAGTTCTCGCTTGTGAGATTCCCATCCCTCCGAAACTCTATGAAACGAATTTGGCTGTATGCGGGCGTTGCCGGCGCTTCGATAGCTCAGTTTTCCGTTGAACGATTCTGGAACAGTACCGTCAGTGCTGATTCGTTTAGAGATCTTCATGCGGTCCTAGAAGATGCTCCGCACCTTCTCTCCATTTTTTTCTCTCAACTTGCTTTCGCCATCGTCATCGGCTTCTTCTACCTTCATGTCCCGCACCAAAAGCGAAGCGTAAAATCCGGGATTACCATCGGGGCGATTCTTGGACTTTTAACCGGATTATCTCAATTTCTCTCTTGGTATGCAATGTTCGATATTCCATTCCCTCTCGTTGTTAGAGAAGCAACAAGAATGACTTTGCTAGGAGTTGCCGGCGGGGGAATAATTTCATTTGTTGAACTCAAAATGAATACAAGGCATCCGCCGACGGGCGCATAAACTATTGCTCAACTTAACTTCTTCCTGCCCCATCTTTGAGAGAACACTATGAAGATGAAGCACAACGTTACGATTCAAGAGGCACAACAATCCGACGCTGAAGCGCTTGCGTGGTTATCCGGAGAACTTGGATATCCGGCGACAACATCGGAGATAGAACATCGGCTAAAGGCGTTATCCGCTGACCCGCGTCATACAATTCTCGTCGCAAAGGATGGCGCACTCCTCGGATGGATTGATGTTGCGGTGATTCACACACTTGAGAGCGACTCGTTCGCCGAAATTCGGGGCCTGGTGGTGACGGAGGCACGTCGCGGTACCGGTATCGGAACAAAACTTGTTGAAGCAGCCGAGAAATGGGCGAGCGCAAAAAAATGCGACAGAATCCGCGTACGGACGAACATCACACGTGTGGAAGCACAAGCCTTCTATCAACAGCGCGGTTACGTATCCAAAAAAACACAAAACGTCTTTGATAAGAGCATCCCATCCAATAAGTAAAAGTTTACAATCGGAGGGTTGGTTTGACATGTTCCGGCTCAAGGGCCGGTTCACACTGACCATGCGGGGCACCTTTTGGACCTTACTGCTAGGGAGGGTCACTGTTGTCATTCCATATTTTATCGAGCACGAAAAAGCCATGCATATCTTTGCGAACTGGAAATCCACAAGGTTTATTCCGGTCGGAAGAGGAGCATGAGTTCTTCTTTCGAGTAAACGTCATTTTCAAACTGTGGGGGCGGCACGATAGCCTCCGTTGATCCTCCACAATCTCCTGTTATTCGGTGTTTTTCCCGCGGCGTTGGTAGTCCGATGTACCTCGGTGTTGTGATAATCCTCCGGGGGGAAACGGTTTTATTTTGGCCGATCGGTTTGTTCTGTTATACAATCACCTTCTTCATCATCGCCGATCTTTTCATTCGGTACTTTGAAGAACCGAGGCTGAAACGTCGATTCGGAGGACCATACGACGAGTACAGCCGTTAAGCTCATCGATGACTCCCGCAAGTTCGAAAATACTTCCGCCGCCGATTCGCAGCCTGCGGCTGCGATCCCCGTTGGCATCCTCTTATCGTAAAAGAGATTGAGATTATAGATATTTTTTTGCACCTTCTCTTTGTCACACTCGCTGCATCCACGGCCTCCCCAGGCATTTCGGACTCATCGATCATCTCAAGGAGCGTTCAATGGAAAAAATGTTCCGCAATTTTTCGAATCCGCATCCCCTTTGGTTTGTTGTCATCCTCGCATTGATCACCGCACTTGTATCGCAATCGTTCGCCCAGACTTCGACCTCTGGCAGCGGCCGGGGGCACGTTCAATATGCGATCTACTTCACGTCAGAAGATGTCGACCATCTTCTTGCCGATTCCGTGCAATTTGCCAAGACTCTCGCGTATTTCGCTCCCATCAAGCCGTACAAGGTATACCTCGAGGGGAGAAGCGAAGGAGAGATCGACGTTGCAATGATGAAGAAAATATCGGACAAATTCCGTTCGATGGGGATTAAAACCTGGGGATCGATGGTTCCCGTCGGGCACAACGGACCGTCGGTCTACAATAATCCGGACGACATGGCTTCCCTTCAAAAGAGGATGAAGGCGTTGGCAAAAGTATTCGACTATATCATCCTCGACGATTGGCTTTTCACGACGGCGACCGACGAGAAGAGCGTGAAAGACCGCGGTGATCAGAGCTGGGGGGACTACCGCACCAGGTTGATTCTGCAGCAATCAAAAAAATACATCATTGACGCGGCGAAAGAGGTCAACCCGAACGCAAAGGTGATCATCAAATATCCCAACTGGTACGAAGGACATCGGCAGAACGGGTACGATGTGTACCATGAAACTTTGCAGTTCGACAACATGGCCGTCGGCATCGAAACACGGAACAGAATGACCCATGACCAGCATATTCCGATTTACAGCGGCTATATCTTCCAAAAATGGTTCTCGAGCGTCGACCCCTCCAAATGGGTCGGCTCGTGGCTCGACAATTACGATATGAAGGGGGACGACAACGATTACGTCGCGCAGGTCTGGCAGGCGGTGCTGGCCCAAACGCCGGAGGTCATCCTCTGGTGCGCCGGTCAACTGTATCCCGATATCCCGGCCAGCGACGTCTATCCCCACTTCATCGAAATGCTTCCGGAGTTCGACAGGGTTGCCGGAATGTTGAACGGACAATCGCGAGGCGTTCCGATCTACCTTCCGTATGGATCCACCGGCGAATATAATATTTTTGGCTATCTCGGTATGGCTGGAATTCCGTTGACGCCTGTCGCACAATTTCCGACCGAAGGTCAAAACGCCATCTTTACTCTTCACTCGCTGCAGGACCCGAAACTTGCGGAAGAGCTGCTCGGCCGCCTTAAGGACGGACACGACGTTTTTATGACATGGGGACTTTGGAAAAAACTCCAGGGAACAGAATTCAAAAACACTCTATGCCTCATGGAATCTGAAGGGAGCGTCGCATCATCCCAATTCCGTGTTCGGATCGGATGGGACGAACAGCTTTACAAAGCGGACAAAGCATTCTCATTTCCGCGCATCGAAACGTCAACGTGGCCGTACGTCCGCGATGTCGCGGTAGAACAGGACGACTACGATTACGGCGTGCTGCTCGAGGCGCAATATCTCAAGGGGACAATGTACGTCCTCAACATGCCGGAGAACAGTTACGATCTTCTGAGGTTTCCCGTTCCGGTCCTCAATGCCATCCGCCGTCCGTTTGCTAAGGATCTTGGCATGCAGCTGGACGGGCCGGGCGGAGTGTCGATGTACATGTTCGGAACAAAACAATACGCCCTCTATAACATGAGCGACCAGGCTGCGCCCCTGTCGCTCCGGTTCGAGAAAAAAATTCCGTCGGCCGGATGGATCGAATTGGTCCACGGCAAGCATCTTTCAATAAGCGAAGACACAACGTACGTTCGTTTCGATGGTCCGGTGATCAGTACCGTCGGATTGACGCTGCAGCCGTTTGAAATTGCCGTAGTCCAAGCACCATAATTACAATCCGCCTCTCCCCTTTCCGGGGAGAGGATTACAATTTTGATGAGCGGAAGATCCTTCACCGCATCGATGATGCAGTTCAACTTTTCCGGAGAAAGAATGGAAAAAGAGATACTCCTCTTGTTGTCGACATCCGTTGTTTTCCTCGCTTCGTTCACCCCTGCCGGCGCGCAATCCGCTAAACCAAAGAGCGAACCATTTCAGCCTCTTACATATGAGCAGGCGGATAAAAAGGCCGACTCGACGCTCGCGTTGATGACGACTGAGGAGAAAATTGCCTATGTCGGCGGAGACCGGTCGTTCTTCATCAGGCCCGTCCCAAGACTGCATCTCAAGGAAGTATATATGTCGGATGCCACGCAGGGCGTCCACATCAGGGACAAGTTCACCGACGTCGACCTTTCAAAATACCAACTGGAGAAATCGACTGCATTCCCCTCTCCCATCCTCCTGGCGTCGACGTGGAACCCCGATCTCGCCTATCAATATGCCGAAGCCGTGGGAGAGGAATGCCGCGCGGGGGGCATCGGCATTTTGCTCGGACCAGGACTAAACGAGTACAGGCAATCGCAATGCGGCAGGAACTTCGAATATTTCGGCGAGGACCCATACCTCAGAGCACGGATGATCGAAGAATTCGTAAAGGGCGTTCAGAGCACGGGAACTGTTGCCACGCTGAAACATTTTGTCGCCAACAACACGGAGTTTTACAGGAGGAGGAGCAACTCGGTTGTTGATGAACGAACACTTCACGAAATTTATTTGCCTCCCTTCAAAGCGGGAATCGACGCCGGCGCGATGGCAGTCATGACCTCGTACAATCAGTTGAACGGCGAATGGTGCGGGGAAAGCGAGACGGTGATCGGCGAGATCCTTAGAAAGCAGCTTGGATTTCGCTGGCTTGTCATGACCGATTGGTGGTCGGTCTATGACGGAGAGAAACTCGCGAAATCGGGGCAGGATTTAGAAATGCCATTCGCGATCGGATTAAAAAATGCGGACTCTCTGATTCATGAGGGGAAAGTCAACATCCGCGACATCGACAGGATGGCAAAAAGCATTCTGCGGACATATTTTGCGATGAAGTTCGATGTGTCGACTAAGGACACTACATTATACGCCAATTTCGAGCAGCATGAGCTTACCGCTTTGCAAACCGCCCGCGAAGGTATCGTCCTCCTGAAGAATGAAGGAAATATACTTCCCGTCGAAGATACGACCAAAACGATACTTTTGACCGGCGATTTTGTCGACACATTGGCTGTCGGCGGAGGAGCGGCAGAGGTCGAGGGATACAACAACAGACTGATGCTTCACGAACTGAAAAGAGAATTCGGCGAGAAACTGACGTTTGTCAAAAATCCGGCAATAGAACAAATCAAATCGGCCGACATCGTTTTGTGCAATGTAGGAACGAGGGACAGCGAAGGATGGGACAGACCATTTGCGCTCCCGAATGATCAGGAAGAAAGGGTTCAACAGTGCGTGAGCAATAACCCCAATACTGTCGTCATTGTGACTTCCGGATCGGGAATAAAAATGACCGATTGGAGCGGCAGAGCAAAAGCGATCATTTACGCGTGGTATGGAGGGCAGATCGGCAACCGGGCCCTTGCAGAGATCATTGCGGGCAAAGTCAATCCCTCGGGCAAACTCCCTATCACTATAGAGAAAGATTTCAAGGATTCGCCGGGCTACGGATATCTTCCTGAGGGAGAAGCTTTATACACAGGCTGGGGGAGCGACAAAGACCATCCGCTCTTCGACGTGAACTATAAAGAAGGAGTCTTTGTCGGCTATCGGTGGTACGAACACAATAACATCGAACCTCTGTATCCGTTCGGCTATGGTTTATCTTACACTTCGTTCGAGTACGGCGGCCTGTCAGTCTCGAAAGAGCTTTTCGGGGAAAACGATACGGTAACGGTAAGCTTCAACGTAAAAAATACCGGGAACATGAAGGGAGCTGAAATTGCACAGCTCTACGTCGAGGACGTTCAATCCTCCGTTCCACGTCCGGCAAAGGAATTAAAAGGCTTCAAAAGAGTAGAACTTGCACCGGGGGAAAGTTCAGAAGTGATTGTGCGATTGACGAAAAAAGACTTTTCGTTCTGGAATCCCATTACCAAAGATTGGCTCGCTGAAAAAGGGGCATTTATTCTTCATATTGGCTCGTCTTCGAAGGATATCAAGCTCAAAAAAGAAATAGCATTAAGGTAACCGTTGCGCGCTGGAAGCTGAAGCGCGGAATCCAATATTGGCGGAAGCCCTTTAAGAAAAAGATCCGGCCGTCCAAGACCAATTGTCACAACCCCGAAAATGGAAAGCATTATTCATACCGTCATAAATTATGCAGGAGGTTCCATGCTATTGCTCCCCCCCACATTTCTTGTCCTGTTAGGCTTATTCACTTCTTCCTCTTCAGAACCCGCTCCTCCACAGGATTCGGCTGTCGGGATCTTTGAAGGGCACGGCGATATAGGCCATGTGCTGCACACCGGTTCGGTAGAATACGACGCCGAAAAAAAGAGTTACCGCATCAGCGGAAGCGGCGAAAACATGTGGTTCACGGCGGATGCCTTCCAATTCGTGTGGAAAAAGATGTCCGGCGACGTTGTGCTGACAGCTGATATTGAATGGATCGGAACGGGTGGCAATCCGCACCGCAAGGCGTGCCTTTTACTACGCCAGAATCTCGAACCGAATTCTCCGTATGCCGACATTGCCGTGCATGGCGAAGGGCTGACATCGTTGCAGTACCGGGAATCTGCAGGCGCGCCGACCCGGGAGATTCAATCAAATATTTCCGGGCCGAAAAGAGTAAGGATAGAAAAAGAAGGGGACTATGTCTTCATGTCCCTGGCAAAAACAGGCGATTCGCTCCGTTCTGCAGGAGGTTCATTCAAATTTAGGCTGAGGGATCCATTTTACGTCGGGCTTGGCGTTTGTGCGCATGATGGCGACGTCGCCGAACAAGCAGTTTTCTCGAACGTCGAAATCACTGCGGGAAAGCCGAAATCCATAGGAGAGCCGGTTCTCGAAAGTACGCTTGAAACGATCACCGTTGCTTCCACCGACAGGCGTGTTGTCTACACCGCCAGAGAGCATTTTGAAGCTCCGAACTGGTCGCGCGACGGGAAATATTTCATTTTTAACAAAGACGGCCATCTCTATACTCTTCCTGTGACCGGCGGCGCCCCTCAGCTGCTTGAGACGGGGTCCTCCAATCGCTGCAACAACGACCATGGTATTTCGCCCGATGGCACGCAGCTTGCCATTAGCGATCAATCGAAGGATGGCAAGTCGCTCATCTATATTCTTCCCATCAATGGCGGGACGCCCCGTCAAATCACCCCGACCGGTCCCTCGTACTGGCACGGATGGTCGCCCGACGGAAAGACGCTGGCATTCTGCGGCGAACGAAACGGCGAGTTCGACATTTACACCGTTCCGGCGGCAGGAGGAGAAGAAAAACGATTGACCAACGCACCCGTCCTCGACGACGGCCCCGACTACTCTCCCGATGGAAAATATATTTATTTCAATTCAGAACGGACGGGATTGATGCAGATCTGGCGCATGAAGGCGGACGGAAGCGATCAGGAGCAGGTGACGTCCGATAACTACAATAATTGGTTCGCACATCCGTCCCCCGACGGAAAGTGGATCGTCTTCCTTTCTTTTGAAAAAGATGTTAAAGGACATCCTGCAAACAAAGACGTGATGCTGCGAATGATGCCGACCGCGGGGGGCGAGATCCAAGTACTCGCAAAACTTTTCGGTGGTCAGGGAACGATCAATGTCCCTTCCTGGTCGCCCGACAGCAAAGTTGTAGCGTTTGTCAGCTATAGATTGGTCGCACCGTAGCGATTATGAAGTGAAACAGACAACGTGCATCGTGTCAGCAATCTCAGGCCATCGGAGATTGCGTTCACAGAACACTTCCTCAAAGGAATGCATATCGAGACATTCGCAGAATTGTGCGTTAATATTTTTTTCCTAAAATAGAGCGCACTCCCCGTTGTGCCATATTGAGTTTTGTGGAGTTTTTGCCGATAATAAAAAAGGGGCGGACTGTTTCACTGCAGTTCCCCCTTTCATCGAGGTTTGAGTCACGGCAAAGACAACTCCGCGGCACAATTGTTTTTCTCCGTCCTCAAAACCAATTCTCCACTTTTGCGCTGCGGCCCAGGGGCTTTTGTTAAAGATGAGCCCGCTCTGTCGAATGACCAGGTTCCCTGTAAAATCAGTACTGTCTGGTTCACTCCTCTTTTCCTTGATCCTCGGCACGCCTTCGTCTCTCTTCTCACTTGACCCGCAGAAATCGATTGCGCAGTACGGTCACAACTTTTGGTTGAGACAAAGCGGTTTGCCTGCAAACGGGGTGAACGCAATTTTACAGACGCATGACGGCTATCTTTGGCTGGGAACGGCGGCAGGACTTTTTCGATTTGACGGCGTGAGCTTTACGAGCATCGCTATCGACTCCGCCGGTGAGACCACTCACGAGACCGTGTCAGCTCTGGCCGAGGATCAAGACGGCAGCTTGTGGATCGGCACCGCCTTCAGCGGCTTGCGCCGGATCAGGAAGGGAAAAATATTCCGGTATGGATTAAAGGAGGGATTTTTTGATACTCAGATTTTAGACTTGTTCGAAAGCCATGACGGACATTTAATGGTCGCCACCGCAATCGGCGAGTATATGTTCAGCGGCGAAAAGTTCCTTCCTGTATTGTTGAGCCCGAACTACACTGTTGATATCGCAGAGGACTCACACTCCAAATTTTGGATCTGCACACACCAAGGCGTACGAATCATCGGCGAGAATGATTTTTCCCGCCCCGTGAGCATTACAACAAAAGAAGGCCTGCCGAATGACGTCACGACATGCGTATACGCAGACCGAAACGATAATATTTGGATCGGGACGGTCGATGGGTTAGCCCGATATCATGATGGGAAAATCGCGGTCTATAAAACCCGGGACGGTTTGTCGGATAATCATATTACGTATATCTACGAAGATTCGGACGGAAACATCTGGGTAGGAACAAACAAAGGGGGAATTGACCGATTCAAGGGGGACATATGGCAGAGATACACAAAGACCAATGGACTTACGGACAATCAAGTACTTTCGATATCTGAAGACAGAGAAAGAAGCCTTTGGGTCTGCACCGCGGATGGGCTCAATCAATTTCGAGATGTCAGCCTCACGACGTATACGACGTATGACGGCCTCGGCAATGATTACGTTTCGACGGTCATCGAAACGCCGGACAGAAGCCTCTATTTCTTGAGCGACCAGGGCTCGAACGTGACACAAATGAAGAACGGCAAAGTCAGCACGTTCGACCTCTTTATCGGACCAGCCTATGTCGCGCATGACGGGAGCCTGTGGATCGGACAGAGCGGAATGCTCAATAAAATCAAGAATGGGCGGATCACACGGTACAACGTTACCATGGGCATGCAGCCACATTGGGTCTCTGCCATCACAGAGGACGATAAAAGTCTGCTGATGTACATCGACCATATGGGAATTTTCAGGCTTATTGACGGAAAGCTCAAGCCCTACCTGATCGGAGGCGGGCACGAGTTTCCTTCAAAAGACTACATTGTCTGTTTTTACCCTCAACGCAAAGATCTGATGTGGGTTGGCATGGCGGATTCGCTCGTAAAAATTGAGAATGGAACCGTTACCGGATACACCACGGCCAACGGCCTCGCCGGCAATTGGGTAAGCTCGATCTACGATGATCATCAAGGGAGCCTGTGGATCAGTTCGCCTCAAGGGGGGCTGACGCGCTACTTCAATGGGAGGTTAACCGCTTACAACACCAAGGCCGGGCTGTTCACCGACGAAATTTATTGCGCTCTGGGAGACGACAAAGGAGGACTCTGGCTCAGCAGTCCGAGCGGGATCGGACAGGTTCAACGGCAAGAACTCAACGATTTTGCCGAGGGACGAACAAAACAAATTCACTCAAGGGTTTTCACCACGGCAGACGGGATGAAAACAGACGAATGCTTTGGGTCCTGGCAACCTGCAGGATGGAAAATGCACAACGGCGATCTCTGGTTTGCGACAAAACGGGGAGCGGTCCTCATCCAGCCGAAAAAGTTTGAGCAAAACTCTCTTCCACCTCCGGTCTATATCGAACAGGTTGTCGTCGATCAAAAAAACCTCCCCACGGAACTGGCCGCCAGTTTGCAACCGGACGCCGACAAGCTGGAATTCCACTATACGGCGCTGAGCTATCTTGCCCCCGGTAGGGTTCGCTTCAAATATATGCTCGAAGGCTACGACAAAGTATGGGTCGACGCTGAGACCCGGCGGGTCGCCTACTATACAAGCCTTGCTCCGAACCATTATCGGTTCCGAGTTATGGCATGCAACAATGACGGCGTATGGAACGAAGCGGGAGCCAGTTTTGCCTTCGAACTTCAGCCTCACTTTTATGAAACGTACTGGTTCTATGGATTAGTGGTGATCGCGCTGGGAGCCGCTGGGTTCGGTGTCTATCAGATTCGTCTCGTGCAGCTGGTCCAAAGAAAGAAGGAGCTGGAAACGAAGATCCAGGAGGCAATGGCCAACATTAAGGTTCTGGGAGGACTTATTCCGATCTGCTCAAACTGTAAAAAGATTCGCAATGATAAAGGATATTGGGACCTGTTGGAGGGATATATCCAACAACATTCCGAAGCCAAATTCTCCCATGGTATTTGCCCCGATTGCGCGAAGCTTTTATACCCAAAAGTGTTCCCTTCAGACAAAGAAACATCATAAGGGGTACAATACCGTTCTTCTCCTTCAAGAGCAATTCCTGGCGCCGGCGGCCGATCGTTGTCGTCGCCGTAAGCATCTTCCCCCCTTTTGCATCTCTCTCGCTCGGTGGCTATATTAACAAGCAGATCGGAATTACGGAATTTTGTTCCGCACCATACCTCCTTTTTATCAGCGCTCAGAAATTACCGATAAGGATACTCCTGTACATGGCCGAAAAGCGATTGACTGCAACCCTGCTCTTGACGTGCCCCGACAGAAAAGGGCTGGTATCGTTGATCTCAAATTTCATTTTTGAACGAAAAGGGAACATTCTCGACCTGGTCGAGCACGTAGACGCGGAAGAAGGACGTTTTTTTATTCGCGTGGAATGGGACATGAAGGAATTCGCAGTCAGCCCTGACAGGCTAGGAGAAATGTTTGCTCCGATGGCGACAGAATTTGGAGCGGAATGGTCCATCCGCCTAAATCGCGAAAGGCACAGGTTGGCCATTTTTGTGTCAAAGTATGACCACTGTCTGCAGGAGATCCTCTGGCGGCACGAGCTCGGCGAATTTGACGCCGACATCGTGGCGGTAATTTCAAATCATCCTGATCTGCGGTACCTGGCGGAACGGTATCACCTCCCGTTCCATCTCTTCCCTGTCACGCCCGAAAACAAGACAGTTCAGGAACATGAAGAGCTTGCGTTGCTGAAAGCAAACAACGTTGACACGATCATTCTTGCCCGGTATATGCAGGTTCTTTCTCCGGCATTCCTTCAACACTATCCGAACAACATTCTGAATATCCATCATTCCTTCTTGCCGGCATTTGCAGGAAGCAATCCATACAAACAGGCCTATAAGCGAGGGGTTAAAATTGTCGGTGCAACGAGCCATTACGTGACGGAAGTCCTCGACGAAGGGCCCATCATCGAACAGGACATCATCCGCATTTCTCACAAGGACTCTCTGGAAGATTTGGTGCGGAAAGGGCGTGACCTTGAGCGGTTGGTTCTTGCGCGCGGCGTGCGGTTGCATTTGCAGGACAGGATTCTCGTCTACGGCGGCAAAACAATTGTGTTTGAATAACGCTGACGCCGAACATTACGTGGCGAAGAAAAATATATCAGCGGATCATTTCACTCAACCAAACGCTGCATCGTTCCTACGACCTGTCCGTAATACCCCTCGCCAAAAATGTTCAGATGATTGAAGAGGTGGTAGAGCTTATACAATTCCATTCTCTTCTGCCAGCCGGGCCTGAGCGGATACACCTCATGGTATGCCGAATAAAATGAATCCCCGAAGCCGCCGAACAGCATTGTCATGGCAAGGTCTGCTTCGCGATGTCCGTAGTACACCGCCGGATCGATGATTGCCGTTGTCTCCTCTCCAAGGATAAGAACATTCCCATTCCAGAGATCGCCGTGCAGCAGTGCAGGCGGCTCACCGTCATCAGGAATCAGCCTATCGATTCGCGAAGTAAGAGCCGCAAATAGTGCGCGCAACTGAGAATCACAATAGCCGTTTCGTTCTGCAAGATAATACTGAAACTGCAGGCGGCGGATGTGGTAAAACTCTTTCCATGAATCGGTGCGCGGCATATTCTGCTGAGGGGTCGAGCCGATATAATTATCTTCGGTAAACCCAAACGATGCTGCCGTACACCGATGGAGTCCGGCACATTGCCGCCCGAAGATCTCAAAGGTCTTTTTGCGATTGGATGGAGGCGATGTTGCAAGGAATTCAAGTATGAGAATGTGTTCGTCGGCGAACATTACTTCAGGGACCTTTATTGCACCCGCTTGGGCAAGCGCGCGCAATCCGTTCGCTTCTTTTTGAAACATGCCCGGCTGCTGAGGCGAAACCTTGACAAACACCGGCCTTCGCCCCGCGAGCGTCACCTTCATCGCGGTCGAAATCGACCCGCCTCCCACAGGACTGATAGAAATAACTCTTTTCCCCAATGCGCGCTCGACGAACAAACTAACCTGATCCATGTCCAAGTTTTTTCAAAAGACCATCGCATGCATCTTCGAGGATATCGAGAACGTATTCAAAACCTTCGGGGCCCTCATAGTACGGGTCGGGAACTTCATCTGCCGCGATCTTCTGACAATAATCCGTCATCAGGGAAAGTTTCCCGTCATATTTTCCATCCCCGTCCATGGAACGCAGGTCGCGCAGATTCTCTTTGTCCATCGCAATAATCATGTCAAATTTCTCGAAATCCTCGGCGGGGTTGAATTTTCGGCTCCTGCTGTTCAAAGGATAACCCCGTTTGCCCGCGTGGGAACGCATGCGGGCGTCCGGAAGCGAACCGATATGATAACCTGCGGTTCCGGCAGAGTCTATTTCAACCGGAAGGCCTTCCGCTTTCTTCTGCATGATCCCCTCGGCAGCGGGCGAACGACATATATTTCCGAGGCACACAAATAGTATTTTTTTCACTCGTCAGGGTAGTCTTATTAAAAAGGAATGCTTGTCAATAATCGTCATTTTTCGAATTTGTTTCAAGCTATTGAAGGGGGCTAAATTCGTTATTGAACATTTTTGCGCCGAGGGAAGAAATAGGCTCGAAAATTCTTTACATTGTATGCAAGGTTCTGAAATGTGACATTCAGGGTGACGCGCATGAACTATTTTGCATTGATCTACTATCTTGCCGACGATTATCTCGCACGGCGGACCGCATTCCGGGAGACTCATCTCGAATTGGCAAAAGAACTGCATCGTCGCGGGGAACTTCTCCTCGCCGGAGCTTTTGGCGGTCCAGCAGACAAGGCGCTTCTTGTCTTTCGCGTGAAGGACAAAAGTGTCATCGAAGAATTTATCGATCACGATCCGTATGTCAAGAACGGCTTGGTGACGCGGTGGGAAATCCGCCCGTGGGCGGTAGTCATCGGCGGCTGAGCCGGCAATTGCTTTACGGAAGCAGTTCCCCCTGGGCAGGATGTGCCGGCAGCGCATTTCCGGAAGAGTTCTTTAATTTTTCCTCAAAGGTGTCGAGTTTTCGCGCCGCCTCGTCATACTTGTTCTTTGCGTTGTTGAGATGTTTTCCGACAGTTTCGAACTCGTCCGCGAATCGCTGCAAATCCCCCTGAAGCCGCGCAAGATTTTGAATGATCTCCTTCGCGCTCTTCTCCACTTCCATCCCCTTGAACCCCAATGCCAGCACATGAAGCTGGGCATAAAACGTGTTCGGTGAGACTGAAAAGACCCTCCGCTGGACGCCGTAGTTATAGATATTCGTCTCGTCGTCGTAATTGTCGTTCTTGATGATGGTCTCATAGTAGATATTTTCCGCGGGGATATACATCAAGGCGAAGTCGAACGTTCCCTCATCCGGCGCGATATATTTTTGCGCAATGGCGTCGATATGCTTCTTTACGTCGCTGACGAAAAGCTTGTACGACGATTTCTTCTCCGCATCGCTGGCCGTTTCAACCATCTTCCTGAAATTTTCCAGGGGAAATTTTGAGTCGATGGGGATGATGCCATTGGCCGTCCTGACGATGGCATCGACTGTGTTGCCGTTGCGGAACCGGTACTGCGTTGCATACGAAGAGGCGGGGATCACTTGCTTCAACAGATCCTCTAGCATCGACTCGCCGAGACCGCCGCGAAGCTTCGGGGCCTTAAGCAGTCCCTCCAGCTGCGCCACACTGACCCCGAGCTGCTTCATTTCTTCCGTCGCCTGGAGCAGCTGTCCCTGGCTCTTTTGCAGGTCTCCGATGACTTTCGCCGCTGTATCGAGGCGCGTGCCGATGGTGCTGGTCTGCGCGGAAAGCTGCTGGTTGACCTGCTCGGTGGTCTTTTGGATCGATTGCGTCACAAGCGCTATTTGCTGATTCAGATTTTCCGACGTAGCGCGCATATTCTGGAACATGACGTCGGTGGCATTTTTTAAACTTTGTGAAACCTCCCCTCTCAGCGACTCGATCTGCTGCTGCACGAGCATTGACGATTGATCGGCGGACGCCGGTTCCTTCGTCTGCTTTCTAAGAATGGAGACGGCGACTAGGCCGGCGAGCACCACAACAGCAACAAGTGTTACAATTTCCATCGATGCGTTCTCAACATTTTAGGCATTAATATGGCTTCGTAAAGAAAACAAGCAGGACAATGCCGAGAATGGAATACTGCAGAACTCTCGCATAGAACATACTCTTTTTCTTCAATGAATTCCAGATGTATGCAAGCCCGGCCATCGCTCCGATAAGAAGAACCGCCATTCCCGCGACTTCCGGTACTGACCGTGTCGTCCCGATGATCAGCGACAAGCTCTCGCCGTGAATGAACAACCCATAAATAACGAGCAGGTGCGCCGTATACGTTACTAGGGATTCTGAGCCGATCAGACTGACGATCGACTTGCCCGAATGCGCGGCGCGTTCCCAAAACCAAAGGGTTGCAAGGATGATCAGAACGATGCCGAGTCGAATAAAGAGGAATTCCGGGCTTGCGGTCCAGAAATCGTGCGGAGGAAAAATTGTCACCGGCTGAACGTGGGCAGCGACTGCAAGAACGATCAGCAGCATACCGATTCCGAAGGTTCCAAAAAAGAACTTCTCTTCTACATTCTTCGACCTGAAAATCGCGAACAACTCCCCCGCCGCCCCACCGAACAGCACAAAGCTCATCCACGGAAACACGGGAAAAAGAGAGCCATGAAGGGCATTGACGTAATTAGAAAAAGGAAGCGAGACCATCCGGTCCACATTCCACGTCGACGCGAACGGGCTTGCGAATGCGACAGCACATGCGGCCACGCCCAGCAGAATCAGAAATGTCCGATGGGTCCTCGCGATCAAAACGAACGCCAGCATCAGCAGGAGAGAGACGGCTATGCACTGCAGAACGTCCACCGGCCAGAACGATCTCCATTCATCCCAGCCGATAAGAAAAGCGAGCTTATTGAATGAAAAGAACGGAAGATGAAGAGCGTACCCGACGGCCCAGATCTGAAGGATGCGGCCGAGCTGTTTCCACAATATACCGTTCAACGAAAGATAGTCCTGCCACTTGCGTTGACCGACGATCGCGAAAGCGTATCCTGCGACAAATAAAAAGGAAGGAGCAACAATCCCGTTGATAAAATTGAGAGTACCAAACCACGGCTGGAGACGGATCGTAGGGATGAGGAACGCGTTGGTCACATGCGTCTCGATCATCACCAGCACTGCCCACCCCCGCAGCAAATCAATGTACACATAGCGTTGTTTCGGCTGCAGCGACGGGAGTGATGAAGGAACGGGCTGAGACATTCGTCGATCGAAAGGGGGAGTGAATGATTATGAGAAATCCCTCACAAGCTACCGGAAACTTTAAATGACCTTCATCTTCTTCCCCACCGTTTCAAAAGCATCGAGGGCGCGGTCAATCTCCTTCGTTGACAATGCTGCCGAAACCTGCGCACGCAATCGCGCCTCCCCTTTTGGGACAACGGGGAACCACAGTCCTTTGATATAGACACCCGCCTTAAGCATCGCAGCGCTCATATCCTGTGCAAGCGATGCTTCGCCGAGCATGATCGGGACGATGGGATGATCGCCGTCGATGATCGTGAATCCCAGCGCTTTGATTTCCTTTCTGAAATACGCAGTGTTCTCGTGCAACCGGCGAACGATCGATCTGTCTTTTGTCAATAGATCGAAGGCCGCGAGGCATGCACACACAATAGCGGGGGGCAACGAATTGGAAAAAGTGTACGGACGGGATTTTTGACGAAGGTAATCGATGAGTTCCCTCTTTCCGCTCAGGTATCCGCCGGCGGCGCCGCCGATGGCCTTGCCAAGCGTCCCGGAGAGGACGTCGACTTTTCCGAGAACGTCGAAGTGTTCAGGCGTGCCTCTGCCCGTCTTTCCGCACACGCCGATGGCATGGGAATCGTCGACAAAAACAATTGCGCCGTGTTTATGGGCAACCTCGATCAGAGCATCGAGCGGCGCCAAATCTCCTTCCATGCTGAACACGCCGTCCGTAGCGACGATCCGAAGCCGATAGCCTTTGTCCTTGTCCTCATTCAGTAGTTGGTCAAGGTGGGAACAATCCGCATGATTATAGATCTTTTTATCCGTCGTTTCGGGCTTGCATAGCCGCATGCCGTCGATAATGCTGGCATGATTCAGCTTGTCGGTGTAAATGGCATCCCGGTAGTTCTCCATGCCGAGCTTTTCATTCACCAGGCTCGCGAAGAAGCCTTCGTTCGCTGCGAAGCATGAGGAGAACAGGATCGTCGCTTCGGTACCGACGAACTTCGAAATTTTCCTTTCAAGCTCTAGGTGGATCGTCTGCGTGCCGCAAATAAACCTGACCGAGGCAACACCGTAGCCGTACTCTTTGATCCCCTCGATCGCCGCTTTTCGAACGACGGGATGATTGGACATTCCGAGATAATTGTTGGAGGCCATCATGACGACATTACGGCCCTTGACTCTGACGACACCCGATTGCGCCGATTCCAGCGGAGTCTCGATCTTGAAGGTGTTTGCGTCGCGAATACGCGACAGTTCGGAAGCAACAAGCTCAATGTAATCCATAGGATTGAATTAGTTTTAGTTGATCACAACGATAAGCGTATCATGGCTTCAGCAACACTTTGAAAGCATCGCCGCGGCGGATCACCTCGAATGCTTCTTCGTATTTTTCCAGGGGGAACTGGTGCGTGATGAATCCCGTGGAAAGAAACTTCTTTGCAAGTCCCGACTTGAGGATCCTCTCCATTTGAGTCCACGTTTCAAAGACCCGGCGGCCGATGATCCCTTTGATAGTCAAGCCCTTGAAAATGACGTCTCCGGCAAAATCGACCGGCATCGTCCCTGCCGGAAGACCAAGAAGGGAGAACGTGCCCCCCATGCGGATCGCTTTGAAGGCATCTTCATACGCCTTGTAGCTCCCCGACATTTCAAAGACCGCATCGACGCCGGAATTGTTCGTTTCCTTCATGACAACGGAGTGGAACCGACTCCGCTCTTCAGGGAGCGCCATATCGAAACAATGCGCCGCGCCGTAAAGACGCGCCATTCGGAAACGGCGCATCTCGAGCTTGTCGTGGGAGAATTCTCCATGGGATGCATCGGTGACGAATATTTTTTTCGCCCCTGCGTATTTTGCGACGGCTGTTGCCATCAATCCCTGGACGCCGCAGCCGAGAACGACCACGGTCCGTCCTTTGACATCGACCGACATGACCGTGTGCGTCGCATTTCCGATCGCATCCATGAACGCGATGATCTCGAGCGGAATCTCCTTCTCGTGAAAAAGGACAAGGTTCCCCGCCGGCACCTTCACGTATTCTGCAAACGCGCCGTCGTCGTGGACCCCTTTAATGACGGTATTCCGGCAGACATGCTTTTCGCCGAGGCGGCATTGATAACATGTTCCGCAGGTCACATGCATCTCGGCGGAGGCATGGAAATGCTCGCCGACGACGGCAAGAAATTTCTTGCTTTTCGCAAACTTCGATTCGGTTTCACCGCGGAGGAGCCTCTTGACCTCGGCATTCGTTTTTGCCTTGCCGAAGAGCATTGCCGCGATATGCTTCCGCGCTTTCAGCCCGGCGTCGACGATGCGGCCGGAAAATTCGTGCCCCACTGTCACCGGTGAAACGAGCGCCCGCGACATCTCGACGCGAAGGGAATCCTTGGCGTTGTAAATCCCGACATCGGTGCCGCACACAGCTCCCGCAAATACCTTAATAATTACATCGTCGGGTGATTGCACCGTCGGAATCGGCTTCTCGATGAGTTGAAACCCGGTCCCCCATTCTTTTCCTTCAACAGGTTTTGGTTTTGTAATCGCTTTCATAATTGTACAGGCTATTTTCTCAATAATTGTTATCTGTTCTTCTTCAGCCGGATGCTGAACGAGCCATCCATACCATGTAGGTGGGGAAACGTCTCAACATACCCGTCGGCGTTCACAAGCGCAGGGGGAACAAACTGCGCCGCGGATTCGACATCGAAATCAGGGTGCTGTTCTAAAAGGAACCGTACGATCGAAAAATTCTCCTCCGGCTCCATGGTGCAGGTACTATAGACAAGAACGCCGCCATTTTTCACGAGGCTTGCTGCATTATGAATAAGAGCTTTCTGCATGGCGACAAGGTCGCGGATGTCCTCCGCTTCCCTTTTCAGTTTCACGTCCGGTTTCTTTGCGAGAACGCCGAGGCCGGAACAGGGGGCGTCGAGGAGAACTTTGTCCGCCGGTTCGGTCGAGAGTTCCTTGCTGTCGGCGGCGATGATCTTAACATTTGCAATCCCCAATCGCTCGCAACTCGATTTCACCAGATTCAACCGCGTCGAATATTTATCGACGGCGATCACCTCTCCGGTGCCATGAAGCATTTCGCCGATAAAGTTCGTTTTCCCTCCCGGCGCCGCGCACAGATCGATCACCCTGTCCCCCGGCTTTATGGCCAGCAACTGACAAGCGAGGCCGGCGCTCTCATCCTGAACGGAAAAGAAACCCTGTCGAAAGAGATCGGTCTGGGAGATGTTTGAGAGGTTCGTTGTTCTTACGAAGTTCGGCAGGTACTTCGACCGCTCAAACGAGACATTCTGGTTTCTCAGCCGCTCAAGAAAATTATCGACCGTCGTTTTGGAGGTGTTGATGCGGAGGCAGAGGCTGGGCCGTTCATTGTCGGCATGGAGCAGCTTTTCAGTTTCGGCAAAACCAAATCGGTTCATCCATCGGCGAACGACCCAGACAGGATGAGAATACATCACAGCGAGGTATTGAGCGGCGTCGATGGTGACATCGGGATAGTGAATTCCGTCGATGTTGCGGATGATGTTGCGAAGAACTGCGTTTACAAGATTTCCGGCTTTATCGCCGCGGATCCGTTTGACAAATTCCACTGCCTCATTGACGGCCGCATGGTGGGGGACCTTATCCAAGAACATGATCTGATAGAGCGCAGCACGAAGAGCGTTTTTGACAGTGACCTCTGCCTTCGTGAAGTTGCCGTGGAAGAATCCGTTAAGCACCCAATCCAGCTTCATCTGCCAACGAAGAACCCCGTTGACGATCTCCGTCAACAACGATTTATCGAGGTCGTTGATTTCTTCGGACCGGAGTTCCGATTCGAGAAGCTTGTCGAGATACGCATCAGCCCGTTCGACCCTGTTAAGAATCTTGACGGCGCTTCCGCGAACTCCGTGAAACAATAATTTCCTCTCTTCAACTTCCATGAGCGTATGAGAATTTAATGACGCGCATCGACGCGGCGGCGATCGGACTTCGCCAGCTCAAATATTTTCTCAAAAAGAGCAGCATCGACGTCGGAGAACGAGACTTTCCGGCGCGACATTACACGTTTGGCGACCTCCGCTGCCCGCGCCACGTCATAAACGGCGCTCGCTTCGCCCGATCCTCCCCAGGAAAACGACGGAATAAACTTTGGCGGGACTCCCTCGCCGAATACATTGCACGATACGCCGACAACCGTTCCCGTATTGAGCACGGTATTGATCGCAGTCTTCGTATGATCGCCGATCGTTGCACCAACGAACAGCGAACCGCTGTCCACTGACTCCCCGTTTATCACCACTTTCACAGAGCTATAGTTATTCTTCAGATCACTGTTCGTCGTCCCTGCCCCAAGGTTCACCCACTCGCCAAGGTACGAATGTCCCAGAAATCCATCATGCTGCTTGTTGGAATACCCATGGATGATCGATGCTTCGACTTCCCCGCCGATCTTACACATCGGTCCGATGGCGGTATCTTCATAAATTTTCGCCCCTACCCTAATTATTGAACCATCGCCGATATACACTGGGCCGATAATGGTCGATTGCGGGAGCACAGTGACATTGTTGCCGATGTAGACCGGGCCATTTTCGGCATCGATCACCACGCCTGGCTTCACGAGCGAGCCGCTGCCGATCATAATATTCTTTTTATTGATGAGGTGAACACCCGCCGAAATTTTCCCACTGATCTTTTTCCCTTTGGACGGAACCGAGAGCAGGGCCCAGTCTGCCCGCAGCTGGGCTGCATTATGATGAATCAGATCCCAAGGGTACTTCACGGTTACTGCATCAACTTCTTTTTTTGCGATCCCCTCAAAATCAACGGAAGAGAAGACCTCCGGCAGCTTGTTGTTCCAACGCGTCAGCACTTCCCCGGAAACGCGGGCTGCAACCACGTCCTTCCCGTTCATGTAGACAATATCGGAAGGACCTTTCAGAGCAACATTCCTCACAAAGTTCTCATCGGCGATCACTCGCCCGTTAATGAACAGACATTCCCCTCCCGAAAACTTGTTGACATCGGTTCTCGGATTTCGATGACGCACGAAGTCGGCAAGATATGACCGGCAATGGAGAGCAATGCGCGGGCTACGGTACCGCCGCTGGATTTTTTCCTTTAGGGAGAGCCCGCCGCATTTAAGATCATAGACCGGGCGGAAGTAAACGAGGGGGAGAAACCGGGAGAAATAATTATCTTCGAAAAGACAAATCTGCGGTGACATCTGCGTACGTCAAGCCGTCTGGTGAGAAAAGGTGCTACGGAATTAATTACAGCTTTGTGTCGAAAGATCCTCCCCGGGCAGGTATTCGCCCGGAGACAAAAAACGGAATGTATCGTTCATACATTCCGTTTGATGATGTGTCAACATAGACGCCTGCAAAGCTTATGCAGCCTGTTCCGGCACTGCAGCTTTCTTTGCGTACTTTCTGTTGTACCGTTCGACACGTCCCGCCGAATCGACTAATTTCTGCTTGCCGGTGTAATACGGATGGCAATTCGAACAAATTTCAAGGTGGATATTGCCGATGGTAGATCGGGTCTCGAACGTATTCCCGCAGATACAAGTGACGATTGCCCGCTTATATTCAGGGTGAATTCCTTTTTTCATCGCATCCTCCGGTATCTCAAAAATTTATATCGATAAGGTACTGATAAATCCGTTGAAGTGCAACTTCATTTTAGCGGATAAATATCCTGTCAGCGCGCTTTCGCGCCCATCATCTTTTCGTTGAGTTCCCTGGACTTTTTCTTCGGAACAGTCAAGTTCTGCCACTGCGCCGATCTGTACATTTTTGCAAGAAGAACGATCTGTCCCACATGATAGCTAATGTGGGCCAGAGAACGGTTCGTCGCCTCTAAGACGGAATGCGGTTCGCCCCGGATGGTGACAATTTTCCCGGTATCGTCACCGGTCAATGAACCGAGCGATGAGAAGAGGGCCTGCCAGCCCCGTTCCCAGAGCTGCATCAGCTGACGTCGATCCATTGTTTCCATCTCGAATTCGCCATCTCTGTTTCTCCATTCCTTTTCCCCGTCGGTCGTCAGAAAATCGGTCCACCGGCTGAGTAAGTTACCTCCGACGTGTTTGACGATAATCGCGATACTGTTCGACTCCGGCTCCGGAAGCCGGAAGAATTCCTCATCGCTGATCTGCGCCATTCCCTTGTCCGCGAGCTCTTTGTAGTGTTTGAAAATGGCCGAGGCCGATTCGATTGGATTTGTGCCTGTCCTCATTTTAGAACTTTGTGTTTGATGATCTCGCCGTTGAAAAAGGTCATTCTGGTGTCAGGTCCAGGAAACTGTCGCACCTGATCGATCATCGCTCTTTGATAAATGTTCCGTTATGTAGCTCGGCGTATGCTTGCCGGAGCTGCTCTTGGGTATTCATGACGATGGGCCCGCTCCATGCAACCGGCTCTTCAAGAGGCCTTCCAGAGACAAGCAGGAATCTGATCCCATTCTCTCCGGCCTGGACCGTCACCTCGTCGCCGTTATCAAAGAGGACAAGCGATCTGTTTCCCGCCACGGTCAAATTCGATCTGCCGTCCGAACCGACGATGTCGGTCTGTATAGAACGGGGGTCGGAAGCGGCGCGGAATGATCCCGTGCCATCGAACACGTACGCAAACACGTTCCGGTTCGTTTCAACGGGGAGCGTCTTTCTTTTTCCCGGCGGAACCCAGATATCCAGATACCGCGGGTTTGCGGCGATCCCGTCAACCGGGCCTTTCTTTCCCCAAAACTCACCGCAGACTATACGGACCGTTGTGCCGTCATCATCAACCACTACAGGAATATCCGGTGACGTCACATCCTGGTAGCGAGGCCTGGTCATTTTAAGGTCGGCCGGAAGATTGGCCCACAACTGGAAACCGTGCATCCTCCCGCGATCATCTCCTTTGGGCATTTCCTGGTGTAGTATTCCGCTTCCGGCTGTCATCCATTGAACGTCGCCAGCGCCAAGAGTCCCCTGGTTTCCGAGACTGTCGCCGTGATTCACCGTCCCTGCAAGGACATACGTGATCGTTTCGATACCCCGATGAGGGTGCCAGGGAAATCCGGGGAGATAGTCTTCAGGATGTTCATTCCTGAAATCATCAAGCAGCAGGAACGGGTCAAAATCGGCGGTTTTGCCGAAACCGAAAGCGCGGCGCAAACGTACTCCGGCCCCTTCGATGGTTGGTTCGGCTTGAATAATTTGTTTTACAGGTCGTATTGACATTTTGCCTCCTCAGCTCGCTGCCTGTCCTCGAAAAATGAGGGCAGGCCTTGACCATTAATATTGGTAAGTTCTTAAGAACGTACACGGTAATGTAACAATCCGATGCCGCGAAACGTTTCCGGGAGGTAGACCGTCAATATCTGGAAGTCAGTAATCCCCCTATCTCAACAGGATCAGTTTTTTTGTTTCTGAGTATTTGCCCGCTTCTAGCCGGCATAAATATATGCCGCTTGAACAGCCTTTCGCGTTCCACGTCCTTTCGTGGCTCCCTGCTTCCATCTCCTCATTCACAAGCAGGCCAACCTGTCTACCGAGAATGTCGTAAATCTTGAGCGTAACAAACGATCGCGAAGGCAGAACAAAAGAAATAGTCGTTGACGGGTTAAACGGATTTGGATAATTCTGATCAAGGGAGTATGCACCTGAAGTATTTGCCCGCGCCTCACGCACCGCGACAAGCGATCCACTTACTCCCTGAACGAGAAAACCGCCGGCCCCGGCGACAAAAATACTATTTGGAGTTGCTATTTCGATCCTTGTCCATGCAGCCGAACCGAGCGAGACGGGATTCCATGTCGAACCGCCGTCGATGGTGGAGGAGATATAACCATTGTCTGCGACGACGAAACCGATCAACGTGGAGAGAAATTTGATTTCGTTTATTTTACTTCCATTAACCTTGGGGTCCGCTGCGGCGAAATTCTTGCCCCCGTCTGCCGTTGCGTACAGCATGCCGCTGGAACTGCCAATCCAGGCCCTTTTGTCGTCAAAGGCGAAAATCGCAGACCTATTTCCACCGAGAGAGGCTGCTGCGGGATTGGACCATGTCGTTCCTCCGTCAGTGGTCACAAGCACATTGACCCCGTCAGACCATTCCGTGAGCCAAACAGTACCTGCATTCGGAATGGAGAAACCGCCCAAAATGTCCATGTAACTGCTTGGAGTCTTGTCAGTCCAAGACACGCCGCCGTTTGTTGTACGCCACGTCCCCGCACCGCTCGTGCCGTTAAATGCGTATCCTGTCAACGCGTCCAAAAAGTCATATTTGGGGAAATTCGTACCCGACGGCTCACTCCCGCCATTGGCTGTCCATGCCGCGCCAAAGTTAGAGGTTGTTTCAAAATGATTGGTACCGTTGGCTCCCGAGAGCCGAATCCCTGTTCCGTCATGAAAGATCTGCACATGTTTCACTGCACCGGCATTTGGTGTTTGCCGCCATGTCGCTCCGCCATCAGTGGTGCAATAGGCAGTATCAGTCAACAGGCATCCGCGGAGAGAATCCGAAAAGGAGAGAACGGATGCATCACCCGTAGTAAACCCGTGCCGTAGAGAAGTCCAGCTGTTGCCATTGTCAGTTGTTTCATAAAGAGCGCCCCCTTTGCCGCACACGATACCGGAAACGGAAGATGAAAAGCATGCACAATAAAAATCCCCGGTAATCGTTTGACCGTTGTCAATGTTCCCTCCGATCCAGGGATTCTTGCTGGACCATGTTCCGCCGCCGTCGGTGGATTTATAGACCGTATTTCCCAAGCCTACGACCCATATATTATTTGCATCGACGACTGAAGCATAGCGGATGTCGCCCGAGAGTCCGCTGTTCGAGGATGACCACGTCGCTCCGCCGTCCGTACTTTTTAATGCGGTGCCCCCATCTCCAAAAACAAATAACGACGAGCCGGCCGCACAGATATATTTCAGAGATTGAGTAGTGTAAGAATTTTTGGTCTGCCATCCGGCTCCGGCGGTTGCGGTCTTGAGGATTGTACCCCCGTCTCCTACAACATAGCCTACCATGGCGCTCGTGAACCAAATGCTGTGAAGGTCGTTTCCCGTTCCACTACTTTCGATCCCCCACGTAATGCCGCCATCTGTTGATTTCAATAGAATGCCCTCCGACCCGCATGCCCACCCCGTATCATTTCCGACAAAACAAATGTCAACAAGCTTGTCGGGAGCCGTTACCCAGCCTGAATTATTCCAACTCCACGACCGCCCGTGGTCGGTCGTAAGTCCGACATTTACGCTGCTGCAAACCCATCCGTGGTTAGCGTCCGTAAAAAAGCCTCTGGTCCCGCCAAATTCTGAATTCACCGGCGACCACGTCATACCGGCATCCGTTGTTCTCATAATGTGATCATCAGTGATCGCCAAATATTCTGAAGAAGAAAAAGAAGAGATATCGCTGATGTCCTCCCCGGTGGGTGAAGGGTTGCGCCAAATCCAACTCCACTGGGCCTCTGAAAGATTGACAACTGTCATAACGAGTGCCATCAACAAAAGCAATAGTAATGTGTTTCTCATATGATCCTCCTTGGGTGAGATAGTGAAGCCCATGCGCTCCTAGGTCGGTCATAGCAAATGAAGAAACCTTCCCTTTCTGTACGATCGAAAGAAGGGGGACGAACTGCTTCGAATGTTAATGATGAAGCACTAATCTTCGTGTTGAACAGTGCGAGAAACTACGGAATCCCTTTTTTTGCCGTGGGTAGTGAAAGGGGGATAGTAAGCCAACAGTGAAAGTTGGACTGTGACGAGAGAAGCTTTGAGGTGTGAAAATCTGACCTAAATATCTCTGTAGCGACTTCCGGGAAATGCCCATAATTCCCACCGATCGGCAATTAATTCGTCCGCCCTGCCCACAGGTGAAAATGCGTATCGCTCGGAGGAATTGTAAAGATAAAAGGGTTGGAAATCAAGCCCGATGATCGTCTTCAGAATCTTTCCATTATATCTTGTTCAGCCGCCTGGAGTTGAAGATAATGAACACGCTGCTGATAATCATCGCAAATGCCGCCAGAATTGGATCGAGCAATCCAAAAGCCGCCAGTGCGATGCCAACAATATTATAAATAAATGCCCAAAAAAGGTTCCATTGAATAATTCTGTGGGTCCTTTTTCCGAGAACCATCAGCCACGGAATCTTTGCCAGCTGGGTACCGATAATCGTGATATCGGCATTCTCCTTTGTCAAATCTGTCGCTGAACCGAGTGCAATGCCGACGTCCGCCGCTGCTAATGCCGGGGCGTCGTTGATTCCATCCCCAACCATAACGACCTTCCTGCCCGAAGCTCGGATGTCGTTTATCTTCTGCACCTTTTCGCCCGGCATCAATTCTCCAAACGCAAAATCCACCTGAACTTCCTTCCCAATTCTCTCTACCACGGCTTTTGAATCACCGGACAAAATTCCAACCTCTATTCTATCGTTTCTCAAACTGCCCGCGGTTGGAATTGCATCTTTTCGGAGAGTGTCGGATACTTGGATGAGCCCCTGAACCTTTCCGTCCCAAGCCGCAAATAATAGACTTCTATTATCAACGGCCTCTTCATTAATATTTGTATCAGTTCTCAAATCAGCGCCAACCTGCGCCATCAGATCTTTTCTGCCAACGGCAACTTCCCTCCAACTTCCATCCATCTTCACTTCCCCCTTAATTCCTAACCCGGGAAGCGTCCTAACATTGCGGCATACAGCAAGAGGAATCTCCTTATCCGAAGCATATTGGGCCACGGCCTTTCCCATAAGATGTTCCGAATTACGTTCGAGGGATGCGACCGTCGAGAGAAACACCTCAATGGGACATCCTCCCGGTACGATCTTCACCACTTGCAGATTCCCTTCCGTCAAAGTCCCGGTCTTGTCAAAAATGACCGCGCTGACCAAAGGAAGCTTCTCCAGAATTGCCGTCGATCGGATGAGAATGCCTTCTTCCGCTGCACGGGCAATGGCGATCGTTGCTGCGAGCGGCGTTCCAATTCCCAATGCGCACGGGCATGAGACGACAAGGACGGTGAGCGAATGGAGCAAAGCGTTCGCGAATGTTCCTGCGAACATCCAACCTGTAAACGTCGCTGCGGCGATTGTGATGACAGCGGGAATGAATATGTACGATATCCTGTCGACCAATTGCTGGATCGGCGACCGCGTCCTTTGTGCTTCTTCCATGAGCCGCACGAATTGCGCATGAAGAGTATTGTTTTCTGCCGATGTTACGTTGACCACAATCGCTCCGTCGCCGTTCACAGTTGCGGCAAAGACTTTTGCTCCCGGTTCTTTCGACACCGGCAGCGGTTCCCCCGTGAGGAACGATTCGTTCACCGAGGTCAATCCCTCGACAACAGCGCCGTCGAGGGGGACATGCTCGCCGGGAAGGATCTTGATCTTTTCTCCAACGGCGATCTTCGAAGTTTCTACCTCAAGTTCGCGGCCGCCGCGAATGACACGTGCAACATTGGGACGAAGGTCAAAGAGCGAGTGAAGCGCCGAAGACGTGCGGATTTTGGCGGTTGCTTCAAGATACCTTCCGGCCGTCACAAGCACGATCACCATAGTGCCAGTATCGAAATACAGCGCGCTGCCGCCGGTGAAGACCTGGAACGTCGAAAACCCGTACGCGGCAAGGGATCCAAGGGCGATAAGGCTGTCCATAGAAAGCCGGAATCTCCGAACCTCGCCGACGGCGTTCTTGAAATAGGGATAACCGACGAGGAACATGATCGGCGTGGAAAGGACGAACAACAGTTTGTTCATTGCCGGCAGGATATCCCCTTCGATGCCGAGCCAGGTTCCCTTGCCGGAATACATGGCCCAGCTGAGGATCATGATATTCATGGACAGGAAAGCAGAAAAGCCGAGCCGGAGCAAAAACAGCGAAGCCGTCCCCCCTTCCCCTTTTTCTCCGGTCACCGAATGGGTAAACGAGCAGCCGTAGCAGCAAAAATGAAATTCCGTTTCACCTTGCCGTTGCGTTACTCCCCCCTTCCCCTTTTGGGACCTGCTGTACGGCAATCCGCATTGATCGCAGAGAACGGTACTCGCTATGGAATCTGACACAGGCATGCGTTAAGGCCGCGAACGGAAAAATATGGAGGGGAAAAAAGAAACGACAACTTTGTGCTGACGCACGCTCAACTTTTGCACGTCACGCTTTTTTCCCGGCGAGAGGGACCATCGAAATAAATTTGAACCATGCCAGGGCAAACCCGGCTGCGAACGCCAGAGAAACGAAGAGTTCCATCACGCCGAACGGAAAATCCTGTCCATGCCATATGAACGGGGCAACTGCAAGAAATCGTTCTATGAACAACGATGAAAGAATGATCGAGGCCACGGTCAGAAGAACCGCCGGTCTCTCTTTTGCACGCTTACTGAGGAAAATGGCGAGGGGGAAAAAGAAAGCAAAGACGATATAATACCAGGTGAGAGGCGTCCACATCGGATCGCGGAAACGGGCGAGCAGATAAGGGATCTCCTCCGAAAGGTTTCCGTACCAGATCACTAAATACTGCGACCAATAAAATCCGCCGGAGAGCATACAGAACCCCATCACAAGCCTGCCGAGGTCGTGGAATTGACTCGTTTTGAAATCGCTCTCAAGCTTGAATGCTTTTCGTGCAGCAATAGAAAGGATCGTTATGACAGCAAGTGCGCCGTAAAACCCATGCAGGAAAAAGAGCCAACCGTAGAGCGTGCTGTACCAGTGAGGTGCAAGCGACATCAGGAGGTCGAACCCCAGCAATGAATAGAGCATCGCAAAAGAAATGAGTACTGCGGGCACAAGCTTGGTGATCGCTGATTTGCTTTTGGCCGCTTCATGCGCGTCCCCCTCCCAATTCCTGGTCCATCGACCAGCGAAGCGTTGGAAATTTTCGGGAAGATGAATCCGATAGCGCCCCAGCTCCGGCCGAAGGGATGTCCGGACATATTTGAAGCTCAGCCACATCATAAAGAGAAAGACGACGGCATCACGCGCAAAGAAAAACGGAGTGTTGAGCCAGTTTTCTTTCCCCGTCGCTTCGTGGAGCCACGGATAGATCTCAGACCTCCCGAAGAAAACGCCGATAAAAAGAACAACGCTGACCGGCAGAAAGCTGACCATCGCTTCGCCTGTGCGGCGGAACGGTTCGCCCCATGTCCCGTTGGTCATTCTGTACGCGGCGGAGAAGACCACGCCCCCTTGGGCGATGGCCGTCCACAACACAAAATTGATGTAATAGATCTGCCATGCTCGATGTTCTGATCCCATCACAAGCGCAGCTGCGAACGCGACGGCGCCGATAACAACGAGCGCCCAGAGAATAGTTCGCGTGCGCCGGGGAAGTTCTTGAGAAGGAAATGCTGTCGGTGAATCGTTCATTGCTCCTGAAGTCTCCGTAAGTGCGCAATGATAAGCCATCGCTCGCGCTGGGTTGTATGCTCGTAATACGAGGGCATGATGTTATGCCCTTTGCGGATGACAAAATAGATATAACCGTCCGGCGCTTTCTTGTAGAGCGGCGCGGTAAGATCCGGAGGCGTTTGGAATTTCGGAGCCACCAGCCCATCCCCTTTCGCCGCCACACCATGACAGACCGAGCAATAGGTGTTGAACAAAAATTTTCCAGTATCCTCTGAGGTCCGCGTAAAGACAAATGGATTCTTCAGATGGGTGGCCTGAAGAGAGTCTTTGATCGCCGGCTCGTACCCCGACATCGGAACAGTCCCGGCAACATGCGGAATCGGATCCTTCTGCGGCTTAAACGACGGCTGATAATACATGTCGGTGCGGTATTCGGTCTGTTCCCCGGGCTGCTCGCTTTCACATCCAGCGATCAAAAGAGCCGCGAGGCAGAGAAGGGAAAGAACATATGGAGGATAAGCCTTGATCATCTATAATCCCTGGGATCTCGTCACCGTTTCAGCACCGAGCTGTTTCAACAATTGTTCAAGCTTCATTACATCTTCTGGCAGGCAATAGGCGAGAACGCCGTAATGGTCGGAAGAAAGCCGCTCATCGTACCCTTCGACAATTTTGACCTGCGGCATGCGGGCATTGACCAAAAATCCGATAAAGGTCGCGATCGTACCGAAAAGAATCGTGGTGATATAAGCAACAACGCCGAACGGCGGAATTGAAATGATCGGCTTTCCGCCGACGATGATCGAATAGATCATTGTCGAGCCGATCGTCATCGCCCAGCCTGCTGCAAGTCCGGTCAACCCGCCGACTAGCGTGAAGACGCGCACAGGACTCGGCTTCCGCTTAAGAGCGTGAGCGATCTCATGATGGGGCGTCGGAGAGTAGACTTCGATCTCCTTGAACCCCTCAGCCGGAAGGCGCTTGATGACCGCAAGACACGTGTCAAAGTGAGCAAAGATTCCGAAGCGGTATGTTCGTGTCGGCATCGGCATTATGCTTGTTCCTTCATCGGCGGTTCGATCTGTTCTTTTACCTCCCACATCGATACGACGGGAAGCGTTTTTGAAAAGACCATGAAGAGGAAGAAGAACCAGGCGAAGCTGCCGATCACGATGAAGCTGTCGACGAGGGTCGGCTTGTAGATCCCCCAGGCGTACGGAAGATAATCGTGCGCAAGAGAGGTCACGATGATGATGAACCGTTCGAGCCACATCCCGATCTCAACTGAGATGCAAATTCCTACAAGCCACGGTATGCTCGTCCTGATCTTCTTCGACCAGAGAAGCATCGGTACGGCGACGTTCGTTGTGATCAGAAGCCAGAACGCCCACGCATAATCGCCGGTCATGCGATAAATGAAGATGGCCTGCTCAAATGGGTTGGCGCTGTACCATGCGATGAACAGTTCGATCGAGTATGCAAAGCCGACGACAAGCGCCGTAAAGATCATGAACTTGGCCAGGCTTTCGAGGTGATGTGTGGTGATATATTTTTCGATCTTGAACGCTTTTCTCATCGGGATGAGAAGAAGCACGACCATCGCCAACCCGGAGTGGATCGCTCCTGCCACGAAGTACGGCGCAAAGATCGTGCTGTGCCATCCGGGAATAACGCTCATGGCAAAATCCCACGACACGATGCTGTGGACGGAAATAACCAGGGGCGTCGAAAGCGCGGCGAGGAAGACGTACGCGGCAGTGTAGTGCCGCCATTGATTGTCGCTCCCCTGCCAGCCCATCGCGATCATGCCGTACACTTTCTTTCTCCAGCCGCTCGTCTTATCGCGGACGATCGCAACATCGGGCATCATCCCCAGCGTAAAGAAGAGCGTGCTCGCGGTCAGATAGGTCGTTATCGCAAGTACGTCCCAGGCGAGAGGCGAACGGAAGTTCGGCCACAGGCCGCCAAAGTTCGGGATCGGCAGAATCCAGTGGGCGACCCATACCCTGCCGAGATGAATGAACGGAAAAAGCCCAGCCGTGGCCAGACCGAAGATCGTGACGGCTTCCGCGCTGCGGTAGACCGCCGCACGCCACTTCACACGGAACAGAAATAAAATCGCTGAGATCAGCGTTCCAGAGTGGGCGATACCGACCCAAAAGACAAAGGTGGCAATATACATCGCCCATCCAACCGGATTATTTTTTCCGGCCTCGCCGATGCCGTTCGCGATCTGAACTCCCCACGCATATCCGCCGGCGCAGATCAGCATGAAAAGAACGAGCAATAAAATCCAATACCCTTTGCCCGGCCGTTCCAAAGACTGCATCAGGTCGACGTCCGTCTCCGTGTAATTCAATTTGTACTCTTCATTCATAAGGTATTACGCCTTGATCGCTTTCAAGTATGTCACAGCCGGACGCGTGTTCAATTCTTCAAGCACTCTATAATCGCGCCGGTCCTCTTCTGCGATCAGCGTCGAGACCCTGCTCTTCGGATCTTTCAAATCGCCGAACGTAATGGCTTCCGCGGGACACGTCTGTGCGCAAGCAGGGATGATCTCGCCGTCCCGCACCGGCCGCCGTTCATTCCGCGCCGTATTTTTTCCGTCAACGATGCGCTGGACGCAGAAGGTACATTTTTCCATAACGCCCTTTGAGCGGACGGTAACATCCGGATTCAATTGCCAATTTAGCGGCTCGATCCATTTTGCCTCGAACCAGTTGAAGCGGCGGACCTTATACGGACAATTGTTCGCGCAATATCTTGTGCCGATGCAGCGGTTGTAGACCTGGCCGTTCAATCCTTCCTCTGTATGATAGGCCGCATACACCGGGCAGACCGTCTCGCACGGCGCGTTGTCGCATTGCTGGCAGAGCATCGGCGCAAAATCGGCATGCGGCGCAGAGCTGTGTTCGTCAAAGTATCGCTCGATGCGGATCCAGGCCATCTCGCGCCCATTGGCCACTTCTTCCTTGCCAACGACAGGAATATTATTTTCCGCATAACACGCCGTGACGCAGGCGCTGCAGCCCGTGCACTTGTCAATATCGATCGTCATCCCCCAGCGATGGTTCGGATGTTCATGGTCGGCATACATCGAAGGCGCTTCTTTTTCTCCGCTTTCCGCCTTCTTCGCATGAGGATCAACCAAATCCGCCAGAGGAACACTCTGCACGATTCCGCGTTCATGTTGAACGTCGCTTCCCGAAACCGTAGCCAAAACGAGCTGGTCGGCTTTCTTTAACAACTCGACTTTCATTCCCGCCCATTCAAGCCCCCCTGTCCGTTCCGACGGCTTTGGATCAAGCAGATCGATGGGGTTTTTGCCAACATCGCTTGCATATCTTCCATACTGCGTATGTCCCTGTCCGATTGGAATTGCAACGCTCCCCGGTTTTACGGCCGTGGTTACATGGGCTGGAAGGTCGAACTGTGCGTATGGAGATGAGACCTGAACAGCATCGCCGGTCGCTATTCCTGAAGCGGCTGCATCCTGCGGATGAATCTCCACCCACGAATCCCAGACATTCATCATCATCGGGTCGGGAAGCTCCTGCAGCCAGGGGCGGTTTGCGCCGCGGCCGTCAAAGTAGCTGAGCGACGGATACACGGTCAGTGCAAAGTTCTTTCCCTGTTCGCTATCGACTTTTTTCATCCGTGAAAAGACCGCTGCGCTGAAATTTGCCGCCAGCGCAGTCTTCTTTCCCTGATGTTTTGCCGGTTCCCAATAACCCCCGCGAGCGAGGCTTTCGATCCAAAAATTTTCGAAATCGGATTTGTCCCCTGCTTTGTGTTGAATTCCTTTCCATCGTTCACGAATGTAATCGTACATCGTTGAAGGAATAAATTCCGAGGATTTGCTGATCTTTCTTCCTGTCTCGAGAAGAATATCTCCGAACATTTTAGTCTTGAAGACCGGACGCATCGCCGGCTGCATCAACCCGTACATCCCGGGAGAAGTTTCAACATCCCCCCAGCTCTCGAGCGGAGTATGCGTCGGGAGGATGAGATGAGCGAGCGCCGATGTTTCTGTCATGAAACTGGAGAGGCTGACGGTGAAAGGAACTCTCTTTAACGCTTCGCCAAAATCGAGTCCCTGCGGAGTGCTGAACACCGGATTCGCGTCGGCGACGATGAACGCCGGCACTTTTTCCAGATTGATCTCGTCGACAAGGTTTGCAACCTCATGGTAGGAATTCAATCCTGAAATGCTTGAGTCGTTGAAGGTCACTGTCTTCCCGATGTTGCCGCAGACGTAATTGAGCAAATTAACGGCAGCAACGATTGCCGCTCCGTCTCCCCCTTCAACAGTCGCCCCGCCTGCAACCGCAATGCTTGATTTTGCCCTCGCAAACGCGAGTCCTGCTTTCATGATCTTTTCGGAGGGGATTCCCGTCGCCTTTTCGACCTCGTTGACGGGATACGCGCTCACCATCCCTGCAATGCGCGACGATTCCGCGGGAGACAGACCGCTTGCTGCCTTACTGTCAAGGATAACTTTGACCAACCCGAGAGCAAGAATTCCTTCGGTCCCAGGATAGACCGAAAACCACTCGTCCGCATTTGTGGCCGTCATCGAAAGGCGGGGACCGGCAAAATACAAGGTCCCCCGTTTGCCGTTCTTAAAACCGCGATGCTGTGTGAATCCTTTCGTGAATTCAACGGGTGAAATCCAGGTCTCAAGAAAATCGGCTCCGAACGCAAACACCGTGTCCGCATCCGCAAAATCATATGCAGGCACCTGGCTGATGCCGAACATCAGCTCGTTGGCTTTCTTGATCGATTCATGGGCGAAAGCTTCGTAGCGAAACCGCTTCTTTGACCCAACTGCGCCGAGCCATTTGTCGACCAGTCCGTCGGCAGCACCGCTCATATGCCCCGTCATGAACACGACATCTGCCCCGCGGCCGTTCTTTTGAATCTTCCCCAGCTGGTCGATAAAATATTTTTCCGCTTCATCCCAGCTGATCGTTTCCCATGCTCCGTCCGATTTTTTCCGCAGCGGCTGTTGAAGTCGATCGGGATTGTACAAACCATGCAGCGACGCCTGACCGCGCGCGCACAAAGCTCCCTTGTTGATCGGATGGAGAGGGTTTCCTTCAACCTTTACGGCCCGGCCTTCGCGAACACGTACTGATACGCCGCACCCGGCCGGACATTCCTGGCAAACGCTGGCATACCACACCGCCTTTCCGGGAGTGATATTCTCTTCCGGAATGACATACGGTATCAACGACTTCGGACGTTTAATGCCGCACCCGGGGAGCGCCGTCGCAACGGTTGTCGCTCCCACGATCTTTAGAAAATCTCTTCGCTGCAATTCCATGAATTCTGATCTTACTTTTTAGAGCGTCTGCTTTCTTGGTTCACGATCTTTTCGATCTGCGCCATATGGTTGAGATCGTGTCCGGCCATCATTTCGGTGATGCGTGTTACGGTCTCTTTACCCCGCTCAGAATGGACGCCGTAATTATCCCACAAAGGTCCAGGGATCGATTTCAGCAGCGCCAGGTTATGTTCCCGCAGCACCTGAAAGACCGCGAAGGACTTTTGCGGATCCCGTTTTCCGTAATTGAACTTTTCTGCCCACACATCCTGGTCAAATCCTTGGATCGGCGTCCCGTTCATTCCTATCGTAAGCCGCATCCGAAAACCGCCGACGAGTTCCGTGTCCGCAAGGTGGGCGAGGATCTCAGCGATCGACCACTTCTTCGGCTCCGGACGCGTCATCAGCTTCGTTCGCGGAACACTCTTGATGAGGCGGTTGATCTTACGGGGTGTACTCGCGAGGATCGCCAGCGGCTTTTTCCCCCGCTGGTATCCAAGAATCCTTGCCGTATATTCCTGCGGCGTCTCCTGCATCTCCTTGCTTCATTTATTTTTTCATGATTAATTCTTAATTCCTAATTCATCATTCCTAATTATCTATGGCATGTCCAGCAATCGATGCTCGCATTATTCTCCCTGTGGCATCCCACGCAATACGACATGTCGGCAAGTTTGAACGGCGGAGCAACTTCGCTCATCGTTTGAATCTCGCCATGGCACCGCTGGCATGGAATGTTTTTCATGATGTGAGGCTGATGGTTGAAATAGACAAAATCCGGAAGGACGTTCACCCGTGTCCACCGAATCGGCTGTTTTTCATCCCATGCCTTGCGGATCTTCTGAATTTCTGGTTTCGTTGCTGCGACAAGCTGATGGCATCCCATGCAGGTCTGCACGGAGGGAATCATCGCGGCCTTCCCTCGGCGCGCACCACTGTGGCAATACTGGCAGTTCATCTGGTAATCGCCGGCGTGTATTTTGTGGCTGAACGCGATCGGCTGGCGGGGCTCGAGCGCCCGTTTTTCACAGCCGGAAATGACCACAAGGAGAAACGTCGCGGCAGCAAAAATAAATTGTACTCGGGGAAAACCCATTACTATTTCTTTCTTAAACTTTCCAATGCTGCAGCGCTCCACGGGCCTCTGCCGTTATACAATTTTCTCATGCTGTCAACTTCTGCCGGTGAGACCGCATTTCCTTTATTCCCAAATGATGAACGGGCATACGAAATTGCAGCAGCAATTTCTTCGTTCGAGAGCTTATCCTGAAACTGGGGCATTTTGTTGTTGAACCCGTTCCCTTTTACCCTGATCTCTCCTTCCAACCCGTAGAGAACAATGCGGGCAGGGGTAAATCCGTCCTGCATGAGCCACTCGGATCCCGCCAGCGGCGGGTATTTTCCTTCAACGCCTTTCCCGTCCGCCTGATGACATGCCTGGCAGACGCCGGCGAAGACCATGTCTCCTTTTACTTCGGCCTTGACTTCGCCGCTTCCGGAGATCAGAGGCTGCTCAACTTCGTGGGCGATCGTCCCGAACGTTCCGCCGTATTTGCCGAGATAGTAGCCCATCGCGAACAGAAGGATCACTGAAATCGCCCACACCCAGGAAGGGGTCGGCTCAAAGCCTTCTTCAGGTTCCCCCTGTTCCCGCGAGACGATGCGAAGGTGAATTTTATTGACGTCGGAGGCGTCGGAATCTGCAAACGTACCGTTGTCATCCGAAAATGGAATCGGCATTCCTTGCGAAACGCCGGTTACCTCCGGGGTTATTGGTTCGGAGGTCTTCTTTTTCCGGGAACCCCGTCTCGTTAAGACAGATTGTTTATTTTTTCTTCGTGGAGTCATTGCTCGCCGAAACTTGGCTGACGGGATACGTATGGTTCAGGCCGATAAGGTAGGCAATCAAGGCTCGTCCTTCCGGGGTCACAACGACAACTTTTCCCTTCGGGGCAACGGAGTCGGGAAGGGCGACGACTTTATCGTCGGGTCCGGCCGTGATCTTTTCCTCGAACAGCCATGGAAACGGAGGCATCACCGAACCGGGTGAAACGATCCGCGGATTATAAAGATGAATCATATGCCACTCTTCGCTCGACTGCCGTGCACCGATATTGAACAGATCGGGACCGGTTCGCATTGTTCCCAGCAAATGCGGCTTGTCATACACATAGTCTGCGGGAACCGACGGACGTCCCCAAAATCGTTCCTGGTCCGCGCCGAAACCGACCGGACGTACCTGTTGGCTGTGGCAATAAAGGCATCCTTCACGGATGTAGATGGAACGGCCGTACGCCTGCTCGTAGGTATAACGCTCAAGACCTTTTGGCGGCTTCACTTCAGAGATCATGATGTTCGGAAGTCCAACCAGTCCAGCCCAACCGAGCACGAGCGCGGCGAGGACGCCGAGGAAGAAAATAAATGAGCGAATGAACATCATACAGGCTTGCTCTCCTCAGAACCCGATGCCTGACGCAATTCAAACCATGCGGGAACGTACCGGGTCGGCCCTGAACGATAGATGATAAGGATGAATTGATATGCGAATGCGAGATGTCCGATCAACATCATTGTTCCTCCAACGGACCGCGCCCAGAGGTACGGTTTCGTTGCATTCACGGAGGCGATGAATGGAAGCGATGGGTCGTTCATCATCGTCCCCTGGATCCATCCTCCGGTGCACATCGCAATAACGTAAAGAGCGATACCGATCGCGCTCATCCAGAAATGGAGCTTGATCAGCTTCGGATACGGCCATTCCCATTTGGCGATGCGCGGCATAATGTAATAGATGGCGCCGAAGAGGATCATGGAGAGGAATCCATACACACCGAGATGCGCATGGCCGATCGTATAGTGAGTAAAATGGGCCACCTCGCTGAACGACCGGAGCGATTCGATCGAACCTTGAAAACTCACTGCAGTGTAACTCATCGAGCCGAAAACGACGAACCGGAGCGTCGGGCTGTATTTCAACATTCTGAAATGGCCGATCGTCGTGAGATGGTGGTTCACGGCGACGGCCATCACCGGGACGAACATCATGACGCTCGCGACGATCGACACGGTGACGAGCCAAGTCGGCAGCGGCCCGCCTACGAGATGGTGGATGCCGTTCCAATTGTAGAAGAGGGCGAACGCCCAGAAGCCGAGAAGGCCGAGATAGTAGCTGTAGATAGGACGGCCGATGACTTTAGGAATAAAATAATACGCCCCTGCAAGACCGACCGGCGTGAACCAAACGGCGAGCGCGTTATGCGCGAACCACCAGTTCATCGCCGCTTCGGTGACGCCGTCATAAATGCCAAGGTTGGCAACGACATACAGGATCGGAAACCAAAGCATTGAGGCAAGAATATACCACATGCTCACATAGAGATGCTCGACCTGGCGTTTCCGAAACGTCTCGATGATCGAGTACGCAAAGAATAAAAAACCGAGCGCGATCAATCCGCCGGCGGGCCGGGGAAATTCAAGCCATTCCATCCCCTGATTATACCCGAACAACAACGCCACGACCCCGAAGAGAACGCCGATATTCCAGAGGATCGCAGAGACATACAGTGCCCACGTCTTCTGAATCGGCACTCTGCAAAGCCTGCCGGTCAGCCAGACGACCATGCCGGCCCCGGCCAGCGATGCCCAGCCGTACATCACTGCGTTGAGATGGACGGGGCGGATCCTTCCGAAGGTCAAGAACGGCGTGCCGCCGAGCCAGTCCGGGAGGTTGAATTTTACTGCGGCCCCCAGCCCTGCAAGCGATCCGAGAACAAGCCATGCAATTCCGGTCGCAAAATATAGAACGACCGGACTTGTCACAGAGTCATCGATGTGGACGCGATGCTGTCGCTCGGAGACATCCTCAACGGCCTCCGACGCGAACGAGACGAATTGTTCCTTAGCGGTGGTTTGCGCTGCCATTGGAAGGTTTCTGGAAAATCATATCTTGCGGCGTGCCAATCGGTTCTTCGTCGTCAAAGATCAATTTGGCCCCTTCATTCAACTGCTTGATGGAAAATTGCTTTGTCCGCACCGCCCAGACAAAGCCGGCAAGCGTCAACGCTCCCGCAACGACAACGAAAGAAATGATGATGATGATCGCAACCGGCAGGTTCATAAAATTGTCTTCATATTCGCCGCCTTCGAAAAATCAGATTTTGAATGTGGGAAGATACCACAATGTTTCTACTATTTCAATATACCGCGTGATTTTTTATAGGAATGAATACCGCGAGACTGTCATGAAGCCGGGACAACAATTATTGCCGGTATTGAGTGAGAAGAATAACCGGGGTCGGTTAAGAGGGAGGAGAAAGGACAGCGGGGTTGCTTAAGAATTGTTTTTCAGCCTTAACGAATTGCTTACGACGCTTACCGAGCTGAACGCCATCGCCCCCGCGGCTATCGCAGGATTCAGCATTCCGAAGGCGGCCAGCGGAATGCCGATGATATTATAGATGAAAGCCCAAAATAGATTCTGTTTAATGATCCGCACGGTGCGGCGTGATAACCGGATGGCCTCAACCACGCCTGCCAGGTCCGACCTCACCAAGGTAATGTCGGCGGATTCCATTGCAATATCGGTCCCGCTCCCCATCGCAATGCCGACGTCAGCTTGTGCGAGCGCCGGTGCATCGTTCACGCCGTCTCCTACCATCGCCGCGACTTTTCCCTCGGCCTGGACCGCTTTTACACAGGCAGCTTTCTCCTGAGGCATAACGCCGGCGATGACGCGATCGACACCAGCTTGAGAGGCAATAGCCCGTGCGGCATGTTCGCTATCGCCCGTCATCATGATCGTTTCAATTCCCATTTGCCTCAAGCGCGAAATGACTTCCTTTGCATTGTTCTTGATCGTATCGGCAACGGCAATGACGCCAGCCAATTTTCCATCTGAGGAAACAAAAATCGCCGTCTTCCCGTCCGCCGAAAATTTCTGAACGACGGCATCCGCCTCAGCTGAAGAGACCGAACGGCTCTCCATTTGAGCCCGGTTTCCGACCGCCATATCCTTGCCACCGACAACGGCCGTCACGCCTTTCCCTTCCGTATTGCGGAAAGAATGGATGTCTTCTCCGATTGAGATGTTTTGCATCTCCGCGAATCCGACAATTGCGGCGCCAAGAGGGTGTTCGGATTTCTTCTCAAGAGCAGCCGCGTGCCCGATCAACTCCCGTTCATTGAATCCGTTAAACACCGCCACGTCGGTTACCGAGGGTTTCCCTTCGGTTATCGTACCGGTCTTGTCGAATATAATCGTCTGAATCTTCAGTGCCCGCTCAAGGCTTTCGGCATTTTTTATCAGGATGCCGTTTGCCGCCCCCTTCCCTGTTCCCACGATGATTGCGGTCGGTGTCGCGAGACCTAGCGCGCACGGGCAGGCAATAATCAACACTGCGATAAAATTGATCATGGAATGGGTAAACCCGATCCCCCCGACGAGATACCACATGCCAAACGTCAACAGCGCAGCGCCGATGACAGCCGGCACAAACACCGACGCAATTCTGTCGGCCAATCTCTGGATCGGTGCCTTCGAACCTTGCGCTTCCTCTACAAGCTTGACGATCCGGGCAAGGAGCGTTTCTTTCCCGACAGCCGTCGCGCGGAACTCAATGCTGCCATTCTTGTTGATCGTTCCACCGACAACCAGATCCCCTGCTTTTTTTTCAACCGGAAGACTTTCTCCCGTTACCATCGATTCGTCGATCGTCGTGAAACCGTTTGTAATAACGCCGTCAACCGGAATTCTTTCTCCGGGACGCACCCGGATAGTATCTCCAATCGCCAGGAGATCAATTTCAATTTCCGATTCAACGCCACTTCGGATCACAGATGCTTTTCCCGGTTGAAGCCCCATCAGCTTCTGAATAGCGTTCGAAGCCCGCTGCTTGGCGCGGGATTCGAGGAGCCGTCCCATCAGAATGAGCGTGATAATTGTCGTCGCGGTATCAAAATACACCGCCCGCATTCCGTCCGGCCGCCTGATCCATTCGGGGAATAACACCACCAACATGCTATAAAGATAGGCGGTACCGGTTCCGACGGCAATGAGGGTGTTCATGTCTGCAGAGAAATGTTTTCCAACCTGCCACGCCGCGGCAAAGAACCGTTTACCCGAAATGAACATCACCGGTGTTGAAGCGACGAAAAGCAGCTTATTGATGTCGTCGGATGGCAAGGGCAGCCAGTGCTTAAACCAATCCGTCATGCTCAGCATGCTCACCAGCATGATCGGAATCGCGAGCGCAGCGCTGACGATGAATTCTTTCTTTAATTGCTCGTACGCTTTTTGCTGATAAGATGTGGCATCGGGAGCAACAGTTCCGAGCCCGCCGGTGCTTTGAACTTTTGTTTCGGGGAGAAGCAGCGTATATCCGGCTTCGCTTACCGCCTCGGAGAGCGCCTGCAGGTTTGTCTTCGCATCGTCGAACGTCAGCGCGACTTTCTCCGTCGCAAGATTGACATTGGCCTCGAGAACGCCGTCGACCTTTTTCAGCGCCTTTTCAACCCGCACGACGCAGCTTGCGCACGTCATTCCTTCGACGGGGAGGCTTACGATATAGGGATGAGCGCTTGGCATTTTCAAAAAGTACCGTTGCTCAATTCGCAGCGACTAATCTATATCCTGCTTCATCGAGCGCATCGGCTATTTTCTGCTGAGAGATCTTGGAATCGTCGTATTGGATTTTTGCCCTGCCGATCTGAACATCCTCCACCACAACACCGTTCAGCTTGCTTAACTGTTTCTTCACGCTCATAACGCAATGGCCGCACGACATGCCTTCGATATTCAACTCTTGTACTTTCATTGTCCGCCTCTTTTGTGTGTGCTTTCGGAATAACAAACCTTCTTCTTCCCATAAATTACAACAAAAAAAAACTACAAACAATTTCATTCCCCCCGCACATCGTTTTCCTTGCTTCCGTTGAATCTCTTTCTTATTTTCATTTACAATTTTCAAGGGAGCCGTTCAGCATGCCATTGATGGTAAGCATTTCAGGGATTCGCGGAGTCGTCGGCGAGAATCTAGTTCCCGACGTCGTTGTCAGATATGCCGCGGCGTTCGCCGAATACTGCAACCGCGGAACGATAATTATCGGACGGGACGGACGCATCACCGGCTCCAGCATTGCCAGCATTGTCAGCTCCACGCTCCTCCAGATGGGATGCGACGTCATCGCGATCGGGATTTGCCCGACGCCGACGGTCGCCCTTGGGGTCGAAACATTGAACGCGGCCGGAGGGATCGCCATTACTGCAAGCCATAACCCGATGCAATGGAACGGGATGAAATTCTTTGCCCCCGGCGGGATGTTTCTCAACGGCGACGAAAATAGAAAATTCTGGCAGATCGCCGACCGCGGAAATTTCTCGTTCGCTCCATGGGACAAGCAGGGAAGACATTCGACCGACACAACCCGCATCGACGCCCATATTCGATCGGTCCTTTCTCTCCCCTATATCCACCTTGACAAAATCCGCAGGAAAGGCGTAAAAGTGGTCGTCGATTGTGTCAATGCTGCCGGAGGAATCATCGTTCCGAAGCTCCTGCGGGAGTTTGGCTGCACGGTCGTAGAAATGAACAGCGAGGTGAGCGGCATTTTTTCTCATACGCCGGAACCGATCCCCGAGAACCTCGCAGACCTCGCGCAGCGGGTACTTTCGGAAAGGGCCGATGTCGGCATCGCCGTCGACCCGGATGTCGATCGGCTTGTGTTCATCGATGAGCAGGGAAAACCTTTTGTGGAAGAATACACCATTGCTTCCGTCGTAAAGTTCGTGCTCGATGCGGAGAAGAAATTAGGGAGAGGAGACCATTCCGTCGTTGTCAACCTTTCCACCACGAGGGCCGTTGACGATATCGCTTCGGCATACGGCGCGAAAGTATACCGAACGCCGGTCGGCGAGATCAACGTGGCCTCAAAAATGAAAGCCCTTCAAGCGGTTATCGGCGGAGAAGGCAGCGGCGGAGTTATTTTGCCCGAGGTCCATTACGGCCGTGATGCAGTCGTCGGCATCGGCCTTTTCCTGCAGCTATTAGTGGATTTTGGAGGAAAAACTTCCGAACTTAAGGCCAGCCTCCCCCAATACACCATCGTAAAGGACAAGATCGAACTAGGCTCCCTGAAACCGGATTCCATTCTTCAGTCGCTGTACCAAAAATATTCCAAGACCGAGCGGACCAACATGGACGACGGACTGAAGATCGATTTTGCATCCTCGTGGGTCCACTTACGAAAATCGAATACGGAACCGATCATCCGCGTTATTGCGGAAGCTCGGACACATAACGAAGCCGCCGCCCTTGTGAAAAAATTCAAGACGGAAATCGTCGGCTGAGCTCTTCATCATGGCAACGACACAATTGTTCAGCAAAAGGACGCGATAGCGTGACGCTTTGCAAAGTGACAGGGACGATCGTCTCGACTCAAAAGAATCAGGCGCTGAGAGAGTATAAGCTCCTCATCGTGCAGCCCGTCGACCTGGCCGGAGAGTTGTTCGGCAAGGAGGCTCTCGCCATCGATACAGTCGATGCGGGTGTCGGCGATACGGTCTTGATCATTCAAGAAGGAGCGGGCGCACAACAGGCCTTGAAACGTAAAGATGCACCGGTTCACACCGTTATCGTTGCTGTCGTTGACGGGATCGATGTCGCGGGTCAATAGGGGACCTCGCCGTTAAGCATATTTTCCAATGCAAACTCCACCGAAGGAAAGCGGGATCGATATTTCCGACTTGCTCCGGCTCTCTGCAATTCCCGGGGTAGGGACAAATCGTCTGCGGCTTCTTGTCACGCATTTTGGATCGCCGACGTACGTGCTCAAAGCGTCGCCGCGCGATTTGATCCATGTGGAAGGGATCGACAAAAAGCTCGCTGCCACCATCGCTCACTTTGGCGATGGCAGCGCATTCGCGGAAGAGCAACTTTCCCTCATCAACAAGGTCAACGGGCGCATCGTGACATTTTGGGACGGCGAATATCCCGAATATCTCCGTAAGATCTACGACCCGCCTCCTTTCCTTTTTGTTCTCGGCGCTTTTCGAAAGGATGATAAATACGCCGTCGCTATCGTCGGCACAAGGCGTCCTTCGGCGTACGGTAAGCTGATCGCCGAACGGTTCGCAAAAGAGCTTGGGGAAAAAGGGATCACGATCGTCAGCGGCCTCGCACGGGGAGTCGACACCGTGGCGCATCTCTCTTCGTTGAAATCGGGGGGAAGGACTATTGCGGTGATCGGCTCGGGCATCGATATCATCTATCCAGCCGAAAATAAGAAACTTGCCGAGCAGATCGAAGAGAACGGAGCCGTCGTTTCGGAATTTTTTATGGGGACAAAACCCGACCCCGGAAATTTTCCCCGGCGCAACCGCATCGTCAGCGGTATGGCGCTGGGGACGCTCATTGTCGAAACCGGGGAGAACGGCGGCGCAATGATCACCGCATCGACCACCCTGGACCAGAACCGCGAGCTGTTCTGCATCCCCGGCAACATTACTGAGAAATTCAGCGCAGGGACGAACAGGCTCATCCGCGACGGACACGCGAAGCTCGTTCAATCGGTCGACGACATTCTTGAGGAGCTGAAGAGCTCGCTCCGACCGATCTTGAAATCCCCGCAACCGGCGCCTGTTACCCTTACCGTCTTCGAACAAAAGATCCTCGATCTCCTCGTTTCTAACCCGTCGCACATCGACGACATTGCAGAGCGATCCGGCCTCTCCATCCCCGACACCTTGGTGAATCTTTTGAGCCTTGAATTCAAGGGGCTCGTCCGCCAGCTCGCCGGAAAAATGTTCCTCCGGCTGTGAATTTCCTCCCCCGCACTTGACAACAATTTCGGCTCTACAATAATCACGCCAAAAAAGTTTGCCTTTTCAGCAAAATTACCTATCTTTATCTACGCGTATGTTTACCATAGACGAAATAAGAGTAGAGAGCCGGATCGCCGATGTTCAGTTCGCGTGCGACCTCGACCAATGTAAAGGGGCCTGCTGCACCCTCAAAGGCGGTCGGGGCGCGCCGGTCACGGACGAAGAAGTCGATGAAATTTACAACGCATATCCAATCGTAAAAAAGTATCTTCCGAAAGAACATCGGGAATGGATCGAACTTCACGGTCTGGTCGAAGGCGGGCCGGGCTTTTACGCGACCCAATGCAGGGATGAGGAGGCGTGCGTTTTCGTTTACTATGACAACGGCATCGCCAAATGCTCGTTCGAAAAGAGTTTTCATAACAAGGAGATTCAGTGGCGCAAGCCGCTGTCGTGCCATCTCTTCCCTTTGCGTGCCAGCTACAATTCTCCAGAACAACTGCGGTTTGAATATTTGCACGAATGCGAGCCGGCATTTCAAAAAGGAAGTTCGGAAAAAACACCGCTCTTCAAATTTCTGAAGGAAGTCCTCGTCCGCTCATACGGCGGGGCGTGGTACCGGCAATTCGAAGAAGAATGTGAGAAACGTTCGAGCATTTCCCCACGAGGCGATTAGGATCTATGCTACAAATCTCACAGCAGCAACGGCTGCTTCAAAAACTTACTCCGCAGCAGATCCAGTACCTCAAGCTTCTTCAACTCCCCACCGTAGCTCTCGAACAGCGAATCAAAACCGAACTCGAACAAAATCCCCTTCTTGAAGAGGGCATCGAGGACGAGATCGAACTCGCTCAAGAAGACGCCGAGAACGAGACCGCCGAGGCCGATGATGGAGCAGAGACCGAGGTAAAGAAAGAAAAAGACGAAGAATTTACTTTTGAGGATTTCGTCAACGACGAAAATGCGTATACCCCAAAGAGCAGCGCCCCTCAGGACGATGAAGATCGCGATGAGATACCGATGTCGGCGCCGGAACCGCTCCTTCAAAAACTCAAGGCGCAATTGCAGCTCGCCGACCTTACCGAGACCGGCATGCTTGCCGCCGACGAGATCATCGGCAACATCGACGAGGACGGTTACCTGCGCCGCGACCTAAGCCTCATCGTTCAGGACCTCAACCTTTCGCACGGACTCCAACTGACCGTTGCGCAAGCAGAGCTTGTCCTGAAGCGTATCCAGCGCCTAGAGCCGGTGGGCATCGGTTCGCGAACGCTCCAGGAATGCCTCCTCTTGCAGCTGGAGGCGCTCGAATGCGAGCCGCGGCTGAAGAAACTCGCCCGCGTCATCCTCGAAACATATTTTGACGAATTCACGAAAAAACATTTCGAACAGCTTTCCAAACTCCTCAATATTTCCCTTCCCGAGGTCAAAGAAGTGCTCGACGTCATTTCCCATCTCAACCCGAAGCCGGGGGAAGGGGAAATCTCGACACAGGAAAATTACATCACCGTCGATTTCATCGTTCACTTCGAGGACGGGGAGTTTATCATTCAGCTCAACGACAAGAACATTCCGCCGCTTCGGATCAACAAGGATTACCGGGAGATGATGTCGCGGAAGAAAAAGAACGGGGTCAATGCGGAAACGAAGACATTCATCCGGCAGAAGTTTGAAGCGGCAAAGTGGTTCATCGCGTCGATCTACCAGCGGCGGGACACGATGCTGCGCGTCATGCGGACGATCGTCGACAAACAGCGGCAGTTCTTCGAACTCGGCGACGGTCTGAAACCGATGATCTACAAAGATATCGCCGCCGTCATCAAGATGGACATTTCCACCATCAGCCGCGTTGTGAACGGGAAATATGTCCAGACCGATTTCGGAGTCTACGAACTGCGGTATTTTTTCAGCGAAGGGATCAGCACGCAAAACGGCGAGGACGTTTCTAACAAGGAAGTGAAGCTTCGCATCAAAGAGATCCTCGAAACCGAGGACCCGCACAAGCCGCTGAGCGACGACCGGATCGCCGAGATCCTGAACGAGCGGGGCTTCAACATCGCGCGCCGGACAGTCGCCAAGTACAGGGAATCGATGATGATCCCGGTGGCCCGCCTCAGGAGAAAGATCTCTTAATCATTTAACGACCGAAAACACTATGGAAACGCTTCATTCTACAACGATCATCGGCCTTTCAAGGGACGGCAAAGTTGCGCTCGGGAGCGACGGCCAGGTCACTCTCGGAACGACCGTCGTCAAGCATACTGCGAAAAAGGTCCAGCGACTGTACAACAATTCGGTGCTCGTCGGCTTTGCGGGAGCCTCTGCCGACGCATTCACGCTCATGGAACGCTTTGAAGAGAAGCTCCAAAAGCACCAGGGGCATCTTGAACGCTCCGCCGTCGAGCTCGCGAAGGATTGGAGGACCGATAAATATCTCCGCCGACTCGAGGCGATGATCGGCGTTCTGGATAAGGAGCACGCGTTCATCATATCCGGAACGGGCGACGTCATCACCCCCGACGACGGCATCGTTGCGATCGGGTCGGGAGGACCGTACGCGCTCGCGGCCGCGCGGATGCTTGTAGCGTATACCACACTTTCCGCGCGGGAGATCGTGACACAGTCTTTGAAAACCGCGTCGGAGATCTGCATTTACACTAACCAGAATATTACCGTCGAAGAGTTGTGAACACATGAAAACAATTGTCGCCACAGAAAAATCGACCCCGCCAAGTTCGGGGAAGGCGGAACGCCAGCATGGATCGCGGGAACTGACACCGACGCAGATCGTCCGCGAACTGGATAAATACGTCATCGGCCAGCATGAGGCAAAAAAATCCGTTGCAATCGCGCTGCGGAACCGGTGGCGCCGGCTTCAGGTTCCCGAGAATCTCCGCGAGGAGATCATGCCCAACAATATTATCCTGATCGGACCCACCGGCGTAGGAAAAACCGAGATCGCCCGGCGGCTTGCCAAACTGTCGAACGCTCCTTTCATAAAGGTCGAAGCGTCAAAATTCACCGAAGTCGGATATGTCGGCCGCGACGTCGATTCCATGATCCGCGACCTTACCGAACTCGCGGTCGTCATGGTCAAATCGGAAAGGACGGAGGAGGTGCAGGAGAAAGCGGAGCATCTTGCCGAAGAACGCATTCTCGACATCCTCATCCCGTCGGTCCGGAAATCGAAGAACGATGCTAACCCTCCGGCTGAGGCCCCATCGGACGAGGAGCTGAACGAAAAAACGCGCGACCGGTTCAGGGAAAAGATCAAAGGCGGGCAACTCGACGACAGGATCATCGAACTCGACGTCCCGAGCGACCAATTCCCTTCCATGCAGATACTCGGGCCCATGAATCTCGAAGAGATCGGCGTCAATCTGCAGGACGTCTTCGGTAACCTGATGCCGAAAAAAATGAAGAAGAGAAAGCTCTCGATCGCGGACGCAAAAAAAATTCTCATCCAGGAAGAAGCGCAGAAACTGATCGACCAGGATGCTGCCGTAAAAGAGGCGATCCACCGGGTCGAGAATTCAGGGATCGTTTTTCTGGATGAAGTGGACAAGATCGCAGGGAACCGGGGAGCCGTCAACGGACCGGACGTTTCGCGCGAAGGAGTCCAGCGGGATCTCCTCCCCATCGTCGAGGGCTCGACGGTGGCGACCAAATACGGCATGGTCCGCACAGACCATGTGTTGTTCATTGCTTCCGGGGCGTTCCATGTTTCAAAGCCGTCAGACTTGATCCCGGAGCTGCAGGGACGATTCCCGATCCGGGTAGAGTTAAAGAGTTTGAGCGAAGACGACTTCGTCAAGATCCTCACTCTTCCACAGAATGCGCTCATCAAACAGTATACTGCCCTGCTGAAGACGGACGGCATCGAAATCGAATTCACGGACGATGCCATCAGGGCGATAGCGCGCATTGCAACGCAGGTGAATGAAGAAGTGGAAAATATCGGAGCCAGGCGCCTTCACACGATCATGACCTCGCTCCTGGAAGAAATACTTTTCGAGGCCCCTGAGAAGATCTCCGCCGGAAAACTTGCGGTGACAAGGGGAATGGTAGAACAAAAGCTGAACACTATCGTGAAAGACAAGGACCTGAGCCGTTTCATCCTCTGACCGTCCCATCGACGGCGGCAGCAACCTCATCAAACAAAAAAACCCGTCCACGAGGACGGGTTTTTTTGTCGCATACTCCGGCCGGCTTAAATCCGGAATCGCATCCCAAGCGTGATCGAGCCGGTATGAAAGCTGTTCGGGCTCGTGAGCAGACCGATGCTTTCCGTCCCCAGGTCCAGGTCCCAAATCGGCGTGTTGATGCCGAAGCCCAGCGACCAGTTGAACCGCTCCCGACCGCCAACCGTGATTCCCGTTCGGATCGGGAACGCCCCGATCGGACGGTACTCGGTACCAATAGAGAAACGCGGAATCGTCGTATTGCCGGGCTCATTATTAAAGCCGACATTCAGATCGGCCGCAACGAGCAGCTGCCCCGGGAAATATGAAACGAAGGGCGCCTTGTCGACCTGCAACTCGCCGCCTATATGGAGGGCCGTGGGGAGACTTGTTTTGAAGGAAGTGGTATCGTATTTTTCGCCTTTGAAATAATTCTTTACCGAATCTTTGTTGCCGATGTCTGCGACCGTGAAATTCGAGTTTCCTGTGATGACCTTCGTGTTCTGCGACCAGGTGATCTTGCCGAGGTCGGTCAGACTTGCCGCCACTCGCAATGCCGGAAAGACCTCGGCCGAGAAGCCCAGGTCGACACCCATTCCGCGCCCTGCCGGCTTGCCCAGGAATTCTGAAGCGCTGGAAGTGCTGTCAAAATTCACCCCGGACATATATTGGAGAAAATTGACGTTGCCGGAAATCGCCTGAGTATTCAGGACGTTCCCGGGGTAATAGGTCGGCAAAATCTGGATCGCGCCGGTATAGTGGTCCGTACCCAAGTACGCAAAACCCTGCACGTACTTCAGCCCGACCCCCACGGCGATGTTCTTTGCCCAGCCAAGTTTCACTGGCAGCATCCGTGCATACGAAAGGTTGAATTCCCTGGTCCACGAAGCCTTCACTGAAGTGCCGTCAAGACTGTAAACGGCGCCGTTCGCAGGAAACGCCTCCAAGAGCGTTTGCAGATATCCCTGCGGAATGTCCAAGTTGATCGCCGCATGGTCGCTCACTGAAAGGCCGAAACTGCCGATGGTGTTAGAACGAACGGTCAGTCCGAATTCGGTGATGTTGAAATTAGCCTGCGTGTGCGAAATGCCGCCGGGGAAGAGTCCCAGGATTTCCTGCTTGTCTGCCTCCGAGAGGGTCTTCCCGATCCGTATCGCCTTCCCATTCTTGTCCAGCGCCGGTTGACCGTCAGCCCCGAGGCTGTCGACGCCGGTGAAATCGTCCTGATAGATTTTGTAATTGATAAAATCACTCCCCGCGAGGACGCCGATTCCCGTGAACGGCGGAATCTGGAATGTGACCGTGCTTCCACGGTCGTCGAGTGCAAGATTCGCGGGGTTGAGACCAAGTGCGTCGATGCCGCGCGAGGAGGCCGTGTATGTCCTTGCCATGGCGACCGTCCGGCCCGACGAAAGGTCGTCGCCGGCAGCTCCGATCGAAGTGGTCATCACACCGATCACCAGAACGGCGGTCAAGCGAGCGGAGCGGCGTGTTTTGAAAATGCTCTTCATCGTACTCTCCTTGGAATCGTAGTTCATGGTCGGTGTGATCATTTCATTTGGTCAAAATTGACGTTGAACCTGACGCTGAGAAACGCCTTCAACTCCACAGAATAGGTGGTGTCGAATTTGACCGGTTGATTACTCCCTGAGGTGTTCAGCCGGATGGTCACTGCAGCAAAACTGGCCGGGTTTATTTTGGAGACGTCAGCCGTGTCGAGTCCGATGACCGTACCGGTGATTCCGAGCGGAGAATTTGGTTTCGAGGCATAGCGGGCGCTGTCAGCCGTGATCAGCCCAATTTTGGGGAAGCTGAGAAGCACCGTGGTATCCGGCTGGGACCTGTTGGTCTTAAGAGCGGGAAGCAAATTCATTCCTGCCGTAATCTGAAGGGGGAAACCGTTCACGATCGTAAATGACACTTGTCCGCTGTCAATCTGTGTCAGGTCCTTCTTGTCGACCTTGTTCCCGGAACTGTCCTGCATGACAACGGTATCTTTGAAAGTACCGTTGATGATGCCGATCGTGACCGGGAACGAGAAATCGAGCGACGTATAGACGCTGTCCCCCTGCTTCACCGTGCCTGTGCTGTCGGGGTACTGGTAATATGAAGCGGGATCGACAACCGCCTGGCCGATCACCTGGAATTTGGTCGGCAGGCTTCCGTTGCCGCCGCTAAAGAATGCGGAGAGGAACTGATCGATGCCGTTGCCGGGCTGGCTAGTCTGCTTGTTGAAAACGATTTTTTTCGTCTGTCCCGGATAGATCCGGAGCGTGTCGGTGAGTCCGCCGCCTTGCTTCGGATCCATGGCGGTCAATGTGGCCCGTTGGTTTCCGTTGTTGTCGATACCGATCACCTTCATCGTCAGGTCCGTGGGGAACAAGCCGGTGCTCAGGATATTGAGAGTGATCGAAACCGAATCGAATTTGATGCTGTCAGCCGTGAACTTGTTGCTGATATCTCCGATCAGCGAAGGGACGGTCGTGTTAATAGCAACTACCGTCGGTTTTACTTTGCCGATGACCTTGGAGATAATATACGTCGGCCTTGGAGGCACTTGATTATTATTCTGCGGTGTGATCTGAACTTGTACCGAGTCGGTCTTGCGGATCACCACCCGCCCCTGGGTCGCAGCAAGCGTTCTGATGCGCAGCGAGAAATGCATATTGGCGACCGACAGCGTGTCCAGCCTTCCGTTGATCGTTTGAAAACTCTGAGACTGGATGGCATAATTGGCCATCGAGACCGTTTGCAAAAATTGCCCCGGCGCTGCGCCGGCGGCTGGGACCGTATCCGAAAGGGTTCGGTCGTCTTTCAGCACAAAAGGAACGCCCGAAGTTTTGTCGACAAATTCCTGGAAAGCAAAATCGACGGCGATCTTTGTGGGGATGTTATTGGTGATGCTGACCGTAAATTTACCGTCCTTAAACTCAGCGCGTTTGATCAACGTCGAGTCGTCGACGATTTGAATGGACGAATCGGGGAGGTTCTTTACGTCGTACGGAGTGTTCAACTGCACCTTAGCGCTGTCCATTGCGGGGGATGTTCCACTGGAGCCGCCGTCCACAGTCATGCTCGCAGAAAGATCGTCGCTGGCATTGATGGTCTTCCCCTGGATGTCGTTCGACTGCACTGTGAACCGCAAAATCAAATTAGAACTCATCGTCAACCCCGATACCACCGCGGTGGCTGTACCGGTTGTTCCCGGAGCGATACCCCCCGGGAACAAAAAGGTCGCAACGACAGAATCGTTCGGCTGGGCCGCCAGCATGTCGGTGTTGATGAGCTGAACTCCGGGATTTGCAAAGTTGACAGTGAACTGAAAATTGTTCTGAACGGTCAGCGTCATTCTTCCGTTCTGAAAGGAGATCCAGTCGTAGAGCGCCGAAGGGTTGCTCACCGGCTGCTGCATCGCAAGCGAAAAATTCGGGCCGAATGAGGGATACGTAAACGGGAGGGTATTTCCGGAGAACAACTGGCTCGCGCCGACATTGACGCCCGAGATCGTGTTCACAGGCAGCTGCAGCAATCCGATCTTATTGCCGACCTGGGCCGGATGCGGTGTCAACTCCGGGAGGACGATCGCATTCGGCTGGTTCACCAGCGACGAAGGTTGGTATATGATCGACATCGTGGACGAGTCGTAGATGAATTTCTTGTCCTTGGCAATCATCTGCGCGAAGGTGAACGTCCTGTCGATGATCTGGATGTTCAACGGGATCTGCCACGACGGCGCCTTCGGTTCGAGCGGCGCCTTGATGCATTGGTACGACACCGGCAGCGTCAGGAGCAGAAGGAACAGCAACACGAGTTTGTGTTGTTCCGCTTTCATCCTGAAGAAAAACTTCATAGAATCCTCCAGACTAAGGTCAAACGAAAATTTGTATCCGGCATGTGGGTGGAAACGGGCCGCTGATGCGGGCCTTCAGTATCATCAATGTACAGCACCCGCACGTCGTACATGTTGATGGGCGTCATACAATATGCGGCGGCAACGGCGAGGAAAAGCGCCGAACGCCCGGTGTGAGCGTCCGGCACTCGTAAAAAACTATGGATCAGTGTATCTTCTCTTCTTTGGCGGGGAACTGAAAACCGAAATTGTGCGAGGGCGGCTCATCTCCAAGAATTTTGATCTCGCCAAATTTCGACTCGTACTTCTCGATGTTGTCCTTCAATGCATTCAACAGCAGCCGCCCATGCTGCGGCGTCATAACGATCCGGGCAAATACCTTTGCCTTCGGAACTCCCGGAAGTATTCGGGTAAAATCGATGACAAATTCGGCGGGTGAATGAGTGATGATCGCCAAATTAGAATAAATTCCTTCAGCTTCTTTTTCACCCAACTCGATATTGATTTGCTGCCCTTGCGGGGGCTGTGGATTGCTCATGAATGTTCCTCTTCGTGGTGATACCGGCTGCGCTCAGCCGTGCGAAAAACTCCAGCGCGGCAAAAACCGCCACGCCGGTCTCTCTTGTTGCTTCTCCCTAATTTTTCCCCTGGCGGATCTTATCAGCCTTGTCGTAGGCCTCGAGCGCCTTGTCTTTCATGTTCAAATTTGCGTAGACCTGGCCCAGCAGCTCCCACATCAACACGTCGTTGTTCTTCATCACGACGACGCTTTCAAGATACGGAAGGGCCATTTTGTATCTCTCCTTATAGGAGACGTCATCGTCTTTACCTGCGGCTTTCAATTTCACCTGCTCGGCGACACCCCAGTTCACATACGTTGCGGCGATATTATAGAGAGCATCGGCGAACGACGAGTCAAGCTTGAGCGCAGTCTTGAACTCCGTGATCGCGTCTGCATACGCCGAATCCTTCAGCAGAAAAACGCCGAGGTTGTAGTGGTCGATCTTGCTTTCAGGATACTTTTTCACGCGCTCGACCAACAACGCTCGTGCTTCTGCTTCTCGTTCGGAGCCGATAAGCGCTTTCATCAGGCTTTCGGAGATGTCGGGATCGCCCGGGAACATCGTCTGCGCTTTTTTCATCGCATCGACCGCTTTATTGAACTGCTCTTTTGCTGCGATCAGATCGGTCGAATCGATCGCCGGAGCAAACGGTCTGTCTCCGTCGTACTTCACGCTCTGGACAAGGCCGCTTTCGACCGCGAGCGTCAGATGATATTTTTCGATCCGCCACGTTTCTTTCGTGTCGCCTTTTTTCTGCTTCGCCGGTTTGGAGATCTTGATCAGCGAATCACCGAGCAAATAACTGACATCGGCGGTTTTGATCCTCTCATGAATGCTCGCCAAATTTTTCATCGTCTCGAAATCATCACGATACGTGGACATAAAACGAACTTTCAATGCATTGGCGCTGTCAAGATAGATCTTCCCCAGAAGCTTGGCCGAAAGAGTGTCTTTTCCCTGTTCGAAGGCGATTGTAAATTGCTCTGCGGCATGCGCCATTTCATCGTTGCGCAGGTACGCAAGGCCAAGCGTCCGACGTGTAAGAAGGCTTTCCGGAAGAATATAAACTGCCGTCGAGAATGTCGCGATCGCTTTCGGCAAATAGGATGCCGTGTCGATCGCCCGGTTGATCTCGTCTACCCCCTGGTTGTATAATTTGCCCCATGCATTCAGTGTCACCACCTGAATATCCTGCTTATGGGTCGGCGCAATGGCCAGGGCTTTATCGAACGACTCTTTCATCCCCCTGAAATCTCCCTGGACATACTGGATTTCCCTGCCGAGGAGGTAATATGCTTCCTCGTTCTTCGGGTTCTTCTCGACCTCCTTTAAAAGCTGTTTCTTGGCGTTGTCATATTCTTTCCGCTGCAAATACAATTTCGCACTTGTCATTTCGGATGAGGCGCACTCGAAGCCAGTGGTGAAGATGGCGGCAAGCACGATGCTGATGATACCCAACTGAACTAGTAGTTTCATACGATGTTCCTTAGCTTATTCGCTTTATAGTAGTTGATGGAGACAAAAAATTCCTGAAAATATATAAAAAATAGGCTTGATAGTCAATCTCACGTTCGCGCCGAAAAATGGCCGGAGCAGCCATGTTATTCTCATCAGCCAGGTAAATGCTCTGCGAATTCAGCTCAATATTTCTGCCGCAGAAAAGCTCTTCCTGATCGGAAAGCCCCTCGTTCCGCTTCGAGGTCGAACGGGTTTTCCTTCCGCTCCTTCGCGGAGGAATACTCTCCTGAAGCCCCCCTTTTCAAAAGAAACGTTCTCCATTGATGGAGTACCGCTGCCCGCGATCCGCCAACATTGCTTTCCCCCTTCAATTTCAGTACTTTGAGAAATCAATGCTGCAGTGTGAATATAGCTTGCCGAAGAGTATGAAAAAACTCGCCCTATGTCTCCTCCTCGTAATTTTTCAAACAGCATTTGCCGGGAACGGCACCGTTCTTTTCCTTGCGGTTGACGGCTCCATCAACCCCGCTTCTTCCGACTATATCCATGAGGGAATCAAACGCGCCGAAGAACATAACGCCTCATGTGTGGTCTTGGAATTGAATACGCCGGGGGGCTTGCTGAAATCCACCCGATTGATCGTAACGGATTTTTTAACGTCGTCCGTTCCGGTCGTCGTGTATGTCTCCCCTTCAGGCTCTCAATCGGCGTCCGCCGGGGTTTTCATTACCCTCGCAGCGCACATCGCCGTCATGGCGCCGGGGACGAACATCGGGGCGGCGCATCCGGTCAGTATGCAAGGTGGAATGGATTCGACGATGTCCGAAAAGGTCACAAACGACGCGGCCGCCTTCATCCGGACAATCTCTGAAAAAAGACACCGCAACATCCTCTGGGCCGAAGAGGCGGTCCGCAAGAGTTTGTCCATCACCGAGACCGAAGCGCTGAAGAAAAATATCATCGACTTCATCGCGAGGAGCCGGGGTGCGCTCATGGACTCGCTGGATGGAAAGGCCATCGCCATGAACGATAGGACCGTCGTCCTCGCAACAAAAGGAGCGGCGATCGAATTTTGGGAAATGGGCTGGCAATACAAGATTCTCGACGCGATCAGCGACCCAAACGTCGCATACATTTTCATGATGATCGGCATCTATGGGTTGTTGTTCGAACTCTACAACCCGGGGGCGGTGTTCCCCGGCGTTGCGGGAGCTATTTCATTGCTGCTGTCATTCTATACGATGCACACGCTCCCGATCAATTATTCCGGCGCAGCCCTCATTGTACTGGGGATCATTCTTTTTCTTCTGGAATTAAAGATACACAGCTACGGGTTGCTCACCGTCGGCGGATCTCTTTCACTTTTTCTGGGCTCGATCATGCTTATTAATACCGATGTATGGTTTGAATTCCAGGACATCTCTTTGGGTGTCATCCTTCCGACCGTCTTGCTGACGGCGGCGTTCTTTGTGTTCGCTATCGGAGCCGGTTTGAGAGCCCAACGCCGCAAACCTGTGACGGGGGCCGAAGGGATCGTCGGCGAACGCGGCGTAGCATTGACCAAATTGAACCCGGAGGGACAGGTGAAAGTTCATGGCGAGATTTGGAACGCCGAAAGCATCGACGGGCCCTTGTCAAAAGACGCGCCGGTGGTCGTCTCGGAGATCCACGGATTGTCGATAAAAGTCAAAAAGGATACTTTAAAGAAGTAACCCTTTGACGAGATCATTTTTCTTTCAATTCTTCACCATTATAAGGAGTTTGTCATGGAGCCGATCGGAGTCCTCTTAATCATTATCATCTTTTTTGGAGTGATCATACTCTCGAACGCCATCCGTATTTTGTCCGAATACGAACGGGGCGTCATCTTCCGGCTTGGAAGGATGATAGGCGTGAAAGGGCCGGGATTGATCCTGCTCATCCCCATTGTTGACAAAATGATTCGCGTCAGCCTTCGGACCGTGGTGCTGGATGTTCCTCCGCAAGATGTCATCACGAAAGACAACGTGTCGATCAAAGTGAACGCAGTGGTCTACTTCCGCGTCGTCCAGCCGGACAAGGCGATCGTGAGCGTGGAAAACTACATCTACGCCACATCGCAGTTGGCGCAGACAACGCTCCGCAGCATCCTCGGACAATTTGAGCTGGACGATCTGCTCGCCCAGCGGGATAAGATCAACCATGAGCTTCAGATGATCATCGACCAGCATACGGAGCCGTGGGGGATAAAAATTTCAACGGTGGAAGTGAAGCAGATCGACCTTCCCCCGGAGATGCAGCGAGCCATGGCGAAACAGGCGGAGGCGGAACGCGAACGGCGGGCAAAAGTTGTCCATGCCGAAGGAGAATTGCAGGCAAGCGCGAAACTTGGCGAAGCAGCCTCGATCATCCAAAAGAATCCGATCGCTCTCCAACTGCGGTATCTTCAAACATTGACCGAGGTCGCGTCGGAAAATAATTCGACGACCATCTTCCCCTTCCCGATAGAGCTGCTCACTCCATTCATTGAAGCCTATAAGAAAAAATAGAGCCGGAGATCAATAAAAAAAGGGAACGCATAAACGCGTTCCCTTTTTTATTGCGCCGATCATTGCTGCGGAGCAGACGGCGAGGTCGTTCCTGAGTTACACGTTCACTTTTTCCGCATTGCAGTACTCGTCAAACGCACCCGTTAAATCTGCGGCGATCGAATCCGCATCGCGGTTTTCAATCCTGAAACGGGGGATGAAATGCACAAGCTCTCCGTCCTTGAATAATGCCACGGAGGGCGACGATGGGGGAATTGGACCGAACCACTCCCTCGCCCGCGCCGTCGCTTCCATATCTTGGCCTGCAAAGACGCTCGTGAGCACATCGGGTTTATTCGGATGCCGGAGAGCCTTGGCGATCGCCGGCCGCGCTTTTCCTGCCGCACATCCGCAGACAGAATTCACAACGACGAGCACTGTCCCTTTTTTCTGGCTCAGTGTCTCGTCTACCTCTGCGGCATTCCGCAATTCGCGGATTCCGATTGTGGTTAACTCATCGCGGAAAGGCTGAATCATGACTGGATCGTACATTGATGCACCAAATAAAAATTATGAATTAGGAATTAGGAATTAGGAATTGAAACCACAGAATCATGTTGATCGCAGGGTTTTCAAAATTGATCCGATAATTCGTAATAACTCTGTACATTCATCCAACAAAGTTTGAGCTATGTTTTGTTCCAAATAACCGGAATCTTTCAATAAACGGAGCCAAAAGTGAGTTTCTCTTGCTTCTTTATAGGCAATATTCAACTTTGCGTAAAAGTCTCTTCGTGACTGAGCGCCAATCGCTTCCTCTACATTGGCGCCAATCGATGTCCCGCTCCGGAAAAGTTGATCGAAAATATTCCGATTTTTCTTCTCCTCCGATTTATTTTGAAATAGCCGAACAACATGAAGTGAAAATGCATAACTCTTAACCTGAACAACATTCCCCTCTTTCATAGCCTCCCCCCAAATATTTGTTCTTTTATTCCTAATTCATAATTCCTAATTCTTCATTGCATTTAACGCGCTTCCCGCTTTGAACCATTTGATCTGCCCCTCGTTGAAGGAATGATTCACGAGAATGGTATCGACTTTTCCGTTGCTGTGTTTCGCTTCAAGCTGCAACGGAACACCCGCTGCAAATGTTTGCAGGCCTTTGATGGCAAGAACATCATCCTCTTTGATCAAATCATAGTCGGCCGGATTCTTGAACGTCAAAGCGAGCATCCCTTGTTTCTTCAAATTTGTCTCATGGATCCTTGCAAAGCTCTTCACGATGATCGCCCGCCCGCCGAGAAAACGGGGCTCCATCGCGGCGTGTTCACGTGAGGACCCTTCTCCGTAATTCTCATCGCCGATCGTCACCCAGCCGATTCCTTTCGACTTGTAATCGCGTGCTACGGCTGAAAATTCCTTTACTTCGCCCGACAATACATTTCTCCCTTTGCCGGCCTCTCCCGAAAAAGCATTGACCGCACCGCTGAACATATTGTTGGAGATGTTATCGAGATGACCGCGGTACTTCAGCCACTTTCCCGCGGGAGAAATATGATCGGTCGTACATTTTCCCTTCACTTTCACCAGCACGCGGAGGTTTTCCAGATCCTTCCCCTCCCATGCCCTGAACGGCTCCAGCACCTGAAGCCGATCGCTTTTTGGATCCACGTTCACCTGGACGGAGGAACCGTCTTTCACGGGCTCGACAAATCCCCGTTCCCCGGGCGTGTATCCCCTTTTCGGAAGCTCATCCCCCTTGGGAGGATCGAGCTTCACCACTTCCCCTTTTGCATTGACAACGGTATCGGTGAGCGGATTGAACGTCAATTTTCCCGCCAGCGCGAATGCGGTGACGATTTCGGGGCTCGCAACAAACGCATGCGTGGCCGGGTTGGCGTCATTGCGTCCGGTGAAATTCCGATTGTAGGAAGTGATGATGGAATTTTTTTCTCCCATCGCGACGTCGTGCCGTTTCCATTGTCCGATACATGGACCGCATGCGTTGGCGAGGACAAGTCCGCCGATTTCGGTCAAAGTTTTGAGCTGTCCGTCGCGTTCGATCGTCGCTCGAATCTGTTCGCTGCCGGGTGTAATCGTGAACTCCGATCTTGCCTTCAACCCCTTTTGGAGGGCCTGTTTTGCGACGGATGCCGAACGCTCGATATCTTCATACGAAGAGTTGGTGCAGCTTCCGATGAGCGCTACCTTTAATTCTTCGGGATAATTGTTCTTTCTCACCGCAGCGGCAAACTCAGAGATCGGCCATGCCAGGTCGGGCGTGAACGGACCGTTCACATGCGGTTCGAGTTCGCTCAAATTAATCTCAATGACCCGGTCATAGAATTTTTCGGGACCGGCAATGATGTCTTTGTCCGGCATCAGGAATTCGGCGACCCCCTCGGCGAGCGAGGCTACCTCACCCCGCTCCGTCGCGCGAAGATAGTCCGCCATCCGGGAATCGAACGGGAACACGGAAGTCGTCGCTCCGATCTCCGCCCCCATATTGCAGATGGTTCCTTTGCCGGTGCACGAGATCGATTTCGTTCCTTCGCCGAAATACTCGATAATTGCGCCGGTTCCTCCTTTTACCGTAAGGATCCCGGCCACTTTGAGAATCACGTCTTTCGCTGATGTCCAGCCGTTCAGCTTTCCCGTCAAATGAATGCCGATAATTTTTGGGAACTTTAATTCCCACGGCATTCCCGCCATCACATCGACCGCATCCGCGCCGCCGACGCCGATGGCAATCATGCCCAGCCCTCCGGCGTTCGGGGTGTGCGAATCCGTGCCGATCATCATGCCGCCGGGAAATGCATAATTTTCCAGCACCACCTGGTGGATGATTCCGCCTCCCGGCTTCCAGAAACCGATCCCGTATTTGTTCGAAACGCTCGCAAGGAAATCATACACTTCCTTGTTGTCCTCACTCGCCCTCAACAAATCTCCTTTTGCGCCGACCTGCGCCTGGATCAGGTGGTCGCAATGTACCGTCGAAGGCACTGCGACTTTTTTCCTTCCTGCCGACATAAACTGGAGAAGCGCCATCTGCGCCGTCGCGTCCTGCATTGCAACTCTGTCCGGAGCAAAGTCGACGTACGAAACACTTCGTTCCGCCGCTTTTGGCGGCGTTTCAAAATAATGAGCATACAATATTTTTTCCGTCAGCGTCAGCGGACGCCCGACGAGTTTTCTGGCGGCTTGAACTTTTGCCGGCAGTCCGGCGTACACGCTCTTGATCATTTCGAGATCGAAAATCATAAGCTCTTTTCCTTATCGACGGGGTTAACGGGGCAAATTCCTAGTATAATATATGAATCCGCGACTTCCCCCGCAAGAGAGCGTGTTGCACGGGAGTCGTTTTTTCGTTATTTTTCAACGATCGGGTGAAGAAGAAAGAAGCAATGGACGAGAAACCTCAGGCAGATTCCGATGTCCTGGAAGACGTCGTTGACGAGACAAAGGTAAAGGATCCTGTCCGGGCGATCCTTTTTAATGATGAGGTCCACACGTTCGACGAGGTCATCAACCAGCTGATCAAAGCGCTGCGATGCGACCACGCAAAAGCAGAAGCGTTGACGTGGGAAGTCCATAACACGGGCAAGTCGTGCGTGTACACCGGAGAGTTGAGGCGCTGCCTTGAAATCACGCGCATCCTCGAAGAAATCGAATTAATGACACAAATTGAAGTATAGAGAGAATGACATGAAAAAAACGACATCAATGATATTCATGGCGCTGGCGTTCCTTGCATCCAGCGGAACCGCCGGAGAGTTGATCCATTTCAGAGACACGACCACCTCGTGGGATAACGTTTTGATCATCGCCGCGCAGCAGAATAAGCTCGTCTTCGTGGACGCATATACCGATTGGTGCGTCTGGTGCAAGGTGATGGACAAAGAGACATTTTCCGACAGTGCGGTCGCGAAATTCATGGATGAAAAATTCGTTCCGGTGAAATACGAGATGGAAACCGGCTTCGGGCTGGTGATGTCCGAGAAATACCGCGTCAACGGATTTCCTTCGTTTCTCATTTTCACCACGGACGGCAAGCTCGTCTATCGGATCCTCGGATATCTGAAGCCGAAAGAGTTCCTGGAAGCCCTCAACGCGGCACTCGATCCCTCAAAACAAGAACATCTGACCGGTGTCTCGGCCTCCCTCGAACCAGGGTTCCCCCAATTCTATAAAGATTCGTTTCTGAAAGGGAGCCTCAGGAAGCGTCCCGACAGCGCGACCGTGAACTCGTTTTTGGCTTCTTCCCCCGAGCTTGCAAGCGAAGTCGCCTGGTCTGTTCTTTTTCGGTTCAGCTCGCAAGTGAACGATAACTACCGGGGGTTCGTTTACGACAATTTTGAGATGTTGAAAAGGATGTACGGAGCCAACGATGTTCAGTCGACGGTCGGCACGTTCCTTTCTTCGGACCTGAACCGTGCCATCAAGGCGGACGACGAGCCGGCTTTGCGGAGAATCATGGCGGCTGCGGAGAAATATTCTATCGGGCCGATCGCCCAGATCAACTTAAATTACCAGCTCCGTTTTTACAGCGGGACAAATCGCTGGACAAGATACGCCGACCTCATCGACAGCGCAAAACGCTCAGGCAATGCGCTCGATGAAAATGCGATGAACAGCTACAGCTGGACGGTCTACCTGAAGTGCGACAACAAGGACGTTGTTGCCCGCGCCGCAAAGTGGATGGGAGCGGCGGTCGAAACTCGGCCGGAATATATGCTCCTCGACACCTACGCTGCCCTCCTCTATAAGAACGGAGAGCTGAAGAAAGCGAAAGAATATGCTGAGCGGGCCATCGCGAACGGCAAACAAGGCAAAGAAGATGTTCAGGAAACCGAAGAGCTTCTGAAGAAGATCAATGCATCACTCGAAGCAAAACCGTAACACCCGATGAACTCTCGCGATATACGACAATCCTTTCTCGACTTCTTTGCATCGAAGGGGCACCGCATCGTTCCGAGCGCGCCGGTGATACCGCACGGAGACCCGACACTGCTTTTCACGAACGCGGGAATGAATCAATTCAAAGAAGTTTTCCTGGGAACGGGGAAACGGGATTACACCCGCGCAGCCGATACACAAAAATGCATCCGCGTCAGCGGGAAACATAACGACCTCGAAGAAGTCGGCCGCGACACATATCATCATACGTTCTTTGAAATGCTCGGCAACTGGTCGTTCGGCGATTATTACAAGAAAGAAGCGATCGGATGGGCGTGGGAATTGTTGACGGGTGTTTGGAAACTTCCCAAGGAACGGCTCTGGGCAACCGTCTATAACACTGACGACGAAGCCTTCAACCTGTGGAAGAACGTTACCGACATCAATCCGTCACATGTTCTGAGGTTCGCCGAGAAGGATAATTTTTGGGAGATGGGGGAAACCGGTCCGTGCGGTCCATGTTCTGAGATCCATATGGACCTGACGCCCGAAGGGAACGCGCCGGCGTCGCTCGTCAACGCCGGTTCGCCGCAGGTGATCGAGATCTGGAACCTCGTCTTTATTCAGAACAATCGAACGGCACAAGGAGAACTCGAAAACCTGCCGATGAAACACGTCGACACCGGCATGGGATTCGAGCGTGTCTGTTCGGTGATGGTGGCGATGAAGAACAATTTCAAGCGTCCGGCCTCGAATTACGACTCGGATGTTTTCACTCCGCTCATCGATACAATTTCAGCATTATCGGGAAAGCCGTACGGCAACGATGGCGACGCCGATGTCGCGATGCGCGTCATTGCAGATCACGTTCGCGCACTCACATTTGCGATCGCCGACGGGGCCATTCCTTCAAACGAAGGACGCGGGTACGTGCTTCGGAGAATTCTCCGCCGGGCCGCAAGGTTCGGAAGGAATCTCGGATTCCGCGAGCCGTTCCTGTTCAGGCTGGTCAACACCCTCGTTCAGACGATGTCGCATGTCTTCCCGGAAATTCAAGAGCAGCAGGAGCACATCGAGAGGGTCATCAAGGGCGAGGAAGAAGGATTCAATCAGACGCTGGACAGGGGGTTGGAAATTTTCGGGGAAGCGGCACAACGAGCTGTGAGTTCAACGTTGAAAGTGATAAGCGGCGAAGATGCATTTAAATTATACGATACCTTCGGATTTCCGCTGGACCTGACAGTCCTCATTGCGGGCGAAAAGGGATTGCATGTTGATGCGGGAAGATTTCAGGCGCTCATGGAAGAGCAGCGCCATCGTTCAAGAAGCGGCAGCCGTGCAACAATGGCTGAGATTCCGGGGGCGACTGAAGAACTATCCAAGAAAATTCTGACCGCAAAATTCGATTATGACTCGCTTGAAGAAGATGTCAATGGCATCGAGGAAATTTGGATCAATCGCGTCCGATCAAATGCGGCTCGAGAAGCGGATTATTTTCTCATCAATAAGCCTGTCACCCCTTTTTATGCTGAATCGGGCGGGCAGGTAGGCGACACGGGCAACGTGTATGTTGGAGAAGCTGTTTTTGAAATTGTCGACACGCGCAAAGAATCCAATTTTATCGCCCATTACTTAAGAAATTTTGCTTCGCTTGCCGAGATGCATAATAGGCTGTCAAAGGAAAAGAAAGCAAAATTACGGGTCAATAAACCGCGCCGCCTTTCCATCATGCGCAACCACACTGCGACGCATCTCGTCCATGCGGCGCTGCGGAAGGTCCTCGGCACGCATGTGCACCAGGCGGGCTCGCTTGTTGCCCCCGAACATTTGCGGTTCGACTTCGCACATTTCGCAAAAGTGAGCGAACAGGAGCTGGCTGAGATCGAAAATATCGTCAACGAGAAGATCAAAGAGGGCGTTGAACTGACGCATTGGCGCAATATCCCGTTTGAAGAAGCGCAGAATATGGGGGCGCTGATGTTCTTCGGCGACAAATACGGCGACAGGGTGAATGTCGTGCAGTTCGGAGACTTCAGCAAGGAGTTCTGCGGCGGCACGCACGTGAAAAATACCGGGGAGATCGGGTTCTTCAAAATCCGCTCGGAGTCGAGCAGCGCCAGCGGCGTGCGGCGCATCGAGGCAATCACGAGCAATTTTGCGGTCGAGTATCTGAAAATTCAGAACATTTCATACAAAGATCGCGTCGAGATGGGATACCAGCTTATCCACGAGATCCAATCCCTCCAGAAAGAAATTATCCGGCTAAGCGGCGGCGCTTCCCCGCTGTCTAAAGAAAAGACGCTGAACCTCGACATTCAGCTCCGCGCGATGGAGCAGATCCCTGAAGTCCCTGCGGCTGTGATCACGGCAGAATTGACGAAGGAATTTGTCGACCTGCAGGCCCGTTTCCGTGCCCTGGAAGACTACTTGTTGAAGCTGTCGGAAAGAAAGAAATCGTTCGAAAAAGAACTGGCGAGATACAACCTGAAATCAGCGGCGTCGGACGTCGAAGCTCTTGTCGGAAAAGCGGGGGCAGTGGACGGATTCAAACTGGTTGCATCAAAAGTCACAGCGGCCGACATGGAAACGCTGAAGTCGATCGGCGACACGCTCCGCTCCAAGATGGGGAGCGGCGTCGGACTTCTCGCCTCGGTCATCGACGATAAGGTGGCGCTCGTCTGCGTTGTGAGCGACGATCTGATCAAGACAAAGAACATCCAAGCGGGAAAGATTGTCGGAGCCGTGGCAAAGATTGTCGGCGGAGGGGGAGGCGGGAAGCCGCATCTCGCGACGGCCGGAGGCAAAGATGTCGCAAAACTCGATGAAGCGCTGGGAAACGTCGCGGCGGTGGTAGAAGGAATGCTGTAAAAGGTCAAAAATCAAACCTAAAAAATGAAAAACCTTAACCTCCTCTCATGTATCGGGAACGATCATGTCGGTTTATCAAAATCTGATCTCTGCGGCAAGAACTAAAGGAGCGGGATATTTCATTCTCGTCGATCCCGACAAGATCGATGAAAAGAGTTTCCCTAAATTTATCGAGCAGGCCTCGGAGGCAGGCGTTGACGGATTCCTCGTCGGAGGAAGCCTTGTCCTTGCCGATACGTTTGAAGAGTGCATCAAGACTCTCAAGAAGATCGCGAACGTGCCGGTGGTGATCTTCCCCGGAAGCGTTCAGCAGATATCGAAAGAAGCCGATGCAATTCTGTATCTGTCGCTCCTGAGCGGGCGCAACGCCGAGCACATTATCGGAAGCCAAGTGACCGCCGCGCCGATCATCAGGAAAATGAACCTCGAAGCGATCTCCACGGCATACATGCTTGTGGAATCCGGACGAACGACGTCGGCGGAATTCATGAGCAACACCAAGCCGCTTCCGCGCAACAAGCCGGATATCGCGGTGGCCCATGCTCTTGCTGCTGAGCTTATCGGCTTTAAGTTCATCTATCTTGAGGCCGGCTCGGGCGCCGAGCAGCCCGTTCCCGATGACATGGTTGCCGCGGTATCGCATCATTGCTCCGTCCCCCTCATTGTCGGAGGAGGAATCCGCACCGCCGAAGCGGCTTACAAGAAAGTGAACGCGGGAGCACAATTTATCGTTACGGGAAATGTTCTGGAGCAAAACGGAACGAATGGATTAATGAAAGAGTTCGCTTCCGCAATTCATCATCGCTGAAACTCAAACGCCGGACACGCAGAAAGTACGAGTATGGCTCACCTTCCGCTGACGCTCGTCTATCGACAGAGCTTCATTCAGGATTCACTCAAAGCAAGCGCTGAAACGAAGTTGAAGATCGCCGAGCAGTGCAACGCCGATATCTCAAAAGCGATCGATATCATCATTGCCGCTTTCAACAATAAAAAGAAGATCCTGCTTTGCGGCAACGGCGGCAGCGCGGCGGATGCCCAGCATCTCGCGACCGAATTTGTGGTCCGCCTCTCCCCCTCAATCAAACGCTCCGGACTCCCCGCCATTGCCCTGACCACCGATTCGTCGACCTTGACCGCGGGCTCAAACGATTTCGGCTATGACAAGGTCTTTGCGCGATCGGTAGAAGCGCTCGGCACCGAAGGGGACGTCCTCATCGGCATCAGCACAAGCGGCAATTCGGCGAGCGTGAATGAGGCATTCAAGAAAGCCCGGGAGAAAAAAATGGCGACGATCGCCTTCCTCGGCAAGGACGGCGGTGCGTCGAAGGAGCTGGTTGATCTCGCGATCATCGTCCCTTCAAACGACACTCAAAGAATCCAGGAAGGACATATAACGATCGGGCATATTATATTTCAGGAGGTCGAGCAAGAGATGTTCGGGTGAGAAGGACCGAGCAGATGGTTGAAGGAAAGAAATTTTTCAATCACATTTTCCCAAGGCAGATACTATGAAAGGTTTTCCGGGAATGGGCGGCAATATGCAGGGAATGCTGAAACAAGTGCAGAAGATGCAGGAGAAAATGGCGCAAGTCCAGGCAGAGCTTGAACAAAAGACCGTTACCGCCGAGTCCGGGGGCGGGATGGTCAAGGTCACCGCGAACGGGAAGCAGCAAATACTGAAGATCACGATCGAAAAGGAAGTGGTCAATCCGCAGGAAAGCGATATGCTTGAGGATCTGATCGTTGCGGCGGTGAACAAAGCGCTGGAGGAATCGAACAAGCTGGCGCAATCGGAGATGGCAAAAGTGACGAACGGAATGCTGCCGAATATTCCGGGGCTTAATCTTCCGGGAATGTAATGCGCTATACGTCCGAATCGGTCGAACAGCTCGTCGAAGAATTTGCCCAGCTGCCGGGAATCGGAAAGAAAACGGCTCTCCGGCTGGCGTTGTTCGTCCTGAAAATGCCGCGTGAAAAAGTCGCAAACTTTGCCCGCGCCCTGCTGAACATGAAGGACAAGGTGCGGTATTGCTCCGTGTGCAGCAACATTACCGAGAGCGACCCGTGCAACATCTGTTCGAGCGAAAAACGAAACCGTCGGGTCATTTGCGTGGTCGAAGAACCAAACGACGTGATGGCGCTGGAAAAGACGAACGAGTTCCACGGATTGTACCATGTGCTCGGCGGGGCGCTGTCGCCCCTGGATAATATCGGTCCGGAGGATTTGAAGGTCAAAGAACTGCTCGCACGCATTACGGACGACATCGAAGAGATCATCCTTGCAATGAACCCGAACATTGAAGGTGAAACAACCACCGTGTACCTCTCCCGATTGCTCAAGCCGCTGAATGTGAACGTGACGCGCATCGCCCGCGGCCTCCCGATCGGGGGAGAGCTGGAGTTTGCGGATGAGGCGACGCTGTCGCGCGCATTGGAGGGACGCATTGCGCTTTAAGTACCTTCTTCCGGCTTGTTTTCTCCTCGTCTTTGCGACAGGATCGTGCGATCTGTTAAAAACGCGCGACCCGCAGCCGCCGAGCCAGGGAAATACCGCCAACCCGCCGGCTGCCAGCCCCCAGATCCTCATCGCGAACTTGCAGGCGTGCTTTGCAAACAAGAACTTCAGCGATTACGAAAAAATATTCGCCGACCTTTCCACCGATGGCAGAACGTACGTCTTCGTTCCGACGCAAGAAGCGTCTGCAAGCTACTCCGCCATTTTTTCTCGGTGGACGACCGAAGCCGAACTGAATTATTTCAGGAAGGTCATGGCGAGTGTCAGTTCCGGATTTACCCCGACCGTCTCGTTCACCAACAGCGTCACGACAACATTCCTGTCGGATTCTGCTCTCTATGAAGCCGATTATTCGGTGTTCATTACGCCGACGACGTATTCCGGCCACGTCCGTTTTTCAACGTTGCTTAACAAGAACACCGGAACGTGGGTCCTTGACCGCTGGGAAGATTTGCAGTCGTCGAACAGCGCGGCGTTGACCTGGAGCGATTTGAAAGGGCAATTCAGCCAATGAAAGCGGCAGCTGTGATTCTCGCATGCTCGTTGTCTCTGTGCGGCTGTCTCAATCCGTTCGCCCCGGCACTGGATACATCGAACCAACTGAACAACTCGGTGCTGGGAGACCAGAAGACCATCGACGGCGTCTTTCAAAATTTCAAGCAGGCGTATCTCTTCAAGGACACGACCGTGTACGGACAATTGCTCGCGCAGGATTTTATTTTCGTCTACCTCGATTACGACATCGGCGCCGATGTTTCCTGGGGGCGCGACGACGACATGCGCACCACGAACGGATTGTTTCAGAACGCACAGAGCCTCGACCTTGTCTGGAACGGTTCCGTCCCCGTTGAGGGGGACACGGTTGACCTCTCCGTGAACGTGACAAGAAATTTCAACCTCACCGTCACGTTCAGCCCGACGGATATCGTCAACATCGACGGTTATGCAAGCCTGACGCTCGAGCGGCCGAGCGTGAACAGCGAGTGGAAGATCTCGCGCTGGAACGATGAATCGAACTTCTAACGATGACCGAATGCCTTCACAGCTAAAAATATCGTACCAAGGGGAGCCCGGCGCATTCAGCGAGCAGGCGGCAAAGGCGTTTTTCGGGAATGCCTGCCGGACCATCGCGCGCGAAACATTCCACGAAATTTTTGAGGACGTGGTCCGGAACACATCTGCGTTCGCCGTCGTCCCGATAGAAAACTCGCTTCACGGCAGCGTCCATCAGAATTTCGACCTTTTGTGGAAATTTCCCGTTGTTATCACCGGCGAGATCAAGCTCCGGATCAAAATGAACCTGCTTGCTCTTCCCGGAGTGAAGATCAAAGACGTTCGCGCCGTTTTTTCGCATCCGCAGGCCCTCGGTCAGTGTGAAAAATATCTTCGGTCGATGAAGCGGATCACAGTCAACCCGTTTTACGACACCGCGGGAGCGGCCAAAATGATCGCAGCCGAGCGCCGCCGCGATGCCGCTGCGATCGCCAGTCTCCAGGCGGCTGAAGATTATGGACTGAGCGTTCTCCGTGCTGGAATTGAAAGCGACCACAGAAATTTTACCCGCTTCGTGATCATCGGAACAAAGCAAATACGGCCGAAAAGAAACGCAAAAACGTCCCTGATCTTCACGACCAAGAATATCCCGGGGGCGCTCTTCAAATGCCTCTCCGTGTTCGCGCTCAGGAACATCAATCTTCTCAAAATCGAATCGCGGCCGATCATCGGCGCGCCATGGGAGTATCTGTTTTATCTGGACATTGAAGGGGATGCGCGAGAAAAGGAATGCGCCAATGCGTTCAACCATTTGCAGGAGCTCACGTCCTATTTCAAAAGCCTTGGTTCGTATGAAACCGGAACTATCGTCAACCCTCAATGATCGACCGATAAGAGCCGCCGCATGAACATTTTTTACATCCTCAAAGAAGGGATTTCGGGCTTCAAGCGTGCCCGTCTGTCGATGATCATCTCGATCTTTACGATCACGATCTCGCTCATTCTCCTCGGACTCTTCACCATCGTTTTCCGCAACACGAATCAGATCGTCGAATCCCTGCGAGACCGCGTCGAGATGGAGGCATTCCTCGAGGAACCGGTCACGGAGGAGTCTTCCCCCGTCATCGAAAAAAAGATCCTTGCGATCGCAGGAATCCAGCAGGTGAAATACATTTCCAAAGAACAGGCGGCGAAGATCTTCAAAGAGCAGTACGGTGAAGACATCCACAACATCCTCGATTTCAACCCCCTTCCCCCGTCGTTCAAAATATACCTCGAGAAGGAATACAAGAATACCGACAGTGCGAAAGTCGTGTACGCTAAGCTGAAACAAGTCCCCGGCGTCGACGATGTGATCTACCGAAAGACGCTGCTCGAATTGCTCGACCGCCGCGCGCAGATCTTCGCGGTCGCCAGCTTCGCCGCCGGCATCGCGCTTCTGATCACTGCGATCTTCCTTGTTTCCAACACCATCCGGCTCGCCATCTACGCCAAAAGAAAGATCATCGCGACGATGAAGCTTGTCGGAGCGACACGAACATTTATTCGCCTCCCTTTTGTCGTCGAAGGGATCATTCAAGGCCTGTTGGGAGGGCTCTTTTCTTCGGGGGTCATTTATCTCGTCGTTGCATACGCTTCGAGGATCTTCGGCGGAGATTTGGCGGCGATCGTGTTCGTCGAGCCGGCCTTCTATCTCATCATCCTTACGGCGGGAACGCTTCTCGGACTCATCGGAAGCGTGATTTCTGTGCGGAAGTTCATCAGCGAGAGCGTTGCGGTCACGAACTGAACGGCCGCGGTTCGAGTTGTGATTTTCACTATTGTTTTTTACATTGGTACGGTTCTAATCCCACTGAGAAACACCTGTGGCGATGAACGGATGCCGTTATCATCACCATCATTTTGCAGCAATACATAGGAGCGTAATTCGCATGTCAAGCAATTATCCTGCCAGCGGCTGGGCCAAGGTCCTCCTAGCATACCATAAGTTCTCCGGAAGTTGGGCGTGGGCTCTTCACCGCATTACGGGGCTCGTCTTAACCGGCTACATCATGCTGCATATTTTCGCGTTGATGTCCCTTCAAAAAGGGAAAGAAGCCTTCGACACCGAGATGCTGATGTTCAGGACTCCGCTGTTTCTTTTCCTTGAGTGGTTCCTGTTTGCGTTCCTCCTCTTTCACGCGCTCAACGGCATCCGCATCGTGCTGGTGGACCTGGCAGAAGGGGCCCGTTACCATAAGAAATTGTACTATGCCGCGGTCATCGTCGGACTCATCCTCTTCTTCGGCATGGGGTATATCATGTTCTCGCAGGACGCGATCCACTCCGTGGCTGCGGTGAAGTAACATCATTTTTCCCAAAAGGGATCGACACTATGTCTTCTAAATATTATGGATCGCGGGGTTCGGGAGCGCCGGCATGGTACCTGCAGCGGGTCTCGGGCGTAGCGTTGTTTGTGGTCGCTATCGGGCACTATATTCTCATGCATTACCATCTCGATTCCGGTCATACGTACGACGCCGTACTTGCACGGATGCAAAATCCGCTGTATAAGGCGCTGCAGATTTCCTTCGTTGTGCTTGGACTATACCACGGGCTTTCGGGCACATGGAATATTTTTCGCGATTTTAAAATGCCGGCGTGGCTGAGCTGGACTCTTCTCGGACTTCTCTATCTCGCGGGAATCACGTTCGGCAGTTTAGGCATCGCAACGATCCTTTCATTCTAATTCACTCGGCGCCTTCGGAAGCGCACAAATCTACGAAGGCTTATTTCAGCACCTGAGCTCTTTATCGGAGTTGTCAATGGTTCATACGTTTGATGTCGTTATCGTCGGGGCAGGCGGAGCGGGGCTTCGTGCCGCGCTGGAAATTCCGCAGGGACGCACCTGCGCAGTCTTGTCGAAGGTCTATCCGTCGCGCTCGCATACGGGGACGGCGCAGGGGGGCGTTTGCGCAGCGCTTGCGAATGAAGAAGAAGATTCATGGGAATGGCACATGTTCGACACGGTCAAAGGGAGCGATTATCTCGGCGACCAGGATTCGATCGAGATCATGTGCCGCGACGCCATCCGGGCGATCATTGAACTCGAGCATATGGGGCTCCCCTTTTCGCGTACGCCTGACGGGAAAATCGCCCAGCGGAAGTTCGGAGGGCATACGCGTCCCGAAAATCCCGCCGACCCGAATTCGAAGCGAGTCGCCGTCCGCCGCGCCTGTTATTCTGCGGACAGGACCGGGCACGTCATGCTTCACACGCTTTTCGAGAGCTGCATCAAACAGGGAGTCCATTTCTACAGCGAATTTTTTGTCACCGACCTTATCATGAACAAGGGCGTTTGCTGCGGCGTCGTTGCGATGGAAATTGCCACGGGCGAGATCCATATCTTCCACGCCAAGGCAGTGATGTTTGCAACGGGGGGATACGGACGGGCCTTCCGCATAACGTCGAATGCACTGATAGGAACCGGCGACGGGTGCAACATTGCCTACGAGAACGGAATCCCGATGGAGGACATGGAATTCTTTCAGTTCCACCCGACCGGATTGTGGAAGCTGGGGATCCTTATCTCAGAGGCCGCACGCGGCGAAGGAGGGATTCTGCGCAACAGCGCGGGCGAACGGTTCATGGAGCGGTACGCCCCGACGGTGAAAGACCTTGCGCCGCGGGATATGGTCTCCCGCGCGATCTACACGGAGATCAAACAGGGACGCGGCATCAAGGGGAGCGACGGAACATACTACGTCAATCTCGACCTCACGCATCTCGGCGCACAGGTCATTCATGACAAGATTCCGGAGATCACGGGGTTTGCCAGAACGTACCTTGGCGTCGAGCCGTTGAAAGAGCCGATACCAATCCAACCAACGGCGCACTATGCGATGGGAGGGATCCCGACGGATAACGATGCGCGTGTCTTCCTTGACGCGAAAGGAAAGGTCCTGCCGGGTTTTTATGCCGCCGGAGAATGCGCCTGCGTTTCGGTTCACGGCGCAAACAGGCTGGGGACGAACTCGCTCCTCGATATCATCGTCTTTGGCAGGCGTGGCGGCAGAGCGATCGCAGAATATTTGGACGACGCGGACCTCACCCCCCTTCCGAAAAACCCGGACGGGAAAACGCGTGAAATGATCGACGGAATCCTTTCGAGCAAAGGGAGCGAGAATGCAGCGGCGATCCGGATGGAGATGCAGGAAAAGATGATGGACAAGTGCTCGGTATACCGCGAAGCAAAGATGATGAAAGAATTGGCCGGCGAGATCCACGATCTGAAGAGCCGCTACAAACATATCTCCATCGCAGACCACGGGAAGAAATTCAACACGGAACTCATGGAGGCGATCGAACTACGGCATCTCCTTGGCACGGCCGAAACCATTGTCGTCTCTGCGCTCAACCGGCAGGAAAGCCGCGGCGCGCATGCCAGGGAAGATTTTCCAAAGCGCGACGATAAGAAATGGTTGAAGCATACGTTCATCGATTACAACAACGGCGGAAAGCCGAAGATCACCTACAAACCGGTGGTCATCACAAAGTTCCAGCCGAAAGAACGTGTTTACTAACCTCATCGAGGGACGTTCTGCACTCTTTTTCACCTAATTGAGGATGGTCCAATGCAGGTAACATTTCGCGTTCAAAAGTATAACCCAGAGACCGATACGACTCCTTATTACAAAGAGTACGTTGTCGACGGTGTCGATGAAACCTGGCGTGTCCTGGACGTGCTCGAAAAGATCAAGGGTTCGATGGATGGATCACTCACGTACCGGCGCTCGTGCGCGCACGGCGTCTGCGGCTCGGACGGGATGCGCATCAACGGACGGAACCGGCTTGCCTGCTCGATCCTGCTCGGGGTGCTCGATTGCACAAAAGTGATCACGCTCGAACCGCTCCCTTCGATGCCGGTCATCAAAGACCTCGTGGTCGACCTGACAGATTTTTACAAGAAGTACGAACTGGTAAAGCCGTACCTTATCTCCAAAACGAACCCCCCGGAAACGGAGCGCCTCCAAAGCAACGAGGATGCCGAAAAGCTCTTCGAGTCGGCGAAATGCATTTTATGCGCATGCTGTTCGACGTCGTGCCCTTCGCTGTGGACGAACGAAAATTATCTCGGCCCAGCGGCTCTGCTGAAGGCGTACCGGTTCACGTTCGATACGAGGGACGAAGCCGGAGACGAACGCCTCGACATCGTTGACACTCAGGATGGGGTCTGGCGGTGCCATACGATTTTCAATTGCATTGAAGCCTGCCCAAAAGAGATCAACATTACCTGGCACATCTCTCAGCTGAAGAAGGCATTGGTCAGCAGGGAATTGTAGACTAGAGACCGACGGTAAGGACGTCGATTTCATTCAATCGTGAGAAAAGCCGGACTGCCGTCGCAGCCGGCTTTCTTATTTTTTGAGGTTTACTCGTTTTCCCGCCGAACCTCAACCTGAGGAGAGCCGTCCTCCGCCTGAGCCACCGAGACAGAGATCGGCCGGCAGCATACCTCACAATCCTCGATGTACTCTTGAGGTATCACAGAACAGTCAATGACCAGCTCAATCCTTTCCCAACAGTAAGGACATTCTGTTTCCACGGTTTTCACGTACTCCATAGGATACTCGCTATCACAATCTCTCAAATTGAGGCTTTTTAATGTATACAAGGCTTAACAAAGCCTGCCCATAGCAAACTCCGATCATTATTTCAAAGAAACATTGGTCGGTAAAAATGACCTGGTGGTGGTAAAAAATCTCTATTCCTAAAGAAATCGATCAGATTACGGGCCAAAAATCAAGGTAAAATTTTTGGCACGAGTAATGCAAGTATATTGACCATTACACTTAGACAATAGAAAACCAACATCACTCAACCATCAAACAATAACAATAGGAGTTTACCATGGGCCAGCAACAGTTGCTTCTGATCATCTTGGGCGTCATCATTGTCGGTATCGCCGTGGCAGTCGGTATCACGATGTTCCAGGATAACGCCGTCGATCAAAACCGCAGCGCGGTGATCGCGGACTTAACAACCTTGGCTGCCAAAGCGCAGCAATATTATGCCAAGCCGACAACCCTCGGCGGAGGCGGAAATTCGTTCGTCGGCTTGACGGCAGATGCAACGGGTCTCGGCATTCTCGCGTCGACGGCATTCACAAATAACGCGAACGGAACCTACACGGTGAAGACGGCAGGAACCGCGACGACGGTAGTGTTGCACGGCGTTGGCAAGACCGCGTTGAGCGATGGAACGTTCCCGTCATACGACATGACAGTGACGAACCAGACACAGACCCCGACCAAGCTTAACTAGCATTAAGCATCTTTCGGCATCATCCCCTGCCTGGAAGGCGGGTGAGGTAAAACCGCAAAGCCCCGATGAACGTCGGGGCTTTGTTTTGTACTGACGTGCATTAACCCGCCTACTATTTCTTTGTCATAACAAAAACGCCATTCCAGTTTTCAGGGGGCGGAGCATCGATGAACATCGTCGACCGCTGGATGTACAGGTTAGACACGATATCATCTCGGCGGATCTGGAGCGCCTGCTGGAACTGATCGATGGCGCTTTTCCATGCCCGCTTTTTGTACGCCTCGAGGCCAGCATGATAATAATCGAGAAATTTTTTCGTTGAGTCGTTTTGCACTTCGTCAGCCATCCCTATTAATTCATAAATACGGACGGGCTCGGTTTTCCCCACAACAACCACAAGGTCCATTTCGCGTGCGAGCACCGATTGGGAAACGCGCCGGTAGGTGAACTCGCTCATCAGCAGCCGCGTGCCGTATTCCTTATTGACTCCCTCGAGACGGGACGCAAGATTCACTGCGTCGCCGACCGCGGTGTAGTTGAATTTTGTCTCGGCTCCCATGTTGCCGACGACCGCCTTGCCTGTATTCAATCCGATCCGTTGATTCACGACAGGCCGCCCGAAATGAATCCATTTCGTGTGAAGTCCCTCCAACCTTTTCTGCATCCGCAGTGCGGCAGCGCAGGCGTGCACAGCATGGTCAGGATCGTCAAGCGGCGCTCCCCAGAATGCCATGATCGCATCGCCGATATATTTGTCCAGCGTCCCCCGGTCCTCGATGATGATATTCGTCATCTCGCTCAAATAGGTATTCAGAAGGCCGACGGTGTTCTGCGGACCGAGCTTCTCAGCCATTCTTGTAAACCCTTCAATGTCCGCAAACAATGTCGTGATCTCGCGCTCCTCGCCGCCGAGCTTCAGCAGGGAAGGATTGTCGATCAGCTGCTCAACGACCGATGCATCGACGTATTTCTGGAACATTGCTTTGATCTGCGTCTTCTGCTTCCCTTCGGTCGCTGAAATGTAGCTCATCGCTCCCGCATAACTGAAGAAGATCGCAAAGATCGGTTCCGTAAGGCTGTACATCGTCCCCGTGTTTGCGAACGCCGAGTACGCAAACCACAGGTATCCTCCCAGCAGGAATATTCCTATAGGAAGACTCCATCGCAGTTTCAACAGCATGGACGAAACGGCGACGGCGAGCGTGAGGATGATGAGCAGGATCAGCTGCGCACCGAACGACGCCGTGCTGATAAAGTGATCCGTCATGATCTGGTCGTAGACATTCGCATGCACATAACAGTTCGGAGACTTTTCTGACACCGGGGTCGCGCCGATGTCCGCGATGGAGCGCGCAGTCGGTCCGATGATGACGACGGCCCCCTTGAACATGGAAAGCACCTGCGCATCGCCGCGGGTGAAGGCGTCGAGAACATCATAAAAAGAGATCTCCTTGTAGATGCTGTTCTTGCCTGCGTAATCGACGAGGATTTCGCCGTGCTGGGTCACCGGAATTTCCAGCTGTCCGGCATGAACCATCATGCCTTCCTCGGAGGGTGTGACTGTCACGGACTTGAGGTCTATATTCAACGCATGGAATGCAAGGGCCGCGCCGAATGCCGGATAATAGTCGCCGGCGTACTCTACAAGGAACGGCATTTTACGGATAATGCCGTCGACGGAGTCGGGATTGAGCAGCACATGCCCTACACCGCTTCCGAGCGAAGCGAGCGAATCGAACGGACGTTCGTCGATATACGTAGCGCGCGGAAAATTCAATCGTGCCCCTCTGGTCGGGATAGCGAACGGGTGAAGAACGGCGTACGCCTCTCTGTCAACGTCCTTCGCCTTGAGTTCCCCGATGTCTTCACTGGGAACAAAAGGACCGACGGCATGGATCACGTGGTTCGACAACGCCGCAAGCCGCAGAAACAAGCTGTTCTGAAACTGCGAGGCGCTGTCCTGCTTGACGGTGGGGAAAAAATAGTCGACGCCGATCGCTTTCGCGCCGCTCGCGGAAATAATGCCGAGCAGCGAGCCGAACTTATCGCGAGGAACGGGATAGTCGAGTTCCTTCAACGTATTCTCATCGATCTTCACAATGACAACGTTGGAGGTATGAGGCCGTTCACCCCGGGCACGGATGAGTGCGTCATACGATTTGCGCTCCAGCGCCGGAAAGAAATTGGACCCGAACGTATTTTCTATCGAGTTGGTGTGAAAGAGGTAAAGAGAAAATGCCATCGACGCGGCCGCAACAAGAATCCCAACCGCCAGCTTCATCAATGTTCTTTTCATTCGGCGTGACCCTTTGTGGTAGAGGAGTGGTTCGGCAACAATTCAGCGAGCCCGATGCAAGAAAAAGGGCTGCCAGACACCATTCGATGTCGGACAGCCCCAATATACTGAATTTCGGATTATATTTTCCAATAGAGAAAATCTTTGATGTTCGAAAGCTGCGTCGGGTCGATCCCGCGGCGCCCTCCAAACACGAACTTATTTTCTCCTTTTCTGATCCGGGCAGTATTCGGCCGCGAAGCGCTTTTGGCTGCGACATCCTGCAGGGCCGCGAACAGAAGGCTTTGCAGTTCGTTCCGGTCTACTGTCGCCCCTTTTTCGGCGCCGCGCGTTTTATTCATCTCGGCGACAATATGGTCGATCCCCAGTTCGGAGAACGCTTTTTCCTGAGAGGGGAATTTTGCAATCGCACTGGCGAAGGAACTCACCGTCCCCTCCTGGTCGCCGCCAAGATATTGGAGCAGCCCTATGTTGAGGTCGATGCCGCCGTCGCTTTTATCGGCGTCGAGCGCCGCCGAATAGTTCTTGCACGCATTGGCGGAATCTCCCTGCATCAGATAAATATTGCCGAGATTATTTTTTGCCATCGGGGATGTGAACGTTTTGATCATGGCAGCCGCTTCGGCGTACCGTCCCGCGTTGGCAAGATACATCGAGGCCCGATTGCACGATTGTTCATCCCCCTGGTTCTTCAGTTCCGCTACTTTCCGGTTCAACATCTGGGCGGAGATCTGCGACACATTCTTCATGTCGTCGTTCATCAGGGAAGAAACTTTATCCGCCGCAGGCGGTTCGGCGGCTTTCACGTTGACGGCGAGGTTCGCCGGCGGGAATTGTTCCCATGCAGCACGCACGTCGATAATGTCCAGCCGCCCCTTCGAGTCGGCGATCTTGTAGTACTCGTCGGCGGCAAGCTTCCACGCTTCGGCGAACGGATGATTGATGATGGTCGTCTCCAGCGGGATCCAGACCGTGTTGTCCCTGACGATGTAATCTTTTTCGTCGAGGCTGATCCGTGATGCATTCTTTTTGTTCACGCCCGAATCAAAAATGATGAAGACATGGTCCGACGTGCCGACCAGCGCCGTCCGAATCCCGATATTCTCGAGGCAGGCGGCGAGGAGCACGGAACTGCCGCTGCAGTTCGCCGTGTGATTTGCCAGCGTCTCTCGCGGGAACTGAACGTCGTCAAGAAGGTCGGCTTCCGCGACTCTCCACGGCGCGCTGACATAGTTGATCGAGAGGGCGCGAATGCCTTCCCAGACGGTCATTGCATTCAGCAGATTGCGCGGCGCCCCTTCGAGGATCGATTGGTCGTATTTTACCGAGCCTAGAACATACCTGGAAAAATTCTTCACTGCATCGTCGTTCGACGTAATAAAAGCGCCCACCGAATTCGGCCGCGACCAGGTGATCGAAGTTCGGCTGTAGACCGTGACCGGCTTGACAAGGCTGCGTGACTTCGCCTCTCCCCCCGCGGTGTACGACAGCTCCGCCTTGATCTGGGCCACCGTATTCTCGCTGACCATGAGGAGCTGCTTTGAATCCAGCGTCACCGAGACAGGGAACGACTCTGTCGCACCGGCTTTGAGGAGAGGGATCATCTGTTCGGATGGTAATTGCATGTATGTTGGAATAAAGAAACTCGCTTTGACGTTGCCAACGTCCGTCTTTCCCGTATTGTGAATCGTAATTTGCCCGATCGGATTATAGGCGTAATAGTTGTATGCAGCAGGGAATATATTGTCGACGTTGAACTCGGAGATCTCCAGCGCTCCGGGAAGCGTGTAGCTGACCCTCGTTTTCGTCCCTGTCACCTTCGTATTGACATCAAGGCGGTTCCCGGTGAACGATTCGACCTTATAGTCGGACATCGAAGAGAATTGTTTCCGCAAATCGTCGATCGAGCCGCGGATCCAGACATCTTCCACTGCCGCGTCGCCTTCCATGTACCGCAGCTTCATTTTTTGAATCATCGGAATCTTGCCCGGAAGTTCCTGCTCGATCTTCATGAGCGAAGCATCGGTCACCCCCAAGAGAGCAAGCTGAACGGCGACCGGCCGCTCTTTCATGTCCTTCAGTTTCATCTGCACTTTTGCCAGGAGGTCCGACGCCAGCGAATCCCCGAGTTCATCGAGGGCTTTCGACGCTGCCTGGGACCTTCCCTGCGACGCTTTCTTGGATGTCGCGCTCGACACAGCAATGATGTCTCCGGTGTCGGTGATAATGACTTTGACTTCTCCGTCGGCAGTATACTCGACCGTTTTGATGCCGTACGTCTCCCGTTCCTCACCGAACACGGCCTGTGCGCCTCCGGCAATGATCAATTCTGCGCCAAAACGGCGGCCGAGCTCTTTGGCCTTTGTCGGATTCAGATCGCCGAGCGAAAGGTCGCGCGCGCGGACGGTCTCAAACTGAGATTTGTCGACAAGCCGGTAGCCTTTGGCAAGGAATGCGCTCTCAATCTTTCCGGTCACTTTTTGCGCCGTAGCATCCTTGTCGTCAATTTTTTCGTCGACAACAACCATGATCCGGGGCATTTCCGAATCTTGCGCACAAACGCGGACCGCCGCCGTCATTACCGCCGCAAGAGCAGTCCACAACATTATCGTTACTCGTTTCATACGTAGTTCTCCTCGAATCGTGAACAGTTCGTGAATGCGATTTCCGTTAACATTCTTCACGACGTTTCTCATTTAGTTTCTTTCTTTAATTTTCCGACAAGCGCGGTCATCTCTTCGACCTTCTGCCTGGCCGGTTCATATCCGCTCGATTCATCCCATGCTTTCTGGTACATCGATTTAGCGTTCTCATACATCGCGGCAGCCTCGGCGATTTTTCCTTCTTTTTCCAGTTTATGGCCGTTGTCTTCCAGATTGAGCGCTTGTGCGTATGTCACATAGCCGTTGAATTTTCCGTCCTTCGCGGAACCAAGCTGGTCTTCTTCTGCCGAACTGAGCTTTACTTCAAGGTCGTCAGAGATTTTCTTCACGAGCGAGTTCAACATCGTCAGGAACTGATCGAGGTCGCCCGTTTCTTCCTCGGCCTTGAGCGTCAAACCGGTTTCCGTCGCGACGATGCGCGCATCGATGCGAAGCTTGTCGCCGAACAAGTTCGAAAACCCGCCGAACAGGAGCACTTTGGCCCCGAGCAACTTTCCCATCTTCTGTGAGGTCCCCTTGTCGACCAGGTCCGATTCGCCGAGGTTCAATTCTTCGACGACCGATTGAATCCGCTGCCGCTCGACGACCTTGAGCCCCTTGATCTTCGACATCTCCGTGATAAGCATATCAGCGAGCCCTTTTTTCAACGGATCGAGTTTATCTCTATCGACAACGCTGTTGTTCTCAAAATAAAGGATCGCAATCGTCTGCGGTGCTGCCTCCTGTGCGCGGGCGAACGGAACGGCCAGGGACCACAGCAAGGCAATGGCTATCAGCCACGATACGCGGCCGCGATGTAGACGTTTATTCATGACGGTGTCCTTCCTTTTATGATGAAATAATCAAGATCTTTTTCACTTCAAAATTGGATGCGTCCGCGGGCCCCGAATTCAGTCCCCGTGGCGTCTTGCGTCACGTTATTGATCACAACGCTCCCGGTGCCGTACTTGGCGTTGAACGCAATGCTGAACCACGATGCAGGCGAGAATCCGGTCTCAACGCCGGCGGATGCGAGCTGGGCTTTGCCAGTCTCGAAAATTCCGACACCGAACGGAATCTGGTCGCCGGTATGGAGCTTCCCTTCTGCAAGCCCGGCAAGAGAGAACCACTCGACCGGAGACCATGTTGCGGTATACTGACCCTCGTAGTGCTGCGAGCTCTTGAACATTTGCCCCGTTCCAGAATTAAAAATTTCGCTCTGTGTTCTGAGACGCGTCCTCAGGAGCAGACGGTGCGTGACCGGTCCCGTCTTCACCGAATAAACGCCGAGCACCATAAACCGGAGCCCCGACTGGATGAAATTTTCTCCACCGAGTTTGTCGGGAAAATAATTTGTGACCGTGATGTCGGCCGAGAGGCGCGACAATTTCGAGAACGACGTGTAATCGAGACCGATGTTGGCGGAAATTTCATCGCCCGGCTTATACATCTGGTTAAACCCCTCGACCGAGACAGGCTGGTACTCTCCTTTATAGACATACGAGGCACCGCACCCAACGATCAGCCTCCGTTGAACCGGGTAGGCATACGCAAAGCCGAGGTTGGCATTCGTTCCCTGACCAAAGACCGGTACATTGTAGTCGAGCGAAGATTCGGAGATCAACGTGGCGATCGTTAGCTGATCATCAGTCAGTTTTGTGATACCCGTCGGCAGACTGACGCCGCCGTTGATCCACCAAGCGTCTCCAGGAAGGACATACGAAAAACCGACCCGCGTATCGGCAACGCCTTGAAGCGTGAGCGTGTCCAGCTTGGAAATTGCCGGGGAATTCGCCACAGAGATCAGAATACGATTGGAAAGTGGAATGGAGATCATCGCGGGAGCAGATTGTTCGACGACGTTCCCCTCTTCCTTCAGATTCCATGCTTGCTGAGAAGCCCCGACGGTAACGCCCGTCATTCCCTGGAAAAGAAGCCGCTCATCGTATGATGGAGCTGTGCTCTGCGCCAAAAGGAGACGCACCCCCAGCGGTAGCGCCACGGTTAAAAAGAGTGCTCTTCTGTATGTGAGATTCGATTTCAACTCAGAGTGAAAAAGCCAAATATTATTTCAAAAACACCATCTTTTTGGTGAAGCTGAATGCCTCTGTTTTGATTCTGTAAAAATAGATCCCGCTCGCCGCCCCTGCCCCGTTGTCCCCCGTACCGTCCCACACAACAGAATAATTGCCGATCTTTTGATCCCCGGTGAAGAGTGTTTTGACCTTCTGCCCGAGAACGTTGAAGATCTCCAGGGTGACATACCCGCTGTGAGCAAGCGAGTATCCGATCGTCGTGGTTGGATTGAACGGGTTCGGATAATTCTGATCGAGTGAATATCCGACCGGAACCAAAGGGATCCCGTTCGTATTGCTCCCGATGTACTCTTTTGTTCCGACGATCAACCGGAACAAGCGGTCGCTTTCATTCTTCTCGTACGCAAAGTTGTACGATAAAGCTGAGCTGATGTCGTATGCCCTCTCTGTCGTCATATCGACGAGATACATTTCAAATTGAGCCGGCATATTTCCGCTCTTGACGAATTGAACCGAAACTGACGCTTTGGAATTCGACGATGCGATATCGAAGTCCCAATAGTTTCCTTCGGGATGAATTGGACGGTAGTCCCCTGCGTATCTCCCGGGATTCGTTTTCCAATTTGGATGATTGAAGGAGAGGGTGACATAGTCGGTCGGCGCCGGAGGAGGCTCTGAAAAATCTTCGGCATCCCATTCGTCGCTCGCCGAGCGTAGTACGCCCGCAACATTATCGTTATCCGCCCCCGTGCCGTTCGCCGCGCTGATCTGCACCTGCCATTCCCCTTGCGCAAACTGCCGCTGCACTTCGGCCTTCTTCGCGAGAGATGCCGACGACACTTCATCGGGATTGATGTAAACGGTAACTCCGTTGCGAAGGCTCTTCAGAAAATATCCGGCAAATGGCTGCATGATGTCGGTGACCTGCTGAAATCCAGCGCCGTCAAAGCCCCACAGCCACGATTCGACGGAATCCGGAGTTGAATGGAGCGAGTTCGCCCAACTGACGGGGTAGGGAAAAGGATTTCCGATCAAATTATATCCCGAGTCGAGCTGAATCGGGAAGAAGCCCTGCGCCGTCGAGACGTTCGCCGATCCAAGCGACAACGATTGCGATCCCTTCGTGATAAGCCAATATCCTTCCCCCCGCTTGAACGTAAGGAAATCCGGACTCGGATACTCTTGATACTCCGAGCCGTCCCATCTGCCGTAGAGCCGCCATTTTGTTTTATCGGCAGCTCCGAGGTCCTTGAGGACGTCGCTGATGTTGAAATCCAACAGGTCGAACGGAATGCTGATGATCTGGTACTGGTCGCTCAACGTCGGACTCGGAATTTTTACGGAATAGCTTCCCGTAAAGCCGAAGACGTTCAATGCAAACTGGAGATTGTCTCCTGCAAGAATGCCTGTCGGGAGTGGCGACAGGGTGTCCTTTCCCCGGACATTAGACCAGATATCGACATCTCCGATCAAAAGGATCGTCCCCTTTCCAACCTGGCTCATGGCCATCACGACGGGCTGTGCTGTTTTCTTTTGCAGACTGTCGCTGGTCGTGGCCACCGTGGTGAGGTTCCCGCGCAAAAACGGCGATGCCTGTGCCGAAAGTGCGATGCTCGCGCATCCAAAAGGAATGATCGTGTGAACGCCCTTCACGAACGGATGGGTCGTGTCGGTGAAATTGGAAAGAAGCGGCGCGGCGGGATTGTTCGAATAGTTCCTTACGCCATCGGTCACCGCATCGCTGTTCATCGCAAGTCCTGTTGGAGTATTCGGAGCGTCCTGCACCCACTGAAAATTCGAGAGGATGCCGTTCAGACAATTGTTGGCGTCGGAATTGCCCGAGTCGCCGAGCATCACGACAAAGCCGCCGTTCGAAACATACTGATGCAGCTTATTGATCTCCACCAGCGAGAACGTCGTTTTCGGCGCTGCGATCATGACGGCATCAAACGAGGAGGCCAGCGGGTCGAACGCTGTCTGGCTGCTCACCGTGATGCCGCTTCTTTGAAGTGCCTGAATGAACTCGGAGAGAAACTGCGTGATCGAACCCGTTGCAAGACTTGACGACACACCGTGCGTCGTATCGAGCAAGACCGAACGGTTGACCGCAGTGACCGGAACACCGGTTCCTTTCAAGGTGACTCCCACAGTCGGATACCCTGGATCGGTCGTGGCAAAGGTCAGCGTGGCCTGGGATGGACCGGTCAATTTCGGAATGAATTGGATCGTCAACGTCCCAGAGGATCCCGGTTTCACGACAAGGGGTGTGGCGCCGGGCGGTACGATATAGGCCGACGGGCCTGCCAACGGTACTGTCAAAGAAGCAACCGTGATCGTCACACTTTGAGACCCGTTGTCGCTGAAGGTAATATTTTGCCCCGAAACGCTTCCGATCGGAACGGTCCCGAAATCAAAGCTGACCTGGGAAATGCCGAGTGCATTTCTTGTATCGACAGCCGTGATTCCCCTGTTGCTGCCGACAAACATCGTCGTGTCGTTCGCCGTCGACTGACCTATGGAATAATATTGCGTGGAAGGGCCGCCGCCGATTTTCGTCCATGTGAGGCCGTCGTCCGGACTTCGTAAGACCCCGTTCACTGCAGTACAGTAAAGAGTGGAAGGATGAACCGGATCAAAAGCGACATCGATTCCCGCGGCGTTAAGCTGAGTCCAGTTTGCTCCCCCATTCGTTGTTCTATATTCATTATAGATTGCGCCGCCTGTTAGTGTGGAAAGGAAGATCTCGCTTGTGTTCACCGGATCAATCCTTGGATGAAAACCGATGAGGGGCGCTGTCGTCCCATTGACGGTTGCATTCAACGGCAGATTGCCTGAGATCGAATTCCAAGTTTTCCCCAAATCGGTCGACCTCCAAACGCCGTTGGCAGAGAAATACATCGTCGAGGCACTGACGGGATCGAACTCGATGTTTCCGACGACCGACGTCGGTATCTGTTGGGGAGGAGCAACGGCATACCACGTCCCTCCCCCATCCGTGCTGACCATGAACTCGCCGGTAAGTGCAGAGATGAAAAGATTCTGCGAATTGACGGGAGAAATTCTCAGCGTCCCGTCCTCAAGATTGTTGTTAAAGGGGGAGAGAGAATCGTGGGGGATATTCTGGGTCTGAATCTTTTGCCATGTACTCCCGGTATCGACGCTCTTGTAAAGTCCGTACACGTTGCCCGCATAGAGAACAGCGCTGTTTTTTGGATCAGCGATGACGCCGCGAACGTACGGGTTGTCAATTCCATTGTTCGACGGTATCCATGTGCCGCCGCCGTTGGTTGATTTAAGAATTCCGCCCCCATAAACGCCGGCGAACAAATACCCCGAAGCGGAATTCTGGACAGCAACCGTGCGCGCAATGGAATTCATCATCCCCGAATTCTGGCGCGCCCAGCTCGAACCGTCGTCGCTGCTTTCGTAGACCCCGTCGGATGTTCCGAGATATATTTTTTTAGGATGAGAAGCGGGGATGAAAATTGAATTGATGTCGATCGTCGCCTTGAAGATCAGCGTCCATCCCAACCCCAGGTTTGACCTGCGGTATACTCCTCCGTTGTCGGGCCTCGTCGGGAAAAATTCTTCGTTCCCTTTCGTTCCGACGTAGAACGTGTCTGTCGCTGCGCTGTCGCCGACCGTCAGCGAACATTGCACGACAGAGTCGGCAATCGAGGTCCCTGTGAACGGAATCCACTGAACTCCTCCCGGACAAAAATACTCTCCCGATGACGTTCCCGCCCTCAGCCCTAAGCCCTGAATGAGCGAAAGCGAATGAATGCGAAGTCCCGATCCTGCAAGTCCTGCATTTGTCGCCAACGCGCTCCACGTCGACCCCCCATCGCTCGTCGAGTACACGCCCGCGGCATCAGTTCCTGCATAGACAGTCATCCCTGATAGAGATCCAGCGGGATCGATGATCAGCGCTGTTATCGTCCTGCTGACCGTAAGACCGGTCGACGACGCTGCCCACGTTAAACCGCCGTCGGTCGATTTGAACACTCCAGCAGCCCCTTGCAGCGTCGGACGTGCGTCGCCGGCAAACATCAGTAGCGGGAGCGCAACATCGATCGCGATCGTCGAGACCGGTGTTGTAAGAGGCGTCAGACTCCAGGAGGCGCCCGCGTCGTAGCTGACGTACAAGCCCGCCTGCGTCGCTGCATACGCCGTGAGGGGCGTTGTAGGATGGAAAACAATATCGTTGACGGGAAAAACACTCAACGCTTGGGTCCACGTCGCCCCGCCGTCGAGTGAACGATAGATGCCGTCATTTTTTGTCCCGGCGAGAACAACGCTGTCGTTTGCGTCTCCCCGGACCACGTTGACAATGCCGCCCCCCGGTCCGATCGGATTCACCTGCGGGTAAAGCCGTTGGGCCGCAACGGAAAACAGAAAGAGTGCAATGATTGTTCGTAGTAACGAATGTCTCATTCGCTTCGGAGATTACTTGGGCGGCTTCGGCGGTTCCGGTAGCGGAGTGACGACCGAAGTCGGCTGAGGCGAGGAACTAGGACCCGGCACAAAGCCGGAATTGACATTTGTCGACGTCGACGACGCCCGTTCGGACATTCCGCCGATGCTTTCTTTCGCCAACGAACTGCTCGGCGGCGGGGGAACAGATTGCGTCGGCACGGCATTGCTCCCCGACGTGGACGCACCGCCTTTCATCATTTCTCCCGTTTTTTTAGCCGTGCTCAAACTTGATCTGGCCTGCGAAAAATTTGGATCGGATTGAACTGCGGAGGTGTACGATTGCACTGCCTGATCGTACAATCCTTTATCTTCGTAATCGATCCCCTGAGAGTATTGCAAGAATGCAAAAAAATTCTCCGTCGGAACCTCGAGAATCGATACACGTTCCTGATTCGTTATCGGAATTTTGAGCTCGTCGAGTATCTTGAACACCAGTTCTTTCTCGAGCCGGAAGAACTGCTTCATGTCCCCCGAAATATCCGTCGTGCCGTCGACTTGCCCGCTGCGGGTCTGGGCGACAAGAGCGTCGATCCTTAATTTGTCGGAAGTCAGGTCAAAAAAGGTTCCTTTGACAAGCCGGTATGCGCCAAGTAATTTCCCCACCCGCGGCGCGGTTCGTTCATCCACCAGCCCCGACTCGCCGAAGTTCAGTTCCTCCACCAATTTTTGAAGCCGGACTCGTTCAACAACCTTCACGGAATGGATCTTTGACAAATCCGTGATCATCATGTCGGCAATCCCCTTTTGGAGCGGGTCAAGATTGCGCATGTTCCCTTTATTCTCAAAATAGAGGACGGCGAGAGTGTTAGGCGGCACGCTTGCTACGTCGAGATGCGATTCCTCAAGCAGCGCTTTCTTGGCCTCAATCTGCATTTCCTGGCGGTAAAGAATCTTGACCCGGGCATCCACAATATCCCGATATTCTCCGAAAACGGTCATTTCTCGATAACGCCTGTAATATTGTATCGCCTTTTCGTATTCGACGCTCGCCTCGTAACTCGATGCGAGATAGTACACGGCCTGGTCGTCTTCAGGATCGGCGGAAAGAGACCGTTCAAAATACGCTGTCGCATCGCCATAGTATTTCTTATTGTAGAGGCCGATGCCGAGATACTTCAAAAAAAGGGGGTCATTGGGATTTCGCGCGAGGTTCGCCCGGGCATTCGCGATCGCGTCATCGTTCTTCCCCTGGTCAAGCAAGCCGGACGTTACTTCATACGCCGTTGGAGCGCACGACGATAGCGCTAGGGCAAAAATAATAACCGGAACTTCACCAAAATGTGAAATACAAAACCGTCTGATGGTCATTATCGGGAGATCGATGCTGCGCTAGTAGAGTAACCTTGAGTTTGCGATGAGATGTGTGTGTGAATATTGTGAAAAATCGATAGGATGTCAAGGCGATGAGTGCTGTGGCTTGTCGAGAATCACCCAATATTATCGAGTGAGAATTGACTTCATAAGCGAAATTCGTAATATTCAACCGATAATTCACGACAAATCTACATTTTGCCGCGATGACGAATAAGATCGTATTTCTGACAGGTTCGACGGGATTCATTGGCTCAAAGGTTGCCCATCGCTTGATTACGGACGGGTGGAAAATCAGGGGAGTGGTTCGCGATCCCGAAAAAGCCCAAAGAATGTTAAGCGCATGGGGGGGAACATCCGGAAACATTGAACTTGTTAAAGGGGATCTATTCGCCGGATCGCCAGCTGATCGAAGAAAGTTCTTTGCGGAATGGCTTACTGATGTCCATGCTGTCGTTCACCTTGCTGAAGCTAAGAAAAATGAGAAAGATTTTGACGTAAAAAACATAAAGTCATTGGGTTTGCTTCTTGAAGCCGCAACGGAGACGCCTAAATTAGAGCGATTCGTTTTCGTGTCAGCGTTTATGGCCGGCGGACTTCCCCGGCCGCTTCCTAAAATGCTGACAGAAGAAATGACGGGAATAGAGTTTCCTGACCCGTATTATCAATGGAAGAGGATGGCTGAGCGGCTGTTGATAAGATCGGCCACCAAATCCCGTTTTTCCTATGCGATCGTTCGCCCTGCCCTGGTTTATGGCCCGAATGCCGAGTGGCTCGTTCCAATGCTGAGCCTGATCAAAAGAATGGGATCATTTTTCGTCCCCCTCGCGAACGGGGGAAAAGCTCAATTGGGAACAGTTCATGTCGACGACGCGGCGTCAACGATTGCGTCAGCAGCATCCAGCAACCATGCGGAAAATCAGATCATTCATGCTGTGGATAACGGCGGGACAACGTATGTTGACTGGTTTGAATCCATTTGCAGCGTTTTCGGCCGTAAGCCACGCCTGGCTAAAATCCCGGAAGCAGTCCTTTATCCTGCCGCTAAGACCATTGATGGGATAACATCGCTTGTTAATCGCCACTACGGCGTTTATCAATGGGCCCTGGTTTTAAGCCGGGGGTGCGGTTACTCAAACGAGAAGATGAGAAAAATTATCGGGGAGCTTAAATATCCTTCAATCCGCGACGGGATTCCGGGGATGATGGAATGGTTTCGGCAAGCTCACGGATAGCTCTGCCGCAAAAAAAACGGGCAGCTTTTGCCGCCCGATGTTCTGCTGTACTTAATTCTAGTCCTATTTCTCTATCGGCGCATTAATGAGGTTGCCCCATTCGGTCCACGATCCGTCGTAGTTGCGCACTTTCGGGTAGCCAAGAAGGTACTTTAGGACGAACCAGGAATGCGACGAACGTTCGCCGATGCGGCAATAGGTTGTCACCTCTTTCAATCCCGGTACAATTCCTTTTCCTTCATACAGCGCTTTCAGGTCTGCGGCTGATTTGAATGTTCCATCTTCATTCACCGCTTGCGACCAGGGAATATTTTTTGCTCCCGGAATGTGCCCGCCGCGAAGCGACAGCTCCTGCAAGCCGGGAGGCGCCAGAATTTTTCCGGTGAACTCGTCGTTCGAACGGACATCCACAAGCCCGTGCGTCGAATCGGTGAGACGATTGGACACGGATTCTCTGAGCGCGCGAAGATCCGTCTCAATCTTGGAGACTTTATATGTCCTTGCGGCATAGCGCGGAACATTCGTCGTTAACGGCTTCCCTTCGGCCGCCCATTTTTTCCTACCGCCGTTGATCAGCCGAACATCGGCATGCCCGTAATACTTCAACAGCCAAAATGCGTACGCGGCAAACCAATTGTTATTGTCCCCGTACAAGATCAATCCCGTTTCCGGTCCGACTCCCGACTCACCGAGAAACCGCTCGATCTGTTCCTTGCTGAGTATGTCGCGCCGCGTCTGGTCCTGAAGCTGCGTCTTCCAATTCCAGCCGATCGCCCCTTCGATGTGTCCTTTGTCGTACTCGGTGGTGTCGACATCCACTTCGACGAACCGCAAATTCCCGTCCTTTAAATGCTCCAGCGCCCAATCGGTGCTGACAAGCACTCCGGGATTCGCATATCCGTTGTTTGAAGCCATACCTCCTCCTCAATGATAATGATTAATAGTTGGTAACGCGTTTCAAGAATATCTTCGTAAAGTACGACCAACGCCGCAGGCGGAGGTAGAGGACACATCCGAGGCAGAAATTAACGGTAAGATTGACGAGAGCAAGTGCCGCGACAAGAAATGCAATCCCCCATCCGAGCACCGGATAATTGCTTTCGATCAGCAAGGCAAATGCGGCGATCAGAAAAATCCCGCCGAGGCCCTGAGCGAAGAGGTGCTGGACATTGTCCTCTTCGACAACATCCGGGCGCAAGATTCCGAGCGGACGAAGAATTTTGGCGTAGAAGAGCTTGAACGCTCCCGCAGACGGCACGGCAGTGCCAACGAGCAACACCAGTGCCAGTGCCGCGAGGAGCCAGGGGAGCTGGGACACAAAAGCGGCAGCGACGATCGTGATGATCGATGCCTGATTGAATTTGAGCGCCGTCCGGTCCACGCGAGTAATTCCGTTTGGCATATCTGTGATTCCTTTCGATAATTGGTAATAAATAAAAAACCCTCTTCTATGTTGATAGAAGAGGGTTCGTTCCTTGAAACTTATTTGCGCCTTTTACAGCCGCACGGCCATCCTTCCAATTCCATCAACAGCATTGCTCGGAGTACAGCAACAACACGCCGCATTACAACAGATGTTTAAGCGGATGCTTGTTGAACGGCTATTGAAATTGATCGACTTCATTACGTCTTAATATAATGATGTTTGGTTCATTGTCAAGTGGCCACCGGGGCGTCTGCCATCCTTACCATCCCCATGTAAATGCCGCCGACATCCCGGCGGAAATTTCTCCAAAGCCTTTCCCTCCAAAAAATTTGTTGTAACGGTACGTGATGGCGAACGTGTGTTGAGGAATGAAACCGAAATACGAAAGCCACGGCGTCATTACCCACGATGACGCGCCAAGCGAATAGCCGGTGGACGGAAAATTCGTTATGATCCCCGCAGAAGGACTGACGCCGAGGAGGAAAATTTCCCGTCTATCGACAAACGTCAGATGAATATCTCCCGTGGCTTCACAGCGGACAAAATCTTTCTGCTCCTCGCTGAAAATATGCGTATATCCAACCGTGAACCGCATATCCGAAAACCTTTTCAGATCGATCTTCTCGCCGAACCCGACCCCCGTTTCGAACGCCAGGATACCGTGTCCTTTGCCGTTTTCGACAATAATTCCGCCGCTGGGGGGAACAATGCTGATGGCTGTGGAACCGATGGCAAGAGGGACCAGAACGACGGTCGACAGAATTTCCATTGCGTTGTCGTAGGACGTTGTTTCTGTACTTTGAAACTCGGTGGACGTGGAATCCTGCCCGTGTGCGCACAATGACGATGAGAGCACAAGCATTAACAAAAAAGAGAGACGCCGTCGCATGTCCTCAACACTCCAAGAGATGCTCATCTTTTTGCAGTTTAGCGTGCGAGCTCTTTTGCAAGAAATTCTCCGGTGAAAGACTTCGCATTCCTGCTTATTTCTTCGGGGGGCCCTTCTCCGACGATATAGCCCCCCTCGTTTCCCCCTTCCGGTCCAAGGTCAATGATCCAATCAGCAGTTTTGATCACGTCAAGATTATGTTCGATGACAATGACCGTATTCCCTTTGTCCACGAGCTTGTTCAGCACGGAGAGCAGCATCTTGACGTCCTCAAAGTGAAGCCCGGTGGTCGGCTCGTCGAGGATGTAAAGCGTTTTTCCCGTTCCGACCCGCGACAGCTCCGTTGACAGTTTCACGCGTTGAGCTTCGCCCCCCGAAAGCGTGGTCGCCTGTTGTCCGAGCCGGATATATCCCATGCCGACATCGAACAAGGTCTGCAATTTGCGCCCGACGCGGGGCATTTCGCTGAAGAATCCGAGCGCCTCTTCGACCGTCATCTCGAGAACGTCGGCGATAGATCTCCCTTTGTAGTGCACCTCGAGCGTCTCCCGATTGTAGCGCTTCCCTTTGCATACGTCGCAAACGACGTAGACATCCGGCAGAAAATTCATTTCGATCTTTCGGACGCCGTCCCCTTCGCAGCTTTCGCACCGCCCGCCTTTGACGTTAAAGCTGAAGCGCCCGGCTTTGTATCCGCGGATCTTTGCTTCGGGAAGCTGCGTAAACAAATCTCTGATCATCGTGAACATGCCGGTGTAGGTGGCCGGATTTGAGCGGGGCGTCCTTCCGATCGGCGACTGATCGATGTCGATGATCTTATCGATCTCGCCGATGCCCTGGAGGCCTGCATGCGGGAGCGTACTGATCTTTGTCTTATAGAATTTTTTGGAAAGGACGGGAAAGAGCGTCTCGTTGATGAGCGAAGATTTTCCCGAGCCGCTGACCCCCGTCACGCACACGAACAACCCGAGCGGAATTTTCGCCGTGATATTCTTGAGATTATTCCCGGAAGCCCCTTTGATCACCAAAAATTTTCCGTTCCCTCCGCGCCGAACCGCCGGCACTTCAATCTTTTTTTTCCCCTGCAGATACTCGATCGTTGCCGATACGCCGTTCTCCCCGTGCTTCATTTTTCCTTTTTCATTTTTCCTTTTCAATTTTTCCGGCTCACCTGCTGCCACAACTTTTCCCCCGTGCTCGCCTGCTCCCGGGCCGAGGTCGACGACGAAATCGGACTGTTCGATCATCTCCTTATCATGCTCGACGACCAGCACGGTGTTGCCAAGGTCGCGAAGCTCTTTCAGGGAGTCGATCAGCTTCACGTTATCGCGTTGATGAAGTCCAATGCTCGGCTCGTCGAGAATGTACAGCACCCCGACGAGCTGCGACCCGATTTGCGTCGCGAGCCGGATGCGCTGTGCTTCCCCTCCTGAAAGCGTTCGCGCCCCCCTGTCGAGCGTGAGATAGCCGAGGCCGACATTCACCATGAATTCGATCCGCTGGCTGATCTCTTTCATGATTTGCTTCGCGATCTCGGTCTGTCTCGGGGTAAGCCGCAAGGTTCTTATGAATTCCCGCGCATCGCCCAACGGCAGCGCGACAACGTCGGCGATGCTGACCCTTTTCCCTGACACCGCATCTTCAAGCTTAATCGCAAGACTTTCTTTTTTCAGCCTCCCGCCGCCGCAGACCGTGCAGCGCGTCGTGCTCATGAACCCCTCCACCCATTCCCGTATTTTCGGCGACGCCGTTTCGGCATAATAATTTTTCATCATGCCGACAACTCCGCTGAACCGGTGCCTGTAAATGATCGGCTTCCCGCCGCCGTGAGCATATTCGATCTCAATCTTTTCCTTGCCCGTGCCGTACAACAATTCTTCGCGGGCAATTTTTGAGAGCGATTTCAGCGGGCTGTCAAAATCAAATCCGTGCCGTTTGAGCACCGCGCGCACCTGGCTGAAGAACCATGTCTGACGCGGCTTCCCGAGAGCGGCAATGCCTTCCTGATTGATTGATAGCTTGTCGTCGGGAATGATGAGCGACAGATCGAATTCTTTCTTTTCTCCCAGACCCTCGCATGAGGGGCACGACCCGTACGGCGTGTTGAAGGAAAATGAGTTCGGCGCTGGCTCCTCGTAACTGGCCCCGCAATTCGGGCAGGAATAGTGCTTGCTAAAAAGATGGTCCGAGGAGCCGTCATTTACAATGAGGACGCCGGCGCCGAACCCGAGCGCAACTTCAACCGAATCGGCAATGCGGCTCCTGCTCTCTTTCTTCACCGCGATCCGGTCGACGACGATCTCGATATCGTGGACTTTATAGCGGTCTACTTTCATCTCCTTTGAAATTTCTTTGACCTGTCCGTCAACCCGGACACGGAGAAATCCGTCTCTGACAATCTGTTCGAACAGCTCCCGGTAATGCCCCTTTCGCCCTTTGACCACAGGCGCGAGAATCAGGATCTTCGTCCCCCCCGGCAGTTTTACTATCGCATCGATGATCTGGTCAACACTCTGCTTCTGGACCTTCGTCCCGCAGTTGACGCAAAACTGGATGCCGACGCGAGCAAACAACAACCGCAGAAAATCGTAGATCTCCGTCACCGTGCCGACGGTCGATCGCGGGTTATGGCTGACGGTCTTCTGCTCGATGGAAATCGCCGGACTCAACCCTTCGATGTAATCGACGTCAGGCCTTTCCATCAAGCCGAGGAACTGCCGTGCATAAGCGGAGAGACTCTCAACATACCGGCGTTGTCCTTCCGCGTAAATCGTGTCGAAGGCAAGGCTGGATTTGCCGGAACCGGAAAGCCCGGTAATGACAACAAGCTTATCGCGCGGAATTTCAACGTCAATGTTCTTGAGGTTGTGCTCGCGCGCTCCTTTGACGATCAGAAGGTTTTGATCCGGCATAATGAGGTTAGATCGGACAGGCGGTTTTGCCCGTTCAATTGAAAATTTTTTGAGTTCAGAAATGAAAGATATTCAATGAGGCGGGGAAAAGCAAAACAAATCTCAGCCAACTTTTAGTCTTGCGATGGTACGACTTCTTACCTCTGCGTAATCTGCAATCAGCGATAAATCTGCGCTATCTGAGCAATCACTTGACAACGCGCAGTTCGAACGTGAGGTTCCTCAACGGAAAAACGTTCGCCAGGCGATTCTCGTACAGGTCCTTATACGAGTTCGCAAATGCAACGATTTTCTTGTCGATCCAATGCAGCTGCGCCAGCCCTTTCTCGAACTCAACTGACTTCAGCGCAAACCGGGCGTATGAATATCGGAACCCCGCGTTCGCCGTTCCTTCGATAAAATAGTCAAACGAATGAACCCCGAAAAAATGCTTGTGCGTCGGGTCGGTATTAGCGTGGCGATGCGGATAGAACGGCACGATGATCGTGACAAGCGCCGATGGCTTTGCTATGCGATGGACCTCTTCCATCACTTTGACAAGATCGGCGAGATGTTCGAGGACATTGTCGCAGATCACTTCATCAAAATGATCATCGGGGAACGGATACGGGAACCGGTCGAGGTCGTGGATGATGTCGGCGTCGGATCGCGGGTTGATATCGATGCCGACGGCACCGGGACGCTTTCGGGGTCCGCAGCCGACGTCGAGAACGGTATATGCCGGAGCAGCGGTCGGCACCGCCTTGTCAGCGCGCACGATTGTTCTACCGTTCGGTTTCTTCCTTTTGGAGTTCTCTGTCGGTCGTCGTTTCATCCTATCTTTTTTCGCTTGTTCAAATACTGGAACAGAGCCACATCAAAGGGAGTCTCGGTGTCGAGCAGAACGTAGTCGATATTGTTTTCCCTGCATTCTCTTTTATATCGCTCAAGAAACGATCGGAATTCTCGCTGGTATGCGCGCTGGATATGGTAGGGCTGCGTCGTTATTTCTTCCGCAGTTTCCAGGTCTTTGAATACGGCATCGCTTCCGAATGCGAACGAACGCTCGAACGGGTCGAGAACGTGCATCACCAGCACATCGTGGTGATTGTGCCGAAAATGCTTTAATGCCGCTATCACCGCACTCGGATCATCAAACAGGTCGCTCACAACGATGATCAGTCCACGGCGGGTGATGCGCTCTGCCATCTGATTGAGCGATCGGGATGTTCCGGTTGCCTTTCCCGCCGAGAGATGCTCAAGCTCGATGAGGATCCTCCGAAGATACGCTTTGGTTGCATGCGGCGGCAGTGCAAGCCGGATATTTTCATCAAACACCGTCAGCCCCACAGCGTCCCTCTGCTGAACCATCAAATACGAGAGTGCGGCCACGAGATACGATGCATATTCCAATTTTGAGATCCTTTTTCCGTCTCCCCCCCGCGCTTGTTCGGAGGCGAATGCCATCGACGCGCTGGCATCAAGAATGACGTACGATTTGAGGTTCGTTTCTTCCTCGTACTGTTTAATATAGTAACGGTCCGTCTTGCCGTAGACCTTCCAATCGACGCGGCGGATTTCGTCCCCGGGCATATACTGACGGTGTTCGGCAAATTCGACGCTGAAACCGTGATAGGGGCTTTTGTGCATGCCGGTAATGAACCCCTCCACCACCATGCGCGCGCGAAGTTCCATGTTCGCCAGCTTCGAAACGACGTCGGGTTGAAGATATGTCAGCGCCTGTTCCATCCGACCGCTCATTGTTGTTTCTTGGAAACCTTCTTCGGCTTTGCCGCAACATCTTTCTTTGCGCCGATGATCTCGTCGGGCGTTCTGCCGAGATTGTCAAGCTCAAATTGAGCCGATTTTGCAAGGTCATGGGTGGGAAACTTTGCGATAAAATTTTGATAGGCAATTTTTGCGCTGTCGGGCATTTGAAGGTTGTTGTTATAGATGAACCCGACAAAAAACATCGCGAGGGGGGTCGCATTCAGGTCCGGATATTTCTTCGCGAATGCTGCGTAGTAGTTCACCGCAGTGTGGAAATCGCTCTTTGCATTGTATGATTCTGCGATCAAGAACAGCGCTGCCGGCGCGTTTTTTCCCTCAGGGTAATTGCTGAGGAGCGTTTGACAAAGCACAATGGCCGAATCGGCATTATGGGCAGCTTTCGCCTGCTCGGCCTTTTGCCAAAGCTCATCCTCCGTCATTTTCGCACAGCCGGCGAAGAGTACGGCGATGATTGGAATAACGATGAGATTAACTTTCATGATCTTTCCTTGGTCAGTAGAGAGAGACAATATTGATTACTGAATTCTGCGCATCACTGCTGCGAAAAAACCGTCGGTCCCGTGGACGTGCGGCTTCAATCGAAAATACTTCTCCGGCGACAGCGCCTCCAGACCGTAGCGGCGGAGGATCGACGCCGGCTCCATGAGCTCGAACTCCCGGTGGTCCGTCAAAAAGTTCTCAACGACCCCCTCATTCTCCGAACGCATCATTGTGCACGTTGAGTACGCCAATCTTCCGTTGACCTTGACGAAGCGTGCGTAGTGATCCAGAATCTCCGATTGCTTGTCATGCAGTTCTGCAACCGACGCGGGTGTCACCGTCCATTTCATGCCGGGGTTGCGACGGATCGTACCGAGGCCGCTGCACGGGGCATCAACAAGGACATTGTCCGCCGAACCGGCAAGATCCGAAGGAACTTCCCCGGCTTCTATCTTGCGCACGCGGATCGTGTCGACACCGCTCCTGCGGATCCGTTTCCGCAAACCTTCCAGCCGAAACGAATTCGTATCCAGGGCAAAAATCGTCCCCCGATTTTTCATGAGCGCAGCAAGAGCAAGAGATTTCCCCCCCCCGCCGGCGCAGGCATCGACAACCTTTGATGTCGGTTTCGGGTCGACGAGCATCGACAAAAGCTGGCTCCCCTCATCCTGCACTTCAAAAAATCCCTGACGGAATACATCAAGCTGAAAGACGTTGGTCCTTTTTCGCAGGGTCAGACCGAAAGGAGAGAGCTTTGTCCGTTCGGTCTCGATCCGCTCTTTTGCCAAACGTTCCTTGCACTCATCGACGCTTGTTCTTATCGTATTCACGCGGATCGTCAACGGGGCGGGCGTATTCAACGCCGAGCAGAGCTGACGAGTCCCATCGTCGCCGAACTGGTTCCGCCATTCTTCGATCATCCACTCCGGAAACGAGAAACGAAGGGAGAGATCTTTTGTGGCGTCTTCCAGAAATGGATCCTTGTCATCGACGTTCCTGTTGCGCTTTTTCGCTTCATTAAGAAAGAGGATAAGAGATCTCTTCTCTTCTTGCTCGGCATCGAGTTCGCCGACGAGCGTTTCCATCACTTCATCGGCGAACACACTCCGGAATATCAAGCACTGCAAATACACGGGCGACCCGCCCGGGGCCCCATGGTGCTGCTGCTGGGACGATTCGCACAACCATTCTATCCGTTTTTTGAACCGGAGCATCCCATAGACCGTTTCCGCGATGAACTTTCGGTCATGGGAGCCGAGATATTTACGCGAACGAAAAAAAGTGTCGATCGTGCTGTCGGCCGGATGCTGACTTCCAACGACGAGGCCGTACGCTTCCACGGTATGGCCGATGAGCGAAGAGTGTCTCAAGGATTATACTTCAACAACGTCAGAGTTCATTTCTGAAGTTCGATATGCCCGCGCCATGCGCGGAGTATTAAAGGCAACAGCGGGCAGACCGCTCTTGTGCAATACGATCACTCCCCCGAAACCGTCAGCCTTTTTCCCCAGCTGCTGGATCGACGTTTGCGCGGCAGCAACGGGGTCGCCTCCGTTATAGTCCATCAAGTCGATGACCGTTTTTGCCAGGACGACCTTTATAATGGCTTCCCCCCAGCCTGTACACGACGCCCCGCCGATCGAACTGTCGGCATACGTCCCGCATCCGATGAGAGGCGAATCTCCAACCCTTCCCGGATACTTATTGGGCGTTCCACCGGTTGAAGTACCGGAGGCGATCACGCCCCTGCTGTCCAGGGCAACTGCGCCGACGGTGTCTCCGGGCGTTTTTTTGCGGAATGCATCTTTTGTCGATATGGTCTTCTTGCTCGAACGGATTTCCTTCCATCGTTCCAGTTCCCGTCCGACAAGGAGGTCCTGCTTCGAGCATTGGGAAATGCCATGTTCGGCCGCGAACTTTACGGCGCCGTTTCCAGCGAGCAATATATGTTCACTCTTGTCCATAATAATGCGCGCCAAGGAGATCGGATAGCGGATGTTTTGAACTGCTGCAATTGCCCCCGCACGAAATGTTGTTCCGTCCATAATGCTTGCATCGAGCTCGATGTCGCCGATGGAATTCACGAACGAGCCTCGCCCGGCATCGAACGTTGGGTCGTCCTCCATGTAGTTGATCGACTTTTCGACGGCCTCCGCGGCGCTTCCGCCGTTGACAAGAATGTTCCATCCAATGGACAACGCTTGTCGAACGCCGTTGCGATGCGCTTCGACCGAATCGTCGGGTATATCCCACGCGCCGCCGTGGACAATAAAAGATATCATGCGCTCATTCTATCGGTAAACTAAAGTAAAAAGAACTCCCAGCATGCTCTTTGCTTTCTGCCCAGATTTTCCCCCTGTGAGCTTCAACAATGTTCTTGCAGATCGCAAGGCCGAGCCCCGTCCCTTTTTCCGCGATGACGGCAGATGCTATAATCTGGCGGTATTTGTCAAAAATAAAAGGAATCTCCCCGGCAGGTATGCCGATGCCGTTATCTTTCACGCAGACCACGACGGAGGGCACTAAAATCCCTTTCGCCCTCGCAAGCGGATCATTCGGCTGAAGGTGTTCCACGGAAACTGCAATTTCTCCGTGTTCTCCCGTAAACTTCATGCTGTTCATCAGGAGGTTATTCATAACCTGCTCCATTTTCGCCTCGTCGGCCACAATCATAACTTCCCGAAGTCGGTAATTTTTTGTGAAGGAGATCGACTTCTTTAAGGCAAGAGGCTTCATCTGCATCATCGCATGGTCGATCATGCCGATCAAGTCTATCGAATGCTTGTTGAGTGTGACATATTCCGATTCAAGCTTCGAAAGGTCGAGGATGTCGTCGATCAGGTCGAGCATTTGCTCGCTCGCCTTCTCGATCGTCTGGACCATTTCGTCTTTGTCCTGCTGACTGAGGTTCCTTTCCTCGATCATCAAGCTCGTAAAGGCACGAATGGCCGTCAGCGGGCCGCGGAGGTCATGCACCAGCATAGAGAAGAAATCCGACTGGAGTCGCATCACCTTCTTCTCTGCTGCGGTCATCCTCAGAATGGATTTGACGCGCACGAGCAGTTCGTTCGTGTCGATCGGTTTTAAAAGATACTCGTTGACTCCAAGGTTAAAGCCGCGCTCCATTGATACGGAATCGCGCATAAAGCCGGTGAGAAAAATGACGGGGAGTTCTTTGGTCTTTTTATGAACGCGAATGCGGGCAAGCGTTTCGAAGCCGTCCAACCCGGGCATAAGAATATCAAGAAGGACAAGATCGACCCGTTCTCCATCCAGAACGCGCAAGCCTTCTTCACCGGACGTCGCACGGAAAACAGCGTATCCTTCGTGTTCAAGGACTGCCCCCAGCGTATTGACGTTGGAGGCCTCGTCGTCAATGATCAGGATGGAATACTTCTCTTGCGTGGATTCCGGCATGGTGAAACAAAATAGAAAAATTGAGGTGGAATTGCAAGGAAGCCAACGCAGAATGCCGTGCTGCTATAAATGAAGAAGCCAGAGAAACTCTGGCTTCTTCACCGCTGCGAGCTCTGGAGACGCTCAATGACTGTGGGCCACCTTCAGCACATGCCCACACATCGAACATCGTACTTCCTTCCTGTCGATGCTGTGAAACTGCTTTTCAATATAACGCAGACCGAACAGAAGGATGAACGAAAAAACAAAAAACAGTTCGAAGGGCAGGACCAAGAGGGAGACACCAAATGCAACGACTGCAAGCGACGCCAGGGCAAACAAGGAGACAAAACTTTTCCGATGCACCAAGGTACCGCATTTTGGACAACTCATTGTTAATCCTCCCGGCTGTTGAAGAATTTCCTACAAGTAATTGTTTACATACTATGAAGAGGCTGCCGAGCGTGTTGTGATTGCAGTCATCCTTCCGGGGGATTTTTGAATTGCCTCAGCGGCGGATTGGTTCGTAAATTTTTGCGATAATTTTTCCAAAGAATATCTTCTCATGCTGCCTTCGTTGCAATCGCTTATCCGACATGCAGTTAATGAATGATAAAGCGCGTGCATGAGATTGCCTTTCGGCGCCAATTTTCTTAATTTGTTGTATGAGTAAAATATTCGCCCCTCTGCGAAGTTCTTTTTATCAGGGCCTCGGTGTATTTGTCAAGTGCTGTTTTTCCTTTCTCGCTCTCTCCGTTACGCCTCTTTGGGCCCAACACGTGATAATCGTTCATCCTCAATTTGTCGAGTACTCCGCCAAAGAAGAAGATGTCGTTCCGTTTAAAGAAATTAAAAGGCCTAAAATTGGGCTTGTCTTAAGTGGCGGGGGGGTGCGCGGCATTACCCATGTCGGCGTCCTCAAAGCGCTCGAAAAAAATCATATCCCGATCGACCTTATTGTGGGAACAAGCATCGGAAGTTTAGTCGGCGGACTGTATGCATCAGGATACACGGCGGACCAGCTTCGTACGCTCGTTGATACAACCAATTGGGCTCAGGTTCTTTCCTTCACGGACGAGGCAAACCGCACCGATCTTTTTGTCGGACAGAAGCAGGCGGCGGATAGAAATCTTCTTACCATTCGGTTCGATGGACTCACCCCCGTCATCCCGTCGGCATTGTCCAACGGGCAGCGTTTCACGACGTTCATTAACCAGTTGATCCTTCAAGGCATCTATCATCCCAACCATTCATTTGACGATCTGAAGATCCCGTTCCGCGCCGTCACCACAGACATGATTTCGGGACGAAGAACTGTTCTTGGTTCAGGGAACCTTGCCGAGGCGTTAAGGGCGAGTATCTCCGTCCCCTTATTGTACAGTTCCGTACGGCGTGACTCTATGGAATTAACCGACGGCGGCCTGTTGTCCAATATTCCTGTCGAAGTCGCCAGTGATTTGAAGATGGATATTATCATCGCGGTCGACGTCTCGAGTCCGCTGCGCACTTCGCAGCAGCTTAATGCGCCGTGGGAAATCGCGGACCAGATCATCAACATCATGGCCCAGCTGCCGAACAAGCAATCTCTCCAAAAAGCGACCATTGTCATCAAACCGGACATTGAAGGCCACATGGCAGGGGACCTCACCGGCCTCGACTCGCTGATTGTCAAAGGGGAGAAGGCCGCCGATGCGGTGATGCCGGCGCTCTTGGACAGCATTCAAAAAAAACAAACTGTTGACTATTCTTCAAACCCCGCCGTTGATAAGCTTTCATTTAAGATCTCCTCGGTCAGTTTCCAGGGTCCCCAACTTCCGCCGGACATCACGGCCGAATTATCCGCGTTGACCTCGCGCGACCGGGTTCCGATCGATGTTCTTAAAGAAAAAGTGTCTTCGCTCTACCTCCGTGGGGACTACAAAGATTCGTATGCCGAAGTCATGGTTCACGATTCAACCGCAGCGGTGAAATTCGTCAACATTCCCAATACAAAGATCCTGGCCGTCGATATCAGAGGCGATTCTTTGATCACAAAGGAGGAACTGCTGCCGTTCATGGGACGGTTGCTCAATAAGGCGGCAAATCCGGACAGCACCCGGGCTGCGCTGAACGACATCCTCGGCCTCTACCGCGACCGGGGCTATTCTCTCGCAAGAATCCAATCGGTCCGTCTCGATTCTCTCCAGGGCATCCTTCATGTCGCCATCGACGAGGGCATCATCTCACACATGAGCATAGAAGGAACGACGAAATCGCGCGACTGGGTGATCTGGCGCGAGCTCCCCTTTAGCGTCGGCGATATCTTCACCGTTTCGAATGCCCAACAAGCCATTGCAAATATCATGGCAACGAACCTTTTCGAGCAGGTTCTGATCGATGTCCGCTACTCGGAGGATAAGGCAGAGATCGTGATCAAGACAACGGAAAAGAAATCCGAGCTGGGGGGCGTCGGCCTTCGTATCGACAGTGAACGGGGGTTGCAGCCGTCGGCCGAACTCAGGGACGAGAACTTTCTCGGAGCCGCGACCGAGCTGGGCGGCTATTTCGGGGGCGGACTCCGAAACCGAAAATATCTATTCGAATTCAAAGCGAACAGGATATTTAATTCGTATTACACATTCGACTTGAATTCGTTCTACGATCTCAAAGATATCTACGTGTACGGCAACGATCCGGCAGTTCAAACCCCGACCTCATTCAACAGGGTACGGATAGGAGAATACCGGCAAATCGAAGACGGCGGGTCCTTTTCGCTGGGAACGCAGGTCGAACGGCTCGGCACGGTGACCGCCGAATACCGCCTCGGGTTGAACCGGATCAATTTCCTTTCGGGAACGGGGTATTCGACGGATAAGTTCACGCTCCAGACCATCAAGCTCTCTTCAACGATCGACACCCAGGATCAATTCCCGTTTGCCCGCTCCGGCTCATTGATGAACATCAGCTGGGAAACCGCGTCGTCGATCGGCGCGGGAGAGATCGGTTACTCGAAGATCTTTCTCTCGTATGAATGGTTCTCGACGTATCTTGCGGGACAGACGCTCCATCCGAAAATCGTGTTCGGCTTCGGCGACCAGACACTTCCGCTCTCTCAGCAGTTCACGCTGGGGGGAGAAGATTCTTTTTACGGACTCAACGAAGATGATTCACGCGGGAGACAGATTTTCGTCATCAACGTGGAATACCGCGCGCTGCTTCCGATAAAGTTTTTCTGGGATACGTACTTCACGCTGCGGTATGACTTCGGCTCGATATGGCCGGAGCAGCAGAGCATCAGCCTCCGCGATCTTCACCACGGAGTCGGAACAGGAATTGCCATCGATACACCGGCAGGCAAGGTGAGCTTTTCGGTCGGAAGAAGTTTCTTTGTTCGAAGGGATTTATTGGCGCAGCCGCTGAGCCTCGGTCCGGTCATTGCATATTTTTCGTTCGGATACCCTCTGCTGTAGGAGCACGGGCTTCACGCCGGAATCACGACAAGTTTACAGCAGTCCTCTCATCATTCCCCCGTCCACACTGATCGTCGCCCCCGTCAGAAATCCGGCCCGCAACGACGCAAGGAATGCAACGACATCGGCGATCTCCCGGGGTGTCCCGTATCTCCCGAGCGGAATCTCCTTCGCCTGCTGCCTCATGTATTCCTCAACGGTGATGTTCGCCTTGGCGGAACGGACCTTCGAAATTTCTTCCTGCCGTTTGGTCATCACAAACCCCGGACAGACCGTGTTGATGAGGATGCCGTCCTTCGCATACTGGGTCGCAAGCACTTTATGCAGACCGATCAATCCGGGGCGAAGCGTGGAAGAGATCACTAATTCCTGGATCGGCTGCTTTCCTGCTATCGAGTTGATCGTGATGATCCTTCCCCAATGCTGCCTTTGCATGAACGGGATGACTGCCCGCGTCAACCGGATCGCGCTCATCATCGTCAGCTGTACGCCTTTCGACCAGTGGTCGTCCGACAAGCGGTCGAACGACTCAACTGGAGGTCCGCCGGCGTTGTTTACAAGGATGTGGACCGAACCGAACTTCTTGGCGACCGTTCTCACAAGCTTGTCGATTTCCTTAGCGCTGCTTACATCGCACGGGATTGCAAAGAGTTCGCCCCCCGTCTTTGCCGAAATTTCTTTTGCCGCTGCTGTGAGATTTTTTTTATCCCGTGCGCAGAGAACCACGGTGGCTCCCTCCTCGGAGAGGGATTCTGCAACCGCTCTTCCGAGCCCCTGACTCGATGCGGCAACCAAAGCAATTTTGTTCTTTAGTCCTAGATCCATAGTACTCTCCCTTTCGGCGGTTTCTCGGAAAACGTCAGTCGAGCTTCGTCCTGAACCTGAACACACTCGCGACGAGAATAGTGACCCCCATGAACAGCAGCGCACCTGCTTCAAACCATAGGTTTGAAAAACCGACCCCCTTCAAAATGATCGAACGGACAACGACGAGATAGTACCTCATCGGCACACCGAACGAAAGGAGCTGCAAAAACCTCGGCATATTCTCGATCGGGAACGTGAACCCGGAAATGTACATCATCGGCTGGAGCAAAAAGAACTGGGATGTCATCATCGCCTGCTGCTGCGTGTTCGACACCGTGGACACGAACAACCCGAGTCCCAGCGACGTCAACAGAAAGAAAATCGAGAGGCCGAAAAGCAAAGGAACGTTCCCTTTCACCGAGATCCCGAACCCGACCACCATCGCCAGGAGTACGATGCACCAATTGACAAGGCCGATGATCGTGAAGGGTATCAGCTTTCCTAAAATCAATTCCGTCGGCGTGATCGGCGTGACCATGATCTGCTCGAGCGTACCGATCTCCTTTTCCTTCACGACGGCCATCGAGGTCAGGTTCATGGTCGTGATCAGCAGGATCATGACGAGGACGCCGGGGACCATGTAGTTGCGGCTTTTGAGCGAGGGGTTGAACCATGCCCGCGTCTGCGCATTGATGCCGCCGATGCGTTCAGCCCCCGAAACTTCCGCCAGGACGCCGTTCGAATACTGGACCAGAATCTGATTGACGTACCCCAGCGCGATGGCGGTGCTGTTCCCTTCGCTGCCGTCGAGCAAGACCTGAACTTTCGCCGGTTGATGCTGAAGGATGGCATCGCCGAATTTCCGCGGGATGATCAGCGCCATCGTCGTCTTGTTGTCGTCAAGATAGTTCTGGACGGTGCTGTAATCCTCGGTCGAATATTCGATCGTAAAATAGCCGGAATTCGTGAATTTCTCGATCAGATCCCTGCTTGCCTGAGTTTTATCCAGGTCACAGAGAGTGACGGAGATGTTCTTCACGTCCAGCGACGCCGCAAAACCCATGAACACGAGCTGCAGCACCGGCGCCACAAAGACGAGAGGGAGCAGCTTTTTGTCCTTAAAGAGCTGGCCGAATTCTTTTTTCAGTAACGCGACAACCCGTTGCTTGTTCATGCGTTCATCCTAATGTTTTTCTGAAACGTCTGACGCTGACAAACAGCATAAAAGACGTGAAGAGCATGAGATAGACGACCTGATCCCAGAATGCGGCGATGCCGACGCCTTTCAGTATGATCGAACGCAGGATCACCAAGTAGAATTTTGCCGGCGTGATGTTGGTCAGCAATTGCAGCCACCACGGCATGCTGCGGATCGGAAACATAAATCCGGAAAGGATCATCGTCGGCAGCATAGAAAAGAGCGATGCGAGCTGAAATGCAACTTGCTGGCTGTCTGCGATCGTCGAGACATACAATCCGATGCTCAACGCGGCAATGATGAAGAGGAGCGTCGCGCCGAACAGATAGAGATAGCTCCCCTTGACCACGACATCAAAAAGAAAATACGCTGCGACAATGACCAGCGTTGCTGCGACAAGCGAAATGATCGCGTAGGGGATCATCTTCCCCACAACAAGCTCGAACGACGTGATCGGTGAAACGTCGATCTGCTCGATAGTATTGCGCTCTTTTTCCTTCACGATCGAAAGGGACGTCGCGATGACCGCGGTGATTGCAAGGATGAATCCGATGAGCCCCGGAACCAGAAATTTGGCGCTTTTCAACTCGGGATTATACCAGACGCGGGCATCGTACTGAATCGGCACGTAACTTCCCCGCCCCATCTTGGACAGATTGGTGAGCACGATCTTCTGGGAATATTGCAGCGTGACCGCCTGCACATAGGCAAGGATGGTCGACGCCGCATTCGAATCCATTCCATCAACCAGCACCTGGATGTCGGTCGTTTCGTTGGACAGGAGCTTATGGGAAAAATCCGTTGGCACAACGATCGCCGCCCGGATCTTCGCGTCGTCGATCATCCGCATCGCTTCGTCCGTCGAGTTCAGATACTGCACATAGTCGAAATATCCCGATGTTACGAATGCGTTCAGGAAATCGCGGCTCGTCTTGCTGTTCTCCTGATCGATCACGGCCATTCTGATGTGCGAGACGTCGAAGTTCAGCGCATAGCCGTTGAGCAAAAGGAGCAGCGCAGGCACAAGCGTCAGGATGGCAAGGACACGCTTGTCGCGCCTGATCTGACGGAATTCTTTTTTGATAATTGGAATGAGACGACGTATCATGGTGGTCCTTTAGGCCGCTTTCTTCGCTTCCTGGTCAAGCAGATAGATAAACACATCCTCGAGGGACGGTGTGATTCTGTCTATTTTGGTCCAGCCGATGTTTTGCGCCTTCAGGATCTCCTGAATCTGCTGCCGGGCGAACTGTTCGTCGGACACGCTCACATGGAGAAATGTGCCGAACACGGACGTTTCTTCCGCCCAGGGCTCCTTGGCGATGATCGTCATCGCTTCCACAACGTTCTCGCATTGCACTTCAAGGAGCGGCGACTTGATATAATTGTGTTTCAATTCTTTCGGGCTTCCCCCCGCGATAATTTTTCCCGCGTTGATAAAGATGATATCGTTGCAATATTCCGCCTCTTCGAGAAAATGCGTCGTCACGAGGACGGTGATACCTTCGGCCGACAGGTCGTTGATCAATTCCCAGAATTTCCGGCGCATGACCGGATCAACGCCGCTGGTCGGTTCATCGAGAAAAACCGTTTTGGGACGGTGCAGCACCGCGCATCCCAGGGCAAGCCGCTGTTTCCAGCCGCCGGGGAGGGTCCGGGTGATGCTTTTTTCCCTCCCGACCAGGTTCGCCATTTCGAGCACCCATTGGCGGCGGTGCTGGAGGTCGCTGTTCTTCAGGCCGTAGACGCGCCCAAAAAAACTGATATTTTCGTCGACCGTCAGATCGTCATACAACGAAAACTTCTGCGACATGTATCCGATATTCTCTTTCACCCGTTCCGGTTCTCTGTTAATATCGAACCCGCCTACCCGCGCGGTCCCTTCGGTCGATTGAAGGAGCGCACACAGCATTCTGATCGTCGTGGACTTTCCGGCGCCGTTCGCGCCGAGAAAACCGAAGATCTCTCCCTTCTTCACTTCAAAGTTGATGTGGTCGACCGCGTAAAAGTTTCCGAATCGCTTCGTGAGGTTTTCGACCTCGATTGCATTGATCATTGTCTGCTCATTTTTTAGACCGTGTTGGAACGAATTGAGCGCCGCCTTTGAGCGTCTCTGATCATCCCAACGGATTATTTTTCCTGGCCGATCGCTTTCTCAAGTTTGGCCTGCGCGAGCTCGTAGTCGACCAGTGCCTGCGTCAATTGAAGCTTTGCCTGGAGCAGCGCGACTTCGGCATCCAGAAGTTCCGAGTTCGTTGTCAATCCCGCTTTGAATTTCTGCTGTGTCACCCGCAAGTTCTCGTTCGCCTGGTCGACCGTGAGCTGCGAAAGCTGAATATTCTCCTTCGCCTGTTTGAATGAAAGATAGCTCTGGGTGACTTCGAGCGTTACCCCGTCTTTCAAAATCGCGATGGCGTCCTTTGCCTGCCGGTATTGCGCTTGCGCCTCGGCCGTCTGATACACGGTTGTCAGGTTGTTCCAAATATCAAACTGGAGCGTGACGCCGACATCCCATGAATCCTTAAACGCATCCACCGCCGGAAAAATTCTCTGGTTTGGGCGCGCATAATAGTAATCTCCGGTCAAAAAAATCTGCGGCGACCAGCCTGCCTGCGCCCCTGTGACGCCGCTCTCAGCCGCCCGAAGCCTCCAATCCAATCCCTGAAGGTCCGGTCTGTCCGTAAATGCCTCCTCGAGCAGTTTCTGCACGTCCGGGAATTCCCTTGTCGTCGGCGTCAGCGTTGAACCGATCGCGACCTTTGTCGAAAGCGAAATGCCGAGCGTCGAATTGAAGCTGATCATGGCGATCTCAACATTGTTCGCCGCTTCGCTTTGAAGGAGCTTGGCGTTCCCATACTGCACTTTCACTTTCAGGACATCGTTCGTTGTCGACATCCCCTGCTGGTACATGCTCTCAATGTCGTTGAGATGCGATTCAATTTGGGCGACATTCTCATCGCTGACACGCTTGATATCCTTCGCCCGATACAAATTCCAATATGCCGATTTGATATTATAGACAAGAGTCGCTTTGTCGCTTTCGACATCCTTTCGCGAAGCTTCGGCGCTGTACTCAGCGTTGTCGACGCCGCTCTGCAGTTTCCATCCGGTAAAAAGCGGCTGCTGAAGCGTTGCCTTGGTCGAATAATTGTTCAGGATGACAGGAAAGCCTATCGGTGCGGGAAGCACGCCAGGGATCGCAATTTTGAACTCCGGAATATCGCTCAATTTCTGATACGAGGCCTGCGCTTTCAGGGAGGGGTACAGCCCGGCAGCAGTTTCGCTCGCCTTCGCGTCCGCATACTCCTGCTTCATCTGCGATGAATGCAGCTCTTTGCTGTTCTCGAGCCCGATGGCGATGCTTTCTTCGATTGTGAGCACGCGCTCCTGAGCGACCAGAGCCGGCGCCATAAGGCAGATACAAGATATGACCATTGACCGTGCGTTCGTCACGATGCAGCAACCTCGCTTTCTTTTTTTGGCGAATTATCGGATAGCAGCGAAATAAATACGTTCTCAAGGGATGGAGGAATCGTTCTTGTGTCGGTTACAACGATGCCGTGTTCCTTCAAATGCGCAACCACGAAAGGGACATCTCGATCGGCATTGTCGACGACGATGTTCAATCTGTCGCCGAACGCCTGGACTTCTTTCACGGAGGCATATGCCCTTAATAATTTGAAGGAAGCCCGGATCTCGCTGCACACGATCTCCACGATCGTTCCTTTCATAACTTTTTTGACATTCGGAGGCGTATCGGCCACCAGAATTTTCCCCTCGCTCATCAATGCAACGTGAGTGCACCGTTCTGCCTCGTCGAGATACGGTGTCGTCATCACGATCGTGATGCCGGATTTCAATAGATTCGAGAGCACTTTCCAGAAATCTCGGCGAGAGACCGGGTCGACACCCGTCGTCGGCTCATCGAGGAAAATGACCTCGGGAGTGTGAACGAGCGTGCAAGCGAGCGCCAGTTTTTGTTTCATTCCGCCTGAGAGCTTATCGGCAAGGCGCGACCTGAAAGGGGTCAGCCTCGTGAACTCGAGGAGTTCGTCGCGGCGCGGCTTGTAGTCCCTGACGCCATGGATCTCCGCAAAGAATTCGATATTCTCATCGACGGTGAGGTCGCCGTAGAGGCTGAATTTCTGGGAAAGGTAACCGATGCGTTTCCGCACTTCGTCGGGCTGCTTTTTTACATCATACCCGAGAACCGATAATTCCCCTTCCGTCGGAACGATGATGCCGCACAGCATCCGTATCGTTGTCGTTTTTCCCGCGCCATCCGGGCCGACGAGGGCGAACATTTCTCCCTTGCGGACCTCGAGCGTCAGAGCATCGACCGCTTTCAGGTCCCCGAATTTCTTCGAGACGGAATGCAATTCAATCGCATTGGCTGACGCAGTCTTTTCGTTGGTTGAATTCATGATTGTTCGATGACCGGTTATTTCAAGTACGCATCGACCGGCATACCGCCTTTGAGGATCCCGTCTTTGTTGTCGACCTCAAGCTTCACGCCAAACACCAGCTTCGTCCGGTCTTCTTTCGTTTGAACATTCTTCGGCGTGAATTCCGCTATGGGAGAGATATAGATCACTTTCGCCGGAAAATTTCTATCCGGATAGGTATCGATCACAAGGTCTGCCGAGCCGCCCAATTTCACTCTGCCGAGTTCGGTATCGCCGACATAGATCATCAGATTGAGCGTTTCCAGGCGCGAGATCGTTACGATGGTGGTTCCCACGCTCACCAGTTCTCCTACTTCAACCGGTTTATGCGTCACCGTTCCCGACACCGGAGCGATGATGTGCGCGTCGGAGATCTCTTTGCGCAAAAGGTCCGCCGCAGAGATTGCCTGGTTGAGGCGCGCCTTGGCGGCAGCGAGGTCCTCGGGGCGAGCGAAGTGTTTCAACTTCTGAAGGTACTGCTCCGCCGAGGCATTTGCGGCCTGGGCGATCGTATACCGGGATTCGGCATCATCCCTCTCTTTCTGAGTGACGCTCTTTGTCGCATAGAGCGCTTTAATCCGCTCGTAATCATCCTTGGCGGTCTTGTAGGATGACGCTGTCTGGCGAAGCGCCTGCTCGGCCTGACGCAGGTCCTCCGATCGCGCTCCGTTCACAAGAAGCCGATATTCGGCGTCTGCCAGATCGACTCCGGCTTTTGCCTGCTGCAGCGCAATGTCGTTCGTTGCATGATCAAGAATCGCAAGAGTATCTCCGGCTTTGACGATGCTCCCTTCATCGACGAAAAGCGACTGCACCTGTCCGGCTACTTTTGCGCTCACATTCACTTCGACAGCTTCTAGTGTCCCGCTTGCTTCAATGGCCCCGGCATGCTTATCGCTGCATCCGGCAAGCGTCAGGAAGGCCGCGGCGGCAATTCCAAAAAGAACGAATCGTTTCATAATAACCTTTTGAAAATTATAAGTTGGTAAGAGGTGTATCAAAGACATGGAAATCTTTTCTCGCATCGTCCGTCAGGGCCCCTTCAAAGATGGTCCTGAAAATACTTTTGAACGCGTCTTCCGCAGAGAAGGAATTTTGCGAAAGAACTTCTGGATTGAGAATTCCCTGAACACAGTTGATGATCATGAGCGTAAGGATCTGCTCATTGATATACGGCCGGAAGACGTTTTCTTCCCGGGCATGGGCCATCATTTTCCCGATCTTATTAAAGATCTGGTCCTTGCGGAATGTTTCGATCTGGTTCCAGAGCTCCGGCGTGAATTTCTGCATGTCGAGCATAGCCCCCCTGCTCAAACGTGACATTTGCTTTCCGATAATCATCATCACCCGCGCCAATTTCTCCGCAAACGGATCGTTTGATGCAGTGATAGTTTCAATCTCGCGGGAGATCTTTCGCAGGTTCTCTTCAACACCAGCCCGGAGCAGATCCTCTTTATCTTCAAAATATTTATAGAGGGTCTTCTTGCTCATCCCGAGCTCGGCGGCGATTTCATCGAGGGTTACTTTGCTGAACCCCTCATGCAAGAAATGCTCCCGAGCGTAAGAGATGATTCGGTCGCGTATTTCAGTCTCTGTGTTCATTCGGCCTCCATGAGCACTACGGAAACTTTTAACGTTTTATTGGTTTCCGGAGTTCCAAAAAATAATCCATCATTAATGACGGATTGTAGCAAATTTTATTGCAAAAATACTGAAGAAACTATTATCGTTTCTATAGTTTCCAAGATAATAAAAATGGAAGAATATGTCAAGTTCCATTTCCAGAATTCTTGGGGAGGCGAACGAAGCGAACAGGAGGGGTTTTCCCTTGAAATGCTGCCGAATATTTCAGGTTAAGGGGACTAGTAACTCTCTTCTTTTGATGGAAACTTCATCCCCTTCACGTCTTTGATGTAATTTTGAAAAGCCCCTCGCATCGTCTCCGTAAGTTTGGCATATGTGCGGACAAAGCGGGGATGAAACTGTTCATTCATTCCGAGCATGTCGTTCGTCACAAGAACCTGTCCGTCGCACTGCGCCCCCGCTCCGATGCCGATCGTTGCGCACGATACGCTCTTCGTGACTTTCGCAGCGAGCGGCGTGGGGATCTTTTCCAGGACAATACCAAAGACTCCGACACGGTCGAGCACTTTCGCATCTTCCACAAGTTCTCTCGCCTCTTTCGTCTCCTTCGCACGAACCTCATAGGTCCCGAATTTATAGATCGATTGCGGGGTCAATCCAAGGTGTCCCATGACGGGGATTCCGATGTCGACCAGTTGTTTCACGAGCGGCTCGATTCTTTTTCCCCCTTCCATCTTCACGGCCTCGGCCCCCGATTCCTTCAAAAGACGCCCGCAGTTGCGCACCGCTTCTTCAGTGTCAACCTGGAACGACATGAACGGCATGTCTGCGACGAGCATCGCGCGCTTCACTCCTCTGCGAACGACCTTCGTGTGATAAATGATCTCCTCGAGCGTGACCGGGAGCGTCGTTTCCAAACCCTGAAAGACGTTTCCCACAGAATCCCCGACGAGAATGATATCGACGCCAGCCTCATCCAGAAGCTTCGCCGTCGTGTAATCGTACGCGGTCAGCATCGCGACCTTCTCACCCGTCTTTTTCATGCTGAGAATCACTTTTGTCGTGATGCGCTTGTATTCACTCGGATGAGAACTCATCGCAGTATCCTTTTCACGAAGTATTAGTTGGATGGCAACAATGCTGTTGCGTGTGAGGCCATCAGGTCGTCGAACTCGTTTTCGGTAAATGTCACGTTCCATTCACGCTCGAACCCCTCTTTCAGCGCGGCTGCGGCTTCATCGAACGAAACGGCTCTCCCGAGCGCTGCTCCCAGGTCCGTCGTCTTTCTTTCCAACTCTTCACGAAGCGCAGTCCGATTCTTTTCGTCTTCAAGACGCATAAATTCAGGAAGGCGTTTATGCATGGGTCCAAGCAAAACGGAACCATGCTGCAGAATGACTTCCTCTCCTTCCAGAGTTGAATACCGTCTCTGAGCGCTGCCGACAAGTTTCCTGCCATGGTGTTGGATCTCGTATTGCGTTGAACTCGCAAAGCAGGGAATCGACCCCTGGCTTTTGTATAATCGGTTCAGGTCCGGTCTTGCGTGCGCATATTCGACGTCCGCACCGAGCAGGCGAAGGCCGCACAGGAGCGCCCGGCTGATCTCGCAGTATGATTCGTTGATATTCTTGCCGCGCGCAGACATGGTGATGCTGTACGTCAACTCTTCGGCGTGAAAGATCGCCCGTCCGCCGGTCGGCCGACGGACAACATCGATTCCGCGTGAAGCGCACAGCGCTTCATCGAAATCGGAGCACCGCTGATTGTACCCGAGCGAGATGGCATGCGGCATCCATCCGTAGACTCTCAGTGTTGGAAATCCTTCTCGGGCAACCAGGCGCTGAGCGAGCGTTTCGTCCAATCGCATGTTGTATACGCCGGAGTGAAATCCCGAATTCAGAAATCGCCAAAGGCCATCTGCCATGCCATCGCCGGATGTATTATTCATGTCTCGAACGGATGATGATGCCCCGTTTGCTCTGTTCGATGAACGACAGCAGATGCTGGATCTCCGCGGTTATTGAAAGCTCCTGCCGGATTCTCTGAACGCCCTGCGTCACATTAAGGTTGGAAAAGTAAAGGATATGGTAGGCCTTCTGGAGCGCGTCGAGTGCTTCACGAGAAAAACCGCGCCGGCGGAGCCCCACGATGTTCAATCCTTCGTACGTCAACGGCGAACCGCCTGCGAGAATGTACGGCGGCACATCCTTCGGCACGCGGTAGTGGCCTCCCACCATGGCATGCCGTCCGATCGACGTGAATTGATGAACTGCGGTCAGCCCCCCCACTATCGCCCAATCTTCTATTGTGACATGCCCCCCCATCTGCACAGAATTGGCGAGGATGACATTACTGCCGATCCTGCAATCATGGGCAACGTGAACGTACGCCATCAGCAGACAATTGCTGCCCACCGTCGACTTCATGTGCTCCGCGGTTCCGCGGTTGAGTGTGCAAAACTCGCGGACGGTCGTCGAATCGCCAATTTCAAATGTTGTTTTCTCGTCCTTGAATTTCAGATCCTGCGGAAGTGTGGCAACGACAGCCCCTTTGTGTATTCTGCAGTTGTTCCCGATGCGTGTTCCATCCGCACAATACACATGCGGACCGATCTGCGTTCCGGCGCCAATAATAACGTCAGCATCGATAACAGTGTATGGACCGACGGAGACATTTTCACCGAGCTGGGCCTTCGGGTGAATAACCGCGGTAGGATGAATTTCGGTGCTCATAGATAAATCTATTTCAAAGATTGGATTACATTGCGCCGGGACGGTCCACGATCGAAGCCATCATCTCCGCTTCTGCGACGAGCGTACCATCGACATAGGCCTTCCCCATGACCTGGCAGACTCTCGGCTTGCGGTACATCATGGTTACTTCGTAGATCAATTGGTCTCCGGGAACGACGGGCTTGCGGAATTTGGCGTTGTTGATCGCCATGAACATGACCAGCTTCCCCTCCTGGCGGTCGGAGCCGTCAAGCAGCAGAATGCCTCCGGTCTGGGCCAGCCCCTCGAGAATCAGCACACCGGGCATCACCGGCGCTCCGGGAAAATGTCCCTGGAAAAAATGCTCGCCGAACGTCACATTTTTCACCCCGACAATTTTTTCGTTGAGCTGGAAATCGATGATCTTATCGACAAGCAGAAACGGATACCGATGGGGAAGGATCCTTTGCAACGCATTGACGTCGAACAACACTCCCTCTGTCTTCACGTACTGATATTTCTTGATGATCTTCTTCTGCTGGTAGAGCTTCCTGACCTTCTTTGCAAATTCGACGTTGCTCGCATGACCCGGTCGGGCGGCAAGGATTTGCGCCTTGAGCGGGGCTCCGATCAGGGCGAGGTCGCCGATCAGATCAAGGAGCTTATGCCGGGCCGGCTCGTTTTTGAAATGAAGTTTTTTGTTGTTCACCGCGCCGGTACTTCCAAGAATGACGGAATCCTTGACCCCGAGCTTTGCGGCCAGTTCCTTCAACTCTTTCGTGGAGAGCTCGCGGTCGACGATGACGATCGCGTTGTCGAGATTTCCCCCTTTAATCAGACCGGCATCGCGCAGCTGTTCGACTTCGTGGAGAAAACAAAACGTCCGGCACATAGAAAACTCGGGGATAAACTCCTTCTCAAGGTCGAATAAGCCGGTGTGCTGGCTGCCGAGTGCGGGATTGTTGTAGTCGACAAGCACGGTCACGCGAAAATCATCGGTCGGCAGGGCGACGATCTCGACCCCCTTGTTCTCATTCTTATAGCTGATGGTTTGATCGATGACGAGATAATCCTTCGGGGCTTCCTGCGATTCAAATCCTGCATCGAGCAGCGCGTCGACATACGGCTTGGCGCTCCCGTCGCCGATCGGGGGCTCGATGCCTTCCAGGTCGATCACAATGTTGTCGATCTGGAGGCCGGCAATGGCCGCGAGAACATGTTCGACCGTATGCACTTTGGCTTCGCCGATACCGATCGTCGTTCCGCGTGAGACGTCGATGACATGGTCGACATCCGCCGGGACCTCGGGCTTTCCCCCAAGATCGGCCCGCCTGAAACGAATGCCGAAATTCTCCGGCGCCGGTTTGAACGTCATCGTACACTCCGTGCCTGTGTGCAGACCGACCCCCGACATCGTGACCGGTTTCTTGATCGTTCGCTGCTGAACTAACATCCATCCTCCAAATTAGTACAACCTTGCCCGCAGATGCTGCGGGGTGCTTACTTTTGCCCCGCAAGTATCTTCAATTGCTCTTCAAGGACCTTGATCCGATTTTCCATCTCTCGAATCGTGAACAGTAATTCAGGCAATTGACGGAGCGCCCCTTCAATCCGCCGCGCCCTCCCAACTTCCTTTGCGGGATACCCGAACAATGATTCTCCCTCCTTTGTGACCGATTTTGAAACACCGGCGTGTCCGGCGATGCTTACTTTGTCTGCGACCGTAATGTGTCCTGTGACCGCCGCGTTTCCCCCGATCATGACGTTGTTGCCGATCTTGGTGCTCCCGGCGACCCCTGCGTTCGCCGCGATCACCGTATTTTCTCCCACCGTGACGTTGTGGGCGATCTGGACAAGATTATCCAGCTTCGTCCCCCTTTTGATCCTCGTTTCGCCCATGGTCGCCCGGTCAACGCAAGTGTTGGCGCCAATCTCCACATCGTCTTCAAGGACGACGATGCCCAGCTGAGGGATCTTCTGATACGTTCCGTCCTTCCTGGGAGCGAACCCGAACCCGTCCCCGCCGATAACGACGCCGGGCTGGAGAATGACGCGATTGCCGATGACGCACGATTCGCGCACCGAGACGTTGGAATAGAACAGGCAGTCATCGCCGGTGCGGACGTCATCTCCCAGGACAGTTCCCGGAAGAATTGTCGAATTGTTCCCCACCTTGCAGCGCCGTCCGATGACGACGTGGGCGCCGATCGAACAGTTGGACCCGATGTTCGCCGAAGGATCGATTACGGCAGTCGGATGGATCCCCGGCGGAATGAGGGCAGGAGGCGGAGAGAATCTCTGAATTGCGACAACGAAGGAGGCGTACGCATCATTGACTTGAATAACCGAAGGCGGAAGCTTCTTGCTGGCAGAAAGATCAAGCGTACGGTTGACAATGACCGCGGAGGCGGACGTCAGTCCGAGGAATTTTTCGTATTTTGGGTTTGACAGGAAGGTCAGGTCGCCGGCCTTGGCCTCCTCGATTTTCGCGATACCAGCGATCTCGAGCGACGCATCGCCGACAACATCTCCATCAAGAAATGAGGCGATCTCGCGAACTGTCATGTTGATGCGTTCGGTTGTTTAGGCACGGTTATTTCTGCTGCAGCTTGGCGAGTACTTTTGCCGTCAGATCGTTCTTTTCGTTGGAGTACATCAGAAGCGTCGTGCTGCTTTTATCGAACACGTAGTCGTATCCCCCTTCGTCGGCTACGTCTTTGACGGCCTTGAAGAGTTTATCCTGCACGGGCTTCATCAGCTCGTTCTGCTTGGTGAACAATTCGCCGTTCGCCCCGAATTTGGCCGTGCGAAAATCGACCATCTTCTTTTCGAGGTCCTGGAGTTCCTTCTCGACCTCTGCCCGTCTCTTGTCGGACATGATCAGTTTCTTCTTGTCATAATCTTCAAACCTGTGCTGAAGGTCTGTCTGCATTCTCGTCAGCTCGGCCTGCCAATCGGTCGAGATCGCGTCCAATTGTTTCTGAGCGTCCTGCGCCTCCGTCAACTGCTGCATGATCGCTTCCGAATTGATATACCCGATCTTCATCTGGGAATACGTCGGGGCCGCGAACACACATACGAAAAATGCGGCGCTAAAAAATTTCTTCATGGCTCACCTCTTCCTTGGAAGTTCGGTGTTACTTGTCGCCTCGTTTAAGGCGGTCGATCACTTTGTACGTGTAATCGGCGTTGGGCTCTCCGTACAGCAGCACGACATCGCCGGCTTTGTCAAAAACGAACGCCAGCTTGTTCTCGGTGGCAATCTGTTTGATGGCCGCAAAGATCCTTTCTTTGATCGGCGCCATTAAGCGTTCCTGCTGGATGGCCAGCTCTCCCTGCTGCCCGAACTTCTGGGCCTTGTAATCATTCATCTTCTGTTCTTCGTCGATCAGCTTCTTCTGCTCTGCCTGCTTCGTCTGATCGTTGTAAAGCCCCTGCTTCCTCTGATAATCCTCGTATTTTTCCTGGAGATCTTTCGACATCCTGTCCAATTCCCCCTGCCAGATCTTCACGATGCCGGCGAGCGAATCTTTCGCCTCCTTGGCGGAAGGAAGCTCATCCAGGATTTTTTGTGAGTTCACATAGCCGATTTTTTGCTGGGCGCCGCCGACGGAGACGGCAAGCATGAGGAAAAGAACAAGAGCCGCCAGGGCCCTTCCCGTGTTCGTTGTAGAAGCTTTCACTGTACCCTCGTTATAGTTTTCATGAAAAAATTTCACTGCGCCGGCCGCCATTTGTCCGCCGGAGAGTGGATGATACTGCGTGTGAATTAAAATCCTTTCCCGAATTGAAAATGGAAATGCCACCCGGACGGGCTTCCCGTTTTCGTCGGATCATCAAAACCGTAGCCATAGTCGAATCCGAGCAACCCGATCGGATTGATCATGATGCGGGCACCGACACCCGCAGAACGGTTGAGGTTGAACAGCTCTGTCGATTTCACATCGCTCCAGACGTTTCCCGCTTCCGCAAAGGAGAGGAGATAGATCGGGATCGGGTTCAGCGAGACGTTGAAGCGCAGCTCCGCCGTGTGCTTTTCCATCACCAGGCCGCTCAACACCTGGTTCAGCGAATTCAACGGTCCGATGCCCCGGTCGCCGTACCCTCGCAACGGAGTGACGTTGATCTGGCCCAGTCCGGTTCCACCCATCGAAAAGTATTCGATATAGGGAATATCGTTCGCCGCAACGGTCCTTTGGAGCGTGAGAATCTCTCCGTAGAGATTGCCGAGATACAACGCGAGGCGAGAATTATTCATGATGGGGGTGTACCAATCCACGCTCAGAATATGCTTTGTATAGCGGGCGGTTCCCGGAAGGAAGGGGGGTCCGGAGAGCTCGGTCGACAGCGAAACGTTGCTCCCGTGGGACGGGAACAGCGGGTTGTCGATGCTGTTCCTCGTGAGAATCTGAGTGATGCTGTATTGGTCGATGACTCCCGGGGGACCGTAGTAGTCGCTTTGGCTGAGGTTGTCGATCCGCTGCACTCTGAAGATCCAATCCCCTCTTGTGTAATCGTCGGGCCATCGGAATTGGCGTCCGAGAGAGACCGTGCCGCCCCGCTGGTCGACGGAGTAAATGTAATTCTGACGTGTGTCGAACAAGCTGAAACCGAACGACGTCCGGCTGCCGAAAAGCCACGGTTCGCGGAACGAAATCGAAAATGTTCTGTAGGTCGTCCCCTCGCCGAATTGCCAGTCGAAGCTCAGGATCTGTCCTCCGCCCCCCGAAAAAGGCTCCGACAATTCGAAATTATTGAACGTCAGCCCGAGCGCCCCCGTAAAGCCGAATGCTCCGCTGTATCCGACGGACATGTTAAATGTATCGCTCGACTTCTCTTCGACGTCGTAAATGACGTCCACCGTTTTGTCGTCAACGATGCGCGTATCAGGCTTGATCTTGTCGGGGTTGAAATAATTGAGCACCGAAAGCTGACGCACGCTCCGCATGATCGCTGCACGGCTGAAGAAGTCGCCCGGCCTGGAATATAATTCGCGCCGGATCACCTTCTCTTTTGTTTTTGTGTTCCCATGGATCTCGACAGTCCCGACACGAAATTGATTCCGCTCGCGGATGTGTATGATAATATCCATGCTGTCCGGAGCCACCTTCACTTCTTCCGGGTCGATCGACATCGTCAAGTAACCGTTGTCGAGATACAGCGAGGCTACGTCCGTCTGTTCCTCATTTTGCTTGAGGTTGCGGTCGAATTTCTCCATGTTATAGACATCGCCGCTCTTGATGCCGAGCCGCTCGTTCAGAATATCCGTTTTGAAAACTGTATTTCCTTCCCACGTGATCTTGCGGATCTTGTACTGGGGTCCCTCCGACATGAACAAGCGGATGATCATGTGGTCTTTCTTTCCGGTGTACGAAATGGAATCGGCAAGGATCTCGGCATCGCGGTATCCGTTCTTATGGTAGAAATCAATGATCTTTTTCTTATCGTCCGCGTACTTCTTCTTGTCGAATTTGGAACCGCGCCAGAACTTCCACCAGATCTGTTCATGGGTGTCGTCCATTTCCCCCCTCAGGTCATCCGCGTCGAATGCCTTGTTGCCGTAGAACTGAATCTCCTTGATATGAACCTCGGACCCCTCGTCGATGGTCAGCTTCAGGATCACCTTGCCGCGCGCGGTACTGTCCGTGCTTTCGACCGTCTCTGTTTTGATCGTCGCCTGCAGGTACCCGTCGTCTTCATAAGCTTTTTTGATCGTCTTAACGATGCGGCTGATCTCTTCCGGTGTCAGGATTTGTCCTTTGAGCAGGTTGACCTTTTTGAGAATGTCGTCCTCGCTCAGATCGTCTTCTCCAGAGACAACGACCTTGTCAAGCCGCGGGTGCTCTTTCACTTTGATCAGAAGATACACGCCCGTGCCGATCGTGTTCTCGATATCGATTTCGACATCGGAAAAGATCCTCAGCGCCCACAGCCGCGTAATCGCCGTACGGGTCTGTTCGCCCGGAACCGTGATCTCGTCTCCAAGCTTCAATCCGGAATTGGCAATAATAGCCGACGTCTCCGCCGATTTATTTCCTTCAACAGAGATTCCGAGGATTTTGTATTGTTGAATTTGCGGCCGTGCCGATTGCGAGATCAGAAGTGAGCATTCAAACAGCGTGAGAGTCAACAAAACAAAACATCTGGTGAGCGCAACGCTCTTCACATTAATTACCTGTAACGCTTTTAAGAAACTTTTCAACATATGTCGCCGCCGCATCTTTTCGTTTGGATTTCAGCTGTTCACTCACCATGCCGTAACGGCGTTCCCGACCCTGGAATGATGCGATGGCTTCGTAGAGCGAACGCCGCCTGAATTCCGGCCAGCACAGGTCGGTGATGTACATCTCCGAATACGCAAGCTGCCACAGGAGAAAATTGCTGATGCGGAGCTCGCCGCTGGTGCGGATCAGCAGATCGGGGTCGGGGATGTCCTTTGTTGATAGAAATTGCGAAATGAGTGCGTCGTTGACGTGGTCGGGCTTTATCTTGCCGTGGGAGGCGGCATCGGCAATTTTCTTGACGGCATTGGTGATATCCCAGCGTCCGCTGTAGCTCAATGCAAGCACTAACGTTAGACCCGTATTGTGCTTCATAAGTTCCATGGCATCGAGCAGTTCGTCCTGGACGTCATGGGGCAGGGCGGAGATATCGCCGATGCTTTTGAGGTGGACGTTGTTGTTGTGAAGCCGGTCGCGCTCGTCCCGCAGCGCTTTCAGCAAAAGCCGCATCAGCATCGAGACTTCGTCTTTCGGGCGCTTCCAGTTCTCGGTCGAAAAAGCGTAAAGCGTCAGGTATTTTACACCTAATTGGCCGCAGACTTCGACGATATCCCGGACGGAATTCACCCCTTCATGATGCCCCGCAACCCGTGGAAGTGACCTTTTCTGGGCCCATCGGCCGTTCCCATCCATAATGATAGCAACGTGCTGCGGAACTTCTCCGCTATGGCGCAATTGTTCCTGCAATTTTTTATCCTGACCAGTCGCATGAACCGGGCCTTTATTCACCCTCAACTCCTCAAATTTTAGCGGAAAATCGTGGCAACACTAGAGAATAAGGTAACCTTTTATCGAAAAAAAGTCAATCAGAAAAGGGGGGGATTCGCGGCCGACAATAGCTTATTCCGAATAAATTTCCGCCCGAAGGCAAAATTGATTTCTCTTAAAAACTCCTTATCTTTATTCATAAAGCAACGTTGGAAATAACCTCCATTCGTTAACGCCTCAGCATCAAGCAATTCCATTATTGTGTTAAAATCGCATAAGTACTCTCCCGTCGTCGTGATCGGCGGCGGGGCTGCAGGAATGATCGCGGCATGGCGGGCCGGCGCACTCGGTGCGGCAGTGACTCTCCTGGAAAAAAATTCACGGCTCGGTATTAAACTTCTCATCTCGGGAGGGGGAAAATGCAACATCACCCATGGCGGGGAGATCGAAAGCGTGTGCGGTCAATTCAGAAGAAATGAATCGATATTTTTGAAACATTCGATGCACCGATTTACCAATCATGATATTCTCTCACGATTAAGACAGTTTGGCGTCGAAACGTACGAGCGGGAAAATGGCCGGGTATTTCCGACGAGCGGCAAAGCAGGGGATGTCGTTCATGCATTGCGACGAATGATGGAAAAAGAGGGGGTTGAAATTCAACTTTCTCATCCGGTGGAAGAAATTCTTTGCGACAGCGTCGGCATTTCCGGCATTAAGACCGCCGCCGGCTTCCATCAGGCACGCCAGGTGGTGCTCGCTACGGGCGGCGCCTCCTACCCGAAAACAGGGACCACCGGCGAAGGCTTTCGCTGGCTGAAAGATCTCGGCCACACGATCGTTCCGCTCAGCCCGGCGCTTGCTCCGATCCTCCTCGATCCAAAGCCGCCGGCGGCGTGGCAAGGCGTATCGATGCGGGATTCGATCCTTAAGGCAAAAATATCCGGCAAACCCGTCGCATCAGCGCGTGGCGATCTTCTTTTTACTCATGAGGGAATCTCAGGTCCGACGGCATTGGAGATCAGCCGCGAGGTTTTTGGGGCGTCGAAGGGGGGCACCATAGCGGACGTTTTTGTGGATGCAGCTCCGGATAAGGACGAAGGCGAGCTTGAAAATACAGTCCTTTCCGAGATTACGGCCAACGGAGCAAGAAGCGTGGAAACGCTCGTTGAATTATTTGTCCCTCAACGGCTGGCCCCTTTCATTGTAATTTCCATCGGAGTTGATCCGGGGAAAAAATGTCATCAATTGAAAAAGGAGGAGCGGGCGTCGGTCGTTCGGGCGTTGAAAAGCTGGCACATCGGCAGGGTGAAGGAAATCCCGATCGAACGGGGGGAAGTGACCGCCGGAGGAGTTGCTCTTCACGAAGTCGACTCGAAAACAATGAGGTCGCGAATACTCAAGGGACTGTATATTTGCGGTGAAGCACTTGACGTGGCGGGACCGATCGGCGGATACAATTTGCAGGCAGCGTTCTCAACCGGCTATGTCGCCGGAGAAACGGCCGCCGAAGATTGGCGAATGAACGCCTCTTCCGGAGAAAGTACCGGTAGCTCCCCGGTTACCTGACATGCCGCTTGGCGCATCGTATCATCGCCGCAAGACATTGTTCGACATCTTCCTCGGTCGTTGCCCACGACGACACGCTGATTCTCATCGCCGTATGCCCCTGCCAGACAGTTCCGCCGCACCAGCACGTTCCGTCCGCTTGAATTTCCGCAATCACTTTCTGCGTCGCTACCGCGTCGCCGAATGATACAAGAACCTGATTGATAACGACATCATTCAAGACCTGAAAACCTGCGGCAGTCAACCCTTCCGCAAACCGTTCGGCGTGACGGCATGTCCGTTCGATCAACTCCACGAGCCCCGTCCGTCCGAGTGAAATCAACGAAGACCAGACTTCCACTCCCCTGGCACGCCGTGACAATTCCGGGACATAATCGGATGGGTTTCGAAACTCAGATTCCGTCGGCAGATACTCTGCGGTGATCGCCATCGCCGCGCGGAGCGCTTCCCGGTCTCGGACAAATGCAAGACCGGAATCCAGCGGAACGTTCAGCCATTTATGAGCGTCGGTCGCCCACGAATCTGCATTCGTCATTCCCTCCGTTAAGTATTTGCGTCCAGGCGCCGCGGCGGCCCACAATCCAAATGCCCCATCGACATGAACCCAGGCACCCGCATCGTGACCGCGGGCGCAAATCTCATCGAACGGATCGAATGACCCGGTGTTGACGTTCCCCGCCTGAGCGCAAACGATCGCAGGTCCCTTGAGGCGCGGCATCGCCTTCGCCAGCATTCTTCCTTGAGGGTCCGCCGGCACTCGGTGAACCCGCGCGCGCCCGAGTCCTAATAGTCCCAATGATTTTATCAGCGACGGATGGACTTCATCGCCGACGACAATGGTCATGGGCGGAGAGCCGTTCAAGCCGTCGGCCTCGACATTCCAGCCTGCGCGTTCAAGGACCGCATGACGCGCCGCAGCGAGCGCCGTAAAGTTCGCAAGCGTCCCTCCTGTGACAAAGGCCCCTCCGCACGACGAAGGCAATCCGAAAAGAGCGACAAGCCATTGAAGGGCAACCCGCTCAAGATGGGCCGTTGCCGGCGTCACTTGATAGAGAGCGCTGTTTTGGTTCCACGCGGCTGCCATCCACGTCGCGGCGAGCGGAGCCGGAAGCGCCCCGCCGATCACAAAACCGAAAAATCTCCGTCCGGCCATCCCCATCGTTGCGGGCGAGACGTACTCATCGAGCATGCGCAGAATTGCATCCGGTTGAGCCGGCGTTTCAGGGAATGGTATATCCAATTCCTGCAGCCGCCGAACAGCGTCAGGATCGGGCCTCACTCCCCTTCTTTCCAGACCTTCGAGATATTTGATTGCCCGCTCGGCTGCGGAACGAAGTACATCGTTCATTTTTTCACGGTATTTTTTTGGGGGGATTTATTAAGAAACATAATCAAGGAACACAAAACCGTCATGCTTCTCTTCATTGACAAGTGTGAAGCGAGTTCCAACGAGATGTTCGTAGGGGGGAAAAAACGTGTCGCCGTCGATGTCGTTGTCAACAAACGTTAAACAGAGCCCGTTTGCCCGGCCGAGAAGCTGGTCGAAAATTTTTCCTCCGCCGATGACGAACACTTTTTCCTGATCGCGAAGTGCGGCGAGCGCCGTTTCCAGCGAGGAATACGTTTCGACGCCGGGAATGCTCTTCGAAGCCAGCACCACATTGCGCCGGTCGGGGAGCGGCTTCCCCAGCGACTTATATGTTTTTCTTCCCATCAGAACCGTATGTCCGACGGTGAGCCTCTTGAAGCGCTTTAGATCTTCGGAGATATGCCAGGGAAGTTTGCCATCCTTGCCGATGACACGTTTTCGATTGAGGGCGGCAATGATGATGAGGTTCATCGGAGAGGAGTCAATGAAGGCTTTTTCTGCTGCGAGCAGGATGATGAAATAGTCCAAACAGCTTGCCACGAAGACACGACGTCACCAAAAAATCAAAAAGTGTTTTTCAGCAACCTGTTAGACCGCTACTTCGAACTTGATCGGTTCATCGCATTCGTACCCAATGAGCGCGAAGTCTTCATACTGCAATTGGTCGAGCGGCTTTTTTGCGATGACGAGTTTAGGGCGCGGCTTCGGCGTCCGTTTCAACTGTTCTTTCAGCCCGTCGATGTGATTGACATAGATATGGGCATCGACGATGGTGTGGCTGAAATACCCGGCGTCAAGCCCCACCTCCTGCGCGATCGCCTGCGTCAACAGAGAATACGCGGCGATGTTGAACGGAATGCCGAGTGCAATGTCGCCGGAACGCTGAGTAAGGTGGCAGTTCAGTTTGTTCTCCTGTACGTTGAAGACGAATGAATAGTGGCACGGCGGCAATTTGCTGTGAAGAGCATTGCCAGGCTCCCACGCACTGATCACCATTCTCCGCGATGTCGGGTTCGTCTTCAGCAAATGGATCACTTCGGCGATCTGGTCGATCTCTTTCACTTCGTATTTGCCCGTGGCAGGGTCGATCTGTGCGCTCGGGAACCGCCTCCAGTAACGGCCGTATGCCGTTTCGAGATTGCCGTTCTCATCCGCCCATGCATCCCAGATCTTCGTCTGCTTACGCAGGTTCCGGATGTGATCTTCGCCCGAGAGATACCAGAGGACCTCGTAAAAAAGGGACTTCGTCTGCATTCGCTTCGTCGTGAGCAGCGGATACCCTTCGCTCAGATCGATCGTGTAATGCTCTGCAAAACACGAAAGCGTATCGACGCCCGTTCGATTCTTTTTCAAGACGCCTTTTGCCAAAACGCGGTCAACAAGGTCCAGGTATTCTCTCATCGATTCTCCATGGTGGAACTTCAGGCTGGTAATGCACAATCATAAATACTTTCACGCTGAAAATCAAGCGAGGCGCACCAAAACGGGTTCACGACCCTCCCCTTCCTCCATTTGCCCTTTCGACCTTTTTCCACTATCTTTTTCATTGACAGAAAATCCTGTCTCTCCCCAAGCATAAGATCCCGAAACATGGGATCTGACGTGTTGAAAGATCTATCCTTCTGAAAGAGCGTTGTCTCCATGCCTGAGAATGAACAACTCATTCGATCACTGCAAACAAGCTGGAAGAAAGAAAAGTCCGGTGCGGAAACGTACCGAGAGCTTGCAGCAAGAGAACCGGATGAGAAGCAGAAAAACATCCTTCTCAAGCTCGCCGACGCCGAGGATGCGCACGCAAAAAAATGGGAGGCCCGGTTGAAGGAACTCGGCGGAGCCGTTCCCGAACAAGTTGATTCGGCGTTTGAAAAAATACGCCGCTGGCTTCTGGTACGGAGCGGCACGGCAAACGCCGTCCAGCGGCTTGAAGAGCAGGAGGACCGCGACACGGAACGTTATGAAGCAGAGGCGGCGATCGCGAACAGTCCGGCGGACCGCACGGCGATGGGCGAGATCAAGAAGGAAGAGAAAGTCCACTCAAAAATTCTTCATTCGATGGCGGAGGAAGATCAGCCGCAGGCAAAACTCGAAGCCATTTTCAAAAAAGAAAAATGGCACGCCGGACATTCAGGCGGGTGGATCGGACAGGCGGTCTACGGCGCCAATGACGGACTCGGCGCCGTCTTCGGCATTGTCACCGGGATGGCGGGTTATACCGGCGGAAGCCATGTCGTCTGGGTAGCGGGGGTTGCGGGAACGCTTGCAAGCGCTTTGTCGATGGGATCGGGGGCCTATCTTGCTCGGAAGTCGGAGCGCGAGGTCTACGAAGCCGAACTGGATCGCGAACGAAAAGAGATCGAACTGAACCCCGAAGAAGAAAAGCAGGAGCTGGAATTATTTTATCAGCTGAAAGGGTTCACGCCGGAAGAAGCAAAGATGATGGCGGACCGGCTCACTCAAAATCCGGAACAGTTCTTAAAAACGCTGGCTCATGAAGAGCTTGGACTTTCTGCGTCAAGCTTTCCCAATCCCCTGAAGGAAGCGATCTCGGCGACGGCGGCAACGGCAGCCGGCGGAATCATTCCCGTCGTCCCCTTCATCTTCTTGTTCGGAACGCCCGCCATTATTCTCAGCCTTCTTATCAGCACATTGGCACACTTTACGGTGGGAGTGCTCAAAACAATTGTCACGGGACGAAGCTGGTGGCGAAGCGGGTTGGAAATGACGTTGGTCGGTCTGATGACCGCCGCGATCGCATATGGCGTCGGCGTTCTGCTCAGTCCTGAGGGTCATGTCATACCTTAAAAGGAACATGATGATCTTTACTCAAGAACCAGTGCATTTTTTCCCCAATAGATCTGCATGAATCGTGCGCATCAAGCAGTGATCGTCGACGCGGTTCGCACTCCTATCGGAAAATATGGGGGCGTACTCAAGGACATTCGCGTCGATGATCTGAGCGCCATGATCCTCCGGGCCCTTGTCGACCGGTCCCGCTTTGACCCTCTTTCCATCGAGGACGTTTTTTGGGGATGTGCAAACCAGGCGGGAGAAGATAATAGAAACCTCGCTCGGATGGCGTTGCTGCTTGCCGGACTCCCCCGATCGGTTCCGGGGACGACGATCAACCGACTCTGCGGTTCATCGCTCGAAGCAATCATCCAGGGGGCGCGGGCGATTTGGTCCGGTGAGAATGAAATTGTACTTGCAGGAGGGGCCGAAAGCATGACCCGGGCCCCCTATGCCGTTCCGAAGAATGTCTCGAACGGTCCGATGTATGGAAATTTGACGGCATACGATACGGCTCTCGGCTGGCGATTTCCCAACCCCAAAATGGAAAAAATGTTTCCGCTGGAAACCATGGGCGAGACCGCCGAAAACGTCGCGGAAAAATACTCCGTCAGCAGAGACGACCAGGACCGATTTGCCCTTCAGAGCCACACGAGAGCAACGGCTGCCAGAACGAGGTTCTCGACCGAGATCCTTCCGGTCGAAGTGGAAACCAAGAAGGAGCGCCATGTCGTCTCCGTCGATGAAGGACCTCGAGAAGACACGTCGATGGAAAAACTTTTAAAACTGAAACCTGCCTTCAGAGAGAACGGTACCGTCACTGCAGGGAATTCATCTTCATTGAACGACGGCGCAGCAGGAGCGCTATTGATGTCTGAAGAGAAAGCAGCATCGCTTGGCTTGAGGCCGCTGGCAAAAATCGTGTCGACCGGAGTAGCGGGGGTCGATCCGAGGTACATGGGGATGGGGCCGGTACCCGCGACTGAAATGGCGCTGCGGAAAGCGAACATGACGATCAATGACATCGGATTGGTTGAGCTGAACGAAGCGTTTGCGGCACAATCGCTCGCCGTGATCAGAAACCTGAGGCTTGACCAAGAGAGAACCAACGTGAATGGCGGAGCGATCGCCTTGGGACATCCGTTAGGATGCAGCGGCGCGCGGATTCTGACAACGCTCGTTCATGAGATGCAAAGGCGCGATGTCAGGTTCGGTCTTGCCACAATGTGCATCGGAGTCGGGCAGGGAATTTCAATGATCATAGAGAGAACAACATAGGAAGCAATCTGATGCGCGAGTATCGGCTTTTCATTGACGGAGCATTTGTCGAGGCTGGATCGAAACAGACGTTCGATTCGATCAACCCCTTTAGCGGTGAGATCGTCGCGAAAGTTGCGCGGGCGGGCGTTGCGGACGCACAACGGGCGGTCCTAGCTGCGCGGAATGCTTTTGACAACGGACCGTGGCGGCTGATGCCCCGAACCGAGCGAAGCGCACTTCTCAAAGCCGTTTCCGATAAAATCAACGAGCGATCCAAAGAGCTCGTTGCGCTTGAGGTCGACGATTCGGGTTCGACCATCCGCAAAGCGAAAGAAGATATCTACCTGAGCGCGCGATGCATGAATTATTATTCGAAAGTTGCCGCCAACGATCTGACGGAAACTATAGAAGGTCTGACCAAGCCGGGGGTCTCGCAAAACCTTCTTATCCGCGAACCGGTCGGCGTCGTGGCGGCGATCATTCCGTGGAATTTTCCTCTGAAAATGGCGGTTTGGAAACTCGGTCCGGCTTTGGCCGCGGGGAACACGATCGTGCTCAAGCCCTCCGAGCTGACACCAAGCACCGCCATGGAACTGGCAAAGATCCTCAATGACGTTGGGATACCGAAAGGCGTCGTCAATATCATCCCCGGATTCGGGGAGGATGCGGGTGAAGAGCTTGTGAAGAACCCGTTGGTTGATAAAATTTCATTTACCGGCTCGACGGGGGTCGGGAGGCGTATCATGTCCATTGCCTCCGCATCATTGAAAAAATGCACTCTTGAATGCGGGGGAAAATCTGCGAACATTGTGCTTGATGATGCCGATCTGCCCCTTGCAGTCGATGGGGCATTGTACGCCATCTTTTACCACGCTGGACAATGCTGCGAAGCGGGGAGCAGGCTTCTCCTCTCGGAGAAACTTCATGACGAATTTCTTGAACGGCTCGTCGAGAAAACAAAAAAAATAAAACTCGGAGATCCGAGATCCGAAGCAACCGATATGGGCCCAGTGATCTCCAAAAAGCAGCAGGAACGGATCCTTGGATACATCTCACAAGGGAAATCCTCCGGCGCGAAGCTTGCATGCGGCGGAACTACGCCCGGCACCTCCGATCTCAAAACTGGTTTCTTCGTGGAGCCGACGATTTTCACGAATGTCGACAACCATTCAGCGATCGCTCAGGAAGAGATTTTCGGTCCGGTTCTCTCGGTCATCAAATATAAAACGGTGGATGATGCCATCCGTCTCGCGAACGATTCGTCGTACGGCCTTGCCGGAGGCGTCTGGACGGCGGATAAAGAAAGCGCCTTGCGCGCTGCCCGTGAATTGCGCGCCGGAACGGTGTGGATCAACGAATGGCATTTGCTCTCCGAACGAGCGCCGTTCGGCGGATACAAGCAGAGCGGCATCGGTCGCGAGTTTGGCAAGGACGGCTTGCTCGAATACACCGAGACCAAGCATATGCATATCGATGAAGTCGGCTCCCGCGAGAAGAAATTCTGGTACGATACGGTTGTTCCCAAAGGATGACGCTCATTTTTTGGTCTTTTGATTTTTTAATACCTAACAAATAATTCTTCATTCTCAATTCATCACTGCTCCCCGGAGGCTTCATGGATCATTCACTCGTTACGACAAACTTCCAGCTCGACGGCTATAAAATCGTCAAGAACATCGGCGTTGTCCGCGGCATCATCGTCCGGTCGCGCTCGTTGTTCGGCAATATCGGCGCCGGTTTCCAAATCCTCTTCGGAGGCAACATCACGCTCTACACCAGCTTATGCGAGCAGACGCGGCGCGACGCTTACGAGGTGATGATTCAGCATGCAGAGCAGGTCGGCGGGAACGCGGTCATTGGATTCCGTTACGACGCCACCGAAATCATGAACGGAGTCACCGAAGTGCTGGCGTACGGAACCGCATGCGTCGTGCAAAAAGTGTGAGGATAAATTATCCAAAGGAAACCGTCCAACCCTGTTTCCGCATGTATCAAACTTTATCACAGAGAAGTGTATGGACATCGAGAACAAAATTGTCTTAGTCCTGGGAGGATGGGGGCTTGTCGGTTCCGCCGTCTGCCGTTCGTTGATGGAAGAGCACCCGAAGAAAATCATCATCACCTCATTGAAGGAATCGGAGGCAAAGGACGCAGTCGAACAGATGAAAAAGGAATATCCCAAAGCGGGAAAGGATTTCTTCCTTCCGTGGTGGGGTAATATCTTTACGCGGCAGGAACTCAAGGATGTCAACCGTGAGGATATTCTCAGCGAGCCGAAGCTCAGGCGGATGTACATCGACGACATTGTAGACGAACTGACCGAGCCCGTCCTTCATCGGTCCGCGCTGTATCAGCTTCTCTCCCGCTACAAACCCGACGTCGTGGTCGATTGCATCAATTCAGCGACGGCGATCGCGTACCAGGACCTTTTTCAGAGCGCACGAGAGGTCTTGACTCATCTGAGGGGGGCATCACCTGGGGGAAATCACGCCTTGCATGAATCGATCGAAAAGCTCCTCTGCACTCTCTACGTGCCCCAGCTTATACGCCATGTCCAGATCTTCTACAAATCGATGAACGAAGCGCAAACGAAGGTTTATGTCAAGATCGGAACAAGCGGCACTGGCGGCATGGGGCTGAACATTCCGTACACCCACAGCGAAGAAAAACCTTCCAGAGTCTTGTTGAGCAAATCCGCCGTGGCGGGGGCTCACACGCTTCTTCTCTTTTTGATGGGGCGCACCCCCGATGCGCCGATCACGAAGGAAATAAAACCGACCGGAGCGATCGCCTGGAAGAAGATCGGATTCGGCCAGATCGCCAAGCGGGGGAAGCCGATCGAACTGTACGACTGCCCGCCCGAGAAAGGGATCACCCTTAAAAACACTTTCAAGATCAAAGTGGACGGGATCGCAGAATCGACGCACCAGCTGCTGCATTCTGTCTTCATCGATACCGGCGAGAACGGAATATTTTCGCGCGGCGAATTTGAGGCGATCTCAACTCCGGGACAGATGGAGTATGTCACGCCCGAGGAAATTGCCCAGGATGTCATCTATGAAATCAAAGGGGGCAACACGGGGCACGATATCATCAACGCACTCGACAATGCAACGCTCGAGCCGACATACCGGGCCGGATTCATGTTCAACAGCGCTCTGGAAAAGCTTAAGGCGCTCGAAAAAGAACATCATGTCGACAGCGTCGCATTCGAAATTCTCGGTCCTCCCCGGCTTTCCAAGCTGCTGTATGAAGCCTATCTTCTCAAAGTGGCCTTCATCACCATGAAAACGGTCGTGCAAACTTCGGCAAAGGAGCTTTCGAGAGCTCTGACCGCTCTGATCAAAGAGAACCAGACCCTACGGTCTCACATCATTTCGATCGGCATACCGATCCTTCTCCCCGACGGGAAGACGTTGCTGCGCGGAAAGGAGATCAAAATTCCCCCGTATCGCGGCGAGAACGAATTAAAGATCAACGACACGTTGATCGGCGAGTGGGCGCGCAACGGCTGGGTAGACCTTCGCGTCAGCAATATGGAAAAATGGAAGACCAGATTTGCGGTCGCTATGGAAGAAGCAGAGGTGCTGTCGAAGACCGAAACAAGTTCCCGTTATCTTCGCGACGGCGAGTACTGGAAGAATTTCGCAGAGATCGACCCGGGAAAAATTGTCGGATGGATCTTTACGGAGGAGGAAAAGGGAAAGCGAATGAAAGCGTGAAATCAGCGAACAATGAACAGGTAGCAAGGAACCATGATCAGTCAATATAAAAAAGAAGGAAATCTTCAATGACTCATAGACAAAAAAGAGCAATCTCCATACTTTTGGCCGTTTCGTTCGCATGCTGTCTTGTGCTGCCGGCATTTGCCGACGACGGGATGTGGACGTTCGACAATCCCCCCACGAAACAGCTTCAGGAAAAGTACAACTTTACGCCGACACAGGAATGGCTCGACCATGTCCGGCTTTCGAGCGTCCGGTTCAATGACGGCGGATCGGGATCGTTTGTCAGTCCGAACGGCCTGGTCTTGACGAATCATCATGTGGCGCTCGGTCAACTTCAAAAGATGTCGTCAAAAGATAAGGATTACGTCGCCGATGGATTTTATGCCAAGACGAGGGCAGAAGAAATAAAATGCACCGACCTCGAGTTGAACGTTCTCATTTCGATGGAGAACGTTACTGCGCGCGTGCAATCCGCAATCAAGCCGGGCATGTCCGAAAAAGAAGCGTTCGACGCGCAAAAAGAAGAAATCGCAAAAATCACAAAAGAGAGCTCGGAGAAAACCGGATTGCGATCCGATGTCATCGCATTTTACCAGGGGAGCGAACATTGGCTTTACCGGTACAAGAAATATACCGACGTCCGCCTCGTCATGGCGCCCGAACAGCAGATCGCATTCTTCGGCGGCGATCCCGACAATTTCACCTATCCGCGGTACGACCTCGACATGACCCTTTTCCGTGTTTACGAAAACGACAAGCCGGTCCAGCCCGCTCACTATTTGAAGTGGAACTCAAAAGGAGCGCAAGAGGGGGACCTCGTGTTCGTGTCGGGGCATCCCGGATCGACCGACCGCCTGCAGACCATGGCGCAGCTCGAATATCTGAGGGACTTCAACTTTCCTTTGCGGTTTAAGACATTCGAACGCCGGCTTGCGGTGCTTAAAAAATATTCCAAACTCGGACCTGAGCAGGAGCGCCGCGCTCTGAATCAGATCTTTGGCCTTGAGAACACGCTCAAAGCGAACCGCGGCGAATACCAGGGATTGCTCGATGCAGGCTTGATGGAGCAAAAGAGAAAAGAGGACAGCGATCTTCGTTCGCGCGTCAACGCTAACCCCGAATGGAAGCGCGCTTATGGCGATGCATGGGATTCGATTGCCGTCGCGATCGACCGCTCGAAGACCATCGTCAGCCAAAACACCTACCGGACGTTACGCGGATCGAGGCTGGCAACGCTCGCAACACAGATCGTCCAATATGTCGCTGAAATAACGAAGCCGAATGAAAAGCGGTTGACGGAATTTCAGGATGCCAACCTCGCGTCGCTGCAATTTCGGATGTATTCGCGCGCGCCGGTGTACAGCGACATGGAGGAATTGCTCCTTGCCGACGGTCTTCAGGAATCCCTCGAGGAGCTGGGACCGAACGACCCGTTCATCCAAACGGTGCTTGGCGGACATTCTCCCGCCGATGGCGCAAAAGAGCTGATCCAGGGAACCAAACTAGCTGACGTGGAATTTCGCAAAGCTCTCATCAAGGGGGGGGAACAGGCGGTTGCGCAATCAACGGACCCGCTTATTGTCCTCGCACGGAAGCTTGATCCTGACGTCCGCCAGAGACGCCAATGGACAGAAACAAATTTGACCAGCGTGCAATCCGCCGCAGTGGAAAAAATCGGGAAGGCCCGTTTTGCCGTCTATGGAAAGAACACGTACCCCGACGCGACGTTCACTCTCCGGTTGTCATATGGGACGGTATGCGGGTATCCGATGAACGGAACGAAGGCACCCTCCAAAACCACGATGTACGGCCTATACGACCGCGCATATAGTTTCGGCAACACCGGCGATTTTGGGCTTCCGAAGCGTTATGAAGAGCGGAGAGAAAAATTAGATCTGTCGACCCCGATGAATTTTGTCAGTTCATGCGACATCATCGGCGGAAATTCAGGATCGCCGACGATCAACAGAGCGGGAGAATTGGTCGGACTCATCTTTGACGGGAACATCGAAAGTCTGCCGGGGAGATTCCTCTTCGACGGCGAAAAGAACCGCGCAGTGTCAGTCCATACTGCCGCGATGATCGAATGCCTGCGGAAGATCTACGATGCAGGAACGCTGGCGGACGAGCTTGAAGGAGTCGTCACCAAGGCAGAAGCTCCTGCTGCTCCCGCACCGGAGGCAGTTCAGCCTTCCAAAACAAAAAGAGCGAAAAAGTAACTTTTCCCGTTGGACGAAAGGGCGTTCCAGGCCGGAACGCCCTTTTGTTTTGTACAAGAGGCGACCGGCGCGATCTGACACTTTCGTTTTGACAATCGGGAAGAAAAAAGATACATTCTAAAAAATCTCCGACGTGATTGACCGATGCGTTTTTTAATCCCCATACTTCTCTTCCCGTCATTTCTTTGCACACAGCCGAATCCGGATTTTAACGTCAACTTGCAAGTGGACTATTCGTCCGTCGAGCAAATCATCGACCTCTGTGAAGGACGGCTGCACAGCGTGAACAGCGTAGCGGAGCTTCGCGGCACACAGCTTGCAGCGGCCACAAGCGCAGTGCTGGCCCGCAGACAGCTGACTTCCGAATCATTCCAGCGCCAGCTCGAACTCCTTCGTGACGGATCCAAAAGTCCGGACGATGTTTTCGGTTTCGTGCAGACGAGGGCACATCTCTCCGAAATAAAAGGCCTCCTCGCCGAAATAAAAAAGGGGGAACTGGACCGCCGCGTCATCGCGACCGTCGAACAATTTTTCCCGACGGACGCAAGGATTTCTGCCACTCTTTCGGTGTATGTGGTGGCGTTTGGGAATGAAAATGCTGCCGCGTTTGTCCGCCGTGTCGTTTGGCAGGGGAACACACCAGTCTTCGTGGGTGAAAACGAGGGGGACCCGGTCATTGTCGTCAACTTGCAGCGGCTGGTAGGGAATAGTCTGCCGACCAATGTTCAATTCATCGAGACGCTCAGCACGCTCGCTCACGAGACCTTTCATGCGGTCTTCGCCGTCTACCAATCGAACTCGCCCGTGTGGAAAGGGATCAATGCCCGAAGAGAAGCCTTCTGGTCGCTTGCAGAGCTCGTTCAGAATGAAGGGATCGCATACAGAATATCCTACCAGGAACGAACGGGGAGCTCGCTTCCCCCCTACATTTTCAGCGAGGCAAAGAACGCCGTGTCGGTTTTGAACAACGCGATGCGGGAACTACAGTCGCCCGGCATCACCAGCGCGCGATCACAGGAACTGGTGATGAACGCGAACCTTTCCGGAGCGTTCGAAAGGAATTACGGGGCGGCGGCCGGGCTGCTGATGGCTTTTGCTATCGATACAAAAATGGGGCGGAATGCGCTGACGGAGACTGTCGCGAAAGGAGTCGGGGATTTTTTCGAGAAGTACGATGCTCTCACCAAGCAGTATGATGAACTGCCGAAGCTTTCGGAGGAAATAAAAGCAGGCCTTGCGAAATGAGTTACTCGTACCGCAGGGATTCGATCGGGTCGAGGTTGGCGGCCTTCCATGCAGGATAAACTCCGAACACGACTCCGATAAAGGAGCAAAAGACGAGCGCGACGATATTCAATCCGAGCGCCGAGAAGTTCATAAAGGGGGTTGAGAGGATCGCTACCGAGTTGTCCCACGGGAATATTGCGGGGGCGGTGGTTAAGACGGCAACAACGTTCCCGAGTATCGAACCTGCGATGATGCCAATGAACCCGCCGATTTCGCTGAACACCACCGATTCGCTCAAGAACTGAGAGAGGATGTTCACTTTCGTCGCCCCGAGCGCTTTACGGATCCCAATTTCTTTGATCCGTTCGGTCACCGACACCAGCATGATGTTCATGATGCCGATGCCGGCCGCCAGCAATGCGATGCAGGCGATACCCATTGTTCCGATCTTGACCATAAAAGTAAGATCGTTGAATTGCTGGATGAGGGTGTCGTTGGAGAAGATCGCAAAATCATCGTCCGCGCCCGGCGGGACGTGACGGATCGTCCGCAGAATGGAGGTGGACAGTTCGATGACGTCGTTGTAGCTTTCCTGATCCTTCGTCTGCACCATGATGTTGATGGACCGCTGCTTGCCGTACAGGTTCATCGCGGTGGTGATCGGAATGGCCAAAAAATTATCCTGATTGCCGCCGAGAAAGGAGCCCTTCGACTCGATCGTTCCGATCACCTTAAATTTGTGCCCGTCAACTTTGATGTCTTCCCCGATGGGCGATCCCCGTTCAAAGAGCTTCTCAACGATAGCGTTTCCCAGCACGCAGACAAAATCACCGTATTCGACTTCCTGCGTCGTGAAGGCCCTCCCGTCCTTGATGGTCCAGTTGTTTGTCGGGAAGCCGTCCACCGATTCACCGACCATGCTGACGTTCGGGTTCGTTTTGTCGTTATTGTGAAAGACCTGTTTGACCCCGAACCACGATTCCAGCCCGATGTACTTGGCCTGGGTCATACGCGTGGCAAAGATCTCTCCCTGGTCGATCGTGATATCTTTTCGATTCCTGAATTGGTCGCGGTTCCCGCGGAAAAAGCCGGTGGGGAATTTCTGGATCTGAAACGTGTTCGTTCCGAGGTCGCTGAGGCCGTTCTCGATGGCGTTCTGCAGCACTCCCATCGCCGTCATCACGCCGATAATGGAGAACACCCCGACGCTGATGCCGAGCAGAGTCAACGACGAGCGAAGCTTGTTGACACGGATGGCGTTGATCGCCATTTTAAAACTTTCGGAAATCTGCATATCTCACAACTCGACAAGGAGAAGAGTTCTTGGTTCTTTACTCGTATCTCAGCGCTTCCACCGGATCCAGCTTCGACGCCCTGTTGGCCGGCAGGAATCCCGAGACAACGCCGACGATGATCGAAATAAGGATCGCGACTGCCACGACGCTGATCGGCATCGACGTCGGCATAATTTGATTGACAAGAAGACTGAGCGGGTATGAAATAATGATGCCGATGATCCCCCCGATCAGGGAGAGCGATGCCGATTCGATCAGAAACTGGAGAAGGATCGTGGCGCGCCGCGCGCCGATCGCTTTGCGGATGCCGATCTCCTTTGTCCGCTCGGTGACGGAGACGAACATAATGTTCATGATGCCGATAGCTCCGACAAAAAGCGAGAGAGCTGTGATGAAGAGTCCGATCCCTGCAACGACCACGCCGATCGCGTTGAAGGTTTGGACAAACATCTCCTGCTGGTTGATGGCAAAATCATCCTCCGCTTTCGGCGACACGTGGCGGGCTTTCCGGAGAATGCCGCGCAATTCCTCTTTTGTGTCGTCGAGATTGTTGATATCCGCGGCCTTCACGTTGATCTGGATGCCGCGATTCGCACCGAACTTTCTGAAGAATGCCTGGATTGGGATCACGATCCGGTCGTCGAGGCTTTCAACCCCCAAAAAACTCCCCTGCTTCTCAACGACGCCGATCACGCGAAAGGCCGCAGTGCCGATCCTGATCGTTTTGCCCAGCGGTGTCTCGTTGGGAAAAAGATTGTCGGCAACTTCCGACCCGATCACGGCGACCGGCCTTCCTCCTTCTGCTTCCGCCTGACTAAAAAATCTTCCCAGGTCCATATTGATGCCCGAGGTCTCGAGGTATTGAGCGTTTGCTCCCAGCGTCAGCACCCCGTCAGAACTCTGGTTCTTGTACTTCACGACCCCCTGGGTCCAGCAGATCGGCGTGACGGCTTTGATCAGCGTGGCATGGCGTTCGACGGCTTCATACTGCGTATACTTCACATCTTTCCGGTTTCTGTATTTCCACCATTCATCGCCGCCGAACCAGGGCCACTTTTGCACATACAGAACATCCGCGCCGATCTTGGAAATGCTGTCGTGAAATCCGCGGCTCAGTCCTTCAATGGCTGTGCCCATCAGCGTCACCGACACGATGCCGATCACGATCCCGAGCGTTGTCAGTACAGAACGCATCTTGTTCGCACGAATTGCCTGAAAAGAAATCGCCAGCCCTTCCTTCAATTCGTACGCAAAGTCAGCGATCCTCATGCCCATGCACCACCTCTTGTATGATACCTTAGTGAAACGCCGCCGCGGAGGGAATCAACGATCCAACGGTCTCCGTCATGCCAGAGCCGGGACAACGCGCTTCTGGACTGCCTCGTCGCGTTCAACTCTTCCGTCGCGGATCCTGATGATCCGGTTCGCATGCTCGGCAATATACTCTTCATGCGTCACGAGAATGATCGTGTTGCCGTTGTGATTGAGCTCTTCGAGCAGCGCCATGATCTCGTCGCCGGTCTTCGTATCCAGGTTTCCGGTCGGTTCGTCGGCAAGGATGATCGACGGCTTCGTCACGAGCGCCCGGGCGATGGCAACGCGCTGCCTCTGTCCGCCGGACAGTTCGTTGGGACGGTGATGCATTCTGTCCGCCAGACGGACATGCGTGAGCGATTCGGCAGCCAGGCGCTTGCGTTCATGAGCGTTCACTCCGCCGTAAATCAGGGGGAGCTCGACGTTGTGGAGCGCATCCGAGCGCGGAATAAGGTTGAACGTCTGAAACACAAAACCGATTTCCTTGTTGCGGATTTTGGCAAGCTCATTGTCGTTCATCTCGCTGACGTTCACGCCGTTGAATTCGTACAATCCCGTCGACGGCGTATCCAGGCAGCCGAGAATATTCATCAGCGTCGATTTGCCGGAGCCCGAAGGTCCCATGATCGCAACGTATTCTCCCCTGTCGATTTGAAGGGAGACATCATGAAGGGCATGGACCGCCTCTTCCCCCATGATGTACGTTTTGCTGATGTTTTTGATGTTGATGACGTTCATAGAATATTCCTGCCGGTGTATTAGGTTCCTTCTTTCTTCACGGTTCCAAACTTCTTCGCCGTGTTGTCGATCTTGATCGTTGCGCCGTCTTCCAGTTCACGGTTGATCGCCTTGTAGCTTCCCGACACAACCTCGTCACTCTCGGTCAAACCGCTGATGATCTCGACGGTTGTTTCATCGCTGATGCCCCGTTTCACCGGAACTTGCTTGACTTTCCCGTTATTGACGACGAAAACGACTTCGATCGGTTTGTCAAGGTTGACCGCCGAGTTGTTTTTGACGTCCGTGCTGACGTTCTCTTGCTTCGTTGCCTTCGACGAATCGGCCTTCCCTCCTTCTTTCACTTTCGGAGTTCGCGTCGTCACGCTCTGGATCGGCACCGCCAGGACATTGTTCCGCGTCTCGGTCTGAACATCGGCAGACATAGACATACCCGGCCGGAGAGCGATGTCCTTGTCCAAAATCCGAATCTTCACCTGAAAGTTCGTCACTTCGTCCTGCGTCCCCGCGCCGGTGGTCGTGGCGGTGTTCGCAATTTCATAGACGATGCCCTTGAGCTTTCTGTCGGGGTAGGCATCCACCTGGATGCTGGCGGTATCGTTGAGAGAGATTAACACAACGTCATCTTCGCCGACGTTAATGCGCGCTTCCATCCTCGACAAATCGGAGACGGTCATGATCTCCGTCCCTTCAGTAAAGCTGCTGCCGCTCACGCGCTCTCCAAGCTCCGACAACAACTGTGATACGGTTCCGTCGATCGGCGAGTAGATCGAGGTCTTCTTGAGATTTTCCTTGGCTTGGTTCAACGATGCGTCAGCCTGTGTAACACCGGAGACAGCGGATTCACACTGCGCCTTTGCGACTTTGTATGCCGTCCGCGAACCGACGAAGTCCTGTTCGGACATCAAGGTTTTTTCATAGAGGCCTTGTGCCCGTTTATATTCGCTCTCCGATTTTTCAAGGTTCGCCTGGCTGAGTGCAAGCGACGACTTCGCGGCAACGAGGGCCGCTTCAGCGCCGTCGACGGTCGCCTGATAGACGTCCGGGTTGATCCGCACGAGCAGTTCGCCCTTCTGTACTTTCTGGCCATCCTTCACCGGAAGCGTAATGATCTCGCCGCTCACCTCGGCATTGATTTTCACCATCGTCTCCGGCTGGATCTTTCCCGACGCGGTCACGATCTGTGTTATCGACTTCCGCTGGACTTTTTCGGTCTGAACGTTAATGACGTTCTCCCGTTTGCTCCCCAGCAGCACGATCAGCACGAGCGCGAGAACGACAACGCCGATACCCGAAAAAATAAAAATCTTCTTTTTTGATTTTTTCCCTTTTCCATTTGCCATGGTGTGATGCTCCTTAAGAATAATGTCGTCCATCAGCTTTTGTCAGTACGAAATTCTGCCGATGGCGAGGTCCAAATTCATTTTTGACATGATGTAATTGAAGGCCGCGTTTATTTTGCCCGCTTCGGCATTCACAAGGCCGGCGTCGGCCGTCAACAGGTCGACAAGCGTTCCCGCCCCAAGATTATAGCGTTCTTCCGCAACTTTTTGATTCTGCGTTGCCGATTGAAGACTCTTGATGCTCGCAGTGTATTGCTTGCGGCCAGACTCGAGGTTTAGCAGGGCTTTTTTCACGTCAACGCTAACGTTCCGTTCGGTTTGAAGGACATTTAGGTCAGCATTCATTTTTTCAACCGCGGCGGTCTGGACGGTTTGATTGGTAGCAAAATTGTCAAAGAGCGACCACGAAAGGTTGAGTCCCCAACTGAGTCCTTTGTTATCGGTTAAATTGGAGATCTCTGTATTATTGAGCGCATAGGAAGCGCTGGCAGTCACGCCGGGATAATATCGGCTGGACGCAGATGTTTCGTCGGCTTGCGCGCTTCTCACCAATGCCAAGGCACTTTGATAGTCGGGGCGATATGCCATTGCCGTCTTTCGGAACTGATCCATGTTCTGGTATGAATATTGGGTGGAATCAAGGTCCGTTTGGCTGATGTCCGGAGAAATCGATTCGTCAGCAACCGGGAAGTCAACAGAGGCATCCAGCCCAATGAGTGCGATAAGGTCCGCTTTTGATTCGTCATAGGTATTTTGAGCTTGAATAAGGCTCAATTCGTCGGCTGCAACAACCGATTGCTCATTGTACACATCTGCGATCGCAAGAGCCCCCACTTTGTGCGACTCGGTGATCTGGTCGAGCTGCTTCTGGTCCCTCTTTAAATTTTCCTCGCTTACTTTGACGAGTTGTTCATTCCTCAACACCGTCAGGTAATCGGCCTGCACCGAATTCACAATTTGCTGCTTCGTTCTCGTAAAAATGTTATTGGTCGACTCCTCTCCTGCGATCGCTTTCTTCAAACTCGCCTCGCGCGCAAAGCCGTTAAAAATCGTCCAATTCGAGCTTACGGAAGCATTAAAGTAGTTCGTGGTTGTCGTTGGATGGACAAACGTGACCCCCGAAAAAAAGGCTTCTGTCGTCTGCTCTCGATTCCAATACCCTGAAGCAGTAAGACTCGGAAGATACCCGCCGTATCCGGCCAATACGCCGCTTTGTGCGGCGGCGACGTTGTTCTGTGCCTGTGCTACAGTCACATTCTTATTGAGCGCAAAGTCAATAGCTTTTTGCAAGGTGAGTTTCTGAACGGGAGCCGCTTGACCAAAAACACTTGACGCCAGAAAAAATAGAACAAAAATAGACCCAAACAGCTGTTTCATACATCTCTCTCCAAGGTTATCCATGAACCATTATGCGTTACCTGTTAGTAGACGCACGGTTTCACTGAAAGTTTCATAGCATCGTGAATTTCTTTGAGACAATATAACAATTTTGAAGAAGAGAATCATGTCTCCCCTGGACGCGCCGCCGCAGGAAAATGGTGGATTTTTAAGGAATGCGCTGATATTCCCGGATGACCTCGTCTTTAATAGAGAGAAGATGATGAAGCGCGGCATCATGCTCGTTGGGAATGACGCCGTCGAGGATGGCGTTTTCAATCTTGGACTTCAGGATGCCGACCAATTCACCCGGCTCCAAACCACACACCCGCATGATCTCATCGCCGCGAACCGGCGGCTGAAACGCCCGCAGACGGTCCTTTTCCTCCACCTCCTTCATCTTTCCGTAAACGAGGTCGTAGTTTGCCGTGTACTCCCTGACGAGCTTCGGATTTTTTGAAGTGATGTCGGCTCTGCAAAGAACCATCAGGTCGTCGATCAATTCTCCCGCATCGAAGAGAAGGCGGCGAACGGCGGAGTCGGTCACGTCTTCGTCGACAAGCGCCATCGGACGGAGATGAAGCCTCACCAGCTTTTCCACGTACGAAATCTTGTCGAACGGAAGCTTCAGCTTCCTGAAAATATGCTTCACCATCCTTGCTCCGACCTCTTCGTGCCCGTAGAACGTCCACCCGATCCCTTCGCGAAACTGTTTTGTCCTCGGCTTGGCGATGTCGTGCACGAGCGCAGTGAAACGGAGATAGAGATTGTCCGTCATCGCCGCGATGTTGTCGACTACAACGCACGTGTGCAGGAACACATCTTTGTGGTGATGGTCATCCCGCTGGTCGACTCCGGAGAGTTCCGCGACCTCGGGAAACACGATGTTCATCACGCCGGTGTCGAACATCAGCCGCAGGCCGACAGACGGCTTCGGGCTGGAGAGGATCTTCATGAACTCATCCGTGATCCGTTCCTGTGCTATGATATTAAGCCGATCCTTCATCGACGCGATCGCTTCGAGCGTTTCCTTCTCGAGGGAAAAACCGAGCTGGGATGCAAACCTCACCGCGCGCATGATCCGGAGCGGGTCATCCGTAAAAGTTCTCGACGGATCGAGGGGCGTCCGGAGAATTCTCGCTTCAAGATCTGCCTGTCCGTCAAACGGGTCGGTGACCTCCCCCAAGGTCGCAGAATTTAACGAGGCGGCGAGCGCATTAACGGTAAAATCCCTCCGCGCGAGGTCGTCCTGGAGCGAACCTGGCTCCACGGAGGGGTTGCGGGTATCTCTCGAGTAGCTTTCCTTGCGGGCGCCGACAAATTCAATTTTCAGAGCCCCCGTCTTCAGCATCGCGGTACCGAAATTCTCGTACGTCGCCACGCTCTGTTTTCCGAATTCCTCCGCCGTGCGTTTAGCGAACTCGATCCCGTCGCCAACCACGAGAACGTCAACGTCCTGCACTTCTTTACCGAGCAATTTGTCGCGAACGTAGCCACCAACAACGTACACCTCAACGCCCAGCCCATCGGCGAGCTTCCCGATCGATTGAAGCTCCCTCGACCGAATTTCAATATGTTGTTTCTTTCCGGTCATCTGAGCATCAGACGTTGAACTTCTGCACTTGAATAGAATTCAAAATTCTTTGGGCCACCTCGAGGGCCAGTTTTCCGTCGATACCGGAGACCACAGGTTCCTTTTTTTCCCTGACGGAGGCGACGAACGATTCCAGCTCGTACTTCAGCGCGTTGACGTCTTTCACTTCCGGCTGTTCGTAAACAATATTTCGTTTCTTCTTTCCCTCGCCGATCTGGCCCAGCAACATCGTCGTCTGTCCCCGGCCCGCTCCGTCATCAACAAGACGGAACACTTCCGCAAGTCCCTGGAGAAAATCGATGGAGATGTACCCATTTTGCTGGAACATTCTCATCTTGCGCATTTTATTCTGCGAGATCCGGCTGGCGGTCACATTGGCAACGCATCCGTTCTCAAACTGGAGCCGCGCGTTCGCAATGTCGACAGAATCGGAGACGACCGCGACGCCGTTAGCATCGATCCGGGCAACCGGCGAGCGGACGAGGCTCAGGATCACGTCGATGTCGTGGATCATCAGATCGAGCACGACCGCGACATCGGTGCCGCGCGGGTTGAACTGCGCCAGGCGATGCGATTCGATAAACATCGGCTTCAGGTCGTACGACTCAAGGGCAAGAATAGCCGGGTTGAATCGTTCAATGTGACCGACCTGAATGATGCACCCCTTCGCCGCTGCAAGGGCAATCAATTCTTCCGCCTCCGCCACCGTTTGAGTGATCGGTTTTTCGATCAGCACGTGGACGCCGGCATTCAACGCCCGTTTGGCAACTTCATAGTGCTGGGAGGTCACCGTCGCGACGCTCACTGCTTCTGCGTTCGCCAGCAGCTCATCGAAGCTTGAAAACGACCTCGCACCCCGGAATTGAGAAACGGCGGAATCACATTTTGCTTTATCGGTATCGAATGCCCCGACGAACTCCGCGCCCGGAATTTCGGAATACATTTTGGCGTGCAGGGACCCGAGATGCCCGATGCCGACAACTCCGGTTCTCAAAGGACTCCGAACGCTCGTGGTGTGCGGTGCGCCGTTCTGCATCATAAATTACACTCTCGCTTTTGCTGCTGAAGTTTCGTGTTCATTGTTCATCGTTGATTGCTGACCGCTCATTGTGATCGATTCTCTGCTCCAGCCAGGAGCGCAATTCGTCCACGCTGTGGAAAAGAAAATCGGTCGTTTCCTTCATCACCGACTCTTTGCCGTATGAGTCCCATACAACAGCGGCAACGGGCACCCCGCATTCGTGGGCGGCTTTAATATCGGCAACGGCGTCGCCGACCATCACCGCCTCGTCCGGCTGCAGCGAACACTTCCGCAATATTTTCCTGATTCCGTCTCCGGACGGCTTAAAATGGTCAACGTCGTCGCCGGTGACAGTGAGGTCAAAGAACTGCTCGATGCCGAGTTTTTGCATGGTGATATCGGTTGTGCGTCTCCCCTTGCCCGTAAAAAGGGCTATGGCAACTTTCTTCATCCTGAGGATCTCAAGAATTTCCCGAATTCCGGGGTAAAGCGAGGCAAGCTCGTTGTGCCGTTCCTGATAAAACCTGTAGTACTTTTCCATGGCAATCGCGAGGTTTCCCGTGCCGATGATCTTCTGGATCGCTTCTTCCTCGGGGGGGCCGAACAACGAAATGATCTCCGGCGGAGTCAGGCGTTTCTTCAGGTATTCTTCGGCGATATGGTTGAATGATTCAAAGATCAACAGGTTCGTCTGTGTTAACGTGCCGTCCATATCGAAGATGACGCACTTCAAAGGATGTCGTGATGTTTTTTGGTCCAACGGATTGATTTCATCTTTCTATGAATTTCGGGTTTACTCTACGGACGGCTCGGCATGGATGTTCGTCTCCTGAATCAGGGGAAATTCCACCATGATCTTGTTCTCAAGTGCGGTGGAAATCATATGCACATCCTCGAGCGAGAGCCGTTTGTCGACGATGCATTTCATCGCCACACGGTATTTCCCCCGGACGTCCAGCACCGAAAGAATGCTGCACTCCTGGACTCCCTGCTGGGCCCGCCCCAGCTCCATAATTCTTTCGATAAGTTCTTTCGAAGCCCGAGTAACGTCGGTCGATTCGAAGACTCTTTCCCGGGAATCTTCAATATGAACGATCACCGAGGCAACATTCGGAATCTCGTTCTTCACCAGCGATTCCGCTTCATCGACGATCGAATGAACGCGCACAAATTCGTGCTGCTGTCCGAATTCGAGGTGGAACTCGACCTGGTATCTCCCGTCCACCTGAAATGCCTGAACGTCGTGCGTACTGAGGCCTTTCTTCGACAGAAGGAGTTTGACCTTGTCGACGATCGTCTCGTCGGATGTCTCTGTCGGCTCGGGGTGGATAACGATGTCGGCATTCGGCAGTATGCTCTGAATCTCTTTTTCGACGACGTGGACAAGCGTGTTGGCCGCTTCGAACGGCATCGTCCGCTTAAGGTGCAGCGTTAAATCGACAAAGGTCTGCGGGCCGGAATTCCGGACCCGGACATTCCCGACACTCTGCACTCCCGCCAGCCCTTCGGCGGCATGTTTCACTTTTTCTTCGATGCCTGCCGGCGCGCGGTCGAGAAGCTCGTCCACCGTCCTTTTGCCGAGTGAAAAGGAAACTCCGATAACGATGATCGCGACGATCAATGCGGCGATAGAGTCGGCAACGGGAATTTTCAAAAATGTCAGAACAAGCCCGAACAGCACAACTCCCGAACTCCAAACATCGGTTCCGAAATGAAGTGCGTCCGCCTCAAGCGCCTGACTTTTGTACTTCACTGCAACTTTGCGCAACGCCCGCGACCTCGAGACATCCACCGCGATCGACAGGATGATGACGAAGAAACTCCAAAAGTTCACTTCAATTTCGACCGTGCGGTAGAGCAATCGCTTGACCGCCTCATCGATGATCAACAGGCAGGTGATCAACAGGAGAACCGTTTCGATGAGGGCGGAGAAGCTTTCGATCTTGCCATGGCCGTAGAGATGCGTCTTATCGGCCGGCCGAGCTGAAAATTTCACCGCAAAAAAAGTGACAATGGCCGCAAGCAGGTCGAGTCCCGAATGGGCTGCTTCCGACAAAATTCCCAAACTTCCAGTCCACACGCCGACGGTAATTTTCAGGCCGGTAATGACCAACGCTCCGGCGATGGACGAACGGGCCACCGCAGATTTTTCGGTCTGCTGGATTGAGGACTGTTCCATGGGAGCAAAAATAAAGAAGGCGTCCCGTTGCGGCGGGACGCCTGTTCCAATCCGAGTTTAATTCTGCTTCACGTGCTTTTGTCTGTCTAGCTCAAAAACGTGCAAACGGCGATGATTATGCAACAGTCACTTCTTTCGACAGATACACATCCTGAATTGCATTCAGGATCTGCACGCCTTCGTTCATCGGACGCTGGAACGCTTTACGGCCGGAGATGAGTCCGGTTCCGCCAGCACGCTTGTTGATGACTGCCGTGCGCACTGCCTCGGCAAGGTCGCTTGCGCCGGACGATGCGCCCCCCGAATTGATCAATCCGGCCCGGCCCATATAGCAATTGGCGACCTGGTACCTCGTAAGGTCGATCGGATTATCGGTGGTCAGCTTCTCATAGACCAGCTTGCTGGTCTTGCCGAAATTGAGCGCCGTGTAACCGCCGTTGTTCTCCGGCAATTTCTGCTTGATGATGTCGGCTTCGATCGTCACGCCGAGATGGTTCGCCTGTCCGGTGAGGTCGGCAGAAACGTGATAATCTTTTTCCTTCGTCTTAAACGCGTTATTCCTTGTGTAGCACCATAAGATCGTGCCCATGCCGAGTTCATGCGCATGCTGGAAGGCCTGGCTCACTTCCCAGATTTGCCTGCGGGATTCAGCAGAGCCAAAATAGACCGTGGCGCCGACCGCAACCGCTCCCATCCAATACGCCTGCTTCACGCTTGCGAAGAGTGTCTGGTCGTACGTGTTGGGATAGGAAAGAAATTCATTGTGATTGATCTTCAGAATGAACGGAATCTTGTGCGCATATTTCCTGGCAACCGCTCCCAACACGCCAAGCGTGGAGGCGACAGCGTTCGCTCCTCCTTCGATCGCAAGCTTTACGATATTCTCCGGGTCGAAATAGGCCGGGTTGGGGGCGAACGAAGCGCCGCCGGAGTGCTCGATCCCCTGGTCGACAGGGAGGATGGAAAGGTAGCCGGTTTTGGCCAACCGGCCGTTATCGAAGAGCGCCTGAAGGCTCTTCAACACGGGCGTCGGGCGGTCGGACAACGCATAGACCGAGTCAACAAAATTCGGGCCGGGTAAATGAAGCGATTCCTTCGGAATCGTGGTGCATTTGTGTTCAAGAAGCTTGACATCAGCTCCCAGAAGTTTTTGAAAATCTAAAGCCATATTCATCTCCGATAAAAAAAGTTTCAAGTTCAGTGGTGCTGCATCCTTGAAAATATACGAAAGTACGGAATGTGTTGCAAGGGCATTTTCGACGCGGGACCAGCCGCGGAACCGAGCCGGGGCGATTTCAATTATTTCAAAAAAGATCATGCACACGATTTTTCGGATGAAACTCACTCCCCCTTTCTTGCATCGCCTACCTTGGTTGGTGCTACAGCTTGAGAATTTCCCCTCTCGCTCCGCTTGCTTGTCTTACTCCGTTCCCAATCGCTTCTAATGTGGAACTGTAACACTAGGTGGTGCCTCAGTATGAATTTTGCCAAATCCGTCTTCTTTCTCTGCAGCCAGAGAAAGAAGCAAAGTCCCGCTTTACGGGATCCCGCCTTTCATAGTTTTGGAAAGCGGGAAGAGCCTCTCGGAATCGGAACCCTCGCGATGCTTTCCTTCGCACATGCCCAAGAAAACGGCCCCTCATG